>ENA-OWPI01000076-OWPI01000076.1-marine-metagenome-genome-assembly--contig:-NODE-76-length-134843-cov-12.490235_pt1 | contig 134843 bp, 94 predicted proteins | sample MGYA00238138_ERZ651775 | MGnify/ENA primary metagenome ERZ651775 (study PRJEB26906, sample SAMN06265043) | marine metagenome | isolation source: Helgoland LTER site | place: Germany:Helgoland, sampling... | reverse complement strand
CTTCACACACATGTTGTTGAATGTAGTCATTGTTTTAGAGCTCACACTTATTTATATTAATCGCACACACACAATAAAAATGAACAAAACGCGATGCGAAATCGCGCTCGACCTTTCCTTGCGCGCGGTAGAGCACGATCTCGACGGCGACGACGCTTTGGCGTGCAAACTGTACAAAGACGCGTCGCGAGCTTTGGAAGATGCCATCGCCCACGCGAGGAATGGGGAGACATCTTCGATGGAGGAAAACGACATCGAGCAGATGCAGAGGAAAGTGAAGGAGTACAGAGAAAGAGCGGAGACGTTGAGTAGTCGTAGTAAAGGAGGAGGAGGAGGTGAGGATGATGATACGAAAACGAACATCGTCGCCGGTGCCGCAGCAGCCGGGGCGATGATTGGATTTGCGACGATGGGCCCTTTCGGTGCGATAGGCTGGGCGTCTTCGATGGCGTACGCGTCGACGAGAAAAAAAGGAATCGCATCGAGCGTATCAAAAATAAGCGGCTCCGCGGTGATTAACACGATGGAACGAGCGAAATCGCTCAACCGGAAGTATAAAATCGACGAGAAAGTGAAAGAGAACGGGAAGATTGCGTTGGAGAAAGCGAAACAGTTGGACGAGAAATATAAAGTTCGCGAGAATATGAAAACGCAAGGGGAGAGACTCGGGAAGATGCTGGAGGAGAAGTTTTTGAGCAACAAAGAGAGCGTGTCGAAATTACCGGAGACGCCAGGGAAGCGTCGGTAGTAGTACTAGTATGAATAGTATGTTGTATTTATAGCTATAACATTTTCTAATCTAACTCTCGTCGAACCTCATTCTCTCCCTCTTCCGATTGCATCACGTACTCTAAACATTTCAAACTACCGTCCGTACCCGCCTCTCGGCACAAACGAATGACTTGCTCCCTGTCCCACTTCGTCTTCGGCACCTCTCTTAACCAACGCAAACAGTCCAAATGTCCCAGTCTCGCGGCGTATTCGCAGTGTTGCGGCCAAAAATCCGTCGTCTCGCACACCTCTTTTTCTAATATCCACTCTAACGCGTCCAACCGACCTTTAGTGAGTGCCGCCCCGACTAAAACTTCCTCGAAGAGACAGTCGTCGTCCCATTGACATCCTCTCTGCAAGAGAAAATCGATGGCGTTCAAGTGCAAGTTTCGACACGCGCGCGCGAGCGCTCTCGGCGACCATCTCCCAATTTTCACAATGTCCCTCTCTTCCAAAAACTCTAACACGTTCACTCTTCCGTTCTGTGCGGCTGCAATAGAAGCGAAATCGTTAATCGGACACCCTTTCTCTAGTAACCATTTCAATAATTCGACGTGTCCAAACTCGCACGCTTTTTGCGTCGTTCGCCAATCCCACTCGCACAAATCCTTCTCTTCGACTAAATATCGAATCACGTCGATATTTCCAAATCTCGCCGCAAACGTCGCGAATCTCGTGCGATCGATCGGACATCCGCATTCGATGGCGTATTCAATCAAATTGATCGAAGACGCGAACTCGGACGGTTTGAATTTATGATTTTGCGTCGTTGACAACGCTACCGACGACGACGATTCAGGGGAAGAAGAAGTTAAAGAAGACGAATTTCTATCCACAAACTGTTGGACGCAACGGCTGCATCTTCGCAACAATAGCAGAGAAGTCGGGTCGATTTTCGAGAGAACGTGTGCACGCGTCACCTCTGGGTAGGATTTGATCAGTTGTTCGAGCATTTTATGACGACATTAAAGAGTCGACGACGAGAGACGGAAAAACAACAACAAGCAAGGGAGGAAAAAATGGCGAAAATGCTCCATTTTTCCAATTCACAACGAACAACTTTTCTTTTTGACGACCGGACGATGAAAGCGACCGGGACGTCTTCAGGCGACGAAGAACAAGAAGAGGAAGAAGCAGACCAAGAGAGCTCTCTAACGGTTGGTGTTCGGATTAATAATAATACTAACAACGCGAGAACGAAGAAGAAGCAACAACAACAATCTCAATCTCAATCAGTTCGAGCAGGAAGCGGAGACGAATGGAACGACAGCGCTTTGGTGAACGCGTATAACGTCGCGATTAAGAGCTATCGCAATAAAAAGAGTCTCACGACGAGTGTTAAACCCAAAGGCAAGAAAGGAGGAGGAGAGTATTTGGCGGTACCAAATGCAGATGAAAGCCAACAAGAAGACGAAGAGAAGAAGTTAAAGAAAGAAAAGAAAAAGAAGACAAAGAAGACGAAGGAAGACGAAGAAGAGGTTTACCGAGAACAACAACAACACGACGGACGACGCGGTTATTACGAGCAGGAGGAGGGTGAAAACGAGCATCATCATCGCGCGAATCATGGCGAGTATTATTACTTTCAACAGCCGCCGCGCTATCCTCACTATCCTCCTCCTCGTTCGCCGTCTGATTACTACGCGTATCCTCAACAATATTCTCCTCCTCCTCCTCCTCCTCCTCCTCATCCTCAACAACAACACGTTCCTTATTATTATCCTCCTCCTCCTGGACAGTACTATTCGAATCCGTACGACTACGCGTCGTATACCAACGACCCCGCCGCAAAAGATGAAAAGTCGTCCAGAACGAGGAGCGGCGACGAAAGGAAAACGAACGACGCGAACGGTTCAAATCTATTCCATCCTCCGGATATGCGAGACTCGGCGTTACGAGCGGCTGGAAACGATGAAGAGTTGGCAAATTTGTTGTTAGCGTGGTATTATGCCGGGTATTACACCGGTCAGTTTCGAACGAACAGAAGAGCACCGTCTGTTAGAGAATCAAAGAAAGAGGATGGTGGTGGTAAAAGCGCAAAAGGCACTTCTTCGAGCGAAGAGGACGACTTTTAGAACGTTATTATTATTAACAATATATTAGATAGATGTTAGATATTATTAGATAATGAATAAATATGATTAATTTAGCAGTGACTCGTCCCGTGAGTTACTGAGCACCATCACCGCCGGTGGCCGCCGCCTCCGCTTTCTTCGCCTTTGCCTTTTCCCTCTTCTTCGCGTTCCTCTTTTGCGACTTGGTTCTCGTGTCCTCGCCCATCTGCGGCGGTCTGTTCGGGTTCGTGTTGTTGCTACTAGATTCCTGCGGTTGAACTGGTTTCGGATTCGGCGCCGGAGGTGTAGGAGCCGCTTTTTCCGCCGGTTTCGCCGCCGGTGTCGGTGTCGGTTTCGGTTTCGGTGTCGGTTTCGGCGTCGGTTTCGGTTTCGGCGTCTCGACGACTTCTTTCTTGGACGTTTGAGCTGCTGCTGCTGCTGCTGCAGGTTTTTCTTCTTGTTCAATCACTTTCTTCGGTTCCTCTTTCTTTTCCGCCGGTTTCGCCGCCGGGGCTTTCGCTGCCGCTGAAACAGCGGCGGCGGGTTTCGTCGTTTCTTCTGGTTTGGAAGGTCCGCAGCCCATGAGTGACGCTAACTTTGTGAATATTGATGTGGATTGGTTTTCTTCTGATGAGGACGAAATGTTGTCTCTCGTCTGTTCTTTTCAATTGATCGATCGGTCTCGAAAGAGGACTTTGAGAAGACGGTCTGTTTCTCTTCTTCTGCTAAAAGTCTGAACGTGAGTGATTCGAACTCGCGCTTGCGTGCGTTTATGCGTGCGTATAAAACGGTGGTGTCCGAACGTCTGTCTGTCTGTCTGTGCGGTAGTATCGCGCGTGCAGATGTAGGAGTGTCGAAAAATTCAAAGAGGGGTCACAGGTCTCAGGAAACCCCTCGAGGAAAACTTTCCTCGATTTTTTCACGAAGCAGTTCAATGAAAATGAAGCACCCCATTTTGTCAAAAGCGACCTTTGGTGAAATTAAGAAAAGATCATCATAACTCTCTCTCTCTCTCTCTCTTTCTCTGCTGTCGTTGTTGTTATAGTAACCATACACACAACGTACCACCACATGAAGGGGGCAGAGATACACACACACACACACACACGCGTGACGATCGAGTCTTCTCGAAAACTCCAAGAACAGCGAGATACAGATTCGTGTGTTGGGTTTTAAGACGTCCAAGGAGATACTTCCAAGGAGATATAATCAGGGCACACATCAAGTGGTGATCGAACCGGTACACTTAAAATTTAGAGACGAAATGGTGATCGAACCGGTAGACATAATATTTAGAGACGAGCAGTTGGCTTTTATCGAAGAGCGGGCGACCCGGCTTGAGGCACGAGACCACGTGATGAAGGTATTAAATAAACATGCGGAGATTTCTGTTGGGGAAGAACAAGAAGAGGAAGAAGAAGAAGAAGAAGAAGAAGAAGAAGAAGAAGGAGTTGATGAAGAACGGGAGTGGAAGCAAGATGATTTCTTTTGGGATAACGAACTCGCTCTCGCCTCCTTCGCGAGTCATACGAATGATTGCTCAAACGGCGGTCGTGATCAAATTCAGTGGCGGTCACAATCGAGCGATTTCGCGAACGAAGGAATGACCAATAATATGAAGAGAATGGTGAGGTCGAGCCAAGATCGAGAAGAGGATAAGAAGAGCCATTTGTTGCGAGGACAAGAGCGAGCTTCTGTCGAGACTATTCGTAAAGTCGATGATTGTAAAACAGACGAATGTTTGGCTTTGAATTCTATTCGTTCGAAGATTTGTCAGTTTCATTCGAAAGCGCAATCAACGAGACACGAAAATTCAAGAATTCGGAAAACAGGAACTAAAATTGAACCGATTTCATTTAGGAAGGAATTCGTTAGTAGCACTTTTGATGTGACAAAAAACGCAATCTTTGAAGATTTGACAGAAGAGAGTGAACAAAAAAGTCGCAGAAAAGATACTGTTAATTCGATATACAGTACCGAGAAAATGTCTGCTTTGCTGCTCGCGCGGCACTCGCGCAGGCAGAATCTCATATCAATGCCAAGGAGGGAAGTTATGATTCCCACAATTGCGGAAATTAAGATTCAGAATCGACAACCACATGAACTGGGCGCTTCCGTTGGAGAGGGCATTCGAAAGTTTTTTTCCGATAAAAATGGCCAACCGCCGGCTTCAATAATGATCACCGCCGAACCGGGTTGCACGAAATTGAACGTAGAAACGTTCATTGCGCCAAATACGCACTTAAGAGAAAGGCGATCTTATGGAAATGAGCAGGCTACTTCTTCACGAAAATTAGGGAAATATGCTTTTGAATCTGGAGATGCGGCGTTGGGTGACGTTGATGTCGATATTAAATTTGATCAAATGAGAACAAAGAGAGTCAATGGAATCTGGATGGAAGAACCGGATATTCAAAGCGAAACGGGAGGTGAATTTTTTGAATTGAATTTGAGCAAGCACGCGATATGCACTGATCCGCAGTATTCGCAAAGTGGTAAAGGTGAATTCACCATGTCAAATGTGCCAAAAAAGGCCGAAGTTATCGTACGTGTGAATGGTCAGGTATTGCGCGAAGCTAAAATTACATGTTTTGGTGAGCACAGAAGCTCAAATTCAAGTTTTCTGCATATAAGCATTCCGCTCGATTATGCTGAAGGTTCTTTAAGTATAAGCGTCTCATGGGATGCTTCGCATCGTACAAGGATGGGGTTAGTATCTGATCCAGTCCTCGTCATGTTATCTCCAAACGCTGATCTCGTTCATGAGCTTCAATCAGCTTTGACCGAGGTGAACAGTTTGTCCAAGAATGTCTGTAACACTTTGAAGCGATATTTGAAAACGTGTTTCATTAAAGATCGTGACTTCCATTCTTACAGAAATCGAAATTTTTGTACACTTCAGAAAGATATCACACTATGGGCATTGAAGAACGGCTTTAAGAACGTTTCGAAGAGATTGCTAGAACCGCAAGTGTTCGCTTTGAAAGATGAATCATCGTTGTTGACCATAGACGAGGATTACAAAACGTACGTGTATGCAGCTACATTATCGGAGTCTATCGAAACAGTACGCGAAGTCATTTCTTTGGGAGGAGATGAGAGTTTATTCGGCACCGTTACTAGTGTTGGGAATTTAACAACGAAAGATACCGCTTTACACGTCGCAGCAATGCAAGGGAACGCAGAGTTGATATTGGACCTTCTATCAGTCGTTGATTCTATCGATTTATGGTATACTTTGAGAAATGATAACGACTTTACGCCAAAAGAATTGGCACATTTGGCTGCGCAGAGTTCTACATGTACCTCCCAAGTGCTATTACGAGTTCTTGACGCTCCGCTTCGAATCGCAGCAAATGCCGTTCACTTTTCTTATCTGGAGTTTAGATCTGAAATATCGCATGATAGGAACAGTGAGGATGATGAAACGGAAATGCAAAATGAAACGGAAATGCAAAATGAAACGGAAATGCGAAATGAATTTGCATCAATAGATCATATCGAACAGGTCGAAATTCTCCGCGAAGAAGTTTACCCGCGCACTTTTGAACTTATCCTTGAAAGTTTCGATGCAACCGAGGAAGAAAATGACGAACAACTAAAAAAGAAGCAGCTTCAATATCTGGAAATTGCAAGTAAGATACTCGCAGACGAAGAGAACTTCTTGAGGCTTTTCTCGATAGTGCAAGCCAAAGAAAGGAGCGAAAAACTCGACGGTTCTTGCAGCACGAAAAAGGAAAAGAAATCTACTCAGTCCACAACCTCCGCATCAGAATTTAGTGCGAACGCGTTTTTTGAACAGGTTCAGTGTGGCGCAAAGTTAGGTCGTTTTAAGGCTGGATGTAAGTTGCGAAGATTTATAAACGACTATGTTGAAGGCAAGGCGATTTATGCCTTTAGCGATCCAGTGGTTGAAAAATCATTTCTTCTCGAATCTTCGTTCAACGAGCAAAAATTTGACGTTTGGAGAATCATGTTAATCTTTTCCATTTTCGTCGGAAGACATTTAATCGTGCTCGCTGAAAGCTCCGAATTTAAAGCCCTGTCCTGGTTCGTTTTAGGCGCTGCTTTTACATTACAAGCGATTATAATTTATGCTTTGGTGGTTTATTCGAAATTTTACGTGAGATACAGAGAATATGTTATAATTCTGTTACAGTTCCTGTTTTCGCTGTTAGTGAATATTTCCGAAACTAAAACCGACAGAGCTTTGAGCTCAGTTTTACTCCATTTCACAGTTTTAACTATATGTCCGAGTAGGATAGAACGGCATTTGGTAACTCTGTTCTTGGCCAGCCGCCTTCTTTTTCGCGGAGTTCAGTTTAGCGCACTCGCACATACACATACGTCGAGTGTTCTCGACGTATGCTTGAACGGCTTCATCGATTTTCGAAACAGAATAGGACACGATAATTTTATCACGAGTCTATTGATGCTTTTAAATTTCACAATTTATCTCCCATTGGAATTGAGATCGCGTCGCCAATTTGCTGCAAAATACGGCATCTTTTGGATGAAGAGAGAGTGGCAAGACGATTCCGTTGAAAGCGGAGATCAAATATACGTAAAGCAAATTCAGGAAGAAATCGATTCCCGAGGAAATGGAAACTGTTTTTCACACTTGTTTAAATATGTTTCTAATCAAACGAAAAAGTTTCAAGCGAAAGCATGCTTTGCTTTTCCGGATCCAAATCATGAACGCGAATTCATCCTCGATTCGGCAATTATGCATCGACCATATGACTGCGGATTATATGTCATTATCTCATATTATGTTGTTGCTATGTTTTTGGAGCTATTCAACGAAGAGCAAGGTGGTTTCAAGGGGATTCAAGTTGCTCTTTTTACATCGTGTATTTACAACAAGGAAACGATGCATGATATAAACATCGCGGATGATCCTTATTTGAGTTCAACTACGGTCACGCCGATGTTTCTCTTAAAAACTTTCAGTTTGTTCGTACCAGCGATTTGCCTAAGCATTGGCATCTTCTTTCCTCGATTTTATTGTTTACATAGAGGACTTTTAGTCATGGCTATGCGAAACATATGTCCTTGGTCTGCGTACGTTAAATCGGATTATCCACAAATACTCAACTTGGTCGTGTATCGATCAAGCGCGTGCATAATGAACGTCAGATTGGAACGACATATTCTAAGTTTGTTCTTGAATCACGTCGTGCAACCGTATTTCATATCCAGATATATGGTCGAAACCATAATCTCGAGTGGTCAATCTTGCAAAGGAAACAACATTATCTTACAGTCGTCCATTTTCAGTACGGAGTATCCTCTCGCTGCAAGTCTCCCTTTGGGATTACTATTCGGTTTCGCGCAAGTTTTGATCCCTTATCATCTCGAGAAAAGCCAACGGAGATCGTTCGCGTTGAAGAAACGAGAGCAAAAGGAGGCAGCGAAAAAAGTCATTTAGAAGTCATTTAGAGAGAGAGAGAGAGAAAGAGAGAGAAAGAGAGAGAGAGTTCTCGCATTCGGCAGCGAATTCTTTCGTCTTAAATAGTTTCAACTTGTATATTGTATTTGTACAACTTCATTAACATGCCTATACAGGTAAGGTTTCTATTTTTACTACTCTATTCTACTTTCTGCTGACCAACGGCGGAATTGGCGATTTGAGCACGGGCGGCGAAGAAAAGAGAGGGATTTCGTCTTCATCGGAATCTTCCTCTTCCGCATCGTCGAACTTGCTGTCCACTAAATGTTGATTCTTCTTATTCTTTTCCGTGGTGTTGAGCGTTCGCGTTTGTAAGGCGGCGGTAAACGTGGTTCTCATCATCGACGTCGATGACGTTTTTTCCATCATTTTGAGCAAAGATTCTTTGGACTTTAACTCGGATTGTAATCGCACGCACGTGGCTTCACTTATCTCCGCTCTTTCCTCTGCCTCTCTGCGTTTGTTTCGCTCGATTTCTAAACTGTTTTGAAACGAACGCGCGGCGTCGGCGTTTTGCGTGAGCAACTGTTGGATTTCCCATCGCAGCGCTTCTACTTCTTCTACTGATTGCTTTTCACTCTTTGTTTCCTCTTCTTTGTTTTCTTCTTCTTCTTCTTCTACTTCGTCGTCGTCGTTATTCACGGCGACCAGACTCGACGAACTCTCTTCTTTATTGTTCTTCTTCTTCTTTTTAGTATTACTATTACTGTTCTTCTTGAGTAATCCTTCCTCGTCTTCCATCTGTTGTTGCCTCTCGATGCGTAATATCTTCTCTTGCAGAGACAAGTTCGACGGCGTCATTTTTCGTTCAACTTTTGACGACGACGACGACGGCGACGGACCTTGATCCGCGGAATCGTTTTCTCTCAAAGCCTCGGAAATCTTCGCGTTCGCTCTTTGCATGAACACCTTCGCGCTCCTCTCCGCCTCTTTCAACTTTTTGTTTGCCGTTTCCAACGCGTTCGTTCGTTCCAACGCTAATTTCTCCGCCTTGGCGCATCTCGCCTCTAACTCTTCCCGTTTTTCCTCGATCGAATCCACTCGCGTCCGCGCGTTCACGATGTCCAGTTTCGCTTGCGATTGCACCGCTTCCAGCATGTCGTCTTTCGCTTTCAGTTCTTGCTTTAATAAAAGCACTTTTTGTTTCATTTTTACCACGAGAACATCTTCTTCTTCTTCTTGGACGACTTCTTCTTCGACAAAATTGGGACGTTGAAGAGGAGGAGATCCGCTCATGGAGAGAGAATCCGCGCGTTCAGTCACCGGGTGTTTGTTGTCTATGGTTACGTTCGACGATGAAAAGGAGTAGGAGGATCCTCCTTTTTGTTGTTTGTGACCTCCAAACATACTACTAATGAATATTTGTGTGTGTGTGTGTGTGTTTTCTGCTTTTGTGTCGAGAGTTTGAAATGGGCGAATTCCAATGGAAAAAAACGGGCTAAAATTCTACTACAATGTATTCTATATTACAACAAAACTATGACGGGAGAAGCTACTAATGCGTGATGTAATATGTAACAGTTTTGCACGCATCATCACTTCTGGGCGCGACTGAAGAACCCCCACTTGTTGTTGTTGTTCACGGCATCTTTTCCTCTTTTTTTCTTATTACGTTCAATCAACCTTTTCATCTCCTCGTCCGAGGGTGGATCCGGCGCACTCGCCGGGTACACGACGTACATTCGGTTCCGAATGATTTCCTCTAAATTACTCGGGTTCATGGCGAAAAAAACCGTCATCGCGATTGGAATGGAGAGGTAGACGGAGAATTTGAACGCTTCCAGGGAGAAGGATTTCGCCATGCTTGTGAGTTCGTTGTGTTGAATGGGCGAGTTGTTGATGAAAATCAAAGAAAAAAATAAAATTTAGGGTACGTTTACAATTTTTTCTTGTATTCTAAAATTTGTCTTAGTAAGCACATTCGACTCTGAATAGAGTTCAAATTAAGCGAATGGCCATGGGTTCGACCCCCATACGCGGTACACGCATTGTATTGCCTCGTTAGCTCAGTAGGTAGAGCGTTCGCCTTTTAAGTGTTTTTTTTGCATTAATGTGCATTCTATTACATTCTATTACGTTCTATTACGTTCTACTAATCATCACGACAGACATCCATACTCAAAACCATCTCGCAAAACGTTCTGTGCTTTCCTCGAAATTGCCGCAACGGCATTTGATCGAGCCCGTAGCACCGGTCGTCTTCGCCGCAGTTCGCGCACGTCGAATTCCATCCCCCGTCGCCAATCCACCACGGCGACCCACACGCTAAGCAAGGCATCTTTGGAAAATAATGTCCCGTAAGATTTCTGTTATTCGAGAAAACTTTCGTTTCGCCTTGTTGTTTGGTCGGTCGCAAAAACGCTTCGGGAACGCGAACGCCAATTTTGCCGCCGAGTGGCAATAATTTTTTCCCCTCTTTTTGTTCTTCTTTTTCTTCTACATCTTCTTTTGCTGATAGTTTATCCTGCGATAACAACGAAGAAGACGTTTTGTCTTTCAAAAACACTCGTTCTTTTTGTTGCATCAGTGCGACGCAACCGGCGCCGCCTCGACCTTCGGCGATGACGCCACATCGCTCCATGGTGTCTGGAACCGACTCCCAAACTTGTTGGCACGCGATGAAAAAGTTAGCTTCTTTCTTCTCGCAAAAATCGTCTCCATCAAAAGCGGTATCGTACTCGCACAAGCACGCGTCTAACATTTCGCGAAGCTTTTCGGCATCTTTGACGCCTTCAAAGACCAAATGATTCCTTCGATCGCCGCACAAACTAAAGCTTCGTCGAAACAACAACTGTTTTCGTTTTTGTTCATCATCGTCTTCGTCTGCGTCGTCTTTAAACCACGGCTTTTCGTTCACGGCATACACGCGAACGGGTTCCGAGTGTTTATGAAGCCACTGCAGAGGTGTTGTTAAGCGCGAGTTTACCCAAACGACGCCTTGTGAACGCAAGCTGGATGACAGCAACGTAGCGGTAGCGTTGATTTTATCTTTGTTGTTATTATCGTCATCATCCAAATCTAAATCTTCCGTGAACGAGACCTTCCCGTACTCTTTTCGGAGCATTAAGAACAACTTCCTGGAATCAAACGGTCGTCGCGCCAGGTACACGACCGGTGGCGGTTCCTCTTCGTCCTCTTCTTCTTCTTCTACCTCTGCTATTTTTATTTCTCGCTCCTTGTTCCCGAGCGCCTCGGAGTACGTCTCCGTGCACTCCACGCAAACCTGCTCAATCTGTTTATCGTACTTGTTGTGTTCGAAAGTGATTTTAGAAACGAACAACTCGGCGTAGTTTTCCGACGCCTTTTCGGTTTCTAATATCCACTCGTCCACTCTGTTGCTCAACCCGTGAATCGTACTTCCAGAAGCGTCTCTCTCTCGCACCGCATCCGCGACTGCTTCGCCCAACTTTGCGCCTTCACCTTTAACGAGCACAGAGACGTCTTCGTTTCTAGAAGCACTCTCGACAAATATACGCTCAATTCTCTCCCTCTCTCGGACGTACTCTTCCCCTCTGGAAGAGAGCACGACGAATATTTTTACCGTTCCAATCGCTCCTTCCCGAATCTCCTCGCACGCCTTCGCAAACTCTCTAGAACTACTACTAGACGACGACGCGTCATCGTTGGTAGGAATCGGATTCATCAAAACAACGCTCATCACCGATTCCATTTTATCGTGTTGCATGAGCGCGTTCAAAACGATTAAACTCTCTTTACTCCCGAACGCAATCGAAATCGCTCGATCCTTCGCGTTGATTCTTTTCAACACGTTGTGCAACTGTTTGCTCGTTTTCTTCCTCCCGTCTACATCGTCTTCAATTTTGTTGTTGTTGTTAATGTTACTGCTGAAATCAATCGCGTGGACGCAGCTCGCGCACTTTGAACTCGCAAAAATGTGCCTCATCAGCGGATGAAACGTTTCCATCATTTTCTTCGTTCTCGTTTCGATGATGGTATCGTCATCATCATCATTATCGTCGCCGCCAACTTCTTTCGTCGTTGAAGAAAAAAGTGCATTTCGGTGAAACAAAAAAAGTAACGCCGACGGCGAGAACTGTGGCTTGTACCTCGTTCCTCTCGATATCGCGTGGACGATGATGGTATCACCAAAATCGTCGAGGCGACCACCACCAAAACGACCTTCTTTATGTCTTTCTTTATGTTTCCGACTCATTTGTGTTACATCATCACGACGATGCGTTTTCTACTCTCTATATAAGGGTGTCAAACTGTGAGAAGGAAAAACAACAAAAATTCTGAAAAAAATCAGAACAAAAGCAAAAGGAAAAAGTGAAGGAAAATTTTCACTCTTTTCGCCCCAGATTGATTGTAACACTATTCCTTCCTCTCAAAGTGTGCGTGTGAGAGTTTTTTATATCTTTCTCTGTCTCTTCTTCTCTCTTTATTGAAGCGTTTAAATAAAGCGCGAATATATATACGCACGTGACGGAGCTGCGATCTTTCTTCTCAGTCGTCGCGATCGAAAAGAGAGAGAGAGCGCGTTTTTGCAAGAACTTGGCGCCCGCGAAAAGAGCGACCACATCGTCATCATCCAAATCATTATAGAGAAAAGGTCAGCCTCCTCTTTTCGTACTTCCAAATGATACCACCGACTGATACCGACGAAGAGAACAACGCAGACGTGGAAAGTCGACCACCGATGATGAACGACGACGACGATTCGGCGTCGGTGGCCTCGTCCACGACGTCGTCGAATTCTCCTTTATTAAACGCGGAACAAGAAATCTCTCGAATCTTGGCCAACCGACGAAACTATTACGGAGTGTTAAATCTCACGCCGCAGACGACTTCAAACGCGAGCGTGAAGAAATCGTACCATAAGATTGCACGAGTCATACACCCGGATAAGTGCAAACACCCAGACGCGTCGGCGGCGATGAGCGTGGTGACGGCGGCGAATTCCACGTTGACTACGCCAAAGTTGAAACAGAGTTACGACTTGTATTACAACACGCAAGACGTTTCGGAAAACGCGAAATCGGGATCAAACTTTGACGAGTGGCACTCGAAATCTGGAGCGGCAGTTGCTGGGTTACCTCCGTGGTTAGTCAAAGCGTTATCGACGCCAGTTTTAGGCGCGTTCGTGATGCTTCTCATGATCTTATTTGGCTTAATCTTTGGCGCGGTGTTAATCGTCCTCTTCCTGGCGTACATGTGCGTCCACATGGTCTTCTGGGTCCTCTGTTGCTGCGGCTGCGGCGGCCACTGCTGGCCGCGATACGGCGAAGGCGCTCGCATACATGAAATTCGCCAGCGCAGATTCTTCGCCATGCTTCGCGATTACGAACAAGCGCAAATGTTCGCCGCGCAAAGAGGCGAAACGGACCCGGACCCTTCGGCGTTTTTCCAGCGGTGGAACGCGTTGCACCCGGAAGACTTGTCTTTTCCAGACGGGTACGATCGAGAGTTTAGCGGCAAAGGTAGTAGTAAAGGTGGATACGGAGCCACGGACGATTACGGCTCGTACGTTTAAAATTTAATACTGTTTAGTAGTGTAGTTTGTTGTGTGCTTGTAGAGTATTGATGTGTAATATTATTAGTATTGGGATGATGCATTTGAAATCTTTGTTTTTTCTCTATCCATCCACAGAAAAAACCACAGAACTACCGCACGAAAGATGCTGCGCTTTTCTCAACGACGACGAGGGAGGACGTCGTTTTGCGGGAGCGGCGGTTACGGTGGTGGTCCTTTGTTTTCTCTTTTATTTATCCTCCTAATATTTCTTCTCTTCTCGTTGAAGACTTTGATGCGTGTTGTCGACGCGCAACAACAACGCGAACCGGCGTCGCGAGAATCCATCGAGAAATTTTTCGAAGCATTCGACGAGGGAGAAGAAGAAGTAACGACGACGACTGATGACGGCGACGCGGGCGGTGAAGGGGACGGAGGAAAAGGAGGAGGAGGAGGGTTTCAGTCGTTTCAATCGCTGGAGAACTTGGTCAAGCTGGCGCAAAAAGTCGCGGACGAGTCGTCGGAATATTATTACGACGAGAAAGAAATGACCAGTCGAGCGAGCGATGGGAAAAGCGGTTCATTCGTGGACGTTTCCGACGACGATTTGGACGAGTTTGACTTCTCGGACGATTTCGAAAGCGAACGAGGACGAGGAGGAGGAGGAGGAGAGGAACGATTCGGGGAAGAGGAGGAGAAAAAATTGTTGTGGGAATCCATCAGTCAATCCGGGGTGATTACGAACGAGTGCGGGTACGGGGAATCGAAGGAGAACAGTTTGTGCTTTAAAATCGACGAGGCGAGCGGACGAAGCGATGGGGTGTCGAGGCAGGTAACGACGGTACCGGTGAACGTCATCGGCGGCGCGCTGGTTCGATTCGAAATTGCTATTGACACGTTGTCCTCAAACGATGGCGATGAATATGGAGGTAGCGGTACTAGAGAGTCGAGAAGTAGAGGTAATAGTAGGATTGTGTTAGAGGCGAAACCGTTGGGGAAGCCATGGAGAGTTTTAGAGAGTTACGACTCGGAAACGTACGCGATATCCGGAGCGTCTTCGGCGGATGATGAAACGATCAGCGAAAAGAACGTAAACGTGAACTCGTTGGCGAGTTTTGACGCTCGAGCGAACGAGTTTGGGTTCATCGGGTACAGAGTAGAAGTACCGAAGAGCGCGGAGTCGTCGGCAACCAAGTTTCGATGGAGACAGGTGAACGATAACTTGGAGGAGGAAGAGAATAGCACCAACGACAACAACAACAACAACAACAACAACATTAGAAATTGGGCCATCGACGATGTTATCATCGAGCGAATCGCCATCGCGCCGCACGCGCTGATTGCCGCCGTGAAAACGAAGCGAAAATCAAAGTCAAAGTTTTCGAGAGACGAACATTTGGATAACGTATATTTATCGATCAGTTTCTCGAAATCGGTGTATGGATTCGACGCGAACGGTTTAAAAGTTGGCAACGGAACCGTTTTAGCGCTTTCGCAAGCGAGGACGTTCACCGGTACCGATAGGTCGATATCGTCTTCGCACTTTGTGGCGACGGTGCAACCTATCGTACCCAACGACGGCGACTGGGTTGGTCCGTTTGCAGTTTCCATACAAATACCCGGTGGCGTGTGTACGAATGCGGACGGGAGAGCGAACGTGGCTTCGAATACGCTGAAATTAAGGCGCGTTTCCGCGGTGACGAACAAGTTAAAAGAGAAAATGCTAGAAGTAGTAGAAGAAGATGATGATGCTGAAGAGGGAGAAGAAGAAGACGTGACGTTATCCATCGGGGCGTTGAAAAAGAAACGTCGAACGAAAGAGTCACAGTTTGGCGATGAGAACGAGATCAAGAAAAAGCGAGTCTCGTTCGAGGAAATCACGCTCGGTCCTCGTCCGGGACCGAAAGATTCGAGATGGGCTGCCGTCGTCGCGGAAGAAACTGAACTGAACACATCAGCAACGTTCGATAAAACGTTTGTGGTCGTTTTAGACGATGATACGATGCATTTACATAACCCAGACTTGGCTAAAGATTCGAGTGCTTGGAAAGACGATCCGAGTAAAGTTGGCGAACGAGTCGAAATCGCGCAAGAAATTCACGGACGAATGAAACGCTCAAAACGGAAACCCAGTCGAGAAGCGTTCGATAAGATGGAAGATGAAATCGTGACTTTGAAGAAAGTGCAAGAGCGGGCATTAAGAAGATGGAAAGATGCCGATTCAGGTGGGTTCAATCGAGACGTTGGGAGTTATACGGATGCGAAAGAAAAGACGCAGCAATCTCTCTCGCCGTTTGCGAAAGAAATCAAAGAGGAAGAAATGATTGAGGATATGTTAGGGTTATCAAAAGACGCTAAAGGTGACGAAGAGTTAAAGAAAAAAGTGCGCACCGATAGCATCAACGAAGTGAACCTAAAAGATGAAGAAGATGATTACGACGACGATACGTTTGCGAGCGGGGAGATTTCTCCGGAGGAAGAGGAAGAGGAAGACACGACTCTGGCGGATTTGAAGAGAGATTTGGAAGAGAGCGAGCGGTTGCACAAAGAGTTGGCGAGCGAAGTAGAAAAGAGTCACAAAATGCGTGAAGAACTCGATTCGGAATTAGAAGAACTTCGAAGTCTCGAAAAGGAGAAGAAGAGGAAGAAATACGATAGCGATAGCGGCGGCGGCGGCAGTGATAGTGGTATTGAGGATGAAGATGGATTTTTGCAAGGCGAAGGACACTCAACGATTGATGGTCAAAGCGTAGAGTTTCGAGAAGAGAAGGAAGAACAAGATAATGATTTAGCGACTATCGAACGGCTTGCACACGAAATGAGCGACATGTTCGAGGAGGAAAAGGAAGTCGAGGAACTCGTGAAAAAGTCACGAGGCGACGAAGCGCCTGAGAAGGAAGAAGGCATGTCGCGCGATATAAACGCGGACGCTGAAGCAATCAAAGAAGAGGCACGAATCATTCGCGAAGAGCTCAAGGCGGAAAAGGAACTTCTGAATAAGGAAAGGGAGATGAAAGCAAAGTTTGACGAAGAGTTGCTCAAATTGAAAACGGCGCAAGAGGTTGAAGTGCTCGCGAGCGACGAGGATGACGATGATCTTGAGTAATTTTCGCGTTTATCGCGTATGAAGGGTGTCAATAAGCGAAAATCTGCTAAAGGCAGTTTTTCGGTGAGTACTCTTACAAGGCTAATCTACTGGTACCAGGTACCACTATCATATTCATTACTACTATTATTTAGTCAATTAAAAGTCCGCAAACCCACTGAAAGAGCTGCGAGAACTTCCATTCTGTTCGCTATCGTTTTCACCGTCGTTGTCTTGCACGAGCCAAAATTTCTCCCCTTTTTTGCCCAAGGAAAACTCGCTTTCACCGTCATTTTGACTGAAAACGTTATAGCTGTTCAAATATCCTTCTGGAAACATTTGCAAAGGTCTCAACGTGCCGTTTAGAACCGCATCCCAATCTAGATTATCAAACCAAGGATGTTCCATGATTTCGCCAATATCCGTTCCTCCCAAACGCTCGTCCTCGTCTCGGACAAAAATCTCACGCAATAACATTTCAGTTTTCGCGTCGAAATTCGCCGGTTTCGCAACCGCATCAAAGTTTGCGTTGACGATTAGATCATACATCTTTTCACGACTATCCTCTCGAAACGGAGGATACCCAGCAAGCATTTCAAATAGCAACACGCCAAATGCCCAGATATCCGAGGCATACGATCCACCTTGATGAAGCAATACTTCCGGTGAAAGATAATCAGGCGTGCCACAAATCGTAAACGCGCGTTCGCCACCGCTGAGTTTTTTCGCAAAGCCAAAATCGCAAATAGCGATGCTTCCATTCTCACGAATCAACAAATTTTCAGGTTTAATATCGCGATAGATGTATCCTTTTTCGTGGATAGATTCAAGACCTAACAAAACCTGCGAAGCGTATACTTTCGTTTGGCCAGTCGAAGGTAAACCAACTGCGTTGAATAATTCAAACATATCACCTTGGCATAACTCGATCGACAAGTACAAAGCTTTCGCATCTTGAAAAGCGGAATAAAACTGCGCGATGAAAGGTGCGCCCCGGAGAGAAAACAGGCAGTTCTTTTCTTCCACGACGTGACTCTCTTCGTTCACCGCGACGACATTTTTCTTGGGCATGACTTTGATCGCGCACCTACGGCCAGACACTTTGTGCGTCGCAGAAAAAACAAAACCAATCATTCCCTTGCCCACCATTGCACCGAGTTCAAAGTCGTTTATACTCTTAGATCGGGATAAAACGAGAGATGCAGCGACAGCGACTCTCTTATCGCGATACTTTTTGAAAAATAAGCTCTTCGTCGGAGCAAACTCGCTTTTCTTTGTTGGCGTCGGAGCTGCTCGTAAAATTTCCGACCCCCTCTTTTTATTACTAGCGCGAAACCGTTCCTTGAACTGAAAAGCTATTCGAGAGAACGTGGAAGAACGTTTATTCAATTTCCGCTCAACGGAACGTTCCACTTGCGCGTATACGATTTCGCTTTTACTTTGTATTGCGATGTCTCGCGCCAATTCTTCTCCTTCTTTTCCAATAATCACAGGTTGTTGCGTCCCTAAAGTCAACAACGAATCTTTCGTTCTTCCTCCTGGCACAGAAATCGCATCTCTATCAAACGTATTCGATATATCCGGGAACGAATCACTCGTCTGCGAATGTATTTCACTCATATCATCCGTTAATGATTCTGAGTCGGATGACGCTACCGTTGATGGCGTTACCGTTCCGCTTTCGTCATACAATAGCGATTGAGAACGACTATGTTTTTGCTGCTTGTCTTCGCGCGAGCCGTGCATCCGCGACACATCGATGGAAAACCGCTTCGGCGTTGAAGAAAGGGATATTTCCATGTCTGAAGAAGAATATGAAGGGGAATAGATACCCGATTCTTTCCGTTGACGCTGGCGTTCCTTTCTCCGTCTTTTCTTTGATGTACTGTTGTCGTGTTTCATTCGATACATGTCGATCCATCTGATGTAGGCGTCGTTGCACGCTTGAAGGCGATCCGCGTTGAAGCTGATGATGACCGAAAGAGCGCTCGTGGAGGAGCAAATTTCGTTCTTCTTGCCATGCTCGTCGTAGGTTGTTTCAAACCAAGAACCAGCTTCGATAGTTTTCGTTGCCGAGGGATCTTTAGTATTCACTAAAATCACCGTCCCGTCAATTACAAAGTGTAGAAGGGATTCTGTTTTTGAACCCGCGACAATCTCATCCAAATTACCACAAATCTCTAAATCTTTTGAAAACGTTCGCTTAAACTTCTTGAGTGCATATTTAGAGGCAAACTTCATGCGCTCAGTGTCGTTATCAAATGCTTCGCTTGTTCTCTGACACGACAAAAATATGCGCAACGCCACAGTCGCCGCAAGTTTTGTTACCGTTTTAATGGCACGTTCAAAATGCGACTTGTGAATCTTGATCACCTCGGCGCCTTCTTCGCTGTTGGCAACGAGCAAACGTGCGTTGACTTGAGGTTCAACCATGGCACCCTCGGCCCAAGTTGATCCTTCCTTTAGAACTGTTGTATTTTTCTCCTTTGTCGAGGGGGAAAATTTGCCTCCTTGATCGTCTGCGATGCGCATGTTGTCGTCATCCTCGTAACTCATCGCCGTTCCTTTGACTAGAACGACAAAGGATTCCTCGATATCCTTCGGTTTTGCTATTATTTGGTGTTTCTCGTACGTCCTACGTTCAATACCACTAATCAAAGCCTCCATCGCTAACGAGAAAAATCCGACGTGCGCAATCGACGCGTTCTTCTCGAAAGCCTTCTCCAAATGTTTTCGTTCAATATCAGTCAAAAGGGGCAACTTTATATTTTGCGTTTTGTCGTGATGTTGTTCCGTACTTCTCGATGATACTTCTTCTCCATTCTCCTTTTCTTGGACTTCAGAAACGCTCTTCTGCCGATTATATTCTTTCTGCTTTGTTTGAACACTCCCACTGTTTGCGCTGCCACTCGTACTCTGCCGAAGACTCAACTCGCTCCGATTGTTACGATTGATCGAAACGTGTCGTTCGCGCTGTAACACGCGGCGCGTGCTCATGGAGCGAGTGCTATATTGAGAAGACAATGATACAGAACTGTTATTCGAGGTCCCAGTGGACTGCGAGCTCGAAGACAAGCGCCGACGTTCTTTGGCGACGAGTTCCTCTTCGTCTTTTTCTACCACTGGTGTATCTTCTTCTTCTTCTTCTTCTTCTTTCCCTCTTTCTTTTACCATCCCTGTCGTCTCTTCCTCCTTTGAAGACGTTTCCAATCTCAATTTCTTCCCATCGTCACTTTTCACAGCGCAACTTTCGTAAACAATGTACGCGAGCAAAGGTACCGTAAACGCAAACGCTCTCGCGCGAGTCCAAACAGTCTCCGGCGAGTTCTTCCAAAAATCTCGTATCCCCATCACGAACACGACGACGTAATACAAAAAGAACGCTCTGATGTGCTTCTTCGTTGAAAGCACGAACTTACCATCGGAAAGAAAAGTGAACGCGGCAGAGTTCGGCGCCAATCGATGGACGATGTCGGTCGCGCGCGATGAAACGCGACGATAAACACCTACTTCGTCCCTCTTTTGTCTCAATTCGTTTTCATCATCATTTTCATCCTCATCGTCGTCACCAGCCGTTCTCTCTCCCTCATCGCTTCGAATACTCTCAGAATACGCAGCGGCGGTCAAAACATCGTCTATACTCTTTCTCTCCTTTTCATCGTCTAAAGATTTCATCGTCGTCGTCATCGTCTCAAAGCTTTGTTGGTGTTCAAAAACAAAAACAAATTCCGCAATTCAGTTCGCTCTCACGAGACTCCTAATTCCCCGACATATTCCTTCACTTCAAAGCTGTGTATATCTTCTTTATGCGACCACTTCGTCGTAAAAAGTACTAAAGCACAGATGTATGCGGTAGATGTGCGTGTTTTACGCGCGACAAATGCCCGCGTTTTTAAACATCAAGAGCCGGCAGGCGCGTTTTCGACGTTTAAATAAAAGTTGTGTGGTGTTCGTGCCTTTCGATACGAAAAGCTCCTGCTGCGTGGATAAAAAAACAACAATTAAAATTTGAACGCCCAAACGACACTTTTTAACGAACGAACGGAAGGATTTGGACCAAAAATTTTTCTGCGTGGGAAACTTTTTTGTCGAGACAGACAGTTAGTACATTTTTGCCTCAGACAAAAGCCCGTTCTCGTCGTATGCGCATTATATAATACTACGTATATTTAACACAAACAAAAGCACGTGATAACTACACACATGAAGTAGAACAACATCATCAACGAAACACTTTTTGCGCATTTCCTACTTCCTCGAATAAAGAAAGGCTTTTCAAAGTCGTAAAAGAAACGATGGTGTGGTTCGTGTGCGACGACTGCGGCGATTCGATTAAAAAACCAGCGCTGAAGAAACACTTCAACAACTGCTCCGCCTCTCGATTGAGCTGCGTGGATTGCGGAGCAGAATTCGATCGATATGCGGTGCAATTACACACGAAGTGCGTGACCGAACACGAGAAGTACGCGCTCGGGGCGACCAAGCCGGGCGGGAAGGCGAACGTTGTTTCAGGCGCTTCAACCAAGGCGGCGGCGACGCGAGAACCAGCTGTAGCACAAGCAGCAACAGCAGCCGCGCGAGAAGAGAAGGAGAAAATAGTCGGTCGAGAATATCTGGCCACCGAAGCGCCGTGGATGTGTTCGTGCTGCAACGTCGAGTGCACCGGGGCGGAAACGCTGAAGTCACACGCGCTCGGTAAAAAACACAAAAGGAAAGCAAAGACGCTTCGAACGCAGAAAGAGGAGGAGAATAAAGCGAACGACGAGGGGAAACCGAAATCGATGAGTCCATCAGCGGAAGAGGAGAAGAAGAAGAAGAAAGAAGAGAAGAGAGCGAAGAAAAAGTTGGTGCGATTGAAGTCCAAGGAGAATAAGAAGAAGATTTTAGAGGAGAAACTGAAAGTGGCGAAAGAGAAGAAGGCGCGGAAGGACGAGAAGAAGCGGAAGCGAGAAGAGGAAAAAACGGACGAGGAGAAGGCGAAAGACGCCGAGAAGGCAAAAGAGAGAGAGGTGAAGAAAGCGAAGCGAATAGAGTTGAAGGCGGTGAAACGAGAGAAGAAGTTGGCGAGGAAGAAGGCGAAGCAAGAGGCGAAGAAGAACGGAAGAGGGAAGACGAACGTCGCCGCGCTGGGGACCAAAGAGAAAGGGGTGAAAAAAAAGAAGGTCAAGGCTAAGTATTCAGGAGGCAAAAAGTAGTTTTTTACATCACTGTGTAACTTTCGATATTTAACTAAAAAGACTATTTTACTACGCATTAATAATCTACAGCCCGTCCGCGACGACGTTCGGGACTAAATCACCATCCGGGCACCGTTTACTTTGCATAATCGCAGAACCACCTTCGATTCTTCCCGTTAACTCGTGCGTCGGCCCCCAATCCATGAACAACTGTTTACCGTCTGAGTCCGGAATAACACCCCAGGTTCCTTTCCCCCACGGCGTGACTAAATCACCGTTGTCTTTCCACTCAATACCAGCGACGCCGCCCCATTTACCCGTGTGCGCATCCGCGACGTGCTTAGCGAGCTCACTGGATTGAATCCCTTGCGTGCGCTCGATTTCACCAACCGGTCGCGGTTTACACTGCACCGAGCTCGATAAACCTTCGCCTCCGTTCCATCGCTCGATGGCGCCTTTCTCGCCTTTCCAATACTGCTTAATAATATCGAGCATCCTTTGCGGTTTTTCTGGGTGGTAGTTCACATGTATCGACGCCGGATGAAACTTTTCCTCCGGGTATAACTTCTCGTCGTGGCGCATGTATTTGAAAACATACTTTGAGTTACAGAAACATGCAAAATTCATTATTCGCGATGAAGCGGAGTTCCTCGAAGGTGTTTTCTTATCACTCAAAAACGTGTGTTCTTCGTTATACGCGGTCTGATCCCACGTCGAGCGTTCTGTGTTCATGCGATTGGCTAACACGGTCATCATTTGCAAACTTTCGTGCGTGGCTTGCGTGAAGAACAAACCGGAGTTTTTCACAAACATGCGGTACGTGAGTTCGTCCGCCGAGGATAACTTATTTCCTCGACCTCTCGTAGGGTTCCACCTAAAACCATACGTCGTCATATCGTCCCATCCGTCCGACATCCCTTCAACGTCCACGTCTCGGTATAACAAATCGTTCTTGAACGGGTCTCGCATCCAGACGATATCGACGTCGGAGAGCAAGACGTTTACGCCAATTTTAATAAACTCTTTGAGGATTTCAAACTTTAAGCCAGAGGTGGCATGGTTATCGGTCGAGCCAGTAATGGATGTTAACGAGCGCAAGTAATAAGGCGCGTCATGTTGCTCGCACCACCGCGCGGTTTGCTCGTCGAGTGCAACAATCATGTAATTCGTGATTTCGGTTTTTTGCAATCCGTCAATCCATAACTGCAACATGTGGAAGATGTTTTTGTTCGAGACGCCGACTAATACTTCTCGGTTGATGGCTACTTTCTTCACAACTTCGCACAAGTTTTCCGAGCCACCTTCGCAGTTTGCCGGCCACGAGGTCATATCGTCATCATTTTTTGGCCACGGGACAACGTAGCGCAACTTTCTCGGATGAGGTCCAGAACCTTCTGACCACGCGCTTCGTTCGCACTGTTTGTGCTTGTTAACGATATCATCCGAACTTTCGTCGCCAAGAGCAAATGAGCGACCTTTATCAAACGATTGAGACGGGATAATCGCGTTTGGATCACCGGATAACTCGTCGCCTCGACTCACGTCTTCGCTCGGCGCGTATCTCGATCCTCGGCTTGGGCTGTTTTTCAAGTTGTACCTACACGCGTGTCGAAATGGTTTTAAGCGCGCACCGGCTTTAAACGCATTATCGTAAGCCGGCATGATAACCTGTTCCGTAACTCTGTCGTCGACGCCAATGCGTTCTATGTCCAAGTGCTCGCCGAAATATCGACACAACTCGATCGCCGCTAAAGTTGGATTGAAGCGCATAAAACTAGATCTCGCCATGGGTAAGCAAACGCTTTGTGCGTACTGCGACCAACCCATAGACTTATCGCCAATACCAATCACTTGTCCATTCGATCTGCACGTGATATCGGTGGCGAGTTCGATATCGAATCCGACGTGCGCGGGCATCATATCGTCGAGGGCATTCACGTCGGCGCCGATAGTCGTAAACGAAAACGCTTCGGATTCGAGTGGATTCGCCGTAAACTCTGCGCTTTTATCCGAGAGAACTAGCACCGCGTAGCCTCTTGTAAGTAAAACACTCGCCAAACGGTGAGCCGGAGATCCAGTCTCACTCTCACCTTTGACTAATACCGCGGAAACGTGTTGTTGTTCTTTAAACTTTTCGCGATTCCCGTAGGCGACGAAAACCACGCTCGTTTGCGTGGCGTCAGCTAACCTCGACGCTTCATCTGCGCTCATGTGTGTCCCGTCAATGACGACAACGGCTTTTTGATACTTGATACTTTCTCCGTGATGACTCGTATCTCGCTCATCAAACATCTTCTTTAAAGCCTCGCGCAGAGCATCCGAGGAGGAGGGTGAATTTTTCTCGCCAGCAACAGTCTCAATCTTCATCCCATCCGTAACCATCTTCTGCCCATTCCCTCCGTCGTCTAAATACCCATCCTCCTCCGATTGCGCCTTGGTGCATTTGTTTATCCCGCCTCGCCTACTCGCTCTCGTCGCGTGGTGAAACACGTCTACTATTTCCGCGCTCGTCAAACTAAACTTCTCGCAACTGTACCCGTCCCGGATGGACGCCACGCACCGCTCGCCATCCATCATCGCCTTACCACTTATGCTTCCTCCCATGCTATTGTCCTCGTTGTTGTTATTTACACCGTCAAACGAGGAACCACCACCACTCGTGCTCGTACCGCTGCTGCTGCTGCTACTCCTACTCCCGCTACTCCTCTTCTCCGCTCCTCCTCCGCCTTCATCACCAGCATCATCATCACTCGTTTTTGTCGCGTCGTGAATCTCCGCAATCTCCTCCGGTTTCCCATCTCTCACTAGCACTTCGTCATTATACTCGTTTTGATGACGATACGAATGCCGACGATGATTATCGATTTTATGACTCCCGACTCTGGTCTCTTCTCTTTTCGCCACGCTTCGTAATTTCGTCTCCTCGGTCTCGTAAAACAAAACGTCCGAGACGAACAGAACGAGAATGAGCGGTGAGACGATTCGAGAGAGTAAGCGGGAAATGAATGAATTTTGCTTCTTTTTTCGATTTGAAGTGGAGGAAAAGGAGGACAGAGATGCGTCTTTGGTGGTTACGACGGATGACATTTTTCCTTTTCGAGCGCAGAGAAGCGCGTGAACGCGCCGCTCTGTTTTTGTGCCGATCTGCGGCCAAATGTCGTCACACCACGAGCGGGGAATAAAAAGAGATGTTCTCCACCACCACGGCATCGTCGTCGAGATGCGTGGTCACATCTGCGTCCACCGTTAAAACCAGTTCTAAGTCGTGCGATGCTATTCGTAGGAGTAGTGGTAGGAGTCACGCGCGTTGTCATCAACGACAACAACAACAACGAAGAGTCGTCGCGACGATGAGCGTATCTTTGGATAATAAGATTAGTAACAACAACAACAACAACATTAGAAGAAGAAGAAGGAGATATTCATCGAGTATCGTCAAATCGTCTCAGGACGACGAAAACACCGAAACGCCTTCTTCCACTGGTTTCGATGGATTCGATACCGGAACCACCGTGACGGATGAGGACCAAGAACGTTTGCAACTCATGAGCCAAGAAATCAAAGACTGGTTGAAACTTTTATACGTGAAACGAGAGATGTCATTTAACGAGGTCAAGTTGATCATTGGTATCGAAGATCCTCGATTAGCGGACAGAAGAGAACGGTTCGGGATCGAAGACGAATCCGGGTGTTCCGCGGAGGAAAAGATTCAGGTTTTGGAAGACGTGGACGAGGGAAGAGTGCCGACGGATATCGTGGCGTGCGAGTTCGTTTTGAACGAGTTGAGAGAGTGGCCTGGGTTGGATTCGGATATCGAGTTACCAGAGAGACGAGAAACTGGACCGTCGAGATACGAGGAGATTGCCATGGACGCGGCTGGAATTAAAGGGCGAACGAGAAACCCGAAGAGAATGCTGGACGATTATTTGGAGGAAGACGATAAACCCGAGGAAAAGAATTTACTTGGATTTTTGCCTCTTTACGCCGTATCCTCGGCTCCGATTTTCATCACGATTTTCGCGTTAGGAATCATGTTTGTCAACTCTTTGCAATAACATACTACTATACATCATGAATACATTACAAATAATACTTCTATGGACGAAGATGTCCTACTTTCCTACGCTTTCCCCCTCCTCCTCTTTTGCGCGAAGGCCAAAATCCGTAAAACAACGCGAACAAGGTCAAAGCCCATAAAATGCCGGCGTATTTCCACAACTCGTTCGTCGCCACATCTTGTTGTTGCGCGAGCGTAGTTTCACCACCTCCAATGGAGACTCTTGCGTGTTTATACCCTTTATCGCCCTCCGTGTTTACGCTACCGCTGCTGCTATGACTAAGACTATGACTGACTTTTTTCTTCTCCGCCTCCCCCTCGTTGTTACTACTACTACTACTACTACTACTACTACTACTACTACTACTACTACTACTACTACTACTACTACTACTCTTTGGCATGCACTTCCTCTTCCGTGCTAACAATATCCCACGATTAATCTTTGACACGCACTCGTGCATCAACTCTACTCTGTTTCTCTCGTACTTATCGATGGACTCGTCATCTTCGGGATACAAATCGCACACCGGGAACAACTCTCTTCTGTTTGCCTTTCCGCACTTCAATTTATCCTTTTCCGTTTCCGATTTTGCGTATTCAAAGTGTTTATCCCACTCGTAACTCGTACCTTGTCTCATCATCAATCCGTAATGTATGACGAAAGAATTCGCGCTCTTCTCGTTCCACGGTTTCGATCCGGCGTACATTTGCACGTCGTTGTTCACGTTGTGCGACAACCCGGCGCTCGCGACGCCAAAGACGTACCCGTACATTTCCGATATCCACGGTCTCGGTGCTTTTTGAGTGATGAATGAATCGCCGGTACCGTTATACGGCCACCACACTCTCTTGTCTCTTCTCACTTTCCTCGTGTATTCGAACCATAACGGCGCCGCTTTCGCGATATCGCTCCTGGCGAATATCTCCCACCCGCCCACTTGCGCCAACCGCTCGCGAACGGCAGGTCCGACAAACATACTCGCCATGTCGTTTTTCACGCCCGATAAGTATCCGTAGTACCCGCCGGCGACGACGCCGACTCGCGCGGGAATCTCTCTCACCGTAAACGGTCTTCGTAAAATCATATCCGCGTCCAACTTCACCACCCACTTCAAGCGAGTAAAATTGCTCGATTTCGTCCAATGATTGATGCTCCCCGGTAAGTTATACGCGGAATACGAATCCGACGGGTCGTCTCGGCTGAAATCCGGCGTTTTATGCGTCGGCACGATGTGTAAATTCTCGTACGAATCGTACTCCGCATCCGTGCAGGACAACAGCCGAGTCATCTTCCCCGGCGCACCCACATCCATCCACGACTGATACAAAGCCGCAGATTGCCAATCCATGTACGGTTTACAGTCCGCCGAGAAGACGTAGTGGTAGTCGTCTATTTCCCTTCTTTTACTTCCCACCATCTCTTAAAGTCGCACTCTCTCTCTCCGTCTCTCTTTGTGAATGATGACTCTTTTTCTCTCTCGTCGTCTGTTGAAAAAAAGTTTTGCCTCGAGCGAGAAGAGAGAAAAAAAACGGTCGAGGAACTTAATATGCTGCCACTCTGCTTCGAAAAAAAAAAGAGGACAAAGAGACGAAATCGAGGCCGCGTCTTGTTTCGAATGAATGCATTTTTTCTTCATTCTATCGAACGCACGTATAACTTCTTCCCGCGCGCTCTCGCTCTCTCTGCTGCGTTACTTCTCACGGAATAGTAGTGGTCGTAAAGAAGTTGTTGTTGTTGAGTAACTTAATAATACCTTTCGATTTTATACGCTCTCGTTGTTAGTACAGAGAGTAAAGCACGATGATGAAAGAAGCAAACCATTCAGAAGAAGAGCGGCAAAGTTTACTTTCAAACGCCCCCACTACCGGGGTCAAAATCGAAGACGATGCGACGACTTTGACGTTTACGACGAGATCTACACTGATGATCAAAATTGCCACGATCACCGCGTTGGCGACGACGTTTGCCACGTTTGGGTACGTTTCCGAGAGCAAGAAGTTGTCTTCTTTGTTGTCTTCTTCTTCGTCCGCCGAGTTAGGGCGTAAACCGTCGTCCTCGTCGTATTCCTCGTCCGCGCGTTTAGGTCGATGGAGTTCGAGAGATGACGATGAAGACGATCGATACGCCTCGAGACGATCGTCGTCGAGACACCCGGACGATTTTGACGACGACGACGACAGAAGAGGAGGAAGAGGAAACTACGCAAAGTACAGAGACGAGGACGACGATGCGTACGAGAAAAGAGGCCGCGGACAACGAAGAGATTTGGGCAAAGACGAAGACGAGGACGAATATTCGAAGAATAAACATTCCTCCTCTAAATACGACGACGACGATGAAGACGATCATCGCAAATCATCTGCGGATGATGAAGAGGAAGATCAAGAAGAAGAAGAAGACCCGGCGATGAAAGAAAACTGCGTCGGCGAAGCCGCCGACGAAGAAAAAGGCATCTACCAGTACCCGGACAAAATTTGCTTGACGAACCCGTCGTTGACGCCGGCGTGTCTCGGGAACGGAGGCGCGGTTACGGCGTGCAGATTTTGCCAAACCGAAGAAGCGGTGAGAAAAGTTGCCGGCTGGCCGCAGTGCCCACACTCGGTGTGCGAGAAGAGCTCCGGGATTGGATGCATCGGGGATTCGTTTTCCAAGAATGAAATCTCGTGGAGGATGCACGTGAAGGACATCGCGAAACACAACGCGCGCGTGAAACAAATTGGGATTTCTGGAACGTGCGATTCCACGGTTTCCGATCAAGCGGTGGGGAGACACATGTTTCGCGACAAGAAGTGCTCGGAACGATTATTACCCGGGTGCCAAGACGCGCAAGGGTGTCGATTTTGCGTCACAAAATCGGGAGCAAAGTTGGACACGGAAAAAGTCACCGCGCAGTGGCCGACGTGCCCAGCCGCGGTGTGCGCGAGATTTTCCTTGGAGAAGACCGATTGCGAAGCGACTTTAGGATTATATACCGTGCCGACGTTTGAGGTTCCCGAAGGGTTTGATGGTTCGAACTTGCCGAAGCCGAAGTTGGACTTGGAGGCGACACAAAAGATGCAAGAGCGTTTGAAGCTCCAAATCAAAGCGGCGATGACGGGGCAAGACGACCCAGTGTTTGAAGACGAGGACGAAAACGAAATGCCAGAAGAAGCTCCGTTAAAATCGGAATCTCCCTTGGAAGAGACGAAGAACAACAAGGATGAAGACGAAGAAGAAGACTCCGATCGTAAATCTTCCTCCTCCTCCAAAGGTCGCTACGACGACGACGACGACGACGATCGAAGACACTCGTCGTCAAAGTACGACGACGATGAAGAAGACGATCGACGCTCTGCCTCTAAAAAGCACTACGAGGATGACGACGACGACGAGAAAGACGACCGCCCCCGAAGAAGCCGGGATGACGACGATCGACGCGACGATGACGATCGACGAGAGGACAAAAAATCTTCCTCCAAGAGTCGATACGACGATGAAGACGACAGACGAGATTCTCCCAAGAAGCGTTACGATGATGAAGACGACAGACGAGATTCTCCCAAGAAGCGTTACGATGATGAAGACGATGACGACAGAAGAGACAGTCACCGATCTTCTCGTTACGAAAAAGACGACGAAAGAGATCGATACGATGACAGAGATGACGATCGCAGATCTTCGCCCAAGAGCCGATACGACGACGACGACGACGAGGAAGACAACAGACGTTCCTCCTCCAAGATGGGTCGCCACGAAGACGAGGACGACCGCGAAGGCGACCGACGCTCCAAGAAGCGATCCGACGACGAAGTAGAAGAAGAAGGCGACCGCAGACGATCCACAAAGTATGACGACGAGGAGAAAGACGATCGATCGAGGCGCCCATCGTCGAAGTACGACGACGACGACGAGGATGAAGACGACAACCGCAAATCCTCCTCCTCATCGAAGAAACGTAACGAAGACGATCGAGAAGAAGAGGAAAGATACGACGACAGAAAAGAAAGCAAGAAATCTTCCTCCTCGTCCAACGAGAGAGATGAAGCCGACCACGATAAAGAGTACGACAAGGAAGATGTCGAGAAGTTTGAAAACGATAGCAGATTAAAAGATGTGGACGATTGGGGAGACGACGACGATAACTCTTCGTCCGGTAAGAAGTCATCCGCCGGAAAAGGGTCGAGTAGAAGCAAATCCTCCTCCAAAGAAGATTGGTGGGCGTCCTCTGCGAAGTAAATACCATCATCTTTTAGCTACCAATACAAAAAACTTCTAATAAACGCAAAGCAATAATACCCAACATCATATAACAATATCACTACTCTTCTACTAATACTAAAATACAACTAATGCTACGACACACTATAACAAACGAAACTCTAGTTTGCAGCGTCTGCAACCATCCAATTCGGACGCCAATCTACTTTTTCCATTTTTGCATTGGGATCTTGTAACAACGTCACCGCCGCGAAGGTAAGAAACACCGAACCGCCCAGGATGGTCATTTTCTTCTCTGAAAACTTATTCGCGATGTATTTCCCCCCTATGCAGGCCGTCCCCGTGGCAATGGCGTGACCTAAGAAACAACCAAACACTATGCCGTACGCTTCGTAATCGCCAGCTAACGCTACCGTGGCTATTTGACTTCGGTCGCCCCACTCGGCGATGAACGTCAGCGTGAAAGCTTGCATCCACACGCCGTTACACAAGCACTCGTAAAAATTACCACCTTTCTTCTTTTTGTTCTCGTTTTCGTTGCCGCTCTCTACGTCCTTTTCTAATATCGGTGCTCTCGAGTTCAAATCTTCTTCGATCTCTTTCAGCTCCTCGTTCTCCTCCCCCTCTTCGGTATCCTTCATCCGACTCGCGCTATACAGCATGTAAAGGCCGTAAAACACGAACAAACACACCGAACCGTAGTGCATGACTTTTCTCGGAATCATCGACGCCGCTTCGATCCCGATCACGACCGAAACGAACGTCATCAGCCAAAGCGCCATAATTGCGCCAAAAAAGACTTCCTTTGAATCGTATTTCCCGGACATTAAACACGCGATGAAAAACGTCCTGTCTCCGAACTCAAGCGAAAGCATCACCAGTAAAGACTGCACGAATCCAGAGAAGTTATCGCCTCGGTTGTTTTCGGTCGCGAACGCGCGCTCTTGGTGCTCGAGTATTCTTTTAGAAATACTGTCCTTCGCTTCATCTCCTCGTTCTAAAATTTCCTCTTCGGCTGCTAAAACTGACGAAAAGAAGATGAAGACAAAGACGAAGAGAAATAGTTTTCCATGAAGATGCGAAGGGGCGCGTAGCATCATCATCTCCAATCGCTTTCAAGTGTTTATTCTCCGAGATGATGTGCACTTCTTTAACGACGTCTTCGATGAAAACACCAAAAAACACGACAACAACAACGACAACACTCCAACGGCTTTAAACGTTTTGGAACGCTTTTCCTTTGTCCTCTCTCTCTTTCTTTTTCGCGCGGTCGATGGAGAGTTTAAAGTGAAGTCATTACTCTCGAGTTATATAAAACAATGTATATGAGTAAATATATATTATAAGTGTGCGATGATATGATGTCCTTATTTTTTTTAAGCCGAAGGGAGAGCACCACTTCCAGAAGAAGAAGTCTTCATCCACTTCGGCAACGCTTTGGCGTAATCCGCGCTCGGGTCGTCGAAGACGGCCAAGATGCCGAAAATCAAAAAGATGCCGCCGCCGACCATGGCGATTTTCTTCTCGGATATTTTCTGAGCTAAGATGCGACCTCCAATGCACGCCGTGGAAGTGGCTAAACCGTGGCCTAAGGAACCGCCGATGATGATACCGTACGGGTCGTAATCGGCAGCCATGGCGATGGTGGCGATTTGGGATCGGTCGCCCCATTCCGCTAAGAAGGTGAGCGTAAACGCTTGGACGAAAATCGCAGAGACGAAGAATTCCCACCATTGCTTTTCGTTTTTCGAAGTCCCTTTTTTCTTTCCAGGCGACAATTTGCCGCCTTTTTCCGCCACGTCGTCGTCGTCTTTGCTCGCGTTGTTGTCGTCGGATTTCTTCCCAGATCGTCGGTTGGCGATTTCGTCCAACTCGTGTTCGACTTCCTCGAACTCCTCGGAAACGTCGTCGGACATGAATTGGGAGTTGTACAACATGGTGACGCCGTAGCCGAGAAACAAGATCACCGCGGCCCAATGGACAAACCATCGCGGTAAGAACATAGGCGCGGCGACGCCTAATAAGGTGGACACGATGGTCATCACCGCCAACGCGCTGAAAGCGCCCAAAAATACAATTCGTCGGGAATGTTTCACCGACATCAACGCCGCGATGAAATACGTTCTGTCGCCAACCTCGATGAACAAAATAACCAAAAACGAGGTGACTAATCCACTAATGAAAGAGGTTTGGTCCGCGTATTGCGCTTTAAACCACGCGCCTAAACCAGCACCAGATCCTGGTCCACCTCTTCTACCTCCGCCTTCGTAATTCTCCAATCTCGTGACCACGGCTTCCAAGCGGTTGATCTCCTTCGCCATCGTCAATAACTCCGTCGCCACCGCGCCTTGCTCTTGCTCGACTTTATCCATCACCAACGAATTCACCGCTTTTGAGCCTTCTAAGTTCGAGAGAACTTCCTGCGCGGTATCCGTAATATCCGCTAAACTATCCGCGGCGTCTTCCACCGCCTCGGTGGCTTCGTCCACCGCCGCCGTCGCGTCTTCCACGTCCGCGGCGACCTCCTCCACCGTCTCCGCGGTATCTTGTATTTGCTCCGCCGCATCTTCCACCGCTTCCGTCGCATCATCCACCGCATCTGCGGCATCTTCGATTGCTTCGGTACTTTCCGCCACCGCTTCGCTCGCCTCTTCCACCGCTTCCACCGCCTCTTCCGTTTGCTCCGCCACTTCCGCTATCGCTTCGTTCGCTTCTTCGATGGAATCTGCGGCATCCGCGACGGTTTCCGTCGCCTCGTCCACGGCATCCGCCGCGTCTTGCACGTCCTCTGAAATCGCTTCTGCCGTAGATTCCGTTATTGGTTGTTCTTCATCCGCGAGCAAGCTTCGTCTTCTTTTTTCTGACGATACAAAGCTTTCTCCTTCGTTCGAAAACCTTTGCGACGATCGCGCTTTAGAAATTGAAGATGTTACGAAATAATCGGGGGCATCATCTTTCGCCGAAACAAAACCCAGAGAGAGAAAAGAGACCACGAACAACAACAGCAACACAAACGAGGAATAAAAGAACGTCTCATTCTTCTTCTTCGCGTGTGTGTTCTTCGCAGATCTCGCAAAACTCAAAGTCATCATCCTTTTGTGTCTTATTTATATATAGATATAATTCTAGTCCTTCTGTGTAAAGCTTTTATTATATGGTAAATACGAAAGAAGAAAAAAATTGTAAAGAGATAAGTGCATTCGTGCATGTGAAAAAGGCACAACAGAAAGAAAATTTTCTCTCTTTTCTCTCTCTCTCTCTCTCTTTTGTTGTGTTGCTTTTTCTCTCGTTTTGGCTGAAACATACGAAACTTTTTTTTAAACCAAAAGGAGTTCATCATAAAAAAATCAGAGAGAGAAAGTTTTAAGAAGAGAGATGTTTTCCTCCTCCTCCTCCGCCTTCGGTGGTGGTACGAACAACGAGGAGAAGAACAAAGTGCACTCGAAACCGGTCACTTTTAAAACGCGAGAACGCAGACGACGAAAAAAACGAACTCTCGTTTTTGTGTTCTCGTTTACGTTTCTGATAGTCGTGATGTACATCTCGTACAATTTCCTTCGCAAGCAAACGCTGAGCGAAGCTCGACGAATCATCGGCACGGGACGGAAAGCGAGAACGGATTTAGAAGGCCAAGTTTTAGTGGAAGAAGCGATTAAAACGGGGAAGATAGGACGAGAAGTGATCAACTTCGACGATGGGAGTTTAGACAGAATGATCGAGGAAAATATACGGAAGAAGAAACAGAAACAGATGGAGGAAGAGGAGAGGAAGATGATGTTTCACGAGGAAAGTCATCAACATCGCGAGGACGAGAAGAACGATATATATAACGACGAAACAAAAGAAGAAGATCTAGAAAACGAGGGCGTTGATAATAATAGCGACGATAATAATAACAATAACGATAGCAGTGGGGAGGAGGAAGAGGAAAATGCGGTTCATAGTAGTACGTCTAGCGATGTCGATGTCGAGAACATCATAAACGAAGATGAAGATATCGCGAACGAGAATGAGAAAGATAACGCAGAAGAGGAACAAGAAGAAGCGCGCGACGAGGACGACGACGATAATAACAATAACAACGAACAAGAACAAGAAGATACAATAAACGATGAGCCGTTAGAGGAAGTCAAACCAGGCGCGGGCGATGCGGATGATTTAGACCCCAAGCTCCCTCGATCGGAGTCGCTCCCGGAAGATCCTTCGCGCACGTGTTCGGTGGATCGTTTGAGAGCGTTGTTTAAACCGTGTTTACTCGGCGGCGACGTGCAGAAATGTTGTCAAACGCTCGATTTTGCGTTTGCTCCGGATGCCACGCATCGTTTTGAAGATCAAGATGAAAGCGAAAGCGGTGAAGACACGACGGCGAATTGTTTGTGCGTGTTTACGGCGATATCCGATTTGAACGAAACGTTTTCGAAAGTTGGTTTGAACGTCTACGAGGACGTATTGGGTAAGTGCGAACCGGATTCGAGAAAGTTTGGATGGTTTGGCGACGGCACGGACGCGTGTCCGGAGGATAACCTGGAGGAGTTGCGAAGACGCAAAGATGAGGAAATTCGAGAGCACGAAGAGGCGAGGAAAGAACGCGAACGTAAAAAGAAGGAAGTTTATAAACGTAACGTAGAAAGAGCAAAGAAACAAGAAGCTATTCGAGTCGAAAACGCGTTGAAAAAGTCGGACACGGAACGACAAGCTCGTGAATTGCGCAGGAGAGAACGCGAAGAAAATCTTAGAAAAGAGGCGCGACTGGTCACGTGGCGCTTGAAAGAGGCGAAAGCGGCGGAGAAGGCGCTGAGGGAAGCCGAGGCGAAACAGGCAAAGTTTTTCGGTACCGGCGGCGGTATTCAAGACGTCGGATGTTACGAAGAAGGCGAGAAACCGATGAAAGGTCAGAAACCGTGTTAGGTATATTTAATATAATGCGCTATTAATCGTACACACCTATGTAAAATTACAAATCTTCGACCGCTTCTTGCGAGAGCAAGTGGACGCTCGCTTCTCTTTCCAGCCAATCGTTTTCTATCAAACTACTCGTGCGATCAACGGGAGCAGTTGTTGCCGACGCGTCCGTGCCTAACGCGCGATAATATCTGCTTTGCTTTAAAATGTACAAATCCAAAACGCACGTGCCTAAACTACCGAGCAAGAAGCTCAGCGAATCGACGATTTCAACCCATCTAAAATTCTTCATGAAGATGATCGACATTCCATAAGTCACGTTCGCGCTAATGGCAAAGAAAAACATCAACGCCGACACGCCTTCGCACGATTTGCGTTTCCTATTTTTCATGATCTGAAACACTCTCCCTCCTAAATAACTCGTCGCGGAAGCGTAACCGATGAACCGACCGGACGTTACTCTCGCTTCCGACGCCGTACTTACGGCTTGATTCAAACACCCGGTCGCGCTTTGCAACGAACGCGTAGCACCGCTCAACGATCTCATTGCATCAGAACCAGAAAGCGATCGTATTGAATACACGGAAACGCCTGCGCCTAAGAAACCCGTCACGTATGTCGACGGTGACACCGGCTTCTTCTTCTTTTTGTGTTTCTTAGTAGTGCGCTTCGGCGTCGTTGGATCGTTCCTCGATTCCTCTTCGTAACTACGCGCGGTGCTGATGTTCTCATCAATCCTCGCCATCGTGGCCGATATCACCGCATTCTCGTTCGCGTCCTCAGGAGATTCTTCCTCCTCCCGTATTATCGATTCATTGAAACTCAGTCGTCGTCGTCTTCTCGTTTGCCTTTCTTCTCGTTGAATTTGTCTTTTCCTATACAAAACGAATTGGGAAATCAGCACCGAATCGCTCATCAAAAAGTACACCGCGGTGTACATCTGCACCGGCGTTTGGTCTCCCGTGAGGACACACGCGACCAGGTTGCAACTGTCCCCGAACGCCCACAGGAGTAAGAAGTAACCGCTCAATCCTTCGCTCGTTTTCAGCTGATAGTTTTGCAACATTTGTGGAAATTGGCAGACGATCCAAAACGCGATCGAACACAAACCGCTCAAGAAACCAACATATTCGATCGGAGAGTACGCGCACACGCGAAAGATATCGCGCACGAGACCAGTGTACGCGTTTGAATCGCACTCGCACGAATTTGAACGCGTAGTCTGTCCGCTCATCATTCTTTCTGCTGCTGCTGTAGAAGCAGTGGACTCATTTTTATCTCATTTTTTCACCTTCTTTCGTTCGCGTGTGCTTTGACTGACGATGTCTTTGAGAGTGCAACGCTTATATTTTCTCTTCTTCTATTACAACAACAACAACAACAAATAAAATGTTTGATGATTATGTGCACGTATAATTTAAAGCGATTGTATGTGTAACTAATTGTACAGTCTCCTCTTTGTTCGTTCGTTTTAGTCTCTCGTGTTATTTTTGTTCTCGTCGGAATCTTTGTCTTCCTTGTTCTTCGTGTTGGTATCGTTTGTGGTATCGCCGGAGGACGACGAACCCGTGTTGCCGTCGAGCATGGCGCGCAAGGACTTTTCCAACGCTAACTTGGCGCGTAAGCCTCCGAGTTGCTCTTCCAATCCGAACTTAGCGAGACGCAAACGGTCGACTAATCCTCTAGAAGTTGACATAGCAGCAGCTCTCCGAGCGATCAATTTTTCGTTCTCAGCCTCGGAGGAGAAAGGGACCTCTTGGAACGCAGCGAAAGAGAGACGCTCGGCGCGAACCATAGCGGAGGCTCGAGATTTCGTTTTCAAGTCTGTGGCGGTGGTTTTCTTTTCATCCTCGTCTTCGTCTTCGTTCTGGGTCATCGTGAGAGCAGCTGAACGACGCAGGCGAGATAAGATGGCATCGTCCAAGGATAAGCCAGCCTTATCTTGGTCGCGTTTCATTCGCGCGACGTTTTCCAATTCGATTTTAGCGTCGAAGAAGACGCCGTCTTCTTCCACCCATTTCATGCTTTCGTGTAACGAATCAACTTTGCCAACTGCTTTTGCCCACCGAACCATTTTCGCTTCTTCAATGGCAAACTTGCGATGAATTTCGGTCGGATAATCTCTGGCATTTTCCGCTTTACGAACGATGTCATCAAAGAGCGTTTCTTTCGTCACGTTCGAAACTTCCAACAGCTTATCGCTGAACTCGATGACGTAATTCATGAGAAGTTCGACGTCGTCAGCCAGTTGCTCGATTTCTTTGCGCTCATCTTGCGTCGGTTGAGCAGCAAATTTTGAGTCTGGCGAGTTGACCAGGGAGTACGTACCGGCAACGTAGCCCGCGGGTGTTTCGTTCACGTCCTCAACCATCATTCGCGTTTCGCCGACGACTAAAACTCGGTAGGTTTCACCGAACGTACTCGAAGATTCGCCGCGTTCGTCGACGATGTCGAAAGAAACGCCGTCATCAAAATCATCACTGGATAAAACTTTAATCGGCTCGTAGTGAATGACTCTACCTAGCGTACACGATGCGTTCAATTGCACCGCTTGCGTCTCTTCCTCATCGTCGTCATCGTCGTCGTCGTAGTAATAATCTTCTTCGTCGTCTTCGTCGTCGTCATCGGCGGACCCAAACCCGGCTTCGTCGCCGTACCGACTGTTGACTTTTCTCGCAAACTCGCTGAACCTTTCAAACTCTTCCTCGTAGTCGGAATCATCCGAATCCGAGTCGCCGGAAACTTCTCCAAACACCTCCAATTTCTCCGCTCGCTCGTTCGGCAACGGCCTTTGATTCAATTTATCTTCTTCTCGTTCCGTTTTTCCTGCCATCGCGCCGTCGATGCTGCTACTATTACTACTACTCGTTACCTTTTCCTCCTCTTCGTCGTCTTCGTTTTCATCCTCTAAAACTCTCCTCCCTCTCGTCTTTGCGCTTTTTCCTCTGCTCGGCGGTATTTGCGAGTAGTGCACGAACGCCAACAATCCTCCGTGCGTTTCCACGCTATCGTTCAACAGACTCACAAACCTCGGCTCGTACAGGTGTAATACTTTTCTTTGTCCAGGAATGAGCGGTTCGGCGACTGGAAACAATAAAGACGGTAAAACGTGCGTCGATTCTCCGTTCTCTTCCTCGTATTGTATCGTTTTCTCTCGCAACGATTCGCTCGCTCGTAAATATTGCTCGCCTTCAAACGTATCGCCTTCGTCTAGACTGCCCGTGTTTTCTTCTTCATCAGCTCCTCCTGTTCCGTAAAACTCGTGGTCGTCGTTATTCCACGCGTTGCATGTTGTGATCGTATTCTCATTCCTTCCTCGTCTCGTGAGAAGAATACTACTACTACTCTTTTTCGAACATCGCGCGAGGACAACAAAACGTCGTCTCATCGTCGTCGTCCTCATCATCGTCTTCTGTGTTATCTTGTTCTCGTTTTTCGATTTTGTCCTCGTCGTTCCGTTGTGAAACGACGACGACGAACTCGCGACGCACAAAGACGTCGCTCGTTCCAAAGAACTACAACGCGTCGTGGACCATATCATCTTGTGAGTATCAATCACGGGCAATCAATACTGTGTGTGTGTGTGTGATGATAAAAGAGAAAGAGAAAGAGAAAGAGAGCGCGCGCGAAACGACGATTCCTAATGAAGGAATAAACAGACAAATACAGTCACAAAGAGCAGTTTTTTCGTGGTCTACAAAGGCAGGAGATCCTCTCGTGGTCTTTTCCGGCCACGAATTTCACTTAAAATTACTGCATTTTCTTCAAAAGAGGAAAGAGGAGAGAAGAATTCATTCCCCTCATCAAATAAATGTTTGCCCTCCTCAAAACAAAAAAGAGTGAAAAAAAGGTAGTTATATTTTTTTGTTTCTCTCTCTCTCTCTCTCTCTGTTGTGTTCCACTCGACTGTAAAGCTATGTCATAGCTCTCGAACGGAAACAGAAAGAAACAGAAAAACGAAAAAACGAAAAAACCTCTCGATTTGAAATTGGATGGGTGTATCCCATACGGTTTCAAAGTATACGTTGACAAGACGAACGATCTCATCGTCTGTTTGAATAATTTTCAAACGCATCTTCACTCTTTCCAGCGCGCGTGCGGTGATAGAGAGTACACACACACACACACACACACCAGAGGGAGGGTGAAAGAATACACGACGCGCGAGTAATACATCGGTAATACATCGGAAGAAGAAGAAGAAGAAGAAGAAGAACAGGAAGAGCGCGCGTGAGGAGAAGGGAAGCACGAAAGCAGAGAGCATAGGTTAAACGATTCAATAAACGAAGCTCTCATCATCGCAACGCAGAGAAACGGCAACAACTTTTACCGAGAGAAAAGAGAGAAATCCAAATCGATCGAATCAAAAGAGAAAGAGAAATAAGGAGCGAATAGAGAACAATAGAGAACAGCAGAGAAGAAACGAATAAAACAGAAAAGGAGGAAACGTAATGAGCGCGATTAACATCACGCAAGTCCAAGTGTTGGTACGCGTTTACTCTCTTTCATCACTTTTTTCTTCGCCTTTCGCCTGCTGGTTTTAGACAGAAATTTTGAAAAATCTCGCTCTCGTCTCAAAGGCGAAAGAGGTATACCCTTTTGGCGGCGAGCGAGCGATGACGATTGGGACGACAGCCGGTTTCCTTCTCTCGATTACACATAAACTGACACGTTTTTATGCGCATATTCTTTCTTTCTTTCATAACTATAATAATAATAATAACAGGACAACCCGCAATATTTCCAAAACCCGTTACAGTTTGAAATCCAGTACGAGTGCCTGACGAACCTCCAAGACGACTTGGAGTGGAAGCTCACGTACGTCGGCTCCGCGGAGAGCGATCAACACGACCAAATCTTAGACACTGTTTTAGTCGGTCCTGTCTCGAGAGGCGCGTATAAGTTTGTGTTTCAAGCGAACCCACCGGACGCGACGAAGATTCCAAACAGCGACATCTTAGGCGTGACGGCGTTGTTGTTAACGTGCTCGTATCAGCAAAACGAATTCGTGAGAGTCGGGTATTACGTGAACAACGAGTACAACGACGAGGAGTTACGGGAAAATCCGCCATCGGTACCGCAGTTAGATAAGATTGTGAGGAATATTTTAGCGGAGAAGCCGAGAGTGACGAGGTTTCCGTGCGAGTTTGACGCCGTGTCGATTCCAACCGAAGACGGAGGGAACATGCAGATGATGCAAGAAGAGATTACGACTGAAGGGTTTGGTAACGAGAACGTTGGATTTGATAACGGGAACACGGTTATGGCTGCGTTTGCAGGGGGGTACGTTGACGAGCAACAAGCTGGTAGTTCGTACGAGCCGTCGCAGACTCAGTTTCAACAAGGCGTCGAGTGCGGCGCGGACGCGCAGCAACAGCAACAACAACAATCGCAACCGCTTTGGTGATGTATACTCGTTCGCACTACCATATTATATACTACTATTACAAATACAGAATCGAAAAAGGGAATATAGATAACCATAAACGATACAGCTAAATACAATTCGAAAGTTGCAGCGCTCTGATTATTAATAAAACATTTCAACTACTAATACATTCTTTATATTCTCTCCTCCTTCTTCTAACCTTCTCGTATGCGTGATTTTGCTATGTGTATAATAATGATGATGATGATAAATCTGTATTTAAATGACTCTCACGAACGCTGGAATGTCGTAAATCCCAGCCTCGTAGCCGCCCTCGATCCATTGCCCGCCCGAGAAAATCTTCTCGCCGTCAAACTCTTTCCACTCACCTTTCGGCAAATAGACCTCTCTTCGTCTCTGCTTATCGTATACGACGGGCGCGACGACGATATCGTCGCCTAAACAAAACTGATCGTTTATATCGAACGTGTTCGAATCTTCCGGCGCGAGCCACCACAACGGTTTGCAAATTGGCTGCAACGTTTTGGAACTTTTGATGGATAAATCTTCGATTAAATCAATCAGTTTCAATCGAGTTTTCAAAATTTTATTCGTCGCTTCCGAAACGTCTTTACCAAACTCCCAAGGCGGGATGGAGAATTGCATGGCGGGCATGAAACAGTTCGCTTGCGCCCATCGCACGAATAGCTCTTTCGAGGGACCTCCGGCGTATGCGTTACCACCAATCATATCCGGTAAACATAAAGGATACCCGACGATGGAAGATGTCAACAAGTGCGGGATTAAGCTTCGCAATCCGTTCGAGGTGGTCCAGGAACTAAACGTATCGCCGATTCTTGTCCACACTCCGGAATTCGTGGAGTGATGACCACTCCTCACTTCGCAAAGCTCAAACGTTTTCGCGATTTCAGTCGACCATAACTTCGTATACTCGGAAGGATGTTTCATGGGAACTTTCGTTTCAAATTCTTTCGGTAAGAAACACGGCTCTCCGGCGTCGAATTTAAAACCGTCGATGCCGTATCGCGTTTGTAAACTCTTCAACCCGTTTAAGAACCATTCTCGAGCATCTTTGTTGGTTAAATCGATCGCAACAACTGGTGTCGGTTGCCACCACGAAAAGAATCCCGCTTTTGAATGTCCGGGAGTTAAAACTTTTGACTTTACGAAGTAGCCGTTCTTCACGCCTTCTTTATACGCTCGCGTGCCTTCGGTGACAAACGGAGTCACCCAAAGCGTCACTTTAAATCCTTTCAAATGTAAATCGTCTACCATTGCCTTCACGTCTGGGAACTTTACCGAGTCGAATTCTAACTCGCCGTACGCGGACGACCATCTATCGTCGATTTCCATGATTGATCGTTCGTATTTTAACTCTAAAATTTCACTCGCGAATTTCAAGACTTTCTCTTGGTCCACCGCGGTTTTATACCTAGACCAGGTGGACCATTTTGGTCCTCGAACGAGCGCGGTATCGACCGCTTGCGTGGGTTTTGGCATGGATTCCAGCACGTTTTCGGTCGCTTCTCGAACGTTACGTTTTGCGAGCATCGCGACGCGCATAGAACACGTTCGCGTTTTTACGTTTTTTCTGTTGTTGTTGTTCTTCGTTTTCGCGGCGGCGGGTGTTTCCTTCTCTTCAGTCGGTAAGGACAAGTTGCCCATCGGATCGATATTTTCTGGAAGTTGCACGTGCGTTTTCTCGCTTTTCCAACCAACCAGTGGGTGCTCTTGGGAGAACGCGCCGTATTTAGAGTCGCAATATCCAGACCGAGACTGTAACCGTAATTTTCCGTCGCCTTGTCTGCTTTGCGAGGTGAGCGGCAACGCCGTCGGTCGCAAAATGTTCGCCACGCCGGTGTGAAATTTTCGTCTCGATCCGTTCGGCGTCAACGCTTCAAAGAACGTGTTTTCTTTCGGTGCATTTAAGCCGACGTGGAAAAAAGAGGTTTCCGGATCGGCGACGATGGCAAACCCCGTGGACGTGACCCAATGATTTGAAACTAAGGTGTTGATTCCGTGCGGCCCGAAATCGAACGGATAATGCGGGCCGACTTCTTGACACGCGCCGTTCAGAGGCCACTCTTGCCGAACGAAATGCCCACCGCCGAACCATTTCCCGCTCGATTCTACATCAGTCACGATTTCTGCCATTTCCACGGAGTACTCGTTCTCCTCGCTGGTTTGTACGACGTAATCGAGAATGAATCCAGAGGTTAAATTATCCGTCCATTCTCTTTCGTCTTTCGTCAAACTTCCTTTTGCCGATAACGGTTTGATCGTCAAAGTGGACAACACTTTCTTCTTCGTACTACTATCAACGTTGCTCTCAAAACCGTCCGACTTGCTTCGTTCCAAAAACTCGACTTTCATCGTTGTCTCATCACTCACAATCCTCCCGACACTCTCCGCCCCAGGAGGGACCGTCACCAAACTCCGACTCGTCAACTCCCACTTCGTCTCTTCCTCGTCCTCGAAGTGCGCGTAAAACAAAGAAACGCGTCCGTCTGAACAGACTCGCAATCTCGCGTTGCCATCCAATAAAGTCACGACTCGTCGAGATGTTGTTGGATTCTCCGATGATGATGCGTTGTTCGTTGTTGTCGTCGCATCGTAATTCGAGGAGTATCGCTGTAAGAGTTTTTGTTTCCGTCTGCGTTCGAGTTCGTCGCTCTTTTCTTTGTTGTTGTTGTTGTTGTTCGTCTTTTTGGGTGTTCGTCCTTCTTTATCCAAGTCAGCAGCATTCAAATTCGATGTCACGTCTTCCACCGTTGGCGCGTCGTTCGCCAGCGCGTTCGTCGTGTTTACGTTCTTTCTTCGCTCTGAAAAAGACGACGGACAATTCTTGCTGTTTTCGTTCGTCGAAGATGCGATGACAGAGATGTTTCCACTTTTGCTTTTGTCGTTTCGCTGCGGCTTTGTCGAGACCAAATTCATACACCGTCTTCGTCTCAGAAAAGAAGGCGGCGTCCCTCCTTTCCCGAAGAGTCGTTGACCTCTCGAGGAAAAGGACTGCTGCATTTTTCCTTTTTTAGTATTATTCCTTTTTAAATTCTCTCTTTTTGTTCTCTCTTTTTCTTCTTCTGTTGTCCTTTTACGATCACGTAAACGACTTTATTACGATGATGTTTGTGTGTATCGTGCGATGTTACGTGCGTATCGTTTACGTGTCTTACGCGCGACAGCGTAGGAAAGATGAGAGATTTTAATGATGAGAGTAATTTTAATAATTTTGTGGCAACGAACGACGAACGACGCTTTTTCACCAACACCGTTATCCAGTCAGTTTTTTTATCGAGAAGAACTGTTTGTGTTTGTTGGTAAAACGAACGATGATGAGAGTTGTTCACAAAAAAATTGTATTCAACAAAGTTACCCCTCACATCAAGCACGAGGTAAAGACTACGTCAAAGTGTACTAAGTTTATCTCGGAACGCGCTTATGATACTCTCTCACTAAAATTCACTCTATTCTCCTCTCTTTCAACGTCTCGAAAACGTTCTTTTTCACTGCGTCGTACCTTTGTAAAAACACTTTGTACTCGTCGAGGTCCCAGGTCGCGTCGACTCTTCCGCCCATATCCGAGTCGATCGTGTTCGGATGAAACGTCGCGTTCATTTTTTTCGCCGCTTTTTGTTTATCGCCTCGAGGTTGAACGAAACGGATTTTCGATTTGGTTTTCACGTCGATGAATGGAGAGATGAGTTTCCAAAAGACGGAGAAGACGGATGGCGGATCGTAGCACACGGCTAAGCCTAATCGCTCCGGGTAGTGTTCTTGCATGATGTGCAACGTTTCCATGCTCGTTCGCCACGGCGGGGAGAGTTTTAACGACCACTTTGTAAAGTTAATCAAGACGCAAATCTGCTCTTGCGCTAACGCGGGTATGTTAGAGGAACCTCGAACGATGCGTTCGCCATTCGTTCGCCACAACGCGTTCTCGAACGTGTACACCAATAAACGAATGTTGCCGTCGTGTTCTCGAGTATTTTCTCGCGACGGTCGCATGACGATGATGCGTCGACCGGATCGATCTCTCCCCGAACGGTACTGTTTCCCAGTCTTTAACTCTTCTTCGATATCTTCAAAAGTAATCAGCTCTGGTTTGTATTCTTTCCTCCACAGCAATGTTTTCTTTAACATTTCAAACGCTTTCAACACGTCCCATTTCCTCGCGCGCAAGTTTCTCGCCAACTGCGCGTCCGAACAGTACATTTTCAAAGCGTCCGTGGATAACAACTCCTCCTTCTCCTCGTTGACTAACTGACGCAGTTCGGCTATTTTCGTTCGCTCTTCGACGGTAATGAGCGACTGTTGCGAGAGCGCGTTCGAACCCGCCGCGGGTTGTTCTTTCGCCACAATCGCCGTCCTCTTCGCCTTCTTCGTCTTTTCCGTACCCGTCTCCGCTCCGAAGGTCTCGTCGATGCTCACGCGCTTCACCAGCGGCGATTTCTCACTCGTCGCATTCGCATCCCCGGCATTTTGGCCTTTTTTGTCCTTTTTCCTTTTTTCGTTTGGCGTGAAATCGTCCACCGTAAAACTATCCTCCTCTTCTGGGTTCATCGTCACCGAGCGCGAATAGTCTCTCTTGATGGTTTCCTTCGTTTCCTCTTCGTTTTCCTTTAAAACGACTTTGACGTTTCGATGATGTTTGAAGAACGACACCAACGCGCGAACGCAAAGAAGAAGAACAAGAACTAAAGCGATCGTAAACGCGACCAACAAAACCGTCAAAACATCCTCGTCGGTTACGTAATATTTCCTCCGTCGTATCAAACGAGATCTTCTTAAACGTTCCACGATCCATTTCCGTCGCTTGATTTCTTTTGAGATGTGTTTTAGATTTCGTTTCCCACCGAGAACATGTTCGAGGAATGTTCGTCGGAGCGATGTATTGAGAGATATATAATAATCGGCAAAGTTGGTGGAAGCGGATGATGAAAAAGTCGACGAAAGAAAAGCTCGTTTTTTCATTCTTCCTCTTCAAATTGTTGTTGTGTATCGATCGCTTCTTCTTCTTGACTTCTTCTTGACTTCTTCTTCGAATGTAATACGCGAGTTGGAAATGAGGCAAAGGAGGGGAGGAAATCGCTCCAAAATCTTCCCGCAGACATCAGAGTAATAGTACAGAGCATTAACATTGAAAAGGAAACGTCCGCCGAAGAAGAAGAAGAAGAAGAAGAAGAAGAAGAAATGGTTTTTGGAAATGATATCGTCGAAGTGCCGCACACGTCTCGCGAAATCGTTTTCGCCTGTCGCTACGACCAGTGGCACGCGCACTTCAAACGCTGGACGTTTCCGTCGGTCACCATCTCGCCTTTACTCGATTCGGACGTCTTGTTTTTGCTCAAGGATGAAGTAAGAGTCGAGGAGAAGAATAAAGCGGCGATGCCAGCGAGGACGAGAGTAGACGCGTACGATCGATTGGCGATAGACAGCGCGTTCGATGAAGACGACGAGTTGTGTATTACGGACACTGATGATACTAATAAAAGTCCGAGCGAGAGTTTGTTAACAGCCATCGCGAAAGCGATAAAAGAGTTGGGAGGAAGCGCGCATCCGAAACTGACTTGGTCGGCACCAACCGACGCGATTTGGTTGACGCAGTTCAGCACGAAATGTTTAAACGCGGACGAGGTGATGTTGCTTTTGCAATCGAGCGATCGAGTGGCGCACGATTTAGACGGGAGCGCGTACGCGTGCTGTCGCGAAGACGAGGACGAGGAGGAGGACGAAGATAAAGAACGACATCAACAAGAATTTCATAGTTTAACTTTAAGGAAACACTCGGTGTCGCTGGAGTTATCGAGAGAATTTAGAGTGTTCGTGGTGAATGGAACCATCACGGGCGTCTCGCAGAGAGACGTGACGTCGTTTTATCCGTTCTTAGTGAGCGAGAAGAGTAAAATCGGATGGACGATTGAACGCTTTTGGAAAGACGAGATACGGCCGTCAGCGTGGCACAGGAAGATTTGCGGCGATGGGAGCGTAGCGTCGACGGAGAAAAGAAATGCGTTTTCGAATAAAAACGGGTATTGCATGGACGTGGTGCTTTCCAACGATAACGAGAAAGTGCGCTTCATAATCGATTTCAATCCGTTCGGCGGCGCGACGTTACCTTTACTGTTTTCCTACGACGAACTCTCCAACGACGACGGCAACGAAATCGCGTTTGAAGTGAGGGTCGTTGAGACGCAAGGTAAAGTTTTGCCGTCGAAAGGGTTTGGCGTGCCGTTTGATTTAGTCGATACGAGCGAACATTCAGCCATCGCTGAGTTTATCAAAAAGCAACAGGAAAAACAACATCAATAAAAGCGATACCTGGTACGAATAGAAAAGTAGAGTAGAAGTAAGTAGTAGTAGTAGTTGACAACGCGCGCGCATACATCGAAAGAAAATATCATAAATATAGTATCGCAACATCATCGCTATTTTTGAACTTCCAACGCTTCTAGTAACCCGCCAGCCTCTTCGAATGGTCCCCACGTTACTTTGGTAAATCCAGCCTCTCCGACCAACCTCTCCACGTCTTGCGACCAATCGCACCCTTTTGCCATTTTCTTCACCATCCCACTCGTCGCAGATTGATACGTCGATAACAACGCGTTCTTTTTTGCTCTCGAGTGTTCGAACAAGAGTAGTTTACCTCCTTTCTTCAACACTCGTTTGGCTTCTCGCAAAGCTGCGTCTGGTTTTTCAAACACGCACATGGAAAACGTATCCACGACGTAATCGAACGTCTCGTCCTCGTACGGCAACGATTCCACGTTTGCAATTTCAAACTTTACGTTTGTGTTCCTTCTATCGTCGCTATTATCTTCTATATCTCTTTTTTCTAACTCTCTGAACTTCTCCTCGGCTTTCTCTAACATCCCCGGAGATAAATCGATGGCGGTTAAACTCTTCACTCGTTTATAATACGGCAAGTTCAATCCAGTCCCTACGGCTAACTCTAACACGTCTCCTTTCACACGTTCGAACATTTTCGTCCTCAGTTGATCGATCCCTAACGTTTCGACGACTCTTTTGTTCCCGTCGAGATCGTCGTACGTTCGCGAATACGCGTCGTAGTTTTCTTTCATTTTATTATTATTTTCTTCTTCTTGTGCACGAGCGAAGTTGTTTTTGTTGTTTTTGTCGTTCGTCGCATCCAAGACTACCAATTGTGCCTGCGTTGACATCATAACAATCGCGCCTGTTTTCAGCGCGCCTTCTCGTCTCGAAATCGTTTTGTTGTTGTTTCTTTTTCTGTCGTCCTCATTCTTCTTCTCTCGCGCTGTCGAAGCAGCAGACAAAGAAGAAGATGATGAATGTGTTTCGTAACAACTGCAACACCTCCTTTTATTAAAACTGCTTCTGAAGATGCTCTTCTTAATCTTCTTCTTCTTCTTCTCGAAAGACAAAGTTTTTGTTGTTGTTGTCGTTGCTACTGCTACCAACGATGACGACGATGATGATGGTATTCTCGGGATTGTCGTCGTCATCATCGGGTACGTATCAGCGGTATTATTTTTGCGCAAACAACAACACCAACAAAAACGTGTGATGTTGTGTTCGATACTAAAAAAGGCACACAACGAAAGAGAAAAGATGATGAGAGCAAAAAGCACAAAAAGAACAAAAGAGTAGCACACACAAAAGGGACGATGAGTGATGAAATTGTTAAAATCGAGCTCAAATTTCACACCATACTCGTATTTATATGTGGACACACGCCCTTTCCAAAAAAGGATATACTTCTGCACTTTTTGTGCGCTCTTCTGTGAACTCTCGGCTGACTTTCACGCGAAAGAGTCGCTCACTTTCTCTCGTAAAATTCGCCGTCGTCGTCGTCGTCGTCGAGTTGTTCGTGTTGTTTGCGCGCGCTCGAGGCACGAAAGACGAAAAGAGAGCCTCCTCCTCGCGCTCGCGCGCGCTCTTTAAGAAATGGAATTATTCGTAAAGATGTTCAATTTGGAACGACGACGACGACATCAACAACAACAACGTTTTCACCGTTGTGTGTTGCAGAAGATGTTGATGACGATGTTGTTTTTTATCGTCATCAACAACAAGAATAACGGTGTTGTACACGCGCACCCGTATTTAATTGGCGAAACTCAATGTACTACGCCGCATCCGACGACGAAACGATACTTGCACGGCGCGCCGACCGAGGATGCGTCGATAACGTTCCTCGTGTCGTGGACGAACCCGGAAGGGTCGAACGCGGAAGCGCTCGGGGAAAACGATCCAGAACGAGTGATACCGGAGAGTTGGTCGGTTGGTGGGAACAAGTATTGCAAATCGTGCAGACTGACGTTGACTGTGAGACATACGGATCAGCAAACGTATAAAGAGTTGGTGACGGTCTCGAGCGGGACTTTGTTGGAGCAAGGTAGAAATATGGACGGACAGTTGAACTACGGCGTCGGCGCGAAGTGTAGCGGGAAACGGTACGACGCCGGTTTTCAATCGAACGTACATCATTACATATGGACCGCTCCGAATGGGGACGTCGGGCCGATTACGGTGAAAGTGACCGGAGCGAGCGGGCAAACGAGTCAATTTAAGACCAACGCGGTGACGTTGACGTACGACGAGGCGATAAAAGAAGCCGTAGAAAATAGCCAACAGCCGAGTGCACCGCCGGGCGCGGTGAATCATTTCGAAGGGTTAACCGACGATGAAGCCGTTCACGGATCGCAAGGGAAAAGTAAATCGGTGAGAATCATCGTCGCGCACGGTGGGATAATGTTGTTTTCCTGGATGGTTTTTCCGCCCATCTTATTATACGCCGGTCGATTCAAGGAGAACATTTTCGGCAAACACTGGTATCTCGTGCATAAGTATACGGTGACTTTAATGATGTTGTTCGTAGTCACCGGATTAATATTAGCAAATCGGTACCGAATTGATACGTTGGGGAGACTCAAAGGTATCATGCGATCCAGACACGGGATTGCCGGATCCGTCACCGCGTTTTGCTGGTTCGTACAACCCGTTCTGGGGTACTTTCGACCGCCGAAATTTTTAGAAGTTGGAGGCGGTGCGACGACGACACCGAACCTGAAGAGGACAGTCTGGATGTGGATGCATAGATCCGTTGCATTGGCGTCGGTGTTGTTTTCCATATTCGCCGTTAGAACCGGGTTGAACGACCACGACCCGGAGATGACGTTTGGCGAAGAAGCGATTGAAGAGATTTGGAACTTGAATTTCTTCATCACGTACGTCGTGCTTGCGTATATTTGCATCCCGATTTTGCTCGAGATTTTGAGTCGCAAGAGAGGGAAATCGACGAGACAATACTCACACATGGAGCTTGAAATGGGCGACGTGGAGGTGGATACGTAGCGAGAGTGGCGCGGATAAAAATAAAATAATCTTCTGTTTCCTGGAAGTGTATAAATATTAGTGTGTCAGCATGGATGAATAATACTGTATATATGACAAACATGCTTCTCTACTGCGTGCGGCAACTCTTCGTGCTTACAATCTGCATCAATAATAACAGTAATAATAATACATGATCAATCAACCCGTGTCTATGTCGTCTTTTTCTTTTTCCTCTTCAATCTCAACTCTTTCTCCTCTTTCGCGTTCATCTCGTCCACGCGATCATCGATTTCATCCGCCAACTCTGGCCAATACAACAATACGCCGAATAATACTTCCAGCCATACGTAAAACGGTGCGTATAAAGTGGTTTTTATAAATGTGGGTATAAAGTACCTCACCCCGCCTCTGGCTAAAGTCGGTCTCCTTTTTTCAATCACGCCGTGCCCGACCACCACTTGCATGAACCAACCTCCAAACCATCCGTATTTAATCACTTGAGGCATAATCGGCGTCCAAGAATACATACACGCGATACTCATCAACGTGCTCGGTATCCCCCAACACATGAGCCACAACGTGGCGGCAAAAAAATCTCTCGTCGATGCGTAACAAATGTAAAAGAACGCGCACGCCGCGTGCGACATCGTCGGTTTCGCGAATATATACAGAAGATGATTGATGCCATACTTCTTCGCGAAATCGTACGCCATATCAACCATATATTCTGGCACGGGTATTTCGTATCGTTGCAAATAGCACTGTCCGGTAAAAATCAACATCGGCATGGTCAGTAAGTGTAACCATTTGTTCGCAAAGTTTTGGTGCTTGTGAAAATATTCCGCCGCATCGTTCACGAAATTTTCTTTGATAATTTTCTCCTCTTTTTCGTTTTCCAAAATCCCAGCCGCAGTGAACATCTCTTTCGCGATTTGCTCCGTCGTCGCGCGTTGCGAGAGCTCTTTTTTTCTATTTTTATTCTTATTCGTTTTTTTCTTGTTCGACGATTCTTTCGTCTTTTCGTTCGCGTCGTTTGCGGGTGGTGGCGTTGGTGTCGCCGTCGTCGTCGTCGTCGTCATCTTTATGTCGTCAGTTGAGTCCCGTAATTGATTACTTAAAAAAGTACAGAGTATCAACAGAATAGAATGACGACGACGATGTTTTTCAGTCGAACGAAGAAGCGCACAAAAGGAGCGCTTATTTATATAACGCGCCGCGCGTAAAGTTTCTCTCTCACTCCTCTCCCTCTCTCTAAAATCTCTCTTATTCTCTCTTCAACAGATGAGAAGAAAAGAGAGACTCGAAAGGCTGTTTTACGTATGACGTGATGAGAAAAAGAGACGAGAGAATAATAATTTTTTATGATGACGCAACGAAAAAAGATCGAGGATGACGCATTTTTTTGAAAGGCCCGAGGAAAAAGCTCCCGTCAACAGAAAAGGACACTTTCAACGAACGTTTTTTAACCTTCTTCCTAATGTGTGGTGCTTCATAAAAAATTATTCATCGTACAAATTCTGTTGCTGCTTTTCTGTTTCGAGAGCGCGCACTGACAACAGGTCGTGTAATAATAATCTACGAATAAACCAATAACAAATATATAAAACGATACATAAAAGAATGAGTTCTTCTCCGTCTGCGATGATGACGACGATGAGGAGTACTTCTTCTCTCATCGCGACGACGAATTTGAATTCCCGATCGAACGTTAACGTTAAGACGAATAAAGTTGGGGCAGCATCATCATCAGTTGGTCACGACGGCGCGAAAAGAGGCGATCGATTCGTTCAAAAATCGTTCAACACCGACGACGAGAAGAGTAACGCGAGAATTACCACCTCTTCTTCGCAACAAAAACGGTTGACGTCCCAACAGCTCGCGTTGTTTGCCGCGCACTATCACCACCACGCCGCCAGTTCGTTGAACAACAAAAGACGAGGGCAAAAAACCAACTCGACCAAGGGTAAAAGCGACGCGAACGTCGTCACGTTTGCCGCGGCGAGTTCGAGCGGCAACTCGGCTTTGGTGAATGGCAAAGGTGCGAACGCGAAGAACCTCGGGTATTCGGTTTTGGCCGGTTTACTCTTGTGGATCTGCCCGGCGCCGGCTGGCGTCACCGCGCAGGCGTGGCATTTGTTCGCCGTGTTCGTGGCGACGATTGTCGGGATCATCACGCAACCGTTACCGTTGGGTGCAGTAGCTATGATTGGTCTCGGTGTATCCATGACGACGGGTTTGTTGCCGTTTTCTGCGGCCTTTTCCGCGTTTGCTAGTGAAATTCCGTGGTTGATTGCGATTGCTTTTTTCTTGGCGAGAGGCTTTATTAAAACCGGCTTGGGGAACCGCATCGCGTATTACATCGTCTCTTTGTTCGGTGCCTCGACTTTGGGTTTGACGTATTCCCTGGTGTTTTCCGAAGCACTTTTGGCGCCGGCGATCCCTTCGTTGGCGGCGAGAGCCGGGGGTATTTTCTTGCCGTTGGCGAAGGCGTTGTGCGTCGCGTGCGGTTCCGATCCGGCGAATAAGACCGAGAAGAAGATGGGAAGTTACGTCATGACAACTGTCTTCCAAACGTCCACGATTACTTCCGGTATGTTCATCACTGCGATGGCAGCTAACCCGTTGTCGGTCAACTTGGCCGCTGCGGTTACTGGTATTACAATTACCTGGGGTCAATGGGCCTTGGCGGCTTCCGTCCCGGGTTTGATTTGCTTGATCCTCGCGCCGTTGGTGTTGTACGTTTTGTACCCGCCAGAGGTGAAAGATTCTCCGGAAGCGCCGGCGAAAGCTAAGGAAGAGCTTGCAAAACTCGGTCCAATGTCCGGTGACGAGAAAATTATGTCTTTTGCGCTCGGTTTGACCGTTTTACTTTGGGTCTTTGGCGCCTCCGTCGGCGTCGGCTCGGTTGCAGCCGCGTTGAACGGCTTGACCATTTTGCTCGTTTCCGGGGTCATCTCCTGGAAAGAGTGCTTGGCTGAAGGTCCGGCTTGGGATACTTTGACCTGGTTTGCCGCGTTGATTGCGATGGCCTCGTACTTGCAGAAATACGGTTTGATCCCGTGGTTTGCGGATTCCGTCGTTAAAGTCGTCAGTGGTATGGGCTTGGCCTGGCAACCGGCGTTTTTGGTCGTCGTCTTGTTGTACTTTTACTCGCACTACCTCTTCGCATCTGGTGCGGCGCACATTGGAGCAATGTACACGGCGTTTTTGTCCGTCTTGATTGCCTGCGGCGCACCGCCGTTGGTTTCTGCCATCATTTTGGGTATCTTCTCCAACATTATGGGATGCACCACGCACTACGGCATCGGCTCGGCGCCGCCGTTTTTTGGCGCCGGGTACGTTCCCTTGGGTACCTGGTGGAAGATCGGCTTTGGCATGTCCATCATGTACATCACCATCTTCTTGGGTGTCGGATTTCCATGGTTTAAGATTATCGGTTTGATGTAAAATATTATATATTATCATCGAATCGTCTCTTTCGAACACAAAATGCTTCATGATTCATTTTGGACTTTATTGTATGCATGAAAAAGATGGCGGCTTCTACACACAAAACATCTCGCAACGACGTTTTAATAATACATCCAATACACACACACACACAACATTATCAGCTTTATTACTATTAATAGTACGAACATACAATTTACAACATTGGACTCTCTCTTTCTATATTCTCTTTTTTTCTTTCCCTACTTTTTTAAGAGCGTCGATAGAATTCCATATCGGCTTTCATCTGCTCTTGGTTCACGTTCTCAATCGTTCGGTAGCTATCTCGCATTCTCTTCCCGTTTTCCACGCTCCCTCCCGGCGGCACCCACACGAACAATGAATATAACCTCCCTCCGTACACGGTGATCGTGGCAAAAATATGCCCGAATGATTCCGCGCCGACTAAATCGTAATCCGCGTATAACTGCCCGGGACGGCCTCCCTTGCCTTCCTCGTCTGGCTCTATTTTTCCAATGTATCGATCGGTGATCGTTGGTTCCCCATCTACAACGTAAATTGCATCTTGCAACGTGTAATCGCTCAGCGCTAAATCTTCAAAAGTCCCCATTCGATCCTCTTTCAGCTTTGTGTACCCCGGCAACGTTATGCAATACGCCTTCTCCGCTTTTTTATCCTTCGGGTTCACCCACCTCGCGTCGGTTCCGTTCGTCGATTTCTCCGTTTTGTTCACCGTATCTTTCTCGTAATTGGATGGGATTTCGAAATAATACTTGAACTTATCGAAGTTATTATCGGACCCGCCGTAGCCACCGTAGGAAGAGGACGAGGTCGCTTCGCCGTAGAAACGCTTGAAACCGTCTCCCAAGTCCTTTGGGTTTTGGATGATTTGTCCCGAGCTGTCCGTGTTTTCTTCTCCCGCGTGTGCGACGCTCTTCTTCTTGAAGGACCAAACAGGAGATACACAAAGAGTATTTTCAAGAGTCGTCGAGGAAACGATCAACGGAAGCGAGGCCGCGGTCAAGGAGAGCATTAATCGCCGCGATGATGAACGAATCTGTTTTTGTTGTTGGTGTTGTTCGTTCGGCGACGCAGATAACGAAATCTTCTCACCGTCGTCATCTTTTCGTTCCGAAGAAGAAGAAGAAGAAGAAGAAGACGCAAAGAGAAGGAAAACGCTTCCGCGTTGCTTGCCGCTGTTACATCTCGCGTTCGCTGTTGAAACCTTCAGCGATGATACCGACGACAATTCGCAGGAGGGCAGCGTTTGAAACATTTTATTTCTTCTTTATCGAGACCGGTGAACAACAGAAAGAGAGCTGTTTTGTGACGAAAGAAAGGAGACAAGAACGACGCCCCCGCCGCTCTTCGCGGAAGAGCAGAACGTTAAAAAGCGATTAAGTTATTATTTTGTATTCATTTTAATTTCAAAATAAGTATATATGTTTTTAGTTCTACAGCAACTTCCATCTTCCGAGAACGATGGAACGTACCAATACACACCACTGAGCTCCTCCTTCTCTCCCCGCTCTCTTTTTTTCTCTCTTTTCCTTCTCTCGAGAGAAATCGCACCTCCTCCTCTCTTTCACTCTCTCTTCACCTTAATCTTCTCTAAACGCGCAGTACCATCTGAATTTAGTTCAAGGACATCGCGGTGTTGGAGCTGTCGTCGGAACCAGCCAAGACGGCGCCATCCAAGTACGCATCCGCCAATTGGACTCTCTTGACGTTTTCTTGCTCGTTCTCCAAAGCTTTGCCGTATTCGAGCAAGATTTCGATGGACATAGCCGGCGCGTCGAAGGACACTTCTTCGCCCTTTCTCACGTTGACCAATCTCTTGCCAATGTTTTCGAGGCCCATTTCTTGGATGAACTCTCTGACCTTGTCGTCGTACACACGAGCTCTCAAGGCGCCAAAGAAATCGATGGATTGACCGTCGAAGGCTTCGACCAAGGAGCGAACGTCCGCCTCATCGACACCATCAGCCTTGAAGATACCGTTGGCAATACCAACACGATCTTCGAAGGTCGGGGCCCAGTAGAACTTGTCCATACGACCATCACGAACCAACGGAGCGTACAAGGTGGAGAAATCGTTACCGGTGGCGATAACCGGGACTCTCGGGATTTCGACAACCTCGTATTGGCCCGGCAACTGAACGTTCGTGGGGTTATCCGCGATGTTCATCAACGTGGCGTTAACCATTTGGTTGTTGACGGTGTATTGCGTGGTACCGCCCATTCTACCGGCCCCGGCATCGAGATCGTTAATGAACAAGGTAGACAACTTACCCTTCTTGACGATGTCGGACGCCTCGCGATAACGTTGACGAACCAACTTGGCCGGCTCACCGGCGTTACCGGATTCCAATTCACCAGCAGACATGACAATCGGTGAAATGCCCAATTTGGCGAAGATCAAGTTCGACTGGAAAGTCTTACCTTGACCCTTACCACCCCAGACGCCCAAGATTAACGGAACCTTGATCTTCGGCAAGTCCATAAAGTTCTTCGCGACGTGCACGGCGGTCTTGTCCAAAAAGGACGGGGAGATGTAGTAGTTGTTACCATCGACGGACAAGTTGTCCAAGTTCTTTTGGCCTTGGGAGATGTAGTCCGTGGAGGACATGACGGCGTTGTGCGTACCGCCCATACCGAAGCCACCTTGAAACTTGGAGTCGACCATGTCTCTTCCTCTGGCGATGTCTTGTTGGTCGTCGGAGATGTCCTCGTCCATGCCTTTCCACCTGGACATTTGCACCTTGGAGCCGTTGGTGACCGAAGACACCTTGGAGCCGATGAAATTCTTACCCGCGAGGGAGCGGGTGTTGACCTGTTTAATAATAACACGAGTGGCATAGAAAGAGATATCTAAAGGTGAGTATACTTTTACTAATCTTTTTTGTAAAATGGATAGAAATTTTTCCCGTCCATTCGTCGCACGTGTCGTTCTGAGACCAAAAAAGGACACGTGTTCCTTCGCTCTCTCAAAGAACCACTACGGCGAGTGGTCCCTCTCGAATTTAATCGCGCGTTTAAGTAAAACTCTCTGTTAAACGCGACATCGAGAACGATTCCTGAACGCATAAAAAAGGTGCGCGCGAGTATAATTGATACACATTTACGCTCGCTTTTCTCGTTCGTGCGCGTCCTCGAACCACTGCGATGCGCTTTCCGCGTTCACGATCTTGTCTCTCGCGATGGGTAATCTATCTTCTTTTTTCTTCTCAACTACCGAGAAGAGATTATAGAGAAGACAAAATTTTCGCGCCAAAATCGGTCCGCCGCGCGTACTCCTCTTCTCACAAAGATGCGAACGTTGAATCGAGCGAGAAGAACGAAAATCGCGACACGAAATATAGAACACTTACCGCAGTCGTAGATCCTAATTGCGCGATAGACATTTTGAGTATGTGTATTATGTGATTGGATATTATAAAAGTGAAGATTCCAGAATCTTTTTTCTTTTTCCTTCTTCTTCTTCTCTCGTGGCCAAGAAACAAAAAATCTTGTTGTTGGTCTTTTCGGAATGAGCCACGTGGTGAAAACAAGCTGACAAGAGGAGATTGAAAAAAAGCAAAAAAAATTACACACAGTCACCATTCATTTACTCAACTGTGCCATAGAAGAAGAGTCAACGTTGTTCTTCTTCTTCTTCTTGTTTTTCCGAAGGCACCTCGTCCTCACAACAATTAGAGTATTGGACAGACAGAACAAACTCTCTCTAACTAAAATGAAACGCTTGTTCGGAGTGAAAAAGACGGTGGAAGCGCCTTCGTTGGAGGAAACGACCGGCAAGGTAATAATTCTCTCTTCTTCTCGTCTCCTTCTTTGTCTTTGTCTTCTTTTTTCTTTTCTCGTCGCGCATCCATCAAAACTCATTCATTTCTCTTCGTCCAACACAACACAAAACAAATTGAATTGACATCTTCATTTTCATTCTCTTCTTCTCTCTAATATTAAACAAATAAAAGTTGGACGCTCGCGCACAGTCAATCGACCAAAAGATCAAACTGATCGACCAACAATTGGCAAAATCACGAGACCAGATTAAGAAAATTCGACCCGGACCATCGCAAGACGCGGTAAAGAAAAGAGCCTTGATTATCTTGAAGCAAAAGAAAATGTACGAACACCAACGAGACCAGTTGTATTCGCAACAATACAACGTCGACTCGGTGGCGTTCGCGACGGAAAACGCCAAGGCGACCGTGGATACGGTGCGAGCGATGAAAGCGGCGTCGAAAGAGTTGAAGACGCAATTTAAACAAAAAGAATTCGATATCGATAAAATAGACTCGTTGAACGACCAAATGGCGGATTTGTTAGAGTATAACGAAGAGGTGCAAGAGGTTCTCGGACAGTCGTACGCGACGCCGGAGGATATAGACGAGGACGGGCTGATGGACGAATTAGACGCGTTAGAGTTGGATTTAGAAGAAGATTTGGAAAATGAGATTGGAAATGGGGAGATTCCGAGTTATTTAAGGGACGACCCTTTACCGGCGGCGCCGGAGGAAAAACCATTAGGCGCGATGCCAAACGCGCCGAGCGAAAAAGTCCCGGAGGCGCCCGCACATGCTACCAACGCGGGAGAAGTACCACCACAGAAAGAAACCGCGGAGAAAGTTTGATATATATATTATCTTATAGCAACATAGTAGAGAGTATTAATGTAGTAGGCCTTAATTACAAAACAATAACGATAAAATAATAACATCAATCATTCAATCAATCGAAATTTATTTTAACGAGCTAAAGGTCCGACTCGAGCGCAGTCGCCTTGATGCGCTTCGCACAACAAACCACCATCGACGGCGATAATTTGCCCGTTAATGTATCGACTGCATGGCATGGCCAAGAAAGCAACCGCCGCCGCAATATCTGTCACCTCCGCTGCACGTCCTAACGGCGTACTCTTCTCCGCCTTTCTCAACGAGTTCGCGTTTGCTTTCAACGCTTTCGCCAACATCTCCGTTTTGGTGACCCAAGGGGCGACGCAGTTTGACCGCACTTGCGGGGCCCATTCACACGCGAGCGTTTTCGTGAGTTGTGCTAAAGCTGCTTTACTCGCCGCGTAAGCGACTCCAGAACCGGTGGATGATAAACCAGCGACTGAGGAAACGTTGATGACGGAAGGATTTTTCGAAGATCTGTATAATCTTTCCGCAGAGGCGACGCACATGAAGTACGGCGCGGCAAAGTTCACGTCCATGATTTGTTGGAAATCTTCAGCGGTTTGCGCGGTAATCGCCTGTCGATTGTTCCAACCGGCGTTGTTTACGAGAACGTCGAATGAATTTGCGCCAAAAAACTCATCGCACATGAGTAAAACTTTCGAGCGGCCTTCTTTCGTCGTGATGTCGGCGTCGATGCCAGACACTTTGTTCGCGCCGAATTTTTTCCTCATTTCCGAGACGGCCACATTCACGCTCTTTTGCGTTCTCCCGCACACGAAAACTTTGGCGCCTAACCCCAAAAACTCCTCCGCGCACGCGCGTCCAATGCCTCGAGTGCCCCCAGTGACGACAATGCGGTGGTAATCCAACCGCCATCTTGATTGCGCGGCTGTAGTGGTGGTGGTAGCTTTGGCGTTGGTAGTAGTAGTAGCGGTAGTTGTTGTGGTAGCGGTACGAACGGGCGCTGAAGGAGGACGCCCGATTCCTTGATGTGGTTTTTGTCGAATTTCGTTCGTTGTTGTATTTGTCTCTACTGATTTCTCCTTTGGCGGTCGTCCTCGACCGCGCTTTGACGGTGTTTCAATGACTTCACCGAGACTCGGCGGCGGCGGCGTTTTACGAACCGCCGGTTTAAACGCGCCATTGCGCGAAATCGGTACAAACTTTTCCGCGTACGGCAAACCCATTGTCAACGTCATCGCTCTCGATACGTTTTCGTTAATCTCCATAGTAGGGAAGGATTCGAGTGCGTGGAGGTTGACGTCTCGAGAACGTGATTGTTTTTTTTGTTGTTGAGGTGGCATCACTCTCGCCGGGTTCTTCCTCGGTCGTCCCGGACTCTTCTTCGGTAGATTCGCTACTGGCGCAGCCGCCGATGGTTCTTTCCTTGGCCTCCCCGGTTTTCTTTTCTCCGTCGTTTGAGTAGACTGTGGCACAGATCGCGATTGTTTTTTTTGTTGTTGAGGTGGCATCACTCTCGCGGAATTCTTCCTCGGTCGTCCCGGACTTTTCTTCGGTAGAATCGCTACCGGCGCAGCCGATGACGGTTCTTTCCTCGGCCTCCCCGGTTTCCTTTTCTCCGTCAAAGTTTGAGTCGTCTTTGGCGGTCGCCCTCGTCCTCGCTTCTTCTCCACGCCTTTTGACTGGAGCACCAGTCTCTTTAAAACAACATCTTTCGGCAACGCCGGTGGTCGCCCTCGTCCTCTGCCACCACCTCTGCCTCGTCCTCGTCCTCTGCCTCTGCCTCCTGTGGCGCCTCGGTCTAGTCTGTTCTTTTCCGCGGTCGTTATCAACTCAAACTCTTTACGAATAACAATTCCTTTTTCTGGAGCAGCTGAAGTGGTTTTCGGTTCTGGCGTTTTCGGCGGTCGTCCTCTTTTCTTCTTCGTCGTCTTCTTCGAATTCGATGATGATGAATTCACCGATTTAACAACCGGGAAATTCTTCTTCGTAATTGCGCTTTTCGTTTTAAAAGTCGTATTCATCTTCTTCTTCGGTGGACGGCCTCGACCTCTTTTCTTCTCACTTTTACCATCCGTACCACCACCACTCGCAGCAGCAGCAACGCTCGATGTCGGAGTCGTCGTCTTCTTCATCTTCTCCAACGTCTTTTTATTCTTTGAACCTTTCGGCCGTCCCATTATTATTAGTATTATTATTCGTAATTGAGAGTTGTTGTTGTTGTTCGCGTTGTTTTGTGGGAGAAAATTTTTTTTTTTTTTTATTTGAGATTTTGAAGGCAAATTTTACATCATATGCAAGAGTACCAGGTATATTACATACCCAGTATGATAGTATTAGTTGACAACGTCTACGAAACCTTCTAAAGCGAACAAACGAACCAAGGCGTACAACACTCGATCGCCAAAGATGTCAATTTTCGTCGGTTTCCCCCCACTTTCGGTTTTCGTTTTTCGAGGCCAATACGGCTGCGTTTCCAACCGGTTGGAATCCGGAGACGGGACGCCGTATAAGGTGAGGCGGTTGCATTTGGAGAGGGCGAAGAAGAGAGCAAAGGCGCCAACTGGTGGCGTCTGGCGGATTTTGAAGTTTTCGCCGAGGTCGTTGAGTAACGCACCGGCGGTGGTGTACGCTTCGCGGATGGCATCGGCGAAAGAAGCGTCCAAAGCGATCGCGTGCGTGAGTTGATCTCCTCTTCCTTCTTCTCCTCCGTCGTCGTCGTTCTCATCATTCTCTTCGTCGGTTAAGGATAAAGCTTCTCGAATTTTCTCCTTCGCGACGTCGTCTAAAGCGACCAGATATTTAGCAAACGGCGACGTATATTTCTTCATCACTTTTCGATCTTCGCCCTCGTCGCCGTTGCCCCCCGCACTTTCGTCCTCGCTTTCGCCTTCCATCGAAGAAGAAGAAGAGGTGGTGGTCGTCGTCGTTCCAATCGTTACAATCGATTTCTCTTTCACCGCCTCCCCGGACGAAACAATGTCCTCAAAAAACGACGACGTACTGCTACTACTGCTACTCCTACTACCACCACCACCGCTCACAATCCTATACGTCGCTCTCCTCCCTACAAACTGTTCGTACCTTTTCGTCGGCGCGTCGTCCGTCCGAAACACCGCGTCGTTCGCGTCAATCTCGCCGCCTCTCTGCGCGTCCGTCACGATAGCCGCCGTGCCGACTAAAGCGCACGTTTCGTATTGCTTCTTTTTATTATTATTATTATTACTACTACTACTACTACTACTACTGCTGCTGCTACTAAATATATCCATCATCGGCAAGTCTTTCATCTTCGTTAAAATACTTTTCGATATCGTCGTCGTTGTTTTTGTTGTTTTTCGCAATCTCTTGAAAGGCGTCTCTACTAAATCGTTCTCGCGCAAATCGCCGAACACATTATTATTCGTATCCTCCTCCTTTTCGTCGTCGTCGTCTTCTTCTTCTTCTTCTTTTCCTTCTTCTTTTGAAAAGATCATCGGGTTTCCGGGTGGTAACGAAGACAAAGACAAAGACAAAGAAGAAGAGGAGTTGTTGAAATGTTCAAAGTAAAATCGCACGCTTTTCGAACAGACGACGGCGAACGACGCGAAGAAAAGAACGACTCCGACCAAACGATGAGAAGATGAGCGCGACGTGAACGACAACGAAGAGTTTGGAAGAACTTTTCTTTTTCCTCCTTTTTCCTCCTCCTCCTCCTGTCGTTTACGTCGAATCATAATCTTCTTTCAAAGAAAGAGTGAGTGAAGAATTTTGGATTTTTTTTTCAACACACACACAACAAAAAGCAAAAACTTTTTTTGTTAGTCACACTTCACACGTTATATTATTAACGCACCTCTCTCTCTCTCTCTCTTAAAATAACTCTTCTTTGTGAAGATGACGATGCGTTGAAAAGTTGAGAAGTGAAGAACGTCTTCAATAATGAATGCTACTACGAATACTACGAATACGAATACGAAGACCAACGATGATGATGATGATGAAAATTTCCTTCTCAAATCGAGGAAAGAAATGCTCGACTCCTTCCTCTCCCCGGAGTGTGATTTTACGAGAGAGCTCGTGGAACGAGCGGCTGCTGCTGCTGCTGCGACGACCACGACCACCACGAGTACGACGACGAGTGCGACGACGACGATGGTACAGTTACACGCACCTCCACCGAGGAGCAAACGAGACAGATTTATGAGCGCGTTTAAAGGACAGATAAAACCGTTGCAAAGCCATCGGTTGTTGGACGAACGGGAGAGGATATTAGCGCTGAGCCAAATGCCGTTGAAATGGAACCGGAGGAAGAAGTTAAAGAAGAAGAATGAGAAAACAAAAACGAACAACGATGGTAATAACAATAAGAATAATCATAATAGCGAGGAGGAGGAAGAAGGAGACGAAATAGAATTAGAGAAAGCGGACGAAATGCATCGGAAAATGGTGTTGACGATTTACGCGAAACTCACGGGAGACTATCGCGAGGAGGAAATCGACGCCGTCGGGAAGCACTGGGAAACGATCGGTTTCCAAGGTGAAGACCCGAGCACGGATGTGAGAGCGTGCGGAGCGTTAGCCGTGGCGAACATGGTGTCGTTTGTATTGTTTAACGCGGCACCTGCGATACCCGCCGCGGCGAGCGCCGCGAGTGGGAACGCGAACAACGGCGTCACGCTCGGCCGAAACGCCGTGGCTGTCCACCGTCTTTCCCGGTGCCCAGGCCAACAGTTTCCAATGTGCGCGTTAGGCGTCACCTTCACCAGCTGGTCCATTCGTGTCCTCGAGAATGGTTTCCTAAACGAGCACATAAACGACCGGAACTCCAAGTTCAACTCCGTCTGGGATTGCCTCGACAGTTATTACGTCGGCGTGTGGAACATCTTTTATAAAACCTGGAAACGCGGGAAGTATTCCTTAAAAGACGCCAGCGCGGTCTTGAAACACTTAGAAAAACACTTAGCGTGCAGAACCGGGGTTAGCAAAGCCATTCGCGCCAGCGAGCGGGTTTTGGATATGTAAATGGATTTCTAATGCGAGTAGAAGTAGTAGAGTAGTAGAGTTCATATGAAGCAGCTCTGAGTTTTTTTTTCAGATTCTCCACTACGAGTACTTCCTTCTCACGACTTACTTTGAGACACCACCACCACCACCACCAAAATGGCGTCCAACACCACCACCACCACCAATAATAATAATGAAACTCCTGATGCTCCTCTCGCTCCTGAACAACTCTTATTCTCGTCTACGGATTCGGAAACTTTATCGAAAAACATCTTAATGGTTGGCGCCGGTGGCATCGGATGCGAGTTGATAAAAACGCTCGCCTTGACTGGTTTCCGAAACATTTCCATCATAGATTTGGACACCATCGATATCTCAAACTTAAACCGGCAATTCTTATTCCGAAAGAAACACGTCGGGATGAGCAAAAGTCAAGTGGCGAAAGAGAGCGTGGAGAAATTCGCGGGCTCGAAACAAACGGGGATAAACATTGAAGCGTATACCGGGAACATCAAAGAGGAGCGATTTGGGTTGGATTTTTTCAAAAAATTTGACATCGTGCTGAACGGTTTGGACAATCTGGAAGCGAGAAGGCACGTCAACCGGTTGTGCTTATCCGCGAACGTGCCGTTAGTCGAGTCCGGGACGACTGGGTACAAAGGCCAAGTGACGGTGCACTTGCGAGGGAAGTATTGTTCCTGTTTCGAGTGCGCGCCGAAACCGGTCCCAAAGTCGTTCCCGATTTGTACTTTAAGAGATACGCCGAGCACGTTCGTGCATACGATAGTGTTCGCGACGGATCTGTTGTTTCCGAGATTGTTCGGGGCGAATAAAGAGGATCCGAGCGATTTAGACGAGGAAGAAGCGCGAGATGCGTTTACGAGGAAAGAGAACGAGGCCGGGACGGCGTTTGCGAAACGAGTGTTCGCGTACGTCTTTGAGAAGAAAATCAAAGATTTGTTAGAGCGAGAAGACATGTGGGCGAACAGAGATAAGAAACCGGAGGCTTTGGACTCAGAGACGTTGTTAAAAACAAAAGAAGAACGGACAGCGACGACGGGTTACGGCGATGCGCATAAGAAGTGGACGATGGAGGAAGCGTCGGAGATTTTTGTTCGGTCCGCCGGGAAGTTGTTTGAAAAAGGCGACCGAATAAGCGAGTTTGATAAAGACGACGACGACGCGGTGGCGTTTGTCACCGCTACGGCGCAACTGAGATGTGCGAATTATGGCATCGAGTACATGTCTAGATTTGATGCGAAAGGTGTGGCCGGGAACATCGTCCACGCGGTAGCTACGACCAACGCCATCGTTTCCGGGTTAATCGTCATCGAAGCTTTGAAGATTTTAAACGCGCAAAAACATCTCGATGAAAAAGAAGAAGGAGAGGGCAAAAACGATAGATTGATTAAACTGGCAAACTCTAGATACACATTTGTCGGTAATTTTAACGCCGGACGACAGCTGTTGCAACCGCTCGCGCCAGACGAGCAAAACCCAAAGTGCGTCGTCTGCGCAAACGCTCGCGCCGAATTGTGTTGCGACATATCCAAGACAACCTTAGCCGACGTCATCTCGAAAGTTTTGAAGAAGAAGTTGAACACGAACGAACCTACGGTTTTGAAAGGCGACGATATGTTGCACGAAGAAGGGGAGGATTTAGACGACGACGAGGTGGAAAACTACGCGATAATCGGGAAAAGAACTTTACAAGATTTAGGCTTGGAGTCTGGCGGTATTTTATGCGTCGACGATAACAGTCAAGAGCTGAAGTTTGACTTGGTCGTCGTGCATCAGGATTTGGAAGAGTTTGACGAGGATGCGTTCCCGGAAGGGTTCGAGTTGAGAGGTGAAACGCCAAAGGTTGCGGAAGGTGCAGAAAAGGAGAAGGATGAAGACGGAGCGGCGACTGATGGGGAAGCGAGCGACGAAATAGAAATTGTGGAAGAAGGGGTGGAGATTACGAAAGCGGTTGAATCGCCGCGTCTCGGTAAAACGAAAGCGATAGCGTCGTCGCCATCGCCGGCATCTAAGAAACGGAAGACGAAGTGAACTCATTCAGTTTGGGGATACACACGTACATATATAATTACAAACAAGCCGCTCTATAATAAAAGTATACATACTTTATAAAATCGAAAAAGTTGACTCTCTCTCACGCCTTCGTTCTTTCTTCTACACAGAACACATACTATTAAAGATCTAATAAGCAATTTTACGGATAACTCTTATACGACGCGTTTTCTTCCTCCTCCAACTCTCGGTCGATAAACTTCTCGTATTCACTTTCGTTCATTAAATCCGAACACTTCTCCACTTCTTCTCCGATCGCTTCGCACTCTAAAATACTCGCGCTCGGCACGCACAGTTTGTACGCCTCTCGGACCATCTCGTCGTTAAATCGAACATTCGTCACTGGAAACGGTAATTTCAAATGTCTCGTCCCGTTGACGTTGGACCATAAACTGTGGTATAACTCGTCCGCGGCGGTTCTGTGAAACCCGGACCATTTCAAAGTCGCCAACGACGTTTCGTTTTCGATGAACTCATTTTTTGTTTGTGAGTTTTTGAGCACCTTCTTCTCAATCTGCAAAACGTCTCCTATTTTATCGAATCCAAAGTCGCTGATGGCAACGGCGACGGACACATTTTTATTCGCACTACTCTCATCATCGTCATCGTCATCGTCGTTCAAAGACGACGATGGTCGCTGAATCGTGAGTTTTTCGTGCGTCGTGGTGTACAAAATCGTCGTTTTTGGTTCTGAAGAAGCGTCCGCTTTTTCTGCTTTCGCGACAAAAGAAGAGGAAGAAAATCGACGTCGTCGTCGTCTTTCTTCTTCTTCTCTGAATGGAAAGGACACGTCTTCTGCCTTTTTTTTCGTCTTTGCATTCGAAGAAGAAGGTGGAGAGAAGTAATTTTGAGCGCTTCTGGTGCTATAATGACTCGCAGAAGTGGTGGTAGAAGATGACGCGGACCCCGACGCGTGTGAGAGAAAGTAGTTTCTGCACACCGCGCGCAAAGAAGAAGAAGAAGAAGAAGAAGAAGAGCGTTTCATTGTTGTTGTGTCTCTGATGGGTCTGATGATTTGGTTTCGTGGTTGTGAGTGAGGCTTAAAAAAAAATTTCTCTCTTCGTTTGCTCTTCTCTCTTCTTCCTCATTAAATTAATATAAAATGGAAGAAAAACTTCTACCAGTGTGATGATACTATGATGAGCTTTATATACGCTTTCGCGGTGGAATTTTGTTGAGCGTCATAATCATCGCGCGAAGAAGACGAAAGAGTTTGTGTGCTCGTGGTGAATTCTCTCTCTGTCTGTCTGTCTGTCTGTCTGTCTGTCTGTCTGCGCGCGCGTGTGTTTCCTTCAAAGTCGTCTTTGAAATTTGTGAAAACATAATGTACCCGAACCAGAGACAACGCCCACAAAGAGGAGGAGGACGACAACAACAACAACAACAACAACCGTCTGCAAACCCACGGCAATCATCTGCTCCCGGACAGTCTTCTTCTTCTCCGTCTGCGTCTGCATTTGCCCGAGGCGTGGCTTTAATCAGCCCGAGAGGTATTCTCAATCAGTCCAGACGATTTTTCGATGACTATCAGAGACGACGAGAGAGAATCGGTTTTGGACGACAACCGAGGTATCGTCCTTTGTTGGCGAGAGAAGAGTATCAAGACGGCAGCGGGTTTCAACCGCCGAGATTTTTATCCAGCTGGTTGAGAGGTCCGGGTGGAGTTTTATTATTGTTCTCGATCGTCTCTTTGTGGTTTACCATGAGAACTTTGGATCAGTTCACGCACCAAACGCACGTCGACCACCGAGACAAACACGTCTCGAGGAAGTTTTGCGAAGAGAGGAACGAACGCGCGCCTTTGATTTGCGCGCACGGAGGATTGCACGGCGGCGTCGGGCAAGAAAAAGGCGCGTCGTTTCCAAACACGGTATCTGCTTTTGTCGCCGCGAGTAGGGAAGGATTCGAGTGCGTGGAGGTGGACGTCTCGAGAACGCGAGATAACGAGTTGGTGTGTTTACACTCGCGAGAGTTGAAAGCGATTACGAATAATAAGTTTGAGAGAGTGCAAGACGTGACTTTAGACGTCATACGAATGCACGCGAAGAAGAAAGGCGTTTGGATATCCACGTTTAGAGAGGTTGTTGACCAAGTCGTAAACAGAGGGTTTAAACAAGTCACGATTGACGTGAAGGACGACCCGAAAGCGGGATGGTCGGGATTACCGGAACAAATATTCGAGACTGTTTTTGCGGAAGATAGTAGCAATCATAACGGGGGTGGTAGAAGTAGCAATAATAATAAGCATAATAGTAAGAGAAGTTGCGAAGAGTGCGTATTTTGGGGAAAAACAGACGCGATGTTGAGGAAATTCATAGAATTCGACGGCGGTAAACACAAAGTCGGGTACACGGTGGCGAATTTCTCCCGTGCGTTGAGAGACGAAGGGTACCACGAATTGAGCATAAACAGACCTTTAGGTGCGTATTGCGTGGCGATTCAATCGGAAATGGCTGAAGAAGAGAAACTCGTTCGAGACGCGAACGATAAGTTAGGTTTAAAGACGTTCGCGTGGACCGTAAGCGACGCTCGAAGAGTGCGGAAGTTGGCGAACAACAACGTCGACGGCATAGTTACGGACGATCCGTTGATCGTTCGAAACGTGTTCGAGAAGATGCGAAGGGACTGTTTGAGAGGTAGCCACCACGTCCGCGACGAGCGTTTGTGAGATGACGATATAGTATTGAAGAAGATAAGTCTAGCTTATAAATAGTAAAACACACGCGTCTTCTACTACATCTTGTCACCGCGCAGGAAACATTTTGAAAAGAACTATTTTCTTTTTTGCTACATATTACTACTCCTACTCCTATTTCCATTATCCTCCTCCGAATCCGCTGAATCCCATCGCTTTCATCATCTCTTCCTCTTCTACGGTCTTCTCCACCTCCTCCTTTGTCTTCCCCATTTTCTTCGCCTCTTTCTTCAACCGTTTCCTCTCTCGCTTCGCCTCGGCTTCTTCGCGTTCTTTATTCGTCGCGTGTTCGATCCTTTTCACTAAATCTGTTTCAGTATCGATGCCTTCGTCTGGATTTTCCCCTCTCTTGATCATTTCTTTCCTCTTTTTATGCACCGCAAATCTGTTCCTCACTTGCTCCACCGTCGACCGTTCCGCGTGTATCGATATCCCTCGTTCGCGTTGCGTTTTCTTCGAGTTGATGTGGTCTAAATAACTCAACGAATCGTGTAAAATCACTCCGGTTTCTTTACATCGAAACCCGGATCCTTCCCCGGTGTTTGGATTTACCAACGTCACCGTCCCTACTTTACTCTCTAAATCTTTCTTAAAATCTCTCTTGATCATGTTCTCTCTCGTCAGTGGTTGTTTCACGACTAAACCAAAATCCGACGCTTTCGGTTTTTTCTTGTCTTCCTCCTCGACGCGTTGCAACGCTTTCGCGGCGTATTCGGATTTGTCCCATTTTTTTCTCGTCGTGTTATCGATGCCCGCTGCTGCTGCCGTTGTTGGAGGGGACATTTTTGTCGCTCTTCTTCTTAAATCCTTCTTCTTCTTCTTCTTCTTCTTCTTCTTCTTAATGTATCAAATCAATCGATTAATAATGCGCAATACGAAAGCGCAAAGTGTAATCGTGTCTTAAGTGAGTGTAAATTCACAATAATTTTTCTCTCTTCTCTTCTCTGTTTGGAGTCTTTTTTGACGGCTCAAAAATTCTTCTTCTCCTCTCATGCTCCTCAAACAACAATTAAAAAGACATGTAGAGAAAAGAAGGAGAAAACCACAGAAAAAAGAATCACATCCGATGGCTTCGTTTGCAGAAGCTCCCGCAGGAGACGTCGCCAAGGGTACGAGAATTTATATACAGGATTTCTTTTAACATTCCTTCCTTCTTTTGTGTTTTTACGCGTGACTCGTTTTACTGACGTATTGTCTCTCTCTTTCTTTTACTTTCGTACTCATAGGCGCGAAGATTTTCAAGACGAAGTGCGCGCAGTGCCACGTCGCAGAACCGGGGGGAGGACACAAACAGGTACGAGAGTGTGTTTTCGTCGTCATCTTTTCTCCGAGAGGCTTTGGAGTGTTTGAGAGGAAAGGGTAACAAGGATGTTCGAGCAGTTTCGGTCGATCGTGCGATCAGATCTGGTCGTCCCGGACGCGCTTTCTTCGCGATTGGATTTGTTTTCGACTCGATCGATTTTGGGTGTAGCCCGTGCAAGGTGAAACGTTATCGAGTTTCTCTCGTAGCGGCTGAGAGAGAAGCGAGAGATCTTTACAACGACGAAAACTCACACACGTTTTACTCTGTTTACTACTGACTTAAAACCAACAGGGACCAAACTTAGGAGGCCTTTTCGGTCGCGTTTCCGGCACCACGGAAGGTTTCTCCTACTCCGCGGCGAACAAAAACAAAGGCGTCAAGTGGGACGAGACGACGTTGTACGACTACTTGTTGAACCCGAAGAAGTACATTCCAGGGACGAAGATGGTTTTCGCCGGCTTGAAGAAACCGCAAGATAGAGCCGATCTGATCGCGTATTTGAAAGACAGCACCAAGTAAATGAACCACCACGTTTTAATCTATACTATTCTTCTATTAAGTTATACACCCTCCTCGGTATTATTGGTAGTCCTAATTCTTGCTTGCTTTTTGCCCATCGAAGGAGCGAAAGAAAAAGCAGACACAAACACAAAATTCAACAAAAACTCTGAATTCTCTTCATCAATTTCCTGTACTCTCTACTCTTATTCTTATTGGTGGTGTTCTGTTTCGAATCAGTTCATTCATACGCGCCCAGACAAAGGGAACCGTGAAATTCAAATCGCGCGCACTCGCACAGAAGAAGAAGAAGACGAAGTAGAAGTAAAAGAAGACGAGTTAGGGAAATCATCAATTCAATCAAATCAATTCACTTAATAAGTATTAGATACAAAAAAATTCAATAGTCAACCACCATGTACGGGGGCGATGAAGTTTCCGCGATCGTCATGGACGTCGGAACACACTCCGTTAAAGCAGGATACGCGGGACAGGACACGCCGAGCGCGGTGTTTTCATCCGTGAGTGCTGTTGTTATGTATTGTTTCTTTTTTCTTCTCTTTCGTCTTTTGCGTCGTGTTGTTGCCGCCTTTCCTCGATCGAGAACTCTTTGTCGTTTATGCTTGAATACTCACGTTAAAATCTGTTTCTTTCTCGATGGTTTCGTGCGTACGTACAGTCTGTCGGACGAGGCACCGGGCAACTGGGCGGTCCATCGAAGGATTCCGACGCGGAAATGAAAGACGCGGACGACCCGCACGATATGAAACCGAAATCGATCCAAAACACAAACATATTTCGAAAGTCTCCTCAAGACAAGGATTTTTTCGTCGTAGACTCGGATAACATCCGGAGAGACGACGTTGAATATTGCTCTCCGTTTAACGCGGACGGCGTGTTGGACGATTTAGACGCGTACGAGGCGATATGCGACCATGTGTTTCGAGGTAGGTTGTGCGTGCAAACGGCGGAACATCCTATTCTTTTGAGCGAGCCGGTACTGACGCCGGAGGCGAACCGGGAGAAGATCGTGGAGTTGTTGTTTGAAAAGTATAAATTGCCGGCGGTTTTTTTGGGTAAAAATCCTGTTCTCTCCTGTTTCGCGAGCGGGAAGGCGACGGGCTTGAGCGTGGATGTTGGTGGACGCGCGGCGACGACGTGCGCGGTACACGAGGGGTACGCGTTGGTGAAGAGCGTGATTCAATCGAAAGCTTTAGGCGGAGATTGCTTGACCGAAACCACTTTACGATACATGGAAGAGAAAATGAAAAACGAAGTTAAACCTAGATACGCGTTCAAGAAGAAGTTACAGACGGGTGGAAAGAACGACGGCGAGTTTAAAATTGAAAATTTATCCTTTCCGAAAACGTCCAAATCGTACAACTTGTTGAAACGACATCAGATTGCAGAGGACGCGAAAGCGAGCGTGATGCGATTATCGGACGTGCGTTTGGATTTAAAAAACAGCGAAATCAACCAAATGCCTACGGTACAGTACGAGTTGCCCGATGGGAACACCATTGAAGTTGGCGTGGAAAGGTTCATCGTTCCGGAAATTATGTTCAACCCGGCCATCGTGGACGAGCTGAAGTTGAAAGGACCGCCAGTGGTGGACGACATGCAAAACGCGATGTCGTTGCCGGCACAGGTTTTAGCGAGCATTCAAAACGCGGACGTGGACGCCAGAAAGGATTTGTTTGGCAACGTCATCTTAACCGGTGGTGGAACCATGTTTGTCAATTGCAAAGAGCGATTGGAAAGCGCGATTTTCGACCACGCGCCGCAAAATGTCAAGACGAAAGTCACCGCGAGTCAAAACGCAGTCGAACGACGATTCGCGACGTGGATTGGTGGGAGTATTTTAGCCTCGCTGGGGTCTTTTCAGCAAATGTGGATGTCCAAGGCGGAATACGATGAATACGGTGTATCGCACATTCACAAAAAGTGCCCTTAAAAAACGGAATGTAATATCTGAAGAAACTATAAAATTTTCATCTACTAAAGTACAATGTTCTTCTTCTATTCGTGCGTGTTTCTCTCGCTACTATGTGTGTTGTTTGTTTTTCGTATGTTTATCTCTCTTTCTTGCGACAATGATACTCTCTCTCTCTCTCTCACGCGCGCGAATATTATTTTGCGAATCGATACAGTATTATATTCCATTTTACGCCGCAGTCAATTTCCTCTTCTTGTTCATCATCTTATTCATCTCGTCCGCTCTCATCTTCTTCTTCAATCCGTCCAATAAAGCTCTGAACTCCTTCTCCTCCACCCCATTCGCCTCATCTGTTTCGATTTCCAACTGTTTCATCAAATCTTTCTCCTTCACGCTGCTCCCTTCGACTATAGTCGCCGCGATATCGCGAAACGCGCGCTTGCGTTTCAACCACGTCTCACAATGCGTCACGAATTTCTTTTCCGTTTCCTTTTGCGCTTTCATGGCTTCTTTTAGCGCGTCCTTTTCGCCTCCTCCTCTTTCTTCATCTTTTTTCTGTTGTTGCGCCATCAACTTCTCCTTCAACGGTTTCACCTTGTTCATAATCTCTCCGTTCTCTTTCGTTTTTTTCGTCGTTTCCTCTCGAATTTCCTTCACTGAAATCTGATTCTTATGCGTCTGCAACTCTCGCATCTTCCTCTGAATCTCTTGCTTCTTCGCCATAACTTGCTCCGTTTTCGTTTTCACCTCCAATTCCAACGCGTGCACCTCTTCTTTTCCCAAAACATCCTCCGGTTGCAACGCGTAATACAGTTTTGATTTCCCACTCTCTTTAAACGATAATTTCTTCTCCTCGACCAAATTATCTAAATACCTCTGCGCGGTGGCTTTTTTCACGCCTTCTTTTTGCAACGCGTCCGCGAGGTTGGTCGCGTTGAACGGACGGTTCTGTTGCGTGCAATATAAAAGGACTAAATCCTTCGACATTTTTGTTGTATCTCTGTTGTTGTTGTTGTTGTTGTTGTTGTTGTTGTTGTGTGTAAATATATGAGAGAACAAGAATTTTGAATTTTCTTTGATGTTGTTGTGGGAAAATGGATCCCGGACCATCGATATTTAGTGTCTCAATGCGAAGAGAAAAAAAAATGGAGCGGCGTCGAAAAGTTTTCATCATCATCATCATCGGATCTTCGTTTAAAAACGCTAAAAACGAGCCCGGTTGACATTCAATTTAGCTCAATTCGCGAAGAGGAGGATATTTCTTACGAGAATCTGACGTTGTATCGATCGTGACTCGTTCGCACGCGGAAGAAAAAAGGAGGATTTCGCGTCTTTTTTTTTAATTCGCGCATAACGAAAAACACCAGCTTTAAATTCTTCTCAAAAGTTTTACCCTCGATTGAAGAAGAAAGTCTTTGATATACACGCTGAATACAAAGAGCGCGAGATTTAATATAAACAGAGAGAAAGAGAGAAGATGGGCACCATCAACCAAGTCATCGAGAGAGGATGCACCATGCTCGTCCATTTCGACAAGTCTGCGTCATCGAAAGAAATCAAAGAGTCACTAGAAACCGGATCGAACGAAGAAAAGGCGGACGCGATGAAGAAAGTCATCTCGTTGTTAATGAACGGCGAACACTTACCGCAGATTTTCATCACCATCGTTCGATACGTTTTACCGAGCGAGGATCACTTGGTGCAAAAGTTGTTGCTGTTGTACATGGAGATCATTGAAAAGACGGACAGCGAAGGAAAATTGCTTCCGGAAATGATCTTGATTTGCCAAAACTTGAGGAACAATTTGCAGCACCCGAACGAGTTTATTCGAGGGTCGACGTTGCGATTTTTGTGTCGATTGAACGATCCAGAGTTGATTGAGCCGTTGATTCCGTCTATCGTGCAAAACTTAGAGCATAGGCATCCGTACGTGCGAAGGAACGCGGTGATGGCTATTCATAAGATTTACACCGAAACGCCCAGAGGCGAGATTATGATTCAAGACGCGCCGGAGATTGTCGAGCAGTTGTTGAATGGTGGAGAGTCGGATTTGAGTACGCGACGTAACGCGTTTTTGATGTTGTATCATTCGGATCAAGATCGCGCGGTGCAATATTTAATGGCCAATTTGGAATCTGTCGCTAACTGGGGCGATATCCTACAAACAGTCGTTTTGGATTTGGTTAGAAAGGTGTGTCGAACAGATCCGTCGCAAAAAGGGAAGTACATTAAGATTATTTTGATGTTGCTGCAAACCAACAACACTTCTGTGATTTACGAGTGTGCGAATACGTTGGTTGCGTTGAGTAACGCGCCGACTGCGATTAAGGCGGCGGCGAATTGCTATTGCCAACTTATCGTCTCGCAAGGCGACAACAACGTCAAGTTGATCGTGTTGGATCGATTGGCGGATCTGAAAAAGAATCACAGAGAAGTGATGCAAGATATGGTTATGGATATTTTGAGAGCGGTGGCATCTCCGTCCGTGGATATTCGTCGAAAGACGTTGGATATTGTTTTGGATTTGATCAACTCGAGGAACATCGAGGAGGTGGTTACCGCGTTGAAGAAGGAAATTATCAAATCGCAAAGCGATACCGGTTTAGGTGCGAGCGAGAAGAACGCGGAATATCGACAAATGCTGGTACAGAGCGTTCACGCGTGCGCGGTGAAATTCCCGGACGTTGCCGGTTCTGTCGTGCACATGTTGATGGACTTTTTGGGCGATCCGAACACGGCGTCAGCGTTGGATGTGATTATGTTCATTCGAGAAATCGCGCAAACGAATAGCGGTATGCGCGCATCGATTTTGCAGAGATTGTTAGATTCTTTCTACTCGATTCGATCGAGTCGAGTGTGTGCGACGGCGTTGTGGATTATTGGCGAGTACTCCGAAACGAGAGAACAAGTCGAAGAGGCGTTGGCGACGTTGAAATCGAGTTTAGGCGAAACGCCATTCTTTGAACCGCCCTCGGACGAACGATTCGTGGATGATGCGGAGGAAGAGAAGGAAGTGTACGAGTCTGGATCGAAGCGACCGATAGTTTTAGCCGACGGTACGTACGCCACGCAAACGGCTGTTCAAACCTCCGGAGGAGGCCCTTCGACGCCAAACTTGAGAGCGTTGCTTTTATCCGGCGACTTTTTCTTGGCTGCCATTTGTGGCGGTACGTTGACCAAGCTCGGTTTGAGGTACATGAAGAGCAACACGTTTTCGGAAGAGGAAAAGAACCGAACGCAAGCGGAGGTTATGTTGTACATTGTCGCCATCTTGCGCTTGGGGAAATCTCACGTCGTCGCCCACGAGATGGATTACGACTCGACCGAGCGTTTGACGCAGTGCTTCGCGGCGATAGAGTCTCCGGAATCCGAAACCACACGAGTCTGGCTGGAAAACTGCCGAGAATCTTTCTCGTTGATGATCAGCGAAAAACTCGAAAACGACGCGAAAGAACGAGAGAAGAAGGAAGAAAAGCCAAAATCTCAAGCGGATGATTTGATTGACTTCTATCACTTGAAATCAAGAAAAGGTTTATCGCAAGTCGAATTGGAAGATGCCGTGGCGACTGATTTACGCCGAGCGACTGGGTTTAACGACCCAGACGCGGCCTCAAACGCTAGAGATTCCAAGTTGAACAGAGTCTTGCAGTTGACAGGCTTTTCCGATCCGGTGTACGCCGAGTCCTACGTCACTGTTCACCAATACGATATCGTCATGGACGTCACCGCGACGAACAGAACGAACGAAGTCTTACAAAACGTGTGCTTAGAGCTCGCGACCATGGGTGACTTAAAACTTGTGGAAAGACCGCAAAACTATACCTTAGCCCCGGGAGAATCGAAACACATTCGCGCGAATATTAAAGTTTCGTCCACGGAAACTGGCGTCATTTTTGGCAACATTGTCTATGAATCCAGAAACGAGGATCGCAACGTCGTCGTCTTAAACGACATCCACATCGATATCATGGATTACATCTCCCCGGCATCGTGCGCGGACATTGCGTTTAGAAACATGTGGGCCGAATTTGAATGGGAAAATAAAGTCGCCGTGAACACGAAGTTTACGGATGTGAAAGAATACCTGGACCACGTGGTGAAGAGTACAAACATGAGGTGCTTGACTCCCGAGTCGGCGTTGGACGGCGAGTGCGGATTTTTAGCCGCGAACTTGTACGCAAAGAGCGTCTTCGGTGAAGATGCTTTGGTGAACGTCTCTGTAGAAAAAGATAAAGATGGAAAACTTGGCGGATACATTCGTATCCGATCCAAGACGCAAGGCATTGCGTTGAGTTTAGGTGATAAAATTACTTTAAAGCAAAGAGGGCCGGAGAAGTAATTTTGATAATAAGAGTATGAAGAGATTAATATAAGACTAAGGAATGGATTGGCTTTTAAATATATACATATAACGTAAACATAATCACAAACACATGTATAACGCGTCGTCTTTGATTATTGACTGTATACGTCTTTTTTTTCTAATGACATCGTGACTACCAGGTAAACTAAAAAGAAACTACTACGTTAGAAATACACACGCTTTTAAGCTTTGTACGTCCCTCCGGTAATTTTTACATCGCCTTCCAACTCGGGCACGCCTGAATTCCGCGATAAAAACTCTGGAAAAACTTCCTGACACTCCCCTACGCACGCGGGCGCAAATCTGACGTACCCACACACGCGTTCGTAACAAAACTGCACGAATCCCCAGAGTTGATCGAACTGCGCGTCTCTCGCTTTCGACAACTTTTCCAGAGATTTCGGATTCGTCTTCATCACATTCCTCTTCCCGTCATCCTGTTCTCGCTCGAATTTCACTGATTGCGCGTCCAACACCGGGATATTCGACACCCAATTGTCCGCCAAATTCCTCCCAAACACTCTCGACCGTTCCAACTTATCTAAACTATCGTTCACGTACGTCTTTTCTTTCTCCGAGTTGACGTACACCGCCGGTTTATATTGCTCGCCGACTTCCGAGTATTGCCCTTTACTCGCATTTTTCGGGTCGAAATGTTTAAAATACACTCTCATGATGCGCTCAAACGGAACTTTCTCGTCATCGTAGGTGACTTTCACGCACTGTTTCCCATCGCACGTTCCAACGTCCACGAGCGAAACGCCCGCGTACGTCAAGTCTTGATACTCTCTTTCCAAAAAGGAGTAGTTCCCAGCGGCGAGATAGTTTGTTATTTGGCCCGCTTCCGCCGGTTCGACAGCAAAATTCATCATCAGCAGCATAGCCATCATCGTTGTCATCGTCGTCGTTGTCGCGAGAGTGGTGGTGGTGATATTTGCACACGTATCATCACTATCAGATGAGGATAATGCGCGCGAGGATGCAAATCTTTTTTGTCGTCTTCTTCTTTTCCTAGGTATCGTCGTCATCGACACCGACGACGTAAACGACGAAGACGAAGAAGAAGAAAAGGACGAGCACATCTGTCTCGAACGTGGATGATGATAACACCGATGATACCGTGTTGTTCCTGTTGTACTACTACTACTGCTACTACTCGTGGTTGTACGAGCGATACTCATCACAAAAGTCATTTTCATCATCGTCGTCATCAATCAGTATATCCAATAATATAATAAAAGTGATGAATGAAGAATTGAGAGAAGAATGAAATTCACAATTTGATCAAATTTTTTCATTTTTTTTCGCTTTTTGCAAAAAAAGAAGAACAACAAAAGAAAAGATTTGAGAGACACAAAAATGCCTTCAACAACCACCACCTTCTTCTTCTCGGCACGGTCGCTTTTGCCTCTTTCTTACTCTCGTCGTCGTTTACGTCGAGAAGCATCGATGGGTTCTCCTTCTCTTTCTTTTGTATCGAGCGAGAAGAATACTTCTTACGCTTCTTTTTCTTCTTCTTCTTCTTCTTCTGGAGCAGCGACGAGAGGAAGACGAAAGAGTCGATTTCGAGTGACGACGACGGCGGTGACCAATACTAATAACAATAATAACAACGACAGAGAAGAAGGAGAAGAAGAAGAAGAAGAAGGAGAAGAAGCAACGACAATAACAACAACAACGACGACGACGACACCTTCACCTTTTATTATTAAAAAAATCGAACGGAAGCAAAGAGGCGCGTGTTACGGGTGCGGCGTGAAAATCCAAACGGTTTCACCGTCCGCCGTCGGTTTCGTCTCCGAACTCGACTACGAGACGAAGAAGAAAAATAAGCAGTTGGATTTACTTCTGTGCCTGAGATGCTCGAATTTATCGAACGGGCAAATGATTAACGCAGTCGTTGGCCAAGGTGGACAGAAAATCGAGACCGGGTTAATCACTCCGGAAGAGTTGAGAGAGACTTTGAAAGATATTCGCGGGAAGAAGGCGCTGGTGGTGAAGATTGTCGATTTGACTGATTTTCACGGGTCGTTTCTCCCGAAGATACGAGATTTAGTCGGGAGTAATCCGATTTTGTTAGTCGTGACGAAGTGCGACGTTATTGGGAAAGGGTTCGCAATGGAAAACAACGAGAGTTTAATCGAGTACGTGATCGAAGAATGCGCGAAGAAAAAGTTGACTCTGGCGGGAGATCCGATTTTCGTCGCCGCGAGGAAGCCGGGATCCTCGAGAAGTAATAGCAGTGTTGGTAACGATACTACTGCACCGGGAACGAGAGGAATACGGGGAGAGGATTTGAACGGGATGAGAGCGGCCGTGTTGACGACTATTCGCGAACGACGAGGGAGAGACGTGTACGTGGTTGGATCCGCGAATGTGGGAAAATCGACGTTCGTGAGAGAATTCACGAAGGTGTTGAGGACGGAAATGGGAAATTATTTCGCGCCGTCGAAGAGGTTACCGACGGCGAGTTCTATGCCGGGAACAACTTTAGGTGTTATTCCAATCAAAGCGTTTGAAGATAAGAAGAGTTTATACGACACGCCGGGTGTGTTTTTACACCACAGAGTGAATTCGTTATTAAACGGGGAGCAAATGAAGTCGCTGAAATTAGGCGGCGATTTGAAAGTGTATCGAGCGCCGGTGTCGCAACAAGACGGCAGCAGCAGTACTAGCAACGTTAATAGCAGCAACAACAATAGTGAAAAGTTGAAGAATGTTTCGTTTGATTGGAACGGGTTGGTTCGATTAGATATCCTCGACGCTCCGGAAACGGACGATTTGAACACGGTGAACGTTTCGTTTTACGGACCGAAGAAGATGCGCATATTTAAGTCTACGATTGACGACATGCAAAAACACGCCGATGGTGGAGACAAAACGTGCTTATTTGATGAAAGTGCGCCCACTCGAGAGTTTTACCAATCGCTTCCAAGCTTGCGCGTTTCCAGAGAGGTGGAGATTAGTCTAGACGATTACAAAGGAAAAGATCTTTCGATTTCTGGTTTGGGCGGATGGATCCGCGTCGTTCGCGAAAGAAATCACACCAAATATACAAACTCGCCCGGTGCAAAAGGAAGCATCACCGTGCGTGTTTGGTCGTTACCTGGTGTGGAGGTGTTTGTTCGAGACGTCATGCCGATTTGATTAAAGCGAACTTTTTTATTTGCATACAAAGTTTGATGCTCCGATGCAGTATGAATTGACAGCGACTTGAGGAGGAGTTTTCTCGAAAAAATAATTAAAAAAAGCGTCAGTTACAACTACTAGTACAGACATGGAATCAACTCCAGTCGTCGACGACGACGACGACTACAACGAAGGCGAAGACGTGAAGCTCACGGCGAAAGAGTATCTCGACCTCATCAAGTTCCACAACGATCCCAAAGGTCCTCTCAAATATACGTTCGTCGATGAAGATCCCTTAACGGGCGAAGACGTAATTTCCGAAGGAGAAACTGAAAACTTAGACGTAAAAAAGTGTACGAATGGAAGTTTAGACTTTGACGACGTCCCCGAAGCCACTCCAGAACAGAAGAAGAATAACGGTTGGACGAAGAACTGGCCAACCGTGTGGCGTTCGCACGAGGAAGATCTAAAGAATTTCAAACCTGAAGAGAGAGAGCAATGGAGGATGAAAGAGATGGAAGGCGAAAACGACCGCGTGCAGTGGTTCGATCTCACCGGCGGAAAGCGAGTGATGGAGGCGAAACAGAGAGCGAGGATCGAGAGTTGCCGTCACGACACGAAGAATTTGAAGATTTGGAGAAAAGAGGCGCGAGAGGAGATTGCTCTCATGCAACGTCTTCGCAAAGAGCACGGGCTCGTCGATGACGACGGAGAAGAAGGGAACATGGGCCCGAGAGAAACGGTGGCGCCGGCGGCGGCGCCGACTGCATTTCTTCGATACGATATCGACGAAGAGAAGATCAACATTCCTTTACTAGGCTTGGGTACTTGGAAATCGAATCCTGGTGAAGTGCGTAAAGCCGTCGAAGTCGCTTTGAAGTGCGGTTATCGACACATCGATTGCGCTTCCATATACAAAAACGAGGATGAAGTCGGCGACGCGCTCGAACACGTTTTCAAGACAACAACGTTGGTCCGCGAAGACGTTTTCATTACCTCCAAAGTCTGGAACGACATGCATAAATACGAGCAAGTGTTACCAGCGGTTCAACAAACGCTTCGCGAGTTGAAATCTGATTATCTCGATCTCTATTTGATTCACTGGCCGGTTACCGATTCGAACACGCGATATATCGATCCTCCGATTGAAGTCACGTGGCGCGCGATGGAACGACTCGTGGATATCGGCGCAGTCCGTGCAATCGGTGTTTCAAACTTTTCCGTCAAGAAGTTGAAGCACATTTTGAGCTTTTGCAAGATCAAACCGGCAGTGTGTCAGGTAGAGATTCACCCGTATTGGCGCCAAGCGGAAATTATTGAGTTTTGCGAACAGAACAAAATTCACGTCACGGCGTATTCGCCGTTGGGGAGTCCGGACTCCGCATCGGTTTTGGGGAGAAGTGGACCAAACTTGATGGACGACGCGGCGGTAAAAGAAGTCGCATCGTCGGACGAGGCGAACAAAAATATCGGGCAAGTTCTCGTTCGTTGGGCGTTACAAACTCGACCGAAAAGCTCAGTATTGGTGAAATCAATCAATCCGGAGAGAATCAAGTCGAATTTAGACGTGTTCGATTGGCAGCTCTCAAATGAGTCCATCGCGACGCTTTCGAGTTTACCGACGCAGAAACGAATGGTGGACGGTTCTTTTTTCAAATTAGAATACGATTTGTGGGACGAAAGAGTCGACGAGAAATCGTCCTACGGCGGTGCCATGCCTTCGGAAACATTCGTCACGGCGGAAACGTTCGACAGAGACGGGAGTAAAAGCAGTAAGTTACACCCAGGATTCGTCAAAAGCGCAGCAGTAGCTGGGAGAAGGAAGTCTGCGGGGGTGCCGTCTACGATCAAAGAAAATTTGAACAACGATTCCTCTTCCTCCGACGACGATATCGAAGATCCACGAAAGGCTTTACGTCAATTGAAAAATCTCTCGACGCGAGGCCAAGCTGCGTTGCGCTAACTCTTCTTCTTCAAATACACTACTACTTTTACACTAACACTAACGCTATGTTCATATCTTCTTTCGCATCAGCAAATCTCGTCGCAAAAAGTTTGAACTGCGTTCCTCGTACCCTATATTTTCGTATAATCGAATGACGCCAACTTTTCTGGTCGATACGTGTAAGTAAACTTCTTCGCGACCCATCTCTTTACACAAACTCTCTCCGCATAACATCAACTTTTCGCCCAATCCTCTTCCTCTCCATCTCGTGTCGATGACTAAATCTGATATGTACCCGCCGTCGTCGGTGAATTGCAACGCTCTGTCAAAGTCGTCTCTTCTGGTTTCTGGCGTGTTGGAGACGCCCACCACTCCGACACATTTTTTACTCTTTTCTTCTTCTTCTTCGTCGTCTTTTACCAAGACGATGTACGCTCCTCGTGGGAACGCGTTTATGCTTTTCTCTATGTATTTCTTCAGCTTGCTTTCTTCCGTGGGAAACCCCGCTAATTTACTTCGCATCAATAAAGATGCGACTGCGGGGATGTCGTCCACGTCACACGCCCGACACGTGTACTTGACCCCGTCGTTCGTCGTGAACGTTTTCTTCCACTCTTTTCGAGAAGGTACTATCGTCGGGTAGGGGAGTGCGTCTGTGAATGGATTTGATGATTGTGGTGAAGCCCTTGCGCGTGCTTCTGCTTTTGTTGTTCTTCTTCTGTTACATTTTTGGCGATAGTAATGAACACATGATTTCGCTCCTTCGAAATGAGCCGTCTGCCTATCTCTGTGGTGGCACACCACCAACAGTCGTCGCGTTGGTAAAGTTTTTGCATTCATTTAGTATCTCAGAGAGTTTTTGAGGTGTTTGTTGAAGTTCTTTTGAAGAAAAAAGTTAAATTGAAATTGACAAAAATCACCTAATCGAGCCTCCTTCTCTGATGGACTCTACCGAACACGGACCAGCGGTCGTTTGGAACGGGACGTTTTTATACGTGGCAATTCCATCTTTATTCACCAGAAAATCCGGTTGCACAGCTTCGAACACCTTCTTCTTCGGGTTTAACTTCTCGTCTGGGTCGTTTTCGTAGCCGTCGAAAGTAACGCGTTCACCGATGGCAGCGCCTTTCGGCGGGGTGACAATTTCGACTTTGTTGCTATCGTTCGGATCGGTGGCGCATAAAACCATGGCTTCCGACTCTACACCGCGCATTTTCGTTGGTTTCATGTTCGCGACGAGAACGACACGCGCGTTGAGCATTTTATCAATCGGAATGTGTTTTACCAATCCCGAACAGACTTGCAAGGGTTTGTCGCCGTTGATGTTGATGTTTTCCACGTAAAGCGTATCCGCGTCAGGGTGATTCCAAACTTTCGTGATTTCACCAACGACTAAATCTAATCGCGTGACGTCAATTTTCGTATTCTCCTCGCCTTTCTTCTTCTTCGCCAATTTGGCGGCTTTTTCTTCCTTGCTCGATTGTGCCTTCTTGAAGAGTTCTGCGGTGTCAATCTCGTGTTTTTGAAAGAGCACTTCGCCGACGGCGACTTGGGTCCCAGGTTTCACATTCTCGCCGAATGGTTTGAGCTCCCAGAGTTTGTGGACCTTCGAGGCGTCCATCCCGAGTTTCTTAAATATGTCTTCACACGCGGTCGGTATGTACGGTTGTAAAAACAACGCTGTGATGTACACAGCCTCTAAAGTCGTGCGAATGATCACGTCTCTGCGATGTTTCGTTTCCTCGCCTTTTAATTTCCACGGTTCTGCATCGGTGATGTATTTATTTGCAGCTTTCGCCGAGTTGATGGCTAATTCGCAGGCTTGTTGTAACTGGAACGATTCCATCGCGCGTTCCGTTTTCAATCTCAACAGGCCGACGTCGATTACTTTTTCAAAGATTGGAACATCTGGGACACGACCTTCGCAATTCTTCGAGCACAAATGCGTCGCTCTGTGAACTAAATTTCCGAGCGTATCCGCTAAATCCGCGTTGTGAATCAAGGTCATAGATTCTTCGCTAAATGGAATATCGGACCCGTAAATGCCGTTTCGCATGAGTGCGTATCGAAACGTATCCGGAGAACACCTTTTCAAAACATCCAACGGATCAACGACGTTCCCGATAGATTTGGACATTTTCTGTCCATCCGCTGCGGTGACAAAGCCGTGCGCGAACACAGCTTTCGGCAAGGCGATGTTGCAACTCATCAACATGCACGGCCAAATGACGCAGTGGAACCAGATGATATCTTTCCCGATGATGTGTACATTCGCCGGCCAAAACTTCGAGTAGTTTTCTCCGTTCGGAAAATCACAACCGGTCAAATAGTTTGTCAAAGCATCGAACCAAACGTACAAGACGTGTTTGCTATTTCCAGGCACGGGAATCCCCCAATCGAACGTCGTTCGCGAGACGCTCAGATCTCTCAACTCGTCGTTTTTCAATCGGTATAAAATTTCTCCTTTGCGTCCTTCCGGCTGAATAAACTCTGGGTGGTTTTCAATGTGTTCAATCAATCGCGCTTGATATTTCGATTGGCGAAAAAAGAACGACTCCTCTTCCATTTGCTTCAAAGGTTTGCCCGAAACTGGGTCTTTGTAATCCATTTCTTTCGCTTCGGTTTCAGTCACGAACGTTTCTTCGCGAACGTTGTACCACCCCGAGTACGTGTCTAAATAAATATCGCCATTCTTTTCGCTTCTCTCAAAGAGTTCTCGACAGCACTGTTTGTGCTTCTCTGAGGTTGTTCTGTTGTAGACATCGTTTTCAATTCGTAACGTTTTGTTTAAATCTTGAAACATTTTCACGTGTTTATCGCACAATTCAATCGGTTTGCACTCAACGGCAGCCGCGGCGTCGGAAATCTTTTGCCCGTGCTCATCCGCACCAGTTTGGAACAACGTCGGTCGACCGTACGCGCGGTGGTATCTCGCGATGACATCCGCACTTAAACCTTCATACGCGTGTCCCATGTGCGGGGCGCCATTCGCGTAATTGATTGCCGTCGTGAGCGAAAACGCATCTTTTGATGGATCCGCGGGAGGATTATACGCGTTTTTCAAATCTGAGACGTTTTGCGCCTCTTGCGCGGCGAACAGAAACGCGGACGATGGAGTCGTCTTCGCTTTTTCCATCGCGTTTTGCACAGAAGAGCTTTTCAAAAAGGCGTTGAACCAAGTCTCGATGCTTTTAAACTGTTTCGTTAAGGACGCGTCCGAAGAAGTCTTTCCAAACATCTCCGCGCCGTTTGCGAAGACTGGATACACGCTCGAGAAGAACGCTATTTCACTATTGGTCGGTTGAGTCGACGCGGACGAAGAGAAAATACCCGGGACGGTATCTTTCAATTTTTTCTCGTTCTTTGATATGTACTGCATCAGTGTATCTAAACTCTTTTCCGCGCAGCACGTACCCACAGTCAAACCGAGCTCGCGTTCGTCCAAGTCTCTAAAGTTGATGAAAGAAGCATCATCACCGTCTCGAACACACAGCAACGCGCTGTTCATGGACGTGCCTTTTACAACCTCTCCGGATGAAGAACAGAGAGCGATAAATAACGTCGCGGATGCGCTGGTGGTCTTTTGCAACACCGCTCCCGTATTCTTGTTCTTGTTGTTCTTATTCGAAGAAGAAGAAGAAGAAGAGTGGTCCGAACAACTGGCGGCTTTCCACGGGTCGAACTCGATTGCTGTTTTGTTTCCATTGACTTCCGCGGCGATGTACACGCGCAGAGGTTTCGAGTCCCCGGCTCGGTAGATTAACTTTAACGAAGTGCTGTTGTTATTGTTGTTGCTCATTAAATATTTGTACGCGCGCGTTTAAAGGTGTGATTAAGTATACGATGTGAGGGTGAACGTCTGAACTTTTAACGCGTGTTTTGAGGTTTTTCTCGTACGAGTGAAAAAAAGTGAAAAAATCTATTCTTTTTCTATTTCAACATCATCATCAACATCATCATCTTCATCATCATCATCATCATCATCATCATCGATTGCCGGCGAGGCGGAGGAGGATGACTTCATGCTCTCGCAAAAGCTGAAACGAGATTTCACGTCTTCCTCACTCATGACACCAAAGTACTCGATAACTGTGTTGTTGTTGTTGTTGTTGTTGTTGTTATCGTCGAAACGCTTCTTCGCTCGTCGCGCTTTGGGTTTCGTCCCGTCTTTAACGTTGATCTCCGGTTTGCCGTAATAATTGAACACGTCTTGCATTTTTCTTTTTAACGCGCCTTTCATGTGAAAGACGCTCGTTTTCGTCGTCGCTGGACATCCAACGTTTTTGCGGCCACTGATCAATCGTTTGACCGGGAATGTTTGCGGCGGATTTGCATTGAATAAAAAGCAAGGGTAGAAACGCGCGGACACGTGCCGACAGCGGAATCCTTTCTCTTCTTCGTTTATACTGTCAACGACGTATCGAATAGGGGCAGACGCATCCACGAATTTACCTCTGTCGCCGGTTTTGCGGTTTTTGAAGCGTTTAAACCGTCGGGCGAGCCAGTTTGCCACGTCTTGTTCCCAGAAAAACTGAGTTGAGTCGGCCCGCATGTTTGGTCTTTCCGTGTAAAAAAACCACTCGTACGCGTGGACGAAATAGGCGGAGAGTAAAGCAGCTTCCGCGATGCGCTCGGCGTTGACAAAACGCACGCCAAAATTGATCGGCCATTTCTTATTCGCGCCAGACGACCCATCTCTATACGTCCACGCCGCGCCGAACGTGTGCGGCACTTTCGTCTCTTCGTCCCGAAAGACGTTTTTTATCGATTTTGCGAAAATTACATCGGTCGAGTCCATGAAGACGATGTTGTCGCGCAAATGCTGCGGTTTTTGTTCAATTTCGTCAAATATGAACTGCTTCTCTGCCGTGGCCCTCAAATACGTCGTCCACCCTTTCGTTATTTGAGCAAACTCGTGTCTTCGCACCTCTAAAACTTCCGGGAAATTGTTCGTTAAGGGCGTAAAATCTGTCATCGTGTCCGTCAAAACAACTAATCGACACCTGTCGTGTTTATTAATGGCGCTCGTCAAAACCATCGTTATTCCATCTACTTGCGCCTGCGACAGTTCGTGTTCTTCGTTATTGGCAACGTGAAAGATCACAAACGTTATCTTGGCGTTTTTCATTTTCGTTTTCGACGGTTGTGCTTGCTGCGTTTTTGGCATTTCCTCCGCATCATCGTTGTCGTTGCTATCGCTATCACCCTCTCCTTCTTCTATTTCCTCAATAGTATTACTAAGATCATTGCTATCATCGTCATCAACACCAACGCTACCACCCCCACTGCTATTACTCCCTAAATAATAATACATCGCTTCCTTCTTGCTGTGCACGCACTTACATGGTCGCGTAGGTCCACTCCCCGTTTCCTCTAAAGCCTCTGCGATACTTCTCGGTATGTACACCGGAGGTACTTTAAACGGCGGCTTTGGCGCCGTCTCCGCGTCGTACTTTCCCGGAACGTTTTCCCGCTCGTCTGGTCGTTTTCTATTTCTTTTTGGTGTCGTTTTTGTTATCATTGTTGTTGTTATCACAGGAGGAGACGACCGTTCATCTTCGTCGTTCTCTTCTTCGTCTTCTGTTCTCGTCGCTCCTCTTTTGCTGTCCTCTGTTTTCTCTTCTAGTTCTTTTTCTTCTTCTCGAAAGCTTTCCTCCGCCGATGGAGTCGCGGTCGCCTCAACATTCTCCTCTTTCGCCCCGATACGCATCGCATCATCTGCATTCTCGTAAGTGTTCTTCGTGACATCATCATCACCATCGTCCCTTCCTCCAACACCTACCACTCGTCCTCCCACGTCGTCGTCCTGGGAAGGTGAGAACGTGCTCGCGCGATGATACGTGAACACCACACATAAGAAAAGAATGCACAGAAGACAGATGAAGATGGAAACTTTCCTTCGTCTTCCTCCTCCTCTTTCTCCTCCTCTTTCTCCTCCCGTTATTCCTGGTATCGTCGTTGACGATGATGATGTCTTCATCGCGACATTATTGGATTCACATGTAAGAAGAGTCTCTCTCTTTGCAAATTTTTTTTGAGAAAAGGTGTTTGTTGTGTGAGAAAAAGAACGGAGGATGACAAAAAACACACAAAACTGCAAAAAAAGTGTAACTCTTATATGCACAAACGAAGATGATGATGATGATGTTTTACCGTCGCCAACCCAGCCGCCGCGCGTTCGTGGAGTCTATCATCGCTACTACTACTATTACTACTTCTATAACTACCAGAGCGAGAGATGGTGTTGCGGGATTAGTATTGAACAACAACAACAACAACAACTACAACGACAACACGAAAAGCAGCACGAGCGGTATACTCCTCATCAACAGACGAGGCATAGCTGGACACAGCAACAACAACCGACAACAACAACAACAAAATCAACAACAAAATAATTCTCAGAATCAGATGGAAACGTACGTCGGAGGGAACCGAGCGAGAGTGATTCCATCGCACCAACTGACTTTGGCGCAAACCACGAACCCTCTGTTATACCGAAAGCTCATTCGAAAGCTCATGCCGGGGGTGCCGTTATCGAAACCAGGTGAAAGACAAACGGTGGCTTTGGAGGATTTCATGAAAGAGTTTCAAGTGTTGCACGTGAATAGAGGCGCGGCGGGAGGGATGTCTTCATCGTCGCCATCTTCCTCCGCGACGGCGAGAGGTGGAAGAGGAGGAGACGAACGAGATTTATTGGTGATGAGTAAAGGCGCGAAATTGGTAGGTGCGAGGAAAAGAACGGCGAGGTTTTTTTCACCAACGTTTGATGGTTCGTCGAATAGTACGAGCGTAGAAGGAGGTAATAGCGATGGTCGAGGAGGAGGAGGCGGTGGTGGTGGAGGAGGAGAAGGAGGCGATCGGCAGCATCATAGCAAATCTATGTGGCAAAAATACCGCTTCTACGCCTTTATGCTCGGGTGCGCGTTGAGCTTTTATGCCTACCGAGAGAGCGTCAAAGAGACAGAAAATCTAGAGAAGCAAAACTACACGACGGAAAAAGAGTACGAGATTGAAAATTGGTCCGGGACCAAAAAAGTAGTCGTAGACACGTTCACGCAACCGGAAACGACGGAAGCGTTAGAGGCGATTGTACGACATGCAAGTTTACGAGGGAAGAAAATACGACCGGTTGGCGCGGCGTTATCGCCAAACGGAGTGGCGTTTGAAAAAGAAGGCATGGTATCTTTAGCGTTGTTAGATAAGGTATTACACGTGGACGAAGAGAAGAAGCAAGTGACGGTACAACCCGGAGCGAGAGTATCTGATGTCACTGAAGCTTTGCGAAAATACAATTTGACGTTGCAAAACTACGCGAGCATTCGCGAACAGCAAATTGGCGGGTTCACGCAAGTCGGTGCGCACGGCACAGGGGCGAAAATTCCTCCCGTAGATGCAACCGTAGTTCGAATGAAATTGATAACACCGTCGAGAGGAGTGATCGAGCTTGGTGTGAAGGAAGGCGAAGAGGACAAAAAAGTCATCGATCCAACGTTTGAAGCCGCGAAAGTAGGTTTAGGTTCCTTAGGGGTCGCCTCGGAGATCACGTTACAGTGCGTCGACGCGTACCAATTAAAGGAAGATACGTTTACGACCACGCCCGAGCGAATAGAAAAGAATCACGAGACGTGGATACGATCGTATAAACACGTGCGGTACATGTGGATTCCGCATACAGATTGTGTTGTGGTGGTCGGATCGAATCCGATTGACTCGAAGAAAAAGAAAAGTTTGCCAGGCTTTGGCACAGTACTTTCCTATTTGACGACGCCAAACGAACGCAAACAGAACAAATATCGCACCAAACCAATGATTGATTTGTTGAAAAAGTTAGACAAGGAGTCCGCGAAGAAAGCCGAACAAGAGAACGTCGGGTTCGGCGAACTTCGAGATTTGCTTTTGCGCATCGATCCGCTCAACGTGGACCACGTTAAAAAAGTAAATGCGGCAGAAGCGGAATTCTGGAAGCGTTCCCACGGCACTCGCGTGGATTGGAGCGATCAGATTCTCGGATTTGATTGTGGAGGACAGCAACACGTGTTAGAGGTTGCGTTTCCGTGTGGCACTTTAGAGGAAAAAGGTGAAAATTTGGTGTCGTCCGCGAACGCTGGTGTTTCTCATCCTTCTTCACTTCGAAAAGATTTACTTTTCATGCGCGATTTACGCAAAATGATCGCGGAGAACAACATTCCGGCGCACGCGCCGATCGAGCAACGTTGGACGAGTGGTAGTTCGAGTATAATGTCACCTTCCCACGGCGAAAAGGACTCTTTACACTCCTGGGTTGGGATTATCATGTACCTTCCGACGCAAGTCGAAGCCGAACGAGAGGAAATAACCGCGCGGTTCACTGAATACGGCGAACAAATGCGCGACGCTCTTGGCGACGAGTACTTACTCAAAACGCACTGGGCGAAAATTGAGCTGGAGAAGAATATGGTGCGTAGAAGTAAACAGGTCGAGCGCTTGAAAACCGCGTACGGTAAAGAAAACTTTCGAGCGTTTAGAGACCTTCGCAGAAAATTCGATCCGAAAGGCGTGTTAATGAACGAGCTCATAGAAGGGTTGTTTGAATCCAAATGATGATACGCGTTTGAGTAGTTTTAGCAGAGAATATATCATAGTATTAAGTTTGAATTAGATTGATGTAAATATTGTAAGGCAGCGTTGTCTAACTCCTTTATTTTGGATGTTTTTTTCGTGTTTTGCCTCATTTTTAACCTCCCCAATTGGTTTACAACAACAACTTCATTTGTGTAGCTACGAAAGAAGAAGAAGAAGACAAAAGAAGAGGAGCAACGCGATGGACGAAGAGGAGGACACGACAAACAAGATGCCGTCTCAAGATCTAGATTTATTCTTAAATGAGTACGTGGAACAATTATTCAGTCAAGAGCTCGACGTAAACGCGATCGGGTTACGAACCGAAGTGGAAGATGACGCTGCCGGCTCGTTCTTACGCGGTGGTGGTGGTGGTGGTGATGGTACGAATGTTACTAATACTACTAATACTACGAATGCGACGACCGCCACCACCACTGATGGAAGGAAACGAGAACGGAGTAACAACTCGACGAATGGAGACGAAAATAATAACGAAGAAGTGCAAAATGCAACAAAAAAGAAAGAAACGACGGTGTTGAAACAAAACGCGCACGCTCAACGACGATACCGAGAACGAATAAAACAGAAATCAGAAGAGATGGAAAATCAAGTGAAGGCTTTACAGGAGAAAGTACGAATGTTGGAAGCGGAGAAGGCGACGCAAGTGCCAATCAACCAACAGTTGTTGGAGCATAAAAACAACCTGTACGAGTCACAGTTGATGATGTTTAAAAGAGCTAGGAGAGCGGACATTGAAAGTTCGACGATGTCATCTGCAATGACGATGAACACGGCGCTGAATGGGGCGATGTCAAGTAAAAATAATCGCTATGAAGCTACAATGGGAGAGATGGTGATGTTGAACGGTATGCCGGAAGTTCCAAAACAGTTTACGCTTCCAGAAGGCATCGATTCTTTGGAAGAGTTCAAGAAACAATTTCCTGAGTTGAAGCATTCTATCAATGGCGTCGGCGATGTCACTGCGAAAACTGAAGACGGGGGATTAGAAGAAGAAGAAGTGATTGTTGATAACACTTTGGAAAGCTTGCATTACAAGTGGATGAACCAAATTTCCGTTTTGTCGCTCACGAATATTGAAGAGAAAACAAATAAGAAAGGCGGCAACGCTGACGATACCGCCGCTAAAAGTGAGGGAAATGATGAAGAACGCCCCCTCTCCGTGAAAGAAGCGAGCGTGGATTTGATTAATAAAATGGTCGATGAAACGTGCACTCTGTGCATGCACATTGGGAACGCTATCGGTAGAGATAACGCCAAAATAAGCTTCGATTATTACGATAACATGGGTTTTAGAAAAGATTTTGACGTGCTTGGAAAGGATGAAGATTCAAAAATGAAGTTTTATTCGAACGTTGTCGCAAATTTAGGTTTGAGCGAGCAACAGAAGCAGGCGCTGATCGCCGTGCACGATATCTCGAAGGCACAGTTCAGAAGACTGTTCGAAGCGAGGGCTCGAATCAACGATGGAATGAAGGAATTGTGCGCCAAAGGTAAGGAAAATACGAAGGACGGAGCTAAAGGGTTGATTCGTTGGCTCGCTGGAAGTTCAGAATCTTCTCGAGTCTTGATTTTAGAGTTACGATCGAACTTAGTCGACGAGAGAGCACTGGCGATGGACATTTCAATGGACGTTGTGCATAAAATTCTCGAGCCGAAGCAAGCTGCGAGATACTTGACAGAAATGTACCCAATGCACCACCATTCGGGTTTGGTTTTATGTAACGCTATATATAGACTGTGTAAATGATAAGAAGGCGAGTAAATTTTACGTTCATTTTACAATTATTGTACTACCAAGCCAAGTGCCCGCGCGACGTCTTTCTTCGACCGATATGACGAGCCGTCAGAACGATGATACGTCTTGTAAGGTGTCGCACTTTTTTTTTTGCATATCCTTGTCCATTTCTTTATCACCCAATCTTTTGCTTGTATCAAGTTGCCGCTTCCACCAAGTTCTTTGATGTACTCTCTCAGCGCTTGAACTCCATCTGCCACTTCTTCCGACTCCCACGCAATAGTGTCCTGTTCCTCCGCATCTTTTGCCTTCGTCGCATTTGCGGCCTTCTGTTTTTGTTTATTTGCCACCGCTTTCGGGCGCTGTTGATTGTTTTTGTCTTCTTCTTTCGTTTTCACCTTCCAAAACGAGTCATCGATTCTTCCTATTCTTGCTGCTTCTAATCTACTCGCGTACGTCACGTTGTTCACTTTGCCTTTCTTCCTCTTTGCAATGTGCTCTTTCTCCCTCTCTTTCCTCCTCTTCTCCATCCACGCTCTCTTCTCTTCTGCGAACGTTTCTCTTTCTACTTTTCTGCGCACGCTTTGAAACGCCATCACGTTTTCGTTGACTACTTTTGCCATCATCCGTTCGTCCAAAACGTTCACCGTTTTTTGGTCGAACCAATCTCTCCTCGCGTCTTCCTCGTCCTCGTTTTCATCCTCCTCCTCGTCGCGTCCATTGATTTTTTTCTTCTCGTTTTTGGTGGTGTTTGACTTGGACTTGGAACGAACAAGAGATGTCGTCAATTCGCGCAAGAACTTCAACACAATCTCTGGTTTCTTCCCTTTGAACTTCTCCAACGACTCTTGCGTGTCCGATAACTCTTTCAAATTCTTCCTCGTGCGAGATTCCATCAGCACGATCGCCCGTTCGATGTCTTTTCGTTTCCTCTGTCTTCTGTTTCCTATAAAAGAGGCGTTCGGGGTAGCATTGGACTCGTAGAGTAACCACTGCTCGAAATCGAACGAGTCGTCGTTCACGCCGAGAAGAGGATTTCTTCTATTCGTATCGTTGTTGGTGTTATTGTTATTATTATTATTATTATTATTCTCGTACTCGTCGTCGTTTCTTTCTTCTTCCTCCTCTTGTTCTTCTTCTTTCGACGATGATGAAAGCGGTGGTGGTTCTGGTGGTGACATCATCACATCATCCTCGTCTTCCTCCCTTCCCTTTTGTGATGAGCTGTGTGTCAGACTGTCAGACTGTGGCTTCTTTTCAAACTTTTGTTGTCCTCTAAAACACACATCACAAAAAAAATCAGAAGACACAAAAATAAAGAAGAGAACACCAAAAACGATGACTTCTTCTTCTTTGTCTTCTTCTTCTCTCCGGTTGAGTTTTAAAGTCTCCTCGAGGAGGAATCCTGGCCTTTGCTCATCTTTTGCTACGTCGTCGTCGTCGTCTTTATTGAAGACGAAAACGAGTCTCAAAGGAGCACGACGCGCGGCGGGGAAAAAAGTAATCTTCTTCTTGGCAGCAACGAAAGACGGCGATCGATGTTTGGATGATATCACTCTTAATAACATCAACAACAACAGACGACATTTCTTGACCTCCTCCGCGCTCGCTGCCCTCGCGGCTGGACTAAACTTGAACGCCGAGAACAACGCTGCGTTCGCTAAATTCAATCAGGACGACGACGAAGAAGAATGGATTGTTAACCCGAAACGGATTAAACTGGAAAACGAACCCGATGGATACAAGCCGAACGAAAACTGGACGGAGGCGAAGAAAGACGTGGAGATCGTGAGACCTCCTCCTGAACCGGTGAGAGATCCAAAAGACGTTTTTAAAAGCAACAGTAGTGCTAGTAGCAATAGTAGTAGTAGTTACGAACAACAAGAACCAGAAGAAGAAGAGAATGTGATTGAAATAGATATCGATTTGGTGGAGCCGGGATACGTCCCGGCCACGCAAAAAGAAGTGGACGAAAAGACGCTGAAACAAGCAGTTAATAACGCCAAAATTAAACAGTTCAATAACGCGCCGGATGATTTTCCAACGTTCATCAGAGAAGGATACGAGGTGAACGTGGTTACCCCGAGCGGCTTTAAAAAAACAGAGGACGGTTTAATGTATTATGATTTCGCTAAAGGAAGTGGGAAGTTGCCGGGGAAGGATCAAGAGGTTACATTTCATTACGTAGCGTATAACGAAAATGGTGGAGTTATCGATTCGACTTATAGAAAAAATGCGCCTGCAAAAGCCCGATTGGGCATTAAAGGAATGATTCCTGGCTTCGAGGAAGGGTTAAGCACGATGAAACCGGGCGGGAAAAGACGGATTGTCGTGCCTCCGGAATTGGGACCGCCGATTGGTCCTGCGACGTTTTTCTCCTCGAAACAGTGGGAGGTGTTTGACATCGAGTTGATCGATTCCAAGAGCTGTAGTCGAGAGGGAGGATTGCCGGGCGGGTTCGGTTCCTCCATCGTGTGCAATTAGATTTGAAGGATATATTGATTCGTTTGTAAAAAAATGCGAATTGTTTAGTTTCACGCATCGTCGTTCTTTGACTTGCTCTATGAGTAAAGGATTTTTATGTAAACGTTACTGTACGCTATTTATTGTGTTTTTTACTTCTTACCGCCGAAGAAACTTTTCTTCTTAGTAAGCTCTGGTGTGCCCTTATCCATCGATTCTTTCTTTAAGAAGCGCTCGCCGAATTTCAGACGCTCTTTGTAATCATGTTTCCAATGTTCGAAGCGAGATTGCAAAACCTTGAACTCTTTCTGCACGTCCATGCCGTCGACCCCGCTGATTTCACCCGCCGCAACTTCCCTGATGAATTCAACGTCATCGTCCAAGACGCGCGTCATTGAGTTAAACTCTCCTTTCATACCGTCCACAAATTGAATGACTCTCGAGGCTTGACCAGATGGGACTTTGTTCGCATGCGCGGAAGGCTTTTCCAAACGCGAAGGTTCTTGTTTGCCAGTCGGCGTCGAAGCGGACGGCGAACTCTGTTGATTTTGTTCATTTTGCATCATAGCAGCAACTAGCGCATCGTCCGCAGCGGTAATTTGCTCTCGTAACTCCTCTATTTGCCTCTCGAGCGCCATCTTTTCTTCCCTTTCGGCCTCCACAGATGCTCGCAACGCTTCGTTTTCGGCTTTAAGAGCCTTGACGAACGGATTGTTCAACGCGTCTACGTCCTCAGATAACGACGCCGCGGACGAATTTTCGCGATCTAGAGTGGATTCGGGAGAGTTATTGCGTTTGAGAGCGGCGGCAGCAGCATCCGTCTCTGCTTTTGCTTTTGCTTCTTCCTCTTCTCTCTTGCGCGCCGCCGCGGCAGCTTCTGCCTCCGCTTCCTTTCGAAGACGTTCTTTCTCCTCTTTTTCTCTCTTTTCTTCCTCCAGACGCATCTCGAGTTCGCGTCGCTCGCGCTCGGCGACACGCAATTGGACTCGCGCATTGAATGCTTTCTTTTTCGCTGCCATTTGAATCTTAAGCGCTGCTCTGTTCCGATCTCTTAAAGTGATGAACTCCTTTCGCTGTTTTGTGCCTTTCCAGCTCGCTTGCGCGATAATCGTCGCGGAACGGATGCGTTGGTACTCTTTGCGTTGCTTGAAACCTTTATACGAGGCCTGGATAATCTTTGAATAGTAAATCGCGTTCGATCGTGCATCTTCCAAGGCGCCTAAGACGCCTTGCTTGAAGAAAATTTTTGTGGTGCCAAACTTGACGTGCTCTTCGGCGTCAACGGAGAAATGCTCCAAAATCATCTTCGTGACAGTTTTACTGTCTACTCCGGAGGATTCAATAACATCTTTACCGACCAAGAAACCGAACCTGTGCGCAAAATCTTCGTAGAGCGAACGCGTCGGGTACCCAGCTTGAGCGATGCGAGTCGCCTCCAAAATACCAGCGCAAGCGCACTGGTGCAAAATGAGTTTTTGATCGGTTTCGGTTGGAACGAGGGAAGCGTTTGGCTTTACGCATCGAATGAAGTGCGGCTCGCACGAATTCAGCTTTTGAAGTAATCCACTCAACTGGTTGCGAAATTTTGTGCAAACGGTTGATTTCATTTTCGCTGATTTTGAGGCTTTCGTTACCATTGTTTCCATCGCGCGGTTGTGCAACGCTTCACCGATGTTTGTCTTCATAAACTCGAAAGTGTTATCTGTATACAAAGCCGTCGCCAAATCTAATGGTAACGCGTCTCTGTTCTTTTCGAGGAACCCTGCGCACTCGTACGTGACGCTCCCGGCGTAGTGAACGATATCAAACGAAGTCTCCGATGTTCCTTTCTTTCTCATGCACGAAAACTTTTCCATATTGGAGAGCTCGCTGACGATTTTCGCGTGGTACGTTTCATCCGTCGCGCCTGGGAAACTGGCCTGATCATCTAAAAGTGCAAACAAACCCATGGGTTTGTTTTCAATCACTTCGAGCGTAGAAGAGTTATCGACGAATTCGATTCTCGACCATTCGATGTTCTCTGTCTCGTAATCTTTCTGTTCCACTACGAATAAGTGATGGTTGAACATCTTCTGCATGGATTCGTTGGCATAGTTGATGCACAACTGTTCAAACGTGTTGTGTTGGAAGCTCTCAAAGCCGTAAATATCCAAAATATTCAAAGAAACCAAATCTTCGTCGTCTCTTTGCACGGCACCGTCGCGCGCGAAGGATTCGTTTATTTTGCTAACCAAATACTCGAACAACGCTTCGAACATGGCCTTCGCCAACGCGTCGCGCGCGTCATTCGCTTGCGTCAATGTCAAATCCGTTTCAATCTTCTCTCCACCAGCAGAAATAACACGCTTAATCAATGAACGCTCTAACGCCGCAGAATCCACCCCTAACAATTCACTCGTGTATTTCAAAGCGTCTTTTGTCTTTACAACAGCGGCGTCGTGACCAGATTCATTCAATGTGTCAAACTCGATGTTCCCGAGATGTAACACCGACGCGAGCGTTTGATAAATGTCGTCGATGGTTTTATCCGCGATACCAATCGCCTTCAACGCCTCCTTCGTCTCCTTGTGCTTGTTCTCGTCGTCGATTTCCACGCTCTTTTTGCTTTGAACGCCGAATCCGCCTAAATAGTTGAATCCCTCTTTCGCGTCGTCCAAGAACCACTTTTTCTTCTCTTCCTTAGACGCGCCGGCTAAGAGTTGGTAAAACACGTGGAACGATCGTTCTCTTTTCGAGTGGTGCACGACTCGAGACTTTTCCAAGAGATACGTCTCGATCATCGCCTGCGCTAACTTTCCGTTGGACTTTTTATCAAACTTGATGTCGATCAATTTACCAAATCGCGAAGAGTTCAAGTTTCTCGCCGTTTTTGCGTTCCCAAACGCCTCTAAAATCGGATTTGTCATTAACAAATCTCTCGAAACTGCGTTAAACATATCGATGTTGTGCTTCTCTTCGCCGTTGCTGCTACTATCGTGAGATGTCGTTGCGGCTAAAAACTTCATGATAAACTTGGTCGTTTCCGTTTTCCCAGACCCGGATTCTCCCGAAATCACAATCGCTTGATCCAATTGATTCTCCATCATCTGTTCGAACGCGTTCGAGGCGACTTGGAAACAATGTGGAGGTAGATCCTTTACAGATGAAGACGAAGTTACATCCCCTTCCGCGCCAGTCGTCGTCGAGGATGCCGTCGCTTTCACTCCGCTCGCCGCGTTCCTCGGCGAGTAAAAGTTCATCACTTCCCGGTCGTATTTACTCGGCAACGGCTCGCACGGATTCAACGCGATAAGAATAGGTCCAGCCTTAGAGTAGATTTCTCTCAACGACGAATTCTTACTTTTCTTGGTGTTTCTCATGAACCGGTCCTCTAAGAAATGAACGATCGATGGTGGATTCAAGTTGGTCAATCTCGCGACGTCCGAAAGCGACTCAATCAAGTTGGCTGGATTACCTGCGAAAATTCTCTTATACGACACGCCTTTTAGCAAAGTCGTTTCGCCGTCGGAAACGAACGCGTTTACATCCATGCACTCCCCTTGTTGATCGTTCTTTACAACCGTACCTCGCAAGAAAACCAATCCTTTTTCTCCACCACCTTCTTCGAATGAATCGTCGGCCCCGTTTTGTTGTTGCTGCGAAGATGTTTCATCGGTTTCTCCTCCTCCTCCTGTGGAACCATCATTATTATTCCTTTCTTTTAATAAAGCGCTCAAGACATCTTTCCCGATTGGTTTCTCCGGGCACACGGACGTTCGACAATCGATATAAATTGGTGCGTTGATTACCAACGAAGAGAGAATCGCCGGGTTATCGAAGCTCTCGATAGCCGCACTCATGGTGGTATAACACTACTCTTCCTTCCCGGCGGACGACTTTGATATACTCCTTTTGGGCACACGACCTTTACCTCTTCTCTGTCTTCTGTGGCGTTTCGAGGCGACGTTTGGCCTCGCCTCGTTTCTCCGCAAAGAAAGAGAAGAGGCCTTTTGGAAGGGAAGGAAAAAAGAGGAGGAAGAGGAGAGCTCTCCAAATTAGGGTATAGCATTTTGCAAATTTTTTCAGAGAGTTTCCCTTTCTCAACAAAAAAAAAGGCAGCTTTCCTCCCTTCATTCATCAATAATAATAATAATGTCTTTCGGTCTGGACGACGCGTACGGCTCTTCCTCGGAAGACGACGACGTAAAAGTCGTCGAGAAGAACGAAAAGAAGAAGGAGGAAACTGCTGCTGAAGAAGAAGAGGTGCGCGTGGTGCAAAGCGGCGGCGCAACCTTGAACAAGAAACGTCCGCGAGAAGAAGAAGAAGACAAAGAAGAAGAAATCGAAAACGCGCCGGTGCTTTTCGAAACGCGTTTACCGCCACCTTTGGAAGAGGAAGAAAAGAGAAAGTCTGTCGCGAGAAAAAGATTTTTGAACAAGCAGCAGAAGAAGTTACTGATGAAGAGTAAAGGAAGAAGAAGAGAAGGAAGAGGTGACGACGAGGCTGAGGACGAGGAGAAGGACGACGACTACGAATTGCTGGAAGAAGAAGAGAGGAAAAGAAGAGACGTTTTAGCAAACGCGAAGAGAAACGGGGGCGGGTCTGGTCTAGGCATGTTCCTACCAAAACCAGCAGTAGCAGTGGATGCGGGAACGCTCGGTATTGGAGGCGATTTTCACGACGGTGGGGCATTTGGAGGTGGATTTGGAGGAGGAGGAGGAGGAACTCGCATAGACTTGCCCGGTGGAACGACGACGAAAAGAGCCGCCGCGGTAAAAACGCAAGACCGAGAACAAAACGAAACAACAACAACAACAGTAGCAGCAATTCCGACGATTCATCCCTCGCAGTTATACGAAGTAGACGACGATGGGAACTATATTCATCAAAAATTGATCGATTCTATGCAACAACAACAACATCCATCGACGGGAGGAAACGAGCAGGCGACAACTAAAGTTGAGAACAACAACATGAGTTTAGAAGATATGCTCGCAAAGTCCAACAAGATGGTTGAAATCACCCAAGATGACATACGAGGCTCGTATAATCCGTTATTGGCGAACGAGCGCGCAATTCAAAACACGAACGATATGGGTGGCTCGTTAGGGAAGGTTTCCGGAACGGCTCGAGCGAAGAATCAAGTGACTTCGTTAGTGCACGACGCGAGACAGGCGGAATTGAAACTAGCGCAACAACAAGGCATGCGCCACCGAACGATGGCAAAATCAAAGTACGGGTGGTAAGATGTGCACACCCACACGCGCAATAGAAATAGCTGAAGATAGATGTATTATTATTATCATTATTGTTCATTATTGCAAACAGCAAATGAGGCTTCTCGTTTAAAAGCTACCTTTTTGTTTTGTTTTATTTTTAACCTTGCAGCTGGTTTTCGATGATGGAAATAACCGTCTCCGCCGGTATCATCCCTTCTGTTCTCAACGCCGGCGACGCCGCATCTTTCGAAACGAAGACTATCGTGGGTAAACCTTCAATGCCAAGTTGCGTAGCTAACTCTGTCTCCTCGTCCGTGTCCACTTTGATGCATCGCACCGCCTCGCCGAGTTGTTCCTTCACTTTTTCCAACTCTGCGGACATCAACACGCACGGACCGCACCACGTGGCGTAAAAATCAATCACAAGCGGTGTCGACCTGTCCGCCATGGCCACTTCCAACTGTTCGGCGTTCATTTTCTCCACTAATCCAGCTTTTACTACGACTGATAATGATCCGCTTCTTTTTTGTTGTTGTTGCTTAGTATTGCGACGAGTTTGGTGGAAAGAAGAAGGTTGTTGATGACGAAACGCGAATAATTTCGACGACGCGGGAGGACAAGGAGCGCGACGAGAAGATGACGACGACGAAGTGGACGCGTAATGCGTGGATACTCTGGATTGCATCATCATCGTTGTTGTTGTTGTTGTTGTTGTTGTTGTTGAGTGTGTGTTTGTGTGTGTGTGTTGTGCGTTTTGTCTCTAAACAAATTATTCGCTTTGTGAGTGTGTAGTTTGTGCGCGAAATGAAAAACCTCGTTTTCTTGTCATGCAAATAAAAAAACAGACCAAAAAACGCACAAAAGACAGACCAAAAACGCACATAAAAAAAAGTTTGACCGCCTTACACATATTTAAGTAAGTGAACGCCTTTACCACTCCTACTGCGCAAACGTTAAACAAAAACAACAGCACAGAATAGTGATGTCGTTCGCGACGAGAGTCATCGCCGTCGTCGACGCTTTGTTTCCTCGAACGAGCGTGAAAACCAAGCGCTATTTCGTGGAGAAGAAGAAGATACACACGACGACGACAAAAACGACGACACCAGCAAAAGAAGAAGAGGAGCTTTTTTTCGTTCAACCAAAACGAGAGGAAGACGTGATGGAAGAGGAGGATGATTTTTACGAACTCTCAGACGCTCTTCCACACAACAACAAACGAGAAGAAGAAGACAAAGAAACAAATACGATGATTGCCAGTAGCACAAACAGCGCGAAAATTGCATCGAGAACACGTCTGTCTTCCTCCTCCTCGTCTGCCTCAATCGTCACGCGTAAGAAGAATCTTCGCAACGCCGCGAAGAAAGTGAACACCAACAACATTCGTTTGTCGTCATCGACGTCGTCTGAGGAGCAACTAATCGCGAGTGAAAATATCTCCGATATGCCACCGTTAGAACTGGATGATAAAGGCATCGAACGCGTCAAGTTACAAAAAAATGGATGGGAAACGTACAAGTACCAAGATAAATTCGATTGCAACTACATCAGCGCCGGGAAGGAGAACACGGGACCGATTGTCGTTTTAGTCCACGGATTTGGTGCGCACTCTTACCACTGGAGATACCAGATCCCGTATTTAGCGAAGAAAGGCTATCGAGTGTACGCGTTGTGCATGCTCGGGTACGGATGGTCCTCAAAAGCGAGCGAAGAGCAGTATTGCATGGAATATTGGGGCGAACAAGTGTCTGATTTCGTGCGAACGATTGCGAAAGCGACGGAGACAGACAAAGCGTTCATCGCCGGGAACTCCATCGGCGCGTTGGCGGCGTTGTACGCGGCATCGAAAGGGGCACCGGAGAGGACTAAAGGTCTGTGCTTGGTCAACGCGGCGGGAAATTTCGAGCCGAACGCGGCGCCGGGCCCAGAAAAGAAAACAATGGCACAAAAGGCCGTAGGAACGGCGCAAGATATGGAAGAGGCCGAGGAAAACAACACGTTACAAGGCAAACTGCGGGTAGCGTTTGGGAAGTTAGCCGCATATGGTATCTTTTATTTCACTAAGATTCGCATCAAAACGATTTTGAATCAAGTATACGATAATGATGTGGACGAGGATTTGGTTCGAAGCATTGCGATGGCTGCAGAAGATCCGGAAGCGAGAGAAACGTTTTACGCCATCTCGTTGGCCGGTTCTCGAACGCAAGTGAAACCGAGGGATTTATTAGAAAACTTGAACGCGCCGGTTATGTTGTTGTGGGGAGAAAACGATCCGTGGATGACGCCGACGAAAGCAGAAAGAATCATGGAGATTAAACCGAGCGCGACTTATTCTCCCGTGCCGGCTGGTCATTGCCCGCAAGACGATAATCCTACGGACAGTAACAACGCGTTCGTGAAGTGGGCGGAAACTGTGGCGTAAGAGACAAAAAGAATTTTTCTTTAGAAAACCAATGCCGACAAAAGCGAGCACGCGCGCACGCGCGAGTATAATCAAAAGCGAATCAAAGCGTGTACATTAGAATAATAAGAAGGACGACGAAGAATGACAAAATTGTGTTGATTTATATTTTTATGCTTACGTTAATATATCAAAAAATCCTCTGTTTTTATATATGTCACACACCCCCCCCTTTTACTCTTACTCTTAATTTTATAGCTGCGGTTTGAATTTGTTCTTTCATCGATTATACATCAACAAGTTTACTTCGCGGCAACTTCCGTCTCCGAAATCTTCTCGTAGAGCTCTCTCACCTTCAAGCCAACCAAAGTTTGGAAGAAACCGGTACCGTTGTTGGAGCCCGGGCCGTTTTGGTATTTCAACATTTGTTGCGTCAATTCACCGTAGAACTTGGTGGAAGTGTTGGACAACAAGGATTCAACGTAGATCAACTCCTCCAACTTGTCAAACTGACCGTCCATCTCTAAGACGGAGACTTCTTCTCCGTAGAAAGTGTCCGGGCCGTAGAAGAACTTGATGCCCGGGTACGAGCACGTCAACTTGCGGCCGCACGGGATCCAAGAGATCGTGGAACCTTCGTCGAACAAGTACGGGGTGTCAAAGAACTTGACGCCTTCCTTCATGATCATGCGCACTCTCAAGATTTTACCTTCGTTGTCATCCGGGATCAATTGCGTCGGCAAGACTTGGATGACGACATCCGCGAACTTCTTTTGCGGGTCAACAAAGGCATCGAAATCCGGCTTACGGGCTTCAATGGACGCCTTGATGGACTCCAAGGAGTGACCACGTTCGGCCATGTCTCTTTGGATCTTCCACGCGAACTTGACGTCGTCGGAGATGTCTAAGTAGATTTTGAAATCGTAGAAGTTTCTGACGCGGTCGTCGGCGAACGGGTGCAAGCCTTCCAAAATCAAAACTTTCGGGGAGACAATCTCTTCAGCCGGGTCAAAAACGCCAGTCACGTGGTTGTAGATCGGCTTTTGGACCGTTTTGCCTTCCTTCAAGGCTTTGACTTGTTCGTGCATCAAGTCAAAGTTTTGCTCTTTCAAGTTGAGCGCGGTCAAGCCAGATTCCTTACGGCCTTGACGGTCGTTCAAGTGGTAGTCATCCAAGCACAAGACGGTGGTGGTGTCCGAGATCAAAGTGTTGGAATCCGGGTTGCCCCCCTCAGGCGGGGAAGCCTTACCGCCGAACAAAGAAGTCATTCTTCTCATGAACGTGGATTTACCTGTTTGATTATTTAAAGATAAAGAGAGAGGTGCGTGAGCAAAAATTTGTTTGATATCTTCCACCATCGACAATCATCTGTCTCTCTAATCTTTCAATATTGAGAGATTTAATGGGATAAAAAGAGAATATATCCGCGGAAAGTGCGACCAGATGCGAACGATAAATCTCGCATTCCTCTGCGAATTCACGTAAAAGAATAGTACTATCACTTACCGCATCCAGAATCCGCGGCTAAGCCGATGATGACTGGTCCGTCAGCCTTGGCGTTCACGCGTAACGACGCTCTGGATTTCACTTGGTTGCGCGCGGAAGATTTCGCGGAAACCTTGGCGCCAACGAACGCGGATGATTGTAAGGAGAAGGCAGACATTTTAGATGAGATTTACTTAATGTAGTTTGTGGCTTAAAAGAGATTGGACAAATTCGTGTCGTGATGAACGCGAGTCGTTTTCTGATGAATGTGAGAGCAGTAATCGGATAAACGCAAACTCGTTCGAGAAAAAACGAGCTTTCCGGTGTTTAGGGTATCTCTTGGTTCGCAAAATTCTACTACTTTACACTATATGCTATGTGCATTTGATAAGGGCTACAAACTACGCATGCGAGCTGCGAGATTCGTGTTCACTCTCTTACTCTCTCTTTTTCTCTCTCTCTCTCTGGTGCTCTTCTTCCTCTCACAAGACGACAAACTCTTCTTTTTCTTCTAAAGTCCATCATTTCCAGCTCCCAAAAGGTGCTTCACTCGATTTAAAATGGAGTCCGCCGAAGGATCGTACGGATGATCCGGCGATGGAATCTCCAACACCGCTGGAATCGGTTCAGCGTACTCGTTCACTAAATATCTAATCTCGTTGGCCACAAACTGTGCGATTAATACCACCGCCACGTCTTCTCTCGTCGTAAAATCCTTGAACGCATCTTCCATCTCTCGTCTCGAGGTGTCTGGTTTTACAATCAGAAAGTTTGATTTTCGTCTCGCGTCCAAGTTTCCTATCCCGGCGAGGAGAAACCCGGTGACGGTATCCTCGTCTCCAATGACGGCTAACAGAGATCCCTCGGAAGATGATGCGGCGACGGCGGCGGCGTTGGACGCGGTGGCGGCAGACATTAGTAGTATTTATGTGTAATTTTTCTTCGTCTTCTTTGGCTTCTTTTTTGTGGCGAGCACTAAAACGGCATATCAAAGAATACTCTTTAAACGAGTTTAACGCGTTTTTCGAAGAAGCGGAAATAATAATGGAGGAGGAGGACAAGGAACACGAAGAAGAAGAAGAAGAAGAAGAAGAAGAAGAAGAAGAAGAAGAAGAAGAAGAAGAAGAAGAAGAAGAGACGACGATGGGGAAAAGCACGAGGACGAACATTAATAGTAACGATACTAAAATGGGAAACTGTCGAATGTGTGAAGAAGAGGAAACAACAACAACAGTTGGTGAAGGAAAATATCGCTGTCCGAAATGTCTCCTCATCTCGTGTTCGTTAAAGTGCATCAACAAACACAAAGAAAAGTTCAACTGCGATGGAAAACGAGACCGCTTTCAGTTTGTGAACTTGAAAGAGATGGAAGATAAACACGTGACTTCGGACTTTCGCTTTTTGGAGGAAGCGACGGAGGTTTTAGACCGAGCGAAGAGGAAACGAACGCTGATTAGTAGCAAGAACAAGAACGGACAGAGCAACAACAACAACAACAATAATAATAATAAAAGGAAACGCAACAGTAACAACAAGAAGAGGAAAAGCAACAACAATAAAACAAACAACAACAATGTAGAGTCAGAACCAACAAGAGTAGTCGTAGGAGTAGCACCAGCAGTGAAATAGTAATGTACGTAAGCGTGTATTTGAATTATATTTATGTTACAACAACACAGTAAAGAACCCAGTAAAGAACCAACGAGGTCTGCCTTTTCATCACGTCAACTCTTGAACTTTTACAATAGCCGTTCCGCTCAACTTTTGAATGATAACCACGCGATCGCCTATGACTAATCCCGCTTTCTTCTTTGCAAAATCAAACACCATTTGTAAAAGCGAATTCGCTTCGGAGTTTTGCGGGTTGGCTAACATCGGGACGATACCTCGGGCGAGTAAAGCGCCTCGCGCGTCGGATTCGCCTTCTAACACCCATCGAATAGAGTCTTGACGCAAATGAGGAATGACTAAGGAGACTACCGGCATTGGCGCGCGATATTTGGACACCATTCGCGCGGTTTCCCCGGTTCGCGTAAACACGACAATCAGTTTTGCACCGACTTTGGTTCCCGCACGAACCGCCGAGGACGCCAACGCTTCGGCTTGCGACACTTCTCCAGCTTCAATTTTTCGTTGCGAAATCTGCGCGTTGTAAAACGATTCGTGGTCGTAAAAGCGCTCGGCTTCGCGACATATCTTACGAACCATGGCAACTGTTTCCGAGGCAAAGTTACCTCGGAGCGTTTCGGCGCCTAAAAGCAACGCGTCCGCGCCGTCTAAAACGGCGTTGGCGACATCCGTCGCTTCCGCTCGCGTCGGTCTCGGCGCTTCTGCCATCGTGTCCACCAATCGAGCGACGATGGCGTGTTTTCCAGCGTAGTTACACCGCGCTAATATCATCTTCTGTAAGATAAACACCTTTTCAGCGGGCAATTCGGTTCCTAAGTTCCCTCTCGAAATAATCACTCCGTCCGCTTCTTGAATGATCTCGTCGATGTTTTTCAACGCCGAAGCGCGTTCAATTTTGGCGCAAATCTTCGTGTGAAACGATTTGTGTTCGTCTAATATTTGTCTACATTTTCTAACATCCTCGGCGCTGTCCGTGAACGATAAGGAAATGAAATCGACGTTATTCTTCACCCCCCAATTGACGATGTCGTTTTCGTCGTGTCGGCTTATCGTCGGCAACTTCTCGCCGACGTTTGATATTTGTACGGTTAACAAAACCCCTCGCATTAACGCGTCGTTATTGCACGTGCACACGATCTCTTTGTTTTCCAAATCAATACTTTCGACGGTTAAATAAACCGACGACGTTTCTGACCCGGTAAACAAATACTGCCCGATGAAAATTGAGTCGCCGACCGCAACTATTTCGCACAACGAATCGCAGTTCACCACCGGAAAAAACTCCGACGTGGCTACCATCTTCTTCTGATCTTCTCGATCGTTGCACACCGACAACACGACTTTATTGCCTTTCTTCATTTCCAATGGAGTTTTCGGGGCGTCTTTATCGAAGGAAGACACGTCCTCCGCGGCTAACCGAACAGCCACTTCACTCCCGAACGTGTCCAACATCGTCGCGCATAAAATTTTCGTATTCTTCATCGCTTGTCGCAGATTCATCAGCGTTTCCGTGTGATATTTGTGCGATCCCCAACTGAAATCAAATCGCGCGACGGACATCCCAGCTTCTAAGAGTTTCGATAACTCCTCCACCGTTCGCGATTTCACACCGATCGTGCATATGACTTTCGTTAACGACGAAATCGTGTTCGATTTGTCGGTTTGTAATATGCGGGAGAGACCGATGTCGTCGATCGACTCCGTTCGATGAAACATTATTCTTTTTGAGTACGAGTATAGCGAGCGTGTATGTAGTCAACAATCGAATCGAGTGAGTGAAGAAATAAAAAACTAAAAAGTCTCTCTTAAAAAAAGTTCGTTATATGTATTACGAATGTTGTGATGACGATGATGAAGTATCATCAGTAACAGAACGAGAGAGAGATCCGATTTAACGCGTTTTTTAAAATACCACCACTCGTCGTCGTCGTCGTATTCGTGCGTGTGTTCTGGACGAGACGTATTACCGCCAAACGCATCGAATACAAAAGTATGCCGTGAAGATGATGATGAAGAAGAATAAAAACAGAAGAGTCGTTTTCTCGTCAGATTTCCACGGAAACTTAAATATGCTCGAGACGTTTCTTTCCTACTCTGTGAACGACCTGGACGGCGATTATATCATTTTAGGAGGCGATATAGGTCCTCGAGGCGAAAGTGCAGGAGACAAAGAGACGGTAGAATATCATCACGGAGAGATGATGAAGCAAAAGAGATGGTTTCAAGAACAGTTTTGCGAGTTGGTTGAGAAATATTTTCCTCATCGAGGGGAGGAGGAGAAGCAAAAGAGGAAGAGAAAATTGTTCATTGTTCTCGGTAACAGCGATTGGCAAGTAAACGAAGCCGTTCTGAAACAAAAGTTTTCTTTTCCGTTAGAAAACGATTCGGTAAAAGTGTGTTCTGGATTGGGCGACGTGTTCGTGGAAGACGAGTGCGTGGAGTTCGTGTTCACCGCTCTCGTCGTCGCCTCGAATCACCGAAAAAAGGATTGGGAGAGAAAAGATGTAGACGCAGAAAACGTTCCCGAGAAGAATCAAAGAGCCGGGTTTATATCACGATATAACGAAGAACGAGAAGAATACGAAGTGGAGAAATATGCGGGGGTGAACGATGCGTGTACGAGACCGACGATTGCAAAAACATTAGCGGCTTTGCAACCAAAAATGGCTCCGTTAGAAAATTCTTCTTGTTTGACGAAAGTGTGGGTCAATCACGGTCCTCCGTTTGATACAATTGGTGATTTAACTCACAGAAACGAGAGAGTTGGTTCAAAAGCATTGAGAAATTTCATAGCAGAGAGAATGCCCGATATTACTTTACACGGGCACATCCACGAATCCGTTAAGGAGCACGGCAACGAAGCGTTCACTTCGAGGATAAAAAATACACTCGTCGCTTCCTCGGGAAACGATTTCATGAGCGACGTTTGTCACGGCATCTTCTTTGAAACGAACGATATCGCAGGAACCGTCTCACGATTCGAAGTTAAAGTCAAAGAGAGTAATAGTACCTACTAGTAGGTATGTAAACCTGTAGTTTTAGTTTTTTTCAGCCGCGAGATAGATGAAAAAGTCGAATGAAAGTAAAGCAAGCCACACAAAAAAAGCAAAAAAGCACACAGCCGCCACATCATAAATTTCTACCTTCCTCTCTTTCTTATTATATACGCACACCACACACGCGCGCGCGAAAACGAGAAAAAAGAAACTCTAAACTCCAACACCACCATAATAATCGTTGAAAAGCTGTTCTTCTCGTCCGTCGTCGTCATTGAACAGAGTAACAATGGGTAAGAGTTCGAAAAAAGACAAATCCTCCAAAAAGGACAAGAAGAAAGAAAGCGCCTCCTCTGGTAAAAAAGAGAAACGGAAAGAGCGAGAGAAGGAAGACGATGACGACGAAAAGAGACCGACAAAGATAAAAGCGTTGACCATGATGGATGGGCAAAACTCCGACGGCGACGACGACGGAGGTGGGTACAACTCGGACGAGGTTCCGAATCGAATGGACGCGCGAACGCCAAATCCTTTGGCGTTGGAGAATTTCAGCCTCTCCCCGGAGGTTGTCAGCGCTCTTCAGAAAAAAGGTATCGACGCGTTGTTCGCGATACAGGCGCAAACTTTAGACACGGCGCTGAGTGGGAAAGATATCGTTGGAAGAGCTAGAACTGGATGCGGGAAAACCTTGGCGTTCGTGTTGCCTATCGTGGAACAGATTAACAAATCCGACCCGACGCCGGCGAGCGGAAGGAGGTTACAAGGACGACGGCCGGTGGTGTGCGTTTTGTGCCCGACGAGAGAGCTTGCGAAACAAGTCGGCGCAGATTTTGATTGGGTCGGACAAGCGTTTAATTTGAAAACCGTGTGCGTGTACGGTGGTGCGCCGTACAGAGATCAAGAGCAAGGTTTACGAAGCGGGTGCGACATTATCGTCGGCACGCCGGGAAGAGTGAAGGACCATTTGGATAGGAAAAATTTGAAGTTTGACAATTTGAAGTTTCGAGTGTTGGACGAAGCGGACGAGATGTTGAATATGGGTTTTGTCGACGACGTGGAAACAATTTTGAAAGTTTCTGGAGATATTCAAACCTTATTGTTTTCGGCGACTTTGCCTCCGTGGGTGAAGGATATTGCCAAACGGTTCTTGAAGAAAGATTACGCGACGATCGATTTAGTCGGCAACGAAAAACAAAAAGCGAGCGGTCAAGTGCAACACTTGTTGTTGCCATGTCAGTGGCAAGAGCGTGTGTCGTTGATTCCAGATTTAATTCGCGCAAAAGCGCCGACTGGAGGGAGATGTATTTTATTCTGCGACACGAAGAGAGATTGCACGGAACTGTGCGACGCTCTGCAATCGAGTTTGGAAAAAGGCGCCAAGGCTTTACACGGCGACATCGCGCAAAACAACAGAGAAGTTGTTTTGCAAGGCTTTCGTGATAACAAATTCCAGGTTTTAGTTGCCACGGACGTTGCGGCGAGAGGTTTGGATATTTCCGGAGTCGAGCTTGTCATTCAGTGCGAACCTCCGAAAGATCCAGAAACGTACATTCATCGCTCGGGACGAACCGGACGCGCTGGAGCGACTGGAATCTGCGTGACACTGCTCACGCCGAGAAACGAATGGGCTATTCCGAACATCGAGCGAAAAGGTGGCTTCCGATTCGTGCGAATCGGACCGCCGCAACCGGCGGAGATGGCGAAAGCAGCGGCAAAAATTGTCTGCGAAAAAGTTCGAGCTGTGCACAAAGGCGCGGCGAAGCTCTTCATGCAAGCGGCGAGAGATTTGTTAGAGGAAGGCGATGACCACGACGAAGGCAGAGACGCGGTTGAAGTTCTTGCGATGGCATTAGCACATGCGTGTGGACACGGTGAGTTGCGACAACGCTCGCTTTTAACCTCGACGGCGGGGAGCACGACGTTGATTTTATCCGCCGGCGGCACCGAAATCCGAACGCCAACGTATGTGTGGAATTTTTTGAAACAGAGATTACCGGAGGATGAAGTTCAAATCAATCGTTTGACGTTATCTCAGGACAATTTAAAAGCCGTTTTTGACGTCCCAGCAAAGTTGGCGGATAAGTATTGCGGGTTGAGTGAGAATTCTAGCGGGAGAAGCGCGATTACCATCGAAGTGTGCGAAGAGCTTCCTGAACTGAGTCAACGTCCTCAAGGATTTGGAAGCGGCGGTGGAGGCGGAGGTAGAGGAGGGGGTGGCCGAGGATACGGCGGCAGAGGTGGAGGCAGTCGCTCACCGGGCGGCGGTGGGAGATTTGGTGGAGGCCGAGGTGGAGGTGGAAGAGGTGGAGGTGGAAGAGGTGGTGGACGCTTCGGAGGACGTTTTGGAGGACGTAAATAAAACTTAGGTACAGTGTAGCACAGATTATTTATTATTTTAGATCCACGTATTCATCATCGAGTGTTAAACAAAACTATTATTATTTCTTATAAAAGTCTTCAATCGAGGTTGAGTATTTTTGCATCACGAGCTCTGACTTTACCTTCCTGGCGCAATCAGTGGCCACGCCGACGAGAATCAACAAACTCGTCCCGGCGAAACCTCTGAAGGTTTGCAACCCGGTGAGTTTCTCGACTCCGCCCGGTGTCAACGCAAGGAAACCTAAAAAGAGGGAACCAAGCAAAGATAGCCTCTCTAACACTCTTGTAATGTACTCTCTCGTGTTTTTACCCGGTCGAACACCCGGGATGGACGCACCTTGTCTCTTCAACTGTTCCGCGACATCTTTCGGATCGAGCTGTAAAAACGTATAGAAATAGTTGAAGAAACAGATCAAAGCTACGTTCACGGGTATGTACCCAGCACCTCCAGGATAAATAAACTTCGCTACAGATGTAACGGCACCGTTATCAGTAAATCTCGCCAATGTTGCCGGTAACGCCATCAACGAAGAACTAAAAATAATCGGCATGACACCAGCGGAATTCACTTTGAACGGCAAGTACGACGATTTCGATAATCCAGCTCCTTGCGAGTTGAACTTTGTCGAGTATTGCATGGGAATTTTACGCTCGGCTTCTTGAACGTACACCACGCCGAGCGTCGAAAGTAAGAATGCACCGAAGAACACGGCTAAGGTAAATGCTCCGTTCCCATCCGTTTTACTTTGTTCAACCGTTTGACCAATCGAGGAAGGCAACGACGAGACGATGTTGGCGAAAATCAAAAGTGACGTCCCGTTACCCAACTTCAACTCGTTCAAAACTTCACCGATATACATTAGAATCATTGCACCAGCTGTTAGAACTGCGGTTGATTCAGCTAACCACATGACGGAGAAATCGTCCACGTACGGTCGGACGTACAAGCACTGGCCTACGGCTTGGATCAACGCGAATGCGAGCGCCCCATATCTATTTTTTATAAGAAGAGAAATATACGGGTGAGCGTGCGTTTACATAGATTGGTACGAAAAAACGAAAGAAGAGCATCGAATTGCATTCTCGTTTCTCTTTAGCCTCTTCGTATAGCAGTAGTGTTCGCTCAATTCCGTTATTCTTTTCATGCGCCGGTGACGCTCAATCGAACGAGACCTAAAAGGTCACATCATCGCGAAAAACTACAGATTACTACACACTTTAACGGAGATCGAAAAGAATTCGTGCGAAAGAGTATTCCAATAATAATACGTACCGTTGATACTGCATAAACTGACGTCGCCCAGATTCACCCTCTTCCTTTTGGAGCTTTTGCAATTCTGGAAATACAGACGAAAGCAACTGAAAGATAATACTCGAGTTGATGAACGGCACGATACCGAGCGAGAAAATACCAAGCTTAGAAATAGACCCGCCGGTTAACGTATCCACGTAACTCATCACACCCCCAGTGTTCGAAAGTGACTCTGCAAACGCCGTTCTATCGACACCACTGATTGGAATGTACGCGCCAATTCTAGAGACGACGAGCAACGCAAGGATAGTCGCGACTTTTTGCGGAAGATCTCCAGAGAAGAAGTCCCCGAAGTTCCCATCGTCGTCACCACCGCTGGACGTCCCAAACGCGGACGTTTTCGTCGATTGTCTGCTACTGGTCGTGCGTTTGTTGCTACTCGTGTTTTCCTTCTTCTTGCTGTTTTTGTTGTTTTTGCTGCTGCTCTTTTTATTGCTCTTCGTTCTCATCATACCACCAAACCCAAAGAGGGAATCTTGCGCGCGCTCGTCAAAAGCAGAATGAGATGATGCCGATAATAACCCGAGCGGGTCCCAAGAGTCGAATGAAATTTGATCCCCCTTTTCCTTGAAATCCGCCGGTGTTCCCGTATACAAAGCGCTATGAATCACCACCCTGGAAGTTCGTCTAGTATTTTGCCGATGACGATGACTTCGACGAATTCTGGAAGACGACGAGGAGGAGGAGGTCGATGCACCCCGCATCGTCGTCGTTGTCGCAGAGGCAAACATGATTATCAGTAGCTTAGGTTGAGAGAGAGTGTGTGTGTGTGTAGAATGAATGAATCGAACTGATTGATTGATTGATTGCCAAAAGTGTGAATATATTATTAAGCAATAATGACGCGCAGTCGATGATGTGTGGGTGGGTTATCTTGTTTTTTGTGTGTGTCACCCTCAAAAGAAAAAAAAAGAGAAAGACAGCACTTTTTGCTTCAAAGAAAAGGAGAACACACACACACACAGACACAGACGGACACAGACGGACGGACGGACGGAAGCCAAGTCGCGCGCGAATAATGAATTGTTGTTGCTCTTGTTTTCCTTCTCCTCCTTCCTCCTTCTCCTCCTCTGCGGCGGCGTCTCGAAGAAGAAGAAGAAGAAGAAGCACTCCTCCCAACAAAAAAGGCGTATCTAAAACAACGCACGATGACTTATTATTGATGTCTTCTTCTTCTTCTTCTTCTTCTGTGCGAATACCAAAAGCAACGTCGTCGAATAACGACGAGCGCTCGTCGAGAGGAGACGCTCTGGGAGGGCAAGATTTCATCTACTCTCAAAAGTCTGGAGTGACGGAGGAACTGTTCATGAATTCCGTGGACGCGGATATCGCCACCGGAGAGATGCGAGTGAACGAGTTTAAAGAGATGAAATCGATAAACGCGGACGATTTTACGGTTCCTGAACGACTTTTAGAAAGGATAGGGACGTTTTTAACCAAAAACTATTTGATGCATTATCAAGCGAAAACATTTATGAAAAAAAGGACGATAGTGTCTCCTCTCGTGTTAGGCATATGGGGTGGTAAAGGGTGCGGCAAAAGCTTTAACGTAGAGTTAGCGTGCGCAAAGTTAGGCGTGTTACCGATAGTCACGTCGGCGGGAGAGCTCGAGGACGCCACCGCGGGAGAACCCGGAAAACTTCTCAGAAGACGGTACCTCGCGGCGGGAAAGATGACGAGAGAAACGGGCGTGCCGACGTGTTTGATTATTAATGATATCGATGCCGGCGTCGGTCGGTTTAAGCACACGACGTCCTCAACTGTAAACAATCAAATCGTGCAAGGAACTTTGATGAACATCGCGGATAATCCCACGAACGTTTACGAAGATACGAGCATCGTAGGCAATCGCGCGAGCGTTCCGAGAGTACCCGTTATTGTCACTGGGAACGATTTTAGTCGACTTTATGCACCTTTAGCGAGAGATGGGCGGATGGACAAATTCTTTTGGGAACCGTCGCGAGAGGAAATCGTCGGTATCATGACGCCTATTTTCGCGCAACATGGATTAGACAAACGAGATACCGAAAAATTAGTCTCTCACTTTCCAAACCAACCTTTGGATTTTTTTTCAGCGGTGAGAAATCGTGCAATCGACGCGTTCGTGTTGGATTTTTGCGTAGAGAACGAGATGGCGTTCACGAGCGCGTTACTAGATGCAAATAAGTCGTCTTCTCAAAGTAAAGTGAGCGAACGAACGGTTTCGTACGAGACGTTTTTATCGGCGGCGCGATACGTTCAGAACGAACAACAAAACGTGAACAATTTGCAATTATCTCGCGAATATTTGGCGAACTGGGTAAATGAAGAGGATATAACTAACGCATCACCACCGTCGCCGCCGCCGGAACGATTACCTGATAAAGTTGTTGACGATGAGAAATCAAAGGCGTTATTCGAAGCGGCGAAAAAGAAAATGTTGGAAGGAAAATCGACGCTAAGCATCAAACAAGTTGTTAAATTTATCGACACGGAAGAAACCGACACTGACGATGGATTACCATGGGAAACAATCAACATTAACAGAGCTTATCAAATTATGTATGAAAAAGCGATGGAAGGAGAGAGAGTGGTTACGATTGACGCCAGGCCGGTGAAGGATTTCAATCGCGAGACTTGCAAGGGCGCATTAAGCTTTCCGGCGGCGATACGCAAAGGAGGCTTGAGCGACTTTGTAGACGAACCAGACGTGGAAGAGTGCGTAAAGAAAGTAAAAGACAAAGTACCCGAGGAGACGCACATCATCGTGCTGTTAGACGATAATGGAAATGAGTACGAAACTTTATTTCTCGAAGCGCTGTCGAAGGAATACGGTGGAGATTTAGTGAAAATAATCGAAGGCGGGTTGCCAAACTATTTCAAGCACTTCACGCCAAAAGGAACGCGAAGACCTCGATATGTAGGGTACGGCCAAGATAACGAAGAAACCATGTGGACTGGAAGTAATTAACAACTACAACTATTTAGAGGCACCGTAGGGACTCTTAGTATTTAAAATTAGATTTTTAGTAGAAATAGGATGCAAGCACAGAATTACAAATCAGCGAGCGCCTTCTTTGGCTTTTGCTTCACCGCGCGCGGTACGAAGCCTAATCCACCGCGACCAGCCGAAGAAGGAGGCGCATTTCCTCTTCCTCTACCACCACCTCTACCACCGCTACCGGGAAAGGAGGGAGGCGGGCGAGATTTGGCAATACTCAACGCCCGTCCTTTCAACGCTTCACCATCGCGCATGATTGCAGCGAGTAAATTGTGTTCACTCTCAAAATCCACGTAAGCGATACCTTTGGATCGACCGGTGTGCCGATCTTTTATCACTCTCGCTTTCACCGTCCCTTCTTCCTTGATGTCAAAAAACTTGACGAGTTCCTCCTCCGTTATGCTAAAATCAAGATTCTTAACGAAAGCCGTTTGCTGATCTCGGTCGGGATATAGCTCTTTTATAACTTCTTCCCGTGGTTTCTCTGATCGCGGAACAAAAGATGACGTTGGAATGTGGCTTTTCGAGTCGTCGCGTGTCTTGGTCCGTTTATTCTTTTCACCATCCGTAGCGTTGTCCTCGGCGTCATCGTCGGCGGCGGCGAATTCACCGTCTTCCTGTTCGTTGTTGCGTTTTCGCGCAATCTGACCTTCTCTGCGCATGCGCTTGATGTCTTCAGCCGAGGCGGGAGGTTCGCACGCTTTTTCGAAATCAATCAAATGTAGCTCAGATTTTACCTTCTCGTACGAGCTCGGAAAGGAGTCCTCAGAGGTTTCCAGAAAACTACGCCAGGAAGTGCACAAGTCCCGGGTAATCAACAATTTCGTATCATCTTTCACTCTACCCTTCACAGCTCGAGAGAGTTTGTTGCGCTTGCTGAACGCGAATTCGTACGCTCGATTTGCCAGTTGTGGGTCGCTCGATTCAAAATATCTGGCGCGCTGCAAGTGCGCCTCGAGATAATCGCCATAGATCTTTTCATTTTCCACGAGGAAAAATTTCCAAACCGTCTCTGGATTTGCGTGGCGTTGCGCCCAATATCTCGCTAACTTCATCTCTGGGTCGATGCGTATTCTGTTCGGAAATTGTGCTACTAAAATTGCGTGCATGTTGCTCAGCAAGTTGTTGGTATCGTCTGATTTTTTGTCTTTCCATTTCGCTCGCAAAAACGCGAGAGCGACATCGTTGGCCACTTTGAAACTTTTTAAGCTCGAGTTTTCTAGGAGATTCGCAAAGGCTTCAATTGTCACGCTAACATTTACCGTTTGTATATCGCCATCATCTGCGGAAGAGTCAATCTGTTCAATTAAGAGCTCGAACGATGACGGACACGCTCTGAGTGCTCGATGCAAAATATCAATTTTAGAAGAAGAAAATTCCATCGCATACTCTATCCATAAGCACACCACGTACGGGTTTTTCAGTAGTGCTCGCTCGTATAGTGATTGGACGGACTCGTTCAAGCCTTTGTTCTTTTCTCTCTTGTGCAAGGTTTTCTCCATCGCAATGTATGAGCGATACGCGCGCAAATTCGCTTTTGGATCCGATTTTTGTGTGGTGATATTTTTGCTTGCTGTTTCTTCTATTTTGTCCTCGAACGCTTTCCTCAAATCTCTCCGTTTACGCCCAACCTCGTACGCTTTCGTGTATGAGCTGAGCTCGTCTCTATTTTCTACTCCAGCTATTATTTTTTCTTTCAACTCGTCCAACTTTTCCAAAGGCGTCTCCAGCGCTCGCGTCGACACCATTTGAATGCGATTCTTCTTTTGCGAGGAATCATCATTTTGCGAGCATTCGAACGCTCTATACGCGAGCCAAAACGCGTCGCCTCGTTTATAGTCCTTCGCTGCAATCTTACAGCTTCTCTCGTAAAATTGGCGTCTGTCCTCTTCCGTATCTTCGCTCGTTTTCGCCACCGAAAAAGACAAGTATTTCAGCCAAATCGGCACGCTCGCTGGGAGCGTGGCCGTGGCTCTTTCAAACAGCTCTTGAACGCGCACTTCCATTTCTTTTCTCTTTTTCCCAGACGCGCACTCATACAACTCTTTTGTTTTATCGTCCAACCAACTCAACCACTGCTCTTCGCTCAAGTTGAACTTTCGGTCAAACGCAACTCTCGACTCTTCTAAACGTTCCTTCAATTTTGCTTGACGAAGTTTGAGTAAAAGCTTTGCGTGCGCGCCGTAATCCTTTCCTTTACTCGCCTCTACTTTATTTTCTAAAGCCATGACTTCGTCCAACAAAGTGTCGTCAATGTCGTTATCGTCGTCGTCGTCGTCGGAATCATCATCTTCATCCATATCATCGTCCGAATCGTCTTCCGAATCTGATAAATCTTCACCGGCCTCCGAATCGTCGTCGTCGTCGTTTTTGTTGTTGGTGGTGGTGTTGTTGTTGTTGTCTGCATCCATTCTATCGTCATCAACTTCCGCAGATAATGGTGCTACTTCTTTCACATCATCAGCAGCAGCAGATGCCGCGGTTGGCGCTTTCTTACGACGCGGTGGCATTGTTTTCCCTTGTAAAAGAGTAAAAATAAAGAGAAGCGTGGTTCCTAACGAACCAAATGTGAAAAGTGAGGAGAACAAATGAAGACAGGAAAACAACGAAGTCAGCAAGTCACATTGATTCACATTTGGCGCCGCTAACTTACTATTGTGTTGTTATTTTACAAAGATGACTCTAATATATTTTTCTATAATTTTCTACTTACACGTATCCTGAACCTTTACACGTCTTGCAAAGAATCATACCTGCTCCTTTGCAACCGGTGCACTCCATCGGAGACCGTCGCGTTAAACCGAGCACCGAGTCGTCGCGTCGATCTTTCTTCGTAATTTCAATCGGCGTTTCTCTCCTTCCCGTGGCACTGCAAAATATACACGCCTCGCCTCCCGAAGTTGCGCACGATGGACAAGGTTTTGGTTCAGATTTTAAGCCTTGCACGATAGCGAGACCTCCGAATAGGATAGAGGTTGCGACGACTGATATCGCTTGGTTGGTCTCCTCGGTACCCATAGAAGATGGGTCGATGATAGAATGCGTCTTTATCAAAGACCGATGGTTTTGACTGTTTCGAGAGACAATATTTGGTTTAGTATTGATCCTCGTATCTTTTGCGCGCGATGTCGAGCATGCGTTACAGCTTCTTGCGATCATCGCTCTCGATTTTAACTAACGTCCCTGTATTTTAGATTTAAGTTTTCAAATGTGCGTAAGTTTAGAGAAAGAAGTCACAAGGAAACAACAACGACAACAATATCATGAAATATGTCAGACAAATGCCTCGATTGTCAATCAGGTGTTGCACGAATGCAACCTTCAGAGCGTGAAAACCACACTCACGAAGGATCAGATTCGTCATCTAATTATATTTCTGTCATCATCCATATTTATATGTGCGTTGTTGTCTTTTGTTGTAGGTTTCGAACGAAAAAATATCGTTCGGATGGTAAGGATGCCGCGCGCATCACGAATGTCTAACGCGTTTCCAGCTGTCCGATCGGCTGTTTGCTCTTCCTACTCACCCAAGGTACCATTCACTACCCGTAAAAGAACGAGTTCAAGGTACTCTGACACTGTGAGAGGATATGGGACGAAAAGTACGACAACGACGACGACGACGTTAGAAAGAAAGAAAGAGAAGAGAAGAGAAGAGAAAGAATAACACATTTTTCCCAACGAAAAGAGAGAAACCAGGAGCGTTCAGACGTCATTAATGAAAACAACGCGTAATCCACCAAGTTCTTCATCGCAAAGCTCTGAAGCAGAACTGGCGTTTTGTGGTGATATCATCCTTACGCCTCTTTTTTTCTTCTCGTTATTTTTGTTCTCTTTCCTTCCTTCTCTCCCTGTCTTTTCTCCCCTATCCATCTTTATTCAGCAAAGGATACAAGTAACGACGACGACGACGACAGACAGACGCAGACAGACAGACAAACAAACAAACAAACAAACAAACGCACCACGCTGCGCTGCGCGATATGGTACACGCTCAAAACGGACGTACCTTGTTTCGTTTCTTTTTCTATATATTTTCTACCGCGTCGTTGGTAAAAATCGGCGGAGGATCGGTCTTACTTAATCTCTCTCTCTCTTTTCTTCTCTCTCTTTCCTCCAAGGGCGGGAAGTACGAAAATGAAGAAGACGCCAAGCGAGGAGAATTCGCTCCCTCTCCCTCTCGTGTGTGTGTGTGTGTGTGTGTGTGTGTGTTCGTTTAAGAATTTGACGCTCTCTTCTGAGTGTGCGCTTCTGAGAGTGAAGAAGAGAAGAAGGAGAACGAAGAAGAGTTTTCGTCTTTTTCGCTCAGACATGTCAGAACCAAAAAGAACGAAAGAATAAATAACGCCTTCAGAATAACGCTCTCATCATATCATAATAATAATCAAAAGGATTTATTAATAACGCGATGGGACGAGGATTTAAACCGAAAGGCGGACGTGGCAGAGGCCGTGGCAGAGGATACGCCGCGCAACAAGAGCAAGAGGAGGATTGGAGAGCACAACAAGCGAGAAAAAGAAGAGGCGAAGACGAAGAAACGAGCGAAGAAGAGGAAACGAGCGATGATGATGACGATGAAGAAGACTCATCATCCGGAGACGAGGAAGAAGAAGAAGAAAAAGAAGATGACGATGGTGAGAAGATTGTCAAGGTGAAGGATTTTGATCGATTCGCAGGGATTGGAGTTCAAAAGGAAGAAGAGGAAGAGTCCTCGGATGAGGAGGACGATTCCTCGTCTTCCTCCTCTTTTGAGGATGAATATTTAAAGCCGAAAGCGAAGCCGAAAGCGAAAGCAGTAGACGAGGCGCCGCCGCCAAAATCTGCGAAGCAGCTCGCGGAAGAAATGGAGAAATTAAGGCTCGTGCGCGAGAGGAGAGCGGCGCAAGCCAAGGCGAGGATTGACGCTGAAGGCTTTGATAGATACGCGCCGCCGGAAGCTGGAGGGCGCCCTCGAGTCGAATGAAATATTATATAATATAACTAAACTTTTAGAATTATCAACTACACGTGCGACTGCTACTACGACTACGCCTATTCTATTTACTGCATGAATGCCGAGGGTAATCCTAACGATCTGCGAACTTTGAGTGGAGCGTTGGAGAAATTTCCATCAGGCGTGGCAGTGACTAAGGCTATTGAATACACCAAGTGGAGAATGAGTGTATACGATAACGAATTCAAAATCACAAATACAAAAGCAACGCACAAAATGGCCGTCATGTTTGGAACGAACGTTGCTCCCAGAGTCGCGCAAATTTGATCAATCAACGCGTAGACTTGCTGAACCATTAAGCGAAGGACATTTTCTCGAATAACTAAAGAGGAAATCGCGAGAGACGAAAAGACGCCGATGGTTCGAGCGAGCGCAGATATAGGCACGCTCTGCACCCAAGAGAACTTTCTCTTCCAACACATTCCCAAGGCTAGGCCGGTGAAACCATGCAAACACGCGTAATTTGAGGCGCGTAAAGGACCGCTAAGTAATGTCAACAAAAGGAACGCCACCAATAAAGTTCTCCAAGCGGCGACGTCGCCCCACCGCGCGGACGCTACGACGATTGGAAGAGGAAAGAGAGATCCTAAATAGGTTTCCAATCTGAACGACGCCGATAAGTGGAAACTTAAGCCTGTCATGGCAGCCAGCATGGCCGTCTCGACGACCATTCGCGTCGGTAACTTGTTCGATTTTCTTGTTTTCTTGTTTTTGTTTTCCACTTCTCCCGCTGTTGAAGCTCCAAATGCTGCTGCTGCTGCTGTGACTGCTGCTACCATCGCTCTGGTGATAATGGTGGTAGAAGAACGACGAAAGCAATTAGGTGTCCTTCGTTTTTGCGCAGTGCACGCATCGTTTCGTCTTTTTGTGTTGCCGCTTTCAATGCTCACTCTCTTTCCTCTGTTTTTGGAAGAAGAGGAAAAATGACAACCAGTTGATGACTTTGTGCGACAACCCGCACGCGACCACGACGACGAAGAAGAAGAAGATGAAGAAGAAGAAGCGGTGGACCGAAACAACATCGACGCCGATGTCATCGCGATCTTTACGGTATTGATTCTTCTTCTTCTCCTTTTCCTTTATCCCAAAAGTAGCGCGCTGTTTTTGAAGCGCGTCGTCCACTCTCTCTTCAACAATTTTCTCATCACACATCTAGAAGCAAGTTTTACTTTTTGATGGGCTTGTTTTTTGTCATCGCGTCTCGCCTGAAAATCCTCACTTTTCACTCAAAGATACAATAAAAAGATGAGGTACGTTCGTCGCGTCTCGTATTATAGCTCTTCTACGCGCGGTGCATTCTCTCGCGAACACATCAGTTCTACCTCATGGATGGGACGAGAGAGAAAATGCACCTTCGCGTGGCACTTGTAGCGCGCGATTTCCGTCTTTATGCTAATAAATGGAGGCGCAAACTTTTTTTAGGATTTTGCCTCTGCGAAAACGCGTCGCGTTCGCGCTCGTGCGAACGTTCGTTTCGTATGGTAAACGCATCATCACGCGCTGAAATACTATTTGCGTGCGAAATTCAATCGTTTTTCGGAATAACGGACGCTAATGAATCCTCGCGGACACAAAACTGACTTTATACATTTTCTCTCCATTTGTGTGTTCTCTCCAATCCCACAGTAAGCTCAACTCGGATACCTTGAAAGAAGGCGTGACCTTCATGTTGGAGAAATCCAAAGCCAAACCTAGAAAGTTTGTCGAAACCGTCGAGCTTCAAATCGGTTTGAAGAACTACGATCCGCAAAAAGATAAGCGTTTCAACGGTACCGTCGTTTTACCGGCGATGCCGAGACCGAAGCTCAAGATTTGCATGCTTGGCGACGCCAAGCACTGCGAAGAAGCCGCGGGTATCGGAATCGACAAAATGGACGTCGAAGCGTTGAAGAAGTTTAACAAGAACAAGAAATTGATCAAGAAAATGGCCAAGAAATACGCTGTTTTCGTCGCTTCTGAATCCGTCATTAAACAAATTCCAAGGCTTTTGGGTCCGGGTTTGAACAAGGCGGGCAAGTTTCCGACGTTGTGCACGCACAGCGAGTCCTTGGAAGCGAAAGTAACCGACATCAAGTCGCAAGTCAAGTTTCAGCTCAAGAAAGTGTTGTGCTTGGCCGTTGCCGTCGGTAACGTCGAAATGACGGAGAAGGAATTGTTCATCAACACGCAAATGGCGGTGAACTTTTTGGTTTCTTTGTTGAAGAAGAACTGGCAAAACGTCAAGTCCTTGTACATCAAGACTACGATGGGCCCGCCGTTCCGTATCTTCTAAATACTTGAAAGCATATTAACGCCCATACCTTTTTTACGAGAGGTATTTCGCGTACACCAAAGGTCGCAGGAGCACGATTTGCCCGATTTTCACCAATGAAAACGGGCGCACCTGTTTGTACTCTATTGGAAGATCGTATTAACTTACGTCGACGCTTGCTTTGTCTTTATAAATTTGAATGAAAAGAAGTAGTACACTATTTAAAGGATAAACATATTCATTAGATACTTTTGTTGTAACAGATATAGAGTATTCCCACGCATGTGTTTTGGTAAAGTTATTATATCAAGTGTACTCGCAAAAACACAACGTAAAAAAGCACCCACAGTCTCATCGTTCTCTTTCGTCTATCCATACCTCGTAACCACCACATTAAAAAAAAAGGTTTGCACGCCGCGATAAAATAGAGTTCTTGATATTAAACGGAATGAATCCATGCGTAAACATCAATAAACTTGCCGTTGGAACCGCTTTCTCGCATCCTGACGCACGGCGGAGCGAGATGAGCACGAAGTCCGCCGCGCTGTGTTCTCTGTCTGTGCACAAGCGCCGTCGCCGTCCTCAAAATTCACATTCTTCTTCCTCTTGTTCTTCTTCTTCTTCTTCTTCCTCATCATCGTCGGCGTTCGGTATTTCAAGAAAGGAAAGCGCAGACAGGGTAACGAATGAATATCATCGCGCTTGGTGTGGCTTGACAACAACGCGTCGTCTGTGTGCCACGTCGAGCGATGGTGGGAATATTGGCGAGGAAGATGAAGAGTTCGAGCGGTTACAAAACGTAGACGCTTTCGAGGAACTCATTCGAATGGCAAAAGAAAACGGGGTTGATCCACCGGCACCAGCACCAAAATTTAATGCCGCTGCAGCCATGTGCGGACCAGTTGCAACTTTAGAAGGATCATTCGGCGGAGAGACGACTTCGAGCGGAGGAACGACCGCAACCGCGACTATTCCCGGTTTACCTCCAGGTTTGAAGAAGCCGCCGTGGCTGAGACAAAGAGCGCCGAGTGGAGAACGCTTTGAGTTCTTGAAAGACACCTTAGATAATTCGGAGTATAAAATTGCTACCGTGTGCGAAGAAGCCATGTGCCCAAACGTAGGCGAGTGCTGGAATGGGGAAACAGGAACGGCGACAATTATGCTCTTAGGGGACACGTGCACTCGAGGATGTCGTTTTTGCGCGGTTAATACGGCGAGCACACCAGCGCCACCGGATGATATGGAACCCGAGAACACTGCCAAGGCTATTGCTGCGTGGGGTGTTGGGTATATAGTGTTAACATCAGTAGACAGAGACGATATTCCGGACGGAGGAGCGGAGCACTTTGCGAGAACCGTGCGCACGTTGAAAGAGTTAAAATCGAGCGTTCTCGTAGAAGCATTGACGCCTGATTTTCAAGGTGATTTAGACGCGGTTAAACACTTGGCAAACTCTGGTTTAGACGTATTTGCGCATAATATTGAAACCGTGAGGCGATTACAGCCTCGAGTTCGAGATCCGCGCGCGAACTACGAACAGTCTTTAACCGTCTTAAAAGTGGCCAAGGAAGCAAAGGAAGGCATGGTAACGAAGACGTCCATTATGCTCGGATTAGGAGAAACGGACGACGAGATTAAGCAAGCCATGAAAGATTGCAGAGATGCCGGGGTTGATATATTTACTTTAGGTCAGTATTTACAGCCAACGCAGAAGCATTTGACGGTGAAAGAGTTTGTAACGCCGGAGAAATTTGAATATTGGAGAGAATTTGGCGAGAAGGAAATTGGTTTTCGCTACGTAGCCAGCGGGGCCCTCGTGCGCAGCTCATATAAAGCTGGTGAGTTTTTTATCGAGACTATGTTGCGTAAAGACCGTAGTAAAGCTAAAAACTAAGAAAAAGTCTCTCTCTCTTCAAAAGTAAATGTAATAATATATCTAATCATAAACGAAACCGCTTTCTTTCATTTTATTCTACTAATAATTTATCGATGATCTCTTTCAGTTCGGCTATGTGTTTGATCGTATACGTAGGCATCGGCTGAAAAGTGCTCGCATCGCGCGATTTGACGTTAATAAAAACCGTCGCTAATAACTCTGCGTTGATGCCTCCTTGAATATCAGCACCCAGAGAGTCCCCGACGTGGATGGCTTCGCTCGGCAAACATCCCACGTATTTGCACGCTTTCATAAAAATACCACGGTCTGGTTTCTCTTTACGTCCTGCTAACACTTCTTCACCACCTACGATTATGTTCTCAAATAACGTGTACGCGCTGCACGCTTCTAATTTATCTCTCTGCACCCGATGATGCCCATTTGTGATTATGCACATCTCTAAGCCTTTCGAGTTGATGTACTCGCTCAGTTCTTTCACGCAGTCGTGCAAAGGAAAAGTGCCCATGCGGTTGTCGTCGAAACATTTTTGACACTTCACTCCAACTTCTTCCGCGTTTTCCACGTTTTGCAACTTTAACGCGTGCTCCCAGACTCTCGAACGCCACGTGAACACGTCGGTTTTATACTCTGGATCCCACGGTGCTTTGACGAATTTCTCTTTAAAGTCCGCGACTAATTTATCCACGTCTAACGACTGGAATTTTTCTTCTCCAACCCAAGCGAGTACGCTGGTTTTCACGTCCGCGTATGCTCTCACGTCGTACACGGACGTTGGAACTAACGTGTCGTCTAAATCAAAGAACACAGCTTTGAGCGTCGACATTTTCTCTATCTACCTATCTGTGTGTTATTAAGAGGATGAGAATGATGGTGATGGTGATGACGATGATAGAAGAAGGAAGAGAGAGAGGAAGTATTTGTGGAGTCTCGAGAGAAAACTCCCGCCATTTTTTGAATGACAACAACAAATATGTTCGCGAAAGAGAGAGAATAAGAAAGAATAATGCGATTCTTTCGGAGAATGCAAAGGAGAGATGATTCGTCTTTGCATTCTCACTCGCATTCTTCGATGAATAATAATATTTGGTACGGTGCTGATGATGCTCCCGGTGTTATCGATGTTGACATTTCTTCTTCGGTGGCGATGCTGGATTACTCTTATTACAACGACAACTCTGCTGAATACACGAGCGATGGTAGTGGTGGCAAAATAGAATACGTATATGTGCACGATGATGATGATATACGTGATGGTATCACTTCAAACTATCGGCTCGATGACGACGAGGAGGAAGAGGAGGAGGACAACGATATCGTCGCTGAAGAAGATTTTGTTGAAATTGAAAATTTGAGAGCGGGAGGAGAAGAAGAAGAGGAAAGCGCCCCGGTTGCTGTTGTTGTCAAAGGAGAGGAACTTGAAAACACAACTGAAGAGGAAGAAGAAGATAGAAAGATAGGAAGAGACTACTACACCGAGTTTGATGATTTTATAAACGCGGTCGCTCTCGAAGAAGAAGAAGAAGAAGAAGAAGAAGAAGAAGAAGAAGAAAGAGAGGGTGTTCGCGCAAACAGTGAGAACATGGATGAGGAGGAACGGACGAGAGCAAAAGAAAGTGAGAAAGAAGAAGAAGATAAATTGGAAAGCTCTCAGAAGCGCGAGAGGATAGGTTCGCACGACTCTGCGACAACTACGACGAGAGATGTTCAAGAAGAAAGCGAAAAGCGATCCCAGACGGGACGCGCTCACGGCATGGAAGGAGAAAATGAAAGAAGAAAAAGAGGAGGAGGAGGAGAGGAAATGAAGGGCGGCGTTTTTCGTCATTTTAATACGTTTACTAAGAGTATCTCGCACGATGTGAACGTGCGTTCTCTGCTCACAAATGTACTGTTGGGGGATAAATGGGTCATACATTTCGATGGAATACCATCGATTCGGTTTCGAATTGACTTCAACGTGGAAAATTTTCGTACCTGGAAACGATGGACCGCAACGCGCTGTTCGGATATTTCAAAGTGGCTTCAAAAGAGGAGGCGCGCAGCGGCTGAATCTCGACGAAGACACAGAGAGGAATATATTCGCTCCGTCACGAAGAGTCCGACGAAGGAAAAGAAAGAAGAGGGGACTCCCAAAAAACTTCTTCCGATTTTTTCTTCGCGGCAAAAGAAAGATGTTGCAATAAAGGATGATATTAACTCACCCCAAAGCGGAATGAATTCGATCGACAAAGCCCCGAGTAGAAGCACGCCAAAGTCGTGGAAAGAGAAGGAGGAGGAAGCTTTATTTAAGATTTTAAACGCTCGGAAAAAGAAGGAAACGAACGGAAGAAACAACAACGCTGCAGCCAGCGACAAAACGAGAACACTTCCGTCATCGAAAATGTTCAAAGATAAAATAGCGAGGAGGGCAACTATCTTGCTTCACATTTGCCCCCCTAAATAGATAGATAGATAGAAAGATAGATAGATAGAAAGATAGATAGAAAATAAAGTGTGTCGCGTTTAGTCGTGTACACTCAGAAACATTTTTGATAGATTCGTCTATTGTGTAAAATACGCATAAATATTCAGACAAATTTATATATTCAATTCAATTTTGTTTCTCTTTGTACTTCGCCATCTCCTTCTCATACCGCACCTTATCTTTCCTTGACAAATCCTCGTATGGTTTCTTATCGGCTACACTCGTTGCGCTCCACATCTGGCCTAGCTTCGACATAACATCTTTGGGAGCAGTTTCTTTGGGAATCGTAGATCTCTTTGCCGCGCAGAAGATGATGTACGCAGACTTTGCGTTCTTCGGCGCGTCCGGGTCCTTCTTTCGTCGCTTTCCTTGCTTTTCATCGTCATCAGTTTCTGGAGGTTCGTAATTCTTCATCGCTTCGTTAAACCGCGCTCTATCTGTTTCGGCTTGTTTTTCGTAAGGCTTTTTCTCTTTGTCCGAGAGCGCTTTCCAGCGTTTCCCCAATTCCGTCATGATTTCTGTGGCCGCCAAATTTGGATTGTCTTTGGCAATATTCGCTCTTTCCTTTTCACAGAAGCAAATGTATGCAGATTTAGCACCTTTTGGAGCGCTTGGATCTTTCTTTCTTTTCTTTTGTGCAAGAAGCGCAGCTTTGATGACAACTGTGCTCGACGGCGCTGGCTTCGGCAAGTCTTTCTTATTATCCTTCTTTTTCTTATCTTTCTTAGATGGAGTTTCAGCAACTGCACTCGTCTTCTTCTGCACGCCACCGTTGTCAGTATTCTTCAATGTCTTCATGATTTTCGACAAGCCTCCGGGAGTCATTGTCACTTTCTTCTCGACAGCGGCGGGCATTTTTTTCTTCTGAGCAGTCGGCGTCGCCGCTTTCTTTTTACCTTTACTCGAAGAACTGCTGCTAGAGCTGCTGCTACTACCGGAACCGGAACTACTCGAAGAGGAAGAGGAGGAGGAGGAGGAGGAAGAAGAAGAAGAAGAAGAAGAAGAAGAAGAAGAAGAAGAAGAAGAAGAAGAGGAAGAAGAGGAAGAAGGTTTCGGAACTTCAGCCTTCTTCGTAGCTGCCGCAGGATTCGTTGTCTTGACTTTTTCCGCTGCACTCTTGTTCACTCCTTCTACAACCGCTGGTAACTTCGCATCGTACCCTAAGCGAGTCGCGACTTCACCGAGCAACATTCGCGAAGTTTCGTTGAACGTCTGAGGTCTTTCTTTTATGACACCAATCATGGATGTCCACACTCTCGTCGGGAGTCCTTTCTTTGATTTGTAGCCGCCTGGATAGGCCTTCGCTACTATCACACAAACGGCAATGAGAGGTGTTGAAGGTGAATTGATTTTTGGAGATAACGCTTGGATACTCGCCAGCGTTTCCTCGTAAATGTTCTCACTCCCATCTGCCAAATCTGCTTGGCATTTCTTCATTTCCTCCACAACCCCTTTTACAGACGCGTACGCTTTCTGAGCAGAATCTCCAGACAATTTCTCGCAAGCCAATTTAAAGCCAGAGTGCTTCATCAAGGCCTTAGCAAATATCGGAAAGCGGACATTGGTTTTCTTTGATGTATCCAGCAATTTCGTAATCTTCTCTTCTGTCGTCATCTTAGTATCAGGTTTTGAAGCTGCAGCGGCGGCTTGTCCCGCCGAAGGTGGGGTCGGCGTCTTGGCTTTCGCCACAGCGGCGACTGGTTTCGGCGCAGAGGCGATTGGTTTTGGCGCAGTAGCGTTTCCTGTTTTGCTTTTCTTTGCCGAAGGCGCATCAACGTTCGCGGCTTCGGAGGCGAATCTACTCTTCAAATTCGGAACCGGCGGGGCGGCGGCAATTGTCGTTGCGCCTCCCACAAGGTAACCGTCTCCTTGAAACCTGGACTGGCCGGTGGAAATCGGTGTCGAACCTTTCGCCACGGCTTTCACGTTCGCATCGATCAAGGATTTTGGAGATAAAACGTCAATCGTTCTCGCATCGAAGCCTGATTTCTTCGCGCTCGAGTTGCCCGCTTTTTCTCCTCCTTTTTTAGCCTCCAGCTGAGCTAAATAATTGGTGAACGGAAGCGATCGAAACGACTCGTCGTCGACTGGGTACGAGACGCCAACGCCGGCACCTTCGTCGTTCTCGCGTAAGAATCCATTTATGCTGGTCACTTCCACTTCTCCGTATGTCTTCCCGTACACCTCCGAGTGTTTCTTCTCAATCGCACGGGCCAGCGTTTTGTAATTCGAAGAATTCGGAAGGACAACGACTACAGTTGTCGCGTACGAAGTCATCACCTTGCATACTTTGAGGTCAGACATTTTCTCTCTCCCTCGTCCCTTTCTCTTCTCTTCGCGCAGGATCGTTCAAAGAGAGATAAAGAATCGCCCCCACTCTCTAATGCGTGTGGTTGTTTGTTGTGGTGGTGATAGGGAACACCCGCGCTGTTACAATAATAATTATGAAGAATCGGCAAATTCAAATTCAAAAGTTGTTCTTATTTTGTTTCGTCGTTTTGGCATGCAGTTGTTGAAGCATCGAGGATTGAGCCATTTCTTGGGAAAAACAAGTGCCAAACAACAATCTGGGCATCACCACAACATAATACGCACCTCGTATTCATAACAGAAGAAGAAGAAGAAGAAGAAGAAGAAGAAGAAGAAGAATGATGATGAGGAGGAGTACATTTCCGTGTTCCTTTTCCTCCTCCTACCCCTCCTACCCCTCCTCTTCCTCCTCTTCCTCTTCCATCTCGGCGTTGGCTTCTTCTGGGAAGCGCGTTATTAGGAGCAAAGAAAGACCAAAAGGGGTGGTGGTGGTTCAAAATCATCGCTCGTCTCGTTACGAAGAACCACTTTCACGCTCCTCTTCCTACCAGTCTTTCTCTTTTCAACTCTATGGAAGGGGAAGGAGAACATATGTTTCTCGCGCGCGGCGAAACGACGGCGACGATGAAGAAGAAGTAGAAAAGGAACAACAACAACAACAACAACAACAACAACAACAACAGAAAAATGTAATCTTTCAAGATATGCTCGAAGGACGCGTTCGAGGAGGTTCCAAGATGTTGAAAGGACCATCGTCTGGAATCGGAAGCGTGCTCGATATAGCTCAATATCGAAGTAAATGGGACGTTCCCTGGGGTGGATGGACAGTATTCGGAGGTATTGTCGGCTGGTTAACGAGCTTTGTTCTCACGGCGGCAGTCTTAGTTCCGCTCTTCGTCTCGCAAGCGCTCGGCTTAGACCGAAGTCAGTTTGATGTCGAGCAACAGGCGCAGTATTTATTACTGGTCCAGGTCGCTGAAACGGTGATATCTTTGGGCATAGTATACGCGTGCGTTGCGAAATATAAAGACGAAATGTTTTCGAAGCCAGAGAACGATTGGTTCAGGATTGATTTTTCGCATCCGCTGGACACGAGTAAAAACGGCTGGTTGGTATACGGCATCAGCGGTTATCTGCTGACCTTTGTCGTCGTCGCGTTGACTGGATTTGCGATCGAATCTACGCAAGAAGTTGTACAATCTATACAAGACAGTCAAATTGCAAACGATCCAAGCTCGACGATCGATGCTATATCCGCGGCATCGGCTTCAGCTACCACGGCGAAAGTTCAAGAAGCTGGAACAATCGACGGCGTCTTACCGTTGATTAAATCAGAAGACCCAGTGGCTGTCGGATCTCTGCTCGCAGTGACGAGCGTTTTTGCACCTCTTTTAGAAGAGACTGTTTTTAGAGGGTTTTTATTAGCTTCGCTCACAAAATGGCTGCCCGCTCCAGGCGCGGTTGTGTTTTCGAGTTTCATTTTTGGATTCGCGCACCTGGCGCCGAGAGATTTTCCTGAACTCGTTGCGCTTGGGTGCGTGTTAGGCTTTTCATACGTACGAACGAGAAATCTCCTCGTCCCTATGTTCATCCACTCGTGTTGGAACTCGGGAGTACTCGTACTCGTGCTTGTTGCGATACATTTGGGGGTCGCTGACGAGCTGGGCATTCCCGGGTTTTAAAGTCGATTTTTTAGAAAAAATGTTAGCTTTAGTGGTATTTAGAATAGCAGCTGTAGTAGAAGATAATGATAGATGTACACTCCGACCGCACAACATCCCAGACGTGAATTTTATTCGCGCGGGCAAAAAAACACCACAGCGCAAATGTCAGATACTACTACGAAAGCGTACGCGGCGCTCGAAGTGAACGCGAAAAAGCTCGAACAGATTGAAATAGATTTGCTCCCGTTAACGGACGACGGAGTAGAGATTAAAGTGGAATGCTGTGGGCTTTGTGGAAGCGACGAGCACTTGATAAAAGGTGATTATGGAGAATACGCGGTGTTCCCTCAAGTCTGCGGACACGAGGTCGTAGGTACGGTCCGCCAAATCGGGAAAAACGTGAAAGATGTAAAAGTTGGTCAAAGAGTCGGAGTCGGTTGGCAATCGGCGTCGTGCCACTCGTGCGAGTGGTGCACTAAAAATAACGAACAGCTTTGCGGAAAAGTGAAATGTACGTGTTGCGAAGGCAACCGAGGCGGGTTCGCGGACGTGATGCGATGCGAAGATTCGCAGTTTGTTTTTCCGATTCCAGATTCGTTAGATAGTTGCGAAGTCGCTCCGATGTTATGCGGAGGGCAAACCGTGTGGACACCGTTGAAGGAACAAACGAAGCCGGGCGATAAGATTGGGGTGTTAGGCCTCGGAGGTCTCGGGCACATGGCGATCAAATTCGCAAAGGCGTTTGGAAACGAAGTCGTCGCCATTAGCTCTTCGGATTCGAAAAAAGAAATGGCTCTCGAACACGGCGCGACTGGCTTTCTGGTGCACACCTCGGAAGACGAGATGGAAAAAGCGGCGGGAACGTTGGATTTTATTTTGGTGACCATCGCGACATCAGAAACGGTGGAGTTTGAAAAATTTTTCAGCCTCTTGCGACCTCGCGGGACTATGTGTTTTGTAGGTATGGTTCCCAAGTTTATGATTGATACGTTCACCATGGGTTTCACGATGACAAACTGCACGACCTCGAACACCGGAAGCATCAAAGACATGAAAGAAATGCTCGAGTTTTGCGCGAAGAATAAGCTTGGCGCGAAGGTGAAGAAAACACCGTTGAGCAAAATAAATGACGCGTTAGATGAACTCCGAAGCAAACAATCCGCGTTCAGACACGTTCTCGTGAATGATTTATAGCGAATGAACATTAATACAACGAACATTATACAACGAACCTTACTACAACGAACCTTAATACAAATGCTCTGTTCCCTCCTCGTCCACCTCCTAAATCTCCTTTTTTTTTAAAGGGGCTGGCGGCTGAAAACACGCCAGTTCTTTTGCATTGTATTCGTGCGCACGGTGGTTGGAAACTTTCTAACACATCCATAAGACAGAACAGGCACCACATTATCGAAACATCATATCGGATTCCTTAAAGCCGCAATGACCTTTACTACGGTTTCAACGCGCGCAAGCTGGTGCGTGCCTCGCGCGCAATCAGCCCAATTTGCAACGACTTCGTCCACTTCGTCGCTTTTATCGCGGTTTCCGATGAACAAGAACACGCACCACTCGTGCATCTCAATATCGCGAAGAATACAACACCATCATCGCAGCTGCTCTCTACGCGCGAAGAAGAAGACGTACGAATCTTCCGAAGAAGCTGCAGAAGATTTATTGTTTTATAACGAAGAGGATTTGCTGGAAGAAGACGAGGAAGGAGTTGAATTGTTGGAGAAAACTCGAAAACTTTCAGCAGAGGAGTTGATAATTGAAGACCGCGAACTCGCCATGCTCGGACTCGACGTCGACGGAGAGGACGCTGATTATGACGACGAGGATGATGACATAGATGGTCTCTTCATTGAAGGAGAGGACGGCGAGTCCATGGATATCGCCAGTTTCCTAAAAAAGAATGGCAAAATAGACTCGGAGAACGACTTTGATTTTGAAGAAGACTTGAACTTTGACGTCAGCGATGAAGATTACGATGATGATAATGCTGATGACGACGAGGATGATGAAGAGGATGATTTCGTGTTCATACCGAAAGGCTCCGGAATCGAATTCAAATCTGAGGATTTGTACAACATCGACTCCCCGACGAATAAAGATTTTGGTTTTCTCTCGGAGTATGTAAAGACAAAACCAGGTTACGAAGAAGATATCGACGGGGAAGGCGATGAATCAAATCGTACAACGACTATTAATACCGCAACGCGGTCTCCTCGAAAATCTAGGAGCAAGAACGATGTCTTCATCCGCGACACTTCCAAGGACAAAGCTCCGAAAACCTCCGAATTCGACGCCAAGAGCGAGGAAGAGGATTATCTCGCTTTTGGTGCCGACGACGACACTAAAACGAAAAAACGACTCGATTTAGCGGCAAAAAATGCGGCGTTAATACAAATGGGTGTCCCGAAAGCATTGTTGGAGCAAATTGAACGAGAGCAAGAACTTGTCGATGCCGTCAACGATAAGAAGAAGAAAAAGAACCTGGATTCCTTTGGTGAAGAGAAAAAGACGCACAAACGATTGCAGATTGTGGCGGGACGACACTCAAGGCGCGTAGTTCTTACTCCATCTGGGTTGAACACTCGGCCAATGATGGGCGTCGTCCGTGGGGCGACGTTTGATATGATTCTAAGTCTCGTCGGGTCACGTTCAAACGTGCAATTCCCAGAAAATTCCAGATGGTTAGATTTGTTCGCCGGTACCGGCGCGATTGGATTAGAGGCGCTTTCGAGAGGATGTGTAGACGCACATTTCGTTGAGATGGACGACTGGACGGTTAAAAATGTCACGCGCGTAAATATAAAGACGTTAGGGGAAGAGAAGAACGCTACGGCGCACTGCGCTTCCGTGGAAACGTTCTTACAAAGACACTCCAAAAACACCTCTGGTGTCGGTGGAGCTTTCAATTTCGTGTCGTTCTGTCCTCCATACGAGAAAGTTTCATATCCGGACCTTCTTTTAGAAATAGATTCGTCGCCTTTGGTGAGTGACGATGCCATAGTCTTGGTTGAATACGCCATCGGGCAGCGAGATGAAATCAAAGCATCGATTGGTAACCGTCTGAGACGCGTTCGAAATCGCCGCTACGGTCGAACGTTTGTCGCGCTTTACGTGTGCGATGGGCGCGAGCTGGACGATGACGTTGTCGAAGAACCAAAACTTCACGGCAAAGCCATGAAGTAAAAATTGCTTATGGCATATGTAAAGTTATTTACAACAACAGTGTACTTTAGTTAGGTGCAACTTTTCGGTTGACTGATTTCAAACGTATGCGCTTAAGTAAAACATTCTCTCATTCTTTTTTTCAAGACCACAACGCGGTAGCTTTTCCTGCTTTGTTCAATTTCTCAATCACCGCCGAAGGTTCGATTGATCCAGTCACGGTGACTTTCTTCGTATCTAAAGTTACGTCGAACGATTCAACACCTTCCATTTTACCTAAAATGCGTTTCACCGCGCCCACGCAGCCTTCGCACATCATATCCACTTTGAGTTCTGTAGTTTTCGCAGAAGACATGCTTCTTCTCGCTTTATCTTTCTTACTCTATCGATGCTGTTCTTTATCGCTTGCTGTGAAATACTTTGATGTGACGAGGAACTTTGAAACGCCTATTTTATGATGTGTGTTTGAAATGTTCACGCGAAGAAAGCAAAATCAACACAAAAAAAGGTGTAAAGGTCATCAAGAAGAACCAACCTTACTCTATCTTTCTCTCTGGTTCCGCTTTGAAGAAAGTGCTCGCGTGGTGCTGCTGTGATGAAATCCATCGAGAGTTTCGCAGATTACGTTTGATAGAGGGAACTGATATAGTTTATCCTCTGTTTGTCTTTGCTTCCATTCGAGACAAACACTACAGTTACGAGAGTATAACATAACAGATAACAAGAATAGCAAAGGATGGAACGCAAAGCAGCAATTATGAGCCAAAGAAGAAAGCACAAATATCGCAACGATATGGAAAAGCCGTTTAATTTTTGTAGAGAAGCTGCAAAAGGATGTCACGTGTGCTTGATGGCGCCAAACAGAACGAGCGACTTTCTGATTGGCTTGGAGAAATTCTACGCTGACGAATACGACTCAGACGTCGAGATACCTTCGGTTGCATTAGATCCAGACACGAATACCTTGACTTTAACGAATACACACGATTATGCGCTTTCTGCGACGATATCGGTCAAAGGTCTTCGATGTTTAGGGAAAGATGGTACAGAATTGGAAGCCGGTAATACGGTATCGAAAGACGGCTGTAAGTCAACGTGCACAACTTTTATCGTAAAGATTCCCGCGAACACGTTCTTGCACGTCTGTCGATTGGTCGTGGACTTGGAAAGAGAAGGCATCAAAGATAGAGACGAACTGTTAGAGTTTGTCATGCAGAAACTCGATTCAGACGTCCAGAGATGCGAAGGACACTCGAGACCAAACGATTTCCATCCGTTACATCTTACTTTTCCTTTTCAAAATACGAAACATGAAAAGGACGAGTGTTTCTATTTGTGCACGCAAGGCATCGGAGGGAGCTTTACGCACACTTTCTACGGTAATTACCACGCCATAGATTTTCGATGTGAAGTCGGCACGCCAATTGTCGCCGGGGCAAACGGGATAGTTACGGATGTACGAAACAATGCACAAGATCAAAGCACGGGCATCTCGGCGAGCAACTTGTACTCATGGAATTCGATTCAGATTCGCGTCACTGAAGAAGTGAATATAAAAGACGGAGAGGTAGAGGAAATCAACGCGGATAGCGCGGAGCAAAGGAGTAGTAGCGGAGCTTCAACAACCGCATCCGCACGAACGGGAATAGCCGGTTTGAGTATATCTGAAGCGACGGCGGCGGCGGCGGTATCATCACCATCATCATCCAAAGTTGGACAAGCTGGCCCTTTGTACATTGAGTACGTTCATGTCCAAGAAAACTCATTCAAAGTTCAAGTTGGAGATGTCGTGGAGAGAGGCCAAATCATATGCCGTTCGGGTGAGAGCGGATTTTGCCCAGAGCCGCATTTGCATTTCAGCGCATTTCGTACGTCGGATAGCAAAGCGCCTACGGTTGGCGTGAAGTTTATTGCATCTGAAGTAAAAGATGCATTCGTTCCAGAAGCAGGAAAGATGTACAATGCGCGCATCGGGGAGAGGAAAATATAG
>ENA-OWPI01000071-OWPI01000071.1-marine-metagenome-genome-assembly--contig:-NODE-71-length-139875-cov-9.097305_pt1 | contig 139875 bp, 119 predicted proteins | sample MGYA00238138_ERZ651775 | MGnify/ENA primary metagenome ERZ651775 (study PRJEB26906, sample SAMN06265043) | marine metagenome | isolation source: Helgoland LTER site | place: Germany:Helgoland, sampling... | reverse complement strand
TTGTAGTTAAATTTAAGTGTTTACTCTGTTTAAAACACGCTCTTATAATTTAACCCTTATTAGTTCACTTTTTGCTGACGGTATACAATTTGTAAAAAATGAAAAAAGAATTTCGTTCTGGATGTCCAATCTCGTCTGCACTCGATGTCGTGGGTGATAAATGGTCTTTGTTAATCATTAGAGACATGCTCATTAAGCATAAAAAGACCTTCAAGGAAATATCCGATTCTGATGAAAGGATAGCACCGAGTATTTTATCTGCACGACTAAAATTATTGGCGTCGTATAAACTGATTTTCAAAACGAAAGTTTCCGAAAATAAAAAAGAAAATATTTATTTGTTAACGAAAAAGGGGGTTCGTTTAACTCCAATAATTATTGAATTCAGTTTGTGGGGAAATTCCAGTATGCGAGAATTTAATGAAATAGATGACATTGAGGGCTTGAATTCAGACAAGAATTTTGTTATTCAATCTGTCCAAGATAGTTATAACACTATGTTGAATAGCTCCCAGTAAATTTTACCGTAAATGGCATATAACGATTAGATAAGATTTATAGGTGCTAAATAGGCAACTAATTAGAAGGTTATTCGAATAGACCATAAATAATAGCGTTACAATGTTTCAGGACCTACTTTCTTAGCGATATAAGAGGTTAAGATTCTTTGAACATCTCTATTGTCTTTTTTAGGCTGAAGATACCGTTCATATTCTTCTGGATCTTGGATTTTAATGTCTTTATTTAGGTAACCAAAGCCTTGATATATGCCATTCAAAATCAATACAAACCCTAATTCTTTGTCGTTTCTACCTTTTTCTTTGAGGACTAACTTTTCGGTTTGTAAACCCAAAGATTTAACAGCTTTTTGAACTCTTTTATTATATTTTTCTGGAGTTTCTTTTTCAGAACAAATCCCTTTGCACTTTTTAATCTGGAAGTGAAAGCAAGCATTTGCATGGGTCTCAAGATGGCAGTATTTTGGGCATAACTCAAATTCTTCACATATTTTTTCCAGCACGCTCTTGCATTCCACCATCGAATAGAATTTCATGAATGGATTTGGAGTTAATTTTAGTCGGTCATAGGCTAAATGAAGTATTCCTTTTTGATCTTCGTACCAAAATAATCCAATTGCCTCACCAGCTCTTCGTTGTGCTCTGTTAAATTTTGGATAAAAATGTTTTATCTCCGATGATTCATGTAAAAGAGCCACGATCTCACTTCCAGTTTCTGTACAGGTAATATCTGCAGTTTCTAGACACATGGTTCGCTCTTTTTTCTTCTTATCATAAAAATGACTGATCACTCGTTGTTTTATATTGTTGGCTTTACCAACATAAATGACCTCTTTTTGTTCGTTTTTGAAATAATAAACACCGTGCGTTTCAGGTAAATTATCTACAACTAGTCTGTCTAGTAAAGGAGGTAAGCTAGCTTCTCTAGACTTCGAGTTTAAAAAACTATTAATCGTAAAATTATGATCCCTTTCAAGTAATCTACGAAATAGCTCTACAGTAGCTTCTGCATCCCCTTTTGCTCTGTGTCTTTCAGCTATTTCTATGCCTTCAGTAGAACAAATATTACCTAAACTATAAGAGGGTAATCCAGGAATAATTTTACGAGAAAGCCTTACGGTACATAGTTTTTTTCTTTTGAAATCGAAGCCTAAACTTTTAAATTCATCTCTAATAACATTATAATCGAAGGTTACATTATGAGCCACAAAAATGGCATCTTTGGTGATTTCAACTACCTTTTTAGCAATCTCATAGAATTTTGGTGCCGTACTGACCATTGCCTCCGTAATCCCCGTAAGATTAGTTATAAAATGAGGAATTCTTTGCTCAGGATTTACCAATGAAGTAAATTCATCAATTACCTTTTGGCCATCAAACAGAAAAATAGATATTTCAGTAATTTTCTGACCTTTGTAACCATTTCCAGTGGTTTCTATATCAACAACAGAGTACAATCTAAAGCGGTTTGATTTTAACGTGAAACAATGGTTTCCATTTATTCTTTGACAGAATCTTCATCCAATTCTTTCTTAGCCTTTTAAACAATTTAATTGTCTTTTAAATTCATGGATATAGATAAAATGCTTCCGTTACTTTAAACCAATATTCATATTATCCATGTAAGGTAACATGACCTTTGCCATCGGTCAAAGGGTATTTTTGAAGATGACTTTTAAATACTTTAAAATTGGGCATGTGTTTACCGATATGAATTTGAGGGTACATTAACTCAAGTTAGAATGCGTAGGAGAGAGCTGCTTCATTGATGATCCTGAGTGTGAAGCTTGAGGGTCTTAAATCACCAATAGTATTCTTCTTTTGACAGAAGACTGGACCACTTTAGGATCAATATTTTAATACCCATAACTGCTCATCGAATTCATCTTTGTATTTATCTAGTCCAATATTCGCTACAATTTCATCATCTACAACCTTTAAGAAGATCCTTCGAGTTGGAATAAAGAAAATCTTGTTGTCAAGGGTTTCATATTCGAGAGCTACCCTCGTAAATTTACTCGTGCTAAAAGGTTGGATGATGATAATATTTGACTCCGATAAAATCAATTTTTCAGCATAATCGAATGCCAAGTCATTGTCTAAAAAACTAGCCACAATTAAATAATATTTATCTAATGGCTGACTTATTTCGGATATCGCTCCAATTGCTTTTGGTGCAGATTCCAGTTCAGGGGGATCTGTCTTAACTTCAGGTTCAATGACTTCTTCAATGACGGGTTCAGGTATTATTTCTCTTTTTACCTCTTTTTTAACTTCAGCTTTAATGACTGAATCACCTAGCATTGATGCAGTCGGTTTGGGGTCCTCAGTCATGTGCAAATAAGTAATACCGATAACAGTAGCAAATAACAAGAGTAGCATTAAATAATTTCTCATAATGCAATGTTGAAAGATCGAAGGTTTTTACAGCTTAAAGTGTTAACCAATTTAATACTTTTTCAAATAACCACAAAAAACTCCTGAGACACCGCACCTCAGGGGAAGTTGCCCCATTGATGATCCTGAGTGTGAAGCTTGTGGGTCATAAAAAAAAAGATTTTAACTGTATGTCGTCAAATAAAAGTAGACTTTTTCAGATATAAATTAAGCGAGTGTTGGTACTAATTTAAATAAATATTTTGATTCTGTTTTTTTTGTTCAATTAAAGTTTGTTGTTTGATACTTTTCCTACGCCTAAGTTTTCTTTCTCCCGTGCCATAATAGACCTCAGAAGGAGTAAGGTTATTGATGGACTCATGGTATCTTTCATAGTTGTAATACTGAACAAATTGCTTCATTTTAGACTCTAGCTGCCCAGGGCTATAATAATTATCCAGTTTCACTACATTTTTCATTGATCTGTGATATTGTTCAATTTTACCCTGAGTTTGTGGATGAAGTGGTCGACTTCGTACATGTTTCATGTTTCGATCATTTAAATATTCTGCTAGTTCAACAGATAGGTAACACGATTCATTGTCAGATAGTAACTTTGGAGGAGCATGGGTTTGTGCGACTACTAAAGCCTCATCCAAGGTCTGTTTTACATCCTCTGCCTTCATAGTGGCACACAACTTCCAGTTGACAATAAAACGGCTCTATTCAATTTACCATTGAATAATTGGTATTTTTGTAGGCTGTTTTTACAATTCATTGATTAAAGAAATACTTATTAAAGAATGAACAGAATTGTTATTGCTATAGTAATAATACTTACTGCAAGTATTTCTCAAGCACAAAATACCTTTCAGACGACCGTGATGGATTATGATACGAAAGAACCAATTTTTGGTGCCGCTGCATACTTTTCGGATTTTGAAATAGGCGTTGTTTCGGACCAAAAAGGTAACTTAACCATCCGTAATATTCCTAATGGCACTTATACTTTAATTCTCAGTTTTGTTGGGTACGAGCAAAGAACCTTTAAACTGACATTTCCTCTTGACAATTCTGAAAATAAAGAGGTTATATTTCTTTCAATCTCCCACGAGGAAATGAATAAAGTTATAATTACTTCCACTAGAAGCGGTCGTACTATTCAGGATACCCCCACACGAGTAGAGCTCATAGCAGGAGAGGAACTGTCAGAGAAGGGTAATATGAAGCCTGGAGATATTCGAATGCTTCTTAATGAGAGTACAGGGATCAGGACTCAGCAGACCTCTGCAACGAGCTATAACTCCAGTATTCGAATCCAAGGGCTAGATGGAAAATATACGCAACTGCTTAGGGATGGGCTTCCATTATATGGAGGTTACTCGGGAAGTCTAAGTTTAATGCAAATAGCGCCACTAGATCTTCAACAAGTTGAGGTAATAAAAGGGGCTTCCTCGACCCTATATGGAGGAGGAGCTATTGCAGGATTAGTTAACCTAGTTTCGAAAATCCCTACAGAGACACGTGAGCTCAACTTTTTGGCGAATAGCACTTCTGCTTTAGGGTTAGATTTAAGTGGGTTTTATGCTGAAAAGTTCAAAAAAGTAGGGTTTACACTTTTTACTTCTTACAACAAAGGAACGGCTTTTGATCCAGCTGATATTGGTTTAACTGCTATTCCAAAGTTTGATAGGTGGACTGTTAATCCACGGATGTTTTTTTACTTAGGAACAGATACCAAGATGGATCTAGGTGTCAGCTATATCACTGAGGATCGCTTGGGGGGCAATACAGACTTTATTAAAGGTATTGATGTTCAGAATCCTTATTTTGAAAAAAACCTTACTGACCGTTTCTCTACTCAGTTTAATTTTTCCCATCGGTTTTCTAAGAATGCTCAACTGAGAATAAAAAATTCAATCAGTAATTTTGAAAGGCAAATAGAAATACCAGATTATGGATTTTCTGGACAGCAATTATCTACATTCAGTGAAGTCAACCTGATCACATTTAGCGATAGATCGGAGTGGGTATGGGGAATCAATCTTTGGAGCGATCAGTTTGAACACAGAGAAGCTAGGGCAGGATCAGATCTGAGTTTTAGTAATATAATAGTGGGTTTATTCGCCCAAAATACTTTCAACCTCACTCAAAAATGGACTTCTGAATTGGGGATGAGAGTGGATTACCAGTCTGATTATGACGTCTTTGTATTACCAAGAATTTCCTTGTTATTTGAGCCTACAGAATGCTTAACCTTTAGATTGGGTGGTGGAATTGGCTATAAAACACCTACGGTTTTTTCGGAAGAAGCTGAGAGGTTACAATTCCGAAATATATTAGCGATAAGTCCATCTGAACTTCAGGCCGAGGAGTCAATTGGAGGAAATTTTGATATAAACTATCGCTGGCCAATTACAGATAAACTATCACTTTCACTAAACTCTTTATTTTTCTACACAAAGATTAAAAATCCGCTTGTTTTAACAAAAGTAGATGCGATACTGGCGCTTCCTAATACATTTGAGTTTAGTCAGCCAAATAGCTATGTTGATACCAAAGGGATAGAAATAAATATGAAATGGTCGTATAATGATTTTAAACTCTTTATTGGATATACCTATGCAGATGTTAATGAGCATTACAATGGTAAAGTAAAGGAGTTCCCTCTAGTGGCCAATCACAGATTCAATAACGTATTAATGTATGAAAAGCACGAAAACTTCTGGATTGGATTCGAGGCCTATTACTTTAGTCCTCAAAAGTTAAGCGATGGCTCAATGGCTCAAAATTACTGGATCGTAGGGCTTATGACTGAGAAATCATTTGGGGAGAGACTCTCTGCGTTCCTTAATTTTGAGAATTTCTTGGATGCGCGTCAAACGGCTTTTGATAGTATTTATACAGGGGATATTAGTGATCCCCAGTTTAGGGATATCTATGCGCCTGTTGATGGTTTTGTTATAAATGGAGGGGTAAAACTTAAGTTTTAGTGATCTTACCTATCACATTGATCCTTCAAAGCGAGGATGTTTTATGGGCTAGTGGTTTTAGGAGAGCCGTAAAATAAAATGCTGCAAATTAGATTTTTCATCTTTTAAAAATAAAAACTCCTGAGACACCACACCCCAGGAGCTGGATACATAAATTATTCAAATCTTGACCAAACTTGTTATCGAATTAAAATAATGGACATTTCTTTTATGTCCTAATTCAAATTAATGATCACCCTCACCTTAACATCTCATGAAATACCCCCATCTCTAACACCTCAAAATAAGCCTCAAACTCCTCCAATATCACCTCTTTACAGGAACACTCACAAGTACTATTAATCTCCTTTAAAACGGCTGTATGCATGCTCGATTCCAGCAGTCCACAGACAAGCTTTAAAGCTATTATGAAGACGTATCAGAATAGGAATATAATTGTTGTTTAGCGGGAAATTTAATGCTTTACAGAGGTTGTTTTGTGTTTTTAAATTAGGTAATATACCTTTATAACATGAGAGGATGGAAAAGCATTCTTAGTAAATATTTAATAGAATTCACAGTAATTGTTCTTGGGATTACCACATCTTATTTTGTTGAAAACTATCGAGAGGAGCAATGGGAATCAAAAAAAGAAATCCGCCTACTTTCTGAATTGAGAAAAGAATTTGTTGATCAAATTTCACATTTCGAAAAGCGAAGGGAACTATTTAGCAAGGATTATAGAATTATCAGTTTTATTACCAATAACAGTTCGGATTTTGATTCTTTACTTAGTGATGTCAAGCGTTCCACTCAAATAAGAACAGCTCTTTTTGATATGAGATATTTTAGCCCTTCTAGAGATATATACAATTCAATTGTAAATGAGGGGCTTTTTAAGTTTATCCAATCTGATCGTTTAAAGGTTTTACTTAATAAGTTATATGCGACCGACTATGAGTATATGGTAGGGAACATTATGTCAGAGGGTATTTATTTAGATGATATTATCTTTTATTTGACTGAAAATCATCCAAAGTTGTATAAACGCTTAGCAAGTAGGGAAGAGATCAGTTTAGACGAACTGACTCTTATTGTTAACTATATTCGTAGTGATGAAGTTTTGAACTCAAAATTACAATTCAAAGAAAACAAAATGAGAATAAAACTTTATTTATTGGATGATTATTTGAAGCATTGTCAGGAAATAGAAACTTTGATAAGTGAGTTAGGTTTTTAATTTTTTTGCATTCAAATGATGTTTCATACTCCTAGCTATTATCTCAGGTTAAAAACAACTCCAATAATCACCATAAATCTCAGAGCTTAATCAAACTGTCTAATGGCTTTCTTCTAAAAAAAATTCTGTAGCGTCAAGCGTATGAGGTTATCTGGTACGTGACGACTCGGCTCAAAGTGCGGATCGTTTTATTGGGTGATAGATAGGAGTATGGGTTAAAGCTATGCCTAAGTGTACTTCTTGGTAGCTTAGTTTACCACCTTGTTAATTATTTGGGTCATTTTCCGTTGGGTTGGCTTAATTTGTGATACCACTCCCACCTGCCACAGGGACGACCTGACAGCTAGAATAATTATCATCATCAATGAAGTAAGACTGTGCCTCACATTCTTTTCTGAGTTTGATATCAGAGGTGAACGCATCATTATCTAATACAGCTTCATCTATCCTAGTTTGTAAACCATTTTCATAAATGTAACAAACACAGATCATGTCATTGACATTTCCATCACATGACACCGTCCATATCAAACTTGTCAATAAAGTAATGAAGACAATTGTATTGATTTTTTTTTGATTTTCTTTCATTATGGTATCGGTTAGTGAGCTAAAATAAGGAAATTATTTTCCACCGATATTATCTAGATCCAATTTTCGGTACTGCGTGTAGTAAAGGTTGCAGCCATGCCTAAGTGTACTTCTTTATATAGGGAAAAAGACATCAATCCTCATTTTTATATCATTCCCCCCATTAGCGTTAACACAGTTGTCCCAGTAATCGTTGATGATAAGGAACACCCGCTAATTTGGGTCGATGAGATCTTTGGGGCAATCGAGTCAGCTTATGACCGGGTTCGCGAATGAAGTAGCCTCTACAATAGAGTGATAATTACTTCAAATTAAGAAGAGTCATATCTTCAGCATCCATCTTTAGCTCATTAGCTATTACATGGTTATATTTTTTGATCGCTCCATTGAGAGTAAAGAGTCTTAGAAAGACCCAAACACCTAATCCACCTAACGTAAAGTAATAGAGTATTTGAATTCCAATTTTACCCGGAGAGCCATATGACCAACCTAAAAATAAAAATAATAACTAAATATTGGTGAGTCGGCTTTTCTGCTATTGAATGCTAAAAAGTAGATCATTATCCATGTGCTGGAGTTTAGTTACCCTAGTAAATTAAGCATAGATGCGAATTTCTACATAATAATGCGACGACTCGGCTCGAAGTGCGTATTACTTTATTAGGTGATAGATAGGAGTTGAAAACTTATTTTGATTTTGTATTTATTGGTACCCTGTGGTATATAGTGGGTTTCCCATGTATTATTTTTATCTATATATAGATATAACTGCGAGGTTTCGTAAATAAGGATTAATAATATTCTTTGACCCTATCCCTCAAAACCCTCAAGATCTCCACCATCGCATAGGTATCCATCTTACAATATTCAAGAAGATCTATTCTAGTCTGCTCAAAGCCTCCATCAAAAGTACCATTAGCCATAGCGGCAAAAGTGGTACTTGCGGTACCCCCTTCATTGATGTTCAACTGTTTGTAAGAGAGTTCGGGAACAAGGGCTGGCAAGACTTGTTTGATAGAATAGGAGCCTTTCATTTCAGGAGTATAATACCATCCTTTTTGAAAAGGAATCATAAGATCTTTGAGTCTTCTGATGATCCCCTCTAAAGGAACCTGATAACCTGGAAATGCTTGGATGAGTTCCTCAATTTTACTTTGTTCAAAGGAGATGTTATAAACCAATATATCACCCTCTGATCCGCAGTCTAAAATCAATTGCTTGATGAAGCTAATCCGTGGATCTGTTCCATCTGTTTCTGCTAAGAATTCAAAGTGCTTGATCTGATCAGTGTCTTGTACATGCAAAGAATACTGAAAGGGGATTTGCTGATAAGGTCGAGTACGATCAAATAGGGGTACCCCTGAACCCATTGTTTCAAAGTCCAAGAAATACAGTGGTCCATGCAGCTCATCGAGGAACTGGTTGAGCCGCATCGAATCAACATAAGAAGTATTGTTTTTAACTCCTTCTACTTGCATTCTCTGCTTGTCACTTAATTCGAATGCATCGGGAATGTCTTTGATGAGTACAATCCCTTGATTGTAGAGCTCAAACTTCTTTTTTGTGCGAAGATTACCTACATCAAAGATGGAGTCTTCGGGAATATGACCCCAGCACTGTCCCATAAAATCACAGGAGTAGGGACTGGAGCAATGTGCTCCTATGGATTTCTCAGGAAGGGTCTCCCGATCAATGACTGCTTTAAGTCTCTCTATTTCCTTAGGGATCCTTGGTAACAATGTTTTGATCTCACTTAAGACCGAAGTTTTGGTGAAAAGTGCTTCTACTTGGATCTCCCCATCACGTTCATAGGTATTGTCAAGATGCACGATGAATACATCTTTGAGCTTGATGCCATTCTGTTCAATGACATAGCTCTGTAAAGCGGCATCTTGAATATTAACCTCTTTCACACTTGTCGAGCTTTTCACCTCATAAACTTTCCAGCCCTCTTCATCTTCCACCAGTATATCAGCATACACGAAGACTCCATTGAAGAAAAAAGCAGCTTCATAGATCACAGGTCTGCCATGATCTAAAGCCTGTTTGGTGCTTGTAAGAGCTTTATTGTATTCATAAAACACCTCAGGTTGACAGTTGATACCACCTGGAAAAAGCTGATGCGCTAGTACTCCCACTGAATTTCCTTGATCAAAGATGGCTTGCTGAGTCTCTGTGATTTCATCTTTGAGCTTATAATGATGCTTGTGAAAGTAAAGTGCTTTTTCACATTGTAATCCTTTGAGAAAGGTACTCTTTGAAAGATAGTATTTACGCTTAGCCATTATCTGGGACAGTTTTGTTCGTATCGATCCCAATTATAGATTGTATCTTCATTGGGGAAATAGAAACATTTTTTGGTATCATCCGGAAAAGTAAGGTGTTTCCAAAAACCTGTAGGAATGTGTACTCCTGTATTTCGTACTTGATGGTCAGCAGCAAAGACCAATTCAATTTTCACATCAATATCACCATACTGCTTTGACCATTTTCTTACTTGCGCCTCGAGCTCTGCCCATTCTCCTTGATTGAGTTTATCAAGTTGCATGGAGCAGTTCAAAAAGGAAAAGGTGGTCTTGAGATTTGTGTAAGAATCACTGAATGCCGCAGCAGGAGCGAGGTGCCCTTTGTCCCAAGGATTCTTGATATAATCTGCATGGTCTGAGGTATGAACCTCTGCTTCTCTGTAGAAGTTCATGCTCCCTCGATTTGCATTTTTAACTCGGTTGCTGACCGTATAGGTAAGCCAATTGGGCTGCTCGTAAATCTCATTGTAGGAAACGGTGTAAATGCCTTTATCTACGATAACCACTGAGCGCAAATCTCCCTGAGTACTATCCTCTGCAGGACTGCTTGCCCCACATTTACATTCACTTTTATCTACATAAGATTTGTTGCCAGCTGCGGTGAGATAATAGCATCCACCTTGACCTCCTTTGTAAAGCTTTTGTTCATTACCAGCAACCATTTTTGTTCCACAGTCAACCTCCTGTGCCTGGGTAGTAGGGAGCAGACTTACTAGGATAATGACAAAAGAGAGGAGGTAGGTTCTGATTTTGGGTAGTCGTTGTTTGTTTTCAAATATAATGAATACCTAAGTAGTCATATGAGATGCATTGATGTATTTGTTTGAAAACCTATTTTGATTTTGTATTCATAGCCCACGCCATAGTATATGGTGGGTTTCCCTTTTACTATTATGGCTTAATAGGATAAGTAACCCTGAGGGTGTAAATAGACAACTTTTATCACTCTTTAAAGTGAAATTATTACAATATCTTGGATACGCTCAAGCTACTAGTAGAGCATGGGGTGTAAAGGTTGCAGCTATTCAAGGTATTTAAGAGCTACTATAGGATCTGATTATCCTTATTTAAAATCTATCGTTTGGGTAATATGAATATGGGTTGAATGAATTTCACCCAGGCATGATAACCTTGCTCGTTAAGATGGGTTTCATCAATTGACAAGTCATTTTTAAGTAGTCCATCATCATCCACAAAAACTGAATAAAGATCAATGAGGCTATAAAGACTTTCAGTTTGATTTGTTTTTATGATCTGGTTAACGGCCTTGATTTTTTCTCTAAGAACCACTCTTTTATTGGGTAAAATTGTTTGAATATAAATTTTTGTCTTTGGGGATCCTGCTTTGATTTTTTGAGCAATTTTTAATATGTTTTCCCCAACATATTCGGCTGGGGGATTGTCAGGCGTCAGATTCCATAAGTCATTAATTCCAATCAATAAAAAAACAGTGCGTGGTTTGAAATAAATAAGTTCATCTAATCTGGCTAAAACACCTTCAGTAACGTCTCCTCCAATTCCCCTATTTTTAATATTTGGCTCATTTAATCTTTCACTCCAATCTTTTCCCCCTGCAGTGATGCTGTTACCCAAAAAAACAATATCTCCAAAATCCAAAGGCTGCTTTTTGAATTCTTCAATGAGCTTCTTGTAATTACCTTTTCCCCATTCATCTTGATACTGAAACACCAAATCTTTTTTAGGATATAAGTAATCTAATGCTGAAGTATTTTTTAAAGAATCTTCTTGTGCAAAAGAAATAATTGGAATCAGTAAGAATATTAGTTTTTTCATTCTATAGTTAATCTATTTGCAAACCCTCATCCAATTCCCGCTCCTCAAGAGCTAGGTAATTCCAGCCTTCAGTAAGAATACGATTAACGGTGTCTTCTCTCAAGGGATGCTCACTTCACAGCCAATGATCGTAGTTTGCCATAAGGCTAAAATAAGGAAATTATTGCCTACCGATATTATACGTTCGGATTTTCTCAACCGCTTGTAGTAAAGCTTGCAGCTATGCCTAAGAGTGCTTCTCCTTATAGAGGAAGAGAATGTTTAATCAATTATTTGGATCATTGCCCACTTGTAATGGTTGGCAAATAGAATAATTGTCATCATCGGTAAAGTAGGATTTAGACTCACATTCATTTCCAGCTTTATTCTGACTAAATGGGCTGCTGTCTTGTATAATGACAGATTCATCTATTCGAGTTTGTACACCATTTTCATAGATATAACAAACACAAGAAATATTTTGTTTTTTGTCAGCACAAGAGATAACCCAGATCAAATTTATTAATAAGACTCCAAATATGATTTCATTTACTTTTTTACATCTCTTCATTACCAGCTAAAGTAACTGCTTCCTTTTTGAAATTAAAAATTGTGTAGCGTTAAAAGTATGGGGTTCTCTGGTGCGTTACGGATCGGCTCGAAGTGTGGATCGTTTTAATGGGTGCTTGATAGGAGTTGAAACTCTCGCTTAATTTATGTCTAAAAAAGCCCAATTTTATTTTACGACATACATGTGTAATAGATTTGATCTAAGACAAGATCAAGAAATTATATAAGGAAAAAAAGTACAAATTCTCTGTAGATACGTATCAGTGGATTCAACTGGATATGTGTTTACCATTATCAGGGATACATCGACTCAAGTTGAAATGTGTAGGTGGGTTGTTCTATTGATGATCCTGAGTGGGAAGCCTGCAGGAGTTGAATTATCGAAAAGCAAAAGAAGAAAATAAATATCTTCGGCATGAAGTATTCTCAATAAAAAAAAAAGGGCAATGACAACAGAGAAACCATTAGAAAATATGTTTGTCATGCCCTTCAAAACAACCACTAAACATGAAAAACAAAATTATAGAAAACAATTCTTTTTTCTTTTTAGTGGTTCTTAAAAAATGTTAAAATAACCTCTTAAAAAATGTTAAAATAAGACGCCAAAAATCATCTCGAATTTGATAGGGAGCTGCTTTATTGATGATCCTGAGTGTGAAGCTTGTGGGAGTTAGGGCAACTGTTTCCATTTGAAAAAGCCCACTATCTTCTTACATATCCACCTATTGAAGATCTATATTCTATTTGAAAACCATTATCAGTAGCAAACGTCTTAAAATCATCAGAGGCATTCCCGAGAGTAATAAAGGATTCTATTTCAAATTGCTCAAAAAATTTCTCGAAATTAGGTCCATTTACAAAATCTTTACCGTGCTGGATCCCATCTTCACTATTGTTGTAGCGTTCAATCAATGTGACTTTTTTCCCATCTTCTGAAATAAAATAGCCGTAAACTGTGGAAGGCTCTCTTTCGACAATGAAATCTGCTAAATATTGAGTAAATTTTTTTACCTCTTCCTTAGAATCGACCTTTGTCTTCAGTTCTAAAATAAAGGTGATTTCTTTAGATTCTGAATTATTTAAAACTGTAAGTTCTCGTTCGTGCTGATTACTTACGCAACTTGATGTAAAACAGATGATTACCAAAAAATAAATAAATGTTTTCATAATTATTGAGTCTTTTTTTTTGTAAATAAATAACTAAATTATTATTTTTTTTTAATTAAAAAAAACCTGAGGTATCACACTCCAGTAGGGGTCTTTACAATTGATGATTTAAAATGTGAAGTTTATGAGAGTGAATATTTATAGTGACTATCAATGATAATGACGTACTTTAAATTTTTTGGGAGGCAACCAATATGATAATAAAAAAGAAAACGGTCACTAGCGCTTGGGTAAATGCATCATTGACAAAATCTGTGAATTCAAAAAACTCTAGTACCAATATAATTCCAACGATTATATTAATAATTGTAAAAATGGTTGTTAAATGCTTCTTCATGGTTGCAAGCCTTTGGGATTGATTGACTGCAAAAAAAATATTCAGAAATAAAAGAACTCCTGAGACCGCCTAGTACGAGGGAGCTGCTCTATTGATGACCCTGAGTGTGAGGCTTTTGGGAGTTAGATCATTAATCGTCAGTTGTGGATTCTTTAGCAAGGGGATTTTCTAAGTAAGCTCTTAAATCGTCCGCAAGTCCATTTAGATGATTCATTGTAGATTCTGCTGATTCTATCCTTACTCTAAAAGGCGTTCCATTTTTCTTGAACATGTGCTCCAACATTGGATTGTACGTTGTCCATCCTGAAAGACCAGCAATTTCACCTGGAGTATAATAAACCTCTAGTTTCGTTAATCGAAATTTAAGTTTATTTTTCTTAAACTCTAAGCTTATTGAATACTGTATGTCCATACAGGATGGCACACCCAAGCTCATAAAGCAATTAGCAGATGACCCAATATCTTGAATTCTAATATATTCATTTTCTACATCTCCTTTTATTACCTCCTTTGGAGTATGGTAGGTAATGTTTAGCCATTCTGTCACCATTTTATACCCATCCTCAACTGACATTCCTTTTTTATCCAAAACCATAAATTGGTTAACCAGAGATGGACTCATGGATGATAAATTAAATTCACTAACCTTTATAGCATCTTTAGGATCGTTCTTCGCAGAACGCATATGCTTAGTTGTGATTAAAATCACCCCATTTGATGCTCTAGAACCATAAAATGCGGCAGATGCTCCTTTCAAAACAGTCACAGACTTAATATTGTTTGGATCAATGTCAAATGCTCTGTTCGAAAAAACTGTATTTTCATCATAAGAAGTCGTTGACTGTACACTGTTATCAAAGGGTACACCATCCACTACAAATAGAGGCTGCGTATTTTTCATCATTGAGGAATAACCCCTAATGTTAATTTTAGTACTCTGTCCCGGTGCTCCACCTCCTCCTTGGATATTAACACCTGCGATCTTTCCTGTTAAGGAACGTATCAGATCAGGCTCTGTTTGGGCAAAACTTGAAGCAGAAATCAGTGTAAAAAACAATAGCGTTAGTGCTTTTAAAGAATTTTTCATAATCTGGCGTTCATCAGTTTCTGTTTTATGTAGCCAATAACATGAATACTAATCTAATCCTTTTCTAAACAGTCACAAAAAATTCCTAAGATACCCTAGCAGGGGGAAGCTGCTCAATGGATGATCCTGAGTGTGAGTATGAAGCTTATGAGTCATAAAAAAGGATTCTAACACTAAATCAGTCAGAATCCTTTTAACCAAAACACAAATTATGAATAGCGATGTACTTAACCATGTTTCTTTAATACCACGAATGAATTAAGGGTAACCCCAAGGATAAATTTTAAGTAAGGCTTTTCTTACAAATTAAATAGCCAATCTTATCTCAAAAAATCATGAAACATCTCCCGCTCGAACACTTCAAAATAAGCCTCAAAGCCTTCCAATATCACCTTTTTAGAGGAACACTCACAAGTACTATTAATCTCCTTTAAAACAGGTCTATGTATCTCAGATTAAAAGCTATTGAGAGGACGCATCAGAATAGAGTAATATGCTAAATAGCGAAAAAGTAAATGCTTTAGAGAGGCTTATGTGAGCGCTACTTATACCCTTTATCTCTACCTGTTAGTCTTTCACTTTTTCAAGTTCCATGAGGTGTGTAGCATCTTCCTCATCCTGGGAGTCTGCTACATCGTACCAAACGCCACTTAATTTATCACTTGATATTGAGTTTATCTTTAAAAACATCTTATCTACCCCCTCCTCAGGCTCCTCCTCCTCACCATCTGCAGTTACGGTTAACTTAGCAATAGTAATATTTACACTATCTTTTGTTATGAACTCCCAACTTCCCTCGTACAAGTAATTCTGTGGAGGATATTCAGTAAATGAAAAGTTAACATCATTCTTGAAGTCCCCATCAGCCTCGAAAGTCCATTGCATAGTGTAAGTGTAGCAAGTACCATCGTCCTCGCAGGCCTCTTCACCATACGTTTCACCATGCACTGAAGCTACACTCCAATCCCCAATTAGGAGGTCTTTATTTATACTAACTTCATCCTCAGCTGTACTAATTTCCTCGTCCTCACTACATCCAACTAGAAAAAGAGTAGTGAAAGTAGCAGCAGGTGCTAAATATTTAATTTTTTAACTTTCATGAGCGGTTTATTTTTTTACTTGTAAGTAGAATATTACTTATATTATTAGCAATAAATAAGAGATATGTCGTTGGGTGTCATTTTCAACTAGCGGACACTACCCGTAGTGAATTATTTTCATCCGAAGGGGCAGAATGAATCAACGAACAAAGGACTTAAGACTCACGTAATAATACCCTTCTACAAAGAGGCTAAAGACTATGTTGGACAGAGCGATTTTTAAGAGTAGGGAATAACCTCCAAAACTAAAATCAACTACCTCGTAGTATAAAATAGTTAAATGGTTAAATAGATAAATAGTTAAAAAGCCCTAACCGAACGAACAGCGCTATTACTGGTCTTACTAGAGCTGAGGATCTGGAAACCATCGGTGAAATACTGAATCCACGCAAGGTAGTAAACGTGCTGCGTAGAACTCCAATAACGGTTATAATCAAAACCCCCAATTGTATCCTTATTTTGATATAACATATCTAACTCATTCTTTGAAGGCAAAAACCAATCATCGTAGGTAGCTCCATCTACGGTTACTTCATAATCCGCAGCTAGTTTAGCGGCTATTCCAGCTTCGCTACAACCAGTTAAAATATCTAGGGTGTTCTGTGCTCCTGTACCTATCGCAGTTCCATCTGCTCCTGAAAGTTCATTTTCATAGCAACCCCATACAGTTCCATCTTCTATTTCATCCCATTCTTCGATTGTGGTTTGATCCTCAGTAGCCGCAATCAAACCGTGTACTTCTCCTGCTACATATCCAGGATCTCCTTCTTGGAAGAGGTAAAATACAATACCCCCTTGATAGGCATCATTAGGCTTCTGCGCAAAGGAGCTATTCGATCCAATTGAACAAAGAATAATTAAGATTAGGAGGTGTTTCATTGTGAAAATGGTTTATTTCCACAATTTAGTTAAACTATTCATAAATGAAAACGATCCCATCCTCAGTGAATTACTTTCACCCGAAGGTGTGACTTAGGTCCAATTTATTTTTGTGTAATGGATTTGAGCTACGACAAAATCAAGAAATTACACAGGAAGAAAAAGTACAAATTCTCTGTAGGTGCGTATCAGTGGATTCAGATGAGCATGTGTTTGCCGATATGAATTTAAAAGGGGATAGAGAGCGACTTAAGCAGTAGGAAGCTGCTTCATTGATGATCTTGAATGTGAAGATTATGGAGGTTGAATGGATTTTGACAATCATATTTGTCTTAAAATGATGATCAAAGTATTTTGATGTATAAATTAAGATTTTGTTTTGGAAAAGTCTAATCTCTTTATATCTAAGAAAGGTATAAAAAGGGTTCCAGACCATGGCCTATGATGCAAATGCTTCAATATTATTTGTAAAAGGATTGATATTTTTTTTTGTTGAAAACGAATAAAAAAACCCCCAGTTTCTTGAGGGCTTTTATTATAAAAAACATTTTTTCATTAAAAATATAAATATTTTTTAATCATTTTTAGGCATAACAACTGTGTTGATTACATGAATAACACCATTATCAGCCATAACATCCGTTGCAGTAATTTCACTATAGTTATCATTTGAGTCTTTCAACCATATTTTTCCATCTTTTTGCATGACAGTAATTGCTTCACCATTTAATGCTGTTAGTACTACCGAACCTTTACCTTTCTCCAATGCGGCAACAACATCAGCAGCAGCTAATTTCCCAGAGATGACATGATACGTTAAAATATTTGCCAATACTTTCTGATTTTTTTTCTCTAGTAAAGAACCTAGTGTTTCGGCATCAATTTTAGCAAAAGCGTCATTCGTTGGAGCAAAGACAGTAAAAGGACCAGCTCCTTGTAAAGCGCTCACTAAGTCAGCAGCTTTTAAAGCGGCAACTAAAGTTGAAAAATCTTTATTACTAACGGCAACATCTACTATTGTATTAGAAGCTGTCTTATTTGAAGGGTGTTCGCTTTGCTTATTTGAGGGGTGTTCGCCCTGAGCCATTACATTTTTTGAAAATACAGACAAAATAATTGTAAAAATAATTGTTAATTTTTTCATAATTTTTTTAATAAGTTGTGAATTTGAATTTGTATCCATCTATAAGACATTTTTGGATCACAAAGAGTTCACCTTCCCTCTTATATCGATAGGGATGAGGTTTTTTAGTTCTTATTTTGTTTAAGGTCAGCCCTAGGTAAATTGCTTATAGCTTAAAATTAAGAATCAAAACTCACCCCAACACTTCATGAAATACCTCCCGCTAACACCTCAAAATAAGCCTCAAACTCCTCCAGTATTACCTCCTTACAAAAGGGTGTATTATACCAGATTTAAGTATTTTATGAACCAGGTTTAAAGCGATGATGACGATGTATCAGTTTCCTAAAAGTAACTTTTAAAACACTAGGAGCGAAGAGCTTTATTCTCTTCTGTAAATCTGCCAAATACAATGTTGGATGGAACGACTGTAAGGGCGAGAAGTAGTCAAAAATTCCTAATCAGACTAACTAAGTTGCAGATCAATTGGATTGATGGAATAAAACATCCTTTTATCGAATGGACCAGTCCGTAAATTTGGAAGTCCAGCTTCCTAAAAGTGCAAGGCCATCATCAACCGACTTCAATTTATCTTGGGTTTCTTGGCTCAATTCCTTGGCATTACTACCAAAATAAGCATTTCTCACAGCTATTGATTCAAATATCCAAATCATACTCAGAGAGCCTTTATATTCCCCTACAAACCCATCTGCCAAATATATTTTAGCTCCAGGATAGGCTTGGTCATAATTGGGAATCACCGTTTTCATATAATAATCCTCAAATTGTTGAGAAGTAACTCCGTCATTTAATGTGATATCTAAAACATGTAGACCTACTAAATTTCCTTGCTCCAGAGATTGTCCAAAGGCAAATAAGCTGGATATTGATAAAATTAGAACGAAGGCGATTTTTTTCATTTTTAATGTATTTATGGGTGAATTTTAACCTAAAAATAAAGCAATATAGTTAACTATCATAATTTATTTACTACCTATCTTCTTTTGATGAACAGGTTCATCTAACTTGAAAATTAGAAGGTTCCATTAATCAGCTTTATTGATTAACATCAGCCAACGTTAAACCTCTTATAGTTTTTTCTTAATAGGATAAATGCTCAGCTAAGAAGTCAAAGTTTATATACGAGTTGATGAAGATTCATTAATAGATGATGCGTGTTAAAAAGCTCTAATAGCTCTGACGTACTTTGTGCCATATTTATTGATAGAGGTTTGGTATCCATAGCCGAAATTTTGCTCCCATGCGTCGTATTCGTTATACTGAGTGGAAGACCAATAGTTACCATTGACAAAGCCTCCAATATTACCTAAACCCGAGGAGTCTCCTTTGCCGATATTGCGATACATCAAATTTAATTCATTTTTAGAAGGTAAAAACCAATCATCATAGCCCTCCAAAAAAAGTCTATGACAGAGCGCGGCAGCGATGCCAGCCTCGCTACAACCAGCGATAATATCTAAAGTGTTCTTTAAGCCTGTACCTACAATAATCCCGTCGGCTGTTGAAATTTTAGTATCATTCCATCCCCAAATTGCAGATTTTGATTGATCACTTGGCGCAGCAATAAGGCCATGTTGTTCACCTTCAATATATCCAATGTCGCCGTCTTTATATAGGTAAAATATAATACCTCCTTGATGGGTCTGACCGATGCCAATGGTTTCATTGACGTTTGATTGATGAACCGAACAGCCACCGCAACTTATTAGATAAACCGAAGCTAATAGTAGGAATTTTTTGAGAAGTTTCATTGGATGAAGTGGTAATTAAATTGATTCAAACCAGCTCTATTTTCTAATAAATGGCACTAAGTTTAAACTACAAATTTAGTGCTTTATTCATATACACGGAAAAGTACTCGATTCAGTCTAGGCATAACTTATTTATAAGTTGAAAGAAGTATTTAAAAAGAGATGCAGTTCACTCAAAGCTTACCAGTAGTTTTATATCAGCTATGGTGATTTAATGATATTTTAAAACCTGTTATTTATTGATCATAAGTCTTTTTTTAGTCCCTCTTTTTTTAAATGTATATGAGAATCCAACAGAGGCATAGTGGAATAAGACAAAACCGTAGCCGCTATTACTGTCCGTACCCCCTTCAAGTATGCGGTACCCCACTCGGATATTTATAGGATCAGCGCATTGATAGGTTATCGCCAGCTGAATATCTTCGGCTCTACCCTGTGGCGCAACCAGGGCATCACCATTAAGGAGGAGGCCCCAGGCTTCATTGATGTTCCACTTAAAGTTAAAATTAATAATAGGGACAAATCCGATACTGGTGCGCTCAGTAGTTTGTTTGGTCGAATAAAGGCGGATGTTGGCATCTCTGATTTTTGCCGTAAATCCCAAACCCAAAATAATCTTAGTTTGGCTTATTAGATGATAGCGGTAGGTCAACCGGTACGAATTAAATTTATAAATACTGTTAAGGTCAGTATCAGCATCAAAAAAGACTCCGTTAAAGGAAATCTTATAGGGTGCTCGGCCCGCTGATTTGATTTCGAGAGGGGCATATAATAAAGAAATCGTATGACGTGATTGCAAGGTATAACTAGCTCTCAAGCGATAAAATATTTTTGTTTTGGACTTCAGATCATCTTTAAGAGAGAATAGAGTCCCAAGATCACCTGGAATGCGAATATTATTATAGCCTGTCATTACAGAACCTGTTTCTATATCAACAAGTGCCTGTGCTATGGCAGATTTATTCAGGGAAAAAATCAAGAATAGCACGCAAATTGAATGAAGATTGGGTTTCATTTTTAAAATGTCAAATTTTCGGTGATACCTCATCGATGGAGCTCAACCCTTTTACTTTCAACAGTATTTGATTTTTGTATCTGATAACACGGCAATATTAGCTAAAAATTAAGCGCAAGGCGAGAAAATGTTAGATGACTTTTAGCTTGTAGTTATTCATTAGAGAATACATTAGTTAACTAAATATTCGAGAAAATCATGCGTGCGTATTACTTATCCGGCATAGAATTTAAGTACAAATAAGTTGGGTATAATTCTTACTTTAAAGGGATCAAATAGCGAGATTTTATAGGTGAGAAGTAAGCTTATTCTGTACTTCTTTCATAGCTAAATCCTCCTGCTTTTTTACTTGACCATGAAAGCATTTTTATCGATAAGTAAATATTATCTTCAATTAAGTGTACCACATAAGTCTTGCCAACCGCATTTTTGGGCTTTCCTGTTGCAGTACGAAAGGGCGTATAATTTAAAGTAGCGTAATCAGCAATGTCACCCTCAGCCCACGCCGTTCCTGCGGGACTGGTGTTTTTGCTTGATGCACTCTCTGAAACGGCATTGTAAATTTGTCCTCCTTCTACATTATTTCTAGTAATCCATACGTTTTCAGTAATTCTATCTTGGTTTTCAACTAAGCTAGGATCTGTATTATCGAGTTTAGAAAAGGTTAGTATCGTCCCTGTCCAAACAGATCCTATAGGGCATCCATTTAGGTCAACTTGGCTCCCTTCAGAAGTATCCGCACAAATGTCTTTGTCATCTTTCACCCCATCTCCATCAGTATCCTTTTGCGAATCTGCGCAGCCATTGGCATCTACTGTCGCACCTTCGGGCGTATCAACGCATGTATCCATATCGTCTTTCACCCCATCTCCATCAGTATCCTTTTGTGAATTTGCGCAGCCATGGCTATCTACTGTAGCACCCTCAAGCGTATCAACGCATGTATCTATATCATCTTTCACTCCATCACTATCTGTATCTTTCTGAGAATCTGCGCAGCCATGGGTATCTACTGTGGCTCCTTCGGGCGTATCCGCACAAGTATCTTTGTCATCGATTACACCATCTTGATCACCATCTGCGCTAACCACAACTTTAACGGAATTAGTTATAGAATCTTTAGCTGTCACTACTGTTATTATTGTTTCTCCTTTGGCTAGAGCAGTTACAATACCTTCTTGAGCAACGGTTGCGATGCGCTCATCACTCGATATCCAATTAAGGGTATCAGAAATGTTACTAGGATATATATCAGCCTTTAGCGTATCTATAGCTCCTAAGATCATTTGTAATGCTGAGGGTGTGATTGAAACACTATCTATTGGGACATAAAATCTTGCTGTTAATATTATTGAATCTGTTATTGACACTTCAATCGGATTGGTATTAATATCTAATTCAATCCATTGATCGAACTTCCAGCCCTCTGATGGATCAGCTGTTAGCTGTACCAAGGTGCCTACATCATAATCTTCAACTCTACCATTGGTTATTATTTCTTCACTCACGAGACCTTCTCCTTCAATAAGGATTGTTAATGGATATTGTTTCTTCGTAAAGTTGGCAGTGTAGCTCTTATCGGCATCCATTGAAACACTCAATGGATTATCAGTACTCGTTGAACTTCCTGTCCAATTAACGAAAACAAAAGTTGAATCAGGAATAGCTAACAATGCCACAGATTCATTTTCATTGTAAGTACCTGATTCAGGAGTGACGGTTCCCCCTTCTGAAGGGGTTAAGATCAAAGTATATGTAACAGTATCTTGTGAGCTATTGTCAGTATTTCCATCATTCGTATTATTGGTAGTATCATTAGCAACAGGATCGTCACTGTCTTCACCGCAATTGGTAAACATTACTAGTGAGCAAAGGAAACTTAAGGACAGGAGGTGTTTGAGGAGTCTCATTGTGGTAGCGATAAGTTTAAGTGTTTAGAAGCTAAATAAATATTGTTAATCATTTCTAAAAAAATAGAGGCATTGTTTTACTCCCGATTCTCAAATACCAAAATAAACGCTACAAAAAGTAAAACCATATTCTGATCCTTGAAATGCTTATTCCGTACAGTTGGTGAAATTAGGTTTGGGTGCTGTCCAAGCGGTTGCGTCTGTATTGAAATCTTCGCATGCCGTTACCTGACTCACATCCCAAGGACTGAGATCTTGGTTGAAAGAAGAAGCTTCATCAAACATATCAGACATATTCATTACCTGACTTACATCCCAAGAACTGAGATCTTGGTTGAAAGAAGAAGCACCTGAAAACATTTGAAACATACTACTCACATTACTTACATCCCAACTACCTAGATCCTGATTGAAAGAAGAAGCCCAGGAAAACATACCTCCCATCTCTGTTATCTTACTCACGTCCCAAAGGCTTAGGTCCTGATTGAAAGAAGAGGCTTCCCAAAACATACCTGCCATATCTGTGACATTGCTGACGTCCCACGAACTAATATCTTGGTTAAAAGATTCTGCATAAAAAAACATCCCAGACATATCGGTAATGTTTGTAGTGATCACTTTTGTTACATTTCTACCATTATCAACGATATTGTGAAGCAAATCAACATCTACAATTAAATAGCTTACCCCATCTAATTCATATGATTCCCCAATTACAGCCGACTCAGAAGCTTTTATAGTAACGCCATTTTTGTCTAGGTATATGTTACGGTCTTGGGCACAGATTTCAAAGGTGAAACAACTATTTATCACCATTGGAAAAAGTAAAAAGAGGGTATATTTCATGACGGTTTGGTTAAACTGAGTTAGTAACTTGATAAAAAAGTCAAGTGTTTCTTCACGAAAGGCATGATCATTTCTTGATTATCTGAATTGTAAATTTATTAATTATTTGCAGCTTTAAACCGTTCAAGCGATCTTCTTACAAAAAAATAAATTTTGATTTAAAATAGTATCTATAATGAGCTTTTGATTTAATTATTTGAGAGGATTTTTTTATCCTCCAAAAATTAATGTTCACTCTTGGTGATTTTTTTTCGTTCGTTGGTAGGCGTGGCCTCGAATGAATCAAGGCATCAAGGACTTTTGATGAAAGTAAATAAACTTGGATAACCTTCAAAAAGGATTCTAGCATTATTTAATGCTAGAATCCTTTAAACTAAAACTCAAATTATGAAGATAATTATTATTAACTATTGACCTTTATACCCTCATCAAATGAAAGGTGACCCCAAGAATATATTTTTAGTTAGAATTTAAAAAAAAACACTTCTGAAATCATCAACTTGAGGAGTTTCATACACTTATTTAAAAGACCTTGACCCTATTTATGCATCCTAATAAAATGAGATAATTCTTTATATACTGATATAATATAATTGACTGCGCCAATCGATCAAGGAATACCTGCTGTCAGCACTCTTTGAAATAAGCCTTAAATCCCTTTAATAACATCCCTGAAGAAAAATTTCATAAATACGCTTCACTTTCTTAAGATGGATATGTACCGATATTTGAGGGATTCTCAGATTGGTTTTAAAGCTATTTTGAGAACCTATTGGTCTGAGATCTAAATACAAAAATTTCGATTGACAGCTTGGGTAATACGCTTCTATTTAGAAAATTAATAGGCTATTTTAGGGCAAAACTTACATAAACATCTCCCGAGGGAGTTCCCAATTTTCCACCACCACACGCAATCACGATATATTGTTTTCCATCGATGGTATAGGTCGAAGGAGTGGCAAAACCAGGATACGGGAGCTTTGTTTCCCAAATCAACTTACCGGACTTTTTATTAAAGGCGCGAAACATCCCGTCTTTAGTTGCTGCTAAAAAGACCAATCCTCCGGCTGTAACTATAGGGCCACCGTAGTTTTCAGTACCTGTGTGAATGCCTTTCTCTAAAAACTCTTTCGTTTCTCCAATCGGAACTTTCCAAACTATTTTCCCTGTATTCAAGTTTATAGCATTTAAGGTACCCCATGGAGGCGCAATGGCAGGATAGCCATCTTCTGTTAAAAACTTATGATACCCAGTGCTGGTATAAGGTAGGTCCCAATAGGGGTTTGATTTTTCTGTTGCTCCCTTGAAGAGAAGCTCTTTCTTATCATCTAATCCAAGGATATAAGAGGCTAAAGCTTCCAAATCCGCTTCCTGAATTTGAGGAAAGGCAGGCATCATCCTTCTTCCCGATTTTATAAGTGCATTAAAGGAAGCTTGGCTATATTTTTTTTCTACTCCTTCTAGACTGGGATGGTTACCGCTTCCTTTTTTGTTAGTTCCATGGCACGCCATACAATTATTTTGATAAATTCGCTTGCCAGCCATGAAGTTGGTTTCTGTTTTATCCATTTTCTTTTGTTGTTCTACCATGGTTAAAATCCAAGGCATTTCATTTGAATTGATATAAAGTAAATGGGTTTCAGGATCATAAGCAGGGCCACCCCATTCTGCGCCACCGTCATAGCCCGGAAAAATTACGGTTCCTCTTTTGGAAGGAGGATTGAAGGTAAAACCCGTACTCAAAGACTTTAATTTCTCTTTTATGAGCGCTTGTTCTTCTTTTGAAATAAGCGGGTTGATCTCTTTTTCGGTAAAAGCCTGTCTGGCAAAAGGGGCTATTCCAACGAGCCAGGGTTGCGTTGGAGCTAATTTTTCCCCTTTAAGTTCTGAGACAGTAGGGACTTCGATTTCCTCAATTGGGAAGAGCGCTTTACCATTGGTCCGATCGAATAAAAAAACTAAACCACCTTTGGTAGGTTGAGCCAAGGCATCAATTTCTCTTCCATTTCTTTTAATGGTCACTAAAGCAGGCGCCGTAGGGAGATCTCTATCCCAGACATCGTGATGGACGGTTTGAAAATGCCAAATTCTGTTTCCCGTAGCGGCATCTAAAGCTAGAATACTATTGGCAAATAAGTTATCACCTTTTCTTTTACCACCGTAAAAATCATAAGATGCAGAGCCAATAGGAGCATAAACGATACCTCTTTTTTCATCCAAGCTAAAGCCTGCCCAAGCATTTGCCCCCCCTACATTTCTCCAAGCCTCTTTATCTTCCCAGCTTTCATATCCCTCCTCGCCAGGTTTGGGGATGGTGTGAAACTTCCATCGCAAGGCCCCAGTATGCACATCGTAAGCTCTTATATAGCCAGGAGCTGCCACAGCCCCCTCATTCACGCGCGAACCAATAATGATAAGATCCTTGTAAATAATCCCAGGACTGGTCATTGCAATATACAATTGAGAGGCATCTCTATCTAAATCATTGTGTAAATCCAGCCTTCCCTTTTCTCCAAAACTTGATATAGGAAGTCCCGTGGTGGCATCGATGCAAAATAAATTTGACCCGGCAGCATAGAAGATTCTCTTGGAATTTGGGTCGCTGTAATACGTGACTCCTCTGCAGACATTCATTGAAAAATATCCTGCGCCTTGGATTTCATGAGGGGCCACTTCATAGGGGTCAAATAACCATTTTTGTAATCCGGTTGCTGCGTCTAAAGCAAACAATTTAAGCTTGGGAGAAACTCCGAATAAGACTTTGTCAATGATGATGGGATTGACTTGAATTTGCGTGTATTGATCATGATCTTGCGTTCTAAACTCCCAAACTTTCTCTAAATGGATGACATTTGAAGTATCGATTTCACGCAAATTGGAATATCGAATATTTTCCTTTGATCCTCCGTAAACATTCCAAGTAGTGTATTCCTTTTCTATAGGATCACAACCTAAATTTGGAAGCAATAAGCCTAAAAAAAACAGAAAAGCCGTTATTTTTTTCATTAGAGCATGTGAATAGAAAACCGAAATTCACCACATGAAAATAGTCCTTTACATTTGATGAATTCGTTTTACTGATAAAGATAGTAAGGATTAATAAAACACCCTATATCATTTCTTTAAATACGTATGAGCATTATTCATCTCCTTTAAAGCGGGTGGGTGCCTCCTAGACTTGCGTGTTCAGGTAGATAAAGCATCACGCTATTGTGAAGATAAATCATAATAGAATTATGAATGCATTTTGACGGGAAAGAAACCCTTAGTGAACCGTTCTCATCTGGGGGTGAGGCTTGGGTCAGAAATGATTTTAAGAGTAAGAAATAAGTAGGCTAAAACTACTTTTATTTTAATCTATTGTTTATTTCTTGAAAAGGTAATAATTACGGCTTCTCTACTCCAAAACAATAATAATCTGTGTTTTTCTATTAACTGAAATGAAACATCCCATCCTTCTTCTCCATATTTATTCATGACCTCTGCCATTTTCTTTAAAGGGAGCTTACTCGATCCAAATATTAATGTCCCTAGGGCCCCTTCTTTAATTATTTCGACTTTATATTCTTTTTTCATTTTGTTCATTTTTAAAGTCAATAAATAAGATCAGTCTGTACTGTTAGCGAAGTTAAGTTTAGGTAGCTAAGATAACGCCTCCCTTCTCAAAAATCAATTTCTTGATGGAATCAGTTAGCTACATAGATAAATAGTTAAAAAGTCCTAACTGCGCGAACGATGAAGCCGTTGATCTTACCGTAATACTGGGGGTAACCATTGGCGAAATTCTGGTTCCACGCAAGGCCGTATTCGTATTCTGTAGAACTCCAGTAAAAGTTATTATCAAAATTATCGATCCCGATCTCCCCCTTTTGCAAATACATCTGATTTAATTCCTCTTTAGTAGGTAATCTCCAATCTGTGAAGTTTTTTCCAGCATCATTGTGTGTATCAGCATTGTTAACCAAACTAAAAGCATCATTCCAATTGCTATATCCTTGGTCCTGTGCAGCAGCTACCAGACCATGTACTTCTCCTGCTACGTATCCAGCATCTCCTTCTTGAAATAGGTGAAATATAATTCCCCCTTGATAGGCATCTCCTATGTTAATGCCTTTTTGCTCTACAGCTACATTTTCTGTTGCTTTAACAGTTGCTGGTTTCTGTACAGAACAGCTATTTAATGCAAGTGGACATAAAAGGCTCAAGAAAAGGAAGTGTTTGAGATGTTTCATGACATTATGTTTTATCAATTTATATCTAAAATACTCAATAAACGAGAAAAAATCTTCTACCCTTCAGTTATTTTTTCTCATTCGAAGGTATGAGTTGCGTCCAATTTATTTTTGTGTAATGGATTTGAGCTACGACAAAATCAAGAAGTTATACAAGAAGAAAAAGTAAAAATTCTATTCATGAACGTATCCTTTCCATGAGCAATGGGTTGGCTGATAGGAATTTGCAAGACGAGGTACTTCATTAAACGAAAATGCGTAAATTGTTAGAAGGAAATTTTTTGGGGAAATACAATATCAAACAACACCCTAGGACACAAACTAATTATAAAAAATCATTTAATGACCTAGAGTTTTGGAATAGGCTCATCTTCAAACTTGAAACGGTACTGTTTATACCTATTTTCCACCCCAAGTCGAGATCTTCAAACTTTTAGCTGAAAATGAATTATAAAGGTTGCCATTAATCCAATAGTGCGTTTTGGCATCTAAAATAAAAGGAGGAGCGATGGCTTGGGCTTAGTTTTCTTTCATTTCATCCACCATGGTCTTTAACAAACCATTTTGCTTTTTATCATTCATAAGTTGCCAAAACATGATGCCACCTAAATTTTGCTCTAGTGCATATTGAGATTTAAGTTGGATGGATTTGTGATCATCGAAGGTGGCAAAAATTTTATTGATGCTATCGTATGCATAAGGGGCATTGGCTAAAGAGTCCCAATGGAAATTAAAATCAGACCTTACCTCCTCAAAATTTATTTGATTATAACTCCCACTCGAAATCGCATTTTGATCAAGACCGTTGTTGATATTTTCAACCTCTTTAAAGGTTTTGATGTAAAAAGCAGCGCCAATGATTATTTTCTCAGGCTTTACACCCAAATTCATTAATGCCTGGATGGAAGATACGGCAGATCCTTCTTTAAATTCACCAGACCCTAGCGGGGTGTGATGACCTGTTTTACTAGAGCCGGATCCATAGAAGTCGTAGGTCATAAGATTGACATTATCAACCAAAGGCATCACCTTATCCCATTCGATGGACTGTTCAAAATAGCCATCAGAATTGGCGCCTGCAGCAAAACTTAAGATATCTCCTTCTTTCATGTATTTTCTTAGCTGCACGACTAAGTCAGTAAAATTTTCTCGGTCTTCAGCTTGGTACTTATGCCCCGGAAATCCAGAAATTCCTGGATATTCCCAATCTAGATCAATACCATCTGCTTGGTATGAAGCGATGATCTGAGCCGTAGAAATGGCAAAGGTAATTCTATCCTCTTCTGTACTAAAAACATCCGAGCAGGTTTTACAACCTCCCCATCCACCTAGAGACACCAAAACTTTTAATTTTGGATATTTCTTTTTTTGATTCACCACATTCAGTAGAGTAAGACTGTCTGCTTCATTATCAATGGCCAATTGATTCCCCTTTAAGTGTAAAAAACTGTAAATCAACTGGTCAACACCCTCCAAGTTAAATTCATCAATTGATTTTTCGTCACCTGCGTAGTAAGCGATGACTTGAGGGTTCATCTCTGCATGATGGTTGCAGGAGATTAAAAAAAGAGGTATTAAAATCAGAAATGTTTTCATTTTCAATCCATATTTTTTCATAATCTTAAATATAGCAAAAAATAGTATTAACAGTCCTCGCCTATCTAAAGGTAAAGCCCTATGTGTTTGCACAAGCTAAGAAATAATACATTTGAGGATTCAACGATAGAGTTAGCTCTCCTAAGGCTAATGAAGCCCTTGGGATTGATTATAATCTCATCAATAAAGTGATGAGATTAATGATAAGGTAAAATTTTATAAAACAAAGAAACACAAAAGAAGAGCAGATTTTGGAATGAGTATTTCAGTTAACGGTGAATAGGTTGACCGACATGAATGTGAAAGGCCAGGTTCATTGGATTAAATTGGAGTAGGTAGGAGGCGCTGCTCTTTTGAAGAGCCTCAATGTGAAACTTATGGGTCTTAACTAATCAAAAGCAGTCAGGGAAGCATATGATCAAGAGTAAAATAAACCTTGAGACCTAAGCTAAAAAAACGGCTATACTATAAATGTATAACCGTTTTATGATTTTAATTTACTCATGCCATGATAGCAGGTGCTACTAAACTACAATGCAGCGACCATAAAATAGCTAATGCATAAATATCAAATATTGTAATATTTAATTCAAATTTCCTGCTGCTATTTCAGCGGTTATAAATTTCGAATCTAACATGTCGACTTGATGAATTATTTTATCGTTTTCCCATTGAATCCAGACATTTATTGGAATGGCATAATTTTCTTTTGAAAATTTACCTTTAGCATAAAGATCACCAAAATAAGCTGACCAGACCTCCCCATTGTTCAATTCAAAAGTTTGAAGTCTTCCTTTTGAAAAGGAGATATCTTCATAGATGCCGTGAATACCATTCCAATACTTGATTACATCTTCTCGTCCAGTGGCAGCAATTCCGGTGTCACCAGAGGTTCTCAGCGTAAAGTCTTCTGTCAAAAGTTCATTTACATATGAGAAATCCGCATTGGCGAAAAGGTTCATGTTGCTAAATAAAGTTTGAGCTTTACTGTCGCGAGAAGTAAATACACCACTTAATGGATCCTTACTTTCTGGGGGAGCACTCTCTTTTGGTGCTTGAGCACAAGAGAAAATAAGTGCTGAAATAAAAAAGATAATTACAATTTTTTTCATGGTTTTTGATATAAAATTAGATTCAAATATATAAAAAACTTAATTAAATAGTTAAAAAGCCCTAATTGCCCTAACATAGCCGTAGCCGTACTCATCGAAGTTGCCGTACTGGTAACCACTGAAGAAATCCTGTCCCCATCCATTGAAGCCACCGTATTCCGTAGAACTCCAATAGTAGAAATTACCAAAACTGCTTATCGCATCCTTATTGAGATACAACAAATTCAGTTCGTCTTTTGAGGGTAAAAACCAATCATCATAGCCTTCTAATACCAATTCATCACAGACCCTGGCTGCAATTCCAGCCTCGCTACAATCAGCCAAAATAGCTAAAGTATTTTGCGCTCCCGTGCCTATGGCAGTTCTGTTAGCTCCTTTAATTCGAGCGCCATAACAACCCCATTCAACTTCTGTGGATTGATCACTCGGTGCAACAATTAGGCCGTGCCATTCTCCAGCCACATATCCAATATCTCCTTCTTGGAATAGGTAAAACAAAATACCTCCTTGATAGGGTGCACCTATGTCAAGGGTGTTATCTGTATTTAATTTTTGAACGGAGCAGCTCTTCAATCCTAGCGAACCAATTAAGCTTAGAAAGAGGAGGTATTTATAGGTTTGCATAGGCATGTTGACTAACTCAAGGCTAAGATATTAAACCTATTTTAGTATTGAAAATAACCTTCTGCTCTCAGTGAATCATTCTCATCTAATAGCATCTTTTAGGTCGGATTAAGTTTTGCACATGGGATTGGAGCTACGAGAAAGTCAAGAGATGATACAAGAAAAAGGTGTGCCTATGTTGTACAAGGTCGTATCTTCTCCATTAATTCAGAGATAGGTTGGCTGATATGAATCTGAAAGGTGAGAGATATCGTCTTAAGTGAGCGTACATGGAAGCGACTTTCTTGATGATTTTGAATGTGAAGTCTGTGGGTCTTTAGGATTTATAATCCTCTTTTAATCAGCTTACTAGTGCTTTTAGTCCAGATAAGTAAAATTTGTTAGCTTTGGAAGCATAAGAAATAGAAATTAAAATAAAAAGACCATCAAACCACCATCGCTATGAAAAAAATAATTTTATTAATTTTCGTTGTTTCTTTGTATGGCTGCAGTGAAACCAAACCAAGTGAAGAACATTTGGCGTTAGAAAATGCGCAAAAACAATTGGCTGAAAACCTGAAGCTGTATTCATCTGTGTGGGATAAGGTCATTAATGAAAGGCAAATTGACCAAATCAATGAAACTAATTTTGACAGCCAGGTCACCTTGTTATTAAAGCCAGAAAATATTGTTGGCGTTGAGGGGGTCAAAGGATTCTACAACAATTATTTGAGTGGATTTTCTGATGCCGAATTCAAAATTATTGATGTATTTGGTCAAGGAGATAAGATCGTTAAGCATTGGAATTTTAAGGGTACCCATGACGGTGAATTTTTTGGAATTCCTGCCTCGGGAAGGCCTGTAGATATTTCAGGAACTACTCTGGTAAAAATGAAAGAAGGTAAAATAGTTCAAGAACAAGATTTTCTTGACAATCTAGATTTTTACCAACAACTTGGATTGATGCCTACAGAATAAAAATATCTAAAGGGGATAGGCTCACTCATAAGTCAATTAAAGGGTTAGTTAAAACGGAGAGAGCAATTTAAAAGCCATGCAGAAAAACCAGTAACGGTTGGTAACCCATCAAGAGTAGATTTAAAAAAGCTCCTGAATTCATTGTAATTCAGGAGCTTTTTAATTTTTAAATATTATTGAGGGATCATATATCGATTCAACGCTATGAAAAGGGCTGCATGCCTATCGGATTCGAATAGTTGGATGAGAAGATTTAATGCTTTTTTTACTGCGGGACACAGCGATGAGTGGCATTATGGCTGTTTATTGGTGGGGGAATAAATCTCTTAATGAATCTGGGCAAGCTCTTTTAAGGCCCGTCTTACTGCACTGAGGCCTGCTCAGAGGGGCTTCATTAAGCCCCTGAATACATCAAAGTACATAGACCACAAAAAAACCTAAATACGAACCTAAGGCATTGCCCAAGGTCCCCACTAAAATGGCAGGTAGTATTAACTCTTTACGGTCAAAGGTTTCTGCCAGGGCAATAGCCGTGGGAGCTCCGCCAATATTGGCTTGGCTGACGATGGCAATCATTTCCCAATCACGATAGAGGAATCCACCGATAAGTATCACAATCATACCATGCAGCAACACCGCTAAACCCGTAAATTGGAACAAGACGATCCCAATTTCTTTGAGTTCACTGACGGCATTCAGTTCACAATAAGCACCAATTACGGCACAGAAAAGATAGACCAGATACAAGCCCAGATGATGACTGCCTTTTAGTTTGGATACGAATTTGGTTTGTGCCAATGCAATGCCTATCGTCGAGAGTATGAGGATGGATGGAACTTGAGTTAAAAAGTCGGAAAGAATATCCGAGACATAATAAGCTGTAATACCTAGAAAAGTTAACCAAACCAATGAGGTTAAATCAATGCCTACCTCTTCTTGAGGGGTTTCATTCAAAAGGTCAGTCTTTGCTTTTGAAACTTTTGTGCCTTTCCAAATTCGGTTTAAAAAAGCGGGCAACGCCAAGGTAGCGATGATCCATAGCGTGGTGATCACATTATCAACGGCAATGGTTCCCGCGTACAATATGCCTTTTTCTTGAAACTCATATTCTAAGGCAACGGCATTGAAATTAAGGCTTCCTCCCGTATAAGTGCCTGTCAGCATACCGGCAATCACTTTTCCATCCACACCTAAAACGTTTTGCGGTGATAAGATAAACCAGGACAGCAGTATGCCCAGGGTAGTTGCCAAGGATCCAATCAGAAACAAGCCAACCATTGGAAATCCTGCTTGTTTAATTGAAGTTATATTGACATTGAGGAGTAAATAAAAAATAGAAATGGGTGCTACATATTTAAAAATAAGGGTGTAGAGGTCGATGCTGTTAGAGGCCGAAGGGATGAGTTTTAGGTTGGCCAGTACTGCGGCCAATAGGATGATAATTAATGCAGCTCCAAATTTTTTCCCCAATTTAGTTTTGGCGGCATAAACACCTAAAACAATGACTAGGCATAATATCACTAATACATATACGGGATCATTAATAAAGTTCATAGGTTATTTCTGGATGAGGAAGTGTATTATTTATGTGAACTAAGTTAAACGATGTAATATGATTAGAGAAGACAATGAGTACCTAATATCATTTTAATAGCTAGATGAAATACCTTCTTATTACTATCCTCATTTAGCCTTAGAGGCATTATATATGAATACAAAAAAAAGGTTTTAGCTATTATGCTCGCACCCTTTTTGATTTTGATCATGAGTTGTTATAATGGTTATGAGCCCAATTTCTTAATAGGACTCAATGGGATGGTAACCATATTGAGCAATATAAATCAATGTTAATTTTTGGGGTGAATGCATTTTTCTTATTTCATTATTGAATTTGAATTATTTACTGTAAACCAAATCATTTGGAGCCATTCGAGCGATTACCGTTCATCGCTATTCAGTGGGTCAATTTTTATAAATTGATTATATTTAATTAGGTAAAGTTTTTAGTTATGATGAGAAAGCTATTTTTACACATTCTAGCAAGCATTTTTATGATCGCTTGCGGTCCTCAGGAATCCTATGACCTTATTATTACCAATGGTTTGATCTATGATGGCACCACCAACGAACCTCAAATCAATGACCTAGGGATCATCGGAGATAAGATCGTAAAAATAGGTCGTCTCCATGATAAAAAATTTATTCAGAAAATCGATGCTTCAGGTCATGTAGTTTCTCCAGGATTTATTGATGTGCATGCTCATGTAGAAGACATCATGAGATCTCCTGTGGGAGAAAGTGCCATCAAACAGGGAATTACTTTGGTGCTAGGAGGCCCCGATGGAGGGGGCCCTTCTCCGATGCAAGATTACCTGGATACCTTAAGCAAGCATGCCCTTGGCATGAATATGGCCTATTTAGTAGGACATAATACCATAAGAAAGCGGGTCATGCAAACGGACAATCGACCACCCACGCCCGAGGAACTTGAGGAAATGAAAGTCATGGTAAAAGAAGCTATGGACGCGGGCGCTTTTGGTATTTCAACAGGACTGAAATATGTGCCAGGTTCATTTTCAAATGTAGCTGAGGTAATTGAACTGGCAAAAGTTGCCGCGACGTCAAAGGGTATTTACACCTCTCATCTGAGAGAAGAAGGACTTGGATTGTTGGAAGCTGTTGAAGAAGCGATCATGATTGGAAGAGCAGCTGATATTCCCATTGTCTTGACCCATCATAAGGCGATTGGTAAACCCATGTGGGGTGCCAGTGTCAAAACGTTGGCTATGGTAGATTCAGCAAGAGCCATAGGCCTAGATATCATGATGGATCAATATCCTTATACCGCCAGTTCAACAGGGATATCCGTATTGATTCCAAATTGGGCCCGCGCGGGAGGCCAAGAGGCCTTTAAAAAGCGTTTGGAGGATCCCGCAACCCGAGCGCAAATTGTTGATGATATTATGTTCAATATAGAATTTGATCGCGGAGGGGCCCAATTAGATGTCGTTCAGTTTGCATTTGTATCCTGGAAACCTGATTTAAATGGCAAAACCTTAAAGGATTGGGCAATTGAAAGAGGATTATCACCCACTTTCAAAAATGGTGCTGAATTGGTCATTGAAGCCCAATTGAACGGGGGCGCCTCTTGTATTTTCCATGCCATTCATGAAGATGATGTTAAGAGAATTATGCAACATCCGATGACCATGGTAGCTTCAGATGGTCGACTGGCTTATATTGGAGAAGGCCATCCACATCCAAGAGCCTATGGGACATTTCCACGTGTTCTTGGTTATTATGTCAGGGAACTGGGTGTGCTTGACCTGCAATCAGCATTACGGAAAATGACCTCTATTCCGGCGGAAAGACTGGGCCTTACCGATCGTGGCTATCTCAAAGAAGGGATGAAAGCAGATATCACCATTTTCAATCCTGAAACGGTCATTGATAAAAGTACTTTTGTAGATCCACATCACTATCCAGAAGGGATCGAATACGTCATCGTCAATGGACAAGTAACCATACAAGAAGGTGTATTGACCGAAAAAAGAGGGGGGCGTGTGTTGAGAAAAGGTAAATAATTTAAATCAATCAAAGGGATTATTGATGTTTTTGTTAACTGTGCTGCTGACATACAGGAATAGACATTTTTGAAGGCTTTAGATGAGAAATTAAAGCCATTTCTTGCCTGTTTTTTCAAAAGAAATCATAGGTATTTTTTCTGATAGGGTCAGTAGCAGTTCGAAATTAAATTGAATGTAGCTCAAGGTTTTAGATGTTCTTTTTCCGTAGATGTATCGGTTCAAAACCCACGTTTATCTTAGGTGTATTCATTTTTAATTTTGTCCTTGCGGCCTTAGAACGTTTAATAATTACAGATTTTTCCACGAACCTCCATTGAAGCTCTCAATTCCATTATTTGATAATATAGATTTTGCTTGGCCACTGCGCATACCACTGGCGCAAACGACAACAATACCATTTTTGTAGCCTTTTATTTTATCCAGGTTGTTTTTTAGGGTATCCAATGGGATGCTTATTGAATTTGGATAATGACCAGATTTAAACTCCTGAGGGGTTCGAACATCAATGATTATACTTCCTGAATCAATCATTTGAGAAGCTTTTTTTGATTTCTTGATTTTTCGATAAAAATAAATCCCAATGATTACTATCAAACCGATATAATAGAGATAATCATTCATATTTTAGTGTTTTTTATATAATTAAATCAAGATTAAGCTATTAACAAGATTAAGCTATTAATTTGATAATCAAAAAAAATATCTAAGATACTCCCAAGAGGGTTTTAGGCAAAGCAAATAACAAGCTCAACTCCTTAGTGTCATCACAAGTATTATTAATCTTCCATAGGCTAAGTGTATGCATCCCACAGTTAAGCCATTCAATATTAACTCTCAATCCAATACCAGTATTTTATTTTAGGATTTCTTCTTTAGTAAGATGATTACTCATAATAATTAGGTTGTGAATAGATCTCTTCTTTATATATTAAAATAGAATGATGATCATGTTGCGAATACGTTGACGCTTTTGTCTGAAAATGATGGGGTGGAATTGGGGGGTTGGTCAACTTAGATCTTGATCCAATCCCTGCCTTCCTAGTTGCTTCTTAAATTTTTTATCATTTTGACAACCTATCCATATCGCATACAGGAAGGGATACGAAAATGAAAGTATAGCCAACAACCACGCAAAAAATTCTATTTCGAAAAAAGGGAGGCCAAGGAAAGCAAGAGATAAAAAATCAAAATATTCCATACGGCTAAATTAAGGAATTATTTATTTCTCAGAATTTTCCCAACGTTAGGAGCACATGAGTCACAATGGTAAGGATGTTTAATGGCACTTCTTTAGGTAGATATTAATTCTCTAATGGTATATTCAATTTCTCTTTTCTTGATTTCCAAGTTCCATCGAAACTTGTCGAAGTAAGATAAAGAGCATCAGATCGTGTGGTTGTTATAACCTATTCCCTCACCAAGTAAACATGTTCCTGAAAATCACCTTGCTCATCAAAGTTGATCAAAACCCCATTTTTCAACAACCAAAACCCCTCATTTTGAAGTTGAACTTGGTCATTGTCAATGTCTTCAATGATGAGTTGATTTTTTGAATTAAGGTTCCATTTTAGATTTTCAACTTCCGTTTCAGTATCTTCGATAGTGATGGCAATGGTTAATACTAATTCATTGTTTTTTTGAAAATCAAAAGTAACCGTAACTTCGTTTAAAATTGATTCTACCATATCTGATACACCTGAGATGAGGACGTTTTCGATAAAACTCCGATCATCAGCGGCTTCTTTCATCGCTTCTTGGATGTCGATGTGAAGTTTCCATTGCCCATAGAGGTCCTTTGGATTTATTTTTTGCTGAGAAAAAGAGGGGATCACAAAAAGAATCGAGAACAAACAAAGAAGGAAATATTTTTTCATACTAATACATACGAAGATAAACTGGGAAAGTTTAGGTGCGGTAGAGAATTTCCATGCTAAGTCCAAGGGGGTATCACCACTAAAACCTCCTAATTTCAGCAATAAAGTTATTTTTCAATGCAGTCTAGGCAATGTTGTGCAGGTGAAAAATTTAATAGCTACGTTATCTTCTGACAACAATAGCTGTGGAAGGTTCAAAATTAGTCTCTTCCATCTTCTTTGCAATCTCGGCTCTACCCGCTCCTGCATAATACTTATGATCTTGTTTGCTCAGGTGCCTATTTTTTTCAGGAATACTGAGTTGCTTTGTAAGGATCAGGCAAGAAAGGAATGGCTACTTAGCTTAGGGCAGCGTATTAATTTGTCATAGAGACGGGAAGCCAGGTCTGGGTTCGGTAAAAAAAGGCAATGTAACCCCTTACTTTTAGGGTGCCCTCATCTGAGAGCCACAGCTTGCATTGATATTCGCTACCACTTTCGGGATCTAGAATGGTGCCATCAACATATTCATTTGAAGACCTATCAAAGGTCATATCTTGTATGATTTTCATACCAATGATCTTTTGTAAATACCTGGCATCATCAGGATCGCAGGAGTTACATACCGGGTCTGGATCATCCTCCAAGCTTCTTTGGAGCTTAATGATCTTACCTGCATAGCGATCCCCCACTTTATAAATTTCTACAATAGATCGTTCCTTTTTTGTTTCATCGTCTATGGTTTTCCATTGACCAACGATTTGTTGCCCATTTACAGAAAAGGTGAGCAACAGTAACATCACAACTAAGATCTGTCCAGAAAAAGCGCTTTTAGCATTCATATTTGCTTTTATTTTTGTAAAATTTTTTTTTGAGTAATTTAATATGATTTAAATAAATACCAAGGTCAAGATTAATTTGAAATACTTATTTGAGTTAGATCCTACTTTTCGACTTTAGCGGATAATATCCGTATTTGCATTGTTGAGTGACCCCAGGGAGTCTACTTTTCCCTAAAATCGGGGGCCCTGAGCCCGTATAAATGATTTTATAAATTAATATCCGGTGGTATTTGGATGGCTTTTAGCAGATTCAGGAGGAGATGTGGTTCAAACCGATACCATTGAAGTAATACCTATTATCCATGCTTGTCTATCCAAATAGAAAACTTATTTAATGGGTGATAAAATTATTTTTCATCTTTTCTCAAGGAGTTCATGAGTCCTTATATGTCCCTTTTTGACCTTAACCTTGTGATGAGCAATTGAATGTGCAGTAAAGCCTTAAGGGAAGATTATTAAAAAAAACGCATGTTTTGTGAAAAAAATCCGATGAGATAAACAGCAATGATCAATAAGATCAGATAAAAAAGTAGGTCACGAGTGGATAGCCTTTGTCGTTGCACATCTACAATATATACAATAAAATATAAGTTTTTTCATATAATAAAATCAAAATATGTCATATCATTATAAATATTTAAATACTCATAATGATGGGTATCTAGGTCCGGGATTAAGGATAACCTAAATCGTTATTGAGCATATTGTCTTCCCCATGGTTATCAAAGAGAATGAAGTTAATATGCGCTACGTAGGTTCTGAATGGACCGCTTTCGTTTAAACAAAAATGCAGGAAGACCTATTTGAAGACCTCCCTGCATTGAAATTCCTGGAATAAGTGGATGGATATAGGGTTAATCTTTGGTCAACTTCATCCAGATTCCTCCAATGATCATTGCGGCAAATGTCAATAAGAAAACAGCTGCAGCAGGTTCAGGCGCGAATGATGAAGGCACCCCCTGATCAAAAGTATGGCCAGTGAACGCAATAAAACTTTCTGCAACGGATGATATGCCTACACCTTGAGATTCTAATTCTGATAACCTGAAGGATTGAGTTAATTGATTGATGCGTAAATATGAAAAAATATTGTATCCATAAAAAGTAGTGCAAAGTCCAAATAAGGTGACCAATATTTTTCCTAAAGTATTGGCATTATTTTCCCTTTGAACCCTGACCAGTCTGAAAGTGATGAAAATTAGTCCGGTGAAGGTCAATAGATAAATTGCGTTAGCGATAAAGGCTAATTGATAATAATTTAATATTTCAAGTTCTCCCATTTTATGATTGTTTAAAATTTAAAAAAGAAATAAATTTAATAAAAAAATATCAATGTTAAACGTGGGGTGAAATCTGTTTTATTTTATCTATTGGAATCAACATAAAGTGGTTTTAAGACTTATTTTGATCAATGAGGGCATCTGCGGTAGGCATCTGATTCGGCGAAATACCGATAGAATGAACCGAAAAATTCCCAGATCAAAAAGTAACGGTCTAAAAAAAGAAAGTACCAAAGAGGAAAAGAGCTTAAAGAGCCCCCAAACATCAAATATCATAAACTATTATGTATTAATGTCTATTTCAACTTTAGGCTTAACTTAGTTGCTTGTGTACGGTTAAATCAGTCAGTCTGAGTGAGTTCATCAAGAAGCGCAACGAGTTTGGGATCTGAGGGTTGCATCGCGTCGGCGCTCACAATATTACCCTGAGGATCAATAAGAATAAATCTTGGGATTCCTTCAATGGTATAATAAGTGATGATGGAAGATTTCCAATCGCCCTCTGCGTACAACTGAATACCCCCAAGATTTTTTTTACTCACAAAATTTTTCCATTTATTTAAATCATCTATGAGATCGATTGAAATACTTACAAATTAGATGTTCGAACCTTTGTATTTTTTTTCAAGATCTTTGAGATAAGGAATCTCGCGAATACAAGGACCAACTAACTAGTCCCAAAACACTTAGATAAGATAGCATAATCGATAGGTTTTATGACATTCATATTTATCTGATCATATTTTTCCTAAAAAGTGTCGGAATTGATAAAGAATGTCATCAGTTTTACAGAAAATAAAAAAACATGAGAATAGCTATTTTTTTAACTTCGCTTTTTTTGGGACTCATTGGTCACTCACAATCTTTGCCTATAGATTTTGAGACGACCATCAATACCTCTGATTTTGTTGATTTTGATGGAGGAATAGCCTCCGTTTTAGAAAATCCACAAGCTGAAGGGATCAATACAAGTACCCATGTCGCCAAAATAATCAGATCAGATGGAGCCATTTGGGCAGGGAGTAAAATAGCATTAACGGAGAACCTAGATTTCAGTACCTTAAATTCTATTTCAATGAAAGTTTACACCACTGCTCCAGTGGGAACTATCGTTAAATTTAAATTGGAAGGAGCTACCGGCGCTGCAGAAAGGGATGTTGAAACTAATGTATCGGGTCAATGGGAGGTTCTGACCTGGGACTTCACAGGTGAGCCTTCAAATTTTAATTTTATTGTTTTCATGTTTGATTTTGGAAATGTGGGTGATGGATCGGCCACTTCAACATTTTTATTCGATGACATTGAGCAGTGGTTTGGAGGGACTCAAATAGATTTACCTTTGGATTTCGAAGAGACCTCCGTGAACTATACCATGACTGATTTCGGAGGGAATGAGTCATTTTTAATAGAGGATCCATTGAATCCTGAAAACAAAGTAATGCAAGTGATAAAAACGAGTACAGCAGCCACTTGGGCTGGAACGACGCTGGGTACGCCTTCGGGCTTTGCCACCCCTATTCCACTGTCCTTATCAGATTCAAAAATAACCGTCAAAGTATGGTCACCGGCAGCGGGTACGCCGATTCGTTTGAAAGTAGAAGATGCTAATGATCCTACCCATACTTGTGAAACAGAAACCAACACTACAGTTACTGAAGAATGGGAAGTATTAACGTTTGACTTTGTTGATCAAGCACCAGGTACGGAGTTTTTAAGCATAGGCTTAGAGCGAGGATGGATTTATAACATGGCATCCATTTTTTTTAATTTTGGAACCGAGGGTGCTACAGCGGGGGCAAAGACCTATTATTTTGATGAGGTCAAGTTTGGTGAATCGATGGGAGGAACTATTGATGATGAAGAGACCATTTTGTCTTTAATGAGCCCATCAATGATGATTTATCCCAATCCAGCTCAAGATAGGATCCATATTCAAATGAGTGAGTTTAAAGAAGCCATTATTTATACTTTATCAGGAAAGAAAGCACTCAGGACCAAAGAAAAGTATATTGATCTGACGACCATGAGTGAAGGTATTTATATCATACAGTTGGAGAATAACAGTGGAGCCAAGGAGCGTACCCGGTTGGTGAAAGTCTTGAAATAAATTATAGGTTGATTTTTTTCATCATCAACAAAAAAAATATTACTTTAATGAACTATTCAATCAACAAAATAATAAAATTTTTATTCCATTATTAGCTTTGTAAATCAGCTGTAACGAAACGACCGATGTTCAGGTTACTTTCAATGACGAAAAATCAATGGCGATACGATCGCACTACCAAAAATATTTAAATAATGATATTGATGGTCTGAAGTCATTGGAGTCACCAGATTTAAAAATTTATATGAATAGTACCCAAGCAATGAGAAGATCTAGGTGTGTGGGGTTAAAGTATCATCGATCCTCTCAATGCGGGAACCAGCCACAACGATTTCACAAACCTAGTGGAATTGGAAGGCTGTAGGTAAAACAAGTGGGGAGTAGCGGTTCTGTTCGGTTAGTAGCTTCAGTTTTTGTCTTTTGGGGTATAAATGTTAACTTCCTTAAGATTTATAACCTACCAATTTTAGTATTATTAGTAGGCTTTCAAGTACATGATACATTCAATTAAACCCCTATATATGCCTAAATTTTTATTTTTTCGATGTGTGCGATGGCTAGTAATGATTACTTGCGGCCTTACTACCTCTACAATAGATGCACAATCCATTGATCTAGTGGATTATCAAGATTTAGACTATCGGATGATTGGTCCTTTTCGGGCCAGTAGAACCGTAGGAGGTACCGGTGTTCCTTCTCAACCCAACATCTTTTACATGGGGGTGAACAATGGGGGTGTTTGGAAAACCGATGATTTTGGACGTACATGGAATCCGATATTCGATGAGGCGCCTACCGGATCCATTGGGGATATAGCCGTTTCAGAGAGCAACCCTGAGGTTCTTTACGTAGGTACGGGTGAAGGCCTACACCGTCCAGATTTGGGTGTTGGAGACGGTATTTTTAAAAGTATTGATGGAGGAAAAAGTTGGACACATATCGGATTATCAGATGTACAGCAGGTAGGTCGTGTGGTCATTCATCCTACCCAACCAGAACTTGTCTTTGTAGCAGGTTTGGGACATCCTTATGGTTCCAATGAAGAACGGGGCGTATTTAAAACGGATGATGGAGGAAACACTTGGCGCAAGGTACTTTACCTGGATGAGCATACAGGTGCGATACAGCTAGAGTTTGATCCCAATAATCCTGAAATACTGTTTGCAGATATGTGGCAACATCAGGAAGGACCATGGGAAAATGCCAATTGGTCAGGTCCTAATAGTGGTTTGTATAAGTCGACAGATGGCGGTGAACATTGGAGAAAAATAGAAAAGGGATTGCCAGGGGCTGAGCAGGGTTTAGGCAGGATAGGGTTCACCATTGCACCCAGCAATTCAAATCTTATGTTTGCCCTAGTAGATGCCCGCGAAGCGGGGGGGCTCTACAAAAGTACAGACGGGGGAGAAAGCTGGTTTTTTTTACATGGCAATCGAAGACTTTGGGGCAGAGGAGGAGACTTCGCTGAAATCAAAGTGCATCCCAAAGATCCGGATCGCTTGTATGTGGGCAATGTGGCTTCCTATACCTCTGCTGACGGAGGGAAAACATGGAGTTCCCTGAAAGGAGCACCGGGTGGAGATGACTATCACCGTATTTGGATCAATCCAAATTCCCCTGATATTATGTTGTTCGTGGCGGACCAAGGTGCCATCGTCACGGTAAATGCGGGAAGAACTTGGAGTTCTTGGTACAATCAACCTACCGCCCAATTATATCATGTTGCTACAGATGGAGACTTTCCCTATATGGTGTATGGAGGTCAGCAGGAAAGTGGAGCCATTGGCATTGCGAGCAGAGGAGATGGGGGTCAAATTAGTTTTAGAGAATTCATGGGTATTGGTGCTGACGAGTATGCATACGTAGCTCCAGATCCCAAAGATCCCAATATCATTTATGGGGGTCGTGTCACCCGATTCAATAAATTAACGGGTCAATCCCAAAGCATTACACCCGAGGCGGTACGCTCGGGTGCTTATCGTTTCGTAAGAACCCTGCCTTTGATGTTTCATCCAGCAGATGACCACATGCTTTTGTTTGCCACCAATGTATTGTGGAAGACGACCAATGAAGGTCAAAGTTGGGAAATCATCAGTCCTGATTTGACTTACGAACAACCTGAAGTCCCTGCCAGTGTGGGTATATATAAGACCAAAGAGATGGAAAAGATGGCCCGAAGAGGTGTTATTTATTCGCTCGGCCCGTCTCCATTGGCAGCCCATATTATTTGGGCAGGCACCGATGACGGTCGCGTCCACTTAACTAGGGATGGTGGTGTAAACTGGCAGGACGTCACGCCTCCCCAAATCTCATCATGGGATAAAGTTGCTCAAATAGATGCCAGTTATTTTGATGAAAACACGGCTTATATTGCCATTAATGCCATAAGAAAAGATGATATGGCGCCTTATATTTATAAAACGCACGATGCTGGTAAAAACTGGAAATTGGTTACCCAAGGCCTGCCTTCAAACGGTCCTGTCAATGTAGTGAGGGCTGACCCAAAGCAACCGGGACTGTTGTTTGCGGGAACCGAGAGAGCCGTATACTTTTCTGTAGACGAGGGAGCTCATTGGCAATCACTTCGTAATAACATGCCTGCCACCTCTATCAGGGACTTGGTGATTCATGAGGATGACCTCGTGGTAGGGACCCATGGCCGTTCTATCTGGATTTTAGATAATATAGCGCCCTTACGCGAAATCATAAAAACGCAAAAGGAGTCTGTTCACTTATTTACACCTTCCTTAGCGACCCGAGTGAGAGACAATATGTTTCATGACACCCCGCTACCACCTGAAGAGCCCACTGGACAAAATCCTCCCGATGGTGCTATTTTAGATTATCATCTTGCGGCAGGTGCAAGTTCAGTACAACTAGAGGTACTGCATCAAGATGGAAAGGTCATAAGAAGGTATGCGAGCGATGATTTACCCGTCAATGTGGATACTACTACCCAACGCCATCCAACCTATTGGATGCGGCCGGTCCAAAAATTGGGAACGAGCGCTGGCCATCATCGTTTTATATGGGACTTGAAATATGCACCACCTAGGGGGGCTGAGGCTTCCTATTCTATTGCTGCCGTTTATAACAATACACCCAGTGGTCCGTTAGGTCCCATGGTAAATCCAGGACGCTATCGTGTCCGCCTTACGGTTGATGGCGAGGTTACCGAAAAACCTTTGGCCCTGCGCATGGATCCTCGGGTGTCAATCAGTTCGGCGGCCTTAAAGTCCCAGCATAACTTGAGCATGGCATGTTATCAGGCCTATCATGAACTACAAGAAATGGCGGAAACAATGGTCACACAAAGGAAACCATCCTTGGCTGCTTTGGCTTTGCTAGGTACGGGTAGCCCAAGTGATCAGGATATTTTATATGGCAGCATTCGTGCTGTTTCTCCTGAAAAAGAAACCATTATCGGTCTTCAGAATAAATTAATTTATATGATGAATGTACTTCAATCGGCAGATGTCAACCCAACGTCACAAGCTCAAAATGGGGTTAAAGATTTATTAGATGTAGCAGTAATTTTGAAAGTTAGAAGGAATAAAGAAGATTGATCAATTGTGAAGTAACATTCTATATGCACTTGGTCATAGCTTTGCTTCCTTTATTGGTCATTTTCTTACTCTTTAGTGCGGAAATTGAGCTGGACTCACCTGCTCAATAAGCTTTGCTCCACGGACGTTTGAAGCTCTCAGAAGTGTCTAAGGTCGATGTTTATTTCTATAGTCGAGGTTTTGTTGACTTTCTCAGGCGCAGAGAAACGTGAATACATGTAAAGGGTGAGGTTGACTTTGGATAAGCAGTTGAGTCTGGCTATTTATAAGGGCATTTAGTCTCAGTAAGCTCGCATTTATCCTTTTAACAACAACGCAGGTTCTTCTGTACAGGAGGACATGGGACAGTGCCATACGAACAATACACGCAACAATCTCCTTTTTTAGGCTTGAGTACAATTTTACAATTTGCGCAAGCATAAAAGAATTGACATGCATCGGTAGGCATCTCTTCGATCCTTCGATGGTCACAGTTTGGACAGGTAATTTCAGATGTTAATAAGAATTCCATTAATGAGGAAGGTGATCTATCACCTGATAACCTGATGCATTAATAGCTTGTTCAATTTTGTATTCATTGGTTTGAGTTGGATCATAACCAATGACTGCATTACCACTGCCATAGGAAACGGTCAACTCCAGTATGCCTTTGAGTTGGTTCACTTCGTCAATGATAGGTGCTTCACAACCTGAACAGGTCATCCCAGCGATTTTAAATTCTGTTCGATGAATCACCGATGGATCGTAGGAAATAACTTCACTTAATGGGTCAAGATATAACTTCTGCGAGTAATAGGGAAACGTCAACATGAGTAGGGCGACTACCGTCACGATGCCTAAAAACGATTTCGAATGCATGAATTTTGGCTTCACAGGCTCACAGTCACAATCGATTTCTTTTGGAGTATATAGTTTTTGATACCAAGTAATGCCAAGTACGAAAAGGGTGAGCTCTATCAGATATGGTCTATAAGGTGCGATCCAAGAAAAGGCAGCAGCCAGACTACTTGTACCTGCGATTAAAGTTAGAAAAGGAGCGATACAGCATAGAGATGCCGTAATCGCACCTAACAAACTCACACATATGAATTTAAAGTCACTTTTCATGATTTAGAACATCATATAATTAATTTAATCTTTTTACCTAAGCACCTAAAAAGAAATTATTAATACTTCATTGTTAACTTGTATTAAGTTTTAGTTGACCTTAATTGCATAAATAATACTGACCGTAAGCATCAGTCACCTCACATGTGAATAAACGTGGATCCAGACCTCCTTACACTTTCAAAACCAATAAGGTCTAAGAAAATGATCGCTACCAGCACCATTGACCATCCAACTACTTTTGTTCAGACATCTCAATATTACAAAGAATTTCTATGTCAGGAGCGACGGAACTAGAGGCTCCCGATACGCCAAATTCGTTTCGATCAACACTTCCTATGATCTGAAATCCTACTTTATTGAGGTCATTTCTGGTTTTGGTTGAGCCTATGTGATTTGCGGATAGAATCACTTCTTTGGTATTGCCTCTCATCGTCAAATCACCCACCACTTTGTATTTTTTTTCGCTTGATTTGATAAATGATTTGCTTATAAACGTGATTGTTGGATAATTTTCCATATCAAAAAAGTCACTACTTTTCAAGTGTTTATCGCGGCCTTCAGCACCGGTGCTGACACTACCAACTTGAGCTTGAAAGCTCACTTGAGCACCTGTAAAATCTAAGGGTGTCCCGCCTTTCACCGTTGCTTCAAATTCCATGAACCTACCATTTACAAATGAGATGCCGGAATGCTTGGCATTAAACATGATACTTGAATGATTGGGATCAATGGTCCAAACTTGGGCATGGGTACCAAGCGTCAAAAAGAAAACAAATAGCGATGTGCACAATTGATTTTTCATTCTATTTTTTTAAGTGTAATATAATTTATTATTTAGCTTCTTTTCCATCTTTTATAAGGGCGGTTAATGCAAGTTAGGGACAATAATGAAAAACAATTCATAACTAGGAATTTAATCCTATAATCACAATGAACACTTATCAGAAAATCAGTCATTATGCTACTTAAAATTAGGATCTATAAAAAAAAGCTCATAACGACAGTTATGAGCTTTTTTTACTGTGTTTATGAGATAAGCCTTCTATTCTCCAGGAACTTGTACTCTTTCGTTTACATAAAAAAGTTGAACTTTTCCATCGACAATGAGTGCGTCATGTACCTGATTAAGTTTGATCTCTGTTTCGTCCACTGTTAGGGTAAGATCGTGTCCCGACGTGATCCATTGATATGATTTTCCCTCTTTGTTTGTGTACTCATTAGCAATCATATACTTGGTGGTCCATTTCGGATTATTTTCCACAAACCACTTGGACAGAAAAGCAATGTGCGCATCAGATCCGTCAATCAATTCACCAGTTGGTGCGTAAGCTTTGAAATTTTCTACTGAATTCAACTTACGAATGGCTGCGGTATCTTTTTCATTATGAGCTTTAATATAATTTTCCCAAACTTGAATAGTTGATTTTGAATCACTATACAAGGCAATCTTAGTTCCATCCTCAGAGATTTGATATCCGATTTCGTTCGGAACGATTTCTTTTTCTACTTTTTTAGCGGGCTCGCATGCGAATGCCATAACTAATAAAATGAATATTGATTTTTTCATAAGTGATAGGCGTTGCTTTTCGTTTTAGTAAGAGGCTAAATTATTTACTTTTTATGCTCTTTCCAAAAGGATACATTTATTCTAGTTAAGATCTCATTAATAATGACCTTGAGAAGGAAATAGAAATTACTCTCAAGACAAAGTCATTGATCAGGCAGAAATCTTAGAGAGGTGGTAGTTAAATAAGCAATGTCTAGCCTCACTGAGTATAAAAGTGCCCCCAATACTTGTGAGGCTCCCCTTGGGTTGCATATTCCTGGTATTTTGATGGGGAAGTATTAATATTTGACTTATCCAAGGTAAGTTTAGAATCAAATTTATAGCTAGACTGATTTTTTTGAGCAAGCAAAAACACTAGTAGTCCCTGGCACAACGAAATCCTGTGTGGTTGGACCCTGAATCTTTGCTGGTACTCATTCGCCTTGAAACTCGATAACCACTGCAGTAGCTTTCATTACAAAGAAAGGAACCCCCACGGATAATGTGTTTAGGAGCATAGGGCTCTCTGGGATCGTTATATTGAATGGAGCCATTGGGATTGTTTATGATGCCTTTACTTTTATCAATAGCATAGCTGGCGACATCATATTTATCCTGGCACCATTCCCAGACGTTTCCAGCCATGTCGTACAGCCCGTAACCATTGGAAGGGAAAGAGCCCACAGGCGACGTGCCGAAATAGCCATCTTGAAGGAGGTTTTTGTAGGGGAAAATGCCTTGCCAAAAATTAGCTTTGTCGGTGGCAATTTCTATGGGATCATTCCCCCATGGATATTTATCCATTGTCCCCCCTGAGGCTGCCCATTCCCATTCGGCTTCGGTAGGCAGTCGCTTGCCGGCCCACCGAGCATACGCATGTGCATCTTCGTAAGCGACATGAACTACGGGATGATCCATTCGCCCTTCAATGGTACTCCCTGGACCTTCAGGTTGTCGCCAATGGGCACCGATGGTCCAATGCCACCATTGTGAGTAATCCATGAGGTCAACCGGACCGCTTGTTTCTTTGAAAACCAAAGAACCTGCCTTCAATATAGCATCGGCAGGTTTGGGGGTCCCCTCAGGTAATTGGACTTTGATCTCCTCCCAATCGATGTCTTTTTCTGCTACGGTAACATATCCTGTAGCTGTTATGAATTGATCGAATTCAGTATTGGAGACCTCATGTAGATCCATATAAAAAGGATCAATTGAGACTTTATGTTGGGGAAATTCATCTGGATAGGCTTGATCAGATCGACCTCCCATGATGAAAGTGCCCCCCGGAATGAGTTTCATTTGTATTAATGAATCTGGATTCGAAATTTTCTTTTTAGTCTGCTGCTGACAATTTTGTGTGGCAAGGAAAAGTATCATAAGCCAAAAACTGAGCATTACTATTTGTTTCATATTCAATGATATTGAAATAATTTTAAATAGACCATCTCCCATCTTTTAAATATATGAAAAAGAATCTTGGGTTTGGTCCAGAAGTAATGCAGATTCAATGGAGTAAATAGGAATCCTTTTTAAGCGTGCTTCTTTTGATGAATTCATCAGGCTATAAAGTTGATTGAAGAAGAAAAAAAACTTTATTATCTTCTCATTTTGGTATGTTTGGAGTTCTTTTATGATCATAATAAGGCTTCCAATTCCTTTAAATGCCGCATTTATGGATTGAGCTAGCTCAATTTAATTTTGATAAATTGAAATATTAGGCTGGCGATAGGAGTGTTTTATGGCAATTTTCTCAGCGGATGAGGTAATTATCATTAAATTTATTTCTAATGAAAGTTCAAAAACGCTTTAATAACCTGAATTCGTTCATCAAATATGGTTTTTTGATGGTGATATTGGGTACCCTATTGGGATGTGAGGGTGTCCCAAGTCATGATCCTGACAGGAACTATAAAAGTATTGAAAAAGCTTTGTTATCAAAATTGATGTTGGCTAAAGACAGTACGGTCATACAACTGGAGGAGGGACATTTTATCTTTAAAAGTAGCCTCATTCTTGATAATAAAAAACACTTCACCTTACGAGGCAGAGGTATGGATAAAACCGTTTTATCGTTTAAAATCCAGGAAAATGGGGCGGAAGGTCTGAAAATAACCAATAGTGAAAACATCATTCTTGAAGATTTCACCATTGAAGATGCAGTAGGAGATAATATCAAAATAACCGATACCAAAGGGATTACCATTAGGAGAATAAAGTCAGCATGGACTGGGGAAATCAGTAAAAAAAACGGGGCTTATGCTTTGTATCCTGTCATATGCGAAAATGTCTTGATCGAAGCATGTGAAGTTTTAGGTGCCAGCGATGCCGGTATTTATGTAGGACAGTCAAAAAATGTAATTATTAGAAACAATAAAGTTTATTGGAATGTGGCGGGAATAGAGAGTGAAAACTCTGAAAATGTATCCATCTATAATAACCAAGCTTACAACAATACGGGCGGCATCTTAGTTTTTGATCTCCCTGGTCTCACGCGGTATGGACGAAAGATCAAAGTATATGACAATGAAGTGTACGACAACAATCTTTTTAATTTCGCACCGCCTGGAAATATTGTGGGTGCCGTTCCCTCTGGAACGGGCATCATGGTTTTGGCCACTCGAGAAGTAGAAATTTATAACAATAAATTAAAAAATAACAATACTATTGAAGTGGCCGCGGTTAGCTATGCACTGATCGATGCCATGAGCGATCAAAAATCCCAAGAAAATAAGGATCCAGGATCCAGCGCACAAATATTTGAAGAGGGGCTAAATAAGGATCTTGAATATGACCCATATCCAGGCGCTATTTATATACATGACAATACGTACGGTGAGGTTTCATGGCTTCCCAATTTGAGTAATGATTTTGGTAAATTGTTTCTTTGGAAGTTTGGATTTGATCGACCGCAGATCATCTGGGATGGCATGGTGCCAGAAAATTATCTTTTATCGAATGGCAGCCTTAACCCGGATTATAAAATATGTATTCAAGAAGTCGGAGTAAAGACGGCCATTCTCGATGCAGCTAATGATTTTGAGGGTTTGGTGACCGATCCTGAGTCTTTTAATTGTGAAATATAGTGTGAGAGGGCGATTATTTTTTTTACTGAGTGTCTTAATGGTAAACGCGTGTAAACCTAAAAATGAGGCACCCAACATAGTCTTCGAAGAAGAAGTTTTAAATAGAGTAGACAATGGACACTTAGGCCATAAAAACTTGTCAGACTATGGGTTTTTCACAGGGTTTTTGGTAGACTTGGTACCGGCCAAAAATGTACATCCTTATGAATTAAATACGCCCTTATTTAGTGATTATGCTCAAAAGAAAAGATTCATTTATCTTCCAGAAGGCAGCATCATTGAATACCATCCTACCGAAGTGTTTGATTTCCCAGTGGGTACGGTTTTGATTAAAAATTTCTACTACGACGACGCGCAGCTGATCAATCAAAAGGGACGAATCATTGAGACCAGGTTGCTGATTAAAAAGGCCAGGGAGTGGCAGGCGTTACCCTACATTTGGAATAGCGAGCAGACGGATGCCATTTTGGAAATCACCGGTGGGGCACAAGAAATTTCCTTATTGGGTAAAAAACTGATCCATTATCAAATCCCCAATATGGGTCAATGCAAAGGCTGCCACCAAAGAAATGGAACCTTACAACCTATTGGCCCCACAGCAAGGCAACTCAATAGAAATCATTTAGATGACGGGGGAAAGTCTATAAATCAGCTGCGAAGATTAAGTCGCTTAGGTCTATTATCGGTATCTGAAAAAGAAGCTTTTCCCAAGTTTTCAGTATGGAATGATCCAAAGACGGGAAGTCTGGATGAACGAGCAAGGGCCTATTTGGAGATGAACTGTGCCCATTGTCACCGAAAGGAGGGCCCCGCCAAAAACTCAGGGCTCTACTTGATGTCCACGAGCAATAGCCGGCATGCATTGGGTATCATGAAGGCGCCCGTGGCCGCTGGAAGTGGATCAGGTCAACTGGCCTATGATATTGTCCCGGGCCAACCCGAAGCATCCATTTTATTGCATCGAATGAATTCAACGGAGCCCGCAGTGATGATGCCTGAATTGGGACGAAAAATGATTCATAAAGAAGGCGTCGCTTTGATTCGGTCATGGATCGCCAGTTTAGAATGATTGGGTCATGGGATGATAAAACAAGGAAATATTGTGGGCTTTTGATATTTTTTGTGCAATTTAAGTCCTCAGATGTATCTGAACGAGTAATGGCTGCTGATTCCTTATCTAGAATAAGGAATTGATAAAGTAAAATAGAATGATATGAGAACTGATAGATTGATGAAAAGATGGGCGACGCTCTGCTTACTTGTAATGACCCTGAACGCCCTTGCTCAGCCGAATAATTCACTTTCCCTCACCGAGGAACAACAGGGCTGGACCTTACTGTTTAACGGGAAAGATTTTAAGGGTTGGAGACAATGCAACGGGGCAGAAATTCCTGCTAATTGGGCCATTGAAGATGAGGCCATGAAGGTGCTTTTAGGATCAGGAAAAACACCAGGTGAAGGCGCGGGGGGTGATATTTTATTTTTTGAAAAGAAGTACAAAAATTTTGAATTAATGATTGATTGGAAAGCAAGTAAATCGGCTAATTCTGGGATCTTTTATTATGTTCGTGAAACACCTGGAAATGCCATCTACTATGCGGCACCTGAAATTCAAGTTCTGGATAACCAAGATGCATTCGACAATAAAATCAGTAGTCATTTAGCAGGTTCTTTGTACGACATGCTTCCCGCAGACCCCGAAGCGGTTTACCCTGCAGGTCAATGGAATACTTGTTCTATAAAAGTAAATGAGGGGGATGTTGTGGTAAGTATGAATGGAATTCAAGTATTGTCTTATTCACATTGGACGCCAGAATGGGATGCATTGGTTCAAAACAGTAAATTTAAAGATTTCAAGGGCTTTGTGGAAGGGATTTCAAGAGAAGGCTATATTGGTTTACAAGATCATGGCTATCCTGTGTGGTTTAGGAACATTAAGATCCGCGAGCTGTAGTTCGAAAATAGCAAGTAAACATAAAGTTATTGTATTCAAATAAAAGTATTGCTGAGGGATGAAAAATAAGTAGCTGATCTTGCTTGTTTTTTTGAAGGGATCAAATCCATACAATGTTCTCTGAATTACAATTCAAAGAGCAAATTTCTTACTTGAGGTACAAGAAATCTGAACGATGTTAAATTAAGGCATCCGTTAAATAACGCTAAAAGCATGTAATGAAACTCAATATAAATTCTAAATACCCGTCTGTATCGGATTTAAGAAAAAGAACCCAGGTCAAAATCCCAAAATTTGCTTTTGAATATTTGGATGGGGGATGTAATGAGGACGTTAACCTTGACAAAAACAGATCGGACCTTCGGAAAATAGAATTGATGCCCCATTACTTATCGAAGTTTGATCAAGCAGAGATGAAGACGACTTTGTTTGGTCACACCTATGATGCACCTTTTGGCATTGCCCCCATCGGATTACAAGGATTAATTTGGCCAAATGCGCCAGAAATTTTAGCTAAGGCAGCAGCAAATCACAACATCCCTTTTATTCTGAGTACCGTGAGTACTGCAAGTATTGAACGTATTGGTGAGATCACTGAGGGGAAGGCGTGGTTTCAATTATATCACCCTGCTGAAGAAGCGGTTAAAAGAGATTTATTAGAGCGAGCGGCGGCGGTAGGCACTAAGGTTTTGGTCATTTTAGCCGATGTACCCAGTTTTGGATTTAGGCCTCGAGATGTGCGCAATGGATTATCCATGCCCCCTAAAATAAACTTTAAAAACATTTTAGAGATCCTCAAGCATCCTGATTGGGCCCTACAAACTTTAATTCATGGACCACCTAGCTTCAAAAGCTTGGTTCCTTATATGCCTAAAGGATTAAACTTTAAAGGATTGGGTGAATTTATGGATGCTACTTTTTCGGGTCGATTAAATGAAGACCGAATCGCTGCTATTCGAGAACAATGGAAAGGTAAATTGATAGTTAAGGGAGTTGTCAGTGAAGAAGATACCCTCAAAGCCATTGACTTGGGAGTGGATGGGGTCATCGTTTCTAACCACGGAGGGCGGCAGTTGGATGCGGGTCAATCGTCTATTGTACCCATGATTCATTTGGTAAAAAAGTATCAGAAAAACATCAAAATCATGGTTGATTCGGGTTTACGTGGTGGTCCAGATATTGCTCGAGCGATGGCCAGCGGTGCGGCCTTCACTTTTATGGGAAGAAGTTTCATGTATGGGGTGGGAGCCTTAGGTAAACAGGGGGGTGATCACAGCATTTCTTTAATGAAAAAAGAGTTACAGCAGGTGATGGAGCAACTGTGCTGTCAAACTACTGGTGATTTTAAGAATCATCTCATTTAAAGTTTATGTTAGCTACGGCTACTAAAATAAAAACAGTCGATTCCTTCGTGATCGTTTGGTTATCAATGCTATCCGCATAGCCTTCTTACTTATTGGTTAAGGAAAACAAAAAAGCCCCCAGTGAGGGCTTTTTTTGAATTAATAATTCAGCAAATATTCTAGTTCAGCTGTGTACTCAAAGCTTCTACCGACATGAGTCTTTCTGTAGTTCTGCTGTACATTTCTAGTGATTGATTGTAAGCAGTAGCATCTTTTCGCCATGAGCCCTGTCCAAACATTTCATCGTAAAGTTGCGCTTCTGTTTTTTCGGTGTCAGGATATTTTCCGAACTCACCAAATTTATCAAATCCATTGCAAATAATATATTCATTGGTATTACCCCCAGACATCAACTGAAAAACACCTTGAATTCCCGAGTAATTATGTGCTTTCATAACCTTAGCTCCACGGTCAAGGAAATTATACACGGCTGCCTCATGACCAGGTTTGATAAATCTTCTCAAGACATACATATGCTTGAAGGTAGTAGTAGGCGTCCAATTATGAGAGTGTTTAAGTGATCTTGACCATACTTTCCATCCCGTTCGACTTTCTACAAATTGATCAACATTTTCAGCCCAATATTTTTGTTGTGCATTATCACCTTGTTGTTGGTTATTAAAAAAGTCCCAGTCCTTATACCCCATCACTCTTTGGTATTTGCCTTGATTTTCACCATCCATATATTTGAAAGTAAAAATGGCAGTTTCCGCAGTATTATTAAATTTCTTGTTCTTTTTTTCCGCTGCTGCCTCAAATTGTTTGACCATTCCTTTTTTAGGCATGAGATCGTAGCTCATCCAAATTTCAGGACTTTCTTGAGCTTGAGCCATCATATTTAATGCGATGATGGCCAGAATAATTGATATGGTTTTTTTCATGTTGGTTAGATTTTATAATTAATTGTCATAATGAAACTTTAATATATTATTTTTTCGCAATTATTCCAAAGCGAGATTCTCAGTTTAAATAGGTCATTTAAGACTAGAGATAGAATGAGAGAGGATAAAGTTTTATTTACTAAGGGATTGGAAGTTTATTTGTCAGCTAAAATAAGCTGAGTAAAGAGGTAATCTCACGTTCACAAAATTTGGTTGATACTGTCTGTTGTTTTGTAGCTTTATTTATACAACATATGAGCTTAAGAGAGCGGCGTTGAGCCGCTGGAGCTTATTTTTCAAACCATTTTAATGGATTGAAAAAAAGCGTTGGGGTCCTGTCAACATATTCTTGATACTGCGATAGATGCCCCCACTTTTCCTTACCCCTAGCTTTCAATAAAGGGATACCACTGATGTAAACGAGTAAAAAATAGGTGAAAACAGGTGAAATTAGTGTCATCAATTGAAGGCCTGAGAGAGAAGATAAAGAGCAAATGGCGATGCCCACCCATAAGATTATTTCACCTAAATAATTGGGGTGTTTTGAGTAAGCCCAGAGTCCATTTTGGATAAAATTCCCTCGGTTGGATGGATTTTTCCTAAAGCTACTTTTCTGATGGTCAGCTATGATCTCTATTGAAAAGCCTAAAACAAACACAAGGAAACCCATGAGGGAAACTCCGTTTAAGACTACACCTTTAGCAATCGCGGTGAGGGCGCAAGCAGAACAAATAGCGACCCACATGCCTTGTAAAGTCCAAGTCATGAAAAATTGAGTCGGTGATCGTTTGATGGATTGAAACCTTTTATCCTCTCCTGTGCTGTGAATTCTGGTAAACAAGAAAATGCCCAGTCTCAAAGCCCAAATAATGACAAATAAGCCTAAGATCAGGCTACCTAAGTTGAATCCGGTCATCAAGTAGCTGGCATAGCTCGTATATACAATTACAGTGAGGTAGGTCATACTACCCGAGAGGTCATAAAACTTTTCTGTTTGAAAATAATAAGCGGGTACAAACAATATCCACTGAATTAAAAAGGAGATGAAGACAGCGTTTATGATCAAATCGATGGCGGTCAACCACGCCAATCCATAAGCTACAGCAAACGCGATGAATGAGAAAAATAAATGAGATAGGTTTTTTTTCATTGTTTAAGGATACTCGATAGCAATGCGTTCCATTTAGCGCATTGCCATTCAAAATAATAAATAGTAAATTAAAAATAAGATCAGATAAATAACTAAGTAAAAACGATAATGATTTCGGGCCTTAATATACGCTTGATCCGCTGGCAAACTATTTGAAAATAAAGCAATCAGTTCTTTTTTGAAAAGAGGTTTAATATTTATTTTCCAATCATCCGTTGCATAGACTATTTTTCGAAACCGACTTCTGAAATAAGTACTGGGGATACCCCAAATTAACAGGACTACGAAAAGAATATTTTGTTCAGACATTACCTTAAATATATTTCATTTTATTCAACAAAAGAAGGTATTATTTAAATATAATTCAAAGAAAACTCCTAAATAATTCATTATTAGAATTTTATTCCGTTATTTGTCCAATAAAATCAATCATATTTAATCTACAAAGTATAATGAAATCAATTATCAATTTTTTAGCAATGAGCACCCTGTGTTCATTGATTATCATCTCATCATGCGGCGATGATGATGACACCACGGTTACAGATGCTGCCGATGAAGCCACAGTCGTAGATGCCGATAGTGATGGTGTTGTGGATACGGCTGATACTTGTGCAGATACGCCTAGCGGAGCAACGGTAGACAGCAGTGGTTGTTCAGATTCTCAGAAAGATACAGATGCTGATGGCGTAACGGATGATTTGGATACTTGTGCGGATACTTCCGAAGGTACGAATGTAGATGAAAATGGATGTGATCTTATAACAGATGATATAACGACAGATTGTATTACTTCCACAGCCGCTAATGATATTGCGGTCATTGCATGCCAATACTACAACGATGACGCGCTCACAGTAGTTGTTGGGGAAACCACAATTACGATCACATCAACTAATGAGCCGGATCATAAAAGTATGTATTATGATACGAGTAATCCTCTGTTCGAGGCCTATAGTGAGCCTGAAAATGAAGATTTCTACAAAAATCCAAATAAAATTACTGCTATGAATTACACATTCACCCTACCTAGATTTCCTCAAGCAGCCACAAATAATGAAGATACTCCTTTTGGCCCAATGGGTGTATCTATCAATAGTGTGGTGTTTTATAATCAGCAAGCTGCACCCGGAGACGATATATTGGAGGAACTCAACACTTTTGATCAATATGAAGGACATCCAACCAATACCGGTTCTTATCATTATCACATAGAGCCTACATGGTTAACAGAAATCAAAGGCGACAGTACCTTTTTAGGCCTTTTACTTGATGGCTTTCCTGTTTATGGCCCTGTTGAAAGTGGAGTGACTTTGACCAATGATGACCTTGACGATTATCATGGCCACACCAGCGCAACGACAGATTTTCCAGAAGGGATTTACCATTACCATATCACAGCGGATCTTCCGTGGATCAATGGGGGCGAATTTTATGGTACATCAGGTAATGTTACCCAATAAGATTTACGGTGTTTTGATCACTTAGTGGTTGCTTTTAACGTGACCGCTTTGAATCTAATGAGAGGGCACACGATCAGATGGATGTGTGCCCTTTTTTGTTCAAAAACTATCTTAAATACAATAAATTTAATTGAACAAAAGAGGTAAAAAATCGATTTTGATATAAATCGATTTTGATATAAAAAAACACCTAACTATTAGGTTTTTATAAAGTGTTTTAATTTTTTTAATCTCAATAAAATAAATCATATCATAATGAAACCATTGTATACCATGAAATTAACAATGAATTTTTTAGCAATGAGCACCCTGTGTTCATTGATCATGTTCTCATCGTGTGGAGATGAAGACGATCCAGTTGTTTCAAACGACACAGAAACTACCGAGGATACGACCACTGAGGATACAACCACTGAGGATACGACTACTGATGATGCATTAGATTTTGCCACGCTTTTTTACGGAGCTGAGCGCGTGACTATTGTGGGTAATTTTGTGGAGATAAACACCTTAGACTTACCTGACCATACTTCTCCCTTTTATCCAGAGAGTGATCCTTTGTATGCGGCATACGCAGGGGATAATGCAGACTTCAGTACCGTAATTACGGCAGGAGGACAAACTTTTGATCCTGAGATTGCAGAGCAAAATTATACTTTAAAAATACCTATTAACCCAGCTGTAAAATCAGGATCAAAGTCCTCAACGTCTGGGGGAGCGATAGGGGTGGCCTTAAATGGAGTGATCATCTACAATCAGTACAACGGAGCCAATGAATTGCTCGATGATTTGGAGTTCAATAATACCGATGAATACAATGGACACCCAACACCTAACACAGGAGGTTATCATTATCACAAAGAACCGCTGTGGTTAACTTCTTCAGATAAGTCCGCTTTGGTAGGATATTTATTGGATGGATTTCCTATCTACGGACCTGAAGATGAATCAGGAAATACGTTGGCTACTGCTGACTTGGATGAGTATCATGGACACACCAGTGCAACTGCTGAATATCCTGATGGGATCTATCATTACCATTGTACTGATGATGCCCCTTGGATCAACGGGGGTGAATACTATGGTACCCCAGGTACGGTTACACAATAAGAACTAGGGAATTTTAATCTTTTAGGGGTTGCTTTTGACCACCGCTTTGAATCTAATGAGAGGGCACACATATTTTTTGATGTGTGCCCTTTTTTGTTAATAATTACTGTTTTTCGAGCATCTTTTTTATAAAATGAGTCTCTTCATTTGAATACGGAGTGCCATCTGCCCGAAAGATATCATGATGCCAAACATCAGGTTCCTCTGTGAACTTAATGACCCAACTTCGCCATGGATATTTTGTATGGGTCTTTCCATCAACCAATCCCCAATTAACGGCACCTATCTTTTCTTTTTTGAACAAAGGGAGCAGTGTTTCAAAATGGTTGCCTACGCCACGGGCTAGGTATTCGGTACAAAAAAGAGGTCGATTGTATTTTTTCAATTCACTGATTTTTTCTGCTACTTTTTCTAGGCTACCATCATAGGCATGAAAAGAAATAACATCTGAATGTTCAATCATGAATTGATCGATGGCAGATAGTTTTTCAAAAGTTCCCCATTGTGCGCTATTTCCTTTCCAAAGACCGCTGGTAAGCGGTTGAGAGGGATTGACCTCTCTTGCCCAACCAAAAGCTTTTTTGAGCAACGCGAGAGAGTATACTTTCTTGTTACTCACTTCAAGCGCACCACGGCCTTTTCCTTTAGCCATATTATCAGGTTCATTATATAAGTCCCACATGATTACGCGATCATCATCGGCAAAAGCAGTAATGATGCCTTTGATATAAGTTTCTAATTCATCATGCCTATTTAGGTCACCCAGGATAGCAGCTCCAGGAGCTTGAACCCAACCTGAATTATGGAGGTGAGGTATAGGGACCGGTTGTTTTCCAAGTTTTGGTACAGGATGCCACACATCATCTAGCAAAACAAAAATAGTTTTGAGTTCATAGCGATCGGCAATACTCAAATAGCGATTCAATCGATCTATAAAGCCTTGGGCATCTTGCTCCCATAAAAGATTATGTAGATAGACGCGATGAACATTCATGCCTAAATCTGCAGACCATTTTAATTCTCTTTCGATGGTATTTTCATCAAAAGTTTCCGCTTGCCAAAATTCAAGTTGATTAATGGCGGTACTTGGATTGAAATTAGTGCCCACCCGCCATGGCTGTGCATCATACCAAATCCAGGCCTTGGCTACAGGCCATTGTTGCGCCCTCACACTAAAAAAAAGGAGTAGGAAGAGTCCAATAAATAAAGGTTTTATCAAGTATTGAGAGATCATGATTTTCTTAATCATCTCTAAGATAAATCATTTCCTAGATGAAATCAAGTATTGGAGAGGTCCAAATTATGTGAATCTCAGGTAAAGAAATAGCTGATTTCAGTTATTAATTAAGCTTTAGTTCATTAAACTCTTAATTTATAAAATGAAGGCAATTTTTTTTATTTAAAAGAATTATATTTTTTTTCTATTTAATAAATTAAATTTAATTTATTTTAATTTTCATTAATGACAATTCATTATTTAATCGACCCAGATGTGCAGCTTTAAGCCACACTTTTTAACCATTTCTTTTTATTTAACCTTATTGAATTTCGCTTGGAGTGAAACGCCCGATTCAGATATTGAAGCAGCATTTACAATGCAGATTACTGCGGAAGAAGTAACCAGTGGTGCAACTTCCAATGATAAGATATTGAATTTGACTTTTATCAGTAGTGCTCCAACCAAAGATTTTGCTCCTTCAGACGTCAAAGTATCCAATGGTAAAATTGGGGGAGCTAAAAGGGTAAATAGCACGACTTATACCGCCAAGTTCAAGGCTATTGAGGAGGGATTGACCAAAATCAGCATTCCAGCGGGAAAATTTACCAATGCCCAAGGAGATAAAAATAGTGCATCCTCAGAATTTATTTGGACTTATGATGCCACGCCCCCCCAAATGAGCATCGAGATAACACAGATCAATCAGCTGGTCAAGAGTATGAAGATTTTGATAAATAAAGAAGCAAAAGGTGATTCCGAAGTATTGCCTTCTGATGATGAAATATTAAGATTACAATTCACAAGTAGCGAAATAATTACAGGTTTTGTGGCATCAGATGTAGTTGCAAATGGAGGTTTACTGAGTGAATTCAAGGGGAGTGAAATGAGTTATTCGGCCATTTTCACCCCGTCAGAGCCTGGGCCGAAGGATTTCGAATTGGCTGCGGGTTCTTTTGTTGATGCCGCAGGGAATGGCAATGAGGTCATATCATTCAGCTCTACCTACATTCCCCCGATAGGTTCTGAGTATGGAGGAGGCGTAATTGCCTATGTATTTACCCCACATGATTCAGGATATGTAGCCGGAGAGGTGCATGGTTTGATTGCGGCAAAATCCGATCAAAGTTTACCGTCAGGTGCCCCTTGGTACAATGGAGTTTTCAATAAAACAGGAGCTACTGGAGCAGCCGTAGGTAAAGGTCGTGAAAATACTGAATTGATTGTGTTGAAACAAGGTAAAGCAACCAATGAATTCCTTTCTGCAGCCAGGTTGTGTGCAGACTATGTGGTAACTGAAGAGGCCGAGACGTTTGATGATTGGTTTTTACCAAGTAAGGCCGAGTTAAACAAGTTATACCTCAATAAAGAAATGATTGGGGGCTTTGAGGGTGATGGCTATTGGAGTTCTACCGAAGAAGATCAGCAGGGGGCTTGGAGACAAAGTTTTTACAATGGCTACCAAAATTATGGGAATAAGAGGAGTGAGGGGTCTGAGGGAGCTGCGAGTGGTTATTACGGAAGACATGTCCGAGCCATCAGGACTTTTTAGGTCATCAAATAGTCATCCAAATTAATTGAGAAGTCCTTATTCTTCAATAGATCTTCTTTTTTGAGTTCTTAATCAGATAAGATCGAGTCAGTTTGATTTAAGTAAATGGAGAGACTTGCGTAAAAGGTATCCATTTTAAGAGTGAAAACCTTTTCAAAAATGACTCATGCATTGAGCGGGCCAAGGTTAGGGATCTTATAAGTAAAGTTAAATATACCCATCTTGGGAACTACTGGACCCATCATCTCTGAATCATCGGGATCACAACAAAGGGTTAAAAAATATTAGGGAATACAATAGGTTTGAGATGAAGCAGTACTGAGATTTGTGCTCTATTATTTGAGTGACTAAAGCAGATATCATGTGCAAGTAATATGCTCAATCATTTTATAAACGTCTAGGCTAACTTTTTCTGATTAGAATAAATCAAACGATTTGAACAATTGAGCCCTCAATCAAAGGGGATTCTCTTCCCTATATATTCTGTTACTGCTCATCCATAAATAAATTTTATTTGCAGCCAGTCCGTAATGATAAAAAGTGATGTTTTATATTTGACTACTTATGCTACGCAATCATGTCTAATCTTCAGGAAAAAAAAGGAAAATTTGGGGTGACACCTGTTTTTTTAACGGCACTTTCTACCATTTTGGGTGCCGTCATGTTCTTGCGTTTCGGTTACGCCGTAGGTAATGTTGGATTTATAGGTACCGTTGGCATCATCATATTGGGCCACCTCATCACCATTCCCACGGCTATGGCTATAGCTGAAATAGCTACCAACCAAAAAGTGGAAGGAGGAGGAGAATACTATATTATTTCTCGCTCCTTTGGTATCAATATCGGTGCGGCCATTGGTTTGACTTTATATCTATCGCAAGCCATCAGTATCGCCTTTTATGCCATTGCCTTTTCAGAGGCTTTTGATGGAGTCATTGAATGGCTTAATGATACGTATCATATTTTTATTTGGGATAAAAGATTGATCAGTGCTCCATTGGTACTTGTACTGAGTGCAATCATGTTGAGTAAAGGGGCACAATTAGGTGTCAAAATTTTATATCCGGTAGTAGCAATTCTGGTAGTTTCCTTACTTTTTTTATTTTTGGGAGATACGGGTTATAGGTCTGGAAATGAGAATTTTGATTTTTTTAAAACCATTCAGAATCCAGATTCTTTTTTTATTGTTTTTGCCATTATTTTTCCTGCTTTTACAGGGATGACCGCCGGTGTCGGGCTGTCGGGAGATCTTAAGGATCCCAAAAAAGCCATTCCGTTAGGTTCATTGATGGCCACCTTTACGGGGATGTTGATCTATTTATTCATTGCTTATAAGTTGACCATATCGGCTTCTCCGGAAGATTTGGCAGCGGATCAACTGATCATGGGTAAGATTGCGTTATGGGGACCGATCATAGCCATTGGACTCGCTGCAGCAACATTTTCGAGTGCCTTAGGTTCAATTATGGTAGCTCCAAGAACCTTGCAAGCTTTGGCTTCAGATGGAATCATCCCAAACAAAGGGATCAACGCACTTTTATCAAAAGAAACTAAAAAAGGAGAGCCTTTCAACGCTACGGTAATTACGATCCTGATTGCCTTATTTTTTTTGTTGGTCGGGGACATTAATATGGTTGCTCAAATCATATCCATGTTTTTTATGGTTACCTATGGTGCGATTTGTTCCATTTCTTTTCTGCAGCATTTTGCGGCAGACCCTTCCTATCGTCCGGCCTTTAAGTCTCGCTGGTATGTTTCCTTATTAGGGGCAGTGCTTTGTTTTTACATGATGTTTAAAATGAATGCCATGTATGCATTTAGTGCCCTTTTGATCATGGTACTGATCTATGTGGGGATCACCTATTTCAGTCCCAATAAACAAGGGATGGTGAAGATATTTCAAGGAGTAATTTATCAATTAAGCCGTCAGCTCCAGGTTTTTTTACAAAAGGCCGATAAAGAGGATGTCAATACTTGGCGCCCCTCTCTAATTTGTATCTCAGATGATTCATTTAAGCGTACAGCGGCCTTTGAATTGATGCGATGGATATCGCATAGATATGGTTTTGGAACCTATCTTCACTATATCAAGGGTTACGTATCCCGTGAAACCAACAAACAGGCCCATGAGATGCTTGATAGGCTTATAGAAAAGGCAGAGATATCGAAAAGCAATATGTATTTGGATACGATTATCAGCCCATCCTATACTACAGCGATTGCCCAGTCCATTCAATTGCCCAGTGTATCAGGAAAAGAATCTAACATGTTCATGTTTGAATACTCCAAAACTTTGGGTCCTTGTACCGACCTCATTATGGACAATATGCCATTGGTCAGTGCTACCGATTTTGATATTTGTGTTTTGGCAAGTACTGAGAAAGGGTTTGGATATCACAATGAGATTCATATTTGGATTACCCAAGGAGATTTCGATAATGCATCACTGATGATACTTATGTCTTTTGTAATCATGGGCCATCGAGATTGGCAAGGGGCAGAGATAAAAATATTTGCGATACACCCAAAAGATGAACTAGCAGATCAACGGGAAAAGTTATTAGATCAAATAAAAGAAGGCAGGTTGCCTATTTCGCCTAATAATGTAGAGTTGATTGAGAAAGATCAAGAAACCAATAGTAGAGTCATTATAAATAAAAGGTCTGTAGGGGCTGATTTAACGATTATTGGATTTAATAGTGAGGCCGTTAAACAACTTAGAGCAGAAGTTTTTGAAGGATATCAAGATTTAGGAAATATTTTATTTGTCAACTCATCCAAAGAAAAAGAACTCTTGTAACTAGATGACTCAAAAGAATCCAATGATCTGCTGAATATTCACTTTTTATTTAAATTAAAACCTCTAAAAACATTAACTTCTATTTTTTTATAAAAAAGCACCCCCTATGAAATATTTTTATTTGATTACACTGATCCCAGTTTTATTGCTTAATGTCAATTGCTCAGACCTGGAAAAAAGTCAAGAGGTCGATTCGACGGCTCTAGCTAATCCTTTTTTTATCCAGGATAATCAACCTATTGATTTTGCATCGATCACAGCTAATCATGTGAGTGAGGCAGTAGTAATGACTGAAAAAATGACTAATGAAGCGCTTATCAAAATAATTACTATCAAAGAGAAAGACAGAAACTTTGAAAACACCATACGGGCTTATGATGCACTCTGGGCGAATTATTCAGCTATCGCCTCACCCATCTATTTAATGGCCTATACGCATCCAGATTCAGCCATTAGAAGTCAGGCCCAAGAAGCGAATACCGCACTCAGTCAATATGGCAATGAGATCAGTTTGAATGAGGACTTATACCAAGCCATTAAGTCTTATTCGGGTCAAGCTGAGGTTGATCAATTAAAGGATCATCAGAGGAAATTCTTAAATGAATCCATTATTGAGTTTGAGCGTAATGGTTTTGCCTTAGCTAAATCGAAGAGAGATCAGTTAAAAATAATCAAAGATGAATTAGCGGTTCTCAGTGATCAGTTTTCAGAGAACATTGCCGCTGAAGATGATTTTTTAGAAGTAGAGGCAGCTGATATGGAAGGCTTACCCGCTGATTATAAAGAAGCACACCAACTAGTGGAGGGCACTTATCAAATAGACTTGTCTTATCCTTCTTATGGGCCCTTTATGAAATACAGTAAGTCCGAAAGTGCGCGCAAAGCACTTTTTATAAAGTATCAAAACAGGGCAGCGCCTGAAAACCTTGAGGTATTACAGCGTTTGTTAGAAAAAAGGAGGGAGATGGCAAATTTACTCGGATTCGCCAGTTATTCCGCTTACCTCTTGGAAGATAGAATGGCCCAGAACCCAGAGACTGTTTGGGAATTTGAAGAAAATTTAAAGGAAGATCTACGTGCAAAAACGCAGTTGGATGTTGCTGAATTACAAGCGGCCAAAGAATTAAATGGTGGGGGTTTAGATAAGGTAAAACCATGGGAGCAAAGCTATTATTTCAATCTACTTCTCAAAGAAAAGTATGAACTTGATGCCGAGGAAGTGAAACAATATTTTGCCTTGGATGATGTGATTAAAGGACTTTTTGATCTTACCAAAACCCTATTTGATCTTGAATATAAAGAAATCTCGCAACCTAGCGTGTGGCAGGAGGATGTCCGGATGTTTGAGGTGTATCAAGATGAAAAGTTGAAAGGTGTTTTCTATCTGGATTTACATCCCAGAGCCAATAAGTACAATCATGCGGCTTGTTTTGGCATCATCAATGGGAGGTTAACCCCAAAAGGATATCAGATTCCCATGGCGAGTTTGGTTTGTAATTTTCCAGAGGCTACGAGTGAAAAACCTGCGCTCATGCCACATGGGGAAGTCGAGACGTTTTTTCATGAATTTGGACATGTATTGCACCAAATGTTGACCACTACAGAATTATATGCACAGTCAGGTACCAATGTCGCACGTGATTTTGTTGAAGCTCCTTCGCAGATTTTTGAAAATTGGGCTTGGAACTATGATGTTTTGAAAAGCTTCAGTAAACATTATGAGACAGGGGAAGTATTACCCAAGCCTTTATTTGATAAAATGCTCGCAGCCAAAAAAGTGGGCTCAGGTATGAGTGCTATGGGGCAAGTGTTTTATGGTACTTACGATTTAACGCTGCATGATCAATTTGATCCCAAATCAGGAAAAACAACTACAGATGTCTTGCGTAGCGTTCAAAATGAAGTGTTAACATATCCTTATGTAGAAGGTACTCACTTTCAAGCGGCCTTTGGACATTTGGACGGTTATGGATCCAGTTACTATGGTTATTTATGGTCTTTGGTGTATGCTCAAGATATGTTTTCAGTCTTTAATGAGTATGGAATTTTAGATAAAACGACAGGATTACGTTACAGAGATATTATTTTGGCGAGAGGGAGCTCCGAAAAAGCCATAGACTTGGTTAAGGAATTTTTGGGTAGAGCTCCTAACAATGAGGCGTTCTTGAAGGAGTTGGGATTAGAGTAGAATGAATAACTCCATTTTAAAAAGGCAATCAAAACCCCACTCTTGTAATACTACTTTTTTTTAGATAAAATATTTCATATATTAATGCTATTAAGGGCTACACAAAAGAGGTTTTATTGATCTACACAAGATAAGCCCGTGGTTCATGATATTCATTGATACGCTTCAAGCGGATAATCCGAGTTCATGGGGTTGAAGTATAAACCATTAAAAGACATTATTATGAAAAATTTTTTACTCCTCTCGCTCTTTTTTATTTTTTCAAATATTACCTATGCCCAAATTGATGTGGCTCCTGATAGAGCGCGTGGAGAAGGCCCTTTTAACCAGCTTATTATTAGAGGGGCTACCCTGATCAATGGTAACGGAGCACCCCCTACCGGACCGGTAGATGTAACCGTTGAGGACAATAAAATTGTCAGCATTCAAAATGTGGGTTATCCAGGTCTTGACATCAAAGAGGACAGAAGACCAAAATTAAAAAAAGGAGGTAAAGAAATAGATGCGCAGGGCATGTATTTACTACCCGGATTCATCGAAATGCATGGTCATATTTCATCGCAGAGATCTGGAAAGGCAGACTATGTTTATAAGTTATGGATGGCCCATGGCATTACCACGATTCGTGACCCTTCATGCGGTCAGGGTTTAGATTGGGTATTGTCCGAAAAAGAGCGAAGTATCAAAAATGAGATTACGGCACCAAGAATATTAGCTTATACAAGTTTTGGCCAAGGGGAAAAAAACGGAATTAATAGCCCTCAAGAAGCCATAGACTGGGTGAGAAATAATGCAGCCAAAGGTGCTGATGGGATCAAGTTTTTTGGTTCAAGACCTGATATATTCAAAGCAGCGTTGCAGGAGAATAAAAAACTTGGGTTGAGATCGGCTTGCCACCATGCACAAATGGATGTTGCGTTGATGAATGTTCTGGAAACGGCTCGAAATGGACTAACCACTATGGAGCATTGGTATGGGTTACCAGAGGCCCTTTTTGAAGACAGGACGGTTCAAAATTATCCATTGGATTATAATTACATGAATGAAGGAGCTCGATTTGAGGAGGCGGGAAAGTTGTGGCAGCAAGCTGCATTACCTCATTCAAAAAAATGGAATGAAGTTATGGATGAATTGCTCTCTTTAGATTTTACGATTGACGCTACTTTTGTGCCCTATAGTATTTTCAGAGATGTACAAAGAGGGAGTAGTTTGCCTTGGCATACAGACTATACGCGACCCGCACTCCTTGAATTTTTTCTACCCGCTAGGGATTCCCATGCGGCGGCTTATTATGATTGGGGAACGGAAAAAGAAACTCAATGGAAGGAAAATTATAGGCTTTGGATGGCATTTGTAAACGAATATAAAAACAGGGGAGGTAGGGTCACTGCCGGAGCAGATTCAGGCTATATGTATAATTTATATGGTTTTGGTTATATCCAAGAATTGGAGTTGTTGAGAGAAGCTGGATTTCATCCGATGGAGGTCATTCAGTCGGCTACTTTAAACGCAGCAGAGGCCATTGGAATGGATGACCAGATAGGCACCATCGAGGTAGGAAAATTGGCAGATATGATTTTAATGGATCAAAACCCATTAAAAAACCTCAAGTATTTATATGGAACCGGAGATATTAAGCTGAATGAGACTAATGAGGTAGTCCGTGTCGGAGGAGTTAATTATACCATTAAGGATGGAATCATATATGATGCGAGACAACTACTTGAAGATGTGAAGAAAATCGTGGATGAAGAAAAGGAAGCAACGCCGAATTGGGAAAGATTAATGATTCAATCTATTGATCGTTAACCAAGGCTTCTCGAAAAGTAAAAGGGCATCGCGTCTTTAACAGCATCCAGAATCTGGGGTACAATTATTTTGAGAATTACCGAGTTGAGAAATTCTAATTTTAGGTTTTGAGACAGGAAGACCACATTTTTTTGGATCTAGACAATCTGTTAATTTGTTGGTGAGCAAAAATTGTTGGCCATTAAAGGACAATCCATATTTCCCAATGGTATCACCTTGATATTCTACCTCGATATTTAAGTTTTCTATACCCAGTTTATTTTCGGCAAGGGTGATGATTTCTAATAAGTCTTTAGGGGATAGTCTATGCTGATAGTCATCGGCTTCCCACAATTGAAAATTGACGGTATCTTCTTTTCTTACCTTACCACCACAATCTATAAAATGCTTGCTGAACTTTCCTATTTCAGTGATATGGAAGTGGCTAGGTATAGATGCACCGTTGGGCAATTGAAAATCAATTTTATCAATGGTCAAGAGGGATTCTTTTATTTCTGATAGTTTCATAGGGAGTTTCTGATTTTTTAAAACAAAGTGGCATCAATTTTTTATAATTAATTTTTGCTCAATAAGGTATTTTTAATTTAATACCAGCAAACAGCCATAAACCAGGCATTTCTACGAGGTTAGATTCATAATAACTTTCATTGAACAAGTTATTGATGGTGAGGTAAAAGCTATATTTTTCTGCTTCCCAAAATAACTTTGTATCTATCACAAAATAATTGGCCATTGAAGCTCTGTCCAAATACCTTAAGCGCAGGTTATGATGCAATTGACCAACAATTCTATGCTGAATGTTGACTGTTAGTTGATGATTTAGATTCTCAAGGACATATCTGGAAATGATGTTTGAATATTGGGGTATTTCTGCGTCAATATAGGTGTAACCGATCTGAATATTTTCTAAAATTTCGTTAGATCCTAACAATGCTTGACCACTGAGATTTATATTAAAATCTAAGCCACGGATGGTTAAATCATTCAAATTTTGAGGTTGCCATTTTGAAGTATCCGCCGCTTCTGAATCCTTGATCCAATCGATTAAATTACTACTTTTTCGAGAAAACCAACTGATATTTGTATTCCAATGGCTGTGTGTGTATTTGGCTCCAACCTCATATGAAAGAGCAGATTCTGGGATTAAATTTTCATTACCAATATTGGCGGCACCTACATAATAAAGGTCAGTATAAGTGGGTATTCGCCAAGTATAACCCATGTTTGTGAAGAGCTTGATGCCGGATTTTAGTGCGTACCCTACATCAATTCCAGGAAAGAAATGTGACCCAAAATCACTATAATGACTCAACGCTACGCCAGGGGTAATGTCTAGCTTCTTATTTAATAAATATGCACGGTGTTCCAAAAAAAGGCTAGAGATTTGTCTAGAACGATTTCCAAGATTATTACTGTTTAGACTGACCTTGCTCAGGGAACCTCCGATACCTGTAGCACCCCATTTGCTATAATAATCTCCATGACTTTCCAAACTGACTACTTGACTGGTGTGCAAATTGCGATAATAGTCTGGATCTTCCCTAATGAGGAGGTATTCATCTTGGTTTCTTCGCCAATTCAACCTGGTTTTTATTGTGAAATTAGCTGATGACTTTTGATGCCCGATGTTCATTAAACTGGTTTGTATTTCTTCATACTGGTTGGCAAAGAAATCGGAATCATTGCCGTAAAATCGATTGGCACCAAATTTCCGATCCGAAAAAGACCCAAGCACGCTTATGCTTTGACTTTCGTCTAGCGCGTAACTACCTTGGTAAAAATAATTGGTTACATCATAATCGGTGTTGAAGCGGTAGCCATCCGATAGTTGTTTCCCCAATGATAAATAATGTTGGTATTTTCCTTTTTGATGTGCAATGGCGGCATGGCCACCCCAAAGGGCATTCATTCCATTTCTGAGGGATAATTTCAGATAAGGCGTATTAGGTGTTTTGGTCACAATATTGATGGCTCCTGTAAAGGCGTTGGCCCCAAAAACCCGTGCTGCAGGACCTTTGAGTATTTCAATCCTTTCAATATTGTCAAGGCCCAAGGGTAGATTTAAGGCATGATGCCCTGTTTGGGGATCAGCCATTTTAATCCCGTTAATCAAGATGAGGATTTGATCAAAAGTACCTCCGCGTAGGCTTACATCTGCTTGTATGCCATGCGCTCCTCTTTGACGTATATCAAGTCCGGCTACTGATTGCAATAATTCGGCAACACTTTGGGCTGCCGAATTTTCGATTTGTTGATTTGAAATGACATGAATGTTTCTTGAAGTTTGTGAAACAGGGAGTTGAAGTCTATTTTCTTGAATGATGACATCTTCGAACATCGGGACTTGTGAAGGGGGTACCGAGAGATCTTCTTTTTTGTATAAGATCACATTGATGGTTGAACTGATGCCCCTATTTATTTCCTTAGAGACAAATCCATCGGCGCTGAAAATCAAATTATCCGAAGTTTCTGGTATTGTGATTTCGTAGTTGCCCTTGCTATTAGTGAGTGTCTTAAACTGAGTGTCTTTGATTAAAATAGTAACCGAAGTGATGGCATTTCCATGATCATCAACTACTTTCCCTACCACTTTGGAGCCTTGTGCAAATGCGTGTGCGGAAGTCATTAATGCAAACAGAAACAAAATCCAATGATGATTTTGGACATTATTTTTTGATAAAGCAGAGATCAGTTTAGGCGCTTTTATGGGCATAAAATAGGTTGCTAAATGTGAGTGAGAGATCTGGAAAATAACATCAAAGAAGAAAATTTATAAAAAACCTAGGACGTAATAATTTTTTTTATTCTCCATGTGTAGAGGAGGTACGCTATTAATGGTTTCATTAAATAATATTAATTGTTTTATTAATCCCGTTAAATTACTTTAAAAGGCAAGTTACATTTAAATAAGACATCTAAGGTTTTTTTTTTACTCGCGAATTATCAGAAGACCTTTTTATTAAAAAGCAGGGTATATTAACCTCATTTTGGAAACGAGGGGTGTGATTTATTTTTTTTTCCCCCAAAGAACTATATAATAACATTCTTCTTTTTTAAGATTGAAAGTTACGAACCAGGCATATAGACTTTCGAGCTCCCCTTTTTTAGTGAATTTTAATATTTTGACAAATCGGGAGACTGTTCAGGAGGGTCATCCATAGGAGAATTGATAAATCGAAATGGAGCCAGATTTTTATATAGAACTGACGTTGTTAGATAAAAGCATTTTGATGATTCTAATGTATGAGATCTCTATTTTATGTAAAAAGGAGGGGTTACCTTTTACAATAAGGGGGTATCAAACGTATTAATCCTTCATGATAATCGATTTAAATGGACACGCATTTCTATTTAAAAAAGAGAGTATTCATTAAAAAATCGATACTTTTGGGGTTAATAGCAAATTTAAAAACGCAACTAAACTATAAAAAATGAAAAAAATCAAAGACATATTGTTGATCAGCGCTCTGCTGTCCATGACTATGTTTATGTCATGTACAGAGGATGATGATCTTGAGGACATCGACAATGGAGGTGTTGTCAATGACAGTACTGACGTTGCCAACGACAGCACCGATGTTGATCTCGTGACTTCTAGTTTTATGACGCTTGGACAAGATACTATTCTATTGGGTCTGGGTGCTCTAGAATATTATGGGATCGAGTATGAAGGTGCGATACCGTTTTTGGGCTATGCAAATGATATTGGAGAGCGATGCTTTGACTTACCTTACAATACAGATATTATGCTGCAGGGAGGTAGTTATTCGGTAGCTCAACTCAATGCCTTTATGGAGGCAGAGAGCCAAGAGGAGTTTGATGCATTGGCATCTGAATACGGCGCAGGAAAGGTAGTAGGGATTTATTCTTGGTTGGATCATGATGATGAGGAGCTAACCAGTGGTGAGTATGTTGATGGTTTGCAGTTTTTTAATGATCATTTCCCCAATTATCCAATGGCTTCTTTTGAGGAGTTAGGTGAATTCATGCAAGGCAAGTATGAGGAAACTTATGGATCTGCTTGTATGGAGTGTGGGGAAGCATACCAAAACGCATGTGCTGGAGATGAAATGACTTTTGATATTTGGGATGAAGAGACACAAGATTACGTGGAGATCACTGAAGTCATGACTGGAGAAAGACTTTATGAGACTTATTTGTATTCTAATAATTGTCGACTCACTGGTGTAGATCGAACATGGATGGATGAGGTATGTAGTATGGAGGATTTATCTTTTGGCAATTTGATTAATGAGTTTGAGATAGGTATGATTTCTGCTGACGAAAACGGAGCAGTTACCGATCAATTTTATGAGGTTTCCAATGTCACTTTAGATTTTGAAATCCTTGGTGATGGCGTGTATTCCATAAATGCTAGCGGAGATGCAATGATGTATGATGGGGAGAGTGAAGAGACGATCTCGGATCCCATACCGTTTACAATTACATACACGGGTATTTTATATCAAGAAAATTATGAAGATGAAGATCAAGGAGAAAATGAGGGTGATTATTTTGAAGAGTGTTTTACAGAGGAGCTATCTGAGACAGAAGGTTGGTGGGTTGATTCTGTATTAGTCATTTATCCAGATGCTGAAATTGATCATGTTTTGTTAAATGTTTGTCAGACGGAAGATTATAGAGATGAATATTTAATGGTTTTTATAAAAGATGGAAGTTATCAAGAGGAAGAAGGTATAGAAATTGACTATTTCTGTGAAATTGTATTTGAAAACACAACGCAAGAGCTTATTTATAACGGTTGTGCAAATTGCGATTTTTCCGATATTGATGTAGATGAATCAGGATACTGGACGGTACATCTTGATTCTGCTTACCAAGGTATAACTATTAACCACATCGAAATAGTTGATTGTAGTGAGTTGTACCCCGAAGATCCAAGGATGCTAAATGTTTACTTAGACAATGGTTGTGTCATTACATTTAATGATGAGACTGAAACGGTTTGGTCAGAGTATTGCGAGACTTGTACAACAACTGAAGTTGAGATAACGGAGCAGGGTTATTGGACCCCTTTCATTCCTGAAGACGAGGTCATTATGAATATCATATTAGATGAATGTGTCTTCGATGATAGGTTACCTGAGAGTTATCTTTATATTGATTTCGAAAGTGGTTGTTTTATGGTATTCGATGCTACAGAAGAGGTTTTGGTTGCGGATTTCTGCTCAGAAGGTCAAGATCAAGAAGACTGTAGTTATTTGGAAGTTTCCGCTGATGTAGAGGGTTATTGGAATGATGTTATTTCGGGAGTTGGATTCGATTCTACGGGTGTAATTGATCAAATGCTTGTATTCACTTGTAGAAGTGAATTTGATGAGCCTGAGGCTAATAGTAGGGTTTTATTCCTTGTCAATGCTGACAGTTCAGCGAGGGTACTTGAATTTGATGAGTTTAGTCAAGAGATTGAATTTGACAGTGATCTAGATTCGCTGGATAACTGGAGTTTGATATCATTGAATGATACCCAATGGCCAGCAATGATTGCTCAGGAATTCCCAAATAAAATAGTAGAATCTGTATACAAAAATTCATATGATGACGATTTTGATTCATGGACGGACATATTTGTTTTCTTTGAAGATGATTGCTTTGTAGCCTTAGATGATGCTGATGGTGAAATTTGGTGGGATCAATGTAAGGGTTGGTTTGATGATGATGATACAGTTGACTCTGATGGAGATAATGGTGGTAGAAAAGAGCTGCGCACTCAAGCCCTCTTTGGAAAAATCATTTCTGCGAGTACGGTTAAGTCAGAGCTTAAACAATTCGTTCCTGCCATTCGTGGGAATAAAACTGACTTGATTAAGAAGGGCGTCATTAGAAATAAAGTAGATATCAATATCTATGCTAAGCGCAATAATTCGAATATCAAAAAAGTGAAAAAACCGCAATTCTCATTTTTGAGATAAGTATAAATAGAAGTAGATTTTAAAAAGCCGATGATAGATTTTAAATCTATTATCGGCTTTTTTTATTTTATTAATCATTACTAAATGGCTAAAAAGACCCTCTATGACTTTTTCGAAGTTAAGATTCGCTTGATGTGTTTGATTTAATATTTGAAGTTCAGCATGATGATATATGTTACCTCAATTTTTATAATTAATAGCCTAAGATCAAGCATGAATGGGGCGCAGCTATTGTGTATACCGTCAGTAAAAAGTGAACTTATAAGGGTTAAATTATAAGAGCGTGTTTTAAATAGAGTAAACTATTTAATCCGTGCGTAGTATTTAAAATAATTGTGAAAAAAGTAGATAAGACTTTAATTAAAAGGAAAGCAAGGATAAGATACTTTGTCTTTTTTTTAGAATTCCAAAAAAGTTTAATCAGAAATCTTCTTAACGCTGCATCATAATGAGCCTTAAACCCTTGGGGTGAAGGCTTATTATTTAATTCTATCGCTAGGATTCACTGAACTCTTAATAAGCTGCTTATTTTTTCAATACTTGGATTTCAACCCTCCTGTTAAACCCTTTTTGTTCTTCATTATCATTGTCTTTTAGGGGTTTATATTCACCATAATAATAGACTTCCACCTGCTCATAATTGGCTCCAAATGTTTCTAGTTTTCTGCGTACCGTCTCCGCTCGCTTTTTCGATAGAATGAGATTGTAGTTCTCATCTCCATCATTATCGGTATGACCGACAATGATGATCTGATATTCGCTTCCATCTGAGAAATCATATCTATTTACCAATTCAATGATTTGGTCATTATAGCTATTAGTTAGAGTCGCATCGTCGCTGTCAAAATAAACATTAAGGGCTTCAATGAAACCTCTGGAGGACCCTGAGTTTGAAGTTCGGTCTGTCTTCTTACCCTTATCTTTCTTGCTCTCCTTATCGTTTTTATCATTATTGACGACTGTTGTTGTTTCTATTGAAATGGGATTAATGGTAATTTGAGTACCATCAGGCATTTCATTATCAACTTGTTCTTTTTTGATTTGTTCGATTTTTTCTATGGTATGATTTGGGTCAATATCTTGTTTGTTTTTGTAAAAATCAATTTTCTCAAGATTGGTTGAATCAATAGGACAGCCTTCATTGTAGATAGATCCTGAAATTTCAGGACATTTATCAAGTAAATTAGTGGTGCCATCACCGTCATTATCGGTACAACATCCTGGATTTTCAAAAGGGCAACCATTATTAAATTCAATGCCAGCGATATCAGGGCATCTATCTACTACATCGATAACACCATCTTTGTCACGATCAGGACACCCGTAGTGAATGGGCAATCCGGCAATTAAAGGACATTGATCATTTAGGTCAAGTACACCATCTCCATCTGTATCCGGACATCCATTGTGCTTTTTAGGACCCGGAGTGTAAATACAATAATCTTGAGCATCCGGAATTCCATCTCCATCCGTATCCGGACATCCTAGTAAACTCAATAAACCTGGATCGTACAGACAACCATCAATATTGTCAGATACTTTGTCACGATCGATGTCTGAAGGTACTTTATATCCTAAATTGAATACGATACCTGCGAATATACTGGAGTTGAATCGTGCTCTTTTTCCAAGTAGCCCTGTGATATTGTTCATACCTCCGATTACAGATATAATTCCATCTCGAGCTTTTAGTTTATTGGTCAGTCCAATTAGATTCACACGACCTGACACTCCTACATTGAATTGACCATTCCTCTGAATGGATAACGGAAGTGCCACTCCTATCTTTTCAGAACTGTATCTAGGAACAATTGAGTGTATGGATTTCACATGCACTTTATGAAGATCTGAATTTCTTTTTAAAGCTGTGGACGAAGTATAACCTAAAAATAAGTTTTTTGAGACGTGATAGTCTGCCTGCAGATTAAGTGAAGTCGGAAGATTCATATTGAACCTAGTGTCCCGACTTTTATTTGGAGTTGAAGCAGCGGCTAAATCATCAAAGCTCTTAAAAACGGTAGTTTCATCAAGATTTTGAACATCTAAATCAACAAATGTGAGCGCTCCTAAAGCTTCAGTATCGTAAAGGGTATTATTCGTCGTAAAATCATATGTGTTGATATCTTTCTCAAATCTTACTCTCCCAATATCCGTTATGCTCAGGCCAAATTTGAATAAATATTTCGTGCGATCGTATCGCTCAATATTCGTTTTCCCATCCATGTCAAAATTGAACCTGTTGTATTTTGGACGATATTCATACACTGCTCCTAAATCTAGTCCGATACCTGTATTTCGCGAGGTAAACATATTACTTTTTTCGGCTCTACCATAATTAAATTCGGTGGATGCAAAAGTAGCCTCTGAGCTCGCAGAACTATTGAATTCAAAGCTTCCCTGATCAGAATAGAGATAGGTAGCATCAATACCATTAATCAATTTAACAGCAATTCCCGCTTTTATGAAGTTGGCTTTTTCATTCTTTATGACCCGGGCATAGTTAAATCTATTCTCTAAATAGATGAACTGATTGTAGGAGTAATTTTCAAATGAAATAGGGGTATTTAAAGGCGTTGAATCATCATAATCGTTGTGAATGGCATTGGTCCATTCGTTAGAAAGACCATCCAGATTACCGAAGGATCGAATGCGGAAACTTAATCCAATGGCGTTGTTGTGATTGATTTCATAACTTACCCCAACTAAGTCAATACTAGAATTTCTGGACTGGTATCCGAGTCCAGAATGATCTCTATATCTGGAACTTTCATTTCCAAAGGTCTTGCTAAGAATGCTTGTATTGCTACCTGTATAGTTATTAGTTTTTAGGCTATTTAAAGAGCCGCTGATACTTAATTTTTGAATAGAATTTACAATAGATGCAGGTTGAAAATAGGAAGTGGAATAACCAATATAATTGTCTAATGCATTTCCCCCAGAATAATTATTTTGAGCGGATACGTATAGACATGTGAAAAGGGTTCCTATCACTAAAATGGGAAGTCTTAATTTCATAATGAGTGTAATTCTTGAGGTTATGGCTGTTGCCTGGTTGTATTGAGGGAAAGAGCTAAAGTTTTGCTCTTTTAATCTCAAAGATAAATTATTATTGTTTTTTAAAAATGTTATCCTTTATTTAAACCTAAATATTACAATTTAAATTGAATTCCTTAGAAAAGGCCTTATTTGATGATTGATTTTATTTTCATCGATTACCACAAGAATTTTATCAAGCTATGAATTTAGGAGTTGACCTGATAATGAGTACATAAATAGGGTGATTTAAAAGTTGTATTTTAAGCATTATAGGATTGTACACATCCGACTGAGATTATAAAAAAAATAGGCATTGATTCTAATTGCGGAGCTAATAAGGCATATCTTTAAAAAAACATAATTTAAATCATCATGGCTAAAGGCATCAATACGAAAAAAAATGTAAAGAAGGAACCCGCCAAAACACCAAAAGAAAAGAAGGCAGAAAAGAAACTTAAAAAGGGTAAGTAGTAGTTTCTACGTAGGTCAACTAGGTTGTCACGAGTGTCATTTTCTTATTTGAAGATGTGATGACCTATGAAATCACTTTAGTGCCTCTAGTAACCAATCTGAGGTAGGGGATTGGATATTTGACCAAAATAGAGTTAAATGATGCATCCAATTTAAAAAGATCAGCAAAGACGACTTCCAATAAGAATTACTCCTAATAGCCTTTACTTTCGGAAAGCAAAAGTGATCGTCCCACTTAAAGCTGCATTACCTGAGGTTTGAGCAGTAGACCATTGATACGAAAAGGGTGTACTAGCAAGGATACTGATAGGTCAAATATTTTTCTGCGATAGGTTATAAGACTTTGATGAATATACTCGAGATTTATTAGAAATACATTTATTAGAAATACTTAGAAAAAGAAACGGCTAAAAAGCTGTCTTGTTTGAAAATAATAAAAAGAGCTCTTGGTTAGAAATATCATCAAAAAGGCGAGCTTCCGAGGTCATATTTAAGTTGCTGGCAACTCTCCGAGAAGCTTCAAGTTTATTTTTGGTGAAAACATCTCCATTTTCAGAAACTAAGCAATCAATATATTGTCATAATCCTTATATTTTCTTGTAAAGCATCGAAGGCTTCAAATTCTGGATTCGATTTACTAAATAAGGCATGATAATCGTCATCAAATTCCATTTTTCTTTGTGATGCCAGTCCTACAACGAAAGCAATGGAGGTGATAACTACCCACCATCGGTATTTAATGACTCCAACTGCCCATTGGATGGTGAATTATATTTTTTGTCAAATAGCTTATTTTTTACTTATAAAAAGCACTTAGTATTAAAATATATACTAATCATAATTATTTGATTTTCCTTTAATCTTTATTTTGATATTATTATATTTATGACGCATTTTTGAGCTTTTTCTATTGAAAAAAAATCGGATTTTTGTTAACTTAGTTTTTATCTGATTATTTTTTTTAAATGATCGATATAGAATTAAACAATAGTTGTCCTATCAGCAGTGCCATGCAAATCTTGGAAGGGAGTGGAAAATCATTATTCTGTCAAGGCTTAGAGATGGTAAACTTCGTTTTGGTGAACTTTCGTCTATGATTCCTTTGATCTCTGGAAAGGTACTGGGAGATCGATCAGTTAAAAGAAATGGAGCGAGACGGTTTGGTGCTTCGTCAGCAGTTTATTGAGATCCCCCCAAAAGTAGAGTACTCATTGACTGAAGGCGCCATTCAATTGAAAAAGATATTGCAAGATTTGCGTGATTGGTAAAACAAACACAGTTTGACTCATCAGAAAAGCTAAATATTCGCTTCAATGAACCCTGTTTGTGGCTCATGGAAAATTTATTCAAATGTTCTGTTGATCTGAAAATGTGTTAGCTGCGCATGGATTGTCCACGAGAGGTATTTAGTATCTTGCTGAATTCCATGAAAGGTTGTCTGCAAAGTTTAATTTTTTAAGAAAGAGGAATTTTAGAGTCGTTAGTAGCCATAATTTGCAGAAAGTAGCCTAGTATTATCTAGTGTAATAGGAGAGAAGTCATCATAATTTAGGGGGTCTTTATAAACTGGGCAAGGGGGCTGAATGAATTAGAGAAGGTGGGTAACAGAATGATTTTATAGGATTGAGAATGTAAGATTTCAACTCAATAGGTAGCGATCATCTCTGTTCCGTTATGCGGATGTCTGCCAGTAAGACCGTTCTGGGATCAGCTAAAATGAGTTGAGGTTTGATGAGTGCTGGGATTGTATAGGTGGCGGAGCGTGCGCTCATGTCTACTTGGAATACAACAGGATCTATTCCATCGGGAAAATGGAATTCAAACTCAACCGGTACATCAAATAAGACCTCGGAAGAAGCCTTTTGTGTCAATGTTAAATTTATTTGGCCGAGGGTTTCATCATAGGTCCAATTGGCATATATTTCAAGCATATCTGGACGTTTGAGCCATTGATTCAGAAAAGGGGTCAACTTTTTAGTGGTAAAAAACTCCATTTCATGAATAAAATCTGCCGTGGAGGCATGGCCATTGAAATATTTTTTATAATAGGATTGTATACCCATTTTGAAAGTTTCGTGTCCCATTTTTTCACGTAACATATGTAAAAACCAAGCTCCTTTTTTGTAGGTCATTCCCGTTACTACAGGACCTAATTCAGCCGTTCGGTCATCAATGACAATGAAACTGCTGTCTTTTTCATGGTAGCCTTTGATGAGCTTTTTTGCTATTTTGAGCTCTTTAATGTACGTTTCATGGCCATATTGATGCGATTGAAATAGCATAGTAAAATAAGTAGCAAATCCTTCACTAAGCCAAGCATCATCCCAAGTAGATTCGGTCACTGAATTACCAAACCATTGATGTGCGATCTCATGAATCACGACATTCCTAAGCCTTTCTGTAGCTTGACCCGTAATAAGATTTTCGGCATAGAGGATGGCTGAGGCGGTCTCCATGGCCCCGCTGGTCACACTCGATGATTGGATATTGGCGAGTTTTTCATAGGCAAAAGGCCCCACATAGAGGCTGAAAAATTCAAGTACGCTTTTGGTGGGATGGGCAAAGTCATGAAAACCAGCATCTCGATCTTTGGCATAAACCCAAGACTGGATGGGCTTGCCTTCAAAGGTATCCACTTGCTGAACTGCAAATTCTGCCACTCCCAATACGTACAGCCAACAAGATACCGGAACCGATTGCTTCCAATGGGTAAATTTACGATTTCTAGTCAGGAGTGATTCCTCCATCAAAACGCCATTTGATACCACTTTGTATTTGTTGGGCGCAATGATTTTAAACTCAACCGTTGCCTTTTCATAGGGATGGTCAATGGTAGGGAGCCAATGTCGGGTATTATTAGGCCAACTTTCGCAAAAGAATGTTCGATCTCCAAAGTGATTGTTCTTTATTTCTAGGCCGGCTTCTGGAATGCCTCTATACTCAATAATGAATGTTTTAAGGATTTCTTTGCCTACCGGTTGATGCATCTTAATGACCAAAGCATCTCCTTGATGTCGGTATTTTAGTGGGGTGCCTTCTGATGTAACAGAGGATACTTCCATGCCTTTACCTAGACGTTCTTGTGTCTTGTTGGCGAGATCCAGTCTGAACTGACCTACATCATTTGATTTGAAAAGAATTTCAATGGAGGCGGTTCCTATGATTTCATCGGTATCATCTGATAAGGTAAGGGCAAAAGCATAATGTTGAATGTCTATCTGATAATTGAAAGGATATTGATCGGCAAAAACAGCGGGTATAAATGTGAAGAGGCAGAGGAGTTGGGCGGTCAAATTTTTCAATAATAGCATCGAGGTATTTGTTATTTAAACTTATAGAAAAAGTCATTTCATTGGCGGTCATCAAAAAGGATGAAGAAGATGAGTACCATGAAACCTAATTTAGACGAATATAGGCTAAAGAGCATATTAAAAAAAACACCCCATCGAGGATTCTATAATTATCAACGTTGATGGTAAAGCACTCGTTGTTCTAGATGCACGTTTAGAGGATTATTTCTACTTTTAAAAAACATTAAGGATGAAATACCCAGCAGGTGCATAAGTCTTCAAAGATCCAAACGAGAACAAGGAATCGAAGATATAATTGGCCTAATTAGGACATGAAATCAAAGCCCTGCTATAGATAAGTTAAGAATAAAGGAATGAAGTCCTATATACCTAGAGGGTGTGGTTGGACTCAAACCTGTGGATTTATAACCGCGGGTTCTTCTGATGATCCTGGGAGTTTATTGAGGCAAAAAGGGAAGAGCATCGTACATATTTTCCGTTTAAGTATTCATTTATAGTAATTTCACGGCAGCCAGTGCCGCCCTTGATCCCTCGATGAGCGCATTAGTATGACTCATATAGCCACTGAGTTCTGAGTGACCAAACTGTATTCGGTTGTAACCTTTTTTAACGATTTCTTTGGGCGCGTCTTTGCCATCTTTACCAAAATGAAAACCTGGCTGTGGTGAGATATAGGCATGACCCCATCGGTTGAGAACAATTCCCGCGATATCTCTCCGAGCGTTAAAACCATAGTCGGCAAACATAAGGGTCATTTGCTCCACAATCTCTTTTTCATAATCACTATAGGATTTACTGAGTAGCTCGGCTCGGCCTAGAGTCCCTTGTACGGATATAGGATGTCCCGGATTATTAAAAGGAACATAAAAAGTCATTACAGCCGGTTTGTTAGGCTCAAAAGGCTGATTTTTTTCACCCGTATCCATAGGACGCCTGATAGAGAAAAAATTACCAAAGCCCTCAAACCATCGGGCAGAAGAAATGCCTAATTCATTAAGAAACCGCCAATGGCGCACAGCCACATTAACAACTAAAATAGGTGAGTGATGGAATTCCTTGTAGGCATCAGTAATTGCAGGGGGTAGGTCTTTAATGATATTCTTTCCCACCCAGCCTCCAATGGCTGACACAACCGTCTTAGCTTTTACACGTTTTACCACGCCATTTTCTTGATAGGTTACGTTCACATGCTTCGTGGTATCGATTGGACCTGCATGCCTAATGTCGATGGCGGTACTATTCAGTCGAATGCTGATAGGGTTGCTAGATCTATCTAAAGCCTTGAAATTTATGGGATTAAATAAAATATCTTCAAAGTTTTTTCCGCCAGTGATACTTTCAGGTATGAGGTGTTTTATAATATGTCTAAAACTGCCAGTGTTACCGCCGGGAAAGCTTAATGCTCCCATTTCAACTTCATTGATACTGCTGTCGTATACATAACGTGCACGAGTACAAGGCATTTCTAATGCTCTGGCTGAATAGGCAGAGTAAACATCGCAGCCAACTCCCCCCATAGATATGGCAATGATGGGATCAAAATATTTAGTTATTGCTGGGTTGTAGCCGTACACTTTTTCAAGCAAGTCTTTATAGGACATACTGTCTAACCACTGGTCAATATCATCTCCTTGATATTTATCTTCAAGGTCTTCAAAGGCACGGTTTAAGTCGGCTTTAATGTCGTCTGGCCAAGGCAAGCGGGAGAGTTTATCAGCTCTTGGATTAATGACCCAGGGCTTTTTAGCTTCCTTACCTAAAAAGTAACCGGTATCAAAACGCTCTTCATCCCAATACACGCCATAATAGTTTTCTATCGGCGCCTTAACCTTGGTCTTTTCGGGATCTTGCCTAACAAATTTATAGTCAAAAGGTAGACCTGTTACATGATAAATTTCGGCAATAAGTCCTTTATCATCTTTTTTAGGTGGACCAAAATCATTGGACCCTTGTGGGCCATAGAGTTTATAGCCATCGACTTCAAATTCATTTTGCTTAGCCTCACCTCCAAATACAGGATGATTTTCAATGATTAAACATTTTTTAGTGTCGCCGTATTTTTTATGAAATTGGTAAGCGGCACCAAGTCCTGAAAATCCACCACCAATAATGACCATATCATATTCTTCACCTGTATCCTCGACTTCTTCCAAAAGTTTTGGTGTGAGTCCATCACGGATTAAATGGGCGGCTTTTCGAACTGAGGCAACATTACCATTTGAATTCGCATAATCACCTACTCCACCAAAACCCGTCCATGGGTCATTAAAAAGGCCAACTGATTTTTTTTCTGCACCAATAACGGGTAAACTTGGACTCAATAAAGCCACCCCCAAACCAACTAAGGTACCGTTGACAAAATCTCTCCGTGAAATGTTGTTTGATAGTTGTAAGTCTTTATTCTTATGTTTCTTTTTCTTCTTACTCAAAGGGTATCGCTCCTTTAATATTTCTATTTATTGATCAGTAGTTTCTCCATAAGCAGCCATTTTTTGCTGAAAGAGTCCTGCTTCTTGTTCAATCATTCGGGTATCAAAATAGCAATGGGTTCCTACGATCTTGTCATTTTCCCATTTCCAAGAACAGTAAAAATCTAATTCATGAGATTGTCCTGTGGTTTTTGAAACGCCACTCCAATGGACCCATTGATTGGTGAAAATATTGCCATTATTGTAAAACATGGTGGTAATGTGTGGATCGTTGTGTTTGAGTTCATCAAATAACAGCGAGTGAAAATTGTAGCCTTTAATAATTTCTTCAGTGCTATAGATCACATCATTGACCATATGTATACCATCTGGGGTGAAATATTCATTAGCTAGTTCAAAGGTTCCCGTAGTATAGGCCTTGCCTAGTTTTTCAATAATTTTTGTTTTTTCATCACTTTGATTGATGGTGCCTGATAGGGGCGCAGTATCTATTTTTATGGACTCATTACATGATAGCAAGGCGCCAATGGCCAGGTAATAAATGATTTTTTTCATGGTTTTTTTTAATTTTATTCTATTAAAATTATCCAAAAGGAAGTTAATTTAAAAGCATTAAAGCTTATTTTTTGACTAAAAGGAACCTATCTTAATCCAAAATATGACCTTAAAACATACAGATCCATGAAAAGCATATTGATGATCATACTCATTTTGAGCACCTACTTACTGAGCGCTCAAAAGATTAAAAAGGCGGGAATTTATCTTGGTGCTGATGAAAATAACGGCAAGTCTTATGTTTTTGGTCAACAAGAGGCCGTAGATGCAGTATGGGATATCGCCAGGAATTATACTTTGAAAGATGTAGATGGGATGATAGAAAATTACAGTCCCGCATTTGGAGCTCAAGTGATTGAAGGAAACAGAAAATGGCTGAATGCTATGGAACAGATTTCCATGGCACCTTACAGCATGATTCCTGTTAAAATAGAGGATACAGATGAAACTTTGGTTTTGACCTGGTCGGTAGAGGAGCGTAAATGGAAAAATGGGTCTAGGCAGACCCTAGATTTGATGGAAATATTTACGGTAAATCAAAAGAATAAAATCATAGGATTTAGTCAATGGGCACGTACAGATCGCAAGAGTCAGTTTGGCTTGAGTTCGGGCGGAAAATTTTATGGAAAAAAACCTACTGAAGTCACTGGAAGATCGTTGGTCTTTTCAAATCGGGGAGAAATAGAGGTGCTTGAAAAGCTATTTAAAGATTATAATAATATGGATGGAGCCGGATGTAGTCAAGCATTTGCAGACCAAGCCACTATGAATGGATATGATGGAATGAAATCAACACTTTCCAAGGAGGATTGGTCTACGATGTTTGATTCTTATCAATCAGTGGAATGGAAGCCTTATTCAATAGCTCCATTGAAGATTTCAGATACAGATCCTATTTCTGTAGCAACGGTCTTATCGAGAGAAAAACGGATCTATAAAGATGGGTCTGTTTGGGAAAAAGAGCTTGTTGAATTTTTTTATTTTGATTTAGAGGGTAAAATATTCAACGTGGTCCAATATACACGAGAGCTGAACCCGTAAGTTTTAATTATGTTTTTGATCGCCTCGGGATTTAAATTTTAATCTTAGGCAGAAAACCAATTGTTATTGGTATTTAAAAACTATCTCTCAATAATTCAAACTGACTTTTGTAGTTTGCTCTTGTTTCCTCATCATTAAATATGAGGTACTGCTGGGTATATACTGTTGTTGCGGGTAATGTATTGGTGAAGGACGGCAACGCTTGGGAACACTCATACTGATCTTCACATCCATTGGCACAAAGTGAGCCTACCGTGATAGGAGCAAAATTTAAGATCAAGCGGTAAGAGGTGACATCCATTCCTGTAAAAACATCTTCTTTGATAGAATAAATATCTTTAAAATTGGGCTTAAAATTTGAACCAAAAATATTTAACCAAATCCGTGCATCTACCGATTGATAACTGCAGTTATTGAAATTTTGAATGATTTGAAAATCACCAACTGCATTTACAGAAAAGCTATAATTAACATCACTCAAGAGTTCTCCTTGGAGGGCTGAATGATTTTGAAGTTCATTAAACTCTTCCGAAAAAATAGCCTCAGTAATAATAGGATTGCTATTGAGAAAAGTAATGGCATTGTCGTAATTTTCTTCTTCTTTCGAACAACCCGACAAAAATAAACTTGCGAGAAAAAGGCTTGCAATTAATGAATGACGCATAGTACAAAAGTATTATTAAATTAAATACTTAAGGTGAAATAGATTAAATTATTTTGGTTGAATTTGAGATAATACAAATTCGTATAAAAGTCTTTTCCATCAAATCTTCAGCTTTAATATTTACTTAAAGTTTTTGTTTACATATCATGGATGATTTTTTTGTAATGCATTATTTGATATCGTGAGGTTAAAGTGATTTAATTAATAATATATAGCCGGTTTTTGTTAAAAAGAGTTAATGTTCTGAGTGAATTTTCATATTTCACTACTTCTATATTAATATTGATGTAGTTAGTTTTTCATAATGGGTGGTTTCGGCTGTCTATACAGGCAGCCGTTTTTTATGTAAGAATTTTGAGGCTATTTATTTTATAATAGATCCGACAGAGCCTACTTCTCAGTATCTTATTTACAATAAGTTCTATTTTTTCAATTATTTTAATTCGAGAATAAGTATGATCTCGGATCATAAAAGGAATAGGGTCATTTGATGCGGCGCCATTTGATAAGGATTTATTTTGAAAGCCTATAGGATGTGGGTAAATTTGAATTTGACCAACTTCTAGCGAACCGCATGAAAAATTTAAGATTTGTTATGTTCCCATTAATTGTCTCTTTAGGTTTTATGACCGCATGTGAAGATTCATCGAATACGATAAAAAATATGGCCACGGAGTTAAAAGAGCATGGAATTTTTCAAAAAAATGGCTTCAGAGATAAAGAAATAGAGGTCTCCTTATCAGACCAAGCGGCTCTAGATCTGCTTATGAAAATAAATAAACTTTCTCATGATATTATTGTTCTTAAACTTAAAAGCTATGGGTTAGAGGATATTTATCGAAACAAAATTAGAGATCTAGAAAAGTCGTTAAGAAAAGGAGGGTTATCCCAAATGCGAATGAAAGAGACGAAAGAAAATATCAAAAAATCCAAATCTAAATTAACAGAAGAGACCAAGCGTTTACGTTCTTTGGGAAGATCGATTTATAATAATTCAATTAAGCTCAAAAAAATGAAACGAGATTTTAACCAAATGGATTATGCCGTAAAGTTTTGAATTTATGGTTATAGGTTTGAATTATTCTAATAGGGAAACACTGTAAAAGCCCATGATTTCTATAAATCCAATTATGAAAACAGACCATTAGGTTCCTGAAAATTCAATCAAAGTTTGGACCGAATAACCACTTGCTTTGATAAGATCACTTCCGCTGAGTTCAGGGAGGTTTATTACGGCTTGGATAAGGATGTTTTTTTTTAAAACTCCAAAATTTTCATGAACCAATTGAGCACAAGCCAATGCGGTTCCCCCTGTGGCGATGAGATCATCCATGATCACAATTTTGTCGAAAGTTTTTATATCTGTGTTTTTTTGAATTTCTAACGAGCTACTTCCATATTCTAAATCGTGTGAACGTTTGTAAGTATCATTGGGTAATTTACCGGGTTTTCTGACCATAATGAAAGGCAGTCTGAGACGGTCGGAGAGTGGGGCACCAAATACAAAACCTCGACTTTCTATGCCAATAATTTTATCGCCCCCAAAGGCTTCAATTCCTGAGGCCAACATCATTATGGTATGGTTAAAAGCTTGAGGATTTTCAGTAAGGCTGGTGATATCCCTATAGGCAATACCAGGAATAGGAAAGTCATTGACCGTCCGTATAGCAGCTTTAAGTTGATCTATGTCCACAGTTCTAAAAATTCTATAAACAAAATTAATTCAAATAGGGAGTTTAATAGGGAAATCAACGAATTTAAGATTAAATATAATTCTATGAGATCAATGGACCTGTTGTTGATGCAGGTTGATCTTAAGTCTAGGGTAGCCATTGTATCAGTATTACCGATAGGTATTTTATCATTTTTTTTCTTTACAATTACTTAACACGGAATCTGTTTCTGTTAAAGAGGATTGGTTTACTATTGCAAAATCATTCTTCATATGATAATTTTTTCTTTGAACATTAAGATCACTCCATTTCTGGGTGATCTTTTTTTTAATTTTTTGGGCGCTGTATTCAATATAGATAGTCGAAATAGCTAACATTACGTTTTACACCAAAACTAAAACTATGAAAAAGTTATACCTATTATCTATCATCGTACTTGCTGTTGCTTGTACTCCGCCCGCTCCTACAGTGGTCGAGTCAGTCGAAAGATCTATTGGATTTCATTCAAATAATGAGCTCAAGGAGTTTAAATGGCATCTAGGCACTGAAGATGCTATTGATTTGGTCAAAGCACTTGATAAGGCTTGGGTTGCTCGTGATTATGCTGCTATGAAAAATTATTTTGCCGATACTTTGCGAATTACTACTTACAATGGCAAGGTCTTTACATCATTTGAGGACTTTGAAATAAATGTAGCTGAAGATACCACGGGAGGATGGATTTTTGATCGTGCTTTTTCAGTTGATTTAGATCCAGCTTTGGGAGGAGAGCATGTTCAAGCTTTTTTTAATTCCTTCGACATCAACCCAGAGGGAGATACGATTAAATATAAAATTTATGAAAGCTATTATGTGGTAAATAAAAAAATTGTTTGGCTCGATCAATTCCGTCAGGAAACCAAATAACTATTAGAACCAATTTTTAAAAGCCCAGATCACATGACTGGGCTTTTTTTATTTCTTAGTAAGTGGGGCGCTTAGAAAAAAATAATAATGAGTAGATGAGGACGGTACTCCTTTCTGATAAATGTTCATTAGAATTAAATGTACATGATCTTCACACCGAATTTTGTTCTTAACAATCTATTTATGTGGAAAAAAATAATTAATTTTCATCTGCCGATAGTATAAAAAAAAATAACATCTCCTATTTCGCTTATGAATGAATTAAAAGAAAAATCCAGCGCAGGACTGACTACCGCCTTTTTGACTTTCTTCGTGCTATTTTTTAACTTTGAGAGTCGAGGACAGATGCCTCAGCTATTCACAGAGGAGGTATTGAGTCTCACCTTAAGTGGAGATCTCAAAACTGTTTTTAAAGACCGTGGTGATGATTCTCAATACCACCCTGCGGAATTATCCTATTTTTCAGATCAAAAAAAGGTGAGTATACCTCTCAAAATAAAAACAAGAGGGAATTTCCGAAAATCAGCATCTAATTGTAAATATCCACCCTTAATGTTGAACTTTCCTAAATCAGAAGTTATAGTCAATACGCTTTTTGCTGGTCAAAATAAGATGAAATTGGTAACGCCATGTCAAGGGGACGAGTATACTATACATGAGTATTTAGTCTACAAGTTGTATAACCTTTTTTCACCTCAAAGCTTTCAGGCACAATTATTAAAAATTTCATTTCAAGATACTTTAAAGCGAAAAAAAGCGAGCACTTATTATAGCCTGTTATTAGAGAATGAAGATCAGATGGCGCAAAGAAATCAGGCTTTATTATTTGAGAAAATAGGCTACAAGCCTACCCAACTTGATAAAGTTAAATTTTTAGAGATGGCCGTTTTTGAATACCTTATCGCGAATACGGATTGGTCAGTTCAGTATCAACAAAACATTAAATTGATAAAAAATGAGCAGAATAAATTACCCATTGCGGTACCTTATGATTTCGATCATGCGGGTATCGTCAGATCCCCTTATGCCAAGCCTGCTCCAGCACTTCAACTGAGTAATATTTTTACCCGGAGATATAGAGGTTATTGCATCAGCGAGATGTCAGTGTATCAGCCTGTCTTTGATAAATTTAATAGATTAAGGCCGGCTATTTACGCACTTTATGAAGCTAATAAGTTAATACAGTCAAGCTATAAAATTAAGACCCTTAAATTTTTAGACAATTTTTATGATACGATCAATGATCCAGAAAAAGCATTACTTGCCTTCGGTTATCCTTGCGATCCCTCAGGGACAGGTAATGTAGTCATAAAAGGGTTGCAGAAAATAAATTAAAGCGTGGGACGCCCGTTAGGCGGCTGATATTTTCACGTTATTAACCACCTTTTTTTTCGATTTCTTGATTAAGAAAAACTTTGTGTGAATACTATTTTCATCCGAAAAAAGGCTATTGTAAGGTCTTTTATTCAGTATCCTGATAAGGTGAGTTTTATTCTTTTACCTCAGATGTTACCAGTGGAATTAAAGTCATTAGAAAGCTCGGATCGCGCGGACTTCATTGACACTCACTTTATAACTGCTCTTCGTCAATCCGTTACCAAAGCTTACAGATTTAGCTTTATCAGCACTGTCTTGGGTAGAGCTCCAATAGGTAGTATTTCCGAATCGAGAACCATTATAAACCGTTAAACTATCATCGATCCATTCTCTCTCTTGGTACAACAATTCTAATTCATCAATTGAGGGTAAATACCACTCGTAAATCGAAGTATCTCCGGCAACGACTGTATTGGCTGAATAAGCAGCAATAACTGTCGAAATACCTGAGGGTTGGCAATCAGCAGCTAGAATTGCTGCAGTATTTGTATAACCAGTTCCAAGTATACTGCCATTTGCATCTGATATTTCTCCATCGGCACATCCCCATTCCCCAGATTCACTATCATTGAGCGTGACGATGTATCCATGCTCCAACGTTTCATCTATATAAAAAATAATACCGCCAAGGGCATAGTTACCTAATATGACATGACAGCCATTGGTGTCAACATTCTCGTCAGCGGGCGTGTTAGGGCACGTGTCAATGGCATCATTAACGCCATCTTCATCCGTATCTTTTTGGATATCTGCACAACCATTCGCATCTACTGTAAGTCCTTCAGGTGTATCATCGCAAATGTCAAATTCATCAGTAACCTTATCATTATCAGTGTCCGAGAGAGTGAAAGTTACCGTAATATTTTTTGGACCATCTAGGACTAAGGTGAGGGTGCCACCTAAGGAGTCGGTCAAAGAGATAAGGGAGTCTTGCAACCAATCATCAAAATTAAAATATTCATTAGGTATTGCGGTCAAAGTAATTGTGTCACCCACATTATAGGTTCCCGATAACGGAGAAACAGTACCGCCGTTTAGAGGAACAATATCTATATCCAGTATATAGTTGTTTGGTCCTTCGTCCTGCTGACAAGATAAAATGGCAGTAAGTAAGCCGATCAACGTGAGACAAATAAAACGAGAAATTTTTGACCAGTAATTCATTTTTATGTGATTGTGTTTGTAAAATTAGGTAATTCAGTTAATATTTAAGTTTTAATCACGTTCTTTTTAGCTTTGAAGGACTATTTTCTAGTATTTCTGTTTAGATGATGAAACCTAGGAAATTATAGATGGGTATTTTTTAATCCCTATTTTAGGTGTCCAAGGTTTTATTGAATGTCAAAAGTGTTAGTGTGTATTTAACGACTCAAAAGAGATAACAATGAATCCAAAACTGATTGCCTATCTGTTGCTTATCATTTCCATAGTGTCTATTGTATTCCTATTGGCTTTTATATTGGATGCTTTTTCGGTAGAGAAACTACCCATACTTATCTTTGTCATTGCACCGGTTTTAGTGATTTATTATTTATTTGTTACCCGTTTTGGGAAAGGCATTCGATAGCTTGAAAAGTTCAAAAAAATGGTAAATCAATCATTGGTGAAATAGCTATGAAGGGCTTATCTCGACCATCAATCTATTCATATTGAAGATTGGGTACCCGTTATTGCTTTCATCGCACTCCATTTGTTAACCGTCCCGCTTTCATGTTTTGCTCCAATCTTTTTGGCCATTCAATACACCGTCACGCCTTGACTTTGATAGGTTTCACAGGTTGAATGGTTCTTAATGGGATGTTGAAAGTGATCAATGAATGCCTAAGGCTTCTTTAAATATTATCATAGCCATTTTTGAGATGAATGCGTTACCCATTTAATCATTCAATAGCGCTTCTTTAAGATTAGATGTATGGTTAAGTGATTCCGAACTAAGAAAAAATGATCTTATATTTTCTGAAATTGCTAGGGTCAGTCTCAAGATACCATCATAGTTGGCCGCCGATGGTCGGGTTAAGTCTTACTTTTGAGTCTTTCAGATAATCTAACTAAATATTCAAATCATCATTACATCGATTCGGCTTTGATAACGGCTGGTGGATTTATATCATTGGCCAAATACCTTTTCTAAAAGAGCCGTAGTTCTATTAGCTTGATTGCTTCGTATTGCAGATTCCTCTTCTGCAATCATTTTGAAGAGTCCAATAGTAGCCTCTTCTGTGGCATATTCGGCTAGATCGGGATTGACCTTTTTAGTAAAGGGCACTTTGTTGTAGATTTTCATTACCTCCCCCCAATATTTGGTGGTACCTGTTTGTTGAAGTGCATTTTCTATGATGGGTTTAAATTTAATGAGTAATTCACTTTTTGTGGTATTTTCTAAATATTGAGTAGCGGCATCTTCTTCACCATTCACAAGAGCAATAGCATCTGATATTTCCATTGCTGTTATCGCTCCTATGAAAATATTTAGTGCTTCTTTAGAAGCCAACTCAGCACTTCTATTAATAAGTAAAACCACCTCATCACATTTTTCTTTTCCGCCAGGTACTTTTGCGAGTGTAGTTGATATTTGCTCGGCTTCTTTAGGAAATGGAATTTTGATCAATGTATTTTTAAAATATCCATCTTCTTTGTTAACCTTTTGAACTCCTTTTTCGATACCCTTTGAGAGGGCTTCTTTTAGGGCATTTGCTGCTTCTTCTACTGAAAAAGGAACCTCTTCGATATTAAGTTCGTCAAGGGTTGTCTCTTCAATAACTTCTTCAACAATATCTTTTAAAAACTTTAGCTGTCCAAAAGAAGTTGTGTTTAAAAGGCATATGAACACTATGGTAAGGCTGATAATTTTTTTCATAATGTAAACTTACTTAATTATTGATTGATTGATTTGAAAGAGTAGCTATTTTAACTGAGAAAAAAAATGTCATAACATTTTTTAATGCTATGACATTTTTACTTTCTTCGGACGATACCCGTCAAATGAATTTTATTTATAAGATGTTAATTCAAGATAGTTTACCTCTGATATTCATAATATCCTTCAACTGGAATCATAACGTGATCATAACCTGTTCCTGCAAACATAACGTATGGTGCACCTGAGTTAAAATCGGTTGTCATTCCTTTAAGGGTTGAAGGATCTTTTGGCATTAACATTAAATGTGGGCCTGATTCTATCCATTGACCTTCAGCTGTCGTCTCTTTAGTCTTAATAACAACATCTCCCTCATCATTGGGACCTATCCTCATTCCAACAGAATTGTCTTCACCCATGTCTCCATGAAGCATCCAAGCCCAACCATCATGATCCATTTCTGGTGTTTTACCACTCATATAAGCCATTGCCCATTTCATTGCTTGTGCATCTCCTACCATAGCCATAGCTTCATGGGCGTCTTTCCAGCCATTTCCTGGATCAGCCATACCCCTAGGATTTGCAGGCATTGCTGTCCATCCATTCGTTCCTTCTCTTAAAACAGTAGTACCATCAACATCCAAAACCGTACACTCAGAAGCAATAAATGAAGGAGCAGCGGTACTATAGGCCCATATTTTCCATTCAGCTGAGGTATGAGGACCGGTTGGTTCACCCGAATTTTCTTTTGCCATTTCTGGCTCAGCTATTACCACCGCTTCTTTGGGTGCTTCTGTTGGTTGGCAGCTAACTGTAATTAAAATAAATGTAAGGAAAATTAAAAAATTTTTCATAATTTCTAAAGTTTTTTATTAATATAATCAAATTGAATTAAATAAGGAGTCTTCTAGCCTAGTCGAAAAATTCCTTTGTCTAAAGTTTATCATAAGAGATCTAGAATATTTTTCTGTTAAAGTCACTGTTCAGAAAAATAACTTGGGAAGCCTTTCTTAAGTAATTCTGTATACGCGTGATAGAGTACCGTCTTTCTGTGCGTACCGAATAAGGTCTGACTGAAAAACGTGAGAAAAGATTTTCCTTCTGACCTTGAGATTTCAAAATAGCCCTCATCAAGGAGTGTTTTTAAGGCAAATAAAATTTCTGCAGTTGACCGGCATTTCTGTAGTTTTGACTGAATTTCTGTGACCGTTCCTTTTAATATTTTAGGTTCTACCGAAACAAAACCGTCTTGGATCTCTTTTTCAATTAAATAATCATATTCAACTTCTTGAAGATGACTCAGTCGCCATTTTTCATATCGGGCATCAGGAAGTTGGACTTTCATCAATTCACGACCTCTTTGTCGGAAGTCGTCCATATTTTTGATGTTTGCTAAATAGGAGACAACAGATTTTTGATAAAAATCAAAGGCCTTCCAGTCTTTACCTGCTTTAAAAACGAGAAAGTCTTCACTTCCATCTATTGAAATAGCTATTTGAATACCCATTATTGATTCTTTCTAGTCTCCTAAGATTGAGGTAAAAATTAATAAGTAAACAATTTAAATAAAAAATAATATTTAACCAGAACACCTGCTTTGATGTTACTGAGAGAGATGATTAATGAATGAGCTATTGTCTTAAATATTGACTCAGTCAAATCAAATGATATGGAGTTAATCAATCTATCACAACTGGAAAGAAACGAAAAATACTCAGACCTTATGATTCGGGTTTCTTAAAAGGGGAAGCATCCTGATGTAAGGTCATTGCTTTTTGAGCGAAGAGCACAGCTATAGAAAGTGAAATAAAAGCCATGATCCAGATTCCGGGCATGAACGAGGTAAGTAGAAAATAATCATAAAATCCATGAATTACGGTTGCGATGACAAACCCAATAATAGCAATCATGGAGGTAAAGACCTTAGTGTTGAACTTGATGTCAGGTATGCCATCTCCATCAATATCTAAAGCTACTTTTTTCTCATTAAATTTCGCCTTCCCTAAGTAATAACCCATGATCACAGCAAAAGTGGCATGGGCAGGGACGGTAGAAAACATTCTCACAATACCAGTAGTAACACCACCTTGCATCACAAAAATAACATTTTCGATGGTGGCAAAACCCATAGCCACCATAACTGTGTAGACAATGCCGTCAAAGGGTTCATTGAAATTATGATTCCGATAAAGGATGAATCTTACAAATGAAAATTTGAATATCTCTTCTACAAATGCGACGATGATAAATGCGAAAAATAATTCATCCCATAAATTATCGGGTTCCACCTGATAATGTTCTGCCAAGAAGTCTCCGGTATAATAAGAGAGTCCAAAGGTGAGAATTCCAAAAACAAAGCTTATTGCTAATAGCCCAATGGGTTCTTTTTCGTGCTTGTCAGAGAAAAAAATAAAAATGATAATGATTAATCCTGGAAGTAGAGAGAGTGATAATAATCCGATTTCTTTCAGCATTTTTAATCTAGTTTATGTGAGGAAATTAATTGAGTAATTTCAATGAGATCATGAACTCATCATAGCTATCTTCATTAATTATATCATAGGCACGCGCCATTCCAATAGATATTGTAGATGGGAGTAAAGAAAAAAGAACTACGCGGGTATCAATTTGTGCTCCGAAATTCACAAAAGTATCCGTCCAAATAGGGTCATCGAAAGACTTGCCCAGTGGATGAGGGAGCCCGAGAATAAAATACTGTTGGTTTTTACCTCCCCCCGCTTCATAATTTTGTGAATATAAAACGGAGGCAAATACAGAGGCTTGGGTCCAATTGGCAAAAAGATTAAAGAAGCCCAATTTTTTATATCTAATGGGAGGAAGCAGTACATCGAGCATGAGCTTTCCAAAATCTCTCGATTCAATGTAGCGATTGTCATAATAGGTCAGACCTGGAAAAGCATAAGTTCCTCGGTATTGCTTTGCATTCCAAGAATCTATATAGTTATTACCAAAGGCGGCAAAACCATATCTAGTAAAGGGATTTAAATCATTAGTAAATGACTTGCCTACAGCCGTTCTTAACCAAATAGAGGTATGGTTAATGGGTAACGGGATTCCGAAATCTAAGTTGCCAACCAAGCTTGGATAAACTCCACCTGCCGTATAAGCAGTACTGGCCTCTAATGAGGCAGTAATGCCTTTTTCGTCATCCACTGCTCCAATTGAATTTTTGATGTAACTGTAGCTCAGGGCTGAGTAGAAGTCAAAATACAAGTTACCATCAAATCCAGCGTAGGATAGTTGCTGAAAGTCATTACTTTTTTCCAGACCATAAAAGCCACTGAGGCCCAAATCCAAAAACAAGGTAATGGGTGGATTCCAAATCAAGGAGGTTCCCCAATCGATGCCACCGCTGATGCCTTTTCTAGATCTCTTGGTAGGGCCAAATAAATCATAAAAATCGGCAGGATTATAAGCCAAGCGATAGAAAAAATTTCCAGCAGCAAAATCTATACTGGCATGAAAAGTCTCATCATCAGCAAGTATATTAGATTCGAACGGATCTTCACTTAAAGAATTGAACCATTGCGTCGGCGTATAAGAGAAAGATAAATTCATCTCTGTAAATCCCAGGGGGTCACTGAAATTAAACTTATAACCCACTCCCATGAAATTTTGGTAACCCACCAGAGTAGGGTAGGCAGCAGTCAGTTGAAATTCTTTACCGCTTCTATAAACAATCGTTTCAGAAGAGATCGAATCATCTGATGCTTGACCTTGACCTTGACTTGGACGTTTGGTATACCATTCTTTTACAAAATTATGCGTTTCAGCAGTTTTGGTTCCGAGAAAATTGATGGATGAAAGTGCATCAACAGGTTCATTGGCAATGATGGATGGTTGAAATCCTTTACTCTTGTATTCAAAAACAAATAAACGGCTACTGTCCAATAAAACGGGCCTGAAGAACCCTGTGGCAGCATTACTCATGACCTCAACTCCTTCACCTTCGCCATCAAAAGTGCTCAAATCAATACGGTAAACATTACTGATGCCAGAAAAATAGCTCGTACCGATAAGGTATTTACCATCTTTGGTGAATCGGAAACTTTGGGGGGAGGCATCATCAAAATCAAACAATACTTGAGACTTGGATTCAAAACCCGTAAAAGCATCGATCTCGTAAAGTATAAGTTTCTGAGTGCCTTTATAATCGCTCACTGCTGCACTTAAATATTTACCGTCAGGTGAAATATCCATATCAAAAACATCATCTCCGTATCGAAGGGTAATCATGCCGTCGAAGGTTGAACTGTAGGGTATGGAGTTGTCATCTGTAGTATCATTTTCAATCATTTTAATAATGGTAGAAAACCCATTATCATGCTTTACCCCCCAAATGGACTTATCTACAGGATTTAAGGCCAAATCACCAAATCTCGCATCTTCATTTAATAGTCTTACTTTTTTTGTTTTCAGATCAAAGCTGTTCAAATCACGTTGAGCGTTGTTATCTGTAGTGAAATATATTTTGTCACCGATTTCATCATAAATAATGGAAGAAACATAAAAAAGGGCAGCACCTTTTATATCGGTAAGATGTTGAATATCACCATTTGCTAAGTCAATAGCAGCTAAAAAGGGGACTTTTCCTGGATAATTGATGGCCACATAAATTTTATTTCTTTTTTGATCAAAGTGAGCATAAGAGACTGAGCCTAGAATTTTTTCGGTAATCGGTATTGCTTGTGTGATGGTATTCTCTTTAATTAATGCGATATTTCCCTGTTGAAATTTTTTCTCAAAAGCCAACCAATCTGCCCACCCTTTGTCAATTGAAAAGCCAAAAACTTGCTTAAACTGTTTGGCAAAAAAACCACTACTCTTGTCTTCCCTTTTCACCCAATCTATGATTTGATCTGGTCCATATTTATTGGCTAGATAACCCATAAAACGTGTGCCATAAAGGTAAGAATTGGTAACTCCTTGAAAGTCACTTGTGGTACCTTCGGATTCTAGGCCTTGCGCACTATAAATTTTTGCATCTTCGATGACTTTAGTGCGAAAAAACATTTCATCATAATTACCCATCGCATTTCCTTTTCCGCCACTCATCCAAGTATCTACATAAGAAGCAATGCCTTCATGGTACCATCGAGGGGCATAATATCTCGGAATGGTCAAGAAACTATAAAACATAGAAATGGGATGATCACTGGTGGGCACTACCTTGCCTAGAAACACTTTTTGAAAAAACCGATCACGTTTAGAGGTATTGTCTAGAGCGGCCATATGTACCAGCTCATGATTCATTAAAGAAAAGATGCGTTCCCCTGCCGGAAATGTTTCAAATGCATAACTAAAGGGGGATAACCCTATATTCACCAAGTTGAAGGGTGCTGCGCTCGTATTTGCATTTCCATAATCCCCAAAATCTTCAAGAACTACTGTAATCTCCCCTGTGGGCTCATAATCAAATAATCTTTTGTGAAAGTCTAAGGCGTTATCGAAGCATCTGACGGCATAAGGTACGATAAAGCTTTTCCGTGGATCATAATGAATTATTTTGGCATTTTTTGATTGAAAAACCTCTTGGGCAGACGAGCCAAATGAGAGGAGGATAAGAAGCAATGATAGGTATTTCATGGTTTAGCCGTTATTAGTGCTAGGTGTTTGCCAATTAAGTATGATCATTGAGGAGGAATCATGAAGGGTAAAGACTTAAAAAAAAGGTCCAATTAACTTTGGACCTTTTTAATTAAAATTCTTATTGCACCATTTTTTGGAGGACACCTAATTGAGATGAACGGACCACATTATTAAATGCTGGATTTTTAGCGATATTTCTGAACGCTGGATTTTTAGCAACCTCCATGAACGCTGGATTTTTAGCTAAAGTTAGAAAAGTGGGATTAGAAGCCAATTTTTTATACATTGGACTACCTGATAAATTCCCATTCTCCATGAGTTCTGAGAAATCTTGATTTTGAGTCAGTTCAAGAAAATCAGTATTTTTTGCCAATTCAGCAAAAGACTCTGAAGCGATCAATTCAGTAAAATTCTCGTCTTTCATTAAGGCTTGGAATTCATCGTTTTGAAGCAAAATTTGCACATTTTCTCCAACAAGCTCAACTTCGGTATCATCTTCAATTTTATATTTATTTGCTTTTTGAACTCCTTTTATTGCAGAACCAGTGGCATCTGAGGGTGGAAACCCTACTGTGATTTGGATAACATACAGACCTGTAGCTATAGCAGCTAACACGAGTATGGTTAAAATTGGTTTTTTTATTTTCATGACAGTTTGATGAATTGAGTTAATATTTAGTTTGTCTATTCTTGATTACTGGAAAAACGTTGTTGCGGTGTATACGTTCATTTTAATAAAGGTAACCCCTACTTTTAAAAAAAATATTTCAACATATAAAATTACATAGAATTTATATAATATCATTCATTTATGATAAAAATAATTAACAATGAGCGATGTCGTAAATTGAGTCAAAAAAGAGGATAGATCTCAGGAATAGAGGGTTTATGTACATTGATTCACCTATACTTTTTTAATTACAATTGATTTCTACGTAGGTAAATGTATCTTGACGATCATTTTTAATCATTAGAGAATCGTTTATTTTTTCGTAATAACGGATATGATCTCTGTCCTTAAACTTTAAGGTTGAATCTGACAGAATATGTGTAGTGATGATGTCATTTTCATTGTTGACATACTGAAGACAAATCGTCTTCAGTATCGCTGAGGTTGAATTTGAATGTTCAAGTTTTTCTGTTTTTGGTGTACATTGTAGTATGATAAGCATAAAGATGCCCATTGATAAAAATAGTTTCATTTTTTTAGGGGTAACATTGATGTAAAATTATTAGCGAATCAAATTAGTTCTGAAAGAAGGCAAATTTAATTTATTAATTTTTTTTTTAAAAAATAAGATATTAATTAGGCTAACACCATTCTAATGATAAGAGGACACATGAAGAATAAGATATGGGTATGGGCTCAAATCAGTTTGATTTTTGTGGGCTGTGGTCTGTCAAATCCCAATCAAATAGAAGATGTGATAGCTCAAAACCGAAAAAAGTGGGAGCGTCACAACATAGTTCACTATCAGATTACACAGAAGTTGAGTTGTTTCTGTCCTCCCACAACGCGTGAGCCGAAAGTTATTGAAATCAATCACGGAAAAATAGTGGCTATTAATGGTGTTGAAACGTCAAATGGAAATAATATGGGTAAAACTTTTACTGAATTTTTTGAGTGGATAGAGGAGAAAAAAGCTAGAGATCCATTTATCTCCGAATATACTTTTGACCAAAAATATGGCTTTCCCAAAATGATATATTTTAATATGATAGAAAATATGAAAGATGAGGAGCTAAGGTATGTGCTTACAGATTTTAAAATTTTAGATTGAGCGATTTTATCTTTGACTAAAGCTCCAAATTGTCAGGTCTTGGATGTTTCCATCTTTTGTGGGACCATAGATAATAAGCGGGAACTTCCTTGATCTGTGCTTCCAACATATCCTTGTAAGATTCCATTATAAAATCATCTTTTTCCAGGGTGGGCTCCTCGCTGATAAGATTGAATTCAGTTTCGTAATAACCCCTTCTAATTTTTTTAATTTTACCGAAAACTACAGCTTCATTATTTTTTTTAGCAAACTTCTCAGCACCTTTTTGAAATCCAGTATCTTGGTTTAAAAATTGAGTCCAATAGGCTTTATGAGGTTTTCTCGGCCATTGATCTGAGCCATAAATGGTACAGAGTAATGGATTATTTTTTTCTTTGGTATTAGATAATATCTTTTTAATACTCACCATTTGAAGACCAAATCGACTTCTACTTTGTTTCATTTTGTCTTCCCAAAACGAATTTCTTAAAGGGGTATAAAAAGCTTTACATTGATGCGGTAATACATTGTTTATAGTAATGGCCAATAGTTCCCAATTTCCATAATGTCCGCCCATTAAGGTAATGTTTTTTTGCTTTGATGATAGCTGCTCTATGAGTGCGACATTTTTATAAACCATACGTTCTTGAGCGCTTTTTTCACTAAGGGTAAATAGCTTAAGACTTTCTACGACGAGGTCGCAAAAATGTCGATAAAAATCAACACGTATTTGTTTACATGCTTTTACCGAATGCTGTGGAAAGGAATTTTTAATATTTTGATAGACCGTATTCCTTCTATACCTGACTAAGTAAAATAAGATGATGAAAAGAATATCTGATATGCGATAAACCAAGAAAAAAGGAAGCCTAGAAATGGGATAGACTAGACCGAAATATAATATTTTTTGTATCACTGGGATGTATATAAGCACTCAAAATTACATATTAAAGGTTGTTTCAAGAAATAATAATAAAATGGGATATGTTCATGGTCTATCTCTCTTAAATGAGTAGTATCTCATTAAGAAGATTCATATGAATAAAGTGAATCTGTCTTGATTTACGCTTTATTCATATAATTGAGGTATTTTTTCAAATGTTTTATTGAGTGACTTTACCCGCAACACCATAAAATTCACCTCCATTGATCCATGGAAGATCAGCTGTGATATGGTAATGATAAATACCTTCTGGAAAATGGGCAGTCACACTGGTGTGACCATGATAATCGTCAAGATCATCATTGGTCAAAGTGACCCCACTTTCAACAGGGCCATAAACAGGGAAACCGTCAAGTAAGAGCCCTAAGAAAGTACTGTCGCCTTTGATTTCTGTTAACCATGTAGGCTCTATGTGATAATGATAGGAGCCGGTATTGGTTGGATGTCCTTCATATTGATCAAAAGTGTTGAGTTCTTCTAATATATCATCTCCTGGTGCCGCCACTTGGTTGTAAAACACCACACTATTGATAGAAACACCCATGGGGCCAAAAGGAGTCCCTTCATTATTTGCGGACACTTCAGGGAATCTAGGTAGGGTGAAGGTATAATTCATCGAAACAATTGTATTTGGATTTTTAAAGAAATCTTCATTTTCGTCCTCATTATAGTCCTCATACAAAGCATGAGTCGTTTCATAATACATGCTCTTATGATCAGGTTCACTGCTTGCCGTGATTGTAAGACTCGTTTCCCCTACAACAACAACGACGGATTCATCATAAAAAAGGCAAGCAATGACGGCAAGGTCATTGGCCGCAGAAGATGCCAAGCATTCTACCGTACTGGAGTCCTCGACGGTGGTGACTTGACTGCCTTGAATGGTTACGGTATCTGGCGCATTATCCTCATCGCCACAATTTGATAGCATGATACTGCTGAAAATTAGTGAAGCGAGCAGTATTAATTTGTTCATTTTCATAGCTTTGTTTATAATGGTTGTTAAAGGATCCTCTTAGTAGCATACAAATCTACACACAAAGGTATTTCCTTGGAACAGAATTGAGATAAAATTACCTCCTACTGCTCGAGCAACGATTATTCTAAAAAAAGGTAATGAGTATTTTTTTTAACATCTCTTGAGCAATTTATTCATTCTATTTTTGTATTGAACGAAAACGGCAATTATTAAAGCCCTCTTTTTAGAGATATTATTTTTCAAATCGTTTAATGAATTCCTTGAAAAAATAGCGATCAGTAATGGATTAACGGATCGCTGTAGAAAGGAATAAGTTGGTTATTCTCATCAGTACCGTTACTGCTTTTTTGACTAAATGAATGATCTAATCAAAGCTCAATTTCGATGCGGGTGATGGTTAAGCAATAGGCATAGTATCCTCATTCTAAAATAGACTGAATGTCTTCTATAAGTCGTTTCGTTTCTAAGGATAAGGTGCCATTGTAAACTCCCCTTATTCGTCTTTGTTGATCGATGAGCACTAAATTTTCAGTATGTAAAAAATCATCATCTTCTGTCACGGTTTTCCCAAAGCCCTCATCGGCATAATAGGAGTTTCTGGCGAGCTCGTAGATTTCTTTTTTATCTCCTGTGAGTAGAAACCAGTTTTCAGAATTTATTCCATTAAAATCCGCATATTCTCTCAGTCTACCCACTGAGTCTACCCACGGCATGACGGTATGAGAAAGAATCTTGACATCAGGGTTGGATTTAAAGGTATCTTGAACTTTAAGTAAATTCCCCGTCATTAAAGGGCATACATTTGGGCAAATGGAAAAAAAGAAATTGGCGACATAAAGTTTACCATCCAAATCATCTTGAGTGATCCAATTTCCTTTTTGGTTCTGAAATTTAAAATCAGCAATGGTGTGGATGTCATCAAATGCCTCATCAGTCTCTTCGATCCATTCAGGTGTGAATGTAGGCTCATTATAGAAGGGAAGTTCTATTTCTGAAATTTCCTGGTCTTCATTTACTGTTTTTTGCCTGCTGCAAGCCATCGATCCCACACAGAGAACCAGCCAAATTATTTTTTTCATTTACTTACCCTTATAAGGATCTAATATTTGTTTTTTTGTGTCAATCTTGGTGCATCGCTTCATACCCATCAGTCCATATTTTTTCCCATTTTCTCGGACTACAAAATTGGCTCTGATTTTACCATCTCTGCGCCAAACTTTCTGCGAACCCATGGCCTGACCATTGACGTAGTTACGATCTTGCAAGGGAGAACCGTCTGGATACCATTCTTTATGGTTACCCACGTTCATGCCATTTTTAAAATGGTATTCAAATTTGAGTGAACCATCGGGATACCAACCTAAATGGGTTCCATGCTTTTTGCCATGAAGGTAGGGCCGATGGTGTCTTTTTGTACCGTCACCATAATAGCCCAACATATCACCCTCTTGTAATCCTTCATAAAAAGGAATCTTATTTAGAAGTACATTTTTTTCACTTTTTTGAACCACATAACCTGAAAATAACGCAGCTTGATAACGTCGCTTGCCCTTTTGGTCCCAACTCAAGCCCGAGTCCTTTTTGTCAATTTCTATTTTGGGAATTTTAGGGCCGAAGATGGGCCCTATTTCGCAGCTTGAAAAGGCGATTAAAATGATTAAAAGATGACTGAACTTCATGGCTACAAAAATAGCCCAATTATTATTTACAATTAATTTTTTTTTTAAATTAGGGGCATGTTGAGGGTCAAACAACTGACTTACTTCAAATTTTAACTACCTACTTTTATAAAAATAGTGATGCCCTTTTGATTATAATTTTCTCTAGATAATATGCTTAATATAACAACCAAGTCACGCTGTGTTCCTATATAAATTGATCCTTAGTTTATTTTTTTTACTCATGATGATCCACTCATCTGGCGTCAATACTCGTTTGGAAAATTATGAAGAAACTGTTCTTGGAGATCAGAAAACTATAAAAATGCGAGCGATTGCTCCAGGGAGTTACGCTATGGGCAGTATGGGTGAAGGGTTTCAAAATAAAGGGGTCCAAAGCCCACAACATGAGGTTTATGTAGATGCGTTCTGGATGAGCGAGAAGGAAATCTCATGGGAAATTTATCAAGAATTTTTATACAGAGAAAAAGATCATATCAGGGCAGATGATTATGGTGATTTAGTATTGGAAATTGATGGTCTTTCAGCCGCTACCATGCCTTATGTTAATTTCAATATAACAAGCCATCCTGTTATTGACGTGACACAATATGCAGCTTCTATGTTCTGTAAATGGCTTTCTGCAAAAACAGGGAGGTTCTATCGATTACCCACTGAGGCAGAATGGGAATATGCCTGTCGTGCAGGGACCACAGCACCTTATTCTTTTGACTCAAATTTAATAGATGAATACGCCTGGTATGCAGACAATAGTCAGGGTACTTTTCATCCTAGTGGTTTGAAAAAGCCGAATTCATTTGGGTTGTATGATATGCATGGCAACGTGGCTGAATGGGTGTTGGATCATTATGACCCCAAGGGGTATGACGCGGCATCAGATAGTGGTCATTTTTTTTTAAGAAAGGAAAGCCTTTACCCTAGAGTATTTAGAGGAGGGTCATGGCGAGATCCCAAAGAAGTTCTGCGTTCTTCGGAAAGAAATCACTCAAGTCCAAAATTAAAGCAGCGAGATCCTCAATTGCCCAAGAGCTTGTGGTGGCATACTGATGCCCCTCACATCGGCTTTAGAGTAGTGAGATCAAATAAAATCCTTAATTTAGATGAAATGAATTTATATTGGGGCAAACCCATTCAAGAATATTAACACTGAATATAATGAAAAGAGAACAGACAAACGAAGCAAGAAGGAAATTTTTAAGGAAAACTGTGGCCTATACAGGAGCAGGCTTATTAGCTTCTACGCTACCTACTCAGGCCCACGCCTATGTGGCAGGTGCAGGTGAGATCAGCGTGGCATTGGTGGGTTGTGGGGGTAGAGGAACGGGTGCTGCTGCACAAGCTATACAAGCAGATCCTGCAGTAAGGTTAGTGGCTATGGCAGATGTTTTTGACGATCAGTTGCAAAATAGTTTCAAAGGATTGTCCATAAAGCTTGCTGATTCTGGTCAAATTAAAGTAACTCCAGAAACGATGTTTGTTGGATTCGATGCTTATAAAAAAGCCATTGATATGGCAGACGTAGTTATTTTGACTACGCCCCCAGGGTTTAGGCCTTTGCATTTCGAATATGCGGTCAATCAAGGCAAACATGTTTTCATGGAAAAACCTTTGGCCACAGATGTGGTAGGCATAAAGAAAATATTAGCTGCCGGAAAATTAGCCAAACAAAAAAAATTAAATGTGGTTGTCGGTCTTCAGCGACATTATCAAAAAAATTATTTGACTGCACATGAATTGGTGCAAAAAGGAAAAATAGGCGATATTGTCTCTGGGCAAGTATATTGGAATGGACCAGGTGTATGGGTACGGAAAAGGCAATATCAGCAAACAGAACTAGAATACCAGATGCGTAATTGGTATTATTTTAATTGGATTTGTGGGGATCATATCTTGGAGCAACACATACACAACATAGACGTAGCCAATTGGTTTATTGGATCGACCCCTTTAAGTGCACAAGGAATGGGGGGCCGAGAGACAAGAAAAGGGCGAGATCATGGACATATTTTTGATCATCATTTCGTAGAGTTCACTTATCCTGAAGGTCAAATAATATCAAGTCAATGTAGGCATCAAAGAGGATGTATGAACCGAGTGGAAGAAGTTTTTCAAGGGACCAACGGGCATTTGCGGATAAATAGTGAAAATTTTGCTTCAATGAATTCAAATAGTGGAAAATCAATTTATCAACATGTAGATCAAGGAGATGTGAATCCCTATCAGCAAGAACATAATTTGTTATTTGCAGCGATTAAATCAGGGACGTATCAGTTTGACGATGTTCCTAATGGAGCCAGCAGTACCATGACCGCTATACTAGGAAGAATGGCCACTTATTCAGGTCAAGTTTTGACCTGGGACCAAGCGATGGCATCAGATCTTAAGTTGGTGCCAGACTTGAATTCATTCAATGACGCAGCCCCGGTAGTCCCCAATGCAGAAGGCCACTATCCTGTACCTGTTCCTGGCGTCACTACATTCATCTAAAATATTCTCAAAATGTCAAGAAGAACATTTTTAAAGAATAGCATAGCGGCCGCCACCTTACCTTTATTTGGTTTTCAGTCCATTGATAGAAATCGTTTGGAAGGTGTAAATAATTCACCGTTTAACCTTAATTATGCCCCTCATTTCGGAATGTTCAAATCGCATGCAGGTGAAGATTTGATCTCTCAATTAGATTTCATGGCTGAGTATGGATTTAAATCTTTTGAAGACAATGAAATGCGAATGCGTCCAAAGGCTACCCAAAATCAAATAGCCGCGACTCTGATAAAAAATGGAATGACTATGGGTGTATTCGTTGGACATAAGATTGATTGGGATCAACCCAATCTTACGAGTGGCAATGAAGATCTAAGAAATGAATTTTTGGCAGATATTAGGTCTTCGATTGAAGTCGCTAAGCGAGTAAATGCTAAATGGATGACCGTAGTACCCGGTTATGTGGATTTGAAACTTCAAGAAGGATATCAAACAGCTCACCTTATTGAAGCACTACGCAGGGCTTGTGATCTACTAGAGCCCGAGGGCTTGGTAATGGTATTGGAGCCACTTAATCCTCGCGACCATGCGGGTCAATTTCTTTCTAAAATTCCGCAAGCCTATGAGATCTGTCGGGCTGTTGACAGTCCATCATGTAAGATTTTATTTGACATTTATCATCAGCAAATCACTGAAGGTAATATCATTCCAAATATTGACAATTCATGGTCTGAAATTGCTTATTTTCAGATTGGAGATAACCCCGGTCGTAACGAACCGACCACAGGAGAGTTAAATTATCAAAACATTTTTGAGCACATTCATGCAAAAGGATATCAGGGAATTCTTGGAATGGAGCATGGCAATTCCGAGGCAGGAAAACGGGGAGAATTAGCCGTTATGGCGGCTTATCGTAAAGTTGATAATTTCCTTTAATCTCTGTCCTACCTTCCTTTTTAGAAGTCTATCTTTGCTGCTATGAATAAAATCACAGCGGTTGAACTTTGGGAGGCCCGCAAAGACTGTGTTATTTTAGATGTACGCTCACCTGGGGAATTTCTTAAAGGGCATATTCCAGGAGCATCTAATTTGCCTATTTTTTCTGATGAGGAGAGAGCACGGGTGGGAACGCTGTACAAACAAACAAGTAGGGAAGTGGCATTTCTTGAAGGTTTAGATTTTATAGGGCCTAAACTAAGATTTTTCATAGAGGAGACCACACGACTGGCTCCTAATAAAAAAATATTGATTCATTGCTGGAGAGGAGGACTGCGCAGTCAAAGTATGGCTGTGTTATTGGAAGCGGCTGGTTTTTCATGTCAATTATTGGAAGGTGGATACAAAGCCTACCGGACGCATTGCAGGGAGGTACTCATGGATCAGGATGCCCATCTGATCTTGGTAGGGGGCAAAACAGGGAGTGGAAAAACGGTCATCTTGAATGAACTGATAGATCTCCAAGAACAGGTCATCGACTTAGAGGGTCTGGCACATCATAAAGGCTCTGTTTTTGGTATGTTGGGACAAGAACAACAGCCCGAAAAAGAACAATTTGAGAATAATCTTTACGAATGTTTTGCTTCTTTTGATCTTAAAAAACGTATTTGGCTTGAAAGTGAGAGTCAATCTATCGGACAAGCTTTTATTCCCGATGCGGTGTTCAAAAAATTTCGGAACTCGCCTATTTTTGTAGTAGAACGCACCTTTGATCAGCGGGTCCATCGACTTGTCAATGATTATGGCCAATTTCAAAAGAAAGATCTCATCCATGCTTTTAAGAAGATTGAGAAAAGGTTGGGAGGACAGCATCTAAAAGCAGCCCTAGAAGCGATTGAGGTCAATGATGGCGTGAGTGCTTGTGCCATTGCGCTGGGTTATTATGATAAGGCTTATGAGAGATCTACCATAGACAATGGTTTTACGTTGGCGACCTCGATCAGTACGCTACAAATGACAGACCAACAAATTGCTCAAAAACTGATACTTACTGCCGAAAAAAATGGATTATAAATTAACGAAATACAGTCATGGTGCCGGCTGTGGTTGTAAAATAGCCCCCCAAGTATTGGATGATATATTAGGGCAAAATAGAGAGAATCTTTTCCCTAATTTATTGGTTGGAAATCAAGAAAGGGATGATGCTGCAGTATTTGATTTAGGTGATGGTACGGCGGTAATTAGTACCACGGACTTTTTTATGCCCATCGTAGATGATCCCTATGATTTTGGAAGAATTGCAGCAGTAAATGCAATAAGTGATATTTATGCCATGGGGGGTAATCCTTTGATGGCCATAGCAATTTTGGGTTGGCCCATCAATGAAATACCGGCCTCTGTTGCCCATCAAGTCATTGAAGGGGCGCGATTTGTCTGTAAGCAAGCACACATACCTTTGGCAGGAGGGCATAGCATAGATAGTCCTGAGCCTATTTTTGGTTTAGCCGTGACAGGTAAAGTAGCGGTCAAAAACTTAAAAAAGAACAAAGGTGCAAGGCCTGGAGATGTACTCTTCTTAACCAAGCCCCTTGGGGTAGGCATCATTACTACCGCCATTAAAAAAAATCTATTGATCGAAGAAGGTGCCGCATTGGCCCTGGCGTCCATGACCCAACTCAATGATGTTGGGACCTTATTGGCCACATTAAAGGGTGTTCATGCCATGACCGATGTGACGGGATTTGGTTTGTTGGGTCATTTAATTGAGATGTGTGAGGCGTCAGACACCAGTGCAGAAATTAATTTTGAGGCAATACCTCAATTGCCGCATCTACAATCTTATCTTGACCAAGGATCCTATCCTGGTGGAACGACTAGAAATTGGGATAGCTATGGTGAGAAAGTTGAGTTAAAAAATAAAAATCAACGGCTCATTTTAGCTGATCCGCAGACCAGCGGGGGACTTTTGGTCGCGGTGGCCCCTGAAAGCACAACTGATTTTTTAAAGTTGGTCAAAACCGTGGGTTTAGAACTGGCGGCTATAGGTACTATGCAACAGGGAAAGTCAAAAAAGGTGTATGTGAAGTAATGATCATTCTATCTCTTTTTTTTAGAGGGTTTTTATGACTTTCCTTAGTAAATCCAAATTTTTCCTTGGTACCATTTCTGGTGGCCACTTCTTTAAAAGATTCAGGTATTCATCCACCTTAGAGTTTTGTCAATCCACTTTTTTTTAATTCTAGATTTCTAAGGAATCTGCGAACCCCTTAAATGAGTACCTGAATGAAACCCTAGCCATTTAAAACAGCCAAGACACGATCAGGCGTAAAAGGCAAATGTCTTAAATGTTTACCTGTCAGTTTTAGAAAAGCATTGGCAATCGCACCGGCCACCATGGGTGTGGCGGTTTCACCGACACCTTCTGGCTTTTCGCTGGAAGGGATAAATGCAGTTTCAATGCTGTCAGGAACCTCTTGCATTCTCAACAAGGAATAATCGTGAAAATTGGATTGCTGTACTTGTCCATCCACAATGGTTATTTGTTCTTTGAGTACGCTGCTCATGCCCATGATAATGCCTCCTTCCATTTGGGCCTTGACGTTGTTGGGTTGAATGATCATACCCGCATCTAAGGCAATCCAGAAATGATGTACTTTGATCGCGCCAGAATTTCGATCAAGGGAGATTTCGCAAATTCCGGTACCGATCGAACCATGGTCGACGAAGGCCACACCTTTGGCGCGTCCTTCGATTGAGGGTGCATCCCAATGGGACATGGCTACGGCTTTTTCTAAGGTGGCCAATGCCTTAGGGGATTGGGCCATTAGTGTTCTTCGAAGGTTGATAGGATCCATGCGCTGGTCAAAAGCGATGGTATCTAGCAGGGATTCAATGGCAAATTTGTTTGGTCCATGACCTACTGAGCGCCAATGCTTTAATCTAATGCCATGATTGGTTTCTCGCCATTCGGCGAACTGGTGGGGAATGTCATAATGGTCATTTTTAACGCCACCCGCAACGAGATTTCCGCCATCTCCGATGACGGTATGAGAGAATCCTGTGAGTTGCCCGTTAGCATCAACGGTTGCTTTCAGGCGTTGAAGCGACAAGGGCCGATAAGCACCATAGGCGACATCATCTTCTCTGGTCCAAACGAGTTTCAGGGGTAAGGGAGCGATTTCTTTGGCCAGTACCGCACATTCGACGACAAAGTCCGTCATGCTTCTTCGGCCAAAGCCGCCACCGAGATAGTGCAAATGAACGTTGACGTTTTCGGGAGGAACGCCAAGCACACCGGGAATACCTAGTTTGGTATCCCCTCCCTGTTGACTACCGACCCACACTTCTGCGGTTTGTAAATCTTTAGAGACTTGGATCACTGCATTTAAGGGTTCGATCTGGGCATGGTACACATAGTCGTTTTTGAAATCGGCCGTATAAGTTTTATGTGCACTCCGGAGTGCTTCGCCCATATTCCCGATTTCCGTAACGACTCTGCCCTTTTGATTCTTGGCTGCGATCGCTTCATATTGGGAGTAGATCTCCTGGGAGTGGTAGCCACTGGACGTAGCGGTACTCCAATCGATTTTCAGTAGTTTTTTAGCATCTAACACCCCTTTTAGGGTGGAGGCAATCAACCCAATGGCGTAATCAAACTGGACAATTCTCATGACCCCTGCTTGTGCTAAAATTTCAGACTCATTGAGCAGTGTGGGTCTTGCACCATGTAGTTTGCCTCTTTCCAAGGCGCCATAAACCATATCGGGCAATCGTACATCTATGGCAAATTGAGCGGTGCCATTGACTTTTGCAGGAATTTCTGTACGGGGAATATTTTTGCCGATTAATTGGAAGTCTTTTGGATTTTTTAATTGATCTTCGGTAAAATCTGGCAATACAGTTGGCATAGTAAGCAAGGGAACCAATTCCCCAAAACTTATTTTCTGGCCAGACTTTTCATGGAGGACAAAACTCTGAGCAGCGCTTAATTCTTCAATAGGCACCTTCCAATGGTTAGCCGCTGTATTCAATAAGACATAGCGCGCCTGTGCCCCAGCTTTTCTCATCACGTGGTAATAACTATGAGTGGTCCTACTTCCTACCGTAAACATGAGCTTGGTTCCAGGCGCCCATCCTTCACCGCCATATATGTCGGCTTCCTGGGGGGAAAATTCGACCTGAACTTTTGACCAATCCGCGTCCATTTCCTCAGCAAAAATAATGGGTAGGGAAGTCATGGAACCTTGGCCCATTTCTGCCGCTGGATTATAGATGATCATCTGGCCATCTTCCCAGAGTTGTACCCATGCGGTGACAGGGACTTTTTTTAACTGCTCGCGGATTTTTTTGTCGTCTTGGCAAGACACCAAAACGGGAAGTACACCGGACGCGCCTATAAAAAGCGTCACACCTCCCGAAGTTTTGAGAAAAGCTCTTCGGTTAATTTTATTTGTTATCGTGAGATCTTTAGCCATTGTGCTTATATTAAGAGGTGGGATTTTTTGTTTTTGCAGCCATTTCGATGGCGGTAAGAATGCGCAAATACGTACCGCACCTACAGAGATTACCATTCATGTGCGCCTTAATTTCGTCGCGTGTAGGGTGTTCTTTTTGCTCGAGTAAGGCGACTGCTTGCATGATTTGACCTGAATGACAATAACCACATTGTGGGGCCTGGGCCTCAATCCAAGCCTTTTGGACGGGGTGATCCCCATGTTCAGATAAGCCTTCAATGGTAGTAATTTCCTGACCTGCCGTAAATTGTTCGATGGGCAGCAGACACGCTTTGATCGGTTGCTTATCCACATGGACCGTGCAGGCGCCACATTGACCGATGCCACAGCCATATTTGGCGCCCGTCAGTCCCAAATCTTCGCGAAGTACCCAAAGCAAGGAGGTTCCTGCGGCTACTTCGACGTCATAAGATGTTTTATTGATGTTCAGTGTATACTTAGGCATAGCAATATATTTTCAATCAATTTATTAAATATATATGGCTATTGGTGCATGTATAGGTCAATTTTTTTTGATTGTTCCAGGATCTGGTACGATCAATGGATGACTGGTGTGTGCTTTGGAATGGCAAGAAGCACAAGAAATTTAATCAATACTTTATGATAAATAAAAAGATAGTTGCATTTACTTTTTTCTATTGATTTGGGTACGGCTATTTACCCGGAGAATCACAAAAAACAGGATAGTAAATACATATAAAGCTAATATATCATACCATGTAAACCCTTCGGAAAAAATCAGAAGCGCTGAACTGAAGAATTCAAGAGGCGCAGAAAGAAGGGTTAGGAAAAGTTATTTAATTCATTCCGGTAAAGGTCTTCAAGCTTATCTTTCAAGCTGTCTACATCTAGGCCCTCTGGTGAAAAGGGGTCTAAAATACTATATCTTAAATGATTTCCTAGTTTAAGGGGGAACTTACCCTTTTCAAAAATTTGATAGTTATTGTGTACTACAAAGGGGACGATAAGCGCGTCAGGCATGGCATCTATCAATGCTTTGAGACCCCCCATTTTGAATGGACTTAGGTTGGCACTATTGCTCCGAGTTCCTTCGGGAAAAATGACAACGGCATGGTTTTTTTTGTTCATTTGATGGCCATATTGAGATATCTGGGTAATGGCAGTGTTTCCGGAATTCCTGTCTATGAGCAAAGAGCCTCCTTTTCGCAGATTAAAGGAAATACTAGGGATGCCACTGCCCAGTTCTTTTTTCGAAATGAATTTAGCATGCTGATGTCTGAAATACCAAATAAGTGGGGGTAAATCCATCATATTTTGATGATTAGACACGACGATAATGGGTTGATCTATTGGAATTTTCTCCATACCAATGGTTTGATGTCTAGTCAATAGTAGGCCTTGAATCAACATGAGCAATCTGTTCAGATAAATCACACTCCATCTATGTGCCTCATAACCCATTAGATAATAGCAAAAGTATTGGACAAGGTGAAAGGTAACTAGGAGCAGAAAGAAAATACTGTAGTACCCTGAGCTAAGGAATATGGATTTGATTTTTTTGATAACTTTTTATTCAAAATTAAGGGTTTTTAAAAAACTAACCGAATTTCATATATAATTAATATTGGCAGGCTTCTTTTAAGCAGGGAGCAAAAATAATGGATTGTTTTAGAGGAGATGAATTTTTTACTCTTAATTTTGAACAGAGTCATGGATAAAATAATCTAAAATAAATATGTTAAAAACGATCGTTTTATGCGCTAGCCTAGTTTTTTCACAGGTGGTTTTAGCTCAATCTCTGATTGATGAAAAGGCATCGAAGAAAACAAATAATTTATATCAAAATCTGAAGAATTCTGCACAGAAAAATGTCTTAATCGGTCATCAAGATGATATGGCTTATGGCGTTAAATGGCAGGCAAAAAAAGGAAGATCAGATGTGAGAGAAACCGTAGGGTCTTATCCGGCGATGCATGGATGGACCATTGATTTTTCAGAGAATGTTTATAATAATGATTCGATCAAGTATGACCAAATGAAAATTTGGATGAGGGAAGTATATTCGAGAGGTGGCATCAATGCTTTGTCCTGGCGTCCGACCTATCCAGATACCCAAAAAAACCTCTTTATATCTAATTTTGAGCCAGCTAATGTATTACCTGGAGCCTTTTTGCATCAGGAATACTTGACGCTCCTGAATCAATTGGCTCTTTTTCTTTCGCAGCTCAACATGCCGGTCATATTAAGACTTTTTGATCAGCACAATGCTCGAGAGGTTTGGTGGGGAAATGGAACTGAAGCATCTCTCGTTTCCCTCTGGAGATTTACCGTTGATTATCTCAAAGAGGTGAAGAAGGTGCACAATATAATTTACGCTTATTCACCCAATCGATCTTTTATGGATGAATCAAATATGGATAAAGATTATTTTTATGGTTACCCTGGAGATGATTATGTGGATGTTTTTGGATTGGTAAATTATATTGAATTTGAGGATACAGAGGCAAAGCGTCAAATCGCATCAAATAAGTTCAAAAATGACTTAATGTATATGGATCATTTGGCCCATCAGAAAAATAAATTAGCGGCAATTACTGAAACAGGTCAAAATGGACTAATGGATTCCCTCTGGTTTTCTCAAACTTTGTTGACCAGTTTTCAAGCGTTGGATCATGGAGCCCTGAGCTGGGTGACATTGGGTCCGAATAAGGACAGTACACATTATTATATTCCTTTTGACGAACACCCTGCGGCAGTTGATTTTAGAGAATTCAGAAAAAATCAACTCACTATTTTTGAAAATGATCTTGACGAAATATATAAATGATGCTATCAGATAACAAACTAGAGAAAGAAATTTGAATGTATTGAGAGAGGCCAGCTTTATGATGGATTTCATAGACCTTTATGAAAAGAGCATATGTATTCAAAATTAAATCAGTAATTTGAAGGGTGTGGAATGAAAAGTTTAATATCAACTTTAATGAACTGGTTTTTGGAGCTCAAGTGAAGGAGATTTTTTTTGTAAAAAAATTACCGAAAACTTAAATTGGAGTAATAGGTTTAATCCAATAAACCATTTAATTTTAAGGGTTAGAATGATATGATGAACAAAATGGTAGGAAATTTATTTAAGACATATGGGGTCATGATGCTGCTTTCGTGGACCTTTTACAGTTGTGCCCAAAAAACAGAAGAGCGTATCGGACATGAAATTACTATTGAAGTGGTGGGAATCAAAGATTCCTCGACGATCGTAGGGTATCACTTTGGGAACCAACGATTAATTCTAGATTCTGCTGAAATCATCAATGATAAGCTTCAACTAAAAGGAGAATACACTTTAGAAAAAGGCGTGTACTTTCTTTATTCTCCAAACTTTTATTTTGAGTTTATTATTAGTGATCAATTTTTTGAGATGAAGATCAACTCAGAGTTGGGGTATAAGGACATCGAAATTTCTGGATCAGAGGACAATGAATTGTTTGCCCAATTTCAAAACAAAATGGCTGAGATTCAAAAGCAACAATCTGAATTATCAGGACGCTTAATTACCGCTTCGGCTGCTGATTCTGTTTCGATTACCCAAGAATTAGAGGGAATAGGATTGAGTGCAAAGGAATTTCGTGAGTCATTAATCTCAGATAATCCTGATTTATTTTTCATCTCTTTTTTAAAGATTGTTGAAGGGGTAACGATTCCTGAATTCGAGGAAATAGAGGAGCTCCAAGCTCGCAAAATAGCATCCTTTAAATACTACAGAGATCATTATTTCGATGTATTAGACGATGCACCCAGTATGATGAGAACCCCTGTGTTTCATGGTTATGTGATGAAGTATTTTGATGATTTGGTCATCCGACAAGCAGATTCTGTCAATATCCAGATTAAAGACTGGTTAGATAAATTTGAAGGTCATCCACAAGGGTTCAGGTATTGGCTGATGACCTTGTACACCAAATATCAAGAGTCCAAAATTATGGGAATGGATGGGGTCACTGTATTTTTATCCGATGAGTATTTTTTGACGGATAAAGTTGATTTTATGGATGAAGATCAGAAGCTGGAAATAGAAGAAGAGTTAAAGTTTATCCGACCCAATCTGATTGGAAAAATGGCACCAAGGATGAACTTATTAGATACCGCAATGCAGCCATTTTCCCTGAATCAATTGAATGAAAAGTATTTAATTTATTTTTTTTATGATCCAGATTGTGGTCATTGTAAAAAGAAGACGCCTATACTAAAGGAAGCCTATCCTGATTTGAAGAAAGCAGGAGCAGAGGTGATTGCTATTTGTACCATTACAGATACAGACAAATGGAAAAACTTTATTAAAGAACAAAAGCTAGATTGGTTGAATCTTGGGGATCCGCTGTATCAGAATAATTTCAGAATGGAATACAATGTGAGAACGACGCCTCAGCTTTATGTGTTAAATCAAGAAAGAAGAATAATAGCCAAAAAAATAGATGTAGAACAGGTGCTCGATTTCATTCAAAATTATGAACTTCTTGATCAAAACCTAGCTCAATAACCGATGAATTGAATTATCTTGTATCTAATGTTAGATACTGATCTTTGAACAAGCGGGTACTATACTATGCGATCGTCGTCTCATTAGGGGGCTTTCTTTTTGGATTTGATACTGCGGTCATATCAGGAGCAGAACAAGCTATTCAAATCATTTGGAATCTCAGTGCATTAGAACATGGGTTTACAGTTTCTATTGCTTTAATAGGTACGGTCTTAGGGGCCCTTTTCGGGGGAATTCCTTGTGATAAATATGGGAGAAAGAAGACTTTAATCGGTATCGGTGTTCTCTATTTTATTTCTGCCTTAGGATCGTCATTGACTACGGATTGGCATATTTTCTTATTTTTCAGATGGATTGGTGGGATCGGCGTTGGAGCTTCGTCAATCGCAGCCCCCCTTTACATTTCAGAAATTGCACCGGCCAAAGTCAGAGGGAGACTGGTGGCCATGTTTCAATTCAATATTGTTTTAGGGATATTAATTGCTTTTCTATCAAACTACATCGTTGCGGATTTCGATGGCGAAAATAATTGGCGATGGATGTTGGGCGTCGAAATTTTACCCGCGCTTGTTTTCATTTTATTAATGTTCACGGTTCCCAATAGCCCTCGTTGGTTAATTGTGAAAAGAGGATTAGTAGCGGAGGCGAGGTATTTTTTTGAGCGGATTCAATCAGAAAATATTGAAGAAAAAATTGCTGATATCCAGGCGACCATAGCCCAAAATGATTCCCAAAAAGCCCGATATAGTCATTATAAAAGACCTTTTTTTCTGGCTATTATGTTAGCTGTTTTTAACCAAGTTTCTGGGATCAATGCCATTATTTATTATGCACCTAGAATATTTGAGATGGCAGGACTGGGTAAATCTGCGGCACTTCTTTCTTCAGTGGGCATAGGAACTATCAATTTCATATTTACGCTGTTGGCTATTTTCTTTATTGATAGGTTAGGTAGAAGATTGTTGATGCATATCGGATCAGTGGGTCTCATTGTTACGCTTTTCATGGTTGCCTTTTCATTTTATTCAGAAAATGAACAGATGACAAGGGTACCTATTTATCTGTTTTTATATATTGGTTTTTTTGCGTTTTCTCAGGGGGCAGTTATTTGGGTATTCATTGCAGAGATCTTCCCCAATGACCTAAGAGCCATAGGACAATCGGTGGGGAGTTTTACCCACTGGATCATGGCTGCAATCATCGCCGCTATTTTTCCAGCTCTGACCGCTGTTGTGGGTCCTGGAAATACCTTTGCCTTATTCGCCTTGATGATGATATTTCAATGGATATTTGTCTTTGTCTGGATGCCAGAAACGAAAGGACGTACCCTAGAGGATTTGGGACAATCTCTTTGAGGTACTTCTCTTAACAGTTACCCATTAGGATGCTTTATACTTAAAAATATTCAAGTCATTAGGCTGGCCTCACCCATGAATAGCTTGTTATTTCGACAAATGAATCTCTTGGAGCGAGTCAATTTCCAGTGCCGTATTAAATAATTTTACATATCGGATCCTTTCAATCGGATCCTTAATGAAAGGTTCGGGGTGCATTGAAAAGTGATTAGGTTTATTTTTGGACAAGAGCTTTTTGAGTCCAGTTGATAACTTGCTATGCACCATAAAATTAAATGTTTCGAAGTATAATTATAGGATAAAACAGTTTGTGATAAACTCTTTTATTCTTGATTACTTTTTGTAACTAATGATAAAACACACAAATAGCTTAAACAGTTGGAACTGATAACTAGATAATCAGAAATAGAATAGAGATGAATGATTTACAATATGTATTTTATTTTTATAAATGATCTCGATGTAGATCCATAATAACGAAATATAACCAATAGGAGGGTCCAAAAAGCCTATAAAAATAATTTGTTGCACCCACACTGACTATTAAATTTTCCTCAGGGTTGATATAAAGGTGGTAACCTGTTTGGCCTGGAATATAAAAAGTTTGCTTGCTGTTATAAGGGGCATTGCCTTGGTCCTCGGTAAACTGAAACCAGAGATAGCCTAAACTATAAGAATAACTGGGTTGATGTTGGGAGGTAGTAGATTCATAAATCCAATTTTCAGATAGAATTACCTGATCTTTCCAAAGCCCATTTTTGAGTAATAGATATCCAATCTTCGTGAAATCTAGTTGCGTAAGGTGTAGGCCGTTGGTTGCATTTGTAGTGCCTGATGGATCGGCAGTCCAAAGCCACTCCTCAATTTCTAAGGCCTTGAATAGTCTTCGATCGATGTATGAAGAAAGGGTTTCATTAGTCAGATTTTGAATGATTTTTGAGAGGATCATACTGGCTCCTGAATTGAAATTATATCGCCCTCCAGGAATGGCGTCTAATGGTTTTTTAAGCAGGTTTTTAACCCAATCATCGCTATTCATCATTTCTTCTAGATCATTTTCTGAGACGATTTCGTCCCAAGATAAACCACTACGATGGGTAAGAAGTTGACGAATTGTAATTGTTTTTTTTAGTGAATCATTGGATAGTTCATTTTCATATTCGGGAAGTAAATCCGCTATGGGAGTTTCGATTGAAATTAAATAGCCATCATCAATCGCCATTCCAATGGCGATCGAAGTCAAAATATTGGTGGCATTATCGATATTGTTGAGATCTTCTCTTTGCTGATCTAAATAATAGTTTTCAAAAATAAGTTGGTCATCTTTGATAATTACCAATGCTTGTATATTTTTATATTCATCATTGAGAATGGCCTCATTTAGATTGATAAATTCGTCATTAATGAGGTTAAATTGATTCGGTAATGCATAATTCCAAGTCTGTTGATCGGGGGCTAGGTTTTCATTTGTAAATACACATGAGCCGAATAATATCAGTAGAAAAAAGGGTTTAATATTTTTCATTGTTCAAATTTAGTTTTAAGCCCAAACTGTAAAAGAAACCTGAAAAATCAGCAGAATTTATTTGAGGCAGATCTAATTTACTGATCTGTTGATAACCAACTTTGGCGGATAGTTGTAGCCAGAATTCAGGATAAATAGTAATTTCGAATTCTGGTTTAATACCTTCAGATTTACTGGAAAAAACATATTCCTTTGATACGGGGTCTTCCCAGACCATTTGACCCCAATGGTAAGCTGTATTAACATAGCCTTTGATCCATTTCGATTGAAAGATACGTATCCCCAAAATAACACCTCCATGTTGAGCATTTAAGCGATAGGTATTTGGGAAAATCACATACTGTTTAAGTACTCCTAAGAGAGAAGAATAAGTCACTCCAAGGGATAGTCTTTCATGGGTTACGGAGATATCTAGGCGTATTTGTTTTTGAAAATTCTCCATTGTCGGAGTCACATCAAAACCAGTAAAGGCAGTCAATCCAATATTTTTCTTTTTTAAAAAATGAGTGAAGTTGTTAGTTTTACTTTGGGTTAAGCTATCTGCTTGTTGAGCAATGATCACATATTGAAAAAAGCAGAGCAGGAGACCTAAATAGCATTTATGCATTTATTAAAAAAAAGAGTGAAATCTTGGCCAATACAATATCGAAAATTCCGTAGGGAATAAAAAGAGTATTTGATAATTATTTCAAATGCCTTGTGGGCTAGTCATGAGCTTTATCCAAATTTAAAAAAATAAATTAAAGCAAAAGACAGACCTCTAGGTAAATATAAATGAGTGCAGAAGAGATATCTCGTTTTTCGTTTTAATAGGTTTTGGAGAGATTGAAATGTTCTTTATCAGAGTCAAGCACTTTTCGATCAGCACATTTTAAAATTCTGGCGGGATATTTTTCTATGAAAAAATGGTTGTGGCTAGCCATTAAAACAGCTGTACCGTATTTATTGATTTCTAAAAATAATTTAAAAATATCTTCGCTTACTGCAGGATCTAAATTCCCTGTAGGTTCATCTGCAATTAATATTTTGGGTTCATTGATCAAAGCTCTGGCAATTACGACGCGCTGTTGCTCTCCACCTGAGAGCTGATGTGGCATTTTATTATTAACACCACCGAGCCCAACCCTCATCAGTACTTCCGCCATGCGCACTTTCATTTTAGCTTGATCTCTCCACCCTGTGGCGCGCATGATGAATTCTAGATTTTCTGCAACGGTGCGGTCATAGAAGAGCTCAAAGTCTTGAAAAATAATACCTATTTTTCTTCTCATGAAGGGTATTTCTTTTTCTTTCATTTGATGGATATGATAGCCGACCATTTTAATTTCACCGATTTCTAAGGGCAAGTCGGCATACAAAGTTTTCAATAAAGATGATTTTCCACTTCCAGTTTTACCAATCAAATAAACAAACTCACCTTGTAAAATATTGAAGTCGACATGATCAAGTACCGTCTGTCCACCTTGAAATATGGTGGCTTTTTTAACTTGAATGATATAATCTTGCTCAGTCGACATCTATAACTCTAAAGGTTCTAATTTACCAAAAGGCATTTTTTCAATCATTAATTTGAGCTGTTCTTCTTTCCCCCCAAGTCCCAATCTTTCCAATTTTTTGAGTGGCCTGTCTGCTCTGAAATAAGCAATTAATACGAATTTGTCATTTCTTAATTGGATGTAGTCAGGGATTTTAGCTTTTCCTCGAACTTTGATAATATACATACGCTTTCAAGGGGAATAATTTTTTAGTTGCCTTTTCGATAATCTGCAAGAAATTTCTCTAGACCACTATCGGTTAAGGGATGCTTGAGAAGGCCTGTAATGACGTTAAGGGGGCAGGTTACTACATCAGCACCTATTTCAGCACATTGAAGAAGATGCAAATTATGTCGGACAGACGCGGCAAGGACTTCAGTTTCGAATCCGAAATTGTCAAAAATGTGAACAATTTGCTCAATCAATTGGATACCGTCTGATCCAATATCATCCAATCTTCCAATAAATGGAGAAACATAGGAGGCGCCTGCTTTGGCGGCTAAAATCGCCTGCCCCGCGTTAAAAATGAGTGTGCAATTGGTTCTAATCCCTTCATCAGCCAGTGCTTTTATGGCCTTAACTCCTTCTTTAATCATAGGAATTTTCACCACTATTTTATCATCTATTTTTGCTAAAGATCTACCTTCCTTGAGCATCTCATCAAAGTGGGTAGAAATGACTTCTGCGCTTACATTGTCATCAACAATGTTACAAATATCTTTATAGTGCTTTAAGATGTTTTCAGTTCCGGTAATTCCTTCTTTTGCCATCAGCGATGGATTCGTAGTTACACCATCAAGAACACCAAGGTCATAAGCTTCTTTTATTTCAGAAAGATTGGCCGTGTCAATAAAAAATTTCATCAGAGAATCATTTAGTTTAAATAAAAAAAGCAAACGAAAATCGCACCGCATCAACCGTTTACCCTTGCTTCCTTCCGGACCTGGGGGATTCAACAGGAGCTGGTCGTATTCGTTTGCCAATGCAAATTTAATGCGAAATTATTTACTATTTAAGTTTGTCTTTCAATTAAGTTCTGAGTTTCAGATAATATTTTCGTTTATAAATATAAATGTGGGAGTTCGGGAGAACTTGTCATCATTAGATCATACTTTTCTTGGGATGAAAAATGTAAAAATAAAGATTTATAGATCAAAATGACAGATAATTGCAGTAGCGTATGAGGCATTTCATGATTTTTATTTTGTTTTTGTTTGCCGTTGAGAGCAGTAATGGTCAGGGACATTGGCTGATGGGACCAACGGTGGGACCTCATTATTCCTCTTCCTACATCGAGCATACTATTTATAGGGTCAATTTACTCTCTCGTCCAATCAGAGGATTGCATGGAGGTTTGATGTTTCAATATTTTCCTGACATTTACAAAGGAAGTCTGAAGACGGGACTCAGGATGAGCATCAATTTTACTGAAAAAGGTTGGGATCAAGAGTATTTGGATACCCTCAATACCCTCCAAACCGTTCGGACAAAAATGGATTACTTAAACATCCCTATTGAATCTATTTTTTATGTAGGATCTCAAAAAAGTAAGGCCTACCTACTCTTGGGTATTTATGTTGATTTTTTGTTGCGATACGATGTTCCTAAAGATCCTCAAGACAAAAGCGAAAAGACTGATTTTTGGACATTTGATCCTCAACGGGATAAGTCGTTTGCCTATGGAGGTAAGTGTGGTTTGGGATATCAAAGGAAGATGGGCTTCGGACAGCTGTCTTTGGAAGCTTACATTACTTACGGCTTCAGTAACATCATGTTCACTATTGACAGGTCAACGGACATACCTGATATGAGTAATCATTGGGATACTGGATTGAGCTTAAGTTATTTAATTCCTTTAATGAAGAATAAATTTAATTAAATGCGTGCTAGATTCATGAATTTACAAGTGAGCGTTTCAACATGCTTCAAGTATTAAATACCTGTCTTTATCGCTTTTTTAAGATCAGTACTTACTAGGTTTCAACGATATAATACTTATCGACAATATCTTCTAATATGCTCCGATCAGTATGGATGCTTTTAGAGGTGTAGATGTAGGCAGAAAGTTCCATGATTACTTTGGGTTGATAGCCTAATTTAAGCGCAATTCTTTCACAAAAATCAATTTCTTTCTGATAAATTTTTTTATCAATTTTCATGAGTCTGATTAGGTCTATCAGGCATTCTAATTTTTCTTCTTTGGGCAAACGATATAAGTCTCCAATGGATTTTGGAGATGCAATGAGTGCTTCTATTTGAGTAGAATTGAGTCCGTTATCTTGACCTGTTTTTTTAATAATCTCTATTTCCTCTATTGAGATATTATGATCTGCCTGAGCAAGATGAATGAGTATACTGAGTTGCGTATCTATAGGTAACATATCAAGCAAAGAAGAAAAATAATACTTAAAAACGCAAAAGATGAGCCCATTACTCAAAGAAGTTGGGTACAGAATATTTTATAAAAAAATAATTTCAGTTTGTTTCTTTGCAAGAAATACACTTTATTCGCAGTACAATGACTTTAAACAAAACATATTGGTGGTGGCTAGAAATACAAATTTATAATTTGTGAGCATAACCTTGTGTAAGAAAAACATAAAGCCTGCTGTTCACAGCAGGCTTTTTTTTTGACCCATTAATGATGAAAAAATATTCCTTAAAAACCATTGTATCGAGCTTTTTAGCAGATACCATCACTCCGGTGTCCGCCTATTTGCAGCTCAGAGATCAATTTTCGAATGTGCTCTTGCTTGAAAGTTCAGATTATCATGGCGAAGAAGATAGCTACTCTTATATCTGTTGCCATCCGATAGCCACTTTTGAGACCTGTCAAGGGATCACGAGTTGTACTTATCCTGATGGTTCAAAAGAGGAGATTAATACGGACCCCTTAGAGGCACTCAAAACATTTAAATCAGTATTTGAATATAAAAAAACCAAGGTAAAATACAGTGAAACGGGTCTGTTTGGTTATATAAATTACGATGCAGTCGTACATTTTGAAGAGGTTGAAATACAGGAGAATTTATTGACCCATAAACGCATACCTGAGATCAGGTATGCGTTGTATAAATATCTCATTATTTTTGATCAATTTAAAAATCAGTGTCACGTTGTCGAATCTTACTTAGATGAGCCAGGGAATGAGATTAAAAGAATTATAGAATGCTTACACAAGCAAACCACACCCTCTTTTTCCTTTGACCGGGTAGGCGAAATAACCTCTGATCATACGGATAACGAGTTTTTAGAAATGGTCAAAAAAGGGATTGATCATTGTAACCTAGGTGATGTTTTTCAGGTCGTTTTTTCACGACAATTTGAGTCCGCATTTAAGGGGGATGAATTTCAAGTATATCGAGCACTCAGATCAATTAATCCATCTCCTTATCTTTTTTATTTTGATTATGGCTCCTATAAAATTTTCGGTTCATCTCCTGAAGCGCAAATCATTGTTAATGCGAAAGAAGCCGTGATCTACCCCATTGCAGGTACTTTTAGAAGGACCGGAGATGATGCGGCGGATGCTGATTTGGCTCGAAAGCTTTTAGAGGATCCCAAGGAGAATTCTGAACACATCATGCTGGTAGATTTGGCTCGAAATGATCTCAGTAAGTTTACCTCGGATGTCACCGTTGAAACCTACAAAGAAGTTCAGTATTATTCCCATGTCATTCACCTAGTAAGTAAGGTTACCGGACAATTGGATCTAGCCTCAGATTCTTTAGATATTGTTGCCAGTACGTTTCCGGCGGGAACCTTGTCCGGGGCGCCTAAGCATCGTGCGATGGAGCTTATCGGCCAATACGAAAAGAGTGCGCGAGGATATTATGGCGGTGCCATTGGGTTTATGGATTTTGAAGGAGGCTTTAACCATGCCATTATGATTCGTACTTTTTTAAGTCAGGGGGGGAAATTGATTTTCAGAGCAGGTGCGGGTATTGTTTCCAAATCCGTTCCGGAAAATGAGGTACAGGAAGTTTATAATAAGCTAGCAGCCCTTGAAAAAGCGATGGAGATGGCCCAATTGAATTCAAAGCCAAGATGAAAATATTAGTATTAGATAACTACGATAGCTTTACCTATAATTTGGTTCATATTTTAAGGACGCTCGGATTACATAAAGATCTAGCCGTTTTTAGAAATGATAAAATCACTATTGAGGAGGTAGGACAATATGATTGTGTGTTACTTTCTCCCGGTCCTGGGATTCCAAAAGACGCAGGAATCATGCCTGAAATCATAAGGGAATATGGGGCGACCAAGAGCATTTTAGGTGTATGCTTAGGACACCAAGCTATCGGCGAGGCTTACGGTGCCCAATTGTATAATTTGGATGAAGTTTATCATGGGGTAGTCACCGACATATTTTTAAAAAATTCAGATCCAATATTCCATGAAGTTCCTGATTCTTTTAAGGCTTGCAGGTATCATTCATGGGCAATTTCCAATAAAAATTTACCCCAAGATCTCATTGTCACCTCAGAAGATGCGAACCAATGTGTGATGTCTGTAAAACATAAAGAATACAATGTACGCGGACTGCAATTTCATCCCGAGTCCATCATGTCTTCACATGGGAAAAAAATGATTATTAATTGGTTAGAACATTCAGGAAAATGAAAAATATTCTCAATAAGTTATTTAACTATCAATCACTAGAAAAAGAGGAGGCACGGGAAATTTTAACAAACCTTGCCTCAGGAGCTTACAATCACAGTCAAATGGCCGCGTTTATGACGGTATTCATGATGCGCAACATTACCGTAGATGAACTGTCGGGATTCCGAGATGCGATGCTTGAACTATGTATAAAAATCCCTGCAGAAGGATATAATGCCATAGACCTTTGTGGTACTGGAGGAGATGGTAAGGATACCTTTAATATATCCACTTTGGCATCTTTTGTGGTTGCCGGAGCAGGATATCATGTGGCCAAGCATGGTAATTACGGCGTTTCTTCCGTCTGTGGGTCCTCCAATGTTTTGGAATATTTAGGGTGTAAATTCTCCAGCGATGTGGGGCGCATCATGAAAAGTTTTGATCAAAGTAACATTGCATTTCTACACGCACCCTTGTTTCATCCGGCGATGAAAAATGTGGCACCTATCCGTAAAGAGTTGGGGGTAAAAACCTTTTTTAACATGTTGGGACCTATGGTTAATCCAGCCGCTCCAATGAATCAAATGGTAGGCGTGTTCAATCTCGAATTGGCCCGTTTGTATGGTTACCTGTATCAGAATACTGACAAGAATTTTCTTATTGTACATTCCTTAGATGGTTACGATGAAATTTCTTTAACTGGAGACTTCAAGTACATTTCTAATGAGGGAGAAGCCATAGGCACACCGAGTTTACTCGGGCTTTCTTATTTAGATGCTGTGGATTTATCAGGGGGGTCGGATATCAAGTCGTCAGCACAGTTGTTTAAAGAGATTCTTGATTGTAAAGGGACTGATTCACAAAATAATGTAGTCATTGCTAATGCAGGAATGGCTATTGCCACGATCAACGGGAGTCCTTTCGAAGCTGCGGTAGAAGAAGCTCGAACTTCTTTGATATCGGGTAAAGCGAAGAGTACATTCAGTAAGTTTTTAGAAATCAACGCATAAGGAGATGAGTATTTTGTCTAAAATCATTGAAAATAAGAAGCAGGAAGTAGCTGCGAGAAAAATAGCGCAACCCATCGCTGCGCTTGAAATGAAGCCTTATTTCTCAAGAGAGACTCATTCTCTTGCAAAGAAAATCAGACAAACTGAATCACCGGGGATCATTTCAGAGTTCAAACGAAAAAGTCCATCTAAGGGGATAATTAATGATTGGTCATCGGTAGAAGAGGTGGCTCATGATTATGTGAAGGCAGGCGTATCTGGACTCTCTATTTTAACTGATCAAGATTATTTTGGAGGATCCATCACAGATTTACAAACGGTAAGAGATCATCAAAACTGTCCGGTGTTACGCAAAGATTTTATGGTGGATGAATACCAAATCATTGAGGCTAAGGCCATGGGAGCAGATGTGATTTTATTGATAGCTGCGGCTTTGTCGGTAAGGGAACTCACCGCATTGGGTGCCTTGGCGCAAAGCTTGAATTTAGAGGTATTATTAGAGGTACACAATGAAGCAGAGTTGGAAAAAAGTTTAAACCCTCATATCGATTTATTGGGGGTCAACAATAGAAATCTCAGCACTTTTGAAACTTCAGTAGCGGTATCAAAGTCATTGGCAGCACTTATACCCAATGATTTTGTTAAGGTGTCAGAGAGCGGAATAGATGATCCAAATGTAGTTGTTGATTTAATGGCATATGGATATGAAGGATTTTTGATTGGAGAATGTTTTATGAAGACCCGTAATCCGGGTAGATATTGTTCCGAATTTATTAAAGCCATAAAATTATTGACGGATGAAACTTAAAGTTTGTGGCATGCGAGAAGTGGCGAATATTAAATCAGTATTGGCCATAAAACCTGATTTAATGGGATTCATATTTTATCCTAAATCAAAAAGGTTTGTGGATGAACTCTCATTAGATGGCATCAATTTTGGTACGACTCAGAAGGTAGGGGTTTTTGTCAATGAACCGTTGGGTTCATTGGTAGAAAAGGTTAAAAAATTTGACTTAGATTATGTGCAATTGCACGGAGATGAATCACTTTCTTACCTTGTGGCGGTCAAATACTTGGGGGTAAAGGTGATTAAAGTATTTAGAATTCAAGATGAATTACCTATAGCTGAAATTTTAGCTTTTGAGCAGGAGGCAGATTATTTCTTATACGATACTTTATCTCTTGAATATGGTGGATCAGGTAAAAAGTTTCACTGGGATATTTTAAATGAGAGTCCGAGTTCAAAGCCTTTTTGGCTCAGCGGAGGTCTTTCTATAGAAAGTCTTAAAGCGCTGGATTTGATTGATCATCCGGGACTTATAGGTATTGACGTGAACAGCAAGTTTGAAAGTCATCCAGGGATGAAAAAAATTGAATTACTGAGGGCATTAAAAAAATCATTATGATAACAAAGGAAAATTATAAAGTAAATAGCAAAGGGTATTATGGGAAGTTCGGTGGGGCCTATGTACCCGAAATGTTATTGCCAAATATATTAGAACTTCAAGAAAATTATCTTGAGATAACGAGTAGGCCAAGTTTTAAAAAAGAATTTGATTATCTATTAAAGGATTATGTTGGCCGGCCCACACCCCTGTATTTGGCTCAGCGCATGTCTGAAAAATATCAAGCACAAATATTCTTAAAAAGAGAAGATTTGTGTCATACTGGTGCGCACAAAGTCAACAATACCATTGGTCAAATTTTATTGGCCAAGGCGTTGAATAAAAAAAAGATCATCGCTGAAACCGGAGCAGGGCAACATGGCGTTGCGACCGCAACCGTTTGTGCTTTGATGGGCATGGAATGTATTATTTATATGGGTGCTGTGGATATGGTGAGACAACGGCCCAATGTAGAGCGAATGAAAATTTTAGGTGCTGAGATTCGTGCTGCTGAATCTGGGAGTAAAACCCTAAAAGATGCCACCAATGAAGCCATGAGACATTGGATCAATCACCCCACCGATACCCATTACATTATTGGATCGGTTGTGGGTCCCCACCCTTATCCAGATTTAGTAGCCAGATTTCAATCTGTGATCAGTGAGGAGATCAAATATCAGCTCAACGAACAAATAGGCAGGGATCATCCAGATATGGTTATTGCTTGCGTCGGAGGAGGCAGCAATGCAGCAGGGGCTTTCTATCATTATTTAGACCGGCCTGAGGTGCAATTGATTGCTGCTGAGGCAGCCGGTTTAGGTATTGATAATAAAAAATCGGCAGCGACAACTTTTTTAGGCACTGAGGGAGTCCTTCATGGCAGTAAAACCCTATTGATGCAAACCGCTGATGGGCAGGTGACAGAACCCTATTCCATCTCGGCAGGATTAGATTATCCAGGAATTGGACCGATCCATGCCCACCTTTTTGATTCAGGAAGAGCCCATTTTTGTGCAGTGACCGACGAGGAAGCCATGCATGCGGGTATTGACTTGAGCCGATTGGAAGGGATTATTCCTGCTATTGAAACCGCGCATGCCATATCTGCGCTTGATAAAATTGAGGTAAAAGATAAGGTCGTGGTCATCAATGTATCAGGTAGAGGAGATAAAGATTTAGATACCTACATTACTTGGGGTAAATATTAATAGGGTTGGATTATGAACAGAATTGATGAAGTTTTTTCGAGGAAAAAGAAGGGGGTTTTAAACATTTACTTCACTGCAGGCTATCCAAAGATCAATGATACTCTGAGAATTGCACGTACTCTGGAGGCTGCAGGGGTGGATATCATCGAAATAGGCATTCCTTATTCTGATCCTATTGCAGATGGACCTACCATTCAAGATTCATCTCAAAAAGCTTTAGATGCAGGGATGTCACTCAAGTTGCTGATGAGGCAACTGCAGGATTTGAGAAAACATATTAAAATTCCTGTAATATTAATGGGTTATATTAATCCTGTTCTTCAGTATGGGTTTACTAAATTTTGCCAGGACTGCAAAGAAGTAGGTATTGATGGCGTTATTTTACCCGATTTGCCAATGCAAGAATATGCAGAAATGTACCAAGTAACTTTTGAGGAATATGGGATATACAATATATTTCTAATGACTCCTCTAACCTCTGAGAAAAGAGTTTTGCAAATTAATGAAGCTTCTAAAGGCTTTATCTACATGGTATCTTCGGCAAGTATTACCGGAGCCAAACAAGAGGTTTCTCAAGCCCAAATCGATTATTTTGAACGCATTCAAAAGATGAACCTATCCGTTCAAAGATTGATAGGATTTGGTATTTCAAATAAAGAAACCTTTGACAATGCGTGTCAATATGCATCAGGAGCGATCATAGGTAGTGCTTTTATCAACCAATTGAACAAAGACGATTCCGATGAAGCCATCACTTCGTTTGTTGGATCCATTATCAACCCGTAACGAATCGATCATGCAGCAGGAATATGAACGATATGAAGCAGAGGATTTTGAAGTTTGGCAGCTGCTGTACATTCGACAGGTACAGCAATTGCAAAAGTCGGCAAGTGTGACCTATTTGGAAGGCCTAAAAGCGATTGGTTTTCGTGCTGACGAAATCCCACGATTCAAAAAAGTCAATGAAAAACTGCAGTCATTGACTCAATGGGAGCTGGTCGTCGTTCCAGGGTTGATTCCGGACCGTACGTTTTTTGAATTATTGTCTCATCAAAAATTTCCTGCGACCACTTGGTTGCGTAAAAAATCATCACTAGATTATTTAGAGGAACCCGACATGTTTCATGATGTGTTTGCGCATGTGCCCTTGCTTACCGATGCCTTTTTCGTTAAATTTTTATTGGGATTGAGTCAATTAGGCTTGACTTATTTCAATAATGCTGCTGCTATAGAAGTACTCACAAGGATTTACTGGTTTACAGTAGAATTTGGACTGATTAGAGAGCAGGGTCAATTGAAGATTTATGGAGCAGGTATCCTATCTTCCTTAGGGGAAACTGCGCATTGTTTATCCGAGGAGGCTTCTCGGTTCGATTTTGATTTGGAAAGAATTATGCATCTTAATTTTCGAAAAGATGTATTTCAAGAAGTTTACGTTATCATTTCATCCTATGAGCAGTTGTATGATGTGATTCCAGCATTGACAAGAAAGATGAATCTCCTATTTGATAAAGGTAATTAAAATGAAGTGGTACCGATTATTTTGGCTTTTAAAAATTAACGAACTAACATTATTCACAAATAATAAATGAAAGTTGTCATCATCAAATACAATGCTGGCAATGTTCAATCTCTTGAATTTGCCTTGAATAGGTTGGGTATAGATCCTACGGTTACGGATGATCATGAAGAAATTCAACAGGCGGACAAAATAATATTTCCAGGACAAGGTGAGGCCCGTTCAGCCATGAATTATTTGAAGGATAAAAAACTAGATCGCGTGTTGACTCAACTAAGGCAACCCGTCCTAGGTATCTGTTTGGGCATGCAACTTATGTGCAGCCACACCGAAGAAAATGATACCGCTTGTCTTGGAATAATGGATGCGAAGGTAAAGCGCTTTGAGGGAAGTTTTAAAATTCCTCATATGGGTTGGAATAACATCACGCAATTGTCTGGTGTATTATTTGCCGAGATCAAGGAACAGGATTACCTCTATTTTGTACATAGTTATTATGTCAATATTTGCGAGCAAACGATGGCCCAAGCGGAATATGGTAATAATTTTAGTGTAGCGCTGCAAAAAAACAACTTTTATGCTATTCAACCACACCCTGAGAAAAGTGCGGACTGCGGGATTCAAATACTTGACAATTTTTTAAAAATATAATATGGAAATTATCCCTGCAATTGATATTATTAACGGGCAATGCGTTCGATTGGAAAAAGGAGACTACTCGCGGAAGAAATTATATCATGAAGATCCCATAGCGGTCGCTAAATCGTTTGAAGAAGCTGGGATCAAACGGCTACATCTGGTGGATTTAGATGGAGCAAAGGCGAAAAATGTTGTCAATTTATCGATACTTAAAGAGATCACTGATCAGACCTCGCTTCAAGTAGACTTTGGTGGTGGGGTAAAAACTCGAGCGGATTTGATAAAGGTATTTAATCATGGCGCAGCACAGGTCACAGGAGGTTCTATCGCTGCGAATGATCAGTCAGAATTTCTTTCATGGTTGGAGGAATTTGGTCCTGATCAAATCATTCTGGGTGCGGATACTTTGAATGATCAAATCATGGTTTCGGGATGGCAAAAGGCTAGTGCCATCGGTTTGGAGGAATTTCTTGACTTTTATGTTGGGAAAGGTATTAAATATGTGATTTGTACTGATATTTCTAAGGATGGCATGATGCTGGGTCCATCTTTTGATTTGTATAAAAAAATACTTAAGCGCCATCCAAGTATTCATTTAATTGCCAGTGGGGGAGTGACCGGAATTTCGGATTTAGAAAAATTAAAAGATATGGGAATGTATGGTGCCATTACCGGCAAAGCCATTTATGAAGGCAAGGTTACTTTGGATCAATTGGCCCTTTTTTCATGTTGACCAAAAGAATCATACCCTGTTTAGATGTTAAAGATGGGCGTACGGTCAAGGGCATCAACTTTGGTAATTTACGTGATGCAGGAGATCCGGTTGAATTGGCGGCTCGCTATGCTGATGAAGGCGCAGATGAATTAGTTTTTCTTGATATCAGTGCTACCCTTGAGGGGCGCAAGACGCTTTTAGAAGTGGTTCGACAGGTGGCTCAAAAAGTAAATATACCCTTCACAGTGGGGGGAGGAATATCCTCACTCTCTGACGTTTCTGCCTTATTAGGGGCCGGGGCTGATAAGATATCAATTAATTCAGCAGCGGTCATACGGCCTGATTTAATTGATGAATTGGCGGCTAACTTTGGTTCACAATGTATCATGGTAGCCATCGATGCTCGAAATGATGGGGAAGTTTCTTGTGTACATACCCATGGAGGAACGCAATCAACAACGCTCAAGACCTTGCAATGGGCCCAAGAAGTGACCCAAAGGGGTGCAGGTGAAATATTACTTACCTCGATGGATAAAGATGGGACCAAAACGGGATTTGATGTTGCCTTGACGCAACAAGTTTCCCAAAATGTAACGGTACCGGTGATCGCTTCTGGAGGAGGTGGACAAAATGAACATTTTCTTGATATTTTTGCCAACGGGTATGCCGATGCGGCCCTGGCCGCGAGTATATTTCATTTTAAAGAAATTGAGATAAATGATTTAAAAAAATATTTAAGTATGAATAATATTTCAATAAGATTATGAAGGCATTAGACTTTACCAAATTCGATGGTTTGTTACCTGCGGTCATTCAAGATGCTCAAACCGATAAAGTACTTATGGTAGGCTTTATGAATGCTGAGGCTTTGGCGGCAACGCGTGCTTCTGGACAGGTAACATTTTATAGTAGGAGTAAATCTAGGCTATGGATCAAAGGGGAGACTTCTGGAAATTTTTTAGAGGTTGTAGCAATCATTCCGGACTGTGATGACGATACGCTACTGATCAAAGCAAATCCCAAAGGACCTACTTGTCATACCGGTACGGACACTTGTTTTGGCGAAACCAATGAAGATCCTACAAAATTTATTAAGTATCTTGAAAGTGTAATTTCATTACGTAAAAAGTCAGCACCCGATGAAAGTTATACAGCTGATTTATTTCATAAGGGCATCAATAAAATTGCGCAAAAAGTAGGAGAAGAAGCCGTAGAGTTGGTGATTGAGGCCAAAGATGATGATCAAGCTCTTTTTATCGGAGAGGCGGCCGATTTATTTTATCATTATTTGGTCCTGCTTGAAGCCAAAGAAATACCCTTTAAAATGATCATTGATGAGCTGAAAGAAAGACATTCAAAGAAGTAAACCATATTTAAACATTCATTTTTTAACCATGAAAAAGTTCGATGTAATTGTTATAGGTGCCGGACCGGCAGGATATGCTGCAGCCATGCGCGCAGTTGATTTTAAAAAGAAAGTAGCCTTAATAGAAAAAGATAAATTGGGTGGAGCGGGCATTCACAATGGTGCGCTCTGGAGTAAAACTTTGTGGGAAATTTCTACCACGGCATCCATGCTTAGAACGCAGGGTTCAGGTTTGAATGTACATGATTTAGACTTTCAAATGGATCAGATCAATGATGAGGTCAATACAGCCCTTGATGGGCGTGTAAATCAATTACAAAATCATATGGATCAAATTAATATAGCCCTAGAGAGTGATTTTTTTGAATACATTGAGGGATCGGCGAAGGTAGTTTCAAAAAATAGTGTCGCTGTCGAGAGTGAGGGAACTACTCAAGAGTTAGAGGCAGATTATATCATATTGGCGACGGGCAGTCGTCCCAGGAAATTGCCTCATTTACCCATAGATGAAGAAATTGTGATGACCAGTGATGGGCTGCCCAAAATGAATAAATTCCCCAAAAGTATCGTCATCTTGGGTGCTGGTGTGATTGGATGTGAATTTGCTACCATTTTTTCGGGCTTTGGTAAAACCAAAGTGCATTTGATAGACAAGGGAGATCGTATTTTACCTTTTGAGGACGAGGATGTGGTTCGGGTGGTAGAAAAAAGTTTAGAAGAACGCGGCGTATTGATTCATAGAAATTCACGCCTAACAGACATGAAGGTTGTCGAGGGTGCTGTTCAATACAATCTTGAATATACCGATGGTTCTACCGAAGTGTTTGACGTTGAGAAGGCCTTGATTTCAGTGGGTCGCGTACCCAACTACGAAAACCTCATAGATGAATCATTGGGCTTGGAAGTCAATAATAGGGGTATTGTGGATGAATTGACCCAGACCAGTGTTTCAAATATTTATGCAGTAGGTGACATAACCGCGGATATCTCTCTAGTTAACGTAGGTGAATTAGAAGGAAGATATGCAGTTGAACGCATTTTTGGTGAGCCGAGTCGACCGCTCACCTATGAGAATATTTCGACCATTATGTTTTTGGCTCCTGAAGTTTCTGGTGTGGGAATGAACGAACTGCAAGCACAACAAGCAGGTCTTAATTATCGGGTGGCAAGCTTAGATTATAGTTGTATACCGAGAGCCGTTGCCATGAGGAATACCGAAGGATTTATCAAAATTATTATTGGTGAAAATGATCACAAAATCTTAGGCATGCGGGTCGTTGGGCAACATTCATCAAGTGCGATACAAGCCATTGCTTTGTTGATCTCTGATGGTAGGGGTATAGAAGAATTGGCTGAATTGATTCATCCTCACCCTTCGATCATTGAAGGCATTCAAGAATGTTGTAGGATGCTTTTGAATAAATCTATCATGAAGCCAAAGGTACTCACTGAAGCCATGTATTGTCGCGCTTACCGAGAGGGTGTTTATACTGAAATGGCCGATTAATCTCAGATTTACTTACAGAAGGATTTATATTTTCGCAGACCCTACAGGTTAATAATAGACGGCCACTTCTTTAAGGGGTTTTCTCTTCAAATCAGGAACATAAGCGTATTCAGCAGCATACCCGACAGGTAGTAAGAGAAAGGGACGCTCATTTTTTGGGCGGTTTAGAATTTTTGTTAAAAAAGCCATTGGGCTGGGCGTATGCGTCAAGGTAGCCAATCCTACCTGATGTATGGCGGTAATCAGTAGACCACAAGCGATGCCTACACTTTCATTTACATAATAATTGTTTTGCTTTTCCTTTTGATCCAGCTGGTAGGCCTGCTTAAATACAACGATTAGCCATGGGGCATTTTCTAGAAACGGCTTGTGCCAATCGGTAGCCATGGGTTTCAAATCATTCAACCATCGATCAGACATCCGATGATCGTAGCTTTCTTTTTCTTCTGCTTCGGCAGCTTTTCTTATTTCTTTTTTTAAGGAGGCGGAAGAAATGGCACAAAAAGTCCATGGTTGTTTGTGTGCCCCCGAAGGAGCGGTTGATGCCGTTTGTAGCAAGCGATCAATAATAGATTTATCAATGGGTTCAGAGGAGAGATCTCGAACGGTTCGTCTTTGATTCATTGACTCATAAAATTCGAGAGATTTTTGCTCCATCACCTCTTTGGAATATTTTGGAGCTGTATATCTTAGATGCTTAAATCCATTGATTTTTTTTGTTTCTTCCATTGCATTTATTTTTTATAAACCAAGCACGGCTACGCCTTGCTCGAAGACAATATCTACAGGAATTCCTTTTGTAGTTAGCCGGTCAAGATCAAGCTGGAGGTCCGCGTCAATATGGGCTTTTTCGGAAACCCAGTCGGTCACACCTTGATAATCTCCATTACCTTGGAACGTAAGAATTTTTTCAGAAAGCCCATTCATCGCTAATTTCATTTTATTAAAATTCACCTTATAATAACCGGTCTCATTGTTTTTGGTGAAGGCACCTCGTTCTTTGAAAAAATTAAATCGAATCATATTGGCTCGGCCATGAGCTGAAGAAGCCCCGAACCGAACCGATCTAAATATACTTGTCATGAAAGTGACATAGTAGTTATTCAGATCATCGGATATTTCTCCTTTTTGATGAAGTTGTGTAATCATGTAAAGGCCTAATACATCTGCTTTACCTTCCTCTAGGGCAGAATAATGTTCTTTCAAAGCAGCCCGTACCGTTCCGCTACCGTTGAGGGTATTTTTAATACCCAGTCCGTGGGCCACTTCATGAAACATAGTATTGGCAAAAAACGCATCAAAAGTAATCAGCGGTCGTTGCTCTGGGTCGATCAAATTTTCAGCAATCGGCAGCAGAATTTTTTCATATTTGGCCCGCATGGCATTTTTTAGTTGTAATCTTCGAGATCCATTTTTTAATTGCACCTCTTCATCATTGGGCAGGTTGATAGCGATGGTTTTGGATCCCGCATTGCAATCCCCCGCATAGTAAACGACGTCATAGGCATTGAGATCGGCATTGGATCCGGGTTGTTCTTTTTTGTATGCTTCAGGAACCGGTATTCCTTTTTGGAGTTCGGGCAAGTAGCTCACATATTTATCAAGTCTAGCACTCCAATCTAAGTCTTTGATCAAAACATAAGCTTCGTGGGCTGCTTTATAATTGTATAAGGCATCTTCATAATTTTCGATGGGACCCATCACGACATCTAGCGGGTTGGACTTCATATCCATCCAGGCAAAATCAGAAGGTTGATACTCATCAGTAAGAAAAGCATCGGCCCTTAGGGTCAAATAGTGGCTGAAAGCTTTATTCTCAGTTATTTGCGCACATTCTTTCAAAATTAGCGCCACTTTTTGTACTTGCTTTGAGAACATTTGATGGTAAGGAATTGAGATGAGCGCACCGGTACTGTCTCTTCTGATGAAGGTATACATAGATGTTTTATCTACTAAATTAGAAGCTTCGAATTCTTCTTTTGTGAGGTCCTTTGGATAAAAATTAGCCCCCAAGGGCTTTGGTTTTACTTGATCGATAAACGGCTGGTTACCTGCCAAGCGATCCCAAGGACCATAGTTAATATGAATGAGTTTTCTGAGTTCATCGGTCGTAGCCAAACTCAAGGCTTCTTCTTTATCGCCATAGGCTTCATACCAAAATAGGTCATCCATTATTTTTGCCGCTTCTATCAGCTTAACAATAATACGTTTTTGTTTTTCACTCAGATTACTCAGATCTGCGGTGAGTTGGACCGGTGTGTATTTGGCAGTTAAAGGGTGATTTTGAGAAGTTTGTGGCGAAGATCTTTTTTCATCAGGCGTACAAGACATCAAGATCACAAGTAAAAGGGAAGGAAGCCGGATATTCATATTTTTTGAATTGTTGTTTAAGAATTTGATTCTTAAGTCAAATTAAAGGAATTTAAGTTAGTTTCCCTTTTGATTAAATTTATTATGTACTTGATAAAAATATTAGCTTTTATTATTTTTTAAGTTCTAAGCGTATCGACCGAACTAAAAAAGATATGCTCAATACAGTACACATCATATTTTTTTTATGAGGCGTAATTTCGTAAATTTATTTTTTGGAAGATAAAAACCAATAGAAATAATAAGCTAGCCACAAGCAACTCTTCATACACTAACTGTTAGTATTAATAGTAAGAAAAAACAAATGATCATCAATAAGGGAAAAGTTAAAAACGGTTTAAACGCTATGATAACGAGGGTGTTTGCAATTGTGAAGGGTAAAAAACGGAACTCCAGGATGGTCTTTTTTATCTGTAGTATCTTTTGTTTGTATAACTTATCATATTCACAGGATATTTGGGTCAAAGACTTACCAAATATCGGCACCTTTTCCTCACCAAGAGTTACTGACTTAAATAAGGATGGAGTAAAAGACATTATCATGGGCGCTGGTCGATTAGAATTTCAGGCTTGCGATTCAGCGGTCATTGCTGTCGATGGAAAAGATGGTCATTTACTGTGGAACGTGTCTGCTAGTGATCAAGTTTTTGGTTCCGCTATTTTTCAAGATATTACAGGTGACGGTATTGATGATGTTTTTATTGGCGGTCGTTCTGCAGAATTCATGGGAATTGATGGATCAAATGGAGAAGTTATCTGGCGATTTCTAAACAGCAATCAAGACACAACGACAAAATGGTGTAATTTTTATAACCCTCAATTTGTTTCTGATAAGGATCAAGATGGATTGCCAGATCTACTAGTTTCCAATGGAGGAGATGTTCTTGCTGAACCGTACGATGCCAATCGACCTCCAGGTTATTTGCTTATCATCAGTTCAAAAACAGGACAGTTATTGTTTAAAGCTTTGATGCCCGATGGTAAAGAAACATATTTATCACCCGTTGTCCTGAATGGTAGAGATGATAAAAGTACAGAAATTGTTTTTGGGACAGGGGGAGAAACAATTGGAGGAAATTTATTTATCAGTTCGCTTGCTGATGTAGTGAAAGAAGATTTATCCAATGCTATTCGATTGGATAGTAGTATCCATAAAGGTTACGTTGGTCCACCAGTCAGAGTTGATATTAATAAAGATGGAATTCTGGATATAATCACTAATTCTGTAGATGGACGATTGTTATCCTTTGATGGGGAAAGTCATGAACAAATTTGGAAAGTAGAAATGCCCAATACAGAATGTTATAGTTCAATTACCTTGGGATATTTTAATGCCGATAGTGTACCCGATATTTTTGTGTCCTATGGTCAAGGTGTCTGGCCAAAATTGGATTGGGGTGTTCAAATCATGGTCAATGGTTACACTGGGAAAATAGAATTCAAAGATTCTCTTGGATTTTATCAAACAACTACCCCACTAGCCATTGACTTAAATGGAGATGGATTGGATGAATTAGTGATGAGTTTGAATTTTCAGGAGATTGACGAAAATTATCAAAAATTCTTTTACAATACTCTTATAGCTATTGAATTTAAGAGTAAGGACATAGTAACAATTGCAAGCACTTTCGAAGGTAATAATCTTGCTTCTACTCCTTGGATTGGAGATTTAGATGATAATGGTTTTATAGATATTCTCTATAGTCATAGCACAAATCTTCGGCATACTTATAAATTTGATGGAATGAAATTGCGTCGAATAGAGACTCAATTCCCAGTTTACAAGCCTATAAAATGGGGTGCATACCAAGGGAGTAATTATGATGGTATATTCAGAAATGACTGATGCTAACCATTTAAAAATGGTGCAATACTCCCAAAGTTCTTACGAGCGTATCCAATAGCTGTTACCGGCATCTAACTAAGAATACATAGAAATGAGTAGAATCATGAAATCATTAATCCAAAGCATGGAGGTTGGATACAGAATCACATAAGGTTAAAATGAATACTTTAGATCTTGAAAAAGATTTTAAAGATAAGGACCATATCTTTAGATTTGATATGGTGTGTGCTAGGTTCAGAAGATTTGAACTCTGAATATCTGAGGCTATATTAAAAAAGGTTGTATTAATTTTTATCTTGTCAATATTCTTTTTTTATCCGCTTGTTACCACTCGCGACAGAGTGGTAGAATAATATGTTATAATAGTTACATTCGTATAAAATTTACTTATATGAAGCAATTATCTATTTTATGCCTGATTATCATGGTTTCATGCCAAACCAATCAGGATCACACACAAGCTAAAATCCAAATTGATACCTTGGACATAGCCAGACATATGGAGGCGCTGGCCTCAGATGACTTTCAAGGACGCAAACCCTTTACGGTTGGAGAAGTTAAAACGGTAGATTATTTAGAAGCACAATTTAAATTATTGGGATTATCTCCAGGCAATGGGAAAAGCTATCGACAAGAAGTTTCAATGATTGAGATTACCAGTAGAGCAGAATCACAAATGAAAGTGATCAGTAAAAATGAAACTATTTTTCTTGATTTATCAACTGACTTTGTAGCTAAAACAGAACAAGATTTGGCGAATGTAGCATTGAAAAACTCAGAAGTGGTTTTTGCTGGATTTGGCATTGTAGCACCAGAATATGATTGGGATGATTATAGGGATATTGATGTAGCAGGAAAAACTGTTTTGGTACTCGTAAACGATCCCGGTTTCAACAGTGGAGATGCGAGTTTTTTTAAGGGTCAAGAAATGACTTATTATGGTCGCTGGACTTATAAATACGAAGAAGCTGCCAGGCAAGGTGCTGCTGCCGTTTTTATTGTTCATGAAACGAATGCCGCAGGTTATCCTTGGT
>ENA-OWPI01000070-OWPI01000070.1-marine-metagenome-genome-assembly--contig:-NODE-70-length-140437-cov-4.908977_pt1 | contig 140437 bp, 131 predicted proteins | sample MGYA00238138_ERZ651775 | MGnify/ENA primary metagenome ERZ651775 (study PRJEB26906, sample SAMN06265043) | marine metagenome | isolation source: Helgoland LTER site | place: Germany:Helgoland, sampling... | reverse complement strand
GCCGAAATGCGCCACGTGGTGCTCGCGCGTGTGCGTCTTGACCATGTCAAGCAATTCGTCCATGGGCACGTCACGGCCGAGCGATTTCATTAGTGTCTGGAACTCGGAAAAAGTCAGGCAGTTTTTGGAGCCGTCGTCGTGCGCGTCGAAGACGCTGCGGAGCTTGCCATCTTGTTGCGACGACGCGGACGATGATGTGGACGGCGAAGAAGACGAGGTGGCGGAGGCGGAGGCCGTAGGCAGCGCAAAGGTTCTGCACTTCGTATTAAGCTTAAGCTTACACTTGAGGAAGTCGCCAACGGTGTTGAGAAGAAGATAAAAGTTAATCGCTTGATTAACGCAGAAGGAGTAACTTTCAAGGCTTGTAACACTTGCGGTGGCTCAGGCCAAATGAAAAAGGTAGTGAATACCATGCTGGGTCAGATGGTTTCAGCAACTACATGTAGTTCTTGTAGTGGTAGTGGTCAAATAATTGATAAACGACCTCCAGGTGTTGACAGTACTGGCCTTGAACTACAAGAGGAGGTAATTCCGATTAAGATTCCAGCTGGAGTTGGTGACGGTATGCAGTTGTCAATGTCTGGCAAGGGAAACATGGCGCCAGGAGGGGGTGTACCAGGTGATCTGCTCATCGTTATTGAAGAAATTGAGCACGATACCCTGAAAAGAGACGGTACCAACGTGGTGTATGATCTTTATGTCAATTTTGCAGACGTAGCATTAGGGACAAGTATGGAGGTACCTACGATCGATGGCAAAGTGCGAATCAAGCTTGAACCAGGGACCCAAAGCGGTAAAATCCTTAGGCTTCGAGGAAAAGGGATTAAGGATATCAACGGATACGGAAAAGGCGATCAGCTTATCCATGTAAACGTTTGGACACCTAAGAAACTTTCGAGCGAAGAGACAGAAATTCTTGAGAAACTAAGAGAAGCTGAAAACTTCAAACCTAATCCGGGTAAAGGAGAGAAAGGCTTCTTTGATAGAGTAAAAGAGTTCTTTTAGCATTAAACAGTGCCTAGAAATTTTAAGCCTCGAGAAATCGGGGCTTTTTTTATGAATAGGTGGTGGATTTTGCCAAAATCAGCAATATTCACATTGAAATTCAATGGGTGTAACCCAAACTCTAAACAAAACGTAAACGACTGAATGCAAAAAGTACTTTTACTAGTAGCCATTGTAGGAATTGCAGGGATGAATGGGTTGGCTCAAACGAAAGAGCACTTTACTGTGCAAGACGATGGTTCTTGTGAGAAGGTATATTTCAAATTAAAGGCCGCTTCTGGCACCTGCGAAATTCGTACACGAAAAGGTGATTACCCGATTAACATTCTAGGTAATCATAATGAGGAGTACATTACAAGCGAATTTGGTCAATCTCTTGAAGGTACGAGACTCAATGCGTGGTTGAACTTAAAAGACAATGGTAATGAAGGGTTCGGTACCAAACTTTCCAAAATCTTTGGAAAGAAAACCATGGATACAGAGAACTATTGGAACATCTATTTTACAGATTACAAGCCCTATAACCTTAACCTTAATTACGGGGTAGGAAATGCCTATATCGACCTTTCTGACATTGCAGTAGAGAATTTAAAAATCAGTTCGGCCAATGCCCACGTGAAAGTTGGCTATCTCTCTAAGCTTCAGAATAAGATCGAGATGGATACCTTTATGGTCAGCGTAGACTTAGGCGATGTTGAAATTGAAAGACTAAGTTTAGCGCGAGCTAAGAATATTTTGGCAGAGGTGGGCTTTGGGTCACTTGTCCTTAGTTTTGATGAATTGCCGCAAAGGGCAAGCGAGATTTGGGCTAGGGTTGGGGCAGGTTCTTTGGAGATTAACCTTCCTAATGAAGACATACCAATCATCGTGCGTATGAAGGATACTTCATACCGTAAGTTCAAAGTACCTGAAGGCTTTAAAGAGATTCGTGACAACGTTTTTGTCAGTTCCGTTTACACTCCTGATGCTGCTAACCTACTGGAATTCAACATTGATTTGTCCATGGGTAGTGTCGTTTTTAAGAAATAACCAAAACCTTAGCTAGCTCAATTTTCCGTAAATCGACACTTTCTTCCGCTTACCTTTTTATTATTACCATAACCGAAGCCGTTTTTTCAGTTTGGTTTGTCTTTTAAGGTTTTATTCTTGAAAGCACTTATTTTTAGACACCACTAAATTGAAACTGCATTGAATATTCTTGAAGCGAATAATGTCACAAAGAACTATGCCGCTCATAAAGCGCTAGATGATGTGAGTATCGCCATACCAAAACAATCCATCTTTGGGCTCTTAGGACCCAATGGAGCAGGCAAAACCACTCTCATTAGGATCATCAATCAAATCATTATGTGTGATGAAGGTGAGGTTTCCATTAAAGGAGAAAAACTTCATCCTAAACACATCAAGGATATCGGTTACCTACCAGAAGAGCGAGGTCTTTACAAAAAGATGAAGGTTGGGGAACAGTTAATGTATTTAGCCCAACTCAAAGGCTTGTCAAATGCAGAGGCTCGAAAAAGAATCAAGCACTGGTTAGAAAAATTAGGCTTAACGGAATGGTCTGGTAAAAAGGTGGAAGACCTCTCTAAAGGGATGGCACAAAAAATTCAATTTATAGCCACTGTACTTCACGAACCAGATATTTTGATTTTGGATGAGCCATTTTCAGGTTTCGATCCTGTGAATGCAAACCTAATTAAGGATGAGATTTTCGAACTGAGAGATAAAGGAGCTACTGTTATTTTCTCTACCCATAGAATGGAATCTGTTGAGCAGCTATGTGATGACATTGCTTTGATTAATAAGTCTCAAAAGATATTAGACGGGACGAAAAGAGATATCAAGAACTCGTTTAAGTCGGGCAAGTATGTAGTGAATTATAAAGGCTCACTGAATGGACTTAGTACCAACTTTGATGTGCTAGATACAACAGTGGTGCAGGATGATCTGTCAGAATCAATGCTTCAAGCTAAAGCGGGACAGTTACCAAACGACATCTTAAAGGAACTTATCAACCTCATCGAGGTGCACTCATTTGTCGAAGTGGTGCCTTCTATTAATGACATTTTTATCGACATCGTAGAAGGAGGCAAATCATGAGACAGATATTTTTAGTATTAAAAAGAGAGTACCTAACGAGAGTAAAAAAGAAGTCGTTCTTATTGGCGACAATTCTTACTCCTTTAGTGATGCCAGCGATTATTATTGCTATCGTTTACTTTGCAGGACAAGAAAAGGAATCTAGAAGTGACAAGGTTTTAGTGCTAGATGAGAGCGGTTATTTCAGTGATGCATTTGATGTTACAAGTTTTGAATTTGAGTACATCACAGGCGACTTAGAATCGGCAAAGAAACAGCTATTAGATGCAGGAGCTTTTGGCCTCATGTACCTACCTAAGGTTGACTTGTCTGACGCTTCTGTAATTAATTACAATGGCTTTGAGCTGTACTCAAAGACAAACCCGAGTGTTCAAGCGATGGAGCGACTTGAAGCTGATATCCGGAATACATTGGAAGATATCAAACTTCAGAATTCAGGCTTAGACCCTACTGTAATCAGTAACCTTAGAGTAAGAGTAGACCTTGATTCATTCAATATATCAGAGAGTGGAGAGTCGCAAGAAAGTAATGCTCAGCTAAGTTTTGCCGTAGGTTATGGTACAGGCTTTCTGATCTATATGTTCATTTTTATATACGGGGCACAAATTATGCAATCTGTTCTAGATGAAAAGACGAGTCGAATTGTAGAGGTAATTATTTCTTCTGTCAGGCCATTTCAGTTGATGATGGGTAAAGTGCTTGGTGTTGGTGCAGTAGGCTTTACGCAACTATTAATATGGTTCGTATTGATAGGTGGGTTGTCAACTGTTGGCTTAAGTATTCTGGCAGGTGACGGTGCTGTTATGGAAGCTGCTTCTCAACAGGTACCTCAGGAGGCCATGGAATTGACGAGTCAACAGGAAATGGCTGCAAACATTCAAGCGATGATTGCAACGGTACCAGTCGTAAAAATTCTGCTTTGCTTTTTGTTCTATTTTGTAGGAGCATACTTATTATATGGAGCACTTTATGCTGCGATTGGTTCGGCTGTTGACAGCATTCAAGATGCGCAGCAGTTTATGTTCCCTATTATCATTCCAATTATTGCATCGATTATGGCCATGTTCTTTGTGTTAGATGATCCTAACGGAGGTTTGGCAGTAACGCTATCGCTCATACCATTTACGTCACCAATTATTATGATGGCGAGGATTCCGTTCGGAGTGCCTGATTGGCAACTGGCGCTTTCAATGGTGTTTTTAATAGGCGGATTCATTGGCACACTTTGGGTGGCAGGAAGAGTCTATCGCATTGGAATCTTAATGTATGGTGTCAAAGTCAATTGGAAAACCATTGGTAAGTGGTTTACTATGAAAGTCTAAGGGACTAAATACACAAGAAATATAAAATCCTCATTGATCTTCAATGAGGATTTTTTTATGACAGCTCACAAGAAAGACTGAACTTTGAGCAAAGTTATAGAAGAGATTATATGTTTTGGGAAAGTTACTCGCATAAGCAGATTAAGGAGAAAGTATTTAGTGCTTTAGATAAAAACTTAGACTACCGAGAGAAGCCCGTTTTGGGTCTTCCTGCTTCCTATTTAGACTCTGAGGTATTTTATGACGATGCCCCCTTTCTAAAAGATGCTCCTTTCCTTTCTGCTTTGATAGCTAACCCAAACCATATTGGCTGTCACACACTAAATGATTCTGAGGTAGCTTTTGAGGGGACGCATCAAATTGAAAAAGAACTCATAGATATTTGTGCGAAGCAAATATTTGATGGAAGAGAAGAAGACTTTGACGGCTATGTGGCCTCTGGGGGCACTGAGGCTAACATTCAAGCCCTCTGGATATTGAAAGGGTATTACGAGACGGAGTTTCAGGCGAAGGCTGATCAAATTGGTGTGATTTATTCTGAAGATGCCCATTACTCCATGCCGAAGGCCTCTAAACTCTTAAGTTTGAAGTCATACGTGACTCAGGTCGATCCTATTTCGAGAGCAGTGACCAAAGAAAGCCTAGAGAATTGCATCAATGCAGCTCAGGCTGATGGGGTTAAGCACTTTATCCTGGTGATAAATATGTCTACCACCATGTTTGGCTCGGTAGATGATATAGGTAAAATTACGCTTTGGTTAGACGACCTGAAGGTTGATTATAAGGTACATGTTGACGCTGCTTTTGGTGGTTATATCTATCCTTTTTCTAACGAAGCATCATTACTCACTTTTCAAAATCCAAAGATCAACTCGTTCACTTTAGATGGCCATAAGATGTTACAGTCTCCTTATGGTACTGGAATTTATCTGTCGAGGAAGGGCTTTATGGAGTATGGTTTAACCGAAGAGGCTAACTACGTAAAAGGCAAAGACTATACGCTGGTAGGAAGTCGTTCAGGGGCGAATGCAATTGCTATATGGATGATTATGCGAACATATGGCTCGGAGGGCTGGAAGGGTAAAATACAAAAGTTACTGTCTAAAACTGATAGGCTTTGTAGTAACCTTGATGAAAAGGGAGTTGAGTATTTCAGAAATCCCTTTATGAATATTGTTACCATTAAATCCGAATTTGTTTCTACAGCGTTGGCCGATAAATATATGCTCGTACCTGATACCCATGGCGAGGGTGTAAAGTGGTGGAAAATTGTCGTTATGGAACACGTTAAACAAGGAGTGGTGGACAGCTTTCTTCATGATTTAGATATGGAAAGACAATAGCTATCTACTTCAAATTTCCGTCTGGGGAAGAAACAATCAAACGAAGACATCGTTCCCCTAGTGATTATTTTCGTAAATTTTCAACATGCAAAATCCTTTCAAAGGAGCTATTAATATTGATTTTTACACCAACCAAGCGCGGATCAAGTGGTTCATACTGATCGTGGCGATCATCATTGGTGGTGGGTCAATCATTTATACCAATGGCCTCGTGGGTAAGCTTAAGAAGGGAGAGGAGGAGAAAATCCGACTCTGGGCACAAGCGGTTGAATTCTCAAGTTTACCAGATGTTGACGAGTCAGCACTGACTTTTATTTCAAATAATATCATTGGGCCTGATAATACATTGCCTGTGATAGTATTGGATTCGGCAACGCAAGAGATTTATGATGCCAGAAATGTAGGTGAGGCCCATAGTGAAAGACAAAGAATGCTTAATCGAATGCGTTCAGAAAACGATCCGTTCAAGATAATAATTCGCAATGGTTCCGAAGGAGAGATTTCAGATATCCAGTATGTCTACTATCGCAATTCCTATTTACTCAGGCAACTGAGTACCTACCCATACATCCAGCTTTCTGTCATTGCAATTTTTGGCTTCATTGCCTACTTGGCGTTTAGCTATTCTCGAAGGTCAGAACAGAATAGCGTTTGGGTGGGCATGGCGAAAGAAACAGCACATCAATTGGGTACACCACTTTCGTCTTTGATCGCATGGGTAGAATACCTCAGGGGGATGGCTGAGATGAAGGGACGTGACGATATTATTGTTGAGCTTGAGAAAGATGTTGTTCGGTTAGAAATGATCACAGAACGCTTCTCTAATATTGGTTCCGTTCCAGTCTTGAAAAGCCAGAATGTATATGATACCGTTAGCGGATTGCTGAACTATCTTAAGCCTAGGGTTTCGTCCAAGGTGCACTTCAAAATTGAAGGCGAATCGAGGGATATTATGGCTAAGCTTAATAAGCCGCTTTTCGAATGGGTATTAGAAAATATCGTTAAGAATGGTGTGGATGCAATGAGCGGTATTGGCAATATCACCGTGACTATAGGTCAAGAATCAGAGCATGAAGTGTTTATTGATATTGCCGATGATGGTAAAGGGATTGCCAAAGGCAAAGCTAGCGAGGTTTTTAAACCTGGTTTTACTACTAAGAAAAGGGGTTGGGGATTAGGATTAGCACTGGTGAAAAGAATCATCGAAAACTATCATAATGGACGTATTTTCGTTAAAAACTCCCAAGCCGATGTAGGCACAGTATTTCGGATCGTTTTATCCGCTTAATCCGAAAGCAAAATATAGCTGCTATTTTCAAGATAAGACTTTGGTTTAATACATTATACACATACCTTTGCCCCCAGAAAATTAATCGCATTTTTCCTTTCTTAATAAAGAATAACAGATGGCAAATATTGGAAAGATCACTCAGGTAATTGGACCCGTTGTAGACGTTCGTTTCGACACTGTTGGTACTAAATTACCGAACATTCTTGACGCATTAGAAGTAACAAAAGAAAACGGTCAAAAAGTGGTGTTGGAAACGCAACAGCATCTTGGTGAAGACAGAGTAAGAACCATTGCAATGGATTCTTCTGAAGGCTTGACAAGAGGCATGGATGTAATCGATACTGGTTTGGCTATCTCAATGCCTGTTGGTGACGACATTAAAGGTAGACTCTTCAACGTAGTTGGTGAGGCTATTGATGGTCTCCCTCAGCCAAAAGGTGACAAGAGGCTGCCTATCCACAGGTCGGCTCCTAAATTTGAAGACCTTTCTACTGCAACTGAAGTTTTATTCACAGGAATCAAAGTAATTGACCTTATCGAGCCTTATGCAAAAGGTGGTAAGATTGGTTTGTTTGGTGGTGCTGGTGTTGGTAAAACAGTATTGATCCAAGAATTGATTAACAACATTGCGAAAGCATATTCTGGACTTTCAGTATTTGCTGGTGTTGGTGAAAGAACAAGAGAAGGAAATGACTTGCTTCGTGAGATGATTGAATCTGACATCGTGACTTACGGTGATGAATTCAGTGAGTCTATGGAGTCAGGCGGATGGGATCTTTCTACGGTAACCACTGAAAAACTTGCTGAGTCTAAAGCAACCTTCGTATTCGGTCAAATGAATGAGCCTCCAGGGGCGAGAGCGAGAGTAGCCCTTTCTGGGTTGACAATTGCTGAGTACTTCCGTGATGGCGATGGTGATGGACAAGGAAAAGACATTCTATTCTTTATTGATAATATCTTCCGATTTACCCAAGCGGGTTCTGAGGTATCTGCCCTTTTAGGTCGTATGCCTTCAGCGGTAGGTTACCAACCAACTTTGGCAACAGAGATGGGTGCGATGCAAGAAAGAATTACATCAACTAAGAACGGTTCGATTACATCTGTACAAGCGGTATACGTTCCTGCAGATGATTTAACGGATCCTGCTCCAGCGACAACATTTGCTCACTTGGATGCAACTACAGTACTTTCAAGAAAGATTGCCGAGCTAGGTATTTACCCAGCGGTGGATCCATTGGATTCAACTTCAAGAATCTTGACAGCTGATACCTTAGGTGACGAGCATTATGATACTGCACAGCGTGTAAAGGAAACTTTGCAACGTTATAAAGAGCTTCAAGACATTATCGCCATCCTTGGTATGGACGAATTGTCTGATGAAGATAAATTGATTGTAACACGCGCAAGACGTGTTCAGAGATTCCTTTCTCAACCATTCCACGTAGCGGAGCAGTTTACTGGTCTTAAAGGAGTGTTGGTAGACATTAAGGATACTATCAAAGGTTTCAACGAAATCATGGATGGTAAGCACGATGATCTTCCTGAGTCAGCATTCAACTTGGTAGGTACTATCGAGGAAGCTAGAGAGAAAGGTGAGAAATTATTGGCTGAAGCAGCCGCTAACTAGATAATACTATGTTATTAGAAGTTGTAACTCCAGACAAGAAAATATTTGAAGGCGAGGCGTCTTCGGCAACTTTCACTGGAAGTGATGGCGAGTTTCAAGTACTGAATGGTCACGCACCTATGATTAGTGCCTTGGGTAAAGGTAAAATGACAATCAAGGCCTCTGGCAAAGATGAAGTCGTTATGATTGATGGTGGTGTCGTAGAAGTACTCAACAACAAAGTGATTGTACTAGCTGAGTCTGTAATAGAAGACTAAGCTATTCACTATAGATAAAGTAAAAAGCCCTGACGCAAGTCGGGGCTTTTTTTGTGCCATTCAATACGAGTCAGTATCGAAAAAATAACTTCTTAAAAAGAAACCTGATGATGCCTAACAAAAACCGTCTTGACAGTCTTCCTCCGGTTAGCATAATATTCAATATCTACTTCAATAAGCTTTTCTTTTTCACGGACAGCTTTAACGTTCGGGCCATAGAACTCACCAATTTCAAACACTGAACGTCTAGGGGCGTCATCATTGTCTGAAATTGTAAACAGGTACGAGTGTGTAATTTCTCCACTGTCGTTACCTGCAGAGCCATATGGATTCTCTTTTTTATGAATTCGCAAAACGAAGTCATTGGTCAAATAACGGTCACCTGATAGCAATGAACCTAAAAGCTCAATTTTCTCATTATTTCGTATTTCAGTAATACTAGGTTCGTTTGATTGAACTCCGAATCCAAGTAGAAAAATTATCAAGAATCTCATTGAACGTTTGTTATATCAATATTTACGGCTCCGTACAACCAATGATCTTGGGCAATCATAGCGCCTGATGATAGGTAAATGTAGTTTTCCCAAGTGAATTCAATCCCGCCAATCGGTAGAATGGAAACCCACATTTTGACGGCAATGGGAGTGTAGTTGTCATCTAAAATCCAGACATAAGAATCACCAGGAGTAGTCCCCCCAGAGGTATAGGTGATCTTAAGCCCTTTTCTGCCATCCTTGAGGGTAACAATACTACGTACTGTTCCAGGGTCGAATACTTTATATGGGGCACACAGCCAGAAGCTATCGTTGTTAAAGAAATCCCAAGAGGTGTCTACCATCTCTTTTACTTCAGCACCAGAATAGTTTTCACCATTCGCTACAATACCAGTTTTAGAGGCGGGCTGTAAGGCAACTTCTTTATCCTCCCACTTAACACCAACTACATTGTTTTCTTTGTCCCAATCATAGTCGTGAATGCCAGTGAAGGTCCAGCTGACACCATCGGTATTGTCCCAAGCCTCTTTGTTAAGGGCAGCCAGCATTTGCTCTGCCATTAGGTCGGCTTCTGGGCCAGCCTCTCCTTCAGGGAGTTTTTCATCTACGATGAGGAATCCAATGAAGAATAATAGAACAATACTGAGGATTACAATACCGAGAATACGGAGCGCTTTTTTCATCTCCTTAAGTTAAGGAGTGAAATAGTGAATAGTAAGTGTATTTGAAAAATAACTCTTAATGTAGCCGTTCGATGTCCTTATCCGACACCTTTATGTCTTCAAGCGTGAGGAATTGTTCCCAAAACTGGTCTCCAGGTAAACCAGCTTTTATGACGAGGGGTTCTTTTTTAACGGGATGTTCAAAGTATAACCTTCGTGCATGGAGGTTTATGCTTTTATCCTCATTGGGTTTGGCGAATCCATAGCGTAAGTCTCCTCTGATCGGACAGCCCATTTCGGCTAAATGTACCCTAATCTGATGTGGTCTGCCTGTTAATGGCTCCACTTCAATCAGGTAGTGATTGTTCAACTTACCCAATACTCTGAAGTCGGTCTCTGCCTTCTGACTACCTTCTACTTCTTCTGAATAAGCAGTGGTCACATTTCGCTTAGTGTCTTTGACTAACCAACTGACTAGTCTGCCTTTCTTCTGAGGAGGATGTTTTTTGACGATTGCCCAATAGGTCTTTTGAACTTTTCGAGTGGCGAAGATTTTATTCATTCGCTCCAATGCCTTGGATGTTCTTGCGAAAACGATGACACCACTAACAGGTCTATCTAAACGATGCACTGGATGTAAGAAGACTGCTCCTGGTTTACCGTATTTCTTCTTGATATAGTCTTTGCAATGCTCAACAAGCGGTTTGTCTCCAGTCGAATCTCCTTGAATAAGAATTCCTGCAGGTTTGTTGACAATCAGTAAATGATTGTCTTCATAAAGGGGCTGTACAATGTTATTCATTAAAACTCACTGGTAAAGTGGAACTCAATTTCAGGAAAGTTGTCCTGAACCATTTGCAGCCAAGCTTTTGACTCTGCCATAAAGACCAGTTTTCCGTCTTTATCTCTTGCGATATGCCTTTGCTTAGAAGCGATAAACTCATTCAGCTTTTTCTCATTTTTCGAAGAGATCCAGCAAGCTTTATAAAGTGACATCCCAGCAAACTCAGCAGTGGCGCCATACTCGTGCTTTAGTCTGTGTTGAATAACTTCAAATTGAAGTTGACCAACCACACCTACAGCTTTACGACTTCCTAATTCGAAGTTGAAGAGCTGCGCAACACCTTCGTCCATTAGCTGCTTCAGACCTTTTTCTAGCTGCTTAGTCTTCATTGCATCCTTGTTGATCACTTCTCTGAATATCTCAGGAGAGAAACTTGGAATACCGCGATACATACCTTCTTCTCCATCGGTGAGTGTATCTCCGATCTTGAAGTTACCCGTGTCATAAAGTCCGATAATATCACCGGGATAGGCTTCATCAATAGTCTCCTTGTCCTGGGCCATAAAAGCCGTGGCTTGAGAGATTCTAAATTTCTTGTCTTGGCGGGTATGATAGTAGGTAGATCCTCTTTCAAACTTACCAGAGCAAATTCTTAAGAAGGCAATTCTGTTTCTGTGTTTTGGGTCCATGTTCGCATGAATTTTAAACACAAAGCCAGTAAAATTCTTATGGTCAGGTTCTACTTGTTTGTCATCCAACATCCTTCCAATAGGTCTCGGAGAAATCTTAAGGAAGGCATCAAGTAATTCTTTTACTCCAAAATTATTGACAGCAGAGCCAAAGAATACCGGAGCCACATCACCATTCAAATAGGCTTCGTTATCGAGAGGTCCATACAGGTCATCGAGCATTTCGACATCTTCACGCAGTTGTGTGGCATACTTTTCACCGATATACTCTGCCAACTTTGGATCATTAATATCCGCCAGTTTCATGGCCTCTTCGTGCAATTGCTGCTGCCCTGCTTTAAAGAGTCTTAAGCTTTTGTCATAGAGACTATAAACCCCTTGAAAGCTCTTACCCATACCTATTGGCCAGCTCAAGGGATGCACATTGATACCAAGTTTATTTTCAATTTCGTCTAATAGATCGTAAGGGTCTTGGCCCTCTCTATCTAGCTTGTTGATGAAAGAGATGACTGGAGTTTTTCGCATGCGACAAACCTCCATCAACTTCTCTGTCTGAATTTCGACACCTTTTACACAGTCAATGACCATGATCACCGAATCGACAGCTGTAAGCGTTCGGTAAGTATCTTCAGCAAAATCTTGGTGACCTGGCGTATCCAGCAGGTTAATGCGCTTGCCTTCGTATTCGAAAGCCATTACTGAGGTAGCAACAGAGATACCTCTTTGCTTTTCAATATCCATCCAATCCGAACGGGCATGCATATCGATTTTATTCGACTTAACAGCCCCGGCTTTTTGAATGGCCCCACCAAATAATAGAAGCTTTTCCGTCAAAGTCGTTTTACCCGCATCGGGGTGACTAATGATTCCGAAAGTCCTTCTTTTATCTATCTCCTGCGCTAAACTCATTGATACTAAATTGAGGTGCAAAAGTACTAAAAATACTCATCCTACCTTAATAAGGATGGCTTGTTCAGTACTGTGATAATTACACTGTTATGAATGAAAGGACTATGCTACCTCTGACTTTCTTTTACGCTTCCACCGTTTGTGGGTCCAAAGCCAATACTGAGGGTCGGCAATGATCTGTTGTTCGAGCCTTTTGACGTGCGCTTCGGTTATTTCTCCATACGCTGCTTTGCTTGGATCGTCAATCAACACCTCTAGGGTAAACTCATAGTGACCTCTTTTTACTTTTTGGATCCCTCCGAAGATGACGGGTGAGTTTTTTTCTTTGGCAAACTTTTCTACCCCAAACATTATGGCAGTTTCTTGATTTAAGAATTGCATCCAGTACACCTTCTTCGCAATACTAGGGGATTGATCAGCACCAAAAATTGTTGCTGTCAAATCTTTAGTTTGAGCGAAGTAATCTTTCACCTCTTGTCTTGGAACCATATTAAGGCCATACTTGCCTCTAGATTCCAGTGCCTTGTCATTCATGAACTTGTTGCCAAGTCGATGATAAATGGCAACTGATTGATGTTCTATATAACTATCGATGCCGACCGCTAACATTTCCCAGTTGTTGTAATGACCTCCTGCAATCAGTACACTTCTGCCTTGATCAAAGTATGGCTTTAGGATTTCAGGGTTTTTAACTACAAATCGATTCTTGGCATCTTCACCACTAATGCTGAAAATCTTAAGACTTTCAACAATGATGTCACAAAAGTGGTGGTAGAAGTTACGTCTCAGGTCACGAATTTCTTGGCTCGACTTTTCGGGAAACGAATTGCTAAGATTTTGATCGACTATTGAGATACGGTATCGAAATACCTTGTAAAGTATGAGGTAACTAAAATCTGAAAGGAAGTATAAGACAGTCCAAGGTAGAAGTGAGATGGGTTTGATAATAAGGTAATAGAGAATTTTGGTCATCTATTTTTTAGCAGGACTGTTTTGAAGGATCAAAAGTACTTTTTTGGGCAGCAAAATGAATTATTCCTCTGTCTTTCTTTTTCGCTTCCAGCGTTTGTGGGTCCAAAGCCAAAAGGTGGGTTCTGCTAAGATCACCTTTTCCAATTCTCTAACATGCAATTCTGTAATTGCTCCTATAGGTAGCTCGTTGGGGTTATCACAAAGTAGTTTGAAACTCATCTGATAATGTCCCTTTTTCACGCGCTCATTGTAGGCATAGAATACAGCGGCATCTTGAGAGCGAGCAAATTTTTCAGCACCAAATGCCACTGCCGTTTCTTGATTTAAGAATTGTGTCCAGTAAACTTTTTTGGCAATCGTTGGGGATTGATCTGTCGCAAAAAAGGTCGCTAGCGGTTTATGATAAGTGTCGAAAAACCCTTCTTTCACCTGTTTACGAGAAACCAATAACATTCCAGTTCGCCCCCTTTTTTTAAGCATCTTCCGCTCTACAAATTTGTTTTTGAACGGGTGATAAATACCACAGGTCTGATGCTTTAACCAAGGGTTGATTCCATTGGCTACAAATTCCCAATTATTATAATGTGCTCCCGTAATAATGACACTTCGGTTTTCTTGGAGATACTTATCTACGATTTCAGGGTTGGTGGCTACCATTCTTCGATGAAGTTCTTCATTGCTCATGCTAAATAGCTTAAAGCCTTCTATCATTACATCAAAGAAGTTCTTTAGGTTTTTCCTCCGTAAATCAAGCACTTCTTTGTCTGTGTAATCAGGAAATGAGTTCCTGATGTTTTGATCTACCACCTTTACTCGATAGCGAAATACTTTATAAAGTAGGAGGTATAAAAAGTTAGAAACGCCATAAGCTAGAGGCCATGGCAGCAATGACAGTGGTTTTAAAACCAGATAGTAAAGAAAAAACAAATTTTTTGGCCAGTTGAATTGATACAAATATAATATCTGTCATGTATATTTTACTTCATGTATTTGATTTCTGCCAATGTGTCACCAAATGTCAGTGAAATTCAATTGGCACAACCATTGATGAAAGCAGTATGTTGAAAAGAATTTTGAAAGACATTTATTTATAGATCATGGGAAAAATTATTGGAATTGACTTAGGTACTACCAACTCGTGTGTAGCGGTAATGGAAGGTAACGAGCCAGTTGTGATTCCTAACAGTGAAGGAAGAAGAACGACTCCTTCCATCGTTGCATTTTTAGACAATGGCAACGGGGAAAGAAAAGTAGGTGATCCAGCGAAAAGGCAAGCGATTACTAACCCTACTAATACCATTAGCTCCGTAAAGCGATTTATGGGCAAAAAGTTTAGCAATATGTCTGAAGAACTTAGAGGTATTGCTTACAAGGTAGAAAAAGGGAACAATGACACCGTTAGGGTTAAAATTGGTGACAGAAATTATACACCGCAAGAGCTTTCGGCAATGATACTTCAAAAAATGAAGTCTACTGCTGAAGACTACTTAGGCACTGAAGTAACAGAAGCAGTTATTACTGTTCCTGCTTATTTTAACGATGCGGAAAGACAAGCAACGAAAGAAGCTGGTCAGATTGCGGGCCTAGAAGTAAAGAGAATTATCAATGAGCCTACAGCGGCAGCTTTGGCTTATGGATTAGATAAAAAGGATAAGGATCAGAAAATTGCTGTCTACGATTTAGGAGGGGGTACATTCGATATCTCTGTACTTGAATTAGGAGATGGTGTATTTGAAGTAAAATCTACTAATGGTGATGTTCACCTTGGTGGTGACGACTTTGATCAAGTAATTATTGATTGGTTAGCAGGCGAATTTAAGGCTGATGAAGGCCTTGACCTGACAAAAGATCCAATGGCGTTGCAGCGTTTGAAAGAAGCTGCTGAGAAAGCTAAGATTGAATTGTCATCTGCTACTTCTACAGAAATTAACTTGCCGTATATCATGCCAGTTGATGGTGTGCCGAAGCACTTAGTGAGATCACTATCAAGAGCGAAATTCGAATCGCTTGCCGGGAACTTGATAAAGCGTTCAATGGACCCAGTGAAAAAGGCAATGAGTGATGCTGGTTACAGTACTTCAGACATTGACGAAGTAATCTTGGTTGGTGGTTCAACAAGAATCCCTAAAATTCAGGAAGAGGTTGAAAAATTTTTTGGTAAGAAACCATCTAAAGGTGTAAACCCTGATGAGGTTGTTGCAATTGGTGCGGCTATCCAAGGAGGTGTACTAACGGGTGAAGTGAAAGATGTACTGTTACTAGATGTAACGCCTCTTTCTCTAGGTATCGAAACAATGGGTGGTGTATTCACTAAGCTTATCGAATCGAATACTACTATCCCTGCTAAGAAATCTGAAGTATTCTCAACTGCGGCTGACAATCAGCCTTCTGTAGAGATTCATGTATTGCAAGGTGAACGTCCAATGGCCAAGGACAACAGAACTATCGGTCGTTTCCACCTAAGCGATATTCCACCATCACAACGTGGTGTTCCTCAAATTGAGGTAACATTCGATATTGATGCAAATGGTATCATGCAAGTGTCTGCTAAAGACAAAGGCACAGGAAAAGAGCAAAACATCAGAATTGAGGCTTCTTCTGGATTGACAGATGCAGAAATCGAGAAAATGAAGCAGGAAGCGGAAGCAAATGCTGAATCGGATAAGAAGGAGAAAGAGAAAATAGATAAGCTCAATACTGCTGATTCACTGATCTTCCAGACTGAGAAACAATTGAAAGATTACGGTGATAAACTGTCAGATGAGAATAAGAAGCCTATCGAAGAAGCTTTAGCTAATCTGAAAACAGCTCACGGAAGTCAAGATGCTGACTCTATCGATGCAGGTCTAGAAACCTTGAACAAAGCTTGGGAAGCTGCTTCTCAAGAGATGTATGCGGCACAACAAGCTGCTGAAGGTGGAGAACAACCAGGCCCAGATGCTGGGGCAGGTGATGCCGGATCTGAAGAAGGTTCAGCAGACGATGTATCAGATGTAGAATACGAAGAGGTGAAATAATCCTCTGAGCAATAGATAATAAAAAACCCTGACAGCTTGCTGTCAGGGTTTTTTTATGCCTTTATAATTACTGCTTAATATGCACTACTGGCTGTAGCTGCATTTACCTTTGCAGGTATGGTCTTGTTGATGGCACTCTTGAAGCTGTCATCATAGATAATAAACATCCATTCTTTATATTTTGGATCAGAAATGCCTAGTAAAAACTTTGCGCCTTTCACATTGATATAGCTTTCAGCTCGATTATACTCCACGTTTTCCTTTCCAAAACTACTTTCTATTGAAGGCACCAATAGTGCGGCTATCCCTTTTAGGTCATCAGTATTCAATGGAAGTGTCATGTCCATGTTATACTTAATTAAAGCGTATTTAATATCACCTTCTGCAGGGATTGGTTTTTTATTCACTACTTCGAAACTGTTAAACTGTAGTTCGATTCCAGCCATTTCTAGTATGCTAAATATTTGAAACATGCTTTTCTTACTTGTATGCTCAAATAGTTCTGGATAGATATAATCCAGCACCTGAGTGTATTTCTTGGTCTTGATCAAATCAAGAAAGTTACTCGTGCGTTCGTCAATTGCTGTATTGTCAGCGGTACTTAATGCTTGCGCATTTACGCTCAGCACGGCAAATGTTAATACGATACTTAATACTATCTTTTTCATAAGTCTATTTAGGTCCCTTGTCCATTGACGTTGTGCTTTTAACTTTTGTAAACAGCTGAAAGTTTTGAGTAGCTAACCAAAAACCATTCCCTTGTTTGTAAACTGCTCGGTTCTTTTGCCAAAGACCGTTAAAATAGTAGACACCACAGCCGAGTTGCAAGGCATTTTTGGAATAAAGTGTTTTACGATGTGGCGGAGAGTCTATCCAGCCCTGTACTAAATGATCAGCCAGTGCTAAATAACTTCCAAAAGAACGTCCACCAATGGCTGAAATGTTCTCTCCTAATTTGGGATTAACTATGCCTGCAAGCATTGCTCTGTCTTCAGGTGCTTTACGTTTCTTTTCTTTCTTATTGAAATGATCGAAAAAGTCTTTTTCAGCCATGTGAATGGAATGGTTCCAGGCCATCACCTCCAAATTAGGCTGATAGGCTAGTATGTTGAGTCCTATTTCAATTCTTGCTTCATTTGTCACGAAAAATACTGCTGCATTGAGAATTTTATAATCTACTCTATTCTCTTCTAGGGACTTTTGGAACAGCTGAAAGTCCCTGAAATTGTCGTCATTGAGTGTCTGATAGTACTCATCCTTCCACTTTCTTTGCGCGATCGACAATGTGCTGAACCCTATGGAAAGTACAAGAAGGAGTACGAGTTTTTTCATTGCTTCAAGGTACAAAAAGGTAGATAGCTAGTTTAGCATCTGGAGGAATAGATGAATTCTTGTATTTTTGTTAGAACCAACGCTTATGTCTTGTTGAAATTATCTAAATGCTCGCTGATTATTTTGTTGACTCTTCAGCTTTTTCTAGTTGGTTGTGCTGGAAATGTCTCACGAACAAAAAAAATAGATACCGTTGTCCAGACAGCTCGGTCCTATACAGGGACTCCCTATAAATTTGGAGGAACCACCCGTGTTGGACTGGATTGTTCAGCACTTATTCTGCATGCTTATAGAAGTATCGGTGTAGAAATGCCACGGGTCTCTGAAGATCAAGCCAGAAGTGGGGTGAAGGTAAGATTGAAGGAACTTAAGCCAGGTGATTTAGTCTTTTTCGCCACAGGTAAGAAGAAGAGGGAAGTGACGCATGCTGGAATTGTCACTGTGGTAAGAGGTAAGAAGGATATTCGTTTCATTCACTCCTCAACTTCTCTGGGAGTAACCGAAAGTAACCTCTACTCTCCCTACTATATGAAGCGGTTTTTAAGGGCAAGAAGAATCCTTTGAAATGATCAATCACCAACTTATATTTGCCGTTCCGTCTAAAGCGAGAGCTTCAGAATAAAAAGGGTAGAATAGATTTCTAAATACACCTTCGCTTAGGCTGCGGTGTTTAAAGAGGTTAAAACTAAAAACACCTTCGCTAAAGCTTCGGTGTTTAAATGGGGGATTAGCCTGCCTGTCGGCAGACAGGCTCAGTTGGCTAGAGCGTCCCGAGAGAATACTCGGGAAGGTCAGAGGTTAATTGAAAAGAGTATTATCGTTCTTAACAAGTAAGAACAAATCATAATGGGGGATTAGCTCAGCTGGCTAGAGCGCTACACTGGCAGTGTAGAGGTCATCGGTTCGACTCCGATATTCTCCACCATTGACTAAATTAAAGGTCAGCAAACGCTGACCTTTTTTTATGAGCGACTTCTGTGTTTATATAGTCTATTCTGAAACTCGTGATCGATATTATGTAGGGAGTTGTGATAACCTTAAAAATCGACTAGCAGACCATAATGCAGGTCGATCCCCCTATACAAAGTCTGGTAAGCCGTGGCTTTTAAAGTATTCTGAGGTTTATGATTCTAGAGTCAAAGCAAGACAACGAGAGGCTGAGATTAAAAAGAGAAAGTCAAGGAAATCCCTAGAATATTTGATTAGCTCAGTTGGCTAGAGCGTCCCGAGGATTCTCTCGGGAAGGTCATCGGTTCTCCCGATAGCTATCGGTACGATATTCTCGACAACAGAGGCTCTGATAAATTAGAGCCTTTTTTTGTTTTCAAGGATTTGCCGATTTTCGGTTACTTTTATCTTCATGTGTTATGATGTGGAAACTCAGCTAAGGAGACAATTGAAGAAGGCTGTCGAAGTTGGTGCACCTTCTGAAGAGATTGACTTTTTGGAACATAAAATTAAACAGTTTGTAAGCGATTTTGGTGAAGACGAACTCTCTAAGAATGAGCATCACTGGACCATGGGTTTTCAACATCAGAAAATTCCTGTTATCACCGATGAGGATCCAGATAATCTACAATTTTTCCATTGGGGGTTGATTCCGTTTTGGGTAAAAGACAAAGTAACAGCCAGAAAAATTGCTAACAATTGTCTCAATGCGAGATCCGAAACAATGTTCGATAAACCTTCTTTCAGGGCGGCAGCCAAAGAAAGACGTTGTGTAATTCCTTTGTCGGGCTATTACGAACATCATTGGGTTGACAGCAAAGGAAAGAACAAGGTCCCTTATTTTATAAAGCATAAGAATGGCAGCCCACTATTTATGGCAGGTTTATGGGAAACTTGGTTGAACAAAGAGAAGGGTGAGGAGGTACAAACATGTACCATCGCCACAACCAAGGCAAACAACTCTTTGTCAAGGGTACACAACCGTAAACTTGGTGATCCTAGAATGTTAGTGATACTGCCATTCGAAAATGTATCTGACTGGCTATCACCTATTGAAGGAAATGCTGATATAGAGTTGCTGGAGGCTTTATGTATTCCTTATCCTGATGAGCTTCTAGAATTGTATCCAGTTGCTCAATTACGGGGTAAGCTTGGAGTGGGGGATATGGCTCAGGCTTCTGAGCCTTTTGATTATGGGCTCATAGGTTTGCCTTAGTACCCACAAAGGGCTAGACTACTAAAAAAGCCCTTCTTCGAAACTTCGGAGAAGGGCTTTTTTAAAGAGTAAATCTTATGAATGATGTTACTTAATGATACTGTAGCTGAGTTTAACGATCTGATCGGTGAACATACTCGTTCCACCTTGGCCACTAGCACCAGCGCCACCTCTGCCTCCACCAGCGCCGCCTCTTCCACCGCCACCGCCAGCACCACCTCGTCCAGCACCACCACCTGCGCCACCACGGCCACCACCACCTCCGGCACCAACACTTCCGCCTGCACCTTGTGGCATATCAATTCCATTGACTTTGATGTTAATGTCTAAATCAGTAGCTGTTATTTTATCCCAATCCATGCTAGCACCATATAATTCCGATAGAGGGATTCTCAATTCGTAGTTTAAAACAGGTTTATCAGTATTATCATCAAAGGCCAAACCTGTTTGAATACCGTCAAGGTCTGCAATCAGCATTTGTCCATTAGAAACGGAGAAACCTTTTAGTTTTGCTTGGTTCTTTGTGGCTATCATACCGTTCATTCTTTCTTTCAATTGTGCTGCTCGATCGGCTCCTTGCTCACCTTGTGCACGTTGTCTTTGGCCACCTCTTTGTGCAGTCGCTTGGCCTTTTGCAGCCTCCATTGGAAATTCAAGCTTTGCATTCACCTTCGGCTTTAACTTGGCTTTGAATGTAATTTCCATTCCAGCTTGAAGCATTTTTCCAATGCTGGCTTGGTCGTCTGCCTGGAACATGAGGTATAGATACTCAGCATCATTTCGTACAGCTGTTGTCAAGTTGGTTGTTTTATCAACCGTGAATAGATCTTTTGACCAATCAGATGATAAGCCATCGATTGTCATTTCTTGTGCTTTTAGGCCGCTTAGGGCTGCGCATAATATGACGACTGTAAGTAGTTTTTTCATAGGGTTTACATTTAATCATCCTTAGACAAATTGATCGCTTAATGGTTTAAAGGCTTGTTGAGTAAAATCAATTTTTATTTAACCAGGAGGAGCACGGGTAATATGGGCTAATGTGAGTATTCAGTCACTTTATATTATCTTCGCTAGCAATGAGGACTCTAAAATATTTTGGCTGTATTACGCTAGCTCTCGCATTGACTTACTGTTCAACCAAGGAACAACCACTCTTTGTGCTTTCTTCTAATCAAGAAATGGTAGACCTATTGGCAGTCAGTCATAAAATTAGTAATCCAATGATTGCTGAGGTGTACTACAACAGTGAGAAGGCCGCCATTTACGATTCTTTAAGAAAACTTAGAGGTATTTCGTTTTCAGATAACGCCATTTACAGCTATTGGCACTTTCGAGAGACCCTTTATGCAGGCAATACAGAAGATGCTATTCTAAAGACTGAGGCCTACCTCAAACAACTAGCCAGCTACAGTCAAAAACTAGATCGGCAATACTTATCACTTTTTGATCGCCTATTGGCTATTGCGTATATCAGGCTTGGCGAGCAGGAAAACTGTCTCTTAAATCATACATCGTCTTCGTGTATTTTACCTATTGCTGAGCTTGGTATCCACCAAAAGGCTAGGGGTTCTGAAGCTGCAATAGATATCATAGAAAAGCTGCTTATAGAAACTCCAGATGACCTTGAGCTGACTTGGCTACTTAATATTTGTTACCAGACTTTAGGGCGCTATCCACAAGATGTACCAAAGAAATTTCTAATTCCAGTAAAGGCTTTTACAGGGGCTAATCAGGGAATCCCAAAGTTTGAAGACATAGCCCCAATGCTTAACGTTGCCACTCAGGGCAATGCAGGCGGTTCGATTACGGAAGATTTTAATAACGATGGGTATTTGGATATTGTCGTGACTTCTAGTGGTCTGAAGGCTGGTGATCAGATGCGGTATTATGAGAATAATGGTAATGGAGGTTATACTGATAAGACCAGTGCTGCTGGCCTCGATGGATTTATTGGTGGTTTAAACTGCATGCAGACTGACTTCAATAATGACGGGTACGCGGATATTTTCGTATTACGTGGTGGTTGGTTAGCACAGTCTGGACAACACCCAAATTCACTGCTTCAAAATAATGGAGACGGAACATTTACTGATGTGACCAAGGCATCAGGTTTACTCTCTTTTAAACCAACGCAAACTGCCGTTTGGGCTGATTTTAACAATGATGGCTGGCTGGACTTGTTTGTAGGAAACGAAACCTCTGCTGCACAGGATGTCTTCAATCAGAATAATCAAGGAAAGATTTATAGCTCAGAATTCTTCGTGAACCAAAAGGATGGCACTTTTAAAGATATGGCCAAATCGACCGGTCTTTTCTTCACAAAATTCATAAAAGGAGTAGTTTCGATAGACGCTAATGGCGATGGGAATATGGATCTGTATCTCTCGATTATGGGTGAAAAAAATAAGCTGTTGATCAATCAGGGGAACCTAAAATTTGTAGACAAGGCCAATGATTTCAAAGTTACCGAGCCAACAGTCAGCTTTCCAGTTGCCTCCTTTGACTATAACAATGATGGGTTGACCGACCTTTTTGTTTGTAGTTACAGTTCTAGTGATAATACGCAAGCCTATGAAACAGCCTTTGAGTTGAAGGGTAATGCTCCAGTTGCCGCTCTGCCAAAACTCTATCGCAATAATGGTGACGGTACTTTTACAGATGCTACCGAAGAGGCTGGAATGAATCATACCATTTACGGAATGGGTTTCAACTACGGTGATTTGGATAATGATGGTTATATAGACCTCTATTTTGGTACTGGAGACCCAGGTTTTGAGAGTATCGTTCCGAACAGGATGTTTAGAAATGTAGAGGGTAAGTATTTTGAAGAAGTAAGCTTCGATGGCGGTTTTTCAAACATTCAAAAAGGGCATGGTATCAGCTGGGCAGACTTAGATAACGATGGTGATCAGGACATATATCTGACAATGGGTGGAGCTCATGAAGGAGATATTTATCAAAATCAATTGCTAGTCAATCCAATGACAGGAAATAACTGGATCAATATTGAACTCGTGGGAAGTGAATCTAATAAGAAAGCAATTGGTGCAGAGGTGTTTCTAGTAACCTCTACTGGTCAAAAGATTCACAGAGTAGTATCGAGTGGAGCAAGTTTTGGTGGAAATAGCCTAGCCTTAGAAATAGGTCTTGGCAAAGCGGAAAGTATAGAAAGTATTTTGGTTAAATGGCCAGCGACTGAAACGATTCAGAAATTCGAAAAAGTAGGGGTCAACCAACACATCAGAATTGTTGAGTTCTCAGGAGAGATTGAAAAAAAGGCGGTTGAGCTTGTGGACTTTAAAATGTCAGCTGATCATTCAGAGCATTAGTTTCTTTTGATGCTAGCGCTGACCACTGGTCTTGGCATCTCGCTGAGACCGAACTGCAAAGTTCTTTCAACGTGAAAATCTCTATCAGTCTTTCGCGATCCTTGCGCTGATCAGCTTATCTAGCAAAGGAAATTCACGATCGAGATAAGCATTGCCTTCTTCGACAATTTTGCTTTGGTCACCTCTTCGAACGCCACCGCCAGCAGTTTCTCCATAGCCCGAATAGATTTGGTCTACAACCTCCATTCCTTTTGATATGCTACCTAGTGGTGCAAAACCACCAGCATCAAGCCGCGCGTTATCCACCATATTGATATAGAGTTGAGTAGTGCGTGTGTTGGGTTCGGTAAATGCAAAAGCAATTGTTCCGCGTACATTGCTGATTTTGTTAGGGTCATCCTTAATGGGCTGATTCATCCAGATTTGGGAATACTTAGGTTCTCCAGCAAGCCCAAACTGTGTGATAAAGCCAGGGGCTACTCTGTGAAATCGAGCATCATTATAATAACCGAGTCTTACAAGATTATAGAATCTATCAGCACCAATAGGTGCATTTGAACGATCTACTGATATCTCAAAATCACCTTTAGTAGTTTCTACCCTAACCACATAGCTTTCAGGAGCTATGACTGACCATTCTTTTGAAGCGGGATCTAATAAAGGGTCCTTAGGTGAAGTACAGGCTGTAAAAGCAAGACACAATACAGCTATAAATTGTAATGTAAACCTGCTCATACTATGCATAAAAATTATTTGAATGCCTCAAATATGGGTTGGCCAGTTGCTCCGTTTGGAAGACGAATTTGCAAAAGCATACTCAGTGTCGGGGCAATATCAGTAATATGAATTTTTCTAACCGAAGTGCCTTTTTTCACGCCCCAACCATAAAAGATGATCGGTACATGCGTATCGTAAGTCCAAGCATTGCCATGCCCCGTTCCTTTAGCTCTGCCCGACTGCCAAGCGGGATCAAGAATTAGTTTAACGTCACCTGACTCTTTGGTATGGTAGGCACTTTGCACTAAACTTCTCATCAGGTCACCATAGCTATTACGCACTAAGTCAGTTCCTGTTAAGGCCAAATACACGCCTTCAAACTTCATGGCTTCTTGCGCCACGAAAAGTTGCATTTCGTATAAGTTGACTTTCTTTTCCTTAATCAAGTCATGGTTTAAGAATAGGTCATAACCTCTACCAACTTCAAACCATTCAGCTTCTCCATACTTTTCGTTAACGGCCTTTTCGAGCGCTTTCCCCATTTCTCCACTGTTGAAATTATCAACTCTGAACTTATCGTTTTTCATCCGTAAAGAGTTTTCGGCTACGGCATGATCTGCAGTTAAGAAAACCACATAATTTCCTTTACCTACTTTACTGTCTAGCGCGTTGAGCAAGCTTTCAATTTCTTTATCTAATCGAATGTACGTGTCTTGAACCTCTTTCGACTGAGGGCCAAAGTTATGGCCAATGTAATCGGGGCTCGAAAAGCTTACTGCTAAAAAGTCAGTAGTGGCATCCGCGCCAAGACCTTCAGCATCGATCGCAGCTAGTGCTAACTCATTTAGAATTGTATTACCGAACGGGGTGCTAGGCAACATTCCGAAGTTACCATTGTCCGCCCTCAACTTGGAAAGGTCGTAAGGAAAAGTGGGTGTCTCTTTGCCCTTGAAGCCACTTTCGTAAGGAGAGTTATCTATACCGCTTTCATTGTATTCACTGATTGGTTTAACAGTATTCCAAGTCTCGTTGAGGTACTTGTCTGCTAGTTTTCGGTTATTAAACGCCTTCATCCAATCTGGAAGCTCATCCATGTAATAAGACGAAGTCATGAAATCTCCAGTATTCGAATCGTACCAATAAGAGCCATCAGAATAATGACCGCCAGGTAAGGCTGATCCTCTATCCTTTATCGACATCGCAATCACTTTACCTTGTTGTTGCGTAGAAAGCTTTAATTCATCTGTGATAGTGGAACTATACAAGTTCATAGGCGATATACGACCGCTTCTTTCTGAGCCTCCTACAGCCACAACGGCAGTATCTTCAGCACAGTAGACACTTCTTTTAAGAAGTCTGCTATACCATGAGTTATTAACGATGCCATGAACAGAAGGCGTGGTACCCGTGTAAACAGATGCGTGACCAGGACCTGTGCTGGTCGCAGCATAGTTGTAATGCCCATTTTTGGCAGCAAAACCATCATTCATAAGTCGTTTGAGACCACCTTCGCCAAAGTGGTTTTCAAATCGCCAAATGTATTCTTGTTTCATCTGGTCGACCATAATCCCGACTACGAGTTTAGGACGTTCCGTTTGACCTTTTAGGCCAATGGCTAAGATAAAAAGTGATAGAATGAAGATGGATCGTTTCATAATAAGATCATTTTGAAGGGCAAGCTATTCTAAAATACTCTTCTCGCTGAAAGCTTTGTGTAAAAATTTTGTTACCTCTTTCGTCAAAATAGATAACAATGTAGATATCTGCCTCAGACACTAGTTTCATGCCAAAGTAAATAGGTGCTTCTGGAGTACCCAATATCTTAATGTCAGTATAAGTAGGCTCAATTAACTCTCCCTTCTTTAGGCTATATAGGCCTTGGCCTGTTTCTGTATTGATCAGTAGCGTTTTGTTGTTGTCATTTTCGCTAATGTATTCATAAGTTAATATGCTCTCATAAAGCGCCTCGTCTGCTGAGATGTTGTACAGGAGCCATTCATCCTCAATGCGTGTAAGGGCAATGGTATCATTGTAATATTTCACTTCATCAAACTCAAAGCTCGTCAAGGCCTTGCCTGTAGCGTTAATAAATCCCTTATACTTTCCATCCGATGCGACTAGCACTGTGTCTGCATAGGGCTCAATCAATTTTTCAAAGGTTGGTGGGATGTTGATGTTCTTGGCAGGGTTGATGACCCCAACTTTTCCTTTATCCAATATGCTGACATATCCATCTTTATTAGAACCAATCCCATCATAAATGAAACTTAAGAGGTAATGTCCTGTGCTATCTGCGAGTGCTGCATTTCGCTTTTGTAGTCTAATCATGTTAGGGCTTAGCGCTGTAACATCATTGTAAGTTGAAGTGAGTATTTCGCGGCCTTGATCATTATAGATTTTTCTGATTTTTTTTGAGTTGCTCAGCATAAAGAGATCATTAATGGCTTTTTCTCCAGTAGTAATATATACTTGTGGGATTAGCAATTTAGGTGCCCAATCATTCTTCATTAGTAGTTCTTTCCCTGTTTTGAATTGTGCCCAGGAGGCATCACCACGAAACTTCATGACCATATTCTGTCCCCAAAACGCCAAAGAGTCATACCCATTTGACGGTTGTACATTACCTAGTTGATCGAGCAAGGTCCAAGCACTGTCTTTTTCTAGCGCCAGCCACCTGTCATTTTCCAGCACTTTGTTGTAAATAGTGCCCCTCAGTAGGCTGTCATATCTGTCGTGAATAAGCTGAATTCCTTGTTCAAACTGTAGCTTCCAACCATATGGCCTCTCATAGATTTCATAATTCCCAAAAGGAATGATTGTATTGAAACTTTGATCTAAAATGGCTTCTTCATTATTTCTCACAACCCAAATGCGTCCGTTGGGCAATTCTTCTAATTCATCATATTGAGGTTTGAACGATGGGGCTTCAGCACCTTTCAGTATTGGATAAAGAGACTTAGGGTCAACGAATTGAATACCATTCTCCTTTTCGAGCCAGAGTTTTGTTTTGAAGGTATCTAATTGAATAAACTCATTAGGCAGGTAGGTCAACCCATTGATACTTTCAAGTCCAAAAAGTCCATTGGACTTGGTGCGAATAAAACTATTGTCGAGTACCTTGATCTCTTCTTTGGGAGTATCAATAATGACCTCTCCAGATTTATGAATCAATCGATCACCTTCTATATTGCGGATGATAATAAACCCATTTCCGCCATCGATTGCCTCATCGAAAATTCCTTCGTATATAAGGTTCCCATTTCTTCCGATGACCTGTTTTTTTCCATCAGTAATTCCGTAAACGAAGTCATTAATGGACGGAGTACAGAGACAATCTTCTGTTAAGGTTTTGAAAGGCGTTTGTAACCTAGCTTCACCAGCGGTATTCACATATTGAATACCGTCATTTTCAAGCTTAGGCATCCAAAACTCATTTTCAAGGGACTCAGCCTTCTTTAGGGAGTCGGTATCAATCGCAAAATCAAAGTCTTCGAAAAAGTTACTATCAGCGTACTTTGTACGATAGATGTGATAAGCACGGTTGGCAAGTATTTTATTAAAATCATCGCTGGCATAGTCAACTAAGAACGACCGGAATGATTCGAGTGTGTTTTCAGCTGTAGCGTACTTAAATATGGCGGCTACAATATTCTTTCGGTAAGGAGTATTGGGGAACTCCTCCAAAAAGGTAGTCAGGCTCTCGTAAGAACCATCTGCAGTTCGCTCTTCGTAGATAAGTTTCTTATATCTCGTTTTTGCTTCGTTAAAGTCCTCTGAAAGAGGGTATTCCTGCATGAATTTTTGGTAGCGTTGCCATGTATTGATGGCTTCAGCTTGCTCAAAGGCAATGTGATTTCGGAGTTTTATGGCTTCATTGATTTGCTCGGCATCGGAATGGCTTTGCATGAACCAATTGTAAGCATCAATGGTATGAACTGCCTTGATGTCAATAAATTTCAGGCTATCGACTTTGTCTTTTAGACCTTCAAGGGTCAAAGAATCTACAGAAAATTCCTTGAGGTCTTCAATGTCTTTTGGATCTGTAATGAATTGTAACTGTTCAAAGGCTTTATTGGTGTAAATGTATGCAGTGTCTACATTGTACCGAGTAAATGCTGTATCTACAAAGAGTCTAGCATACAAGAAGTAAGCCGCAGGATTTAGTGTGTCTTTCTCAATCGAACGATCGAGTGCTTCTACAGTCTTATCTAGGTCACCTCGGTCATAAAACCTAAAGGCACGCTTCGGAACCTCTATGTTCCAAAAGGTTAAAAGTGTTATTACACCTGATATAAGATATAGTCTCCTGCTCAAATAACTGATTGTTTCGGGACGCCAAAAATAATAAACGCATAGCCAAAACTAGTGTTGTGAATCAATTAGCTTAAAATGTTCCTTCTTTAGTCTAAGTCGTTTATCCCATAAATGGCTTGTTTACCAAAGATGAAATCGATTGCATAGAATACTTAATTTGATTTCGTTCAAAAAGGGCTATTATTATTAATCCTCAGGAATTAATATTAATTACCACTTAATGAAATTTATGTCCTATCGTACACTAAAGAGTGTGGTGATTTTTTTGATGCTATCGGTGTCAATAACTGCCTTTGCTCAGAATGTGGAACGAGTAGTTGTTGGTGATCCTTCCAAAACCTCTACGGGGAGGGTTAGAATTCAAGGTAAAGTTATTGGTAAAGAAGATGGTGTCGGTCTTTTTGGGGCAACGGTCGCAATCAAAGGAACCAATATTGGAGCTGTTTGTGACGAGAAGGGCAATTATGAATTTACCATATCCACTGGCCAGTTTGAGTTGATAGTTCAATATGTGGGTAAAACCACAAAACTGTATGATTTAAGAGTTGTTGGCAATGGTAAGCTGGATATTGCTCTATTAGACGATGTTGTGAGTCTTGATCAAGTCTTAATTGAGGCCGAGGGAGAAGACAAGAACATTCAGCGCATTAGTGCGGGTGTAAATCGCCTCAATATTAAAGAAATTGAAAGCCTACCTGCCTTTATGGGCGAGGTTGATATCGTGAAAAGTCTTCAATCGTTACCCGGTGTTTCCACTGTTGGTGAAGGTGCAAGTGGATTCAACGTGCGAGGCGGCCGTACTGACCAAAACTTAATCCTGCAAGACGGAGCTATTCTTTTCAACGCCTCTCATGTTTTGGGCTTTTTCTCAACCTTCAATCCAGACGCCACGGACGCTTTCACTTTGTACAAGGGTAATATGCCTGCTCAATATGGAGGTCGTATTTCATCCGTGTTGGATGTGAGTATGAAGGAGGGGAATAGTGAAAAAGTTAAGGTTCGAGGTGGTCTAGGCTTGGTGGCTAGTCGGTTGGTAGTTGATGGTCCGATCAATGGAGGTAAAACGAGGTTTCTCGTTGCTGGCCGAGCGTCCTACTCTGACTGGATATTGGGTCGAGCGAGAAATATTGATGTCCAAAATAGTGCGGCACGCTTTCACGATTTGAATTTAAAGTTAAGCCATAGAATTGGTAGAAGGAACAAGGTGAATTTGAGTTACTACCGAAGTGGTGACTTCTTCCGCTTTGCCGAGGATTTCGGATTTGAGTGGGATACAGATATTCTAAATTTTAGCTGGAACTCTAGTCTTTCCGATAACCTGGTTTCAACAACACGCCTTGTTTCTGGAGTGTATAAGAGTAAACTGTTTGACCCCTCTGGTATTGATGCTGCAGAAGTTGACAATGGTATGAAGTACTATCAAGCGCAGCAGAACTTTTTGTATACACCATCTGAAAAGCATACGATCACTTTTGGAGCCGATTTGGTTAGATATGTAGGTCGACCTGAAATTTCTGCTCCGATAGGTCCCGACTCAGGTATTCCGGCTGAACGCGTAGAAAAGGAACAAGGCAATGAATATGGCTTTTTTGTTAATGATGATATAAACATCACCAAAGACTTGGGGGTTTCACTTGGCCTGAGATACTCTATGTTTGAAAATCGTGGACCCTACGATGTTTTCCAATACGCGGATGGCGCGCAGCCTTTGTTAGCTAACATTGTTGACACAATCTCATATACCAAGGGTGACGTAATCTCCAATTATGCTGGTTTTGAGCCACGAATTGGTCTTCGTTATACGGTTGACGAACGTACGTCAATCAAATTGAGTCTGAATAGAACTAGGCAATACATTCATACGCTTTCTAATAGCACAGCCGCTACGCCAACAGATATACTTCAATTGAGTAATACTTATTTGAAGCCACTAATATCGAATAATGCGTCTATCGGATATTTTAAAAACTTTCAAGATAACGCATGGGAGACTTCGTTGGAAGTCTATTTAAGAGACATTGATAATCTGCTGGATTATAAAGACTTCGTTGATCTGTTACTCAACAATCACTTAGAAACGGATCTAATTGCAGGAAAAGGGAGGGCATATGGGATGGAACTTTACATCAAGAAAAATAAAGGGCCAATGACTGGCTGGCTGTCTTATACCTTGTCACGTACGGAGGTTCAGATAGAAGGGCAGAATCCAGATGAAGTTATTAATGATGGCAACTGGTATCCTGCCAATTTCGATCGAACACATAATCTCTCATGGGTTTCTACTGTGCAATTAAGGGGTACCAGTTCTTTTAATTGGAACGTGGTCTATAGCACGGGTCGACCGATTAACGGCATAGTGACAAATTATCGAATTGGTAGTACTGTTGTCCCTCATTTTTCTGACCGAAATCAATTTCGTATTCCAGATTATTTCCGCATTGATTTGAGCTTTACTTTTGGTAGAGACATTCTAAAGAAGGAACTGAGGGATAAGCTTGAAGGGAGAAATTATCTAGGTACGCTTACAATAGGTATCTACAATGTTCTTTCTAGAAAGAATGCATTTTCGGTGTTCTTTAAACGGCCTGAAGACTTAGGTTTGATTCCAAGACCGCACAGACTAACTGTTCTTGGTGCAGCGTTTCCAAACATCACGTATAATTTCAGATTTTAATGTGGGCTGATAAGCATCAGGTACTAAAAATGTTTGCCCTCTTCCTGTCGGCAATACTTTTCACACAATGTGCGGAGGTCATTGATTTGAATAATGAGACCAGTGGCGGACAGCTCGTGATCGCTGGTAGAATTACCAATGGTGGCATGGGCAATACGGTGGAGATTACACGAACCCTACCTGAAATGCAGGCTCCGGAGCTCATTAGTGGGGCTCTAGTCAAGGTAATCGATGAAAATGGGGCAGAAGAGGCATATGTTGAAATTTCTCCTGGTCAATATGTGCTAAATCGAGATGTAGTTCAAGGTCGAGTAGGCGGTGTTTATCATCTACAAGTGCAACTGAATGATAAAACTTATACGTCTTCTATGCAGCAGATGATGCCGATAATGGCACAAGACGATTTAAGGTTTGAGTTGGGCACCCTAGATAAAGTTACTGCTGCTGGTGTGCCTATAAGTGAGGATGTTATCAGAATATTTGCCAACAGTACCTTGAATAGCTTACCAGACGAGTTTTATATCCGATGGACGATGGAAGAGGTGTATAACAGGGATGGTATAGATTTACCAGTTAATAATTTTCCTTTCTATTCAAAAATGCGCTGTTACATTACCAATGAACTTAGTGCACAGGAAATATTTCTGGTTGATGGTACAGAAATTAGAAATGTTAACCTCAACAATCGTGAGGTAGCGGTAAGGCCAATTGACAATAGCTTTAGCACTAAGCATTATTTCAATATCATCCAGATAGCTTTAAATAAAGAGGCACATGCCTATTGGAAGAACTTACAATCCCTCACTACACGGCAGGGTTCAATTTTTGATACCCCTCCTGCTCCAGTGTTAGGGAATATTGCTAGCTCAGATCCTTTAGAAGAGGTGTTCGGGTTTTTTGAAGCATCGGCTATCGACACAACAAGGCTTTTAGTAACTAATAATAACATACCTATCTTTTTTTTGGATCCATGCCAAATTGAAGGAGCTGTTGCGAGAAGAATACGCAGAATTCCGTTTCAGTGTATCGAGTGTTTGTTTGAAGAAGGTCTCGTAGAGGAAGAGTGTATTTTTTGTAATCTTCTGCCGAATAGTAGTACCATTAGACCGAGTTATTTTTGATCAAATGAGCTTTTGGACCAGACATAAATATCGCTCATTGGTCGCATGGCTCTTTATGCTATGCCTAGTTTCTTGTGCTGAAGTCATTGATTTGAAAAATGAGACCAGTGGTGGACAATTGGTTATAGTTGGTAGAATCACAAATGGTGGAATGGGTAATACCGTTGAGATTACGCGAACGCTTCCTGAGGAGCAGGCTCCGGAGCTCATTAGCGGGGCTCTAGTCAAGGTAATCGATGAAAATGGGGCAGAAGAGGCATATGTTGAAATTTCTCCTGGTCAATATGTGCTAAATCGAGATGTAGTTCAAGGTCGAGTAGGCGGTGTTTATCATCTACAAGTGCAGCTGAATGATAAAACTTATACGTCTTCTATGCAGCAGATGATGCCTATTTTGGCCAGAGATGAATTGCGATTTGAACTGGACATTCAGGATGATATTACAAGCACCGGCACAGCGATTAGTAGTGACGTTGTGAGGATATTCGCTAATAGTACACTTGATGTTTTGCCTGAAGAGTTCTACATACGCTGGTTAATGGAAGAGTCATATACGGTCACTGGAGTTGAGTTGCCTCGCTCACGGTTTCCGAGATACACACCTCAAACATGCTATATTATTAACGAGCTAAGTAGCCAAGACATCTTCTTAGTTGATGGATCGGAAATCAGGAATGTCAACCTCAATAACCGAGAAGTTGCCGTAAGGCCAGTGGACTTCAGTTTTAAAACAAGGCACTATTTTAATATCATTCAATTGGGTTTGAATAAAGAGACACACGACTACTGGCAAACCCTTCAATCAATCACTACAAGACAAGGCTCAATTTTTGATACTCCCCCTGCACCTGTACCGGGTAACTTCACTAGTTCAGAGCCATCAGAAGAGGTACTTGGTTTTTTTGAGGCCTCAAGTATTGATACTACTAGATTGCTTATGACCAACAATGACATTCCCTTATTTTTTCTCGACCCATGCCAGACAGATAGAGAGGATTTTTTTAAAATTCTTAGGCTTCCTTTTGAATGTATAAGTTGCTTGATTGAAGAGAAAATTATTGAGGCGGAATGCATTTTTTGCAACCTTTTACCAAACAGTACCGGGGTCAGACCCAGTTATTTTTGATGACAACCATTAACCAACGTATTGCCTTGCTTATAAAAGACTTTGGCGACTCCGAAAGTGGCTTTGCCAAGCGCATTGACGTGTCTAGTTCTGTGATGTTTAATATTGTCAACCCAAAAGGACGTAAGAGTTACCCTAGTGGCCCTGTTTTAGAAAAGATACTTGACTTAGAAAAAGAGGGTCAAAAGATATCTGCAGAATGGCTAATGCGTGGTTTGGGTGTTATGTATCAAGCCGAGGGGGAATCTAAGATTGTAAATGCAGAAGAAGCATTGGAATACTTGAGAAAAGAATTCGATAGACTCAGTAAAAATGCGAAATAGTTAACAAACAGGGCGAAGTCATTGGGCTAACTAGTCTATACTTAATACCTTTACGATATAAATAAAAAATCTATGAAGAAGTCAATTTTTTTAATTTGTGCGCTATTTGCATTTGCTTGTAGTCCACAAAAAACAGATGAGATTACAGCCGAGGTTGTGGGTACATACGGAGCTGAGATAACTACTGACGGCATGATATCAGTAGATGATATGGTTGCCCAATTATCTAAGTCAGATTCCATTATGGTGAAGGTGAAAGGTGAAATTACAGCAACTTGTGCTATGAAGGGTTGTTGGATGAACCTCGTTATGCCTAATGGTGAAGAAATGAGAGTGACATTCAAAGACTATGCATTCTTTGTACCTAAAGAAGGCATGGAAGGCAATGAGGCCTTAATTGAGGGTGTTGTGACTAGAACGGTAACTGACGTTGAAACGCTAAAGCACTATGCCCAGGATGCTGGAAAGCCACAGTCAGTCATCGATGCGATTACTGAAGCTAAGGAAGAGCTTGCTTTTGAAGCTAACGGTGTCATTATTTATAAGACCCGAATTGAAGAAGAGCAAACCACTACTGACTAAGTAAAATATTCTTTGTGAAAAGGCCATTCCGAATTGTCGGGATGGCCTTTTTTATTGGGTAATGGCTAAGGTTAATGGCCGTTTGTGCAACCTTTTCTGTTTTTTGTGCATCTATTATTCATGAAACTGTAATCAATTCTTGGTTTAACAGTCTACCTCAAAAAACAACAAGGTCATGAAAACTCAAAAACTCTTTACCCGCGTACTCATTTCTTGCGCATTTTTAATACTGCTTTCGGTTTCAACATTTGCCCAAAAGAAAATAAAGGCTTCAGATATTATGGAGGCTCTAAAGAATGGAGGTGATATCGCTTATAAGGACGTCACAGTTACAGGCGTGCTAGACTTCACTTTTATGGATGAAAAGGCACCTGACTTGCCAACCAGAAGAAGGTGGTGGCGTGATGGTGGTGACAATACAGTCAATGAAACCATTACTTCGAACATTTCTTTTGTCAACGTCACTTTTGAAGACGATGTGCTGGCTTACTTCCATGATGATAGATCCGAATATACTTTTACGGCTGATTTCGAACGTGATGTGACTTTTGAGAACTGTAAGTTTAATAGAAATGCCATGTTCAAATACTCCGTGTTTGAGCGTTCTGCAATTTTCACAGGGTCTTCTTTCAATGAAGAGACTACTTTTAAATATGCCGAATTTGAAGATCTAGCGAATTTTTCAAAAACCTTTTTCGATGAAGACGCAATTTTTAAGTATTCGAAATTCAGAGATGGTGCTAATTTTAATGCAGCCAAATTTGATCGGTCTTTGGATATGAAGTATACGAAGGTTAGAGGTGATTTGGATATCAAAGGCCTTGACGTCCGATGGGATATCGACACGAAGTATGCCGAAGTGAACGGAAGGAGTATGACGAGACACTTGGTAGATAATTGAAATACCTATAAATAGGTCGAGCAAGCCCCGTTCTCCATTATTGGTGGTCGGGGCTTTTTCTTTTTATGGTTATCTAGATTGTTTAATAAATGCGTTGGCCAACATGCGCATTTTCATAGGGTAAGGAAGTATTTTCCCTAAAATCCAATATGCTTTTGGCATAAACCCAGGTATGGCTACTGGCTTACCTTTAAACATATGGTCCAAACCATAACGGGCTACTTCTTCTGGGCTTTGTTGAGAGGCATGTGAAGCCTTGCCCATTTCTTTATCCCTTTGTATCACATCAGGATTAGTCAAGACAGCTGCAGGGCAAAGAATGGTTACGCCAATAGTTGAATCTTCAAGTTCTTTTCTTAAGGATCTAGAAAACGAGTAGACAAAACGCTTCGTTGCCGCATAAATCCCTTTATATGGGATGTCAAAAAATGAAGCCATGCTACCTACATTCAGAATGTAGCCTTTTGCATGGGTTTTAATGTCTGGTAAAAACAAGTGCGTTAACATGACTAAAGCTACCATGTTAAGCTGCATTTGACCGAAGTAAAAGTTGTCATCTCTACTCAAGAATGCTCCTGAATTGCCAAGTCCAGCATTATTCACAAGAATATTTATAGAATAGCCTTTAGCTTGACACCAGTCGTAAATTGATTGAGGGCTATCCCTATCCATCATGTTAGTACCTAGGGCATCGAATGATTGGTTTGGATACTGGAGCTTGAGCGCTTCTGTTACGTCATCGAGCTTTGATTCTGGAAGAGCAACTAGAATTACATTGTGGCCTCTAGCCGCACAGTTTTCGGCTAATGCTCTGCCTATACCATTGCTAGCGCCCGTTACGAGTGAGTATGTGTTGTTTTGATCAGACATTGTTAGCTTTCAGCCAGTCTACTGTATTTTGAATTCCTTGTTTTAACGGAGTTACTTCGTAACCTAGTTCACTTTGAGCCTTGGCACTTGAGACACTCCATTTATAAAGATACTTTCTTACCCATCCTGGGGTAATCATGGGTTGTCTACCGAATTTTTCGGCCATAAACAATTGCACCTTTCCAAAGGTCAATAAAACACCCAAAGGCATTTTATACAGCTTGTATTTGGTTCCACCAATATCGGCTATTACATCGAACAACTGGAAATAAGTGGCGTCATCACCACCAAGAAGATAACGTTCACCTGCACGGCCGTTTTTCATTGCAAGTATATGTCCATTAATGACGTCATCTACGTACACATAGTTGCCTGTGCTTAGACCATCGCCAGGGATAAACTTCCATTTTCCTTCTATGTATTGCTTTACCAGTTTTGTTACTGAGTTACTAACATTCAATGGCCCTGGTCCATAAACCCGAGTTGGATTTACAATCACCACATGTTGACCATTAGCTACAAACTCTTTAATTTTTAACTCTGACTCGTATTTTGTGCTTTCGTATTCTGTAAAGAAGTCCACCTGTCTGGCTGTGTCTTCATTGACAGGGCCATCAATTGCAGGGCCTATGACGCCAGCTGTTGACGTTACTACAATTTTTGATACGCCTTGTTGCTTTGCAGCATTCAAGATATTGAGTGTGCCGTCAATGTTCACCGTTTTGAAAGTATCGTCTTTAGCCCATACACTCGCAAATGCAGCGAGGTGATACACTTCGTCACAACCCTTCATTCCATGCTCGAGTGCTTCAGTCGCAAAGAGATCACCTTCTACAAAACTGATCCGTTCGTGTTGAAGATCTTTCGTTTTACTCATTGATCTAATGAGCGCCACCACTTCATTGCCCTCATCAGCCAATTTCATGGCAAGTTTTCTACCGATAAACCCAGTGCTGCCTGTTATAAATATACGTTTTGACATTATATAACTTTCATTTCAGGGTGATGCCTCAACGAGAAAAAGAAGTTGGACAAGGCTAATGTAATATGGACGAAGAAAGCGACCCAAATGGTTCCCGTAGTTAACGTAACAAGACAAAGAATAATTCCTAAAGGAACTGCTCCAATGGTTTCTTGTAAATTTTTTGGTACATGCACTAAGGCATAAAAAGAAGCATTCAGAATAACTGCTGGCCATTCTCCAATCAACGGTACAGTCGCAAACAGCAAAATGCCTCTGAACATAAGCTCATATCCGAATAGATAGGCGCACCAAGAGAATGCATTTTTTGCAACCATTCCTTTTGTCCATTCTTTTTCTCGGACATTAGGATAAAATGCCAGATTCTTTTCTTTCTTACTATTGAAAAAGTTCATTGGGATAATGATCAGTGCTAGACCGAAAATCCAATATAAAGAGATGTCGTGATTCTGGAATGTCACACCGTATTCAGACAAATCTTTGTCTAAAACTAATACCATAATGATGGCTGGAATGATGCCAATGGTCATTGCGCCCACATAGCGGTGTGCCCAAGTAGCCTTTGTTTGACCACGCGTTTCTCCGAATTTTTTAACAAAGCTTTCCTTAACTTTATCGGAGATGGAGTAAAAATGATAAACGCTAAAACCCACTGTTACTAGCGCAATAGCGAGTACAGGTTCTAAATATTCAGCCTTCCAAACGGAGATATCCATGCAAGAGATTGTGCTATAAGAAGGCAAAAATAAAAACATCTACTGGAATAAAGGCGCAAGGCTTTATAAATTACAGTTCAATCGATTCCTATGAAGAAGTTATTCTTGAGTCTCTCTCTCTATTTTCTGGCTATATCCATCCATGCTCAGTCCATTACTGCTGATCAATTAGTAAACAGAACCATTGCATTTCATGATCCAGATGGATGGTGGGATCGTGTAAAGATGGACATGGTGATAGAAATGAAAACACCTAATCGCCCTGCTCGCTTGAGCAATGTGGTGGTGGACAATATCAATGGAGGCTTCGAAATATCTGTATTGAGTAATGACAAGTTGCTAGAATGGATGGTGGATGGCAAAGATTCATGTGACTTTAAAGTAAATTTTGTAGCACCAACGGTGGCCCAAGCTGATTCATTGAGCTTAACCGTAGATCGTGCAAAGTTCCTCAGAAACTATTATACCTACCTATATGGCCTGCCAATGAAGCTAAAAGACGCGGGTACTAGGATTGGCGATGAGGTTATTGAGACAACTTTTATGGGTAAACCTGTCTTAGCATTAAGGGTCACATATGATGAGTCTGTCGGTAAGGATATATGGTATTTCTACTTTAACCCAAGTACATATGCTATGGTAGGCTATAGATTTTACCACGATGAAGCAAAGAATGATGGTGAGTACATTGTGTTGGAAGATATGATTATCGAGCAAGGGCTTCGGATTCCTAGGAATAGGAGTTGGTTTACAAATGCTGAAGATAAATTACTAGGGACTGACTATTTGAAAGAGTTTAAAGTAGATAAAGGCTGGTAGTTTGTATAGTCAACTTCTGAGAATCTTCTGGAACTATAATAGTGAATCACTCAGTTTGCCAAATACACACTACTATATACTAAATACCCCTTTACTTCTTCTTACGCTTCAAAGAATTAATGAATTGCGACCAAGCAAAAGGATTTAAAAGTGGATTAGCTCTCGGTCCAGCGCTATTTTGAAGGTTTACAAACTGCTGATTTTGCATAAACCTGTAGTTCGCACTTGGGCTAGCATTTAATGGTGTAGATCTTATCAACTCTTGAATCACTTCCGGTGCAAAACTATTGATCAAGTTCTGTTGATCTTGATTCAAATTCATTGCCAAAATGGCTTCTTTGAATAATTCTTCGGACGGAAAGGGATTAACCTCTACCTCGCCTAGATCTATAGCATCTTCTTCCATAGCGAAAATGGCAGTCCATCGGTCTCCTACATCATCTGGTACCACTACCTCTCTGTTTACGAAACCTATTGCACTAATGATTAATACATCTCCTGCTAAAAAAGCCTTACTAATCCAACCTTTATAATCGGTTATATCGCCTCGTCCGCTTCTTTTGTTAAAGACGTGTACTCCAGGAATGGTTTGTGTACTATCAGCATTCATCACAAGACCAGAGACCTGCACGATATGCAATTCTTCCTTGTCCTGAGCATGCCCTACCTGAGGTAGAAATGCCACCCACAGCAATGCCATGGTAAGAATGAGATAATATTTCTTTTTAATTTCCTTCACTTACAAGTCTCTAACGTAAAGTAAGTCAAATTGATTTAACTAATTGATTTGCTCTACGCTACAATGATAACATGCAAAAACTATATTTTGGTTGGTGAAATAGATTTATTCTTGTCAAATTAACAATTGTTAACCCATGCGTCTCAAGAATTTCAGTCTCAGTTTTGGAAGCCAAGTCTTTAAGTCAGTCTCTGATGAGTCTAGGGTAAGAATACTCCATTTGCTTTATAGAAATGGTGAATTGACGATTTCTGATATAGAACATATTCTAGAGTTCACTCAAACGAAGACTTCTCGTCACATTACCTATTTGAAGAATTCGGGTATGGTCAGTGCCCGCAAAGTAGACCAATGGGTGTTTTATAGTATTCGTGAGGAAGTGGAAGAGTTGACCAATCGCGTTTTGGAGTTTTTGGTGAAAGACGTAATCCTTCAAAAGGATCAAGAAACTTTTGAGGTACTTAACTCAAACCGAGAGCTTGCCAAAAGTAGACTTCAGAATAAAAAGTTGCTGCGCTAAACTAAGCTTCAATTTTATGGTTAATTGACAAACCCTTCTCTCTTGAGTAAATACAAACATATTTTCTTCGATTTAGATCATACCCTTTGGGACTATGACACCAATGCGACCGATTCATTATTTGAACTCTTTGATAAGCATCAATTGGATAAATTGGATCGTTTTGGTAAGGGAGATCTAGCGAAGACTTTCTTCGAAGTGAACTATGATCTTTGGGATTTGTATAACGTTGGTGAAATTCAACGACCTGATATTCGCGAGAGAAGGTTCCCAGCCATCTTTGACAGACTCGGTGCTAATAGAGCAGATGTACCTGCGACCCTTGAATTGGAGTATGTCTCACTCGCGCCAACAAAATCCGCAACCTTTGTCGGTGCACATGATATTTTAGAATACCTCTCTGAGAAGTACGAACTTCACATCATTACAAATGGCTTTGACGATATTCAAGCCATTAAGCTTGAAAGCTCGAATATGGATCAATTCTTTGATGTCATCATTACATCAGAAACCACTGTTTACCGTAAGCCAGATAAAGAAATTTTCGAATTGGCAATGGACAGAGCAGGTGCTCAGCTAGAACACAGCATGATGATTGGTGATAATCTTGAATCTGATATTAGAGGTGCCATGAATGTCGGTATGGACCATGTTTGGTTTAATCCAGAAGGAAAGGATGGAAGGCTGGCAGTTCAGCATGAAATAAAGAACTTAATTGAGCTAAAAGGCATTCTATAGATGTCGGTTTCATAACAGCATTTTGAAACTGTATATTTGCAAACTCAATTGATTAAACCATAAAAAAGTAAACTATGGCAACAGGATTTTTCAACGTACCTACCCCAAAGAACGAACCAGTATTGGACTATGCTCCAGGTTCGAAAGAGAGGGAGGAAGTAAAAGCTGCCTTGGCAGAAGCTAGAGCAAAACAAATTGATGTACCGATGTACATTGGTAATCAAGAAGTAAGAACCAACGATAAAAAGCCGATGTCGCCTCCACACGATCATCAGCATATTCTTGGTCATTACAATGCTGGTGATGCCTCACATGTAGAAGCTGCAATTGACGCTGCCATGGCTGCTAAACCTGCTTGGGCTGATATGGGCTGGGAGCACAGAGCTTCTATCTTCTTAAAGGCGGCTGAACTGATTGCCGGCCCTTACAGGGCTAAGTTAAATGCAGCAACCATGTTGGGACAATCAAAGAATGCTTACCAAGCAGAGATTGATGCCGCATGTGAGTTTATTGACTTTCTAAGATATAACGTTCAATACATGACTGAGATTTATGCTCAGCAGCCAGCTTCTGGCCCGGGTGTATGGAATCGTCTAGAACAAAGACCTTTGGAAGGATTCGTTTTTGCCTTGACTCCTTTCAACTTTACAGCAATTGCTGGTAACCTACCAACTTCAGCTGCCATGATGGGCAATACCATCGTCTGGAAGCCTTCAAATACTCAGATCTATTCTGCAAATGTATTGATGGAAGTTTTCAAAGAAGCGGGTGTTCCTGATGGCGTAATCAACCTTGTATACGTATCTGGCCCAGTGGCAGGAGGTGTGATTTTTAATCATAAAGATTTTGGTGGAATTCACTTTACGGGTAGTACAGGTGTTTTTCAGAACATTTGGAAGACCATAGGAGAGAATATTCACAAGTACAGATCTTATCCTAGAATTGTAGGTGAAACTGGTGGAAAGGACTTTATCATGGTGCACAAATCATCAAATGCTAAAGAAGTAGCAACGTCTATTACTAGAGGTGCATTCGAATTCCAAGGACAGAAATGTTCGGCTGCTTCAAGGGCATATATTCCATCTAACCTTTGGGAAGAGGTGAAGGGTTATGTTCAGGCTGACTTGGCTACGTTCAAAATGGGGCCAACGGAAGACTTTTCAAACTTTATCAATGCAGTAATTGACGAAAAGTCATTTGACAACATTGCTAAATACATTGACGATGCAAAGGCAAGTCCAGATGTAGAGATTATTGCAGGAGGAAACTATGATAAATCGAAAGGTTATTTCGTAGAGCCAACAGTACTATTAGCGAAAGATCCTAAGTACACGACAATGTGTGAAGAGATTTTCGGCCCAGTAATTTCGATCTACGTTTATGATGAGAACGAATTTGAAGCAACATTGGAATTAGTTGATAACACTTCTCCATATGCATTAACAGGTTCAATTTTCAGTGGAGATCGTTACGCGCTAGAACAGGCAACCAAGGCACTTCAAAATGCTGCAGGTAACTTCTACATCAATGATAAGCCAACAGGTGCTGTCGTAGGACAGCAACCATTCGGTGGAGCTAGAGGTTCTGGTACTAACGATAAAGCAGGTTCGATGATCAACTTATTACGCTGGGTGTCACCTAGAACAATCAAGGAGACATTTGTTCCAGCAAAGGATTATAGATATCCTTTCTTATCAGAAGACTAATGAATTGAAAGCCCCGCTAGTCGGGGCTTTTTTTATGTTTAAAATTTGATTCACTTATTTTGATGGCGAGCGTGTTATCAATTTTGATGTAGAAACGATTTATGAAATACTTCTTTCCCTGAGTTTACGAAGGGTCTTGAATTGACTTTAGTTCCTTCGTTGTGCTCAGGATGGAAAGCCATAAAATCAAATTGTCAGATAATCAAACAGTTGATAATTAAATGAGTAACCTTAGTTTTGAGTAATGGATGAACAATTAATAGTGGTTGAAAAATTTTTTACCGAGGAAGTGCCCAGCTTACTCGAAAACCTTGACGCAAATCAACAACCAGTTTGGGGGTTAATGACACCTCACCACATGATCGAGCACCTGATTGTTACTTTTAAAATGTCCATTGGGCGTATCAAGATTCCAGTAATGTCAAAGGAAGAAGACTTTCCTAAGCTAAAGGCCTATCTGATGAAAGATAGTCCCATGAGAAGGTCTGTAACCTCGCCTACTGGAAAGAATGAGCTTCAGCCATTGAGGTCAGCTTCTTTTGAAGAGGCAAAGGAAAAGCTGATCAAAGAGATTGATGCCTTTCTTGCTTTTATGAAAGCCACGCCTGATTTTGTCGCAGACCATCCCTTTGGAGGGCCAATGACAGCCGAAGAATGGATTTTCTTCCATAGAAAGCATTTCAAACACCACTTTATTCAGTTTGGTCTTATTCCGGATTATGAATAGTGAGCATTTTTCACGTTTAGAACGCATTTTTCATTTAGCGCCTATTCAGGATTTATTGAGTGGGGCAGAGATAAAAGTAGAAAACAAGAAAGCTACCTATAAACTGAATATCTCTAAATCGTTTTTTCATGCTGCGAACGCGTTGCATGGCGCTATCTACTTCAAACTCTTAGATGACTCGGCCTATTTTGCAGCAGCTTCAATAGAAGAGACTTACTTTTTGCTAACAAAATCGTACACGATTCATTTTAAGAGACCGGTTGAAGTTGATGTGCTAACGGCCGTTGGTGAACTGATTTCAGAAAACGAAGGAGAAATAACCTGTAGGTCTAGAATAACCAACACTGCAGGCAAGATTGTAGCAGAAGGGGAAGGTATTTTCGTCAGAAGCAAGAAATTGCTATCTGATCAGCCAGGTTATCATTGATCCGCATAGTTTTCCGTCAACCTTATATTCCTAACCTTTCAGGTAGGCTTTGTAACTTTTTATCTTTTCTGAAGTCTTTATAAGGAACACTTATTTAATTAAACATCGGTCAAAATGAAAAAACTCACAACAACACTATTACTCGTAATGGTCTGTGCATCACTATCTGCACAATCGAAGGTTCGCGAAAAAGATATTCTCGGTGAATGGGATCTGGTCATTGATTTAGAAGAAGCTAGAGAAGAAGTTGAAGAAGAACTCGAAGAGGAAGAGTCATGGCTAGCCAGACGATTTGCTAGTGGTATTAGTAGCTTCGCAATGGATATCGTTGAAAAAATTGACATCAAGTTCGATTTTAGAAAAGATGGCGAAGTAAAATTAAGCATCAACATTTTTGGAGAAAGAGAAGTCGAATACCTGGATTGGTCAATCAATGATGATGGACAACTTATCATCGAAGACAAAGATCACGATAGAAGAGACGACCGAAGAAGCAATAACTCCTTTGACTTTTCAGATGATGATGATGTCTGGATGATGAAAAACGGAAAACTTCAAGTCTTTGAAAAAACCAGAAAAGGAAGACTGGAAATTAAAGAAGAAATCTATCTCAAGAGGAGATAATACAGTAAAGGTTTAACGAAAATATGGCTCCGCCCCGAAGTTTCGGGGGTCGGGGCCTTTTTTTATGTCAGCTATTGACCAAGTATTTGAGCTTCTCATGTGTCGCATGATCCATCTCTGCGATCTTCTCGAGGTTATGATTTTTGTAGTAGTGCTCACGAATTTCCAATAACTCGTCATAAGGTCCTCTAGGAGCGATCAATTTCACAATGATGGGTGTACACTCCAGCATAATGAATAGCAGCATAATAAAGATGTTGGCTATAAAAATGGCCCGATTCTCTTCGCCAAGTATGCGCAGGGCTTCCAGTTGAGCAGCCATTCCATTCCAAGGGTTTCTTTTGATCTGAGCTAATTCAGCCTCCTTTTCGGCAATCATTTTAGTGTACTGTGCTTCTTTTTGTTGAATTACTGGAGCATTTCTGCCCTCAGCAGCAACAAGTTCTTTTTGCGCTTGGTCGGCATCTACTTTTTTAAGCTGATAAATTGGACCCGCAGCGCGTTGCATAGAACCGCCAGTACCGTCTGCTTCGCTGCGAGCAGCAGCAGCTAACTCGTCTCTGGTTTGTGTTTTATCCGTGACTTCTGCCTTGAGTAGTGTGATTTGATTTTGCAATGCTTGACCTTGGTTTTGATATCTGCTCTCGATAGCCGATATCTCATTTTGAAAAATGCCTTCCTCAAGTATGACTAACTTTCGGTTAATCTCTTTTGAGAAGATTTTTAGCTCTAGAGGCTTGGAGATGACTATGGCGAGCATTACGGCCAATACGATTCTTGGTGAAGCAATGAAGAGCTCTTTCGCCCATCCACCTTTCTTTTTGCGCATGGTGGAAACGATAAACCTATCTAAGTTGAAGATAATTATTCCCCAGACGAGCCCGAAGGCTAATGCCCAGAAGGGGTTTTCGAAAACGGTAAAGAACGCATAACCTCCGGATAGTGCTGCTAGTAATCCTGTAAAGAATACTGCAGCGCCCATTCCAGTGTATTTCGAAGCGTCAGTGGGGCAACGGTTAAGTAATGAAATATTGGCTCCAGAACAGAACCAAAAAAATTCTTTGAGTGACTTCATGTTGTTTTGAGCTTGTTTGTCCTTTGGGCGATACACCATAGGACAGAAGTCCTGCAGAATATGTTACAAAGGCTATAGTAGTGGATAAAACGCGACCTAACTCAATATGTTGTGTGGAATAGTACCTATTTATACATAGTACCTAAAAACAATGAGGAGCACCTACTTATAAGTGTTGAAATTTACAATCCGTACTGATCGATCAGATAAATTACCGAGGCCATGGCGGCTGCGCCCAATTCAAGTTCACGTTGATTGACAACTTCGAAATTGTCAATGCCGGTATGGTGATATTTGAAGTAGCGTTGACTATCGGGAAGGTAACCGATGGTAGGAACATCTTGTGTTCTTAATGGGCTAATGTCAGCACCACCGCCACCTCTTTTGAACTGGTAAATGTTATAGGGTTCGAACAGTGGCTTCCAGCTTAGTAATTTATCCTGTTGTACTTTTGTACCAGAAATACCAAACCCAATCGGCAAGAAACCACCTCTGTCAGACTCCATTGCTGCGATGTGGTTTTCATTGTTCTCCGCAGCTAGTTCGGCATACTTGCGACCTCCCATCAATCCGTTTTCCTCATTCATGAACATGACTGCACGAATAGTTCTTTTTGGTTGGTAGTCCATTGCTTTCATAATGCGTAGCACTTCGATAGATTGTACACAGCCTGCACCATCGTCATGCGCACCTTCTGACAAGTCCCAGGAGTCTAAGTGACCGCCTACTGCGATAATTTCATCTGGAAATTCAGAACCTTTGATTTCACCTACCACATTATATGACAGTACATCAGGTAACATCTCACAGTGCGTTTCGAAATAGAATCTTAAATCAGCATCGTCTTTGAGCAGACTGCTCAACAAATCAGCCCCTTCTGTACTAATGGCAACAGCAGGGATTTTAGGGATATTCAATCCGTAGCGCGTACCACCTGTATGCGGCACATCGTCCGTGAATGAGCTTAGTGACCTAACGACTACACCAATTGCTCCGTACTTGGCAGCTTCAGATGGGCCTGATCCTCGTTGGTTCGAAGCGCCACTATAAGCAGCGAAAGTATCCATGAGTTTTGGATCCATTGGTCTATTGAAGAATATGATCTTACCTTGAATCTTAGCTTTACCGAGTTTGGCGAGTTCTTGAAAATCCTGAACCTCTATGATATTTCCTAGTACGCCAGCAGGACCTGAGCCTACAGAATTGCCTAAAGCAACTACGTTGACGTTTACCGCTCCAAGTTTTTTCGAGTTTACAATTCGACCTATTTCCTTTTTACCTCTTACCCAATGTGGAACCATTACTGGCTGAAGATATACGGTGTCAAAACCGTAAGTCATCATTTGTTGTCTGCTCCATTCTACAGCTGCTGCAGCTTGTGGTGATCCACTTAAGCGACCACCAATATTTTTGGTGAGATACCTTAGCATTTCATAACTATCACCCCTTTCAAGTGCTTCGTCAAATATTTTTCGGATTTGAACTTTGTCTTTACTGTTTTGGGCAGAAGAAGAAATGACAACTAGGGTAAGTAAGAGTGTTAGCAAATGCTTCATGGGAATGGATTTTAATGGAAGCAAGATTGATTAATCAATCAATTCTGCTTTCTGAAGAATGTACATCAGTTTCATAGGGTCATCGGCATTGATGTTCAGAATGCCTTTCACCTTGATCCTTTTTTCTGTGAATTTTATGTTCTTTTCGGAGAAAACTTCCAGCACTGTTTCAGGCCCTGCGCCTCCACAAAAGAAGCAATTGGCAAAGGGTAGAGCGGAGAGCACGAAATAATTTTCACCTCGAAGCGCATCCAAAGGGATGATCCAGCCTTCTAAAACGATTTCTTTACCGTTAAGCGCTTTTACCTCATCGCTGAAAGTGGGAAAGTCAATTTCATAGTTCAGCAACTCGTCAAAACGTTTTTCTATCTGAACCTTTGAAAGCACTTTCCAAGTACTTTGGTTTTGAGCCAATGCAGTAAACCCTACTACAAAGAGGAGTGCTATGGTGAGTAAGCTTCTTTGCACTAGTTAATCAGGTCAAGCACTCTGTTAAATCTAATGCTCTGGAAGAAACCGGCATTTGGATCTGTTCTATCCATAGACCAGAAAATAAACAATGGCTTTCCAACGATATGATCATAAGGAACAAGTCCCCAAGTTCTTGAGTCTTCCGAGTTGTGGCGATTGTCTCCAATCATAAAGTAATAGCCTTGCTTGAAGGTGTAGGTCTCAATTTTCTCACCTTCAATGAAGATTTCATTACCTCTAATCTCCACCTCATCATTGTGCTCATAATGCTGAATGGCCTCACCGTAGAGTGCGATGTTTTCAGGAGTCAAATCAATGGTTTCGCCTTTCTCTGGCATGCGCAGTGGACCGAAGAAATCACGGCTCCAGCTAAAGCCCGAAGCTTTCGGGAAAATTCTTCCGTCTTCTCCTTTTTGATAGGTTACCTCTTCAACTTCTTTGATGAAATTGTAGGCGGCTAACTTATCTGCTTTCTCTTGAGTCGTATGGATGAAAAAGCCTTGCTTTCCTTTGTAAGTATAAAATGGCTGTGCCGTAGTGGCATATGTATCTGAAGGGTTATCATCAGTATAATCCGTAATACCTACCTCTTTCATGTAGCGTGGATGAACGCCTTTATCTGCCTGAACAAAATAACTAGTCAGCATCCCAGGAGGATTTTCGGCCGCTTCTCCATTGACAAAAATCTGCTTGTTCCTTACTTCGAACACATCGCCAGGTGTGGCCATGCATCGTTTTACGTAAAAAGTTTTAATGTCTAAGGGGTAGCCTTTGTCATAATCAGGGGGATAGTTAAACACTACTGGCTCGCCTACTCGTGGGTCTCTCAAACCTGGAAGCCTAAAACTAGGTGCCTGAATGATTTTACTATAAGAAGGTATATCGGTACCCCAGAACTTCTGATGCGCTAATGGGAATTGAATTAATGTTGTAGGCGTTCGAGGACCAAAATGAACTTTGCTCACAAAGAGGTGATCACCTATAAGCATGGAGTTTTCCATGGATCCAGTAGGAATAGCATAAGCTTCGATAAACAAACCCCTAATGATCGTTACAGCGATTAGGGCAAATAGTAGATCGTTCGCCAATTCCCTGAAGAACCCTCTCTTCACTTTAGGTTTTGTTTCGGCTTTCTCTTTGCGCTTTAAGAAGTCGAGCATAAATAGATTTTTAGGCTTTACGTAAATAGTAAAGGTATTATTAATTTGTCAATAACAGATGTGTAAAAGTGGTATAGATGATTTGATAACGGATAAAACATTTCAGGGGTTTTCGTAATTCTATGTGATCGGTTTTATTAATTAGACTAGCTTCCGTTAATTTGATTTTCAATTCTAAAAAAGCATGATCAGTATCGATGGTTTGAGTTTTGGGTATTCCGATCAAAAAGTGCTCTCTATCCCCCATATGGAGGTTAAAGAAGCGGAGCATTTGTTGATTTTAGGAAACTCGGGAAGTGGAAAAACCACCTTACTCCATATTTTGGGTGGCTTGCTTCAGCCAAAAGAAGGAAAAGTGGTGATTGGTAATACTGATTTGTACAGTTTGTCTGGTCACCAAAGAGATAAGTACCGTGGCCAAAATATTGGACTTGTTTTTCAAAAAGCACATTTAATCAGTGCGCTATCGGTTGGCGATAATCTCTTGCTGGCGCAATATCTTTCTGGTACTGCCCAAGACAAAGGAAGAGTTTATGAAGTGTTGGAAGAACTCAATCTTGGGAATAAAATAGACAAAAAGGTCAGAACCTTAAGCCAAGGTGAGCAACAACGCGTTACGATTGCGAGGGCCTTGTTGAATCGACCAAGGCTAATTCTTGCCGATGAACCGACCGCCAGTTTAGACGATGATAATGCCATGAAGGTGATCGCTCTACTGAAGAACCAAGCGGATAAGTACAAGGCGTCATTGCTCATCGCTACGCACGATCAACGCGTCAAAGAGCAATTTAAACTTCAACTTAACCTGAGCACATCATGAATCTCATATCATTAAGTTGGAATTATATCAAGAGTAAACCACTCAATACGGCTCTCAACGTATTGTTGATGAGCTTAGGGGTTGCGATCATTTTAGTGCTAATCCTGTTAAGCACTCAGCTTGAAGAAAACCTCTCCAAAAATAAACGAGGGATTGACTTAGTCGTAGGAGCGAAGGGGAGCCCTCTTCAACTCATACTCGCCAACGTTTATCACATTGACTTCCCTACAGGAAATGTAAAACTCGAGGAAGCGAAGGCAATCACTAGAAACAGATTCGTTAAATCTGCGATTCCACTAGCACTTGGAGATAATTATGGTGGCTTTAGAATTGTCGGAACTAACCATGACTATGTGAAGCTCTATGAGGGCCAAATAGAAAAGGGAGAGCTGTGGACGTATAACCTGGATGTAGTACTGGGAGCAAATGCAGCTGCCAGACTCAAACTTGAAGTCGGGGACAACTTCTTCGGTGCCCATGGACTCTCTGTAGCCGACCTAGAACATGACGAACGAAAGTATCATGTAATTGGAATCCTCGAACAAAATGGGAGCGTTTTGGATAATCTAATCCTCACAAATATTGAAAGTGTTTGGGCTGTACATGCGCATGAAGATGAGGACCATGAAGAAGAAGCTACTGATACAAAGGTGCTAGGTTCTGCCTTCGAAACTGGATTTCCAGATGGAGATGAGGCCGATGAAATTACCTCTATGCTCATCCAATATCGTTCGCCAATGGGCGCTGTACAGATGCCTAGAATGATTAATGCGAATACGAACATGCAGGCCGCTTCTCCAGCTTTTGAAACACAAAGGCTCTTTTCGCTGCTAGGCATTGGGGTAGATATGCTCAGAAGCTTTGCCTACATCATTATTGTAATTGCCGGCTTAAGCGTATTTATTTCTATGTACAATGCACTTAAGGATAGAAAATATGACTTGGCGATCATGCGGTCCTTAGGGGCTTCTCGAGGGAAGCTCTTTGTACATGTAATCATTGAAGGAATTATTATTACCACACTGGGAGGGCTTTTGGGTATTGTACTTGGACATGGTTTAATGGAGTTACTGGCAAATTCTTATGAGAAATCAGACGAAATTGGCGTGACTGGATGGATATTTGTGAACCAAGAATTCTATGTGTTGTTAATCAGTTTAGGCGTTGGTTTGATCGCTTCTCTAATTCCTGCGTTCAACGCTTATAAAACAGATATATCGAAGGTTTTGGCCGAAGAATAATTAAAGACAAATGAGAAAGGTATTTACATTGATCGTTTTATTAGGACTAGGTTTTTCATCCATGGCACAAGATGCTAAGATGAAAGGAGCTAAAGTTTGGAAAGCCCTCTCTGATGTGAAATACGATATTCAGAAAGATGAGTATGGAGATGTCTTTGTGCCTGTTTTCGGCAAGGAGATTACGAGTATTGCTGATCAAATCGTTGAGATAGATGGATTTATCATTCCTTTCGATGGCATGTTTAAACCAACCGAACTGATCATTTCTTCATTGCCAATAAGTGAGTGTTTCTTTTGCGGTTCTGGTGGCCCTGAAACGGTGATGGAAATCTCTATGAAGGAAAAGATTAAATACACGACCAAAAGGGTTAAGATTCGTGGTAAATTGATATTAAACGCGAGTAATCCTGACAAGCTGATGTACCAATTGGTTGAGGGAGTTTTTGTTGGCTTAGCAGATAATAGCTACTAGATTTATCGAAAATTATAGTGTCATGAAGAAGGTTATTGGATTAGTGTTGCTTGCGATTTTTACGTTCGCTTGTGGAGGTGGATTTGATGCAAAAGTAGAGGAGGGTAAGATCTTAGATGTTCATGATGAGGTAATGCCAAAACTTGGAGAAGTTATGAGCCTAAAAAGACAGGTGCTTGCGAAGGCTACTGAAATAGAGGCTGACAATCCTGGCGCTGAAATCTTAGATGAATTAAGAGACCTTGCAGGTGAGCTAGATGCCGCCCGTGAAGGTATGATGAAATGGATGAATGACTGGGCTAAAGGCAAAGAAACCTATGTCAATGCGTCTACTACTGAGGGTGAACAAATAGCATTCTTTGCAGCTGAGATGGCTCTAGTCACTAAGGTGAAAGAGGATATTAATTCGTCTATTGCCGCTGCAAAAGAAATCTTGAAATAACTACTTCAGTCGAAAAACGACTCTTAGGGTAGACAATTGAAAGTCGACAGGGACGCCATTTACCGTGGCAGGTATCCAGTTGGGGGAAATTTCTAGCATCCTCAATGCTTCTGCACTCAGGACCTCATGTGGGCTACCTATTATTTTTGCCGAAGTAATGCTACCGTCAGACAAAACCACGAAGCTCATATAAACATTGCCTTGATACCCATACCTTTTAGCATCTAGTGGGTATTTGAGGTTTTTTCTGAGGTGTTTACCCCATCCATCATGGCCTCCCGGAAACTCTGCATCAACTTCAATTCTTAACGAGTCATTAATAGAGGCATTTTCAATTAAGACTGTAGGTCTTAATCTTTTTTCTATTTCCACACCATTTTTGTCATGTTTTTCCATAACCAAAATGTTGCCTTTCGGATCTAGCGTCACCCAGTATCCGGTTTTCACACCTTTGTTATAGTCTCCGTAGAACATGACATCTCCCGCAGGATTATATCGATAATACGTGCCCGTCTTCTCGCCTTTAATGTAGGAAGTAGACTCTGTTATGCGACCAGATTTCGTGTATCCATTACTGATTCCATTCGCCCTATTCCTCCTATCCAATTGCATAATTGAATAGGTTAGATAGTCAGATTCTTGACTTACTACTTGGCCTGAACGATTATAATAAACAGTATCAATTTTAAGTTTTTGGCTAAAACTGATGTTCGAAACGGAAAGGATAAGAAGAAGTATAAAGAGAGGTTTGTGTGTGTGTTTGTAGATCATCAATCAGAAGTATTGGGCTTTAGTGCCCTTTCTACTTCTTCTAAAGTAACAATCTTAGATTTATTTCCCCAAGCATTAGAAATGTAAACGAGTAGCTCTTTGATCTCTAAAGACGTCAAATCGGGGTTGGCTGGCATAGGCTGATTGTAATCAATGGCATTGACAATAATGGGTCCTGTTAAGCCATACTTTATAGTTCTGCCTGCGGCTGCAACATTGTTGAGTAGGTAATCAGAGTTCTGAAGTGGCGGAATCAATTTGCCCAAACCCTTACCATCTTCCATATGACAGTTTTGGCAATATTTAATGTAAAGCTGTTTTCCGCTAGAAAACTCTTGCAAGCCTCGCATATCTAGCCTCTCTTGAACATCCTCATTATTGCTCGTGTCGCCAGATCCACAAGCCATCAGTAAAAGTAAAGGAAGTATAAGTAACAGCAGCCAGCTTTGAACTTCTGACTTGCGACCTCTGACTTGCGACTTCAGGCTTCCAACTTCCGACTTCCGACTTCCGACCTCCGACTTCCTACTTCTCATACTCTGCTAATAGCTTTAGTATGTCGTTCATAAGTGCATCTACCTCAATTGGTTTTGTGCCATCGTACAGGCCTCGAATTCGCTTTTCTTTATCGATAAGAATAAACGCACCACTGTGAATAAAACCTCCTGGGGCATCTGAATCGGCTCCTACGGGAACTAAGTAGCCTTCGGCACTTCCGATACGGTATATTTCATCTTGGTCGCCAGTTACAAATTTCCAGACCTTACTATTCGGAACTCCAAGGCGCATAGAGAAGTCTTTCAAATAAGCGACAGTATCGTGGGCCGGATCAATGGTGTGCGAAAGAATACCAAATTCAGGGTTGTCATTAAATCTCTCATATACTCTCAACATTTGTTGCTTCATGATCGGGCATATGGTGGGGCATGTGCCAAAGAAGAAATCTGCCACATAAACTTTTCCGTCAAAAGAGGCAAGTGTTACGGCTAGGCTGTCTTGGTCGTAGAAGGTAAAATCAGGAATGGTATGGTAAATAGTATCGACTTTGCCATCAACTTCTTTGAACTCTTGTCTTCCATAAATGGGAAGTTTTTTTACTTCCTTGTTTCCTCCGCAAGACGAAGTTCCAACCAATACAATTAGGACAACAAGTAGTTTTAATGCTCTCATTTCAATTCTCTTTAGCTTTTGCTCTCAGTCTCTTATAAATTCTAATTCCGATCATCAAGGTGATGGCTACAAGCATAAAGCCTAGCGTTCCTTTGATCCAGTTGAACTCATTCTTTAATACGATAATGAAGACCACTGAGATGAGAATAAGTGTGGAAACTTCATTCCAAATCCTTAGCTGATTTGAGCTATATTTTTGCTGATCGTTTTGTAGTTGATTATACAGCCTATGGCAAAGAAAATGATACACATAAAGCAAGGCCACAAAAGTCAATTTGATATGCATAAAGGGCAGCTCAAGCATTGAAGGGTACTGGTAAATCATGATGCCACCTAGTATTAAGGTGATGATTGCGGAAGGCCATGTAATGATGAACCAAAGCCGATTTGCCATGATTTTTAATTGGTCTCCAAGAATAGTTCTATCTGGTTCTGGTTTATCGAAGGCCTCTCGTTGATATATGAATAATCGAACGATATAGAATAGGCCTGCAAACCAGGTGACTATAAAAATAATATGGAGTGATTTGATATAAAGATCAGCCATAATTCGCTGGTACAAAGGTAGTCAGTATTCAGTAACTTATTATCAACAGATTCCTTATTAACTACTCAAAAGTGCCGGTCTTACTTTCTATAACCTTCAGGGTATCACCCACACTAATCGTTCCCTCATTCCCTGGTATGAAGTTTTCACCAAAAAGAATCTTATGTCCTAGTTTGCGGTAGGTAGCAAGAGATTTCAGGGGCTCCTTTCCCTTTTGAGCAGTATCCACATCAATGGTAGTCATTATACAGCGGGCGCATGGTTTTACGCCATGCATTTTAATAGGGCCAATGGTAATTTGTCTCAATGTATCCTCTTCGTGAGCGTCACCACCAGAAATGATAATGTTGCTTCGGAATCTGTTCATTGGGATATGTTCCTCCGCCTTACTATTAAGAAGCGCAAGGGACTCTTCACTGATCATAAGTACTGGATAGCCATCGGCAAAGCTCACTTTATCTGTCGCTTCGATGGCAAAGCGCTGATCAGCCTGCCTTACACTATCCTCGTGCATGTAGAGGAGCCTTACTTTCTTACCAATGATTTGACTGAACCACACATCTGCCTTTTCGCTAACAGGCTTGGCACTACACTCATCATCCCATACAGTGACAGCAACAGGAGTTGAAGTCGGCTCATTCATATTAAAACTGATCGATTCAATAGCCTTTGTTTTGTGCTTGATGGTCATTACATCGCCATTAATCTCAGGCTGGAGTAAGGCCATCTCAGGATAGTCACGTTGATGAACAAAGACTCCGTTTTCATCTGCTAAAACCCACCTTCGGTCAAATTGTAGTCCTCGTTTTTCAACTTTGGATTCGGTGAGTTGAATTCCAGCGATTGATTTTATGGGATATATCCAGAGATCGGTAATCTTAAGCTTAGACATGGCAAGAGTTTTATACTCCGAAAGTAAGAACTCTTAACCACTTATCGCCAGTACTGATATCGGCTAACACGGTTAAACTTCAAGTTGTAACCATACCAAGTAGTTTGGGTTTGCAACAGGTTCGGATAAGCCTTGTCGAAGGTATAAGTATTGACTTTGCCTTCTTCTAATAGGGTTTGGACGTGCCAAACGCTATCTTGATCGCTTACAGTGAACTCGGCATTAAAGATCTCAGGTGTACGGGTTTTTGTGTTGATTTGACCACCTACTACCTGCTTCGAAAACTTAAGTCCATCGGCAAACTTGGTGGCTCTTAACAAATAAGAGAGCTGGTCTTCCCATATTAGATCTGTGCCTTCAATAGCCATGCTTCCATCTCCATAGCCATCAAAATAGCTATTATAATCATACGCATAGCCTGTAGGAGTAAGCTCAAATTGCTTGAAGGTATTTCCACACCATTCTTGACCCGTATGTGTCATTTTATGAAGCTGCTCTGGCTTATCTCTCTTAAAAAATATACTTGTGAGGTAATGATAGGGATAGTTCTCCGTTTCAAAACTACCGAACTTGTTGACCTTCATGACACTGAATAGATCATCACGATTGTAGTCGTTCGTTTTTACATTAAAGTCCTCATTAAACTCTTCTTTGACCGTGATATAAGCATTGTCAAACTTTCTCACCTTTCCATAGACAATCATTTCGGCATCGTAATGAGCTACTTCAGCTTGTCCGTCTTCCCATATTTTGTCCATCGCCCAATCATGTTTGAATACTTCACTGGCAGGGTATTCGATTGAAGTTTGCGCAGGTTGTTCGCAGCCAAAAACTGTCACCAAAACTGTAGTAAGAAATAATAGGGTATGCTTTTTCATAAGCTTATGTTTTAATCAATTCATGACTGCGTCAGCCCAAGGGCCAAGGTCGCTTTCAGTATCTACGTCATTCAGTGTAGGCAAAACCTCATAGCCAAGTGCAAGGTTTTCAAAGTTTTTGATGGTATCTGCCCCAACCGTCTCGGTACTCCAAGCCTTTTTTTCAAAGAGCTCGGGGATAAACCTTGACATGCCAATCGTGTAGTATCCTCCATCTTCGGCTGGGCCGATAACGGCATCATTACTTTTTAATATTTTAAATGCAGACTCTAAATGAGCTTGACTCATTTCGTAGCAGTCACTCCCGATAATGCAAACGCGTTGATAGCCATCTTGAAAAGCCTTTTCAAATGCTGAGGCCATCTTAATGCCTAGGTCGCCAGGGATCTGAACTTCTTTATCATAGGATTGATTTTCCCAAAGGTCTGAATTATCAATATGATCTGAATAGTAGACGATCTTATTTGCTTCCAGATGGATTGTTTCTTGCTTAGTCTTTTCTAAGAGTTGTTTGTAAATGGCAAGTGCACGCTGATCGCCTATGGTCGCTGCTAGTCTTGTCTTGACTTTACCAAGCATTGGATTTTTGACGAAAATGATGAGTAAGTCAGATTTCATATCAATACACCGGAGTTCCTTTCTTCAAGAACGTACCAAAGTATTGATTATAGACATGAATACTATCCGTAGACTTATTGGACGAATTTACCATGGGCAGTTGTGCATTTGACCAACCAATCAAACCATCCTTCAATTCTATAATTTTCTTAAAGCCTAGGTCGGCTAGGGATTTTGCAAGTCTGTTACTTCTAACACCAACAGTACAATAAACTAACAGTGGTTTATTGGGGTCTAGATTTTGAAGGAGGTGTTCTTCATAACGAAGTGCTCCATTAATGTGACTTACTTCAAATTCGTTCTCGTCACGCACATCTAAGATGGTGTATGACTTTTTAGAAAGTAGCTTTTCAGCTTCAAGGGCATCGACTCTTTCGAGGTTAGAGTTTCCTAAAAAAGTATAAATCCCTCTCCTATACACTTGATAGCCAACGATGGTCAAAAGAATTAATACTGCCGGGATGATGTATTTTAAGTATGTCATTAGTTTATGAATTCAAATAAACTACTTCTTTTTCAATCAATTGTTTTTAGCATGTTAGAGTTCCCTTAATTCTCAATTAACTAAGGGGAAATGACATTTGAAATTATTATTACCTTGCCAACCAGAAATGAAGCGTAGAAAACTCACAACGGAAGAGCTTATTGAAGGTGTTTTAGCCGGTGACCGACTGGTGCTAAGCCGGGCGATCACACTTTGCGAAAGTCAAAAGACGGAAGACATCCAAGCATCGGAAAAATTGATGACGGCCATCTTACCTCATACAGGTAAGTCTATGCGCATCGGTATTACAGGCGTTCCCGGTGTAGGGAAAAGTACTTTTATTGAATCTTTCGGTACCCTCGTAACTGAAAAAGAGAAAAAGTTAGCTGTCCTTACAATCGATCCAAGCAGTCAAAAAACTAAGGGGAGTATATTAGGGGATAAAACTCGAATGGAAGAGTTGGCTCGAAATCCAATGGCTTTCATTCGGCCTTCTGCTTCTGGCACCACCTTAGGGGGGGTAAGCAGTAAGACAAGAGAGGCCATGTTGCTTTGCGAAGCAGCAGGATTTGATATCATATTCATTGAAACTGTGGGTGTGGGGCAGTCCGAAACGCTCGTGGAGGGTATGGTTGATTTCTTTTTGCTACTCATGCTAGCAGGTGCTGGAGATGAATTACAGGGCATTAAGAAAGGGATTATGGAGATGGCCGATGCTGTGGTCATTAATAAGGCTGATGGTGAAAACCAGATGGCGGCCAAAAGAGCTAAGGCTGAATATCAGAGTGCACTGCACTTATTCCCGATGGACACATCAGGTTGGCTTCCTCAAGTCAAGACTTGCTCCGCTTTACAAAATCAGGGCTTAGATGAAATCTGGGAGATGCTCAATGAGCATCATGAGGCTATGAGAGCAAATGGGTTCCTTGAAGAAAACAGAAAACGACAGCAAGTGAATTGGTTCAAAGAGAATGTCAACGAAATGCTCGGGCATGCATTTTATCAAAACCAAAAAATCGCTCAAGCTTTACCCGGTATTCTCGAGCAAGTTGAGAGCGGTGAATTACCAGCAATGAATGCTGCTTACAATTTAATCCAGAAGTTTTTAGATAAATAGGGAGGGTCTAAAATAAAGTTCCCCTGCCTTTTAAGATCGAAACCTCTCTAAGCAAGGGATATAATCGGTCATGATTATATGTTCTTTATAATCTAACCTTTACGGACGCTTGATGCGCCTGATGTATCGCTATCCACGGAAGCGCCACCTTTATATCTTACGCTTGATGCACCTGAAGCACGAACGTCAAGTTTATCAGTAACATATACATTTACAGAACAGGCTCCACCTATGCGGACGTCAGCGTCTACAGTTTTAAAGTCATAAGCTCTATAGATAGAAGAACCGCTCATTCTAATCTTTTGAGTATTAGCGGAACCTTCAATATTAACTACACTTGCGCCAGAGGCTTCGAAAGAGAAGTCTTCCGTCTCAAGCTCCAAGCTTACCACAGAGGCACCAGATAAATTAAGCTCCATGCTTTTTGATTTTAGAATATCCAGCGTACGTAAACTTACAGCACCACTTACTTGAATTCTATCAAGTGTTTTCACAGTGATATAAGCCTTTGGAGATTCACGCATTCTGCGATTCTTACGGCCGTTTTCTAAACCAATGATCAAAATGCCACCCCTTACTTCTACGATTAAGTCGTCTCTAAATTGACTTTCAATTTCAATTTCCAATGACTCTTCACTGCCTACGCTAATTTCTACGGCAAAGGCGTCACTCACGCTTAAAGCATTAAAACTACCGACACTAATTTTTTGTCGGTCTTGAGCAAATGCCAAAGTGGTAACCATCAGAATAGCAAGTGCTATTAGGGTAGATCGCACAGACATAATTTTTAAATTCTTCATCACTTTAATGATTATTTGGTCTAAAGATAATGTGGATCAGCAAAGGTTGCATGCCAGATATAAATTCTTTTGACTCTGCTACCCACTTTGACTTCATCTTTAAGTACATTCAAAAGACTAATGTTTCTTTCTGTCTCTAGTACGACATCGGCAGAGAACCAAAAGTTCATAATATGTATTATTAGACTTGTCATGCAGCACATTGTAATCATAGGAAACGGAATTTCAGGAATCACCACAGCGAGACATATCAGAAAGAAGAGCGATCATCGGATAACGGTAATCTCTGCTGAAACTGATCATTTTTACTCGCGAACAGCCCTCATGTATATTTATATGGGCCACATGAAATATGAGCACACGAAGCCTTATGAGGACTGGTTTTGGACTAAGAACCGAATTGAACTCAAGCGAGCATATGTCAACAAAGTTGATACTGGTGCTAAGACACTTTCTTTTGCGGATGGTTCATCAATGGTTTACGATAAACTTGTTATCGCCACAGGTTCCAAATCAAACAAATTTGGATGGCCAGGCCAAGATTTGAAAGCGGTTCAGGGTCTCTATAATTACCAAGACCTAGAATCTATGGAAAAGTATACCAAAGGTATCTCTAGAGCAGTTATCGTTGGTGGAGGGCTCGTTGGTATAGAAATGGCTGAGATGCTACTCAGCCGAAATATTCCAGTTACTTTTTTGGTGAGAGAAAGTAGCTTCTGGAACAATGTACTTCCTGAAGGAGAATCTGAAATGATCAACCGTCACATCCGTGAGCACCATGTTGATTTAAAACTGAGTACAGGACTCAAAGAAATTTTATCAGATGACAATGGCAGGGCGCGGGCCGTATTAACGGATCAAGGCGAAGAAATTGCCTGTCAGTTTGTTGGACTTACGGCTGGCGTTTCTCCCAATATCGGATTTCTAGAAGGCTCGGGTATTGAAACGAATAGAGGTGTTTTGGTGGATCCATATTTAGAGACTAGTATCAAAGACGTTTTTTCTGCGGGAGACTGTGCTGAATTCAGAGAAACAAATGGAGAGCGTAAAAGCCTTGAGCAAGTTTGGTATACCGGTAGAATGATGGGGGAGGCCTTGGCAGAAACGATCTGTAAGAAGCCTACTAAATATGATCCAGGACATTGGTTCAACTCAGCCAAATTCTTTGATATAGAATATCAAACGTATGGATGGGTTTGGCCTAAACCAAAGGATAACGAAAATGACTTTTATTGGGAGCATGAAAGTGGTAAAATATGCCTTAGAATTCGCTGGAATAAGGAAACTGATCAATTACTCGGTGTCAATAATTTCGGCTTTCGTTTAAGACACCACGCTTTTGACAAGTGGTTTAAAGACGGAAGAACAGTGCAATATGCCCTGGAACATTTAAAGGATGCCAATTTTGATCCCGAACTCTTTAAAAAACATGAGGAAAGTATCGTGGCACAGTTCAATGCTGAAAATGGTACGAACATCAGCGTGAAGAAGAAAAGCTGGCAAAGAATTTTACAACTAGTCTCAAATTAGAATTACAAGAAATATGTCATCAGTAGATCCGAGTTTATCTATCGCTAACCCTGACCCAAAGGATACAGATGCTATCCAAAAGTTAGGTTTAGCGCTTGCTGGTTTGGGAGTATTAGTCCTCTTTTTATCATGGGGAGGTGTGGGGATTCCTGCAGCAATCGGATTACCGGTTGCCCTTTTAGGGATTCTGATTGGAACAACGATTTATTCGGCAAGACTCTACCTGAACCAGCCAGAAGGCATTAAGAATAACGGTGTTTATTTTAAAAGTTTAACCAACAGAGGGGCATTAGGTTGGGTAACGGGTATTGTGCTTACTGGCTTCTATATTATCCTCTATTGGTTTCCGGAATATATTGGATTCAAAGCATCAGGGAATGAGGGTTTTGTAGCACTTTTTGATCCATTGAGTATGTTTTTCAAGGGTCAGCCTGCAAGTCAATGGTTTTTGTATGGTACGCTTTATACGCTATGCATTACCTCACTTGGCATCAAGTTTCTTTTCAAATACCGCCATAACAGGTATCAGTTTATAAGAACGTTAGTTGTAATCGCCAGCCAGCTGTTCTTGGCCTATTTGATTCCGGAGATATTAGCAGGACTCAATTATAACGATGTTACAAATACCAGTGGTGAGTACTTAGGTTATTTCAATACTGACCTCAAAAATACATGGCCACTAGATTATGATTTCTTCTATGATTGGCAATTGGACGCCTTTCAAGAGCCATCATACCAACCCATAGGAACCCTTTACCTCATTGTTGGTATTGCAATGTTCTTACTAGTGACACCGGTGATTACCTATTATGTGGGTAAAAGGTGGTATTGTTCATGGGTCTGTGGTTGTGGGGGCTTGGCCGAAACTGCTGGTGATCCTTTCCGACACTTATCCTCAAAGAAATTAGGTGCGTGGAAGTTAGAACGATGGCTGATTCACTCCGTGATGATCTTCGTTTTTGTTATGACAGCCGCGACCATTTATGGCTACTTCTGGAATACTGGAGAAGTCTTCGGTTTGAACATCTATAAGAATTTCCAACAACCTTATGGTTTCCTCATTGGTGCTACGTTCTCGGGAGTAATCGGTGTAGGTTTCTATCCTATGCTTGGTAACCGTGTTTGGTGCCGCTTCGGCTGTCCAATGGCAGGCTATATGGGCATTATCCAACGCTTTAAATCAAGGTTCAGAATTACGACCAATGGAGGTCAATGTATCTCTTGTGGCAACTGTTCTACCTATTGTGAGCAAGGCATTGATGTAAGAGCCTATGCGCAGAAAGGACAGAATATTGTAAGAGCCAGTTGTGTAGGTTGTGGTGTTTGTTCAGCAGTTTGCCCAAGGGGCGTATTGAACTTGGAAAATGGTCCTGAGGAGGGAAGAATTGACTTACCAGCAATTATCATCGGTAATGAAAGTATTAAAGTAGCTGATTAGTATTGGGTAATTAGTACTTAGTATTGAGATTTTATAAGAGGTTGCCTGATCAAGTGTGACCTCTTTTTTATGCCGAGTTTACCGAGAAATCTGACAATATTAACCCGGTGTGTTGTTTTTATTTTAGATGCTTCGCTAAGCTCAGCAAAAGAAAGGGTTATGTAGATACCCGCAAAGCCATACGCAATACGCCCTGCTCAATACTATGTACCCATTTACTCTTTATCCCCCATCGCTAAAACCTCCCTCACTTGCCCCAAATGGTGTTTTAAGTGTACTACATAGTCTTGCATAAAGTAGTCAAGCGTAGCATGCTCATTCTCTGGAACAGGGTTGTAGGCAATTACGTGGAGGTTATGATTTGTGCGCTCCATAGTTCGGATGTCATCTGGCGTTTGGTTCATCACATGTGCAAGATGAAGGTTAAACTGACGCCATAGAATGATCAAATCATGCCAGTTTTCTCCTTGATAGTTCTGAGCAGTCACCCATTCATCTTGATTATATTCAACGCCAATCAGGTCATTAGAATTTTGGGCTCTTACAAATCTTCCTTGGTTGTTAGCAGCTGAATCGATTAGGTGACCTATGATTTCTTTGGCAGACCATTTTCCAGGAGCAGGACGCTTTTCAGCATCCGATTCTTCTATGGTCATAAACTGCTCAAATGCAGCTAGTACAACTTCTTTTAGATTATAATCTTTGTTCATGGCGTAAAGGTAGTGGAGTTGCAGGCAATTCTGTTCTTCTTGGTTAAGACTCTTTGCAATTTTTAATGCATCATAGCAGAGGACATATAGTCAATTTATGAGCTCTACTAAATAATAAAACCACACCGATTATTCGGGGTGGCTTTATGAAAAGGTTCTTTTTATTACTTCAACTCCATAGGCACTTCAATTGCCAACACTTCAGCGTAAGACCTTGCTTTTAAGTGGATTTCACTAGTGTCTGTTACACCAACTGCATCTCTTAAGTCTAAGGATTGATCAGCAATATTAATTTCTCCATTGAGTACAAAGAAGTAAACACCATTGCCTGGCTTTTTGACCTCATAGCTCAGTTCCATACCAGCGTCAAGGTTGGCTAAACTGAAGTAGGCATCTTGATTGATCCAAAGTGCATCGGCTCCTTCAGGGGAAACGACAGTTTGAAATTTATTCATTCTGTCTTCTGGATCGAAAGTCTTTTGCTCATACCTCGGTGTGATGTCCCTTTCTTTAGGAAATACCCAGATTTGTAAAAACTGTACTTCTTCTTCCTTGCTATGATTGAATTCAGAATGTCTCAAACCCGAACCTGCAGACATAATCTGTACATCGCCAGTTTTAATGACTTCACCGGTGCCTGTACTGTCCTTGTGCTCCAAATCTCCGAATAATGGTATGGATATGATCTCCATATTGTCGTGTGGGTGTGTGCCGAAACCGTTACCACCAGAAACGGTATCATCATTCAATACCCTAAGAGCACCAAAGTGTACTCTGTCTGGGTTATGGTATCCTGCAAAGCTGAACGTATGACGGCTTCTCAACCAACCGTGATCGGCAGAACCTCTACTATCTGATTTGTGTACAACGGTATTCATTTTTGTTTTCTTTCGTTTATGTTTTATTTACATGTACATACACATAACTAAAACACTGTCTCTAAAGTTCCTATGCCGCAATAATAATCTTCTATCGGTATATTTTATTATCCACGCATTTATTTTGTTTGTGTAAGGTAAATGACATTCACTGATTAATGAATATAGTAGGGGAACTATAACCTAGGCTTCTAACTTATTACTCCTCGTTTATTTTTATCTTTGTTCGGAATTTTGAATACCCAAGACAGACCACATATTAAGGTAGTTATACCTGCTTTTAACGAAGAAAAATCTATCGCTCATGTGATCAAGGATATACCTGAAGATTGGGTGGTTGAGGTGATAGTAGTAAATAATGCCTCTACCGATAATACCACTGAAGTTGCTGAGCAGGCTGGTGCTACTGTACTCACAGAGCCCACGCCAGGTTACGGAAATGCCTGCCTGAAGGGAATACGCTATTTGCAAGATATCAACAGACGCCCCGAAATCCTGGTGTTTCTAGATGGTGATTATTCAGACTACCCAGAACAACTGCCCGATTTAATAAAGCCAATTATCGAAGACGATGTCGATATGGTGATCGGCTCTAGGGCCAGAGGAAATAGAGAAGGTGGTTCAATGACTTTTCCTCAAATTTTCGGAAATTGGCTAGCAACTACATTGATTAGGTTATTCTATAAGGTCAAATACACAGATTTAGGGCCATTCCGGGCTATTAAATTTGATAAACTCATTGAATTGCAAATGGAAGATCAGACCTATGGCTGGACGGTTGAAATGCAAGTGAAAGCAGCAAAACATAAATTCAAAACGACAGAAGTTCCGGTAAACTATAAAAGGAGGATAGGTGTTAGCAAAGTGTCTGGCACAGTAAAAGGTACTTTTATGGCAGGCTACAAGATTTTATACACGATTTTTAAGTATTTGTAATGTATTGGCTTGAACTCATCGTACTGATTTTATACACAAGCGCCCTGTCGTTCATCTTTATCTATAGCTTGTCTCAGCTAAGCTTAGTGTTTATCTATAGAAAGGCTAGACGGAACAATACCATTTCTAAATCAGCTGTCATCACTGAAGATTATGTATACCCCATGGTAACGGTTCAGTTGCCAGTCTATAATGAACTATATGTAGTAGAAAGATTAATAGATGCTATAGCATCGTTTAATTGGCCAAAGGATAAACTGGAGATTCAGGTACTAGATGATTCTAATGATGAGACGGTTGAGCTTATAGCCAAGAAAGTTGTAGAGTGGCAAGCAAAAGGCTTAGATATTACCCAAGTACAACGACCAGAGCGGAAGGGTTTTAAGGCCGGTGCTTTACAGTATGGAATGGAAATCGCCAAAGGTGAGTTTATCGCAATTTTTGATGCAGACTTTGTTCCAGAACGTAATTTTCTAAAGGATACTGTTCCACAATTTCAGCAAGACGAGAAAATTGGAGTAGTACAAACGCGTTGGGGACATATCAATGAAGACTATTCCATGCTAACCAAGCTTCAAGCTTTCGGTTTGAATACCCACTTTTTTGTAGAGCAAAATGGTCGATCTCAAGGAGGTCATTTTCTTAATTTCAATGGTACAGGTGGGGTTTGGAGAAAAACATGCATTGAAGATGCGGGTGGATGGAAAGCTGATACACTCACCGAAGACCTTGATTTAAGTTACAGAGCTCAGCTGAAAGGCTGGCAGATTTTCTACACGCCAGATATTGTGGCCCCCGCAGAGCTTCCTGCAGCGATGAGTGCCATCAAGTCACAGCAATACCGCTGGACAAAAGGTGCTGCGGAAACTAGTATAAAGCTTTTGCCGAAAGTACTGAAAGCATCATTGTCCCTAAGGACAAAATTTCATGCTACGTTTCACTTACTCAATTCTGCCGTTTTTATTTGTATTGTGATTACTGCTGTTCTGAGTGTCCCCGTATTATTGATAAGAAACTTATCTGATAATTGGGAAACTTTGATGAACATCTCGATGGTTTTTCTGATGGGCTATGCCTTCCTGGTCGTCTTTTACTGGAATGGTTTCAGAGAAAAACGTGAAGGGTTTTGGAAGACAGCTAAGCAATTTGTGCCTCAAATGTTCATGTTGTTATCTGTGTTTCTTGGGCTCAGCGTACATAATGCGGTTGCTGTATTTGAAGGGCTTATTGGTAAGAAAACACCATTTGTGCGTACGCCAAAGTTTAATATTACGGGTAAAAAAGATACTTGGAAGGGTAACAAGTACTTTAAAAAGAAGATTAACCCGTTAACAGCCTTAGAAGGATTTTTGGGTATCTATTTCATCGGAGGACTGGTTTTGGCATTTTATTTCAATGATTTTGTCCTACTTCCTTTTCACTTACTCTTGAGTTTAGGATTTTTGCTGGTGTTCTATTACACAGTACAGCATACACGACATGCTTAACAAGAATTCTCCGTGGGTAAACTTGGCTTACATCTTAACAGGTGGGCTGACCATTTACATTGGTTACTTTGTTGCCCGTGAAAACACATGGTTGTTGCTCAGTCTTTACACGCTACTTTTTGCATCAGTTGTAGTTATCATTAGAAATACGAGTACTGAAGAGGTTGACTTAGGCTATTACTGGGGTGTATTACTAAGAGTATTACTTATCGCTTCTTTACCGAAACTCTCGGACGATGTATATAGGTTTATTTGGGACGGAAGATTGCTGCTCAATTTTGAGGACCCTTATAAATACCTTCCTGCCCACCATCTGGGTCAGGGTTTAACAGGAATTACACAAGGGCTTTATGATCAGTTGAATTCGCCTGATTACTTCACAGTTTACCCTCCCCTCAATCAAGTCATTTTCTTTATTTCTACCCTCTTTTCACCTGGGTCAATCGTTTGGTCTGTAGTGATTTTGAGAGTGATTATGATTGTATTTGAACTCGGTAATATTTCGCTGATTAGAAAACTACTTAGGCATTATAAGCTCCCTCAGGCCTACGGTTTGATCTATGTATTGAATCCCTTAGTGCTTTTTGAGGTAACTGGAAACCTGCATTTTGAAGGTATCATGGTTTACTTCTTGTTAATGGCCATTTGGCAATATGAGCAAGGCAAACTTCATAAGTCGGCTATATTCTTCGGCCTGTCGGTTGCAACAAAGTTTCTACCTCTCATTTTCTTGCCTTTGCTACTTCGAAAGATTGGTTTCAAAAAGACAATGATTTACGGACTTATTGTAGGGGCAACATTGTCAGTTACTTTCTTGCCATTGATCAATACAGCTCATATTTGGGCGATTAAGGATAGCATTGAGCTTTACTTCCAGAAATTCGAATTTAATGGAAGCATCTACTACCTCGCTAGGTGGTATGGTTTTGAAACAGCGGGTCATAATATTATTGCCAAATCAGGTAAGTGGATGATGTACGCTACCATGGCTACCATTTTCCTTTATTCATTGATCAGTAAAAAGAAGGATTGGCCAAGGCAAATGGTTTGGGTGTGGACACTCTATTTACTCTTCGCTACTACTGTCCATCCATGGTATATTATTCCACTGCTGGCTGTGGCGGTATTTTCTAAAGTCCGCTTTCCGTTTTTATGGTCTTACCTCATCTTTTTGACTTATGCCAATTACTTAGGAGGGGAGTATACGGATAGAATAGAAGTGGTAATCGTTGAGTACAGCCTAGTTGGGCTGATCGCATTGTGGGAGGTATTTGGAGGTTCTTCGGAGAAGTTATTCTTCGGAGAAAAGGCTACTTAAGTTCCATGCGATAGGTGATGTGCTTCTTAGAAGGCACGGCACCAAGGCCTTTGTGTATTGCGATCATCTTATCGTTAAAATCACCCACCCAGCTTAATTCAACTTCGTTTAAAGGGGTGTTATTGTAAGAGTATTCAAATGACTTATAGGTGATAACTGACTCTAAACCAATTCCTTGAAATTTAGGGTGAGTTCCCATAACGACCACGCGAACTCGATCAATAATATTCTTACGCTTAAGAAGTAAAAATCTAACCTTATTTATCAGGTTTAGTTTGCCATTGAAACGCTTGAAGATCTGATTTACATCCGGTAACGAGATGACGAAACTGGCAGGTTCACCACTGACATAAGCAAACTGCACCAAGTTAGGATCAAGTACGGGCTTCATTTTTTTGAAGGCTTCTAATACGTACTCTTTGTCAATGGGTGTGAAGTTTTCGAACTCAGCCCATGCTGCGTTGTAGATGTACATGAAGTCTTCGGCATACTTGTCTATACGTTTGGGGTCAAAGCGCTCTGTAGTAATGCTCGGTTTTCTTTGTACGATGTATTTGGCGATTTTAACAAATCGTGGGCTAAGACCTTCCTTAAGAAAGAACTTATTCGTCATTTGCTCCATCTTCACTTTGAAGCCATAGTCTTCAAAGAATTTCTGATAGTAAAAGGAATTGTAGGCCATACCATAAGAAGGGGAGGTGAATCCTTCAACTAAAAGTCCCCAGAACTGATCGTTTTCCCCAAAATTGATAGGTCCATCTACGGTATTTACTTTTCTTTCTTTCAGCCAAGTTACGGCCGTATCAAATAAGAGTGTTGCAGCAGATTTATCTTCTATAGATTCGAAAAAGCCAAGGCCCCCAATACGTTTATCACCGTAGTTGGCCTTCTTCTCATTGATGAATGCTGCAATACGCCCTATCAACTTTCCTTCGTCATCCTTTAATATCCAACGAATAGCCTCACCGTGATTGAAGAAAGAATTTTTAGCTGGGTTGAATACATTACGAATGTCATTGTCCAAAGGGCAAACCCACTCCGTATCATTAGCATAAATAACGCGCGCCACGTCTAGAAATTCATTGGCACTCTTTTTATTCGCTACTTCGAAGATTTGCATTTGACCTGTTGCTCTTGAAATGTTTAACAAAGAAATCTGATTATTTCGAATCTCTAAAGTTGATGCATGTTTTTTTTACGCAGAGGCATTAAAGAAGACCTTTTGTTCTTAAATCTTTAAAGATGATTTTGTCTACATGCGAAGTTTGGTTCATTTTATCAAAAGGTAGCCAAGAGATCTCGTCAATTTCAGATGCAGCCTTCATTTCACCATCATATTTGCCTTCATAGCAAGTCATCTGGACCATTATGCCGTCTGAATGCCCATGTGCTTGTGCCGAAAAAGTACCGTAATATTTTACAGATTCTGGTTTTAGTGATACGCTCAATTCCTCTTCAATTTCACGGATTAAAGTCTGTTGATCGCTTTCTCCTGCTTCTCTTTTTCCACCAGGTATATAGAAGGTCTCTTTGCCTTTGCTTCGAGCGACAAGGATTTTTTTATCCTTTATCTCTATCCACGCAATTTTGTCTATTGTAAGGCTCAATCTTCCATCATTTGTCTTAAGATCTCTTGAGCTGCTTTAGCAATGACAGTTCCTGGACCAAATACAGCTGAAACACCAGCTTCGTACAAGAATTCATAGTCTTTAGGTGGGATTACACCACCTGCAATCACCATAATGTCTTCTCGCCCGAGCCTTTTTAATTCATTAATTAATTGAGGGATCAATGTTTTATGTCCGGCAGCAAGACTAGATGCTCCAACCATATGCACGTCATTCTCAGCTGCTTGAAGTGCTGTTTCTTCTGGTGTTTGGAACAAAGGCCCTATATCTACATCGAAACCCAGGTCTGCGAAGCTGGTGGCGATGACTTTGGCACCACGATCGTGCCCATCTTGGCCCATTTTAGCGATCATGATACGGGGTCTTCGGCCATCCAATTCTGCAAATTGGTCAGCCATTTCTCTTGCCTTCTTAAAGTCTGCGTTGTCTTTCACTTCACTCGAATATACACCAGAAATGGTTTGTGTCACAGCTTTGTGTCTCCCGAATATTTTTTCCATAGCCATGGAAATCTCTCCTAATGAGGCTCTTTTTCTAGCTGCATTTACAGCTAAATCAAGTAGGTTTCCATCTCCAGTTTTCGCAGATGCTGTTATTGCGCCTAATGCTTTTTCTACCGCGTCAGTGTCTCTCTCCGCTTTTAACTTCGCTAAACGCTCTAATTGAGATTTGCACACAGCAGGGTTATCAACTTCGAGTAAATCAATGTCAGTTTCTTCCTTGACCTGATATTGGTTCACGCCAACGATAACGTCTTTTCCTGAGTCTATACGTGCTTGCTTACGAGCAGCGGCTTCTTCAATTTTCATTTTTGGAAGACCAGCTTCGATGGCTTTTGCCATTCCACCCATTTCCTCCACTTCTTCAATCAAGGTCCAAGCCTTTTCTACCAGTTGATCTGTTAGAAATTCGACATAGTAGGAACCTCCCCAAGGGTCGATTACGCGATTGATGCCAGTGTCTGATTGAAGATACTTTTGTGTATCTCTTGCGATTTTAGCAGAGAAATCAGTTGGAAGCGCAATGGCTTCGTCTAGCGCATTAGTATGCAAAGACTGTGTATGCCCAAGTACAGCTGCCAGTGCTTCGACACAAGTTCGTGTGACATTATTGAATGGATCTTGCTCTGTTAAACTCCATCCAGAAGTTTGGCAGTGCGTACGGAGTGCCATGGATTTTGGATTCTTTGGATTAAACTGTTTCACTAGCTTTGCCCATAGTAACCTTCCCGCTCTCATTTTAGCGATCTCCATAAAGTGATTCATGCCGACTGCCCAGAAAAATGATAGTCTCGGAGCAAAAGTATCGATGTCTAGGCCAGAAGCCACTCCTGTACGGAGGTATTCTAAACCATCGGCTAGCGTATAGGCTAATTCAAGATCAGCTGTAGCACCAGCTTCTTGCATATGGTATCCAGAAATGCTGATCGAGTTGAACTTCGGCATATGCTGCGAAGTGTACTCGAAAATATCTCCTATGATCCGCATAGAAGGTGCAGGAGGATAGATGTATGTGTTTCTCACCATGAACTCTTTCAAAATATCATTTTGAATGGTTCCGCTGAGTAAAGACTTATCTACGCCTTGTTCTTCTGCCGCGACTATGTAAAATGCCATGATAGGAATCACTGCACCATTCATCGTCATGGACACAGACATTTTATCCAATGGAATCTGATCGAACAATACTTCCATATCGAGTATGGAATCTATCGCTACACCAGCTTTTCCAACATCACCAACTACTCTTGGGTGATCAGAGTCATAACCCCTGTGAGTAGCCAAATCGAATGCTACGGAAAGCCCTTTTTGTCCAGCAGCTAAATTTCTCCGGTAAAATGCATTAGAGGCTTCAGCTGTCGAAAAACCAGCATATTGCCTGATTGTCCAAGGCCTAACCGTGTACATAGAGCTGTATGGCCCGCGTAAGTAAGGGGGCTTACCTGCAATGAATTCAAGGTGTTCGGCATTGATGAGGTTATCTGCCGAAATTATTGGGGGTACTGATATCCCTTCGGCTGTTTCCCAGTTTACAGGGACAGTAGGTTTTGTTTGATTCGAGTTGGATGCGCTCGGGGTATTAATGTGTTTGAGGACTGAGCTCACTAATTCTGCAGTCGCACTTTCTAGATAGTATGAACCTGCTGCTGGATCTACGTTCTTACCTAGGTAAGATTCTTCGGATAAGATATTTGATATGTTGCGCGCCATGCGCTCGGCCAAGATGTGGTTTTTAGGAAATACTGAATAGAATGGATTGATCAATAGGCCATCAGCGCCACCAAGGATTGCTGACATGGCCATTGTAGTGGCTTGTAACATGAAACCATGCTTGTCTTCAATAGGCTCGGTCCATGCTGGAGATGAACTTAAAATGCTACATTGATACTGAACAATACCCAAGTTTTCAGCAACAGCATTAACGATTTCTCTAAGTGCTCTTAGCCCTGAAATCTCAAGGAAGTAATCTTTTGAGATAGTTTTTTCAAAGGCGAGACAATTAAAACTGGCTTTTTTTGATAGTGTTGAGTCTTCGGTGAGTTGAATAGCTGATTGAACAAGCTCAGTGAGTTCGGTTACCAGTTCGCCATCATGAGTATTGGCCTTAATTACACAGGTTTTCAGTCCAGCAATCGCGTCTTGGAAGAAAGTGCCATTTCCTTTAATGAACCCTGATACCTTCGATAAGTCGATACCTAGTTGACTTAGGTAGTCAAAGTAACCCTTGTATAAGGTAGCAGTTTCAATTGCTTGGGATTGAAATGAAACTTGGCAATACTCGAGATTAATGTTTTTTAGCAGGAAATTGAAGTCTGGCAATCCAGAAAGCTCAAAAAGAATGCCGCTAACACCGTTATTAAGGGCGTTTAGTGCTTTCGCATTTGCTGCCTTTTCATCATTGACATTGAACAGTTGATAGTTGGTCCAATAGCGATTGCCGAAGGCTTCAGGCTGTATATGAATATTGGCTACACTTTGTAGTGGATGGGGTAAATCAGATTTTGTGTAAAAGGGTTTTCCCTTAAATCCCTGACTTTTCCAAAGTAAGTCTTCAAAAGGTTTTCCTTTAAGATCTTCGACCAGTTTTGACTTCCATGCCTCGGCTGTCTGCGGCTCGAAATTGGCAAACATTTTTTCCTTCATTTCCTTCAATTTACTCGTGCTAAAATAAGCCTTTTCTTTACGGCTTTAAGATAATTACAGCTAATTGATATTTACCTTGTTTCAATATAATTATGAGTGGACGGCAATAGTTATCCACAAAAAATATGTGGATAATCGCTTTTTAAAGGGGAAAACTATTTTGTCTCCTGAGCTCGTTTCACCTTTCATGTTCATTTAATTTTTATCATTTTTGTTCCCCGCCTAAAAAATATGTTAACGCCTTATTGCAGAATGATTAGATGGTAAAAAGTGAAGTATCGGTTTGGGAGGATTGCCTCAGATTCATCAAGAGTCAGGTTGGAGAGCAGAGTTTCAAGACATGGTTTGAACCGATAAAAGCATTAGGGCTAAAGGAATCGACAATTACTATTCAAGTGCCGAGTCAATTCTTCTATGAATACCTTGAAGAGCACTACGTACACCTCCTGAGGGAATGTGTACAAAATCAATTGGGTTCGGAAGGAAAACTTGAGTATTCCGTAATTGTGGATAGTGGAAGTGTGCAAAATCAACCTTACATGGTGACTTTGCCTAATCAGAATAAGAATCAGAATAATAAATGGGGGAGGCAACCTACGGAGCCTGAGATGATCAACCCATTTAAAATGCAGTCTTTGGACAAAGACTCGAGGTATTCGAATCTTAATCCGAATTACGATTTTGAAAACTACATTGAAGGGGACTGTAATAGACTGGCAAGGTCTGCGGGTATTGCTGTCGCTGAGAAGCCAGGGATTACTTCGTTCAATCCTTTGATGATTTATGGTGGTGTTGGCTTGGGTAAAACTCACTTGGTTCAAGCCATCGGTAACACGGTTAGTCAGCATTCAGAAGATAATTTCGTCTTGTATGTTTCTTCTGAAAAGTTTACCACTCAGTTTACTGACGCCATTAGAAATAATAATATTCAGAGTTTCACCAATTTTTACCTGCAAGTAGACACACTCATTATCGATGATGTGCAGTTCTTTGCGGGTAAAGAGAAAACTCAGGAAATGTTCTTTCATATTTTTAATCACTTGCACCAAAATGGTAAGCAAATTATCATGTCAAGTGATAGAGCACCAAGAGATTTGAAGGGACTGCAAGATAGGTTGCTATCAAGGTTCAAATGGGGGCTTACTGCGGATTTGCAGATGCCAGATTTTGAAACCAGAATGGCGATTATTATGCGCAAGATGGAAGCAGATGGAATTGATATTCCAGATGATGTGGTAGAATACTTGGCTTACAGTGTGGACACGAATGTTCGTGAGCTAGAGGGAGTATTGATATCGCTGATTGCACATGCTATGCTCAACAAGACAGAAATCAACCTAGAATTAGCCAAGCAGACGCTTAAGAATATCGTTCATGATATTGAGTCTGAAGTGGGGGTTGATTACATCCAGAAAACTGTTGGAGAGTTTTTCCAGATTAGCGTTGAAGACCTGAAAGACAAGACGCGGAAGAAGGAAATTGTGATTGCACGACAAGTAGCAATGCACTTATGTAAAGAATACACAAATCATTCCTTGAAATCTATTGGCTACCATTTTGGAGGTAGAGACCACAGTACGGTCATTCACGCAGTGCAGTCGGTAAGTGATATGATGGATATCGATTCTAAATTCGCCAACTCAATGGATGAACTTAGGAAGAAGATGAAAATGAAACTGGTTTAGCCAGTTAGTGCACAGAAAGGGTATAAAAAAAAGGGGCCAATGGCCCCTTTTTTATCTAACTAATCCTAATTATTTAATCGAAACAGATTGCACAAAGTTTCGACCGTTTGTTCTCATTTTAACTGTATATGATCCTTGCTCAAGCTTTGAAAGGTCAAACCTTTTCATTGCTTCGCCATTGAAGCTTTCCGTTGACAACTTTTTGAAGTTGCTATCGAAAATTGTAACTGATACTTCATCGTTGTTTGCAACTGGCATGATGATGTCTAGTTTTTCACCATTCTGACGAATTACAGGTTTGATGATTGTTACTTGATCTTCACCATTAACCCATGCCGAATCGGCATTAATAGATAATGGTGTAGCTGTAAAGCTCATCTCATTTTCAACCTCGATGGTATAGTTACCAGCTTCGAGCGCAGCTAGGTCAAACCTTTTCGCAAAATTTTGTCCTTTTTCTGATTGTGCACTGTATAATATTGATCCGTTTTCATCCTTAAGTTGAATATGAGCCGTAGCTTCACCTAGTCCCTTGGTAGAAACTACCACAGACTTTGTCCCTACTTTCTCTACTTTAACACTTGGTTTAGTGTCATTAGCAATTACGAGCGTTGATGCCATAACCATTACAGCAGTCAACAATACTTTTCTCATTGTTTTCATTCTACAATTGTTTAGTGTTTAAACTAATTATGAAACAAAGGTATGTGAGGGGTGGTGCCTGCACTACTCCAAAATTGGTCAATATGTGTGCTATATTAACCGAGTTATGTCATGTGTCACTTATTAATGGTAATTAAGAACACTTTAGTGTTAATTTTGTTGATATTTCTTGAACTTACCGAGTATAAATTGGTTATTCAATTATGAGTAAGCAGACCTTGGCTGCAAAGCCATCTTTAGAGCAGATTTCTCCAGCATTTGGTAGTAGCTTCCTTGTTAGGAGGTATGCTAATTCTTGTGAGAATGAACTAGCCAATTGGCATTTTCATCCTGAACTCGAGCTAGTCTATGTGAATGGGGGTAGTGGAAAGCGCCATATCGGTAAGCATATGTCTTATTTTAATGATGGTGAATTAATTTTGATGGGTGCTAACCTACCTCATTATGGTTTTACAGACCGCCATAGTGGTAATAAATCAGAGACAGTAATTCAATTCAAACAGGATTTTCTAGGAACCAACTTTTTTGATATTCCTGAAATGGGTCTTGTGAAAAGACTCCTTGAACTGTCTAAAAAAGGCCTTGCCTTTAATGGTGCCATCAAAGAAAGTGTAGGGAAGAAAATTGAAGCATTAACTTGGGCCGATCAATACGGCCGCCTTATTGGACTTTTATCTATTCTAAAGGAGTTAGCAGAGTCTCAAGAGTACACGGTATTAAATGCAGATGGCGTAGCTGTGGCGGTAAACTCTAAAGAGAATGATCGGATGAACTTAGTCTACAATCATATCCGATCGAACTTTAAAGAACACATTTCGCTAGACGAGATTGCTGATAAGGTAAGTATGACGGTACCCGCTTTCTGTCGCTACTTCAAGAAGATATCTAGAAAGACCTTTACCAAGTTTGTCAACGAGTTCCGTGTAGTACACGCCTCCAAACTATTAGCAGAGACGTCCATGTCTATTACAGAAGTAAGCTTTGAAAGTGGGTTTAATAACTTCTCTCACTTTAATAAGTCTTTCAAAGAGTTTACTGGAAAGAGTCCTTCCACCTATAGAAAGGAATTCAATAGTATTATTGATGAGGGCTAAATTATTGTGGTATAAAAAAATATTATTATAGTAAAAGTGAAATACTATTATAAAATGTAATATATAATAGTTGTGATATAATAAATTAATTGTTTAATTGCTTTTGAATCACACACTATTACGATGAGGCAAACCAAATCCTACATTTTTATTCTGTTCTCAGTCCTTCTGTTGGCAAATTGTCAGCCTGATATCGAAACCGTTCCAATTGTTAACGAAACCAAAAGATGAGTAGTCAAAGCAGAAGATATACCTAAGGTGACAAGTACTTTATTAGGTAAACTTGGCCTAAGCAACGGTACACAACGGCTCGCCATGAATAGCTCTGATGTTCAAAGTGAATTCGAGATTGATTGGGATAAGATTTTGCAATCAATAGATTCGGTTGGTGGGCAGACGTATACCTTTAATGTGAGCCCGTCAGAACAAGATCCTACGATATTTTATAATTTGGTGATCAAGTTTACTCCAGATGGGAGCCCTTATAAACCTTTTTTAATGAAATATGAGTTGGATTCCGCTTTTGCTACAACCTATTTATTCACGGGCTCGCTGGAGAATTTTGTGGGCCTTGTAACTAAGATCCCTTTGAGTTCAAGCAATTTATCTGGTGGAGATTATGATGTTAATCTGGGGCCTAACAACGTAAGAATGGTGAGTAGTGACCCAGATTGTCCCACTCAAACCATTTTTGATTCGAGTGATGGTAGTTCAGGTGGTGGACCTGGATCTTTGTCGGGGCCTGGTACAGGTGGTACGGGGGGTACCTACGTTACTGTCCAGCGCTGTGATTACTATCTTGTAAAAAACCCTTACGATACTTATGTTGAAGGCCAATATTCTAGTTCGGACTTTTATTACACTATGGAAGAGGACTGTTATGAATACAGTTATTACTCTCATACTGAATCACCTGACGGAAGCAATTGTGATACTGGTGATGGTGAGGTGCCTATTCTTTTGCCTCCAGGAGCTGATGATTGGGAGCAAGACATTTGTGAATCAGAGAGTTTTATCGGTAATGATTGTGTCCAAGGTATATGGGAGATTATGAAACAAAACAATGTAGCTTTTAACAACTTAGGATCATTCTTAGGTGAAAGGCCTATTGCTGAATTGTGTCTCGACATACAAAATCTCAACGACCCGACAAGAGACGTTCAGGCCAATGGTAATACGGCTCTTTCTGGCTCTACTATTAAAGCAAAGGTCACTATTACTTTGAATTCTCAGAGTCTGAATAGGTCTAAATTAGGTATAGCAAGAACTATACTGCATGAAACAGTTCATGCTGAATTGTATGCCATGATTGTGGAAGCTAATGGAAAAGATGCTCTTGAAGCGTATATAGCACAAAACCCGCAAAAGGAACGTTTTCAACTCATTTGGGAATATATTAATGAGTTTCCACCAACTACCAGTGCCGCGGGTTGGCAGCACGAATTCATGGCTGACTACTATTTAACATCTATGGTTGAATCTATGAGAGAATTGAGTAGTGACTTGGTTTCAGATTCCTACAAGAACTATATTGCTGTAGATCCCATCGTATACCCACTTAACGGTGATGCGTTCCCATGGAACTGGAACGATTTTTATATAGCTCTGTCTTGGGTGGGTCTAAAAAAGACAACAGAATGGGATAAATTAAGTGATGATTTAAAATCCAAATACGATGCTTACACGAGACAATATGAAGAGTTGGAAGTCCTTAGTGCGAAGTGTTCATAATTGCTTCCTATTGGCTATCATAAGCCAATCTGTTTGTTTTGCACAGGTAGAAGTTGCGGGTGATAGTGTCTTTATTTTATTCGAACCAGATTATAATACTGTTGTAGACCTTGGAAAGAAGGATTTTTATAAGCCTCTATCAAGATATCCTAATGACGTGAGTAGGATGTATTCTATACGTCAATTTAGGTTTTGTGCTTCTTGCGATGGGTTTAAATGGGCTAAAAGATCTACTTTTCCTTTTGTTTTTTATTTCAGCCCAAAGGAAGTAAGCCGTGATAATTGGGATTCTGAATACTTTGATGTTACAATGGACTATTTTTATAGCCGGGAAGTTTTTGATCAGAATTGGTTCAATAACACACCCTCAGAAGAAATTGAAAAGATTCTTACGAAAGCCGGAAAAAATGTATTCTTGGTAGATAAGAGCTATCTCTATAATGGCAAGTACATTATGTTGAGAGTTTTCTACGAAAAAAATAGCACAAATCATTGAAAAAACAGACGGGGAAGTTGCTGTTAGCAGTGATACCTACAGTTGGGGTGATCATTCTATTAGATGTTACTTTCAAATTTTTGATCGAATACTTTCATATCATCTCGCTAAAGCCAGTGGTTTACTATTCATCATCGATTGACCTTTCGACTGGTTACTTTTCGAGCTTGGGCTTGACTTTGGTAATCTCTGGTTGGGTCTATTGCATTTACTATTTATTGTACTCATTATTAAGCCCTAGACTTGATAAACTCCAATTGTATATTAAGTGGCTTCTTTCTTATTTCTACTACCTTTTATTCTTTTCAATAGCTGATTTTTTATTTGAGGGCTATAGAATGGATGTTTTGTTGGTATTGATCATTACGTCAGTACCAATGTCACTTTTAACAATGAGGCTGGTTCCCTTTAGAGGTTTTAGGAAATCTACTTTGACAAATTGAAGGCTAATGATAAGAGAAAGTATATTATCTATGCTCCAACTCTTGTAATAATAATTTTGATTAATTAATGTGGAGTTATGATCTAAATGTCATCTTCATGAAAACGCTTTTTGTAATCGCTTTTTTATTCGTTTTGTCTATAGAGGCTTGCGGTCAATAGAAGGAAGTTTCTCATTCCCGCTGGAATCAGAAGATTCAAGGGACTTGGATAACAGAAAAAGACGCTAAGAGCAAGTGGGTCTTCACCAGTGGTGGTAATTGTAAAAAATATTACAATGGTGAATTACTGAATACATATGCCTACTCGATGAATAATACATCACCTCAATGCGGAGAGACTGTTCCAGTGAATAGCAATACACAATATTTGAAATTGACTAAGATAGGGAAGGTTGATACTGAGTACTGTTATGAAATAAATGGAATCACAGCCCAAAAACTCTCATTAAGACAAATTGGTAGAGGCGGCTTGTTATTATTCAATAAGCAATAGTATCCAACACTTCAAGGCATAAAAAAGCCCGATTCGAATGAGTCGGGCTTTTTTGTTATCTGCTGAACCGATAGGTCTCGGTTCTTTGTCTTCCACTTTTATCTACAATTTGGAAGTATATCTTTCCATAATATTGCTCAATGTACTTGGCCAGTGCGGCTGGATTATTGGCGTATTTCCCATTCACCGCAACAATAATGTCTCCTTCCTCAATGTCATCAAGTTTTCTAAAGAAACCACTCTCCATGTCAATCTTGCTCACCTTCACACCATAATTGAGTCTTAAGCTTTCTCTTTCGGATTCGGTGAGTGCTCTAAACTCTGCCCCTAGGTAGCCTGAGAAATAAATGTCATCCTCTTTAAGAGAGTTGTCGCTACTGAGGATATCCGTATTTCCCAGTATATTTTCAAGCGTTAAATCGGCTTCATACAGTCGGTTACTTCGTTCATATTGAATTCTTATCTCGTCTCCAGGCGACATTGAATTGATGACTTCCTCAAAACTCGCTTTGCTCGAGATAGATTTGCTCCCAATTTTTTTGATTACATCACCAGATGCTAATCCGGCTTTGTCAGCAGCACCGCTTCTACGAATGGACTGGATGAGGACACCTTCTAAGTTGCTCAGTTTTTCTTCCTTGGCGACTTTTTCGTCAATCTCTATGACTTCGGCTCCGGTGTATGCCTTTTGAACCACCTTATACTTCTTCAGGTCTTCCACAATTTTTTCAACTACATCTGAAGGTACTGCGAAGCCATAACCTGCATAAGAACCTGTGCGTGAAATAATAGATGTGTTGATGCCAATCAGCTCTCCATCGGTATTCACCAAAGCACCACCGCTGTTGCCCGGGTTGATGGCTGCATCTGTTTGGATATATAATTTGATAGGGAAGTTTTCGCGAATCGCTTTCGAGTCGCTACCAATCGCACTGACTATACCGGCCGTAACCGTTGAAGTTAAATTGAACGGGTTACCAACTGCGAGTACCCAGTCTCCGACTCGAACATCTTTACTAGGGGCTAGATCAATGGCGGGTAAGTCATTCGCTTCAATTTTGAGTACAGCTATGTCCGTGCTTGGATCACTTCCTACCAATCTAGCTTGATAAGTTCTCTTCTCATGCTGAACTTCGATAGCATCTGCTCCTTCAATCACGTGGTGATTGGTGATAATATATCCATCCTTAGAATAAATTACACCAGATCCAGAACCTATGGCTACGCCACTATTTGAGCTGCTTCTGCCACCATTAAAGTACTCCATAAAGCTCATGCTTCTTCGGCTTCTTTGAATGTTTTTGATGTAAACCACGCTACTTACTGACTTTTCAGCCGCTAGTCGAAAGTCAACAGGGATAGCAGGTGAGGCTTCCTCATATCTTTCTCTGGACTCGTAATTAGCTTGCTGAAAGTTTGCCGGTACTTCACGTATCACTTCAGTGATAGTGTTTATACCAGATAGTTTTTGATAAGTAAAAGCTCCTGCGATTCCACTTGTAAAGGCAATCAGGACAATAGCAATCTTGCTCTTCATATTTATTTCTTTTAAAAGCTGTTTAAAAAAGTGCTCTTGGTTTCAACTGAAATTTAGAGCACGATGAGTTATCAGTTTTTCTTATTCAAACTTACGTTTCGCAGATTAATTGGGTTGTTCTAAGCTGTTAATTAAAGTTAAATGAGAAGTATTAAAGCTAAACCATGTTAAAAGCCATTTTGTTGGCTAAGGGTATTCTATAATACTCATCGACAATAGCATTTGGTGACCTTTTAAAAAGGTCTAAATTTGCACCGCTATCAGCCAATTCAGGTGCAATGCCCTAGGCTGAGTAGAAAGTCAAAAATAAATCCATTTGTCAGAAAAAAAACATATCGCCATTCTTGGCTCAACTGGTTCTATTGGTACACAAGCCCTTGATGTAATCAGGGCCAACCAAGATAAATTTGTAGTTGAGGTGCTGACTGCGATGAACAATAGCCAATTGCTTATTGAACAGGCAAAGGAATTCAAGCCAAACACAGTTGTTATCACAAATGAAAGTCTTTATGATCAAGTGTTTGATGCACTAGATGCGTTGGACATCAAAGTGTATGCGGGTGCAAATGCCTTGAATTCTGTTGTTCAAATGGAGGATATCGATATTGTTTTGACGGCATTGGTTGGCTATGCAGGTTTAAAACCGACAATTTCGGCAATCGAAAGCGGTAAGAACATTGCCTTGGCCAATAAAGAAACGATGGTTGTGGCGGGGGAGTTGGTGACCAGCTTAGCACAAGAGAAAGCTGTGAATATTTATCCAGTGGATTCAGAGCATTCAGCGATTTTTCAGTGTTTGGTTGGCGAATTTCATAACCCAATTGAAAAAATTATTCTTACTGCATCAGGAGGTCCTTTTAGAGGTAAAGATCGAGAGGCATTACTTCAGGTAAAGAAAGAGCAGGCGCTCAAACATCCGAATTGGGATATGGGTGCCAAGATTACGATCGACTCAGCTAGTCTTATGAATAAGGGACTGGAGGTGATCGAAGCCAAATGGCTTTTTAACCTAAGAATGGATCAAATTGATGTGATTGTTCATCCACAATCCATTATTCACTCAATGGTGCAGTTTGAGGACGGTAGTATCAAAGCTCAGATGGGCTTACCTGATATGAAGTTGCCGATTCAATTTGCGTTGAGTTATCCTGATCGTATCAAATCTGATTTTCCAAGATTCAATTTTGTAGACTACCCGCAGCTAACATTTGAGCAGCCGGATATGGAAACATTTAGAAACCTTGGATTGGCCTTTGAGTCAATGAAACAAGGAGGTAATATGCCTTGTATCTTGAATGCCGCTAATGAAGTTGCGGTAGCCAAGTTTTTAAAAGATGAAATAGGCTTTTTGGAAATGTCTGACCTTATTGAGAATTGTATGGCAAAGGCATCCTTTATCAAAACGCCAACGTATGAGGACTATGTCTTGTCCGACACAGAAACTAGAGAATTAGCAAAAGCATATAAAAATTAATGGAAACCATTGTTCAAATAGCCCAGCTACTGCTGGCGCTTTCAATTTTAGTAGGGATACACGAAGGCGGTCACATGGTGACGGCCAAAATGTTTGGTATGAAGGTCGAGAAGTTCTTCATTGGTTTTCCTCCCACCATATTTTCATTCAAAAGGGGTGAAACAGAATACGGTTTAGGGGCTATCCCTCTTGGGGGCTTTGTGAAAATATCCGGAATGATCGATGAATCGATGGATAAGGAGCAAATGGCTAAACCACCTCAATCTTGGGAGTTTCGTTCTAAGCCAGCTTGGCAACGACTGATCGTTATGTTGGGCGGTGTCATTGTCAATGTAATAGCAGGTGTGGCCGCAATGATCATTTTGACTTATAACACTGGTGATGAATATATTCCAAGTGAGGTTGTATTAAAAAGTGGAATACAGGCCTTTGACTATGGAGAGCAATTTGGTTTCAAAACAGGAGATATTATTCTCGATGTCAATGGAGAATCATATGAAAGATTTAGTGAAGTAATCAACCCTTCGGTTTTCTTAGAATCTGATGCTTACTACACGGTTTTGAGGGATGGTGAGAAACTAAGAATAGACGTTCCAAGTGATGCCCTTGATATTATGTCTGGTGATAAAGGGTTCAGAGCCAATTATATTAATCCGAGGCTACCTTTTTTAGTGGCCTACTTGGATGATAAGGAGTATCAAGCGAATTCAAATGCGAAGAATGCAGGGATTCAAATGGGTGATAAAATCACCTATATAGAAGATACACAAATTGAATATTGGGATCAGATGAAACCAGTATTGAGTAGTTATGCTGGAGAGTCTGTAGTTGTCAAGATTGATCGTGAAGGTGAGTTATTAGAGTTTAACGTACCTGTAAACGCAGATACCACAATTGGTATATTAATAGGTTCATTGCTTGAGACTAAAATTAGAGAATATACGTTTGGTGAAGCTGTTACAAAGGGAACTGGTGATGCTTTTGGTATGGTGATTTTGAATGCTAGGGCAATGGGTAAAATGTTTACTGGTGGTCTTTCAGCAAGAAGCTTGAGTGGTCCAATTGGTATCGTAGAGATGTTCCCTAAAACTTGGGACTGGAATGCCTTCTGGTTTACTACAGGCTTTATTTCAATGATTTTGGCGTTTATGAACTTACTACCAATCCCAGCATTAGATGGTGGTCACGTAATGTTCTTGCTTTACGAAATGATTTCTGGTAAGGCGCCTTCAGATAAGTTTTTGGAAGGCGCTCAGAAAGTTGGGATGTTAATCTTGCTCACGCTGATGGTGTTTGTATTTGGTAATGATATTCTGAAGCTATTCGGGATATAACTTAGTTATTACCATCATTGAATTATTTTTTAGGCGGGTTTCGATAGATTTCGAATTCAACTCGCCTATTTAATTTTTTATCCTCATCGGTTTTTTCGTCTTTAATAATAGGCATCTCACTCCCATATCCCATAGCGAAGATTCTTTGTGGATTAATAGAAGATCTATTGATTAAATAACGTTTAATGGCATCAGCATGCTGTTGAGATAGCTTTAAGTTTGATAAAGCGTTGCCACTTGAGTCGGTGTGTCCTGAAATGTTAAGATTGAAGGTTGGGTTATCAATCAGAAAGTCTATCACCTTATCGAGGTCTGTCTCCATCACAGGCAGAATCTTGGAGCTGGCATTTTCAAACTCAATTGTGGAGAATTCAATTTTGCTGCCAACTTGTTCCACGACCCCTTCATAATCCGTGTCGCCATCAAGAAAGAATAGCTTCTCTAACCTGAAGAAATCATCTCCCTGAACGATCAGTAAGTAATTTCTCTCGTTGATCAAGTCAAACTCAAAAGTGCCGTCATCTCTTGCGAACTTCGGTGCTACTTCAATGCCCTCATCTAGGTCAATAATAGACACAATGGCATTCTTTGGTATTTTCCTGTTACCTCACTAATCTTTCCACTGAACCTGGTCGTGGCTGAAGGTTGCCCAGCCATTGGCAATGGAAAAGAATAAAGGTCAAGGTTCTTCATACTTTCTTCTTTTGACCGAGAATAGAATATAAACTCGGATTGCTGATCAATGCTAAAGTAGAATTCTGTACCGATACCATTAATTAATGGGCCGATGTTAATGGGCTCAGACCATTGACCTTTCTCTTTATAGGCTTTGTAAATGTCATAGTCTCCAAAGTTGAGCAAGTGTCCATTACTACTGAAGTAAAGCACATTGAATTAGCGATGATAAAATGGGCTCACTTCGTTATTTCGAGTGTTGATGATAGGGCCTAAGTTTTGAGCTTCACCCCATCTTCCTCGATTGTCTTTGACACTGAAGTATAGGTCAGCAAGCCCGAATCCACCCCTTCGGTCTGATGAAAAGTAGAGTGTGTCTTCGGTGGCGTTAAGGCTTGGGTGTGAATCCCATTGACCTGAGTTAACTTTCTCTCCAAGGTTTTTAGGTGTAGTCCATAGTGTGTCTCCTTGAAAGTTGGACATATATAAATCACAGTTACCAAGGCCATCGGGCGCCTCGCAACGAGAGAAGAAGAGTGATTTTCCACTCTGCGACAAGAAGCCAGATCCATCGTTATATCTAGAGTTGATGTTAGGTATCATTTCGGCCTTTCCCCAGCCATTTTCAGTATTCAGTGTATAGAATAAATCTTCATTGACAGATTTATTGATGCCAGTATTCACAGAATTTCTCTTTGATGTGAAAATCAATACGGAATCATTGCTTGAGACCATTGGCGCATAATCTTCGCTCATCGAATTGACTCGAGGGCCCATACTTGTTAGGACACTACGGGGAGGGATGAGTGTATCGACTTGCCTTCTGAAATCAACAAGGTCATAGTAATATGCTAAGGGTACGTAATAAGACTTTTTATCTCTATTTAAGGAGTCATACCTAGCTGTAATGGAGGGCACATCAAGCCCTTGGCGAGAGTGCTTCAGCACAAGCGCGTAAAGTGGTTTTGCTTCTTCTGGCGATCCAAATATTTCAGTAAGCTTGGCTAGTCGCCAGATGTAATAGGTTTGCAACGCGAAGTTCTGTGTTCCGAAGTTCGAAACGTACTTCTTTAATTCGGGATAAAGGGCTTGCCAGTTACGCTCTTGGTCGAGTTTGGCAATCTTTTTCTCAAGCTTTTTATTCAGGTAAACGGGTGTTTTATTGATGTTTGGGAAAACAAGGTCAGAAATATCAACGGCTACCGAATCAGAGCTCAGCACCATCGTTTTAGTCCGTTTTTTGAATAACTGTCCATGCACTGCTAAGGAGCAGTTGAGTAATATGAGTGTCAAGACAATTCCTCGTCTGAGCATGGATTGGTATTGATTGATTCTAGGTGAATTTATGAAAACAAAGTTATTCGTTTTACGGAACTATGAAAAAGGAGTTCATGACACCGAAACGATTGGCATAGCGCTTGCATTACGGATAGCACGTAATTATTCTAACATTATGTGTCAAATTGACACCTCAATATGAAGATTGACAATAACACAATAGAATCTATTTTGGCTGCAGAGTTAAGTGAGGAAGAGAGTGGGGAGTTCATTCAGATGATTTCTCCCGAAGAAGAGGACAGTACACAACTAGCGGACCTTCCCGATGAGCTTCCAATTTTGGCGGTGAGAAATACAGTGCTATTTCCAGGTGTGATGATTCCGATCACTGTTGGCAGACAGAAGTCAATCAAGGTTGTGAAGCAGGCTTACAAGCGAAATAAAATTATTGGAGTTTTAACACAAGAGAATCCTCAAGTTGATGACCCCAAGCCTAATGATCTTTTCAAGGTAGGTACGGTAGCTAAAATTATTAAAATGCTTGTCTTGCCTGATGGAAATACGACCATCATCGTTCAAGGGAAGCAGCGTTTTGAGGTAAATGAATTCACTTCTGAAGCACCTTATATAAAAGCTAAGGTCACCTACTTGTTAGAGAATTTTCCCAAAAGGCTTTCCAAAGAGATAAAGGCATTAATTCAATCTATTCGTGATACAGCCAACCGTATCATGAAGCTGAATCCTGAGATTCCCAAAGAGGCCCAAGTGGCCCTTCAAAACATAGAAAAACCAAGTTTCTTGGTGCATTTTCTTTCTTCCAACATCAATGCAGAGTTAAAAGAAAAGCAGGAATTACTGGAGATAAATGATGGTGTTGAACGCGCAACAAAGCTTTTGCAATACTTAATGAGAGAAGTGCAAATGCTGGAGCTTAAGCACGAAATTCAGAATAAAGTCCATTCTGACATCGATCAGCAGCAGCGTGATTATTTCTTGCGCCAGCAAATGAAGGTCCTTCAAACCGAGCTTGGTGATGGAGGCCCTGAACAAGAAGTTGAAGCGCTAAGAAGAAAGGCAAAAGGCAAGAAGTGGCCAGAGAAAATCGCCAAGCATTTCGATAAAGAGTTAGATAAAATTCTTCGCATGAATCAAATGGCTGCCGAGTATCCAGTGGCTATGAATTATGCTGAACTGATGGTCGATTTACCTTGGGGTGAATACTCAGAAGATAACCTAGACTTAAAGCGTGCTAAGAAGATACTCGAAGAAGATCATTACGGATTAGAGAAGGTTAAAGATCGTATTCTCGAGTACTTGGCTGTGCTCAAACTAAAGAATGACTTGAAAGGACCGATCTTATGTTTATACGGACCTCCGGGAGTAGGTAAGACTTCGCTAGGTCGTTCGATTGCCAAAGCACTAGATCGCCAGTATGTCAGAATGTCACTCGGTGGGGTACATGACGAAGCAGAAATTAGAGGACACCGAAAAACTTATATCGGTGCCATGCCTGGTAAGGTCATTCAGAACATAAAGAAATCTAACTCATCGAACCCAGTTTTTGTATTAGATGAGATTGATAAGGTGAACTCTAATTTTAGAGGCGATCCGTCTTCAGCATTGCTAGAAGTGCTCGATCCAGAACAAAACCATGAATTTACTGATAACTACCTCGAAGTAGGATATGATCTATCGAAAGTGCTGTTCATCGCAACAGCGAACTCTTTAGATACCATTCAGCCCGCGCTAAGAGATAGAATGGAGATCATTGAAGTTTCGGGGTACACTATTGAAGAGAAAGTAGAGATCGCAAAACGACATCTAATCCCTAAGCAAAAGAAGGAACATGGCTTGAAATCGAGAGATGTCTCTTTCGACAAAAAAGCTATTCAATTTATTGTGGAAGGGTATACGCGCGAATCAGGTGTCAGAAGTCTTGAAAGAGTTGTTGGTTCAGTGATTAGAAGTATCGCTAAATCTATCGCCTTGGAAGAAGAGTACCCTAAAAAGATTACTACTGAGTTCATTGAAAAAGTTTTGGGTGGCCAACGCTTCGACAAGGAAATCTACAATGACAACAAGTATGCTGGTGTAGTCACAGGCTTAGCTTGGACGGCTGTTGGTGGAGAAATTCTCTTTATCGAATCTAGCTTGAGTCGAGGTAAAGGCAAGCTCACTTTGTCAGGTCAATTGGGTGATGTAATGAAGGAGTCGGCAATGGCGGCTATTTCTTACTTAAAGTCCAATGCTGACACTTATGGTATCGACTATAGAGTCTTTGATAAATATGACTTGCATATGCATGTGCCTGCAGGAGCAGTTCCAAAAGATGGACCTTCTGCTGGTATCACTATGCTGACGGCTTTGGCTTCACTCTTTACGCAAAGAAAAGTGAAAAATAAGCTTGCGATGACAGGAGAGATTACGCTAAAAGGTAATGTGTTGCCAGTCGGAGGTGTTAAGGAGAAAATATTGGCTGCCAGACGTGCTGGTATCAAAGAGATAATACTTAGCCAGAGAAACGAAAAGGATATCAATGAGATTGATGAACAATACACTAAGCACTTGACTTTCTACTTTGTAGAGAAGGCAAATGAGGTTTTGGATATTGCTTTGACAAATCAGAAAGTTGACAATCCTATCAAATTTATAGTGGAGGACTAAAATTCAGCGTATTTTCAATAGTTACCATTTTTAAATGAGGAAAATCCATCTGGTGCTGATAGTCTGTCTCTCTTTGTGTTGGCAATCTGCCAATGCACAGCTTGGTGGTAGTCGGGCTTTTGAATACCTCAATCTTCCGAATAATGCGAGAATGGCTGCATTGGGTGGAGTCAATATTACTTCAGGATGGTATGACCCAGCCCAAGTAAGTTCGAACCCTGCCTTACTGAATGATACAATGCAGCATCAGCTCGTCATTTCAAGGCTTGGTTATTTAGCAGATATCTCGAATACCTCGTTGACTTACGTTACTCCTATCAAGGATTACGGAACTTGGGCTTTTCATTTGGATTATCTGAATTATGGAAATATTCAGAGCTTCGATGAAGCAGGTTTTTTAAATGGTGACTTTAGTGTCAATGAATACGCCTTTTCAGTGGCTAATAGTCAGACTTTCGGTCCTTTTAGTGTTGGGGCTAACCTGAAGCTGGCAGTTTCGGACTTAGCTTCCTTTCAGGCTTCTGCCATGCTGCTCGATGTAGGGGGGACGTTTCTTCATCCTGAAAAGGACCTAACCATTGGCTTTGCGATAAAGAATATTGGTTTTCTACTCTCTGACTATACAGAAGAGAATAATAGTCAACTTCCGACAGACATTCAATTAGGCGTATCTTATAAACCCGAGTTTATGCCCTTTCGCTTTTCGGTAACGGCCAGAAACTTGGTAAGGTCAGATGTTACCTTTTTTGACCCATCTACCAACTCATTATTTGGACAGAATAATGAACCTGGTTTTGGGGAAGATATTTTTAGGAGATTAGTATTCGGAGCTGAGCTAATGGCTTCTCCCAATTTTCAGTTGAGATTTGGCTATAACCATTTACTAAGACAAGAACTTAAGTTAGAGAATGCTAGTGGTGGCGCTGGTTTTTCTTTTGGCTTTATGTTCAAAGTAAAAAGATTTGAATTTGCCTACAGCAGGGCCCTTTATCATACTGTTGGTGGCAGTAATACACTTCAGATGAATTTGAATCTGGATGGTGTCATAAACAAGAATTAAGATGATCGATAAAAGTTATTTAACCCCACGGCAGATCGTTGCCGAACTTGATAAATACATCATTGGACAAGCTGATGCTAAAAAGAATGTGGCGATTGCACTGCGTAACCGTTGGAGGCGGATGCATGTTAAATCAGAAATCCAAAAAGAGATTGTGCCCAATAATATATTGATGATTGGTCCAACGGGTGTCGGTAAAACAGAGATTGCTAGAAGATTAGCAAACATAGCTGACGCCCCTTTTACTAAAGTTGAAGCTTCGAAGTTTACTGAAGTTGGATACGTAGGTAGAGATGTAGAAAGCATGGTGCGTGATTTGGTAGAGCAAGCTGTCAATTTGGTTAAGCATGCTAAAAAGGAAGAGGTTAAAGAGAAAGCTGAGCAAGCCGTTGAAGATATTATTCTAGATGCCTTGATTCCTCCCGTTCGATCATTGAAGGCAAATACTGGATTTCAATCAGAAGATAAAGAAGCCTCCCAAATGAGCGATGGTGAGTTGAACGAAAAGACACGCGAGCGCTTTAGAGAAAAAATTAGGTCTGGCGAGATTGATGATCGAAAAATTGAGATTTCAATTAATGCTTCTTCAAATGGAATGGGCATGGCTGGTGGTGGTATGGACGAAATGTCTATGATTAACCTTCAAGACATGATCAGCAACGTAATGCCAAAGAAGCAGAAGAAAAGGAAAGTCACTATTGCTGAGGCCAAAAAACTATTGATCGAAGATGAAAGCACCAAGCTCATCGATATGGATGAAGTAAAAGAAGAGGCTATTTGGAAAGCAGAAAATACTGGAATCATATTCATTGACGAAATCGACAAGATTGCAACGGGCAAAAAAGGAGGAGGTGGAGCAGATGTAAGTCGTGAAGGTGTTCAGCGAGATTTACTCCCTATTGTAGAAGGTAGTGCTGTGAATACTAAGCATGGTATCGTTCATACGGAACATATCCTTTTTGTGGCAGCGGGCGCTTTTCATGTAGCTAAGCCATCTGATTTGATTCCAGAGCTTCAAGGGAGATTTCCTATCAGAGTAGAGCTGAATAGCCTTACGGTGGATGATTTCTATCGCATACTGAAGGAACCAAAAAATGCATTGACTAAGCAGTATGAAGCATTGATTCAGTCTGAAGATGTCTCTCTAGAGTTTACGGATGACTCATTGAAAGAAATCGCTCGATTGGCTTTCCAGATTAATTCAGAAGTAGAAAACATTGGGGCAAGAAGACTGCAGACTGTTGTGAGTAAGCTATTGAATGACATCCTCTTTGATATTCCAGAAGAAATTCCGCCAAATGCGAAAGTTTCAATTACCAAAGAAATGGTGACTGAGCGCTTGATTGGCTTGATTGAGGATAAAGACCTGAGCGAGTTTATGCTCTAGACTTGGGGAAGTCATAATAGATCTTTTCTCCTTTTGTGGTGAGAATGTCTTTCCAAGACTCAAATGGAAATTCGATTCCACATATAGCACAAGTAGGCAAGTTGTAGAGGTTAAAATCTGAAAGATTCTCTATAAGTGAGGTCAACCCTGGGTTATGTCCGAAGATCATAAGGTGCTCAATAGTGTCATCTACATTTGAAATGACTTCTTTAAGAGTTGAAGGACTGGCATGGTAGAATCTTTCGTCATCAAGAAAATATTCATCTGCTATTTGAAGGGTTTTGGCAAAGCCTTTTGCAGTGGTCCAAGCCCTTTCTGCGGGTGAAGATATTATCAAGTTTACTTGATAATGCGATTCTAAAAATTGACTTGCCATGTCAGGTAAATCTGTTTTACCTCTGTTATTTAAGGGACGATCAAAATCTGAGAGATGGGGTGAATTCCAGCTTGATTTGGCGTGGCGCACGATAAATAGCCTTTTCATACCTCTAATTATGGTAAGTCCCAAACTAATTACTAGTTTTGAGCTTTATTTATTTTATCATCTTTTAATACATATTACAATGAGAACAGGTACCGTAAAATTCTTCAATGATGAGAAAGGCTTCGGCTTTATCGTAGATGACGAAAATGGAGCTGAAGTATTCGTTCATATTTCTGGTACAATTGACGAAATCGCCAAAGGTGATTCCGTGTCTTTCGAGATTGCCGAAGGTAACAAAGGACCTAACGCAGTAGACGTCAAGAAAATATAATCACAAGATTTATAGATTTTTGATTACCAAACCTCGACCTAATAGGTCGGGGTTTTTTATTCTCTATGATTCGTTATTCTGAACTTGCCTGTCTGCCGTCAAGGCAGGTTTCAGAATCTTTTTGGTCTGGATGACGTCAAAATGATTAAGAGAAATAACGACTAGTTATTCCAAAGCGCTTCAGCAGTATATAATCCGCCTTCTCTTTCCCAAAATTTACCGTCTAAAAAGCGATACCCACTATCCAAATCATTGATTTTCTTCATCTCATCTTGAGAAAGATTAATATGGGCTGAATCAAGGTTCTGCTTTAGTCTAGTGGGGTTTACTGACTTTGGAATCACACAGGTCCCACGACCTTCCGCCCACTTAATCAAGATTTGAGCTGGATGAACACCATGTGCTGAAGCAATTGACTTCAACACCTGGTTTTCAAACATATCTGGCTCTGCTTCTCCTTTCATTCCGGGTGCCCTGTCTCTAGATCCTAATGGAGAATAGGCCGTATATAGGATTTGGTTAGCGTTACAGAATTGAACTAAATCGTTTTGTGCTAGCAATGGATGCGATTCAACCTGATTCATTTCTGGAGAAATTTCGGCCGTTTTCATCAATTTTTGAAGCTTAGGTACATTGAAGTTCGAAACACCAATATGTTTGACCAGCCCTTTCTCCACTAAAGCTTCCATGGCTTTCCAGGTATCTTCGATTGGGTATTCTTCAAGACTAGCAAAGCCGCTGGCATCTTCTGAAAAGATAACACCCGGTTTATGTGCGATTGGCCAGTGAATCAAGTATAGATCAAGATAATCTAGCTTTAAGGCTGCTAACGTTTCTTTCACTGCAATTTCTACATCGTCAGCAGCATGGAAAGAATTCCAGAGCTTGGATGTTACAAACAATTCTTCTCGCTTTACTTCTCCAGCAGTGAATGCCTCTTGGAATGCTTGTCCAATTTCTGCTTCATTTTGATAAATCCAAGCGCAATCAATGTGTCTGTATCCAATTTTGATGGCTTCACGTACTGCTTGGCCAACTTCTCCAGGTTCTGATTTCCAAGTTCCTAAGCCAATGGCATCTATCTTATCTCCGTTTCGAAAGGTGAGTTTATTCATGTTTGTTTGATTTTATATGGTGGTCAAGCTACTAAGAATTAGAAGTTGATACAACGATATTCACAAGCTTAACTTAATTCTTGGCTTCAATTACACCGATTGTTACACTAGATCCAAGTCGTACAAAAATCGATTGGATTTATGTTACTTCTCAAAGCAACTGAAAATGGACCTATCGTTATTCCAAAAGGACAACTAGTCGAGAGGGGTAAGCCAAACAAAAAATCCTCTGGCTTTCACCGGAGGATTTTTCTATTTCAAATTATTTAGGCATGCCTGAAGCAGGTCGTGATTTTCTAAAAACCTCTTTTTTCTAAATGCTTATCCATGTCAAGTTTGTCAATTCCTTTTTCTAACCAATCAGGCGCTGTATGGCCTTTCAAGTGGTGATTGAAAAACTCCATCATCCGCACGCTATAATCCTTTCGATTTTCCAACTTGCTGAGCCCGTGGTTCTCACCTTTATACTGCATAAGGACTACTGGCTTTTTTAGTCGCCTTAGCGCGGAGTAATATTCAATACCTTGGGTAAAGTCTACAGCTCCGTCTTTGTCATTATGAAGCATCAAGAGCGGGGTGTTTACCTTCTTAACATGGTAGACTGGACTATTTCTGAGGTAAGAATCCCAATTTTCCCAGGGTGCACCCCTGAATCTTCCTTGAGAAGATTCGAAAATAGACATATTTCCACCGCCTGAATTCCAATAAATTAAATCATACATGGAGACCATATTAGTAAGTGGAGCCCCAGCAGCAGCAGCTTTGAACATATTTGTCTGTGTGATCAGAAATGAAGTTTGATAACCACCCCATGAATGACCGTGTATACCAATATTGTCCGCATCGATTACGCCTGTAGCTATGGCTGCTTTTACTGCGGGAAGAACTGCCCAAACTGCTGACATCCCTGGATCATCTAGTTTGTAAACGATGTCTGGAATAAATACCGCGTAGCCATTGCTGGTGTACACATTTGGATTCCAACCAGTCCCGCTGAAGCCTGGGTTCGACCAGTTGTGGCGGGTCTGTGATAGCTTTTCATAGTAATAAACTATTGTTGGGTACTTTTTGCCTATTACATAGTTCGATGGAAGGAATAATGCGCCTTGGAGTGAATCACCTTTGTCAGTTACATAATCTACTAACTGAGTTCCATCTGACCATGCGTACTTATCAGCATCAGGTGCATTCGCAGTGACTTGCTTTGCTCCAGAAAGCGATTGATCAGTCATGAACATTTCTGGAGGAGTATTGAAGGTTTCTTTACCGAAGAAAAATACGTCAGCTTTTTCAGCTTTTCTAAGGTTGCCAATGTTTGCATCTTCCCAAATTAGGGAGGTAATGCCAGGGTTTAAACCACCTTTTCTGGCAGGTGAAAGTGTTGCCACTCCACTCTTTTTATTCCATTCTCCATAAGTTCTTAGGTAAACTGTTTTGCTTAAATCGATTCCTTTTTCTTCCGGATCTAATCCAAATCTATACTGGTAGCGGATACCTTCGGTTCTTCCATTTTGAGTTAGGTTCACTGTAGAAGCTTTGCCATTTAAAGGCACCTGCCAAATATCCCAGCCATCTCTAAGTAAAACATACTTGCTATCCGAACTCCAGCCCAAGGCACCTACCATAGGCTTTTCTACATTATGATCATCTTCAGTATTAACGAAAGTGACTGGAAGATTTTCTGTGATGTTTTGTGCGGATCGACTTGCTATATCATAGACAAAATAATGTCCATCTTCTCCATAAATTAGTTTTGTACCATCAGTAGAGGGTCTTGGATTAGATGAGAAAGAAGGCAGGTAAAATTTGGTGAAAAGTTCTTTCTTAACACCAGTTATCAAATCTACAATGTAAAAATCGCTGTATCTCTGCCCATCTAAATTGATGTCGAGCTCATAGTTTTGATCATCAGCACCTAAAGCATAACGATGCTTTGGAAAAATGCTCAAACTCTTCATACTACTGTCTTGCAAAGCAATGTGCTTAGCGGAGACCACATTATACATCGCCCAGAAGCTATAGTTTTTATCTTGTCGCTCTGTTACTTGTTGACGTGATTGAAGTTTACTGTCATTCCAATGCCATATGGTCATATCTGGTTTGTCTGCATCGTTTTTATCATCACCTTTTGCTTTTTTTGCGCTTACTTTGGCAATTGCTTTTTGCAAGTCCGTAATAGATTTTAGCGAGGTATCAGCCATGATCGTTTTCATCGCATTTGCTTCTGCTAACTTCACAGAGTCTTTGTCTACTTCTTTCTTTTTAGTTGGCTCTTTTACCAGTTCTAGTGGATGAATACCATAGAAAATTCTAGTCAGGTCTTCTGACCACATTGGTCTTCTGTTGCCACTGATCGTATAATTCTGATCAAATCCAGTGGTGTCTTTTAAAGCATCATAGAGGGTGATCTGCGGGTTAATTAGACTTTTTATGCCAATTACTTTACCATGATCTTGTTTGTATTTTTTGTCTTCAACCATTTTTAATGCTGCAAAAGCATCGCTTTTCTCGGTCCAGTTTATTGACTTATAAGAAGCTTCATCTGAGTCTAAAACTTGGGTACTATTGCTAGTTACGTTCAGAAGGTAAATGCCATTACCAGATTTATTTTCTGCATCAACCACATAGGCAAGGTGGCTACCGGTCTTGTTGAAACTGAATTCAGATACATTTCCTAAGTTTTGGGATTTGTCAGTATTCAAGTGATGAATCAAAAGGTCGGAACCTTTGGCCTTTCCATTACCGGCCTTGGCCAGGTTAATGGCAAGATGTGAAGCTGCCTTATTATTGAATGAATAGTTAATTACATTCTCGAAAGTTTTCTTTTCGTCCTTGCCTAGTTCGATCAAGGTAAGCTTATCTCTAAGTGGTTTCCCTTTAGCGCCTTTATTTGCTTTTTGCTCAGCAAACTTTGGGTATTCTTTGAAAGCGATCCATTTGCTGTCATCGCTGAATTCTATCGAAGGGAAATTCGTTGATCCGATTGGATAAGACTTTTTTAGAGAATCCGGATCAGATAACTTATGGAGAATTATTTCTCCATCAGCTTCTAATGCTACGATTCCGTACGCGATCCATTGACCATCGGGTGATACTTTGAAGCTATTGCTCTGCATGTATCTCCAAGTGGGGATATCTTGCCAAGTCATTGGCTTTTTTTCTTGGGCTATCGAAAAGCTGGCGAATAATAGAAGTGCCCAAAGTGTGAGAAGTTGTTTACGCATCGTTGAGTTTTTTTGTGTAGAGAAAATTAGTGAAATTTTCATAAGTCTAGTAGAGTTTGATCAACTAAACTGAAGCGTTAAAACAAGCTAAAAGACAAATTAGTCATTGGTTTTGCTTTCTGTCCTTTCACATATAAACATATGTAGCAAAGCGTTCGGTTTGAAGAGGGTGCTAAGCTAATTCTTACAGAGCATGCTTAGAATTCATTCCATGTTTAACAGGTCTTGCTAAAAACTAATTTCTCAATTCCAACAAAATCACATTCTCCACATGGTGGGTTTGAGGAAACATGTCGACAGGCTGAACGCGAGTTACCTTGTACTTAGGATCCAGTAGGGCGATATCACGTGATTGAGTAGCTGGATTACAGCTTACATAGACGATTTTATCAGCCTCAATTTTAAGCAGCATGTTGACAACGTCTTGATGCATTCCGGCTCTCGGTGGGTCGGTAATTATAATATCTGGACGATCGTGTGTAGCCATAAACTCATCGTTGAGCAAGTCTTTCATATCACCCGCATAGAATTCAGTATTCTCAATACCATTGATTTCGGAATTAACTTTAGCATCCTCAATGGCCGCTTCAACATACTCTAAGCCAATAACCTTTTTGGCGTCTTTGGCTAAGAAATTGGCAATGGTGCCTGTACCTGTATACAAGTCATACACGACCTCATTACCAGTTAGACCAGCATAGGAGCGTGCTATTTTATAGAGTTCATAAGCCTGTATGGCATTAGTTTGGTAGAACGACTTTGGTCCAACTCTAAATTGGATGCCTTCCATTTCTTCGGTCATATAGGCCTGTCCGTGATAGACTTTTACTTCAAGGTCATGGAAGGTCTCATTGGCTTTATTGTTAATGACATATTGAAGCGAGGTAATTTCAGGAAAACTTGTCTTCATGTACTCTAGCAAGCCAAAGTTGTGTTCTTGGTCAAGCGCAAATTGGACAACAACCATCCACTCATTTAACACAGAGTTACGGATGATCAGGTTTCTTAATGACCCGGTTTTCTTAGAGATATCGTAGAAGGGAATATCATGCTCTCGGCAATAGTCCTTTACACCATTTCGAATTTTATTTGATGGATCAGGCTGGAGGAAACATTTTTTAATATCCAGAATCTTATCAAAGCTACCGGGTACATGGAAGCCCAGTCCTCTGCGGTCGATCTCTTCACTCATATCAATTTCTTCACGCGTTAACCAGCGCCAGTTGCTAAAAGTATACTCTAGCTTATTTCTATAGAACTGAACATTCTCTGAAGCCAGAATTGGAGTGATTTCGGGGAGTTCAACTTTGGCAATTCGTTCTAGGTTATCAACTACTTGCTGGTGCTTGTATTTAAGCTGAATATTATAAGGAATGTGTTGCCATTTGCAGCCACCACAAGTACCGAAATGTTCGCAAAAGGGCTCTGCGCGATCTTTGGAGTAGGAATGAAATTTTATGGGGGTAGCTTCCATAAAACTAGATTTCTTACGCGTTACGCGAACATCTACCACGTCACCAGGTGCTACTTTTTCGATAAAGACTACCTGATCGTCTACGCGAGCGATACACTTGCCTTCCGCAGCGATACCTTCTATTAGTACCTGCTCCAAAATCTTTTGTTTGCCCCTGAATTTTCCCATGCCGCGAAATTAGTAAATAGTTAATTGGGAATAAGTTATCGGGGCATCAGAAATAAGTAAATAGCGGGTCAGCGTATCAAGCGTCTAGCCCTGAGCTATCCAATCTCTTGGCAAAGCTCGATCAATACCCCATTTGTAGTCTTTGGGTGAAGAAAGCAAACGAGCTTGTTGTCTGCACCTTTCTTGGGTTCAGTGTTAAGTAAAGTGAACCCTTCTGCTTCGAGACGTTTCATTTCTGCATGGATATCGGCTACATCATAAGCGATGTGATGAATGCCTTCGCCTCGTTTTTCGAGAAACTTGGCGATCGGGCTATCGGGGTTGGAGGCTTCGAGCAGTTCAATTTTATTGGGTCCTACTTGAAAAAATGAAGTGTTAACCCCTTCTGATTCCACGCTTTCAACCTTGTAATGAGGTTCGCCAAAGAGTTTGGCAAACAAGTCATTAGAAATTTCAAGGTCTTTGACTGCTATTCCGATGTGTTCTATTTTTTTCATTATTTAAGCGTTTTAAGTACGTCATCCTCGCGCAGGAGAGGATCTCACAATTCGATGAGGAGATTCCCTTTTATACGGGAATGACGATTAGTAATAGTATCTAATGATTACTTATCTTTATGCCCGAAACAGGAAACTTATTTCAATAGTAGTCTGTTTCAATGGTTGCTCAATATATTCAATTGAGTATAGAATATTGCTAAAATGAATATGACTGGTGCAGGTTCAGATATCCATGTAGAGAGCGTCAAACTTCAGAAGAAGATTGAAAGCCACTTGGGTATGGTAGGAGGCGAATTGAGTTTTGAATTTGTTGCCACAGATGGCAAGATGAAACTCGATATGATCACTATCAATCCTAGGCACAATCAGTCTTTTCTTTTTCATTCTGAGATTGGAATTGATAAGCCTGATGCACTGAGAAAGATGTTGGAGTACGTAAAGTCTTATAAAGACAAATACAACTCTTATACAATTCAGTGGATTGCCAAAGGAGAAAGTGAATTGCATACTTCATATTTTACGGCAAGCAACATGTATGATGCCCTCGACAAATTATATTATGGTCGAGACATCAATACCATTACAGTATTTAGTGTAGTACTTAACCCTGTAGCATAATGATAACTGTAACAGATACAGCAAAAAATAAAATTGTTGAACTCCGAACCAAAGAAGGTAAGGGCGACAATCAGAATATAAGAGTAGCGGTACAAGGTGGAGGATGCTCCGGCCTGATGTACGATTTAGAATTCGATGCCGAAATCAATGAAAAAGATGAAGTGTTCGAGGACAAAGGAGTGAAGATTCTGGTAGACAGAAAAAGCTTGTTATACCTCCTTGGAACGTCACTTGATTTCTCTGATGGCTTAAACGGAAAAGGATTTCAATTCGTGAATCCAAACGCATCGCGTACTTGCGGATGTGGAGAGAGTTTCTCTGTTTAAAGCATAAAACATTAAGAAAAGGCTTCTATCGAAAGACGGAAGCCTTTTCTTTTGCAAGACACTTTGTTAGTCTTTCCCAAACATTAGCTGACTATAAAATTTAAACCTGATTTTTCCCAAGCCAATAAATTTTCTCCAGTCGTTGTCATTTACTAAATCTAAGGCTTTTAATCGCTTAAAGTCAAAGACTGGTCGATATACGAATGCATAAATAAAGAATAAGACTGTGAAGGTCAAAGTGTCAATAGCTTCGTAAGCGTAAAAGCTTAGAATTACAATGATCGGTAATAGAGTGATAAGATGGTAAAGGGTTAAATTTTTCATCAATTTATAATAAGTTAAGTAAATCTTATGAAGCGGTGGCAACTCCAGCGCAAACAACCAAAGACAATGGAGTGTATAAACCTAAGGTGGCAGCATTGGCTATGGTTACAAAAAATATATTGGCCACATTACTATCTGTTGGCCCATTCAATTGTCCTGCACATCTATCAAACCTACTCCACCACCCATTAATCCCTGAGCGACTACTGTTATTTGTTGGACTTACATAAGTAATATTGCGAGTACCGTCATTATAAAAATCATAACTCAAGAGAAGATCTCCTTCGATACTAAAAATATTACTGGTAACATAATCTCCTAGGTCTGGGGTAATTGTTTGAGTCACGAAGGCATCGTATATGTCTCCAGAATCTTCGTCCATGGAGAACGTGAGACTTTTTGAGTTGTCATTTATATTGAGTGCAGAATACAAATATCTATCTGTTTGTATGTCAGTGAGCTTCTTTAAATTATTGATTTCGTATGAAGTATAATCTGAATTATTATTAGAGTCAGAACTTGACCCTTTGGTATTGAGGTTGTGCGTTATGCTTTGGAGGTTTGACTTGAAACTCTCCTTGGCAACAGTAGTGGCTTCTTCAATGGTTAGACCTTGTTGAGGTATTAATTCTTCTTCTTGTCTGTTGCAAGTAGAAATTAAGAGACAAATACAGATGATAATCCCAGTTTTTAAAAATTTATTTTCCATAATTGATAATTAGTTGTGTTTAATTAATATCAATATAATATAATTAAGGAGTGAAAAAAACATGTAATTTGTTTTTAATAAATAATTGTATAAATAACTTCCAGATTTCGTAAAGAAATGACTAAGATTTCCGGTGTCGGAGGTATTGATCAAGCCATTCTTAAATTAGATACACGAGAACAGATTCCCCGTTGACACTTTATTCAGTGCTTCATTCAAATCCCCCTGCTTGTCCCATGCAGCAGATTGACCACCACCGATATTACCATCGAATTTACCTACACAATTACACATCAGAACTGGAATATGATATTGCTCAGCGATTTGTGCTAGTCGAGGATTGTTTTTAGCTACGCCATTCACTGTTTTTGCCACGCTGGCAATGTAAACCTTAGCTCCGTTTTTATTAGCCTTTTCAGCATGCTCTGAAATGGTAAGTTCATGACAGATGGCCAATGCAATCCGCTCTTTTGCTTCAATGATGCCACTATTCGGAGGGCCGGGTACGAAATAAGGCAATTCATCTTCGTGCAAATACTGCTTTGAGTAAAGTGATCTTTCTTTGTTAGGTTGAAAAATGACTAAGCTAATACAAGTGCCATTCTTGGCTTTGGTGGGTACGCCAACACAAATGATAATGTCTTTGACATCACTGATCTCTTGGAAGCCATTGAGCCTGGTGTCACCTATTTCGATGGCTAATTCTTTGGCAAGTTCAGGTTCATAACCCGTTAATGAGAGTTCTGAAAAAATGATGAAATCCGCATTTTGATTTACAGCTTGGTTAATCCAATTAATATGGTCTACGATATTGGCTTCAATATCTCCTTTAACTGGCCGAGTTTGAGCGATGCAGATTTTCATTTAATCGAATATCTACAAATATCAATTCGTTGCAAAGGTATGGATTATAAGATTTGGGAGATTCCCGCCTTCTAGGGGATGACGGCAGTCTTAGTACTCAATACTAGGTACGCGCAGTATTAGTACGCCCTAACCTCTTTGCCTTCCATGAAGTTGATAAAGGCTTTGTTCACCACGCGATTTCCACCGGGGGTAGGGTAGTTACCAGTGAAGTACCAGTCTCCAAGGTTTTTAGGACATGCGTCATGCAAGTTCTCAACCGTTTGATATACTACTTCAAGCTCGGCCTTTAAGCCTTCAGGTCTGACAATTTCAGTGATCTTATTGGAAACTTCTTCGTATGTGAACTGGTCGTATAACTCCTTCACACAGTTTACCTGATCCTTATTGTTGATATTGGCCAAGGCTTTGTGATAAGCTTCTTCGAGTAGATTCTCTTTGAAATTTTCCTTTATGAGTGCAAGCATTGCTCTAAATGCCACGAACTCTTTGATCTTAGACATATCGATACCATAACAATCTGGATACCTGATTTGAGGCGCTGAAGAAACGATAACGATCTTCTTAGGCTCTAATCTATCCAGCATTTTAAGAATACTCTTTTCAAGGGTAGTTCCTCTTACAATAGAATCATCAATGATTACTAAAGTATCAATGCCTTTATTGATCACCTCATACGTGGTATCATAAACGTTGGCAACCAATTCGTCACGACCACTATCCGCTGCGATAAAAGTTCTAAGCTTAGCATCTTTAATCACCAATTTTTCAACTCTAGGTTGAAAGCTCAATAATTCTTCTGCGTTTTCTAGAGAAGGCTGCCCATCAATAATAACCTCTTTCCTGCGTTTAAGCATGTACTCATCCATGCCCTGCATCATACCCAAGAAGGATAGCTCTGCAGTATTTGGTATGTAAGAGAAGACGGTATTCTTCAAATCCATATTGATGGCTTTGAGAATCTGTGGTATCACGAGTCTACCTAGTTCTTTTCTTTCTCTATAAATATCTGGATCTGTCCCCCTAGAGAAGTATATACGCTCGAAAGAACAAGCTTTTAACTTCCCTACTTTCATAATTGGTACTTCTTCCCACTCAGCATTTTTCTGAATGATTAATGCATGGCCAGGCTTTACATCAGTGATTTCTGCGTAGTTCACATTGAAAGCCGCTTTGATCGCTTGCTTTTCGGATGCCACTACAATCACTTCGTCATCGATATACTTGAAGGCGGGGCGGATGCCGTTTGGATCTCTCACTACGAAGGAAGCTCCATGGCCCAGTAAGCCGACCATGGCATAACCACCATCAAAATCTTTAAACGAACGCTTCAGTATACGCTGAATATTCATTTCACTTTCGATGTTCTGAGTGATTTCGAAGTTCTCTTTTTTACTGCGGTACTTATCGAAAATGCGTTGGTTTTCTTCATCGACAAAGTGACCGATTTTTTCCATCACGGTTACGGTGTCTGTTTTTTCTTTAGGATGCTGGCCTAGCTGAACAAGTAGGTCAAAAAGCTCATCAACATTCGTCATGTTGAAGTTTCCTGCCATGACAAGGTTTCTACTTCTCCAATTATTTTGTCTTAAAAAAGGGTGGCAGCTTTCGATACTGTTTTTACCATGGGTACCATACCTAAGGTGCCCCATCCATAGTTCACCGGTAAATCCCATGTTCTTTTTCATCCACTCGGCATCCTTAGGATTGTAGCCGGGTTTCTTTTTAGCCTTGTCAAACTTTCGTCCAATTTTGGCAAAGATTTCAGCAACAGGTTGTGGATTAATCGTACGATACCTACTGATGAAGCGCGTCCCAGGTTCAACATCCACTTTGATGTTCGCCACCCCGACACCATCTTGGCCTCGGTTGGACTGCTTTTGCATCATGATGTATAGCTTGTTTACCGCGTAGGTTGCCGAACCATATTTGTCAATATAGTATTGAAGCGGTTTTCTGAGTCGAATATGGGCTATGCCACATTCGTGTTTGATTTGTTCACTCATTTATGGTATCCAAAGCTCAAAATTAATACTATTCATTAGGCCTACAAGCCAATCCGACCTAAAGAACAAGAGTAACAAAGGCAAGACGAATAAAGTGCCCAAAAGGCCATCAGTTATTTCTTTGTTGTCCAATTGAAGTTCTTGTGGAGGTTTCTTAAAAAATAGGAGATATGGTAGCTTCAAGTAATAAAATAAGGCGATCACGGTGTTTAATAAACCGATCACAAAGACCCAAATTAAAATACTATGTCCACCTGTTTGGTAGCTTTCCCAAAGCGCAGAAAAAATATAAAGTTTACTATTGAAGCCTGCAGTAGGAGGAAGGCCTGTAAGTGAGATCATCACAATCAATATGAGTGATGAGATGAATGGAATTTTTATTCCTAAGCCTTTGATAGATTCAAAACTGGTTGACCCGGTTTGTCTTTCGAACGTCTGTACCAGAAAGAAAGCTGCGAAGTTCATGATCAGGTAAATTGATCCGTAAAAGAGCATGGCTTGATTACCGGAACTGCTAAATGCCAAAATACCCACAAGCAAGAATCCCGCGTGTGCGATAGATGAGTAAGCCAGCATCCGCTTAATGTCTTTTTGCCAAAGGGCTGAAAAATTTCCAACCGTCATACTCGCAATGGCAAGGATACCAATCCATAACTCCCAGTCGATTGATGGTACATTAACTAAGTTGACAAACTTCAAAATGATAGTAAGCGCAGCTAATTTCGGTAGTACGGAGAAAACAGCAACAATTGGTGTGGGTGTAGCTTCGTATACATCTGGAGACCAAATATGTAGCGGAAATGCACCTAGTTTGAAAAGGAAACCACCCATTACCATAATACAAGCAATGGAAAGTGGTAGTTGTGGAATCTCGTTAAGTGCAGAAGCGAAAGATTGATCGGTAAGATTCAGGGTGCCTGTGAACCCATAGAGCCAACTCATGCCATAAAGCATAATCGCAGAGGCCACAGCACCATAGATCAAGTACTTAATGGCAGCTTCTGCCTTCTTTTTCCCTTTTGTTAATCCAGTGAGAATATAGGAGCAAATCGATACGACTTCAATAGATATGTAGATCATCAGCAAATTGCTGGACATGGTCATAAAGGAAGCACCCAGTAATAAGCCAAAGAGCATTACCAGAATTTCGCTACTCTTGAAAAAGTCTTCTTGCCTTTTATCCGATCTGATGGCAGTGATTAATGCAATGGACAGCCCAATTATAAATCCTCCTTTCAGAAAAATTGAAAGTCTATTGATGTCGAGTAATCCTGACATGAGGCTTTTTGAAGCTTCGATCTCATGCCATTGTTGAATGGTCAAGGCAAAACAGTAAGCGAGTCCAACAAAGGCGATCACTGACAACCCTATTGATTTATTCTTCTTAAAGATGAGATCGAAAACGATTAACAGCACAATTGTGATGACAATTGTAATTTCTGGTAATAGCACCCAAATGTCTTGGCTTGTGCTTGCAAGTTTTTCTTCGAGTCCCGTATGTTGGAGTTGGCTAATCAACATTATTTACGAAACTGGAATAGATGGTCAGCTAAACTCTCAACTGAATTGTTGATGAGGTCTAAAAGTAATGACGGGTAAAGTCCGAAGGCAAAGATTAGGATGACTAAAGGCACCAGCATCAAGTATTCTCGGGGATTCAAATCTGTCAATGATTCTACCCAGTTTTTGTCTTTCACCCAGAATTTACCAAAGAACATGCGCTGCATAGTCCATAGGTAATAGCCAGCAGCCAAAACCAGTCCAGTGGTGGCTACAATTGGCATCCAAGCCGGAACAGCTGAAGACTTAAACGATCCAATAAGGACCATCAACTCTGCTATAAACCCAGAGAATCCAGGGAGTCCGAGTGATGCGAAGAAGGCTATAGCAACAAAGACCGTATACTTTGGCATTTTGGAGGCTAACCCCCCATAATTTTCAATCATCCGATCGTGGGTTCGATCATAAATAACACCTGCAATAAGGAACAACATGGCTGAAATGAGGCCATGGGAATACATCTGGTAGATTGCTCCACTTATTCCCTCAACTGTCATTGCAGCTAGTCCCATCAATACAAAGCCCATATGAGATACTGAGCTATAGGCGATTAGTTTCTTTAAATCTTTTTGGGCTAGGGCATTCAGTGCGCCATAAATTATAGCAAACATGCCAAAGAAGCCGATGAGCCATGAGTAGTGATAGGCACTATCTGGGAACATCACGAAGGCAGTACGGATGAGTCCGTATCCGCCCACTTTCAATAGAATTCCAGCTAATACGACAGATATAGGAGTAGGTGCTTCCACGTGTGCATCTGGTAGCCAGGTGTGGAAGGGCACTGCAGGTAATTTTATGGCAAAGCCAATCAATAAAGCTAGGAATGCAATCCACCGAGCAGGCTGTCCGAAGATTTGGGCTAAGCTGGACTTGTGTAAAAAAGATCCTGGAATATAGTTATCAGCATCAGCCATGTGAATCATATTAAAGGACTTCACAATTTGATTGGACTTAATGGTACCGTCTTGTACTAACTGTTGAACTTGTTCAACCTGATTCGCTTCATATCCAGCTTCAATCGCTGTTTTCACAGGGTCATAGACCGAGTTATAAAGACCAATCATAACGATCAGAATCAGAATCGATCCAACTAAGGTGTATAAGAAGAATTTGAGGGCAGCATATTCTTTTCTTGGACCTCCCCAGATACCGATCAAAAAGTACATCGGTAAGAGCATAAATTCAAAGAACAGGTAGAATAGGAAGAAATCTAAGGCAACAAAACAACCCAATATTGAAGAAGAGAGGAGTAGGTATAAACCAAAATATGCCTTCTGCTTATCCTTAATATTCCAAGAGGCAATGGCTCCAATAAGAAGCACAATACCCGCTAACAATAGCATGCCAATATTCAGGCCATCGGTTCCTACAAAGTAGTCTACAGAGAACTTACCCATCGACCCTAGAGATATTGAGAACCATTCAGTCTTCTCAACCAATTGGAGATTAGATTCGCTGTTAATAGCGCCTTGAACAGCGGTGTCGAATCCAGATATAGCGAAAATGATCAGTATAAGTGTAAGACCTAGCCCCAAGATAGTAAGCACTCGATATAGGTGTTTGTAGGCCCTCGGTGTAAGCAATACCAGCACTGCTGCTATTAAAGGGATAAAAACGATATATGATAACAGGTGCACCATAGTTTAAAAGACCAAATAAAGCATTAAAAGGATCAAGAATACAAAACTTGTTAAGATGTAAGCTTGAACATTCCCAGATTGAATGGAACGAGTCAGCTGACCAATTCTTCCACCCGTGAAAACCGTTAGGTGAACTAAACCGTCCACAAAATATCTATCGAACCATTTCATTAGATGCGCGAAGATTACCTGACTCTTTGCAAAGCCATCAACAAAGCCATCAATTACATGCTTGTCAAACCAAGATAGGGCTTGCGCTTTCAGCATAACAAATTTTAAAATTGCTTTTGTGTAAAGGGCATCTTGATACCAATGATAGAATGAAACTTGCCCGAAGAACCCTCTTGGTTCTCTTCTTTCAACAAACTCCTGTTCCAACTTGGCATTTGGCTTATAGGCCAAGTAACCGATCACAATCCCTATGAGTGCAAGGCCGATTGAAACGGCATTTACAAGTCCGTGCAGTGCTTCGAAAGTTTCAGGAGAAACATCTACTAAGCTCTTAGCGGCATATACAGCGGGCACTAAATAAATCGGAGTAGGCATGGCTTCGACAAACCAACTATGCTCGGGATTTAAGGTTAATCCGAATACTGGCCCCAAAGAAAGTGCCGCCAATATGATTACTGGAGCCATCATTATCCAGTTGCCATCTTTCAGCTCATTTGATAACTCGTTCTTTTGCATGATCACGGGTAATCTGAAGTTTCCGAAGAAGATCAAGAGAATCATTCGCAGGGTGTAGAAAGAAGTAAAGAGCACCGTTCCAAAGGCTAGGACTTCGGGGATATAAAAACCACCGCCTTTGATGTCAGCCCAAACAGCAAGGTCTAATAGGATGGCATCTTTGGAAAGGAATCCTGAAAACCCAGGTAAACCGGCTAATGCTAAGGCGAAAATGAGGAAGCAGAAGAAGGTTTTCGGCATATGCTTTCTAAGGCCACCCATGACACGCATGTCTTGGGCGTTGAACATCACATCTTTTGACTCTAGTTTATGCAATTGATGTATGATAATACCCGCACTGAGGAAAAGTCCTGCCTTGAAGAATGCATGGGTTACCAAATGAAAAAGCCCAGAAGTATATGCTCCAATTCCCATGGCCATGACCATATAACCAAGTTGGGAAATGGTACTGTAAGCCAGTACTTTTTTAATATCAAACTGAGATAGGGCTGCAATGGCGGCCATAAATGCGGTAATTGCCCCAACAATAGCCACAACTTCCAAGGCTTGTGCATCCAGGATGACGAAGACACGAGCGAGCAGATAAACCCCTGCTGCTACCATAGTGGCTGCGTGAATTAATGCTGAAACTGGTGTTGGACCTTCCATTGCATCTGGTAGCCAAACTTGCAATGGAAATTGAGCGGACTTACCTACCGCTCCACAGAAAAGTGCAATTCCGGCTGCACTTAGCCATCTTCCATCTAGGGTATTGATAATCACTTGACCATTATTTGTGAACTGGGCGACCCAATTACCATCCTTTATCTCGCTGTCAATCATCAAGGACTTAATCACCTCAAGGTCGAAGGACTGGAATTGAGTGTAAAAAATCATTAGCCCTGTTATAAAGCCAATGTCCCCAATACGATTCATGATAAACGCCTTGTTTGCGGCTATTGAAGCTGATTTCTTTTCGAACCAGAACCCGATGAGTAAGTAAGAAGATAGGCCTACGAGTTCCCAGAAGATGAAAATAAAGAGCAAGTCATTGAACAAGACAATCCCCATCATGGAGAAAGTAAAAAGACCCAAGAAGGCGTAATATCTCGGTTTGGCTTTGTCCTTTCGCATGTACTCTTGAGAGAACAGATGTACGAGAAGTGAAATAAAATTCACTATAACCGACATGATCAGCGTAAGCCGATCTAGCAGGAAGGAATAAGTAATTTGACTTTCACCGACCTTAAACCAATGGCCTCTCATGGTAAGGGCAGCACTGTTCCAGTGTGTTGCAGTAAGGTAAATCGCCAGTAATGTGTTCAGCCCCAGAAGGAATGTTGCCCATTGTGGTGCTTTTGAGCCTATTTTCTGACTGGTGAGGAATGAAAAGAAAGGTATCGCCAATAGTGCGATCATCCAATATATCATTGGGTCACCTTTGGGCAATATGATGTCTTGTAACTCAATCACCCTTTCAATTCATTGATTTTATCAAGGTCTGCTGTTTGGAAATACTTGTAGACTTTCACCACTATAGATAAGCCTACTGCCGCTTCTGCAGCCGCTACGGTAATAATGAATAATGAAAAGATCTGACCTTGCAATGCATTTGGATCGAAGCTGCTAAAGGCTATCAAGTTAATGTTTGCTGCGTTGAGCATCAGTTCGATTCCAATTAATACCATGATGGCATTCTTGCGTGTAACAACCACAAAGAGTCCAATGCAAAACAAAAGAGCACCTAAGAAGAGTAGATGATCAAACGCCATCTTCGCCCTCCTTTCTCACATTACCAGCAATTCTGACCGCACCAATTAGGGCAAGTAGCAATAGCACACCGATGATTTCGAACACTAAAACGTAATCCGTCATCAATGTCAACCCAAACGCTGGAATACTGGAGTCCGAAAATTTACTTTTATCGATCCAGCCCAATGCGCTGAAGTTCGCCTCTAATATGCCTTTTAAGAGTATTGCAAAAAGACCACCGGCTACAATGAAGCCCATGATTTTATTGTATGCTGAGCTTATGACTTTTTTGCCAGATAGGCGATTAGTCAACATGATGCCGAACACTAGGAGGATCAGAATACCACCAACATAAACTAAGATTTGTGTTACCGCGATAAATTCTGCCCCTAGAAAAACGTAGATCCCTGCTACTCCGATAAAGGTCAGTATCAAAGCGAAAGCGGCATATAGTATGTTTTTTGTCAACATGATATATAATGCTGACAATGCCGTGATTGCTCCAAAAATGTAGAATATGATATCGTTCAACTCCATGAATTAGGCGTCACCGTCAGGCTCATCTTTTTTTCTAGGTGGAACAAGAGGTTTCATGGGCATCTTTGGCCTAATAACAGTCTTTGGTTTTGTGGTGTCTTCAGGGGCACTCTCTTTTTTAACCTGAATTTTGGGTTTAATGATAACCTTCGGCTTAGCGCCTGTTGCACCAGCAACTTTAGGCTTCATCATAGGCTTTGCGGCACCCGCTGGTGTCGGTTTGATTGTAGGTTTAAGGACTGGCCTGCCTGTATTAGGAGTCGTTTTTGCTTCGGCTTGCGCCTTCGCCTTGGCTTCCTCTTTCTGTTTGCTGAACTCTTCAAATGCTGCCTTCTTCTCTAGAATTTCGAGCGGTGTCATATTAGCGAAAGGAACGTTATGCTCTTCGAAATCAAAAGCACTGAAATCATACTCACTCGTCATGGTAAGACATTCCGTAGGGCAGACTGTAGTGCATAGCCCGCAGAAGCAGCACTTCGCCATATCGATATCGAACTTAGCAGCATAGATTCTCAAAGGCGTTCCATCAGAAGTCTTCCCGAATTCTTCTGTGGCTCTGACAGGTTCAATGTCTATGCAATTCACAGGGCAAACTTTGGCGCACTTATCACAGACAATGCAATCCTCTATTTCATTATGGAGTTTATAGCGCCCATGGTCAGGCACAGGGATTTGCTCTTTTGGATACTGAACTGTAAAGATTCCGTTTTGACGGTCGAAATAGTTTTCATCACTCGGCCCGATGGGTTCCCTTTGATTTCGAGCATCTAGCATATGCTGGCCAGTGATTTCAAGACCTTTTTTTAAGGTCTTGACGGTGGTTTTTATGTTGCGCCAGTACTGCTTCATATCATCAAAAGTCTCCAAATAGCACTTAATAAAACCAATACTATAGCAGCTGGGGTCAGATACTTCCAGCTTAAATTCATTAACTGATCAATTCTTAATCTCGGATAAGTCCATCGAATCCACATTTGTAGACCAACGAGTAAAAATGCTTTTCCTAACATCCAGAACGCTCCCCAGATATTTCCGGCAATGCTTCCAGGTGTGCCACTTGTCCATTCGGCTAGTGCAATAGATCCTATGTTTGGGAGTGGCGTATTCCAACCTCCTAAAAAGAGAATGACTGCAAGAAACGAAACCAAGAGCATCATGCCATATTCGCCCATCATCACAAAACTCCACCTTAGTCCTGAGTATTCTGTATGGAAACCACCAACGAGTTCTGATTCTGCCTCAGGGATATCGAAAGGTCCACGATTCGCTTCGGCCAAAGAAGCTATGAAAAAGATGATAAAGGCAAAAAAGAAAATCGGGGCCCTGAAAATGTTCCAAGTTAATATCCCACCAATCTCTGTCGTATCAATACCTAACGCACTTATTCCAAATAGGTAGTTTTGTGCTTCTGAGTCGATTGTATCCCACCAAATGCCTTGTTGGAACGCGATTTCTTGAAGATTCAGTGTTTGCGAAACCATAACGACACAAACAACGGTCAGTCCAAGAGGGATTTCGTAAGAAATGATTTGCGCCACAGAGCGCATGGCCCCGAACAATGCATACTTACTATTTGAGCCCCATCCGGCCATGAGAATACCAATGATATCCAAAGAAACAATGGCAAGGAGGTAGAATATGCCAACATCTGCTGCAGAGCCTGCAAATCCTGACGTTAAGGGTAAAACGGCAAAACCAGCGAATACGGCAGTAAAGATGACAATAGGGCCAGGCTTAAAGAGTTTCTTGTCAGCGGCCGATGGAACGATGTCTTCTTTTTGAACTAGTTTGAGAAGGTCAGCGACTGTTTGGAGCAAGCCATAGTAACCTACTTCCATAGGACCATAGCGGTCTTGTATAAAGGCAGAGATTTTCCTTTCGGCATACACCACAAATACCATGTAGACTAAGAAAAATGTCAGGAAAAAGAGGAATGCGTACACGCTATGTTCTGTCCTTGGTTAGTACAAAGAAAACATATTTCTGCTAAAGAAACATCGATTCGCCCACCGAACTGGAAGACTATTAAAGATCAGATTTTTTAGCGGAAAGATTAGTCAGTAATACGTGGGTTATTCCCAGAGTTTATGAAGGGTTAATGGCACTTTAACTCCGAAAAAAAGCACTGTAGCAGCTTCAAACGAAGGGGTGATGTCAGACACTAGAAATTCATTGGGTAGAGACCTTTTATGGGCAAGCAAATTGTTTTTCTCTAATAGTTGATATAAAGCGGCTGCGACAATTTCTGAAGAATCAATCACCTCGGTGTCTTGAGTATAGAATTTACCTACTTGTTTTTTAATCAAGGGATAGTGAGTACATCCCAAAATGAGTGCCTTGATATCATCTAGCTTGTCGCTTTTTAAGTATTCTTCGATAATTGCTTCAGAGATTTCATTGCTATGAAAGCCTTCCTCAATCATCGGAACGAGTAGAGGAGTAGCAAGTGATCCAATTTCGATAGATGCGTCTTTCACCTTGATTTGATATTCATACACTCCCGAACCAACGGTTTGTTTGGTGCCAATCAGCCCGATTCTTTGTTGAGCATATTTTGAAACTACGTATGCAACGACCGGGTCAATTACATTGATAACCAAAGCTTTACTACCCACATACGCTTTAATCAATTCGTAAGCAGCCGCTGAGGCAGAGTTACATGCAATGAGGATCACTTTACAACCCTTCTCGAGTAAGACATCACATATCTTGATAGAATAGGCTTGAATAGTTGCCGCGGACTTGTCTCCATAGGGCAGGTGAGCAGAATCACCAAAATAGATCAATTGTTCATCAGGTAATAGGTGACTAACCGCATGGGCCACGGTAAGGCCACCCATACCGCTATCAAAAATTCCAATGGGACTGCTCGAATTCATTAATGCGAAGATATTTGAAACTATTCAATTACATAACGCACTTACCTCAAAATATTGAGTTACATATTTCTCTAAGATTTAAGAGGTTAATTCAATTTGATTTTCAATCCATGAGAATCAACCTTGCTTTGTGATAAAGGGAAGATTGATGCTGGATAAAGGATAATAAAAAAGCCTCATGCAATGAGGCTTTTTAAATGTGATCTGGCTGGGGTTCGAACCCAGGACCCTCTCCTTAAAAGGGAGATGCTCTACCAGCTGAGCTACCAGATCAACAAGTTTTTATGTCCGAATACCGAGTGATTTCCTTAATTCGGATTGCAAATGTAAGAGGTTCAAAATTAAATGCAAACGCAGGTTCTAAATTTATTTCACAAAATAGTTTATCGGGTTTTTCAAGCCCATAAAGTCTAACTTACATTGTCCTTGCGAGGTTATAAATGTACCGTTTCAAATGAGCATGTTCTGCAATTGCTGTGCTGTTAAATGTTGTGAAAGGTATGGGTGATGAAAATGTGCTAGTTATATTCGTGCTGCAAAAAGTCGATATGGCCTGACTTTTAAGAGCAAATTTTAGAGATGCAAGGTTTACTCCACATGCGAAATAAAGTATCGAGATTTATTTTACTGCTTGCTTTTTTACTGCTTGCTTCATCCCCAAGCGTCTATAGTCAAGAGATTTCTAATGACTTAGTTGAAGCAGATTCGCTCTTCAAGGAAAGAAGGTATACGCAATCTTTAGAGATATATGAGTCCATATATACTGATAATCAGCGCGCTACCCCTGCAATGCTTTTGAAAATGGCTTACAGCCAGGAGGCGATGGGTAACTTGAGTAATGCACTAGTCTATTTGCATGACTATTACAGAATTACTTCAGATAAGGCAGTTTTGAAAAAAATGAGTGACCTCGCACAGGTCAATGGACTAGAGGGCTATGACTCAAATGACTTTCAGCGCTTCGTTAAAACTATTCAGGATTATAAGCCAATCATTATAGCAGTTTTATTGGCCCTGTGTTTATTGATTCTATCTATGATCTTTAGAAAAATTCGTAAGCATCAAGAAAAATCGCCTGGCTTAGCGGTTGGTTTTGTTCTCGTACTAGCATTAACTGTGTTCGTTGTTAATTTTTCAGGTCAGGCAGAAAAAGGAATTATTACAGCTACTAACTCTTACGTTATGTCAGGTCCTTCGGCCGCAGCAGAACTTATAGAAGTCATCGGTGAAGGCCATAAAGTAGAAATCCTTGATAAGAAAGACATTTGGTATCAGATCAAATGGAAAGAAAACACGGCCTTTGTAAGGGAGACTAACTTGCAAGAGTTACGCTAACGGTCTACTTCCCCAAGTACAATATCAATAGAACCAAGAATCGCTATCATATCAGCGATCAGTCCTCCTTTTGAAAGCTCTCCTAGAACGGAAAGATTAACAAAACTGGCGCCACGTGCTTTGCAACGGTACGGAATATCTGATCGACCATCTGCTCTAAAAAAGAAGCCAGTTTCTCCCTTAGGATTTTCAGCCCTCACATAGAAATCTTGTGCCTTTGGACGGATTTTCTTTGGAACGGTCGCTCTTGGGTCGAAATCTCTAGTTCTTTTGTGCTCACCAGTGAGTTTCGTTAAGCATTGCTCAATGATTTTTACTGATTGATGACATTCTTCCATTCTGACCCATGTACGATCCCAACAATCACCTATTGCACCCATTTCACCTTTGCCAACAGGAATATCGAAGTCAATTTCAGGGTAAACTGAATATGCATCTACTTTTCTTAGATCAAACTTCAAACCGGACCCTCGGAGCATTGGGCCAGTAATTCCATAATTGATAGCCAAACCAACAGGGAGTACGCCTACATTGGCAGTCCGGTCAACAAAAATTTTATTCTGTAAGACCAGCTCTTCAAATTCTTTAAGCTTAGGCTTTATGTATTGACAAAACTCCAGGCAGCGTTCCTCAAAACCTACGGGAAGGTCATAGAATAAACCACCAACCCAGATGTAGTTGTAAAGCATTCTTGCACCTGAGGCCCATTCTAGTAAGCGAAGAATATGTTCTCTATCGCGAAGCATCCACGGGAAGGGAGTAATTGCCCCAATGTCCATCGCGTAAGTGCCTAAAGCGATAAAGTGAGAAGCTAGCCTATTCAGCTCTGCGACTACTACGCGAATATATTCTACGCGTTTGTCGATGGTATTTTCGATTCCTAGCATTCGCTCTACGCCCATCACAAAGGCATGCTCAGAGTTCATAGCTGCCAAGTAGTCCATTCTATCTACAAATGGAAGGGTTTGATTATAAGGGAGACTTTCTGCGTGTTTTTCGAAGCAGCGGTGGAGGTAGCCCAAGTGAGGTACTACATCTACTATTTCTTCACCAGAAGTAATCACTTCTAGTCTCAAGACCCCGTGAGTTGAAGGGTGTTGTGGGCCAATGTTGATAATCATCTCCTCGCGTTTCAAATCCTCAGGATTGAACTTCTGAGGTTCTGACTTTTGCAAGTTCTGATTGTCGAATATGTATTGAACTTCGTTGGCCACTATTCTGCTACTTTAATCCCTCGGTAATAGGTTTGATGTTCATAATCTTTTCTCAGCGGAAACCCTTCCCAATCAGCTGGTAGTAGAATTCTTCGTAAGTCAGGGTGATTTTCGAAATGGACACCGTAAAGATCGAAGACTTCACGCTCTTGCCAGTCGGCTGTTTTCCATATTGATGTAAGTGAGTCAACGGTTGGTTGTTCTCGGCCAAGCTTAACTTTAATCATCAAATGGTGACCATAAGGAATGGAATACAAATTATAGATCACTTCCATAGTGCCTGCTTCAACACCGTTATCTAAGCCAGTGATACAGGATAATGAATCGAAATATAGTTTTTCTGTACCATGAAGGTATTGCATGGCTTCAACCAAGCCATTGGCATTTATTTCAATGCACTTTGGGCTAGCATTTTCATGCAATGCAACGATGAATTCTTCTCCGAATTTGCTTGTCAAGTTCGATATGATTTCTTCGAATTTCATGCGTCAGTTTTGGCTAATAGATTCTCAATGGCCTTTGGTGCCACTATACTTTCGCCTTTTATCTTTTCCTGCAGCTTTAACAAACCACCTATCAATGCCTCTGGTCTTGGAGGGCAGCCGGGAACATATACATCCACTGGTATGATGCGGTCAACACCTTTTACTACATGATAGCCGTGTTCCCAATAGGGGCCTCCGCAATTGGAGCATGAACCCATTGAAATAACATAACGGGGTTCAGCCATTTGCTCATAAAGTCTTCGGACACGATCGGCCATTTTAAAGGTCACAGTTCCTGCTACAATCATTACGTCAGATTGTCTAGGGCTCGCTCTAGGAATAATTCCCAGTCGATCTAAATCGTAAGGTGTTCCTGCGGTGCTCATAAATTCAATGGCACAACAGGCAGTTCCGAAAGACATCGGCCACATGGAAGATAACCTGGCCCAATTGATCAGGTCTTCAAATTTGGTGATAATGATACCACCTTGTCCCAATTTTTGATCTAGTAAACCCACTATCCTTTAAATTTCTCGTAAGCGCTGTTTGGTATTTTCGATTTGTATGCTGTGCCAACCGGTTGAGGTTTCACCCAATCCAGGTATCCTTTTCGCCAAGCATATGCGAGTCCCAAAGCCAATATAAAAATGAAGATGAACATTTCAGTAATGGCAAACCAAGCCCACGACCAATTTGTGCTTTCAATTAATTCTTTATCTCCGAAGATGATGGCCCAAGGGAATAGATAGATGATTTCTACTTCAAATAATAAGAAGATTAACGCGACAATGTAGAATTTGACATTGAATTGACCCCAAGCTGAACCGACTGTGTCTTCGCCTGATTCATAAGTAGTAAGTTTTTCGAAGTTCGGACGACTAGGTCGTAAGAGTTTAGAGGCAGTTAATCCAACTACTGCGAAAACCAGCGCTCCAAGGATGAAGATCAATAAGGTTCCGAACTCAGATAAATTGGTTTGAATCATGCTTAAAAATTCAGCGGATCATGATGCTGAAAATGGCCGTTCATTTGTATGCGGTCTTTGGCACTTTCCATCTCGCGAATGAGCGGTATAGCTCTCTGGAGATGACTAATCATGTAAGACTGCCTTTTCGACTCGCTCACCATTTGGAGCATATCATATTCCTGCTCCAAAGATAAACCTAATTTATGAGCCAATTGAAATGAATTTGTTAACAGCTCTACATCTAAGGCCTCATCCATTTTTAGGATGGCGATGAGTTCTTTGCCCAAACGCTTGAGTTCAGCCCATTGCTCGGGAGTATTATCTTGAATATTTGCAAGCGATTCTATTTCTCCACCAGAGTAGAGTTTGCCAGGAGCTTTTTCGTCAAAGGAAAGGACCTTTATGGCGCTAATACACTTAGTAAAGATGTCCATTTCACCATCAGGGTGACGTTTTACCACTTCTAAAACCTCCATCTCAGAACCGTACTCTCTCATGTTTTCACCGAAAACGGGTATGCCGAAAGTCTTGCCTTCATCAATACATTCGTTGATGAGTTGTTTATAGCGTGGCTCGAAGACATGCAGATTTAACTGCTCTCCTGGGAAGGCAGCTAATTTTAAAGGAAAGAAAGGTAAATAGCGTTTGCTCATAGTCATAAAGCTTTTGACTAATAAAAAAGCCCCAACAGGGGCTTTTTGTTTACATGTTTTTCACAATTTCTTCTCCAAACTCCGAACATTTGAGGAGTGTTGCTCCATCCATGAGCCTTTCAAAGTCATAGGTCACTCTTTTCGATGCAATTGCGGCCTCAAGGCCAGCGTAAATTAAGTCAGCAGCTTCTTGCCACCCCATATACTCAAACATCATAGCTCCAGAAAGAATTACTGATCCAGGGTTTACCTTGTCTTGGCCAGCATACTTCGGTGCGGTACCATGGGTAGCTTCGAAGATAGCATTACCAGTTATGTAGTTGATGTTTGCACCCGGTGCAATACCAATACCACCAACAATGGCGGCTAAAGCATCAGAAACATAATCGCCATTCAAATTCAAAGTAGCAATCACGGAATACTCAGCAGGTCTCAGTAAGATTTGCTGTAAGAAGGCATCAGCGATTACATCTTTGATGATGACTTTATGGCCATCTTTTTCAATGATTTGCCAAGGCCCACCTTGATAGTCAGTAGCACCGTATTCATTTTTAGATAATTCGTAACCCCATGTTTTGAAAGCACCTTCAGTGTATTTCATAATGTTGCCCTTGTGTACAAGAGTAACAGAGTCTTTCTTTTGTTCAAAAGCAAAGTCTATAGCACTTCTAACCAAACGGTGAGTTCCTTCTTCAGAAACGGGTTTGATGCCATAGCCAGCACTACCTGGGAACCTTACTTTTTCGAACCTATCAGGGAAGTTTTCTTTTAAAAGCTTGCCGAATTTATCGCAATCTTCAGTTCCTTGCTCAAATTCGATACCAGCGTAAATATCTTCTGTATTTTCACGGAAAATAACCATGTCGCAAAGACCGGGTTGTTTTACTGGCGAAGGAGTTCCTTCAAACCATCTTACTGGTCGCACACAAGCATATAAATCTAATTCTTGTCGCAGGGCAACATTTAAAGACCTAATGCCACCACCTACAGGTGTTGTCAAGGGTCCTTTTATACCTACTAGGTATTCTCTGAAAGCGTCAAGTGTTGAAGTAGGCATCCATTCGCCAGAGGCTTTAAAGGATTTTTCTCCAGCTAAAACCTCTTTCCAGTTTATAGATTTTTCAGACCCATAAGCCTTTGATACAGCATTGTCGAATACGTGCTGAGCAGCAGGCCAGATATCGACTCCAATACCATCTCCTTCAATAAAAGGGATTGTTGGATTATTCGGTACGGTGAGTATTCCGTTGTTTATTGTGATTTTTTGTTCACTCATTCTGGGATGAATTAAAATGTGTTATTCTTTATAGGACTGTAAGGTAACAATTTCCGATACTTTATAAGTTTCGGGATTTACCTTTTAATTGAAAAAATCTGATTGATAATTGACTAGTAGCTCTCGTTCTGGTTAGGAAAATCTTTCGACTTTACATCTTTGATGTAGTTACCTACTGCTTCGGTAATAATGCTACCTACATCGGCATATTGCCTTAAAAAGCGAGGTTTGAATTCTTTTGTAATGCCAAGCATATCGTGCATCACGAGCACTTGACCATCGGTGTCAGGACCAGCACCAATACCGATAGTAGGGATGCTTATTTCCTCGCTCACTCGTTTGGCTAAGTCTGCGGGGATTTTCTCTAACACTATTGCATAGCAACCACATTCCTCCAAAAGTTTTGCATCAGCAATCAGTTTCTCTGCTTCATCTTCCTCTTTGGCACGAACAGCATAAGTTCCAAATTTATAGATGGATTGAGGGGTAAGTCCGAGGTGGCCCATAACTGGGACTCCTGCACTTAATACCCTTAGGACGGACTCTTTAATCTCAGCACCACCTTCCATTTTTACAGAATGGGCACCAGATTCTTTCATTACTCGAATGACTGACCTGAGCGCTTCAGAGGAATTCCCTTGATAAGAACCAAAGGGGATATCGACCACAACAAATGATCTTGTCACTGCCCTAATCACAGAACTCGCATGATAGATCATTTGATCTAAGGTGATGGGTAAGGTCGTGTTGTGCCCAGCCATCACATTGGAAGCAGAGTCTCCAACCAGTATGATATCTACACCGGCTTCATCAATGAGTTGTGCCATTGAATAGTCATAGGCCGTAAGCATAGAGATTTTCTCACCTCTATCCTTCATGGCTTGTAACTGGTGCGTAGTTATTTTCTTTATTTCAGACTTGTGAATGGACATCTTTATAAAAATTGAAGGGGTAAATATACACATTTACCCCTTCCATTTATTTGGTTGAATGAATCCTATTTCTCGTTGTAAACGTGAATGTCTCTTTGAGGGTAAGGGATTGAAATTTTTGCTTTGTCTAGTTCCTTCTTGATGTTTTCGATCATATCGAAGTGCACGTTCCAGTATTCAGAAGTGTCTACCCATGCTCTGATGGTAATGTCTACACTGCTGTCTCCAAGGTTACCAACTCTCACAAAAGGAGCTGGGTCTTTGTGAAATCTGTTGTCCGCAGCAATAAGGCCCTGAATAATCTCCTTGGCTTTTTCGAAGTCATCGTCATAACCAATACCACAGGTGAAATCCCATCGTCTAGTTGGCTCTTGTGTTATGTTAGTGGTCGTAGCACCTGCTACTGCACCATTGGCCATATAAATTACTCTGTTGTCTGGCGTTTTTAACGTTGTTGTTACGATAGAAATTGATTGTACTGAACCAGTTTGACCATTTACGTTGATGACGTCACCATTTTTGAATGGTTTTAACACTAGGATAAGGATACCACCTGCAAAGTTGGCTAAACTGCCTTGTAATGCTAAACCTATTGCGAGTGACATACCTCCTAAAATAGCCACAAGACCAGTTGTGTCTGCTCCGAAATTGTTGATGACCGCGATAAGAAGTGCAACCATTAATGCGATTCTCACCACTCCTTTTAGAGTAGGGAGTAGGGTAGCGTCAACACCTCTTTTGATCAGTGCTTTGCCAAATAGATTTACTACTCTTTTGATGAGCCACATTCCGATTACCAGAATAACTATAGCACCTAAGACTTGAAGGGCGTAACCGAGAATGTCTCCAGAGTTAGCCTGCCATAATTCTTCTATTTTTTCCATGTTTGTTAGTTGATAGTGGTTGTTAAAGTTATTAGTATAAAAATGCTGAATATTCGTCATCCAATTGAACATCAATGTGTTCTTGTATGGTAGTACCAAGTTCAAAGCCTTTGTAGTCAACAGCGATGGGGAACCTGTTATGACTTCTATTGACCAGTACGGCTGTTTGAATTTTAGATACACTCATTTTCAGGAAGGGATCCAATGCATAAATCATTGTTCCTCCTGAGTTCAATACATCATCGATTACAATCAGCGTGAAATTTGAGGCTTCGGGTTGAGCGGAAAAACTTACTTGAGGTTGGCTCTTTGCAGATTTATCAATATCTACTCTGATGAGATGGATACGAATACTGGAAATTTTTTCAATCTCTGTTTTTAGTAATTCGGAGATCTTAACTCCGTTGGAGTCGATCCCAGCGAAAAATAACTCTTCCGTTTGATGGTTTTGTTCATATATTTCATACGCCATCCTTCTGATAATCTGGAGGATGTCCGAATGCCCTAGAATTCGTTTTCTTGCTTCTTGCATTGATCTACTCAGGTATTGGCATCACCTTACTGTCTTTAAAAGTAGATAGTATTACCATCGACTGCAAATTGTCTACCACCGCAATATCACTCACCCGCTCTAGCATTAGCTTCTGATAAGAAGAGATGTCTTGAGCGATTATTTTCAGTACGAAGTCGCCTGAACCTGTTACGTGATGACACTCTATCACTTCATCTATCTTGTTGATAGCGTCCATGAAAATTTCGATATTTTGCTTGTTATGGCCTTTCAGTGTGGCATAAACAAACGTGCTCACACCCATACCTATTTTGTCGGTATCAAGTTTAGCATGGTAACTCTTAATGATGCCAGAGTTTTCTAACTTTTTTACACGCTCCAAAGTCGGAGCTGGAGAAAGCCCAATCTCTTTTGACAATTGAGCATTTGTGATTTTGGCATTGGCTTGGAGGATGTCCAAAATCTTGCGGTCGATCTTATCTAATTTTAGATTCGGGTTCATAATATGTCAGATACAAAATATAATTCTGCCTAAAGGTAATATTTTCGAAGAAAATTTTACAATAAGTTAAAAATAATCAAATGGCGACTTAGGTTTTCTTTTTAATTTCCTTTCGAAGGTCTCTTGCTTTCTCGTTGAGTTCGTCTCTTCTTCGGGTGTTGTCTCTGATAATGGAGATCCGTTCAAGGGCGCTATCGTATGCTTGATTACTTATGTCATATTCAGCAAGATAGAGCTGAGAGAATAGGTAGTAGCCCGATTCTTCTGATGCTGAGTTTTCAGAGAAATCGACTACTTGTTTAAAGTACTTTTGCGCTGCTTCATCATCGTTTCGCTTTTTACTAATATGCCCTATATAGAAGCTAGCATAACGACCACTGACTTCCTCATAACCTGTCTGACCCTCTGAGATTCGCTTAAGTATCTCTTGCGATACACTTTCGGCCTCTTGATACTGACCTATTGTATAAAGCATTTGTGCATAGAACCGATGGAAATATGCGTTGTTGGGGTACTTCTGAAACACTTGTTTCCCCAATCGTAAAGCATCATAAGTTTTCTGTTCCTCGAATGCTTTGATACGCATTAAGAAATAAATGGCCTCAATACGGGTGTAGAAAGCATTTTTTGATACCTCTTCCATTTGCTCAATACCCAATTGTTTATCCCCTTTTGGGAAAAACATTAGGATAGGTTTTAGCATAGGGTAGTTTTCTCTCATCCAAATGGAATAATAGTTGAAAAGAGCATCACCAAAAAGTATTTCAGGACTGAAGCTTTCGTTTCCTTTCGTTTTTTCTAAGTAGCGTAATGCCCACTTTCCAGCTGTAGCAGCTCGTCCCCAGTTCTTCTTTTCGGAATAATACCTACCCTTAAATCCATATGAGCCAGAGAGGAAGAAAGCTGCCTCTACATTGGTTTCGTCTTCATCAAAAAGCGCTTCAGCCTTTACGATAGCAGTATCCATGTAGGCTAGAAATTCATCACCTAAGGATGTTTCTGCATCAAGATTTGGCAGCATTTGCCACCAAGTGCTAATGCCAAAAAGGAAATAAGGTAGTGGGTGTTCAGGGTATCGAAACTTCAACCACTCAAACTCTGTCTCTGCCTTGCTGAAATTAAAGTTGTACATGTTGTCCACCGCATCTGTGATTTCGATCTGCAACGGCATGTTTTGCAATAGGTACTTACTACTATTGTTTGCGCTTTGCGCGGCTAAATTTTGTGTCAAGGCCAGTGCGGCAATGAATGAGTATATGAGAAATTTCTTCACTTGCTGATATAAATTATTACAAAATTAAAGCCCTTCAGGTCATTTGCTATGAGTTGATACATTTTTATTCAAGGCCTCGTCCTATAATCGTACTTTTATCCAAAATAGTTTTCGATGCCGAGAGAATTTAGTTCGCTGGAACTGCGAGCCAAAGAATGGGTGAGTTTTAATAAGAAACTCTTTTTCATTGTAGTCTGCCTGATAGCACTGCTATTACTCTACGTTCAACAGTCGTTTATTATTGCTGAGATTGCCGCATTCAAATTCCTTGAGGGGCCTGAAGCATTATTATTCAAGGTGTTCGCCAGCCTAAAGCTCTTCGCTATTCCCATAGTTTATGCCTTGAAATTCACGGTAGTTGGGTTTATACTTTGGACGGGTTGTTTTATGTGGGGATATAAAGTTACCTACACCAAGTGTTGGCAAATCGCGATGATCGCGGAGGTCATTTTCTTTGTACCCATTCTACTGAAGATCTTTTGGTTCATGTTCGTCAGCACCGATCCAAATTACTTTGAATACCAAGCTTTCTATCCACTGTCTTATATGAACTTCTTCGACTATCAAGAAGTGCCAAAGAAGTACGTTTACGCAAACCAAGCCCTGAACTTCTTTGAAATTGGATACTGGGTAGCCCTCACTTATGGAGTTGATTTTGCGGCTAGGAAGAAAAAGTCAATTGCAAATGCGATAGTTCTTACCACCTATATCCCATTATTTTTATTCTGGTTATGGTTTAATATTAAGATTTCAGATTAGGCAAGAGTGGTTCTATTAATAAAAATTAACGTCTAGCAAGCTATATTTTTACTATTTTCACGGCTCAAACGTGCAATAAATGACAGATTTTAAGAAGATCAATAATCTTACAGGCTGGGGAGTTTTTCTCGTTTCTTTGATCGTATACATATTGACCATTGAAGAAACCGCCAGTTTTTGGGATAGTGGGGAGTTCATTGCAATTGCCTATAAGCTAGAAGTGTCTCACCCTCCTGGTGCACCACTCTTTATGCTCATCGGTAGATTGTTCTCCTTCCTGTCGTTTGGAGCCGTTGAAAACGTAGCCTATTGGATTAATATGTCCAGTGTAGTTGCCTCTGCTTTCACCATACTCTTCTTGTATTGGTCGATTGTGATGTTAGGAAGAAAATTGATCGATGCCAAGATTGGAGAAGAGACTGACTATCAGAAGCTATTGTTAGCAGGCGCTGGGGCAGTTGGCGCATTGGCATTTACTTTTTCTGACTCCTTTTGGTTCTCTGCCGTAGAGGGTGAGGTATATGCCTTGTCATCCTTTTTCACAGCCATCGTTTTTTGGGCTATCCTTAAATGGGAACTCGTTCAAGATGAAAGTAACGCCAATCGATGGTTACTGTTTATTGCTTACATGCTTGGGCTGTCAACAGGAATTCACCTCTTAGGACTTGTGACATTGCCTGCTCTAGGCTTGATCTACTACTTTAAGAAATATAAAAACCCAACTTGGGTCGGAGGGATACTTGCTATTGTGGCAAGTCTCGGGCTTATCATTTTGGTCAATAACATTATCATTCCAGGACTGCCGACACTTGCCGGTAAGTTCGAAATCACTTTTGTCAATACGCTAGGTCTTCCATTCGGATCCGGTGCTTTATTCTTGACATTAGCGGTGATAGCTACTATAATTTTTGGGCTTAGGTACACAGTAAAGAAGGATTGGGTCAATCTTAATACGCTAGTGCTTTCGGTTGCCTTTATACTGATTGGCTACACATGTTACGCTGTGATTTTGATCAGGTCAAGAGCTGATCCGCCAATCGATCAGAATAACCCTGAAGATGTAATGACTTTTGTGTCATACCTTAAAAGGGAGCAGTACGGAAGCCGTCCTTTGTTAAAAGGACAATACTTTAATGCCCCACAAATTAGTGCAGAGCAAGGAGCTCCTAACTACTACAGGGCAGAGGATAGCTATAAGATTACCGATTACAAAACTAAAATAGAGTACGACCCTGAATACACGACCATATTCCCTAGAATGTGGAGTTCAAACCCAGGGCACCCTGAGACATACATGGCCAAGACGGGCCTAAGACCAGGAGAAAAGCCAAGCTTTATTGATAACATGGCCTTTATGTTCAGTCATCAGATAGGGCATATGTACTTGAGGTATTTCATGTTTAATTTCTCTGGTAGAGAAAGTGATATTCAGAATGCTGACTGGATGGGGCCACTGGATACTGACAAAGGTGTTCCAGAAACGATTAAGAATAATAAGGGTAGAAACCAATACTTTATGATCCCACTTTTACTGGGCTTAATTGGCTTCTTCTTTCAGTTTAACAAAGACCCTAAACGTTTCTCTGCAACCTTAATGCTGTTTATTTTGACAGGGTTAGCGCTTGTTATTTACCTGAATTCGCCTCCTGTTGAGCCAAGAGAGAGAGATTATATCTATGTCGGTTCCTATTATGTTTTTGCCTTTTGGATCGGCTTCTCAGTCTTAGCCATTGGTAATGCCTTTGCCGAACGTGGTAAGAAATCATTGGTCATTGGCACCATAGCCCTCGGTATGTTAGCGCCTATTATTATGGCTTTGGAAAACTGGGACGATCATGATCGATCAGGAAGATATTTGTCAGTTGATTCGGCTAGAAACTTCTTAGCGTCTTGTGCGCCTAATGCGATTTTGTTCACCGGTGGCGACAATGATACTTTCCCGCTATGGTACATTCAAGAGGTAGAAGGATTTAGAACAGATGTGAGAGTGGTTGTTTTAAGTTACTATCAAACATCTTGGTATATAGATCAGACGGCAACCAAGATGAATGATTCAGAGGCATTTCCATATTCACTTACCATTGATAATTACCGTGATGGTACGAATGATGTGCTTTATATTGATGAAAATGGAGATTTTGCTGGTCGTGTCATCGACTTGCAAGATTATATGGATGTGGTGAAGAGGGATGTTGAACGCTTTAAAGTTGCTTTCCAATCTGGAACAACTTTGATGTCAGTTCCTACAGGTACTGGTTTAAATCTGAATATCGATACAGCTAGAGTCCTTAATAGTGATCTAATTCCTGAGAACTTGAAGAAGTATGTCACACCATCAATGTATTTGCCATTTAAAAGGGATCAGGAAGGAAATCTTCAAAGTAGATTTATAGATAAGGGTCAAATGATGATGCTGGATTTGATTGCTAATAACAACTGGGAAAGACCAATCTATTTCAACTACACATCTATCAACTCTTTGAATTTTGATATTGATCCTTATTTGGTGCAAGAGGGTATGGCTTACAGGTTACTACCGGTTCGAAAGCCCAATAATGTGCGTGACCTTGTCAATACAGAGTTGATGTATGACAACATGATGAATAAGATGCAGTTCCGTGGATTAGCTGACCCTAAAGCGAATCTGAATGAGGACTATAGAGGGTTTATTCAAAACCACAGATCTATGGTGACAAGTTTGGCGGATGCTTTTCTTTCAGAGGGGGATACTACGAAAGCTAAGGAAGTACTTGATTTTGGTATGGAAAAGATGCCAGCCGAAGCTTCTCCTTATGATATCTCTTCTGTTGGATTCGTTCAAGGATATTTTGATGTAGGTGAAACTGAGAGAGCCACCAAAATGGCAATGGAAATGTCGAGTCAGTTTGATTCCGAGATCACTTATCTGCAGGAAAAGAATAGATATACTAGAGAGTTTTCAATTAAATCGAGGGGCCTTAGGTTCTTGGAGGCCGTGTTAACGGGCAATGGAAAAACTGCTGAGGCAGATACAGTTCGCCAGATGCTCAATGCCCAGAATGTAAGATTGGGTATGGATAGAAGTGATTTCTAAAAATAGAATGATATAAAAATGCAAGAAAGACCTACTCACTGAGTGGGTCTTTTTATTTTTCCAGAATCAAGAAGAGATCGAGTGCCTCATCGGCATTGTCAACGAGTAAGTAATCTTCGTGATTGATCTCTGAAACCAAACCAGTATTGGCCGTATTGAGCTTATTCCTATTCATTCTATTTAAGATGTCATAGGGAATTCTTAAAAGTGGAGCAGGTAATTTGTATTGTAGGTTGAAGATGTCAAAGCGAGTAATGCGTTGAACGGAACGCTTATTTTCTTCATAATAAGCCATTACCTTTTCGTTTCCACCAACACCTTTCATTTCTACTTTTTCAAAATACTTCTTTGCAAGATCGGTTAGCTCGGTCGCAGTATATTCTCTGACATGCCAAGGATTTCGGCTAAGTGTTTTTTTAATATTAGGAGTAGTTAGCACTGCTTTTCCGCCAGGTTTCAATACTCTGAAGATTTCAGCGAGAAAGTCACCATCTGCTTGTACATGCTCTATTACTTGGAAGCTCACAATAGCGTCAAAGCTGTTGTCAGCGATATCCGTGAAAGGAGGAAATACTGCTTGCCTAAAGTCCAGCGTAGGATGCTTTGCCTTTAGCGAGTCAATTACTTCATGAATTTTATCTAGGGCAACATAGCTTTGCGCAAGCGGAGCCAATAGATCAACACCTCTACCTTCGCCACAGCCTAACTCCAATAAGTCGCCTTTTACATACGGCTTAGCCAAATAATAAGCTTTCAATAATCGTTGATGAATCGGATTATCCGATGGAATACTGTCAGATGCGATTTCAGTTGTGTAGGTAGCCATCCTTTGATTTTGGCCAAAAGTAATCTATTTGACCTAGAAACGATGAATTCCAACAATTTTGTTCTGCTGCAGTCAAATTCTATATACCTTTGATTTTCAACTTTGATCATGAAACGTCTCAGTTTAATATGTCTCCTTTTAGTTTTAGTTTCTGGGCTAATGGCGCAGAGCAGAATGAGTTCTGCCGAAATCAGCTATCTCTATAATCAAGAACACGAGTTTATAACGCAATACAAAGTTGCCTCGAATGGCGATAGAGTGAAGGTTTACCTCAGGTTTATCTTGAATAGCGGCAATGTCAAAATATCTGATTACCGATTGTCATATGATATTAGGGCAAGTTATATCGATGAGAAAACGATTAACTCTGGAGTTGTAATAGACTCGACTAACGTATTAGATATAGCTTTCCGTCAGTATGTTTACTCCTTTGAGTTTGACAAGCAAGCCAATGATAACCTTGTAGTCATAGATTTTTATAATACTGTTCGCGACAAACATTTTAGTCTTGATTTACCTTTAAAATTTAGAGAGTGGACTCCAACACCTTTTTTGCTTTTTCAAGCAGATAAAGAAATCCCGTACTTCGATAAATACATTAACCAGGATTACCCAGTTAGGGTGGTCAATGTATTTGACCCATCTGACAAGTATGAGATTAATGGGGTGAATAGTAATAAGCTTGTTGCCATGCCGCCATTCGATGATACTGAAATGTTGGTAGCAAGCGATATTCCTATGGATACACTTTATGGTGTTACTAATGGTGAGGAATTTAGGTTTTATAATAATGGCTTCCACACCATACGATCGTCATCTTCAGATATGGCTTTAGGTATACTCGTTACCGATAAAGTACATCCATACTTCGATAACTATAGAGATCTTATGGATCCTTTAATTTACGTAAGTACCAATGACGAACTCAAAAAAATGAAAACCGCTTCGGATGGTCGGCAAGCGTTTGAGGAATTTGTAAATAATACGATTTCTGCAAACGAACAGGTTGGAAAAGACTTCGTGAAATACTACTACAGAAGGGTTCGAAAATCTGCAAGATTATTCTCCGAGAATCAAGATGGGTGGAAGACTGATAGCGGTATGATATATCAAATATTTGGTAATCCGGCTCAAGTATTTAGAAATGAAAGTACCGAGCTTTGGGTATACCCTTCAAGCTCGGGGGGGAGGTTAAGATACATATTTGATATTATAGTTGAAGATGGTATTATTAAACATAAATTGATCCGAGCTAATCGCTATCGAGAGAATTGGATGCGAGCTGTTACGCAATGGAGATCAGGAAGAATAATTGAATAAATGCAATCAAAATCATCGTCAGACTTCATTTACGGTACTCGCGCTATCATTGAAGCTATAGAATCAGGAAAAGAGGTAGACAAATTATTCGTTCAGAAAGACGTTAAGAATGAGTTGTCGTCCGAGCTCTTAAAGTTGTGTAGAGATTTATCTATTCCAGTACAAAGAGTTCCGATAGAAAAGCTTAACCGTATTACTCGAAAGAATCATCAAGGGGCTATAGCCTATATTTCTTCCGTAGTTTTCGCCTCATTAGAGAACTTAATTTCTGAGGCATACCAAAAAGGAGAAACGCCATTTTTTATCATGCTTGATAGAATTACTGATGTGAGGAATTTCGGTGCAATTGCCAGGACTGCAGAATGTGCAGGAGTACATGGCATCATTGTACCAAGTCGAGGGGCCGCTCAGATTGGTTCAGATGCGATGAAGACCTCCGCAGGAGCACTCAACCATATGCCTGTCTGTCGCGCAGAAAACCTCAAGCTTACGATAAAGAACTTGCGTGAAAACGGTATTCAAGTGATTGCATGCTCTGAAAAAGCAACAGATACTATTTACCAAATGGACTTTTCTGTCCCGGTTGTTTTATTGATGGGATCTGAAGAAGATGGAATTTCGGCAGAGTATTTAAAGCTTTGTGATGATCAGGCAAAACTTCCGATAACTGGAAAAATCCAATCATTAAATGTTTCTGTAGCTACAGGGATTATTACTTACGAGGTGGTCAGGCAGCGATCTAAGTAAACTGCTCACCCTTACCTTTAGCATCATTTAAAAACTCACGAAATTTTTTCTCTGCGTCCTTTTTACAAATCAAGATGACGTTATTTGATTGAGTGACTAAGTAACCGTCTAAGTCCTGCGCAACGATCAGTGTTTCTTTGGGGCCCTTAATTATACAGTTTACTGAGTCATATAGCAGGGCGTTGGCATCAATGACATTGTCATTATCATCTTTTTCTTGCATATCATGCAACGAATCCCAGCTGCCTAAATCTGACCAATTGAACTCTCCTTTTACCATGTATACGTCAGAGGCTTTTTCCATTATGCCAAAATCAATTGACACACTTTTGCATTGCGCATAAGCGGCATCAATAAATTTTGCTTCTTGATCGGTATAGTAGGCGCTAGAACCTTCTTCGAAGATTACCGCCATATCTTTTAAGTAAGTATGGAAAGCTTTTGTGATCGTATCAATTGACCAAATGAATATCCCTGCATTCCAAACAAAATCACCGCTGTCGACAAATTTTAGCGCCAATTCCAATTCAGGTTTTTCTGTGAAGGTTTTGACCTTTTTAACTTTCTTCAAAGGACTGGAATGATACTGAATATAACCGTAGCCAGTTTCGGGTCTTGTCGGTACGATACCGAGCGTAATGAGCTTTTCGGAGTCTGTGGCGGCTTTCAAAGCCGTCTTAATATTGTCTTCAAAGATGTTGTCTCTGAATATTACATGATCTGATGGAGCCACAATCATAACCCCTTCAGGGTCTCGCTGTTGTATCTTAAAAGCAGGGTAAGCAACTGCCGCAGAAGTATTTCTGCCGATAGGTTCTAATAAAATTTGATCATCAGCGAGCTCTGGTAGTTGCTCTTGAACCAGGCTTTTGTAGCGTTTATTAGTAACAACATAAATATTGTCGCTAGGGACGATATTCAAGAAACGATCAAAAGTCATCTGAATTAATGAACGCCCCGTTCCTAGGATGTCTAAAAACTGCTTTGGTTTATCGGCACGGCTGTATGGCCAAAACCTACTCCCAATACCACCAGCCATTATGACCACATAGTTATTTGCCATGTTAAATTATTCCTTCGTTTATTAAATCACTAATGTGTAAAAAGCCAACGACTTTTTTGTTTTCAACAATAATCAATTGATTAATGTTATGCTCCCGCATTTCATTTAAGGCGCGCAGTGCATATTCTCCTTTATCGATGGTTTTAGGGTTGCTTGTCATTACCTGACCAATTTGTAGTCCCGAAAAGTTGTCATGCTTCTCTAACATTCTCCTTAAATCTCCGTCCGTGAAAATACCGACTAACTCGTCCTGATCGTTCACAACGGCTGTTGCGCCAAGACGTTTCTTGGAAATGATTAAGATGCTATCCTTAACCAAGTCATTTTGATTGACTATTGGTAGTTCGTTCTTAGGGTAAATGTCATCAACCTTTAGATAAAGCTGCTTGCCTAAAGAGCCACCAGGGTGATATTTGGCAAAGTCTTGCGCTGTAAAACCTCGGGCTTCTAAAAGGCATACAGCCAATGCATCTCCCATAGCCATGTGGACTGTTGTACTTGTGGTAGGCGCTAAGTTATTAGGGTCTGCTTCTTTATCGACAAGTGCTTTTAAAACGAAATCTACATGTTTTACAACATAGCAATCAATATTACTCACTAGTCCAATAGTTTTAACCTCAAGGCGCTTGAGCAATGGAAGAAGAACTTTAATTTCTTCAGTGTTACCACTTTTAGAAATGCAAAGGACAATATCCTCTTGCCTTATCATTCCTATATCTCCGTGGATTGCATCTGCCGCATGCATAAAAATGGAGGGTGTTCCTGTCGAGTTGAGCGTTGCAACGATTTTATTCGCGATGATAGCACTTTTACCCATGCCCGTGATAATCAAACGGCCCTTCATGTTAAGGATTTCAATCACAGCTTGCTCAAAATCATCATCAATGTACTGAACTACATTCTTAATGGCTTCCGCTTCTTTGAGAAGTGTTTCTTTGGCTATTCTTTGGATATTTTTCTGTAACTTCAATTCAGGCGTTTTTTAAAGTCTAAGTAAAGATAAGCATTGGACTTTATCCTTTTAAGAATGCTTAAATTAATATGATAAGTGAAGAAGAAATCCGGGGAACTCTCAAAAAAGTCTTCGGGTACGACAATTTTAGAGGTAATCAAGAGAAAGTAATCCAAAACATACTTCAAGGCAAAAACACTTTTGTGATTATGCCGACAGGTGCGGGGAAGTCAATGTGCTATCAAATGCCTGCCATAGTTCAAGAAGGTACAGCGATTGTTATTTCTCCTCTCATAGCCCTGATGAAGAATCAGGTAGATCAACTTAATGCTTTTGGGATAAATGCTAGATTTTTAAATTCAACCCTTTCTAAGTCGGAAATTAATAGAATCCGAAAGTCTACCCTACTAGGAGAGGTAAAGTTACTGTACGTAGCACCTGAATCGTTGACAAAGGAAGAGAATGTTGAATTCTTGAAGAAGGCCAACGTATCCTTTGTGGCTATAGATGAAGCCCATTGTATTTCTGAATGGGGTCATGATTTTCGTCCTGAATACAGACGAATTAAGTCGATCATTAGCCAAATAGGCGATATCCCGATAATTGCATTGACGGCTACTGCCACACCAAAAGTTCAATTAGATATTCAGCGCAACCTCAATATGGAGGAAGCAGATCTTTTTAAGTCTTCATTTAATAGAGATAACCTGTATTACGAAGTAAGACCAAAGAAGAATGTTAAGAAGCAGCTAGTAAAATTTATACGGGAGAACATTGGTAAGTCAGGGATTATCTATTGCTTGAGTAGAAAGAAGGTAGAAGAAATTGCTGGATTCTTGCAGGTCAATGGAATAAAGGCCGCACCATATCATGCTGGTTTTGAGCCATCCGTTCGGATGAAAAACCAAGATGACTTCTTGAATGAAGAGGTGGATGTAATCGTAGCTACAATTGCCTTCGGTATGGGTATAGATAAGCCAGATGTTCGTTTTGTGATTCATTATGATGTTCCAAAGTCATTAGAAGGCTATTATCAAGAAACTGGACGCGCAGGAAGAGATGGCTTAGAAGGCCAATGCATTATGTTCTATAAGTATGAGGACATTATGAAACTTGAGAAGTTCAATAAGGATAAACCAGTTACGGAAAGAGAGAACGCCAAGGTGCTGCTCGATGAGATGTCATCATATGCCGAGTCTGCTGTGTGCCGGAGAAAGCAATTGCTTCATTATTTTGGAGAAGAGTATGATGATGCGGCTTGTCGTGCTTCTGGCCTTTGCGATAACTGTCGTTATGAAAGAGAGAGCTATGATGGTAAAGATGAGATTGTCACTGTGATTAAAACCGTAGAACAAACAGGAGAAAGGTTTGGCACGACTCATTTGGTAAATGTAATCCGAGGTTCACAAAATCAGTACATTAAGAGTTACGGTCACGATCAACTGGAAGTTTATGGTGTAGGGAAGGGGCAAGACGAACATCTTTGGAAGTCACTTGTTCGCCAAACTTTGCTAAATGAATTCCTTCTAAAAGATATAGAGAACATTGGAGTACTAAAACTCTCACAGAGAGGGAAAGACTTTATCAAAAAGCCATTTAGCGTTGATATAATCAAGGACCTTGATTTTAGTGATGTCGATAAAAAGGAAGATGAGAACAATGAATCTCAGGGCTCATCTCAAATCCATATTGGAAACTCATACGACAAAACCCTTTTCGAACTTTTAAAAACAGAAAGAAGGCGTATTGCTCGGGATAGAGATTTGCCCCCATACGTAATCGTGCAAGATCCTTCGCTTCAAGAAATGGCGACCACCTATCCAACTACAGCTGAGGCCTTGGCGAATGTCAACGGCATTGGGATGGGTAAAGTGCAGAAGTTTGGTCAGAGCTTTTTAGAGTTGATCAAAAATTATGTCGAAGAGAATGACATTGGTATTGAGGACGTGGTTGTAATAAAAACTGCTGGCTCAAAATCAAGAAATAAAATATATATCATACAGCAAATCGACCGAAAGATTGATCTTGAAGAGGTTGCTGAGGGCCAAAGCTGGTCATTGAATCAACTTATCGATGAAATGGAAATCATATGTTTTGCTGGTACTAAGCTAAACATCGATTACTACCTAGAACATATTCTAGATGAGGACAAGCAAGAAGATATCATGGATTATTTCTTGAGTGCCGAGTCTGATGATGTTGACGATGCTTTGGACGAATTTGAAGATGATGATATCGCTGAAGAAGATATGCGATTGATGCGCATTAAATTCATTTCCGAATACGCAAATTAATTACCTTTATCCTTCAAAATTTAGATTTCATGAACATCCTGATTTTAGGAAGCGGAGGCAGAGAGCATGCTTTCAGTTGGAAGATTGCTCAAAGTCCACAGTGTGATAAATTATATATAGCGCCAGGAAATGCTGGTACTGCTGCCATTGGGCAAAATGTGAATATCGGGGTTAATGACTTCGATGCAATTGGCACATTTGTTAAAGAAAATAAAGTTGATCTCGTTGTGGTTGGCCCAGAAGACCCCTTGGTAAATGGGATAAGCGATTATTTCAAAGCCGATGGTGAATTAGCTAAGGTTGGACTAGTAGGGCCATCTAAAGCGGGTGCTGAATTAGAAGGTAGCAAAGACTTCTCTAAGAAGTTTATGGAACGGCACAACGTTCCAACCGCCAGATCGATGACTTTTACGCGAGAAACTCTTGAGGAGGGATTGAATTATGTTTCGAGTCATCCAATCCCAGTTGTCCTAAAGGCAGATGGTTTAGCAGCAGGAAAGGGTGTGATCATTGCAGAGACACATGAACATGCACGCGAGACCCTGAAAGAGATGCTTGTCGATGCCAAATTCGGAGCAGCTTCGAGCCGCGTGGTAATCGAGCAATTCTTGGATGGTATCGAGCTGTCGGTGTTCGTTTTAACCGATGGAGAGAGCTATAAGATTCTTCCTGAAGCGAAGGACTATAAACGGATAGGAGAGCAAGATAAAGGACTCAACACTGGAGGTATGGGCGCTGTCTCACCAGTTGCTTTTGCAAAGGGTGACTTTATGAGCAAAGTCGAGGAGCGTGTAGTTAAGCCTACCGTTGCAGGCCTGAAAGCGGACAAAATTGACTACAAAGGATTCATATTTATCGGGTTAATGAATGTTGGAGGCGATCCTTATGTGATCGAATATAACGTGCGTATGGGAGATCCAGAAACACAAGTTGTGTTGCCTCGAATCAAATCGGATCTGGTAGATTTATTGAAGGCTACCGCCTATGGAACCTTGGATGATACGGATTTCGAAGTTGACCAGGATGCTGCTACCACTGTGGTTATGGTAGCTGGCGGTTATCCTGAAGCCTACGAGAAAGGTGATTCAATAACGGGCATTAGCCAGGTTACCAATGCAACAGTTTTTCATGCAGGTACAAAACTTGGGGAAAACGGAGATATATTGACCAATGGAGGTCGCGTAATAGCGGTGACTGGCCGAGGGGATTCGGTAGCAAAAGCCCTCGAAAATTCTTATACTGGCATAGCAAAGATTTCTTGGAAAGACGAGTATCACAGAACTGATATTGGCCAAGACATTTTGCAGTTAATCAATTAATTATACTCAAAGCCCTAATTGGGCATTATATACCTATGAGCTGTAGCTGTGGCGTGAGTGTTGAGGGAAAAACAGCAGGGTGCAACAATAATGGAGGATGCTCCACCGGAGGTTGCAACAAACTCAATGTATTTGATTGGCTTTCCAACATGGACATCCCCGTCCAAGAGAAATTCGATATTGTAGAAGTGCGCTTTAAAAACGGGCGAAAGGACTTTTATCGTAATGCTTCAAATCTCGACTTGGTAACTGGTGAAGCTGTCGTTGTTGATGTGCAAGGTGGACATCACCTCGGTTATGTTTCTATGCAAGGCGAATTAGTTCGATTGCAAATGAAGAAAAAGAAGGTGCCTGACGATAATGAGATTCGGAAAGTTTATCGAAAGGCTACACTCAGTGACCTTGAAAAGTTTGAAGAAGTAAGGCAACGTGAAAACCCTGCGCTTTATAGAACCAGAAATATAATTATTGAGCAAAATTTGGGCATGAAACTCACAGACATAGAGTTTCAAGCAGATAATACCAAAGCAACTTTTTACTACTCAGCAGAAGAACGAGTGGACTTTCGTGAATTAATCAAGGTCCTTGCAGGTGAATTTAAAATTCGTGTCGACATGCGACAGATTAGTTTACGTCAAGAGGCCAGTAGGCTAGGAGGTATAGGTTCTTGCGGTAGAGAGTTATGCTGTTCTACTTGGCTGACCGATTTTAAAAGTGTTTCCACTTCAGCGGCACGATACCAGAACCTTAGCTTGAATCCAAGTAAGTTATCAGGTCAGTGTGGTCGTCTCAAATGTTGTCTCAACTATGAGTTAGAAACTTATATGGATGCCTTAGAGGATATTCCTGAGATAAAATCCCTAAAGACTAAGAATGGCGAAGCTCGACTTCAGAAGACAGATATCTTTAGAAAGTTAATGTGGTTCAGTTTTGACCGCGACAATAACTGGCACCCAATATCAACGGATCGTGTTAAGGAGATCATGGCCATGAATAAGGCAGGTGAAGTTCCTGAAAGCTTAACTTTAGATAAGATTGAGGTCATTATTGGAGATAATAGAATCAATAAGGACCTTGAACAAATGGACGAAAAGTTCAAGCGCAAGGATACTGGGTCTAAGAAAAGAAGGCCAAACAAGAATAGGAACCGCAATAAGAAACCGGGGCAGCCTGAAGCTAAGGGAGTTCATCAACCAAAGGCTGCAGCTTCAACTCAGCCTGAGACCAAGGAAAGTGTCTCTAATAAGCCCAATGGCAATAGAAACAAGAAAAGACGTTTTCCAAACAAAAAAACTAGCAATGAATAAGTCTCAGGTAACTTTGTTGGGGCTATTGATACTGCTTATTGTTGGCTGCGATACTGAAAGGGTCTATGAATCTGATTATAATTTTGAAGGGCAAAGCTGGCATATGGATACCATCCCAAGTTTTGAGTTTACGATCGATGAAGTCGCCAATAACGATGTGTTATTGAAGATTAGAAACAGCCTAGACTTTCCATTCAGAAACTGTTACATGACCTATTATCTGGAGGACACCGCTGGCAACGTTTTGTCATCTGACCTAGTCAATTTTAAGTTGTTTGATGAGACTACAGGTAAGCCTTTTGGTAAAGGGAATACTGTTTTTCAACATAGCGAGACCATCCTATCTGGTTATGACTTTCCAGCCTCTGGGACCTATCGACTTCGAATCGCTCAGTACATGCGGAAGACTACTCTAGGAGGTGCCTATTCGATTGGGGTACGCATAGAAGTATCAAATTAGGACAGCACCTTACTTTCCTCAGTAAATCGTTTGAGTTTATCTTTAATTTTATCTTGGTGCATCCAGTATTCACGAGAGAAAACCATTGCCGTGGGCCAGTTTTTAGCGCTTAGATGTGCTGGTCGATAAACGAATACTTCTTTGGAAGATAGACTGTCATAATAATAATCGTCATCGGTAAATAAGAGGCCAAGGTGCTTTCCATTTTCTTTGAGAGAAACATCGGCAAATGGGTCGTGATAGGCTAGATTTACGGATAATTCACTTTCCCATGCACGAAACTTGTTTTTCAGAAACCAATCAGTTCCAAAATTAGACTCTTTTGGAATATTAGGTTTAAACGCATTAGCTGAAACATCATGTGCGTATTGTAAATAAGCTTTAAGCAGTTTTGGTCCATCATTTTTCACTTGATCAACCTTCAACTCACAAGGTAGGATAGAAGTAATGACAATCACCTTCTCCTTTGCTCGGGTAATGGCAACATTTAGCCTGTTTTCACCACCCGTTTGGTTCAGGCTTCCGAATTGTGCCGATAACTTGCCTTTGCTATCAGGTGCATAGGCCGTTGAAAAGATGATAATATCCCTTTCGTCACCCTGGACGTTCTCGATATTTTTGACGAATAGGTCACGCGCTTTACTCAAGCCAACCGCTTCGAGTTTATCTAAGATTAATGCTTGTTGAGGGGCATTAAATGTCACAATTCCGAGTGTATGGGTAGACTCTTGCTCAGCAAAGGTTTTAACGATCGTTACAATACGATCGGCCTCAACATGATTTTGCTGTTTATCCCAAATGCCATCTACTTTTATGTATTCTATTGCTGGTTCAGCATCGTTAACCCGAAGGAAGTTCGGCAATACTTTTAGTTTACCCTTATAGAAATGCTGGTTTGAGAAGTCTATGAGCGATAGCGAATTACTTCGGTAATGACCTTTTAAATCGACTTGCATCAAATGATTATTAGCAAGCTCGAGAAGAGAATCTACCTCCAAAGCCATGTCCTCTTGTTCGTCCTCCCAACGTACCCTGTACAGATCATTTGGCCTGAGTTGTTGACTGTCGCCTGCAATTACCACTTGTTTGCCGCGATATATCGCGGGCAGGCCTTTTTCGGTAAAGCATTGGCTGGCTTCATCAAAAATAACGAGGTCAAAGAAGGGTTCCATTGGGAACAAGGCTGATACTGCTTCAGGAGAAGCGAGCCAGCAAGGTACAAGGTTAAATAGCTCATGTTCGAAGTTGGAAATGAGTCTTCTCAAGGGCCAAATCTTCTTCTTCTTTGTGACTTGATGTTTTAGGTCTCTGTAAGTGACTTGGTTGTTGAGGCGATTGAATTCTAGCCCTTCATAAGTTCTTTCTTTGGCCCGCTGAAGTAAAATTGAGGCACTGGCTTCAGATTTATCTAAGACGGCTTGCTGCAACTCCTCAATCCTACTCTGAAACTTCAATGTTGACACATCGGAAAGGATTGGGTGTTTATTCTCAATGTGATTGATCCAAGCCAGTCGAAGACTATTATCAAGCAGCGTGATGGCATCTTCCTTATCGGCTGCCCCGTGATCGATTAATTTGTCCGTTGCAGCACGTTGTGCTTCAGTGAACGAGGCTCTAATTTTATCTAATGCGACCAGTAGGTCAAAGTCTTGTCTGGCGCTGGTTTTCAATGCACTCGCATAGTTAGCATCCGACAACATGATGTCTATTTGCCTTGGAAAGATGTATTGATTCCAAAGGGATCGCCTATGAGGAAGTTCTTGAAGCACCTGACTAATTGCTTTCAGTTTATTTCCAAATATCTTGGCCGATGAGTTTTTTAAAGGGAAGAACTCTTTGAAATTGGCGAAGGAATCGAAGTGAACTTTGGCGCTAATAGCCAGCTCCATGCGATCAATCCATGCATTGATTACTACCTGATCTGATGACTTAGGCACTTCGTTAATCCAGCCAACTCCCTTTAATTTAGTAAGCTGATGTTGAAGGTTTAGTCGATTGTCAATACGTGCTGTAAGTACTTTGAGTGCTGTTTTATCGTCTCGAAGATTATTGGCCACTAAAATTCGAGCAAGCCTTAGCTTTTCTTTTGAAACCCTCCATTTTAATGACTTCCAAAGGGAGTTCTTTGCATCGCTTCGCTGCTTTAGAATGACTTGTACTTCACCAATCTCATGGGCAGGAATACTCTGTTCTACTCCATGATCTACAAAACAGGAATTGATGAGTTTTCTTGTGTTTTGGAGCCAAAGTAATCCGGCACTTTCGCTTCCAAAAACGACCATGGGTTTAAAAAGCTTGAAAGTTTCCTCCTCTTTCAAGAAGGTTTGCATTTCCGTGAGGCGTTCTAAATTTTCACTGATGGTGCGGCAGTCATCATAGTCAACTGTTTCTCCAACGATGGTGGAAACTTCTTTCGTCAAGCGAGTCGCTTCATGAGGTATCTCATCAAGGTATTGCAGGATTTTCTGTAGATCTGAGGATCCAAATCCAGCAAAACTGACGCGACTAGACCAAGGATGCGCCTCAACATTAAGCGCTTCGGCGTAATCAAAATATAGGCTTAACTCCCGTTTAAAATCATTGAGTTCATCAAAGTGAAAGTTGCTGAACTCTTGTACTAAAGAAACAGCGGCACCATCTTGATTTGAAGTGAGGTATAATTCTTTCACCGATAGACCACACTCGCGGGTGTCAAACAAGGCCTTTTTATACTCATCTAATGACGCAGTGATGTCTTCAATAGCGAGACTTGCTTGCTTAAAAGACCTGTCTAATTGTAAGGCATCTAGACTGGTGTTGCTTCTTTTGTAATCTTGAAGTTGCCCTATTTGACTGGCCAATTGGTCGTAAATAGCGCTCCTGTCTGATTTGAAATCATGTACAAGTGTTGCGAAGTCTTCGGCTTTGATGGATTTTAATCGATTATATACGACATCTAGTGCCGCGCGCTTCTGACTAACGACTAAGACTTTTTTTCCTCTGGCAATGAAATCGGAAATGAGGTTACAAATAAGTTGGGACTTCCCTGTTCCTGGGGGTCCTTGAACCACTATGGAGTTTCCTTTTTTGACTGCGTTCAGCGCATTTTCCTGATAGGCATCTAGGGCAAATGGGGTGAAGGTTTCGTATGCATTGACATTACTTAAAAAATGCCGAGTAGGATCGAAGTCCGCAGCGCTAATGTCTGGCTGGTTGAGGCTTTTTCTTTCAAAGAAGTGATCTAGGCTATCCTCCTTAACCTGATCTATCATAAAGTCATAGTCAGGCACCAGATAGGAGTCTGCTTGAGGAAAAATGCCAAGGACAGCCTGCATCTTAATACTTACTTCACCTTCTTCAAGCTTTCCCTCAAAACCTTCCTTACTTTTTGAAGTAAAGGGCTCTAGTTGACTTCCATAAAATTCTCTGCTAAAACGAATGTCAACGGCACTTTCTCTCAATTGCTCATAAAGCATATTTTTAAAGGCTGTGCTTTCTTTATCATAGCCATCGAAAGTGAATTCGACCAACTCATCGGCTAGTTCGATCTTATTATAATGGGCGAAAGCCAGAAGCAGACTTTTATTAAAACTGATATTAACGTCCTTCTTTGTACAAATAACCCAGTTCTTCCCATCTTGATCGAGCTCTACTGGGAAGAAGCAAAGAGGGGCCCTGAGTGTCGTTCCATCATTGAATTTACCCTCTACAAAAGGCCATCCCACATATAAATCACGTGCACCACTCTCTTGAAAGATAAACTGCTCTCTTCTTTGAAGTTTCTTAAGTCGGGTCGAAAGCTTATTCGATTTTTCATCACGGGCATCTGTGATAGGAATCAGATTGATTTTTGATTTACGAGCAATAACTTGATCTACTAAATCCCAAGAAGGCGACCCATTGACATGATCAAGTTCATGGAGGTCCAGAAACTGTTCACCATTCAGTCTAAGCAGTAGCAAAGAACGATTGTTGCCCGATAGGTTGGTCAACCTCCTTTGATACGTCTTCAGGATCTGCTGCATGTAGAAAATTAGTGATTAGTTATCAGTAAATGGTAAACAGTATTGTGATAATTGATCTTCTGGATGATAAACCCCTGCTTACTAGTTTCCGATCATTGGTTACTATTTCTGAAAAGGAGAATCTGGTTCTTTGGCGAAGACGTTAAAGACAATCTTGTCCATTCTACCAGGCATCCATTTGTTTAAGAAGACCGCGAGTTTGCCTTGAGTTGTAAAAACAATATCACGCTTTCGTTTTTTGATTGCTTTGATAATGCCACGTGCTACTTCTTCTGCTGTCATCATTTTCCCCTCGTCACGAGGAGAATCACCTTGTGAAGTACCGTCAGCAGTTAAGGCGGCATTCCGAATGTTGGTGCCTGTAAAACCTGGGCAAGCCACCAATACGTGAACGCCTCTGTGCATCACTTCGGTTCTCAATGATTCAAAGAAACCGTTCATTGCATACTTTGAGGCAGTATAGGCCGTGCGTGCAGGCGTTCCTCGATAGCCGTTGATAGATGAAATACCAACGATGCTTCCTTTGGATTTCAGGATATGTGGCAAGCAATACTTAGTAGCATAAAGTGTTCCGTTAAAGTTGATGTCCATCACCTTACGGAAAACATCTAAATCCATTTCTTCTAAGAGTGCGCGCATAGAAATGCCTGCATTATTAATGAGGATGTCAATTCCTCCGAAGGCTTTGACGGTTTCATTCACTAGGCACTCGTTATCACTTTCTTTGGCCACATCAAGTTTCAAGCAGAGATTTGGCGCCCCAAGCTGGTCTAGTGCATGGCCGACCTCCTTCAGTCTTTCTTCGTTTCTTCCCGTGATGACAACCTTCGAACCAAGCGTAGCAAATTCTAAGGCAAGGGCTTTTCCAATGCCAGAAGAGGCTCCTGTGATGATGACTACTTTATCCTTCATTGAAACAAATTAAGTTAGAATTTTATTGACTACCATATGTAAGGAGTTCAACTCAGAACTATCTATTATCTTTGCCATCCAAAATCAAGGTTAGACATGTCAGAAAAAAGAACAGAGTTATCAGAGTTGGGAGAATTTGGTCTGATTGATCGTCTTGCGGAGGGTTTAAAACCTAAGCACGCAAGTACAGTGATGGGTATCGGTGATGATGCCGCTGTGATAGACCACGGTGATGAATATGGTTTGATTTCTACCGATATGTTGGTAGAGGGAATTCACTTCGATCTTTCCTACGCACCATTACAGCACTTGGGCTATAAGGCCATTGCTGTTAACGTTTCTGACATCGCAGCAATGAACGGTATTCCTCAGCAAGTTGTGGTGTCTTTGGCTTTAAGCAATCGCTTTTCGGTTGAAGCAGTCGAAGCACTTTACTCGGGTATCAAAGCTGCGGCTGACGACTTTAATGTTGATGTAGTAGGTGGTGATACTACTGCGTCACAAAGTGGATTGGTCATTTCCGTTTCAGTTTTTGGAAAGACTCCTAAGGATTTGGTGACCTACCGAAAAGGTGCGAATAGCAATGATATTCTCTGTGCTACGGGAGATTTAGGTGGGGCCTTTATTGGTTTACAAGTATTAGAGCGAGAAAAGCAGACATTTATAGCTAACCCAGACATGCAGCCACAATTGGATAAATATCAGTATGTGGTGCAGCGCCAATTGAAACCAA